>ERZ761607.6-NODE-6-length-604892-cov-14.494750_pt1 | contig 604892 bp, 629 predicted proteins | sample MGYA00511164_ERZ761607 | MGnify/ENA primary metagenome ERZ761607 (study PRJEB28899, sample SAMN02445080) | bioreactor sludge metagenome | biome: EBPR sludge | place: Australia: Brisbane, Thorneside Wastewater Treatment Plant | collected 2011-06-22 ... | reverse complement strand
ACCCAACCCTCCCCACAAGGGGGAGGGCTAGAAAGCAGGACCTGAACATGCGCGTCGTCTCCGGCATCCAGCCGACCGGCAACCTCCACCTCGGCAATTATCTCGGCGCGATCAAACGCTGGGCGAAGATGCAGGATGAGGCGGAATGCTTCTTCTTCCTTGCCGATCTGCATTCGCTGTCGACCTACATTCCGGCTGAAGAGCGGATGGGCAACGTCCGCGACATGGCGGCAGCTTTGATCGCCTGCGGAATCGATACCGACCGCTCCGTGCTGTTCAATCAGGCCCGCGTTCCTGCCCATGCGGAGCTGTGCTGGCTGCTGAACGGCACCGCCCGGATGGGCTGGCTGAACCGCATGACGCAGTGGAAGGACAAGGCCGGCAAGAATCGCGAAGGCGCGTCGGTCGCCCTGTTCGACTATCCGGTGCTGCAGGCGGCGGATGTCCTGCTCTATCAGGCGACGCACGTGCCGGTGGGCGACGACCAGAAACAGCATCTGGAACTGGCTCGCGATATCGCCACCAAGTTCAACACCGACATGGGTGTGGAACTGTTCACCCTGCCCGAACCGCATATCGGCGAGACGGCGGCGCGGATCATGTCGCTGCGCGACGGCAATGCGAAGATGAGCAAGTCCGACCCGTCCGACATGAGCCGGATCAATCTGATCGACGATGCCGACACGATCGCGGCCAAGATCCGCAAGGCGAAGACCGACGCCGAGCCGCTGCCGGACAGCTACGATGCGCTGGAGGGCCGGGCGGAGGCGAAGAATCTGGTCACCATCTACGCCGCGCTGGCGGACCGGACGCAGCAATCGGTGGTCGAGGAGTTTGCCGGACAGGGTTTCGGCGCGTTCAAGCCGAAGCTGGCCGACCTGCTGGTCGCGACGCTCGGTCCGATCGCGGCGCGGCTGGCGGACTTCCGCGAGGACCCGGATACGCTGGACGCGGTCCTGGAAAAAGGCGCCGCGCGTGCGTCGGCGGTTGCCGCGCCGACCCTCAAGGGCGCATATCAGGCTTTAGGGCTCCATGCCCGGGCTTAAGCGTTGATTCACATACAGGCGGCGTTCAGCCGCGCTGGACTAGGTAAGCCGTTATAAAAGAACGGCGAATCGGTGAAAGGCTGATCCCCATGTCCACAAATCGCTCCATCAGGCTCACACTCACGGCGCTCGCGGCCCCTGCGGCGTTGCTCACACTCGGCGGCTGTGCGACCGGCTTTCCGGCACAGGTTTCGCGCTTTTCCGCCATGCCCGCGCCGTCCGGCGAGAGCTTCGTCATCGAGGCGGCCGAAGCGGAGAATCGCGGCGGGCTGGAATTCTCCCGCTATGCTGAAATCGTGCGGCAGCACATGATCGCGCAGGGCTATCGCGAAGCCTCCGGACGCGGCGATGCGACCCTGGTGGTCAGCCTCGATTATGGCGTCGACGACGGGCGCGAGCGCGTGCAGGTCACGCCCGATCCGTTCTGCTCGGGTCTGCGCTGCCACGGCTTTGGTCGCTTCGGCTTCGGCGGACGGCCCTTCTACTCGCGCTTCGGCCGTTATCGCAGCCCATTCTATTATGGCTGGAACGACAATTTCTGGGGCGGCGACCGGATCGATACCTACACCGTCTATCAGAGCTTCGTGGACCTCGACATCCGCCGCGCTTCCGACGGCCAGGCGGTGTTCGAAGGGCTGGCGCAGGCGCGCTCGCGGACCAACGAATTGCCGCGGCTGGTGCCCAATCTGGTCGAGGCGATGTTCACCAACTTCCCCGGCAACAATGGCGAAACGGTGCGCATCACGGTGGATGACGACAGCCGCCGCCGCTGACCGGTCGGCCGGATCGTTCCGGCCCTGAATTGATCCAGATCAAACAAAGTCGCCGCCGGTCGCAACCAGCGGGGGCTTTGTTCGTTCTTTGGTCCAACACGTGCCTGGAGGAGGATTGTCATGAACGGCAACGCCACCCGGCGCTACATCATCGTCGTCCCGCCCAGCGGTACGGCAGGCATTGGAGACGCGCTCCGCAGGGCTTACGCGCCGGAACGGAGCCAGCCGGTTACGATGTTCGAGCAACTGATCGCGCGATTGGACAAGCTCGGATGATGCAACGACCGGGTTGAAGGAAGGGAGCGAGGCGAGAGCCTCCTCCCTTTTTCTTTTTATTACCTGCATTTTAGCCAATTCTTGAAGATTGCGCGGTTATCGGCCTGCCAAGACATCGCGCCGGATCAACCGGCGGATGGCCCCGGGAGCGGATTGGTTGATCGACGCGTCACTTGATCCTGCGCCCATCAGCCCGGCTTTGGCGGCCGCATGACGGCACAGTTCAAGCCCGAAAAGCTGAGCGAAGGCGCGCTCCCCGAGGTCGGCGAGGAGATCGTCTGGGTCGCGGTCGAGCAATTGCGGCTGGGCATGTTCGTCCATCCGCTGTCGCGCGCCAGCTTCCTGCTGCGCCACGCCCGCGATCTCGAGGCAATCCGCGCGAGCAATGTCGGCGGGATGTTCGTCGATCTGAAGCGCTCGACCGGCGAGAAGCCGGAGCGCGGCATGTCGCGCCCGATCAAGCAGCCGAAGCCAATCCCGCCCCAACCGGCGAGCAGCGTATCCACCGCCCCCGCCATCGTCCGTAGCGCCGCCAGCCGCAGGGCCGCGCAGTTCGATCGCGCCGCGGCGACGCTGGCGCGCCTGCGCGTGCCGGTCCGCGCCCTGCTCGACGACGTCAGGCTGGGCAAGGCGATTGGCGGCGGCGCGGTCGCCGGTATCGTCGAGGAAATCAACGCCTCGGTCGCCGACAATGCCGCCGCGATCATCAGCCTGGCCCGCATTCGCGACAGCGACAGCTTCACCTACGCTCATTCGGTCGCGGTCTGCGCGCTCATGGCCAATCTCGCCCGGCGCATGGACCTGGACGCCGGGTCGCAGCAGGAGCTCGGTATCGCCGGCCTGTTACACGATGTCGGCAAAATGCTGATTCCCAAGACGATCCTGAACAAGCCGGGCAAGCTCAGCATCGCCGAGATGGAAGTCATGCGCAGCCATGTGACGCGCGGGCACGAACTGCTGAAGAAGGGCGGCAATCTGCCGCAGGCGGCCTTGGAAGTATGCCTCAGCCATCACGAGAAGATGGACGGGACCGGTTATCCCGAACGCCTTTTCGGCGATCGGATCGGCCTCGCCGCGCGGATGGGCGCGGTGTGCGACGTCTATGACGCCGTGACCTCGAACCGGCCCTACAAGGAAGCCTGGTCGCCGGCGGAATGCCTGGCCAGCATGTTCAGCTGGCGGGGCCATTTCGACGAGGACATCCTGTCGCTCTTCATCCGCAGCGTAGGCATCTATCCGGTCGGCAGTCTGGTCCGGATGGAATCGGACCATCTCGGCGTCGTGGTGGAGCAATATGAGGCCGACCTGACCCGGCCGACGGTGCGCATCTTCCACGACATTGCCGCCGACACGCGAATCGCGCCACGCGATCTGGCGCTCGCCGGCGATGCGGGCGATACGATCGTAACCCGCGAGCAACCCCGCAAATGGGGTTTCGACGATTGGGACAGCTTCTGGCCGCAACTGGTCGCGGCCTGAATTCCTACCCTTCCAGCTGACGGGTGAGCAGCCGGATATCGTTGTCCAGATCGTTATCCTCGGTCCGCAATTGCTCGATCCGGCGCACGGCGTGGATCACCGTGGTGTGATCGCGCCCGCCGAAACGGCGCCCGATCTCCGGCAGCGAGCGCGGCGTCAGCTGCTTGGACAGATACATCGCCACCTGACGCGGCCGGGCGACCTCGCGGGCGCGGCGCGCGCTGGTCATCTCGGCCTTGCGGATGCGGTAATGTTCCGAGACCTTGGTCTGGATCTCGTCGATCGAAATGCGGCGCTGATTGGCGCGCAATATGTTGGCGAGCACCTCGGAAACGAATTCCAGGCTGATCTCGCGATTCTGCATCACGGAATAAGCCGCGATCCGGTTCAGCGCCCCTTCCAGCTCGCGCACGTTCGAACTGATCCGCCGGGCGAGGAAGCCGACCACATCGTCCGGCACCTTCACATCCGGAAGCGATTCGAGCTTCTTGTGGATGATGTTCAGGCGAAGCTCGAGATCGGCGGCATTGATGTCCGCGACCAGGCCCCAGGACAGGCGCGACAGGATGCGCGGCTCGATCCCGTCCAGATCCTGCGGGGCGCGGTCCGACGAGATGACCAGCCGGCGGCCGGCCGAGATGATCTCGTTCATCGTGTGGAAGAATTCTTCCTGGGTCGATTCCTTGCCGGCGATGAACTGCACGTCGTCGATCATCAGCAGGTCGGCGGACCGCAGCTGCTGCTTGAACGAGATGGTGTCGTTGCCGCGCAGGGCCGCGACGAATTCGACCATGAACTTTTCGGCCGACATGTAGATGATCTTCGCGCGCGGCCGCAGGCGGTGGAATTCGTGGCCGATGGCGTGCAGCAAGTGGGTCTTGCCGCGGCCGGTGCCGCCGTGGAGGAAGAGCGGGTTGAAGGCGACCTTGTCGGCGGTGGCGAGCGTCCGGGCGGCGTTGAACGCGACCTCATTGGCCTTGCCGATGACGAAATTCTCGAACCGGTAGCGGGGCTCCAGCGCGACCGAATAAGCGCAATCCTGACGCGGCTCATCGGCGGGTTCGGGGGCCGGTATCTGAACCGCGGCGGCGGTCAGCGGCGCGGCGGGGCCGACGCCGATGCGGATCTGGCGCACGTCGCTGCCCTTGGCCTTCCAGGCCAAAGCCAGCCGCTCGGCATGGTGGCTCTGCACCCAGTCGGCCATGAATTTGGAGGGCAGGTTCAGCATCAGGGTGCCGCTCGACGGATCGAAGCCGCCAAGCGCGATCGGACGGAGCCAGGCATCGAACATGCGCGCGCCGCAATCGCGGCGCAGGTTGGCGCGAATCGCCTCCCATGCCTGCTCGATCGCTTCGCCGCCTTGCATCATCGCATCCGATGCCGCTTCGCTGGCCGGTCTTACCGCCACCCTAAAACCCCCATCTCTCTTTGCCGCTCTCAGGCGGCTTCAGGCACGCACTTCCCCCTGCGGAGAAGCATGCGCTGCTCCGCCCTCGAACCCGTGGATTTTTCGCTTCTCGCCGGCCGGAATGCGTCCGGCGAAAGTCCGTTTAGGAACGCGGAATGAGTCGGCGCAAGCAACAAATTTGCACCACGCAAACATTCTTCGATTGACAGCGCATTTCTGCCATTTCTTCGTAACAATCGCATTTTTGCGTTATATTACAGAGCATTGGCTCCTAACCGCGATTGTGACACTTTAACGAATCGCGCATTTCCGCCATTTTCTGCCGAACAGCAAAAAACCCGCCGGTTTTCACCGGCGGGTTTGCGAAGCCCTGAACGGGAGAAGGCGGCTCAGGCGAGCGCGGCAACCCGCTTGGTCAGGCGCGACAGCTTGCGCGACGCCGTATTCTTGTGAAGCACGCCCTTGGCCACGCCGCGCGCCAGTTCCGGCTGCACCTTGGTCAGCGCCGCCTTGGCATCATCCTTGTTGCCGCTCGCCAGCGCCGTCTCCAGCTGCTTGATGAAGGTGCGGATGCGGCTGACGCGCGCGCCGTTGATGACGGCGCGGCGATCGTTGCGGCGGATGCGTTTGCGTGCCTGTGGCGTGTTCGCCATTGGTGAAGTGCCTCGTGATGAAGAAATGAAAAGGGCGCGGCAAAACCGCACCCGCTCGGCGCGCTCCTTAGGCGCGAAGGGGCCGCGAGGTCAAGGCTCCGCGCATTACTTCTGACAGCGCCCGCAGTAGAAGGTCGAGCGGCCCGAATCGACGCGGCGCTTCACCACCCCGTCACAGGCCGGGCACGGCAGGTCTTCGCGGCCATAGACCCTCCAGTCACTGGAGAAATAACCAAGCTCGCCATTGGGCTGGACATAGTCGCGCAGGGACGAGCCGCCGGCCGCGATCGCCCTGGTCAGCACCTCCTTCACCGCGTCCGCGAGCCGGTCGAGCCGCGGCCTCGTGATTCGGCCAGCTTCGCGGGAAGGCGATATGCCGGCCAGATTGAGCCCGTCGCAGACATAGATGTTGCCCAGGCCCGCGACGATCTTCTGGTCGAGCAGCATCGCCTTGATCGGCGCCACACGCCCGGCCAGCGCGCGTTTCAGATACGCCCCGTCGAAATCGTCGCCCAGCGGCTCCGGCCCCATCTTCACAAATGGCGGATAGGCCGCGATCTCGTCCGTGCGCACGATGTCGAGCGAGCCGAAGCGGCGATGATCGTTCAGCGCCAGCGTCCGGCCATCCTCCGTTTCGAGCACGACATGGTCATGCTTGCCGATCGCGTCGGGATCGATCCGCCAATGGCCCGACATGCCTAGGTGGAAGATGAGCGTATCGTCGCGGTCCGTCCCGATCAGCCCATATTTGGCCCGGCGGCCGAGGCTCATCACCCGCGCCCCGGTCAGCCGCTGGCGCAGGTCCGGCGGGAAAGGCCAGCGCAGATCGGCGCGGTTGAGCTGGAAGGAGGTGATGCGCCGTCCCTCCAGCACCGGCCGCAAACCGCGCACGGTCGTCTCGACTTCAGGCAGTTCAGGCATATTGGCACGTGCACTTCATCGCCCTCCCCTGCTAGAGCGCCGCGCCATGAGCAAGGTTTCGTTCGGTCACGAGGATGTGGAACCCGCGGAGAAGACCGCGCGGGTGCATGGCGTATTCTCGTCCGTGGCCTCCAGCTACGATGTGATGAACGATCTGATGTCGGGCGGCATGCACCGGCTGTGGAAGGATGATTTCGTCCGCCGGGTGAAGCCGCGCGCGGGCCAGGCGATTCTCGACATGGCCGGTGGAACGGGCGACATCGCCTTCCGCATGGCCGCGCGCGGCGCGGCGGTGACGGTGGCGGACATCAACGCCGACATGCTCGACGTCGGCCAGGAACGCGCGCGAAAGCGCGGGATCGAAGGGCTGGCCTGGGCGGTGGAGAATGCGGAAGTCCTGAGCTTCGGCGACCGTGCCTTTGACGCATATACGATCGCCTTCGGGATCAGGAACGTCACCAACATTCCGGCGGCGCTCGCCGAGGCGCATCGCGTGCTGAAGCGCGGCGGCCGCTTCTTCTGTCTGGAATTCTCGACCACGACCTGGCCCGGCTTTTCCGAGCTTTACCGCACCTATTCGCGCAAGATCGTACCGAAGATCGGCGAAGCGGTGGCAAAGGATGCGGACAGCTACCGCTATCTGATCGAATCGATCGAACGCTTCCCTGACATGCAGGCTTTCGCCGCGATGATCCGCGCCGCCGGCTTCACGCAAGTGAAGGCCGAGCCGATCCTGGGCGGCCTCGTCGCCATCCATAGCGGCTGGAAAATCTGACCCTGTGACCAGCTCCGTCACCCACGTTTTCCGCCTGCTCCGCTGGGGCCGCACGCTCGCCCGCCACGGCGCGCTGACCGGGATCGAGCGCGACCGGGCGACCCCGCCCCCGGTGCGTCGTCTGGCGCGCATCGCCCGCTTCGGCGCGCGCGTGCCGAAGAAGCCGCGCTACACCGAGGCGTTCGTCGCTATCGGCCCGGCGGCGATCAAGCTGGGCCAGGCGCTCGCCACCCGCGCCGATCTGGTCGGCGACGAGGCCGCGGTCGAACTGCAGACCCTGCAGGACCGCCTGCCCGCCGCCCCGTTCGCAGCGATCAAGGCACAGGTCGAAACCGAACTGGGCAGGCCGCTCGAGCAGCTCTTCACCGAATTCGATCCCGTTCCGGTCGGCGCCGCCTCCATCGCGCAGGTCCATCGCGCCATCACCACCGACGGCCGGCTGGTCGCGGTGAAGGTGCTCCGCCCCGGCATTGAGGCGGAGTTGGAGCGCGCGATCGAGACCTATGAATGGGCTGCGGCGCGGGTCGAGGGAATGGGCGGCGAGGCGGCGCGGCTGCGCCCCCGCGCGACCATCGCGATGTTCAAGCAGTGGACGGCGCGCGAGCTGGACCTGCGCCGCGAGGCCGCCTCCGCCTCCGAACTGCGCGAGAATATGGTCGCCGAGGCCGATTTCCATGTGCCCGAAATCGACTGGAGCCGCACGGCGCAGCGGGTGATGACGCTGGAGTGGATCGAGGGCATCAAGCTCACCGACCGCGAAGGCCTGATCGCCGCCGGCCACGATCTGCCCAATCTGTCCAAGATTCTCGTCCGCGCTTTCCTCCGCCAGGCGGTGGTGGACGGCTTCTTCCACGCCGATCTACATCAGGGCAATCTGTTCGCGCTCGCCGACGGCCGCCTCGCCGCGGTGGATTTCGGTATCATGGGACGGATCAACCGCCAGGCGCGGCTGTGGCTGGCGGAAATCCTGCACGGCCTGATCACCGGCAATTACCGCCGCGTCGCGGAGATCCATTTCGAGGCGCAATATGTGCCGGGCCACCACAATATCGACGAGTTCGTAACGGCGCTGCGCGCGGTCGGCGAACCGATCCGCGGTCTGCCGGTGAAGGAGATTTCGATCGGGCACATGCTGGAAGGCCTGTTCAAGATCACCCGCGATTTCGACATGCCCGTGCAGCCGCATCTGCTGCTGCTGCAAAAGACGATGGTGATGGAGGAAGGTGTGGCCACCTCGCTCGATCCCGACATCAACATGTGGGAGACGGCGCGGCCGTTCATCGAGGAATGGGTGCGCAGCGAGCTCGGCCCCGAAGCGCGCGCAGCCGACTGGCTGATCGAGAATTTCCGCAACCTCGCCCGCCTGCCCGAGCTGATCCGCCGCATCGACCATTATTACCCCCAGCCCGGCGCCGCCCCGCCCGGCCCGCCGCTACCGGAGGTGGTCGTGGTCAAGCCGTTCGGCTGGTGGCGCTATGCGCTTACGGGCCTGATCGCAGGCGGGATTGGCGTCGCGGCGACATTGCTCCTAACTTAGGGTCATGCACGGCAAGCGCATTCTCCTGATCGTCGGCGGCGGGATCGCCGCCTACAAAGCCTGCGAGCTGACCCGCTGGCTGCGCAAGGCAGGCGCTAGCGTGCGCTGCGTGCTGACCGATGGCGGCGCGCAGTTCGTGACGCCGATGACGCTGGCGGCCTTGTCCGAGCAGCCGGTGCACACTTCGCTCTGGGATTTGAAGGATGAGGCCGAGATGGGCCATATCCAGCTCAGCCGGCAGGCGGATCTGGTCGTGGTCTGCCCGGCGACGGCGGATCTGCTCTCGGCGATGGCCACAGGACGTGCGGACAGCCTCGCTGCCACGCTCCTGCTGGCCACGGACAAGAAGGTGCTGGCCTGTCCGGCGATGAATGTGCGGATGTGGCTGCACGCCGCGACCCAGCGAAATGTCGAGCGGCTGCGCGCGGACGGCGTGACCATCCTGGATCCCGACGAGGGCGAGATGGCCTGCGGCGAGTTTGGCCCCGGCCGCCTGCCCGAGATCGAGCGGATTGGCGCCGCGATCCGGGCTGCATTGTCAGGACCGGGAGGACTCGCAGGCAAGCATGTGCTGGTGACCGCCGGGCCGACGCACGAGCCGATCGACCCGGTGCGGGTGCTGGCCAATCGTTCCTCCGGCAAGCAGGGCTTCGCGATCGCCGAGGCGCTGGCCGGGCTCGGCGCGCGGGTGACGTTGGTGGCCGGGCCGGTCGCTCTGGCGACGCCGCGTGGGGTCGAGCGGATCGATGTCGAGACCGCCGCGCAGATGCTGGAAGCGGTCGAAGCGGCGCTGCCTGCGGACGCCGCGGTGATGACGGCGGCTGTGGCCGACTGGCGGGTTGAAGCTGCGACCGAGAAACTGAAGAAGAGCGCCGGGCCGCCTGCCCTCACTTTCTCCCCGAATCCGGACATTCTGGCGACGCTCGGCGGCCACGCACAACGGCCAGAACTTCTGGTCGGCTTCGCCGCCGAAACCGGCGATGCCGAGGCCGAGGCGCGCGCGAAGCTGACCCGCAAGGGCGCGGACTGGATCGTCGCCAATAATGTCGCGGCCGACCCGATGGGCGGCGACCGCAATCAGGTGACGATCGTGACCGCCTCGGGCGCGGAGCGCTGGGAGCGGCTGCCAAAGGACGAGATCGGCCGCCGGCTGGCCGCGCGCATCGCCAATGCGCTGGAGAGCGACCAAGCATGATCGAGATCGCGCTGAAGCGCCTGCCGCATGGCAAGGGCCTGCCTTTGCCCGCTTATGCCAGCGAGAATGCCGCCGGCATGGACGTGGTCGCGGCCGAGGACCTGACGCTCGCGCCGGGTCAGCGCCACGCGGTCGCGACCGGCTTCGCCATCGCCATCCCGCATGGCTACGAAGTGCAGGTCCGCCCCCGCTCCGGCCTCGCGCTGAAGCATGGCATCACTTGCCTCAACACACCCGGCACGATCGACAGCGACTATCGCGGCGAGGTGAAAGTGATCCTCGCGAACCTCGGCAGCGAGCCGTTCGCGGTCGTGCGCGGCGAGCGGATAGCACAGCTCGTCCCCGCGCCGGTGTTGCGGGCCGCGTTCACTCTGGTAGACTCGCTGGATGAAACCGCGCGCGGCAGCGGCGGTTTCGGTTCGACAGGGAGATGAACATGGCCATGACCCTCATCCTCGCCACCCTTTTCGCACAGGCCCAGCCGGTGCCCGCCCAAGGCCTGCCGGTCGATGCCGGACGCGCGGAGTGGAGCAGCTTCCAACGGATGGAATCGCGGCTCCTCCTGCCTAATCCGGACCTTGTCGAACGGATCGAGTTGATCCTGGCGAACGGCGGCTGCAGCCTTGCGGGGCAACGGCCGCAGCGTTTCGATTTCACGGTGAATTACGCCGTGCGGTTCGACCGGCGCAACCAGGCGGAGCGCGTCTTCGTCGAGGATATCGGCTGCGAGCAGATCGAATTGCTGGTCGGCGACGTCGTCAACTCCATGCTGCGTGACGGCTATTTCGATCTGCCGAGAGGGCGCGCGGAGCGCTGGTACACCAATTCGATCAACTTCAATCTTGACGCTTAGCGACGACCAGCTCGACCGCTACGCGCGGCACATCGTCCTGAAGGAAATTGGCGGCGCCGGACAGGCGCGGCTGCTGACGTCGCACGTTACGGTGATCGGCGCGGGCGGGATCGGCTCGCCGGCCATCCTCTATCTCGTCGCCGCCGGGATCGGGCGGCTGCGGGTGATCGACGACGATGTGGTGTCGCTCGCCAATCTGCAGCGGCAAGTGCTGTTCGGCACCATTGATGTCGGCACGCGCAAGGTGGATGCGGCGGGCGCGCAAACCGCGCGGCTCAATCCGGACGTGTCGTTCGAGGGCGTGACCGAACGCCTCACCACTGGCAATGCCGCCGGCCTGATCGGCGAAACCGACCTCATACTCGACGGCAGCGACAATTTCGCCACCCGCCTCGCCGTGTCGGACCATAGCGTCCGCGCCCGCATTCCCCTCGTCTCCGCGGCGATCGGCCAGTTTCAGGCCCAGATCGCCACCTATCGCGGCTGGGAGGCAGGCAAGCCCTGCTATCGCTGCTTCGTTGGCGACGCCTTCGACGCGGAGGATTGCGACACCTGCTCGGAGTTGGGCGTCCTCGGCGCCTTTGCCGGCCTCGCTGGCAGCTGGGCGGCGATGGAGGCGATCCGCGCCCTCACCGGCTTCGGCGACGATCAAGCGGGCAAGCTGCACCTGTTCGACGGCCTGAAACCCGGCCTGCGCACGCTCAGAATTGCCAAGGACCCGTCGTGCAGGGGCTGCGCCCACGCGGGCTGAGCCTACCCGCCGATGCCGAGCAGTTCGATCTTGAAATAGAGCGTCGCGTTGGGCGGGATCGGGCCGGCGCCGCGGGGGCCATAACCGATTTCCGGCGGCACCAGGAATTCGTATGTGTCGCCGACGCTCATCAACGGCACGCCTTCCTGCCAGCCCACGATCAGGTCGGGCAGCGGGAAGGTCACCGGTGTGCCGCGCGAGCTGTCGAATTCCGTGCCGTCGGTCAGCTGCCCGACATAGTTCAGCGTGACGATATCGGTCGGGCTCGGCTTCGGGCCGGTACCGGTGCCACTGATCTTGCGGTAGCGCAGCCCGCTCGCCGTGGTCAGCCAGTCGCCCTGCGCAGCCGGAGCAGCCGGCGCGGTCGCATTTGCCGGCGCAGCAGGCGCTGCCGGCGCGGCGGCCGAAATCGTGTTCACCGCAACGCTGCCGTTCGCCGCTTTCTGGCCGCCACAGGCGGCGAGCGCCAAGGCAAAAGCTGGAATGGTGAGAATTCGAACCTGCATCACTTCTTCTTTCCTTTGGCCGGAGCCTTTTTGGCCGGGGCCTTTTTGGGTGCAGCCTTGCGGGCCGTTTTCTTCTTCGCGGAAGGCCCCTTGGCGGCACGCTCGTCGAGCAGTTGCGCGGCCTCTTCCAGCGTCAGCGCGTCGGGCGCAACCGATTTCGGCAGAGTGGCATTGGTCGTACCGTCGGTGACGTAGGGGCCGAACCGGCCTTCCATCAGCTTGATCTCGAGTTCGGTGCGCGGGTGGGCGCCCAGGACCTTGAGCGGCTCGCGGCTGCCGCGCCCCCGGCCGCCGCCGGCCGCGGCCTCCGCTAGCTTGACCACCGCCGCATTCATGCCGGTCTCGAACACTTCGGCGGTGGAACCCAATTTCGCATATTTGCCGTCATGGGCGAGATAGGGGCCATAGCGGCCGATGCTTGCGGTGATCGGCTTGCCCGTCTCCGGATGGTCCCCGACGGTGCGCGGCAACGACAGGAATTTCAGCGCGATCTCAAGGGTCGCCTCTGCCGCCGGCACGTCCTTGGGCAATGAAGACCGCTTCGCCTCCTTGCCGTCGCCGAGTTGGAAATAGGGCCCGAAACGTCCCGAGCGCAGCGACACTTCGGCGCCATGTTCGTCGACGCCGAGCATTTGCGGCCCGGTATCCTCCGCACCCGCCTCGCCGCCTTGGGCGAAGCGGCGGGTGAACTTGCATTCCGGATAGTTGGAGCAGGCCACGAATGCGCCGAAGCGACCGCCGCGCAGCGCCAGCCGCCCCTCGCCGCAGGCCGGGCACAGGCGCGGATCGCTGCCGTCGCCCTTGTCCGGGAACAGGAAGGGTTCGAGGAAGGCGTCCAGCGCGAGCGTGATATCGCTCGGCTTCTGCTCCATCACCTCGGCTGTCTTTGGCTTGAAGTCGCGCCAGAAGGCATCGAGCACCGCCTGCCAGTCCGCCCGGCCGCCGGAAATATCGTCCAGCTCGTCCTCGAGCCCTGCGGTGAAATCGAAGCTCACATAGCGTTCGAAGAAGCGTTCCAGGAACGCCGTCAGCAGCCGCCCGCTCTCCTCCGGCCACAGCCGGTTCTTTTCCGCGCGGACGTAATTCCGGTCCTTAAGGGTCTGAATAACCGAGGCATAAGTGGATGGCCGGCCGATGCCGAGCTCCTCCATCTTCTTGACCAGGCTGGCCTCGGAATAACGCGGCGGCGGCTGGGTGAAATGCTGCTCGGCGGCGACCTTCTTCTTGTCCGGGGTATCGCCCTGAGACAGCGCGGGCAGCTTCTTCTCGTCCTCGCCCTTCTCGTCGTCCGTCCCCTCCTCATAAAGCGCGAGAAAACCGGCGAAGCGCACCACCTGCCCGGTCGCGCGCAGGCCGTGCCTGCCGCTTTTCTCGGCCAGTTCGACCGTCGTCCGTTCCAGCCGGGCGCTCTCCATCTGGCTCGCCATGGCGCGCTTCCAGATCAGTTCGTACAGCCGCGCCTGATCGCCCGAGCCGGCATGGTCGCGGCCGAAATCGGTGGGCCGGATCGCCTCGTGCGCTTCCTGCGCATTCTTGGCCTTGGTCTCGTAGACGCGCGGCTTGCCGGGGACATTCTGCGGGCCGAAGCGATGCTCGATCGCGACGCGGGCGAGATGCACCGCCTCTGTCGCCATCTGCACGCCGTCGGTCCGCATGTAGGTGATCGCGCCGCTCTCATAGAGATCCTGCGCCACCCGCATCGTCTGCGCCGGCGACATGCCGAGCTTGCGCGACGCCTCCTGCTGGAGAGTCGAGGTGGTGAAGGGCGCGGGCGGATTGCGCATGAACGGCTTGGTCTCGACCGAGGCGACGGTGAAATTGCCGCCCTCGACCGCCGCCTTGGCGCGCATCGCACTGCCTTCGTCGCCTATGGTGAGACGGTCGATCTTCTCGCCATCGAACCGCACCAGCCGCGCCGCGAATTCGGTGCCGTCAGCGGCGAGCGTCGCGGTAACGCTCCAATATTCCTGCGGCTTGAACAGCTCGATCTCGCGCTCGCGGTCGACGATCAGCCGCAGCGACACGGACTGCACCCGGCCCGCGGATTTCGCTCCCGGCAGCTTGCGCCACAGCACCGGCGAGAGGGTGAAGCCGACCAGATAATCCAGCGCGCGGCGGGCGCGATAGGCGTCGATCAGATCCTCGTCGAGTTGCCGCGGCTTCGCCATCGCCTCGGTCACCGCCGCCTTGGTGATGGCGTTGAAGGTGACGCGCTGCACGTCCGCCGGCAGCGCCTTCTTGTTGCGGAGGATTTCCTGCACGTGCCAGCTGATCGCCTCGCCTTCGCGATCCGGATCGGTGGCGAGGATCAGGGTGTCGGCCTTCTTCGCCTCGTCGGCGATGGCGCGCACCTGCTTCGACTTGTCGGCGTAAGTCTCCCACTGCATCGCGAAGCCGTGATCGGGATCGACCGATCCGTCCTTCGGCGGCAGATCGCGGACGTGACCGTAGGAGGCGAGCACGCGATAGCCCCCGCCCAGATACTTCTCGATGGTTTTCGCCTTGGCGGGCGATTCGACGACGACCAGCTTCAATGCTTCACCCTTACGTGTGCGTACGCGTACGAGGGTGGCGAGCGGTCCGCCCTGTCGTCAAGCGGCTGCCGAAAAGTTCAGCGGCACTGCACCCGGTAGCCGCTGACCCGGTCGTTCCATTGCGGTCCGACATAGCCGATCCGGTCGCGCCACTGCACCGAGCGGCCCTGCCAGTTCACATGCTCGTAGGCGGTGAAGGTACAGCCGGGCCGGCATTCCAGCGACGAGATGCGGTCATTCCATTCCCGCCCGATCGACGGGACGATGGCGCCATCGCGTATCTCCTCCCGGCGGCCGGAGAAATTGGCATTCTCGTAGATGGTGCAGGCCGGCTCGCGGCTACCCCAGCCGGGACCGCCAGAGCCTCCCGGCCCGCCCGGCCGGCCGGGACGGTCACCGCCCCAATTGCCGCCCCGGCATTCGACTCGCAGCGCGCTGATCCGGTCGTTCCACTGCGGCCCGACGAAGCGGGTCTGTCCCTCGTAGCGCGCCTGACGCCCGCGGAAATTCACGTCCTCATGCGCGACCAGCACGCAGCCCGGCCGGCACTCGACCGACGAAATCCGGTCGTTCCAGCGCCGCCCGACGGACGCGTGCGATTCGTTGCGCCCCAGCGCCCAACGCTCCCCGCCATAATTGGCATGCTCATAGACGGTGCAGGCCGCATCCTGCTGTCCGCCACCCCAATTGCCGCGCTGTTCGCCCGTGCCGCTGGCGGCAAAGGCCCCGCCCGCGAGCAGACCCGCTGCAAAGATCCCGCTGACGCCGAACCGAACCATTGCCGTCCTCCCCAGATCGTTGCGGCCACAAAACCAAAACGCGGCCCGGAGCGCAAGACGATGGCGGCTAGCTCAGGCTGACCCGTCCGCCCGCATGCCGTTCCAGCCGGCCGGCCAGTTCCAGTTCGAGCAACACGGTCTGCACGATGGCGGGTGGGAGGCCGCTCTGGCGGATCAGTTCATCCACCGGCACGGCGACCGGGCCGAGCAGGTTCATCACGACATTCCGCTCGCCATCGCCGGCATCCGGCGGGACCGGATCGTTGGCATAGCCATCGCGCCGCGCGGACACCGCTCCCGGATGGATCGGCGCCAGCGCCTCCAGCACGTCGTCGGCATTCTGCACGAGCGTGGCGCCGTCGCGGATCAGCTGGTTGCAGCCCTGCGCGCGCGGATCGAGCGGGGAGCCGGGTACGGCCATCACCTCCCTGCCCTGCTCCGCCGCCAGTCGTGCGGTGATCAGCGAGCCGGATTTCGGCGCGGCCTCCACCACCACCGTCCCGGCCGCCAGCCCGGCAATGATGCGGTTGCGATAGGGGAAATGGCGGGCGCGCGGCTCGGTCCCGTGCGGCTGCTCGGCGATCAGCAGGCCGCGTTCCGCCACCGCCGCCTGCCGCTCCGCATTTTCCGGCGGATAGACCACGTCGATCCCGCCCGCGATCACGCCGATCGTGCCGGTGGCGAGCGCGCCATCATGCGCGGCGCTGTCGATGCCGCGGGCGAGGCCGGACACCACCACCGCGTCCCGTTCACCCAAGGCCTGCGCCAGCTGGCGGGCGAAGCGGCATGCGGCGGCCGATGCGTTGCGCGCCCCGACCATCGCGACGCACTGGCGCTTCAGAAGACTGGTATCGCCCTTCACGATCAAAGCTGGCGGCGCGGATTCCACCTCGGCGAGCAGGGCCGGATAATCACCGTCGCCGAGGAACAGATAGGTCGCGCCAAACTTCGCGACCTGCGCCATTTCCCGCTCCACCGCCGCGCGCTCAGCCAACCGTGGCGCTCGCCCGCCGCCGCGCGCGGCAAGGTCGGGAATCGCCGCCAGCGCCCGTTCCGCCGAGCCGAAGCGGGCGATCAGATGAGTGTAGGTAACAGGCCCGATATTCTCCGAACGGATCAGCCGCAGCCGATGCACCGCGTCGGCGGGCAGGCTCATGCCGGATCCGGCTCCGGATCGCTGTCGTCTTTCTTCGCACCGATCTTCGGTTCGGTGCCGGCAATCAGCCGCTGGATGTTGCCGCGATGCTTCCAGTCGATCAGCAAAGCGATGCCGAGGAACAGCCAGGCCAGATCGAACTGATCGAGAAAATAGGCCGCGATCGGCGTGCCGTTCACCGCCGCCAGCGCCCCGGCTGATGAGTAGCGCGTCATGAAGGCGACACTCAGCCAGAACATCGCGGCCAGGATGCCGAGCGGCCACCAGATAGCGAAGGCGATGCCCAAAAAGGTCGCGACGCCCTTCCCGCCCTTGAAGCCGAGCCAGACCGGGTAGCAATGGCCGATCAGCACCGCGGCAGCCGCGACATGCTCCAGCCACCAGGGGTTTCCCGCCAGCCAGCGGACCAGCAGGACCGCCGCGACCCCCTTGCCCGCGTCGAGCAGCAAAGTCGCGGCCGCCAGCCCCTTGTTACCGGTCCTGAGCACATTGGTCGCGCCGATATTGCCCGAGCCGATCGCGCGGACATCACCCAGCCCGGCGGCGCGAGTCAGCAGCAGGCCGAATGGAATCGAGCCGAGCAAATAAGCGAGCACAGCCACGATCGCGGCCAGTGCGTATGGCGATTCCAGAAGCTGCCCCATCCGCGCCTGCCTAGCCGATACGCGGATGCGGCGCTACGTCACACGTCATGGCCGCGCCCCGCCCGATCCTGATCTTCGATTCCGGTGTCGGTGGCCTGTCCGTGGCGGGGGCGATCCGCGCGCTCCTGCCGACTGCGCCCTTGGTCTATGCCGCCGACAGCGCCGGCTTTCCTTACGGCACCAAGCCGCCGGACCTGATCGCGGCGCGCGTTCCCGCTTTGCTCGGTCGTCTCGCCGAACGCTACGATCCGGCGCTGATCGTCATCGCCTGCAACACCGCCTCGACCATAGCGCTGGACGGGGTCCGCGCCGCGCTCGACCTGCCGGTCGTCGGCACCGTCCCGGCGATCAAGCCCGCCGCCTCGCTCTCGAAGACCCGAGCCTTCGCCGTGCTCGGCACCGATGCGACCGTGGTGCAGCCCTATGTCGACAATCTCGCCGCCCAATTCGCCAGCGACTGCCTCGTCATCCGCCACGGTTCTGCCGAACTGGTGGACCTCGCCGAGGCGAAATTGCGCGGCGAGGCGATCGCACCGGAGCGCTACGCCACGATCATGGCCGCGATGCTGGCGCGGCCCGGCGGCGAACGCGTCGATACCGTCGTGCTGGCCTGCACCCACTTCCCGCTCGTCCAGGAAGAACTCGCCGCGGCGGCGCCGCGCGAGCTGATGTTCGTGGATGGCAAGGAGGGCATTGCCCGCCGCGTCGCTTACCTCGCGAGCGACGTAAGCTGGCCCGATCGACCCAGCGACGGCATCGCCATCTTCACCGGCGGCGGGGCCGATTCCGACGCCCTCCGCCCCGCTCTCGCCAGCTACGGACTCACCCGGATCGAGACGCTCTGATCAATTGAGAATCGTTCTCACTCGCCTTCTTGGCGAGACATCCGCTAAAGGGCGTGGGGGTAAAGGGACTTCACCGCTTTGGACTATCAGCGCATTTTCGCGGACGCGATCGACCGGCTGCATGCCGAGGGCCGCTACCGCGTCTTCATCGACATCCTGCGCAACAAGGGCGCTTTCCCGAACGCCCGCTGCTTCGCCGGGCATAACGGGCCGAAGCCGATCACCGTCTGGTGTTCGAACGATTATCTGGCGATGGGCCAGCATCCCAAGGTGATCGCGGCGATGGAGGAGGCCCTCCACGATGTCGGCGCCGGCTCCGGCGGTACCCGCAACATCAGCGGCAACAGCCATTATCATATCGAGCTGGAGGCCGAGCTCGCCGACCTGCACGGCAAGGATGCGGCCCTGCTCTTCACCTCCGGCTATGTCTCGAACGAGGCGACGCTTTCGACGCTCGCCAAATTGCTCCCCGGCTGCATCGTATTTTCCGACGCGCTGAACCACGCATCGATGATCGCGGGGATCAAGAATTCGGGCTGCGAGAAGAAGGTTTTCCGGCATAACGACCTCGAACATCTCGAGGAATTGCTGGCCGAGGCGCCGGCGGATTCGCCCAAGCTGATCGCCTTCGAAAGCGTCTATTCGATGGACGGCGACGTCGCCCCGATCGCGGAAATCTGCGACCTGGCCGAAAAATATGGCGCGCTGACCTATCTGGACGAAGTCCATGCCGTCGGCATGTACGGCCCCCGCGGCGGCGGCATTTCGGAGCGTGACGACGTCGCCCGCCGGGTCGACATCATCGAAGGCACGCTCGGCAAGGCGTTCGGCGTGATGGGCGGCTATATCGCCACCGATCGCAACATCATCGACGTGATCCGCAGCTATGCGCCGGGCTTCATCTTCACCACCAGCCTGTCGCCCGTGCTCGTCGCCGGCGCGCTCGCCAGCGTGAAGCATCTGAAGGCGTCAAGCGTCGAGCGGGAGGGCCAGCAGGCCTCCGCCGCGAAGCTGAAGGCGATCATGGCGGAGGCCGGCCTGCCCGTAATGCCGTCCGAAACGCACATCGTGCCGCTGATGGTCGGCGATCCGGTGCTGGCGAAGCGGATCAGCGATATCCTGCTCGCCGAATATGGTGTCTATGTGCAGCCGATCAATTATCCCACCGTCCCGCGCGGCACGGAGCGGCTCCGCTTCACCCCCGGTCCCGCCCATGACGAGGCGATGATGCGCGAGCTGGCCGACGCCCTCGTCGAGATCTGGGACCGGCTGGAAGTTCGGCAGGCCGCTTGAGCCGCTTGCCGGCTGTTCCCGCAGCGATGGATGATGAGCCGGCCGAGTCCCGGCTAACGACAATTCCTGCGTGGCTGCGGCCAATCCTCACCGGCGTCTGGCTGCTCTGGTTCCTGCTCGCTCTTCTCGCCCAGGGGTTTGGGATCTGGCTCGCCGCGAGCGAACTCGCGCCGCTCGATCTGCTGATGCTCAACGGCACCGGGCTAATCTCCGCGACGATCCTGTTCGTTGCCGCAGCGTTGCTGGTTCGGCGCAATCCGGGCGATCCGGTCGCTTTTCTGCTGTCCTGCAGTTTCCTCTCCGCGGCCTCTTATGTCGGCACGACGCCCTATACCTATGGCTGGCTTGGCGCGGACTTTCTCGGAACCTTGCTGCCGGCGCTCTGGCTGGGATTTCTGGTCGCCGCTTTGCCGGTCTTTCCCGATGGGCGGTTCGTGCCGCGCTGGAGCCGCTGGCTGACCCTGCTCGCCTTTCCGTTCACCCTCGCCATCTCCGCCGACGTCTTCTTCGAGAATGAGGCGGTGGTGCTGTCCACCACCCTGCTCGGCTTCGCGATCGGCATCGCGGCGGTTGCTGCGTCCGTGATCCGCTTCCTGCGCACACCGCTGGGCCTAGAGCGGCAACAGCTGAAATGGGCATCGCTCGGTTTCGCCATCGGCATGCTGCTGCTGATCTGTTCCGTGCTGGTCGCCTATGCTGCCGAGGCGGAGTATTTCCCGGAAGAGTGGCTGGACTGGCTCGGCATCGTTTATTTCGCCCTGCACGATTTCGGCTTCGCCTTCGCCGCGCTCGGCTTTCTGATCGCGCAGTTGCGCCTGCGCCTGTGGGACGCGGACCGCATCATCGGCCGTTCCGCCGCATACTTCCTCCTCACCCTGATCCTTGCCTGCGTCTGGGCGGTCAGCTCGGCGCTGGTGAACGATTTCGTGTCGTCGCAGGTCGGCGGCTCGAACAAGGGGATGGTCGCCGCGATCAGCACCATCATCGCCGCCCTGGTCTTCGGCCCGGCGCGCGAGAAGGTCGGCAAATGGGTCGAGAAGCGCCTGCAGCGCGGCGTCGTGCAGTTGCGCGGCCTGCCGGGCAAGCTGGCCATCTGGCAACATCTGGAAGATCCCGAGGCCTTCGGCACCCGCGTTGCCAGTGCGATCGGCGACAGTCTCCATGCCGGCCGCTGCGCGGTGCTTTTGTTCGAGCAGGATGAATTCCGTCCCCTCGCCTGCGTAGGTATCGCGCCTGACGAAGTGCGGACCTGGATCGAGCAGGCGGGTTCGTTCGGCGATCTGGACTATGAAGAGCCGGCCGACGATACCTTCCCCTTGCGCCTGATCCTGACCGACGAGGATGTGCTGATCGGCGCGTTGCTGGTGGGCCGCCGCAGCGACGGCAGCTTCTTCGCGAAGGAGGAGCGCAAGACCCTGCACGACCTCGAGCCTGCGCTCGCCGCCGCGCTCAATCGCGTCCACACGAAGGTCACGACCAACCGCGCTTTGGCCGGCATCGACGAGCGGCTGGAGCGCGTCGAGGAAAAGGTCGGCGCGGCAAGCTGAAGGCATCTTGGCCAACCGCCTCCGCCTCCATTAGACCGGTGCCGTGACGGAGCCGATCTCAGAGACGGTGACGGCCGCGCCGGGGCCGGGGGAGGAAGCGGAGGAGCGCCTCCGCCCCGTCTCGCCGCGCACGCAATCCTGGCTCGCCGGTTTCTGGTTCCTGTTCTTCGGCTTCGTCCTGGCCTCACAGGTGCTGGGCTTCATGCTCGGCCTGGATCTCGCCTCGTTCGGCGCCCTGCTGTCGATCACGGGCCTCGGCCTCGTCACCTCCTTCCTGCTGCTCGGCGTCGCCATTTTCCTGTTCCGCCGCCATCCGGGCGAGCCGGTCGGGCTGATGCTGTCGGCGAGCTTCATCGGCGCTGCCGGTTTTCTCGGCCCCGCGGGCATCTTCTTCGCATGGATCGACAGCGAAGAACTCACCTCGCTGATGGCCGTGACATGGATCGCCTTCCTGGTCGCCGTACTGCCGGCTTTCCCGGACGGCCGCTTCGTCCCCGCCTGGGGGCGCTGGCTCACCCGCCTGGCTTTCCCTTTCGCCTTGTTCCTTTCGATCGAGGCCTATGCGCAGAGCGACGTGGTCGAGACGATGGCCGATCTGCTGGGCCTCACCGGTGGCGCGCTGGCGGTCGCGACTTTGGTCATTCGCTACAAAAGGACGGAGCCGGGCCTGCTCGCGCAGCAGCTGAAATGGGCAGCGCTCGCCTGCGGCGGCGGCATCCTCCTGCTCTCGCTGGCGATGACGATCTCCTATCTCCTCTATTTCGGCCTCATCGCTCCGGCCTGGGCCGACGAAGTCTCCTTCCTGTTCATCATCCTGCGCGACCTCAGCTTCATCACCCTGGGCGCCGGCATGCTCGCGTCGCTGCTGGGGCTGCGGCTGTGGGACGCGGATCGCGCCATCGCCCGCTCGGCCGCATACTTCCTGATGACCCTGATCATCGGCGTCATCTGGGCAGCGAGCGCGGCGGTGATCAACGATTTCGTTACCCGCCAGCTGGGCGCGACCGGCAAGGGCACGGTCGCGGCGATCAGCACCGGCATCGCCCTGATCTTCGTCGGCCCGGCGCGCGAACGGGTAACGAAGATGGTCGAGAAGCGCCTGCAAAGCGGGGTGATGCGCCTGAAGCGGCTGCCGGACCGGCTGGCCCTTTGGCAGCATCTGGAGACGCCGGAAGCCTTCGCCGAACGGGTCGTCCAGTCCGTCTCCGAATGCCTGCACGCGGCGAGTTGCGCCTTGCTGTCGTTCGAGGAGGATCGCTACCGCACCCTCGCCGCGACCGGGATCGCGCCGGAGGCGATCGACGCCTGGGTCGCGCGCAACCAGCCGCTGGCGGACGTCGAAAAGCGCGATCGCGACGATCACGTCTTCACGTTGCGCGTGGTGCTGAAGGATGAGGACCTGCTGATCGGCGTGCTGCTGCTGGGCAAACGCACGGACGGCAGCACCTATGCTGGCGGCGAGCGGCGTGCGCTCTTTGGCATCGAAGCCCCGCTTGCCGCATCGCTGCAACGCGTCCGCCAGCGCACCGCCCTGAACCGCGCCACCGACGACGCCATCACCGCGATTTCGGACCGGCTCGCGCAGCTCGAGCAGGCAAAAGGAATTCCCGGCCAGGCCACCGCCTGACCGCAATCGGCTGTGGTCTTTCCCTATCGCCTCCACTAGGGGCTGTGGCCTGTCACCATTGGGAGCTTTCGAGTGAGCGAGCGCATCGCCATCGCTTCGGATCATGCCGCCGTCGAGCTGAAATCATTGCTCGTCGAGCATCTGCGCGCCGGGGGATATGACGTGCTCGATCTTGGCCCCGAGACTGCCGATTCCGTCGATTATCCCCTGTTCGGCTACAAACTGGCCGAAGCCATCGCCTCCGGCGCGGCGGACAAGGGCGTGGCCCTTTGCGGCTCCGGCATCGGCATTTCGATCGCGGTCAACCGCAACCCAGCCTGCCGCTGCGCCCGCGTGGACGAGCCGCTGTCCGCCACGCTCGCCCGGCAGCACAATGACGCGAACGTCATCGCCATGGGGGCGCGGCTGACCGGCCCGGAAATGGCCAAGGCGTGCCTCGACGCCTTCCTGACCACCGATTTCCTCGGCGACCGCCACCAGCGCCGCGTCGACCAGCTTTCCAACCCCAAGGATCCCGCATGACCGCCAACGGCTTCTTCACCAGCACCCTTGCAGATGCCGACCCGGCGGTTTTCGCCGGCGTCCAGCACGAGATTGCGCGCGAGAAGAACCAGATCGAGCTGATCGCGTCGGAGAATATCGTCTCCAAGGCGGTGCTGGAGGCGCAAGGGTCGGTCTTCACCAACAAATATGCCGAGGGCTATCCGGGCCGGCGTTACTATCAGGGCTGCCATCCGTCGGATGAGGTGGAGCAGCTGGCGATCGACCGCGCCAAGGAACTGTTCGGCTGCGGCTTCGCGAACGTGCAGCCGCATTCGGGCGCGCAGGCCAATGGCGCGGTGATGCTGGCGCTGACCAAGCCCGGCGACACGATCATGGGCCTCAGCCTCGACGCCGGCGGCCATCTCACCCACGGCGCCAGGCCGGCGATGAGCGGCAAATGGTTCAACGCCGTGCAATATGGCGTGCGCCGCGACGACCATCTGATCGACTTCGATCAGGTCGAGGCGCTGGCGAGGGAGCACAAGCCCACCCTGCTGATCGCCGGCGGCTCCGCCTATCCGCGCCACATCGATTTCGCCCGCTTCCGCGCCATCGCGGATGAGGTCGGCGCGATCTTCATGGTCGACATGGCGCATTTCGCCGGCCTGGTCGCGGGCGGCGTCCATCCGAGCCCGTTCGGCCACGCCCATGTCGTCACCACCACCACCCACAAGACTTTGCGCGGCCCGCGCGGCGGCGCGGTCTTCACCGATGACGAGGCGATCGCCAAGAAGATCAATTCCGCCGTCTTCCCCGGCCTGCAGGGCGGCCCCCTGATGCATGTCATCGCCGCCAAGGCGGTCGCCTTCGGCGAGGCACTGCGGCCGGACTTCAAGGCCTATGCGAAGGCGACAGTCGAGAATGCCCAGGCGCTTGCCGCCCAGCTCAAGGCGCGTGGCGCGGAGATCGTCTCGGGCGGGACCGATACGCATCTGGCCCTGGTCGATCTCACCCCGTTGGGCGTCACGGGCAAGGATGCCGACGAAGCGCTGGAGCGCGCCTCGATCACCTGCAACAAAAACGGCATTCCGTTCGATCCCCTGCCCCCGGTCAAGACCAGCGGCATCCGCGTGGGTTCGCCCGCCGGCACCACGCGAGGCTTCGGCACCGCCGAATTCCACGAGATCGCCGACATGATCGCCGACGTGCTCGACGGCCTGCGCAAGAATGGCGAGCAGGGCGACGGCCAGGTCGAAGCCGCGGTCAAGGCGCGCGTCGAAGCCCTGTGCGCCCGCTTCCCCATCTACCCGGAGCTTTGATTGCGCTGCCCCTTCTGCGGACATGAAGACAGCCAGGTGAAGGACAGCCGTCCGACCGAGGACGGCTCCGCCATTCGCCGCCGCCGCCAGTGCGAGGATTGTGGCGCGCGCTTCACCACCTTCGAACGCGCCCAGCTGCGCGAACTCACAGTCACCAAATCCGGCGGCCGCCGCGAGCCGTTCGAACGCGCCAAGCTGGAGCGCTCGCTCGAGCTCGCCTGCCGCAAGCGCGCCGTGCCGGCCGAGCGGATCGAGCGGCTGGTCAGTTCCGTGCAGCGGCAGCTGGAAACAGGCGGCGACAGCGAGGTCACTACACAGCGGATCGGCGAACTGGTGATGGAAGGGCTCAAGGGTCTCGATCCCGTCGCCTACATCCGCTTCGCCTCGGTCTATAAGGAATTCAGCGAAGCCCGCGACTTCGAGGAATTTGCCGGCCGCGTCCACAAGGCCGCCAAACGCGCGACGGCGGACGATCTGTCCTTGCCCTTCCCCAAGGACCGGAAGTGAGCGCAGAAGCCCCCGCCATCATCCTCGTCCGCCCACAACTCGGGGAGAATATCGGCAAGGCGGCGCGGGCCATGCTGAATTTCGGGCTGACGGACCTGCGCCTCGTCAATCCGCGCGATGGCTGGCCGAACCCGAGCGCCGGCCCCGCCGCATCCGGCGCCGACATCGTGCTCGAGCACGCGCAGCTGTTCGAGACTGTCGCGGACGCAGTTGCCGATATCCCGAACGTCTACGCCACCACCGTGCGCAAGCGCGACCTCGTTCTTCCCGTCGTCACGCCAGAACAGGCCGCGCGGCAGATCACCGGCACCCCCGGCCGCTCCGCCATCCTGTTCGGCGCCGAACGCTCCGGCCTGGAAACCGAGGAAGCCGCGCTCGCGCAGGCTATTCTCACCGTACCGATCAACCCTGAATTCCGCTCGCTCAACCTCGCCCAGGCGGTCATCCTCGTCGCCTACGAATGGTCGAAGCATCAGACGCTCGCCATCCCCACCGAGGGTGAGGAACCGGAACCCCGCGCCCCGCACGCCCATCTGGAAGGCCTGATCGGGCATATGGACGAGGCGCTCGACGAGGCCGGCTATTTCTTCCCGCCCGACCGCACGCCCGCGACCAGAAACACCATCCGCACCATTCTGACCAAGCCCGGCTGGTCCACGCGCGAGATTCAGGCGCTGCGCGGCATGATCCGGGCGTTGACCGCAATTCGGAACCGAAACAGGCCGTGACTGCGCGGCCACTCGGCCTGCCAGCATCTAAGGCTTTATCTTTCGGCTTTTTTTTGAGACAGTGTCCCGGCAGCCGACAATTAAGGGGGCAGGCATGATTACAGCACTTCTGCTGACTGCGACCATCGCGACTGGCTTGGAAACGCCAATCACAATCCAGACCACCCCGAATCCGAATCGCCGGATTTGCCGCACGCAGGAGCGCCCTGCCTCGCGCATGAGCGCCGAGCGGGTCTGCAAGACGGCTGCGGAATGGGAAGCCGAACGTCTCGCCGCACAGCGTTATGTGCAGGGTCGGCAGAATCTCTATGACGAGACCCAGCAGCGCCGCACGCCGTCCGGCGGAAACTGATCGCGGCAGGCACGCGCTTCGCGCCCGGACCAGGATCGTGAGTTGAAGGCCCACGCGCTCCGGCGCGGCCGGTTTTGCGCGCCCGCTCGAAGGACGAGCCTTGCCGGCGGTTGACTTTTCCGCCGCTCACCGCCAAACGCCCGCCTTCGCAATTGGCCCCGCACCCCTGGTGAAGCGGTGGCCCTGCCCTCCTAACAGAGACGTAGCGCGGTCCCGGGGACGAACGAAACGCAATTGGAGTGCCATCATGTCTAAGCGCAGCAGCGCCAAGTATAAGCTCGACCGCCGCATGGGCGAAAACGTCTTCGGTCGCCCGAAGTCGCCCGTCAACAAGCGCGAATATGGCCCCGGCCAGCACGGCCAGCGCCGCAAGAGCAAGGTTTCCGACTTCGGTCTGCAGCTTCGCGCCAAGCAGAAGCTGAAGGGCTATTATGGCGACGTGACCGAGAAGCAGTTCAAGGCCACCTACAAGGCCGCGAGCAGCATGAAGGGCGACACCGGCCAGAATCTGGTCGGCCTGATGGAGCGCCGCCTCGACGCCGTCGTCTATCGCGCCAAGTTCGCACCGACCATCTGGGCCGCGCGCCAGATCGTGAACCACGGCCACATCCGGGTGAACGGCAAGAAGCTGAACATCGCTTCCGCCAAGGTCAATGTCGGCGACGTGATCGAACTGGGTCCGAAGGCGCAGGAAATGGCTTTGGTGCTCGAGGCGCAGAGCCTCGCCGAACGCGATATCCCCGATTATATCGTCCAGGACGGCACCACCAAGGTCACCTTCAACCGCGTTCCGACGCTGGACGAAGTGCCGTACCCGGTCCGCATGGAGCCGAATCTGGTCGTCGAGTTCTATTCGCGCTGATTTTCGTCAGACGTCGAACAACGAGGGCGGTCCCGCGGGGCCGCCCTTTTTGTTTCAGCGGATGCCGAGGCTGCTCCGCAGAAACGCATCCGTCCGCCGGAGCATGTCGGCCCGGGCCGCCGAATCCTCGAGCTGGTGGTCGAGACCCCGATAGACGATCAACTCGGACCGCCCGCCGACATCGCGCAGCCTCGCATCCATCTGGGTGGAATGGCGGACCGGGACATTGGCATCGGTATCGCCGTGGAACATCAGCACCGGCGCGCGGATCGATCGCGCCCGGTTCGACGGGGAGCCGTCGCGCACATGCGGCCCGCTGCCGATGAACTCGCGCATCACGCGGAAATCGGACCAGCCGCGTGCTTCCTCGCGCAGATATTCCAGATCGGTAACCGGCGCCACCGCGACCACCGCCTTGAACAGGTCGGGGCTGACCGCCGCCGCCTGCAGCGCCGCATAGCCGCCATAGGACCAGCCAAGGATGGACAGTTTGGCCGGGTCCGCACCCTGCGCGACCAGCCAGCGGCCGGCATCGCTCACATCCCCGACCGCGACCGGCCAAGAGCGGAAGCCGTTCTCCATGAACCAGGCATCACCATAACCGCCGCCGCCGCGGAAATTGGGCTGCAGCACGGCATAGCCGCGATGGGCGAGATATTGCGCGAACCAGTCGAAGCCCCATTCGTCCCGCGCGTCCGGCCCGCCATGCGGCATGACGATGGCGGGCAGCCCGCGAGCGTCGGTCGCGCCGGGCGGCAGGGTCAGATAGCCGGGGATCATCGTCCCGTCCGCCGCCGGGAAGCGGACCGGCCGCATCTCCGCCAGCGGGACATTCTCCAGCTGCGGCCGGGCCAGCATGATCTCGCTCAGATTCTGCGCGCGTTTGTCGTAGGTGAAATAGCGGCCGGGGTCCCGGTCACTGCCCGCCCAGATCAGCAGGATATTCTCGTCGTCCGACGCGCCGACGAAGCGGATCAGCGGCAGATTGGGCAGGTTGCGCGCGACGTTGGCCGCCAGCTGCCGCATCTCGGGGTCGAAATAGACCGCCTGGCGCGTATCCTCCGCATAGGTCGCACCGATCACGCGCCCGTGCCGTCCGATCCGCAGCACACCATCGACGTCGGCCGTGTCGCTGTCGACGAGCATCTCCTTGCGCAGCGAGCCATCGAGCGAAACGCGATACAGCGCCAGCCGCCCGTTCAGTTTCTCCAGCGCATAAGCGACGTTCAGCGCGCCATCGACCGCTAGCGGCTGCATGCCTTCGCGCGTGGCATCGTTGAACGTGCTGAACGGGCGCCAGTCGCCGCTGTCGCTCGGGCGATAGCGATACTCGATCTCGCCCGTCCGCATCCAGGTTTCGCCGGCAAACTTGACCGCGGAATAGAGCCGGACCCGCCCTTGCCCGTCGGCGAAATAGCGCGAGGCGCGCTGGATCGGCTGCTCGGCCAGGCTCGAGCGGCCGGTGCGCGTGTCCATGCGCAGCACGCCAAGCCCCGGCAGCCGGCCCACCACTCCGGTGAAGCCGCTCATCAGCACCACGCCATCACTGCCCGGCAGCCAGCTGACGAGGCCGCGCACGTCGCGCACGCGCATCACGCCCGAGCCGTCGGCGTTGAGCGCCGCGAAACCGCTGCCGCCCGCGACATCATTCTGCACCCGCCGCAGCGCGAACAATTCGCACAACAGCCGCTCGTTGCTCACCCAGGTGCAGCCGCTGAAGCGCTGGCTTACCCCGTCAACCGCCGTCGCCTGCACGGACTGGCCGCTCGCCAGGTCCACGGTGAACAGACGCGCGCCCTGTCCGGCCGGAAGCGGCGCGACATAAGCGATGCGGCGGCCATCGGGCGACAGGCTGATGCTCTCGATACTCTCCCGCGCGCCGAACGCTTCGGCGGGATCGACTGGCTGCGCGACCGCAGGCGGAGCGACGAGACACGCCAGCCAGCCGGCCACTGCGAGCCGCATTGCCGCTGCCGTCCTCACCTTATGCCGAGCGCGCCGCGCAGGAATTCGTCGGCGCGGCGCAGCATCGTCGCGCGCGCGGTCGAATCGTCGATCTGGTGATCGAGGCCGGGGAAGACGACCAGTTCCGAACGTCCGCCCGCGCCACGCAGCCGCTCATCCATCACGCGCGACTGACGGACGCCGACATTGCGATCATTGTCGCCATGGAACATCAGCACCGGCACACGGATCGCGGCGGCATTCTGCGCCGGGGATCCTTGCTGGATGTGAGGGCCTTCGCCGAAATAGTCGCGCATGTTCGCGGCGCTGCTGAAATTGCGCCATTCGTCGCGGGCGATGGCCAGATCGGTGACGGGCGCGATCGCGACCACCGCCTTGTAGAGGTTCGGATCGATCACCCCGGCCTGCAGCGCCGCATAACCGCCATAGGACCAGCCGACGATCGCCAGCTTGGCCGGATCGGCAATCCCTTCCGATACCAGCCAGCGGCCAGCATCGCTCACGTCGCCGATCGCGGTGCGCCAGGAGCGGAAGCCATTGTCCATGAACCAGGCGTCGCCATAGCCGGACGAGCCACGGAAATTGGGTTGCAATACGGCATAGCCGCGATGCGCGAAATATTGCGACAGCCAGTCGAAGCCCCATTCGTCGCGGGCGCCGGGACCGCCGTGCGGCATGACGATGGCGGGCAGGCCGCGCGCATTCTCCACCCCCGGCGGCAGCGTGAGGTAGCCCGGAATCTGGGTGCCGTCGCTCGCCCGGTAGGTCACCGGCCGCACGGTCGCGAGCGTCACATTTTCCAGCTGCGGCCGCGCCAGCATGATTTCGGTCAGGTTCCGCGCAGCCTTGTCGTAGATGAAATAGCGGCCGGGATCGTTATCGCTGCCCGCCCAGATCAGCAGGCGGCTCTCATCCTCGGACGCGTCCGCGAAATGGACCTGCGGCAGGTTCGGCTGCGCGCGCCGGAACATCGCCGCGATCCGCTGCAACTCCGCGTCGAAATAGACGCCCTCGCGCCGTTCATTGGCGTAGCTCGCGCCGACAACGCGATTGCCGCGGCCGATCCGCAGCAGGCTGTCGACGTCGACCGTTTCGTTCTGGACAACGACCTCTTGCCGGCCGGAGCCGTCGAGCGACATGCGATAGAGCGCGTCGCGGCCGTTGGCGCCGCGCTGGAAGACGTAGGCCACGTTCAGCGTCGGATCGACCGCGGCCGGGTAGATACCGGTGCGCGCCAGCGTGTCGTAGCGGCCGAGCGGCGCCCAGTCGCCGCCATTGGCCGGCCGGTACTGGAACTCGATGACCGGCGAATCCATGCCCGTAGCGCCGCGCGTCCCGCGGGTCGCGCGCAGCCGGACCTGCCCGCGGCCATCGGTCAGATAGTTCACATTGTTGATGTGCGGCTGCTCGACGATCGTGTTTCTGAGGTCGTTGGTGTTGACCCGCACGACGCCCAGCCCTTCGCGCGTGCGATTGAGCCGGGTCGGACCAGCATCGCCGCTTTCGGGGATGAAGGTCTGCGTCATCAGCACATGGTCCTGGCTGCCCGGCAGGAAATCGATGACGCTGCCACTGTAGAGCCGCGCATACATCTGATCGATCCGGTCCCGCTCGCCCAGCACCTTCACATTGCTGCCGTCGGCATTCACCGCGACGACACGCGAGATCGAGACGAGGGTCGTGCCCAGCTGCGACATGCCGAAAAGGTTGCAGACCAGCCGCCGGTTCGAGACGAAATCGCAAGCGCTGATCTGCTGGCTGTTGCCGCTGTGGATGACCGCCTGGCTCGCCTGGCCGCCATCGACCGGTGCGAGATAGAGCGCGCTGCCCTGCCCTGTCGTCGGCGCGACATAAGCGATGGTGCGGCCATCCGGGGAAAGCGAGATCGACTGCACCGACTCGCGCGCGCCGAAGGCGGCGGCGGGATCGGACAGGGTCTGCGGCTGGGGCTGCAACTGCGCCTGGGCAGCGGCCGGACCGGCCGCAAGCACCCATGCGGTCGTGGCGAAAAAGAGCGTTTTCTTAAGCATTTGCTTCCCCCTGATCGGGCCAAGTCAAGCACAGGGACCCCGGGGCGGCAAGGGGGGAAAGCCACCATTGCGGTGCTTGCGGCAGGGCGGCGGCTTTGCCATGACACCCCCAATACGTTCTCCACAGGAAGGCCGCCTCGTGATGAAGTTGCTCGCGCTCGCTCCCCTCGCCTTGCTCGCCGGCTGCGCCGCGACCACCGGAGACGGGAGCGCATCGACGACGCCGGTCGCGCCGTCCGCCGCGCCGAACATCTCGGAAGAAACGCTTAAGCGCGTGACCCGCCAGCTGTCGGACGACAGCTTTCTCGGCCGCGCTCCGGCAACCGAGGGCGAGACGCTGACGGTCAACTACCTCACCCAGGAATTCCAGCGCGCGGGGCTGCAGCCGGGCAACAATGGCAGCTGGACGCAGGACGTGCCGCTGGTGGAGATCAATGCGACCAACAATCCGTCGCTCACCGTCACCGGCGGCGCGCAGCCGATGACCTTCAACTACCGCGCCGACATGGTCGCCGCTTCCTATCGCGCCCAGCCTCGGGTCAGCTTCGCCGATAGCGACATCGTCTTCGTCGGCTATGGCATCAACGCGCCCGAGCGCGGCTGGAACGATTATGAGGGCATCGACGTCCGGGGCAAGACCGTGATCATCCTGGTCAACGATCCCGACTGGCAGAGCCAGGGCACCACCGGCACCTTCAACGGCCGGGCAATGACCTATTATGGCCGCTGGACCTACAAATATGAGGAAGCCGCCCGGCAGGGCGCCGCCGCCGCCTTCATCGTCCACGACACCGAGCCGACTTCCTATGGCTGGATGACGGTGGAGAATAGCTGGACCGGCCCGCAACTCTATATGGACGACGGCCGGGGCGGCGCGAACCAGACCGCCGCCAACGGCTGGTTGCAGAACGCCTCGGCCCGCCGCCTGCTCGCCAGCGCCGGCCAGGATCTGGACGAGCTCACCCGGCGCGCGCAGCGCCCCGGCTTCCGCGCCGTGCCGCTGACCGGCCTGAAGGCCTCGATGACGGTCGAAAATGCGATCCGCCGCCAGGCGTCGAAGAACGTGATCGGCATCATCCCCGGCGCGACCCGGCCGGACGAATATGTGCTCTACACCGCCCATTGGGATCATCTGGGCGAATGCGCGCAGACCGGCGAGGACCGGATCTGCAACGGCGCGGTCGATAACGCCACCGGCACCGCCGCCCTCGTCGCGCTGGCCGAGGCGCATCGCAACACGCGCCCAGACCGCACCATCGTCTTCCTGGCGGTAACCGCCGAGGAATCGGGCCTGATCGGCTCGGCTTATTATGCCGCCAATCCGGTCTTCCCGCTGGCGAAGACGGCTGGCGGGATCAACATCGATGGGCTGCAACTGAACGGCCTCAGCCGCGACTTCATCGCGATCGGCGCGGGCAAATCGCAGCTGGACGATTACCTGCGCCGCGCGATCGATCCGCTCGGCCTCACGCTCGTCCCCGAGCCCGCGCCCGAGGCCGGCTATTATTACCGCTCCGATCATTTCAGCTTCGCCAAGCAGGGCGTGCCGATGCTCTATGCCGAAGGGGGCGAGGATCTGGTCGAGGGCGGCCGCGCGGCCGGCGAGGCGGCGTCGCGCGACTATCGCGCCAACCGCTATCACGGCGTGAACGACGAATATGACGAGAATTGGAACTGGGCCGGCGCGATCCGTGACCTGCGTGTCTATTTCGCGATCATGCAGGAATTGTCGCGCGCCGGTCAGTGGCCGGAATGGCTGCCCGGCGACGAATTCCGCGCCATCCGCGACCGCAGCGCGGCGGAGCGGCGCTAGGCTCATTCACTCCCCTTCCTGGAAGGGAGGGGCCGGGGGTGGGTCGAGCGGCAAGCGAGGCTCGATGCCTCGCTGGCCGCTGTTTGCGGCGCCTGTCGGAGTCTTTTGTGCGCGCAGACGCGCGCACCCACCTCCTGCCCCTCCCTGCAAGCAGGGGAGGGACTAAGCTAAGAATTGATCTTGCGACCGAACACCGGACGGGGTGCTGGGGTCTCCGGCGCCGCCTCGGCGGGCGCAGGGCGATCGCCGCGGTTGGCCATATAGCGCTTGATCGCCGCATCGGCGTCGAATTCCGGCTCGCTTTCGACCGCGATCTCGCGCTTTGCCTTGGGCGAACTGTGCTTGAGCAGCGCGCGGATGATGATCGAGACGGCGCCGATCCCGCACAGGAACGCCAGGGCGGCCGGACCGAACCAGTCCACCTCCCGCCCCCCATTGCCGCGCACGATATAGGCCATCGCCCCGAACAGGATCGCCAGGCCGATCGCCGGGATCGCGCGGGCGACGCCGAGCAGCATGGCGGAGGTCGAGGGCTGGGCAGCGGCCATGGCACCCGGATAGCGCACAAGCCTTAACAAGCCGCTGATCGCGCCCGGCCCTTCCGCGCGGCGCGCGGGCCTCTATATGCCGCCGCATGACGATGCGCTTCCCCGCCGAATGGGTCCCTCACCAGGCCGTCTGGATCGGTTTCCCGAGCCACCCCGATTTGTGGGAGGACGATCTGGAACCCGCCCGCGCCGAGGTCGCCGCTTTCGCGCTCGCCGTCCATGCCGAGGGACGCGGCGAGGAAGTGCGCCTGGTCGCGGCCGATGCGACAAGCGCCCGCGCCGCCGCCGTCCGCTGCCCGTTTGCCACGATCGTCGAGCAACCGTTCGGCGACATCTGGCTCCGCGACACCGGCCCGCTGTTGCTGAGCGACGGTAAGACGCTTTCAGCGCGCAGTTTCCTGTTCAACGGCTGGGGCGGAAAGTACGACCTGCCCGGCGACGACACGATCGGCCTGCGCCTTGCCGGCACAATGGGGCTGGAAGCCGATCGGCTGGACTGGATTCTCGAGGGCGGCGCGATCGACCTCGATGGTAGCGGCCTCGCCGTCACCACCGAACAATGCCTGCTCAATCCGAACCGCAATCCGGGCCTGTCCCGCGACGAGATCGAGCGGCGCCTGCGCGACCAGCTCGGCGTCGACCGCCTGCTTTGGCTCGGCGACGGCCTGCTCAACGATCATACCGATGGCCATGTCGACAATCTCGCCCGCTTCGTGGCCGAAGGCACGCTGGCGCTGCCGGTCGCGGCCGCGGATGACCCCAATGCTGCAATATACGAGGACGCCCGCCGCCGCGCCGCCGCCTTCGGCCTGCGGATCGCGGACATCCCCTCCCCCGGCGCGGTCGAGCGGGACGGCGAGATCATCCCGGCCTCCCACATGAACTTCTACATCGGCAACGCTAGCGTGGTCGTTCCGCTGTACGGCACGGCCAGCGACGAGCCGGCGGTCGCCGCCGTACAGGCGCTCTTCCCCGACCGCACGGCGGTGGGCCTGCGCGCCGACCATATCCTGACCGGCGGCGGCAGCTTCCACTGCATCAGCCAGCAGATCCCGCTCTTGCAGGCTGACACCCATAGTCTCCCCTCCCTGTAAGGGAGGGGATCAAGGGGTGGGTAAGCGCTCGCAAGAGCGCTGCGAAACGTGCAGGCTGGGGGTATCGCAGCGGGCTATCGCCCGCTCACCCACCCCCATCCCCTCCCTTGCAGGGAGGGGTCAAAATTGCATCAAAGCCGCTCCATCAGCCTGGCGATGGAGCGCTGATGCTCTGGCGTCTCCCCGCCGCTCTGCCGCTCCAGCACCCGTTTCACCTGCTCCAGTTCGTCACTGGTCAGATGCTCGAGGCCGATAAACTCGTCCCGCGCGCCGTGGATTGCCCGCACCAGTTCGTCCAGCTTCGCCTGGATCGCGCTCGCGTCGCGATTCTGGGCGTTCTGGATCAGGAACACCATCAGGAAGGTGACGATCGTCGTGCCGGTGTTGATAACCAGCTGCCAGGTGTCGGAAAAGCCGAAGACCGGCCCGGTCACGCCCCAGATCAGCACCACCGCCAGCGCCAGCGCGAAGGCCGGTGGCCGCCCGGCCCAGCTCGCGACACCCTGCGCCATCGTCTCGAACAGCCGGCTCATCCCGCTTCTCCCTTGCAACCGCCCGAGAACCTGCCACCTATCCCGCAATTCCGCCAAGGAGTTTGAAGCTTCGTGTCAGCGCTCAAGGTCGCCGCTCTCCAACTCGCTTTCAGCGACGATGTTCAGGAAAATATCGCCGCCGTGGCCGACCTCGTCCGCGAGGCGGCGGGCAAGGGCGCGCGGCTGATTCTGCCGCCGGAGCTGTTCGAGGGCCATTATTTCTGCCGCACGCAGGACGAGGCGCATTTTGCCCGCGCCCTCCCCGCCGATCGCCACCCGGCGGTGCTGGCGATGCAGCGGCTGGCGGCGGAATTGAACGTCTACATCCCGACCAGCTTCTTCGAGGCGGACGGGCATCATCATTATAACAGCCTCGCGATGATCGACGACAAAGGCGCGATCATGGGCGTCTATCGCAAGAGCCACATCCCCGACGGCCCGGGCTATTCCGAGAAATTCTATTTCCGCCCCGGCAATACCGGCTTCCAGACCTACCGGACACCGCTCGGCACGCTCGGCCCGGCGGTGTGCTGGGACCAATGGTATCCCGAGACGGCGCGCAGCCTGACCCTGCAAGGCGCGGAAATCCTGCTCTATCCGACCGCGATCGGCACCGAGCCGCACGATCCCGATCTCGACACGAGCCGGCTGTGGCGGCGGGCGATGATCGGTCACGCCGTGTCCAACGTCGTCCCCGTCGTCGCCGCCAACCGCATCGGCACCGAGCACGGCCAGCGTTTCTACGGCCACTCCTTCATCTGCGACGAACGCGGCGACATCCTCGCCGAACTCGGCGCGACCGAGACCGGCGTCATCGTCGCGGACCTCGACCTCGACCAGGCCCGCCGCCACCGCGCCGCCTTCGGCTTCTTCCGCGACCGCCGGCCGGACCTCTACGGCCGGATCACGCAGGATATTTGACAACGCCCGGCCGCGGCATCAGTCCTCAAGGCCAAGGGTGGGAGAAAGGCGTTGCTCAAACTACTCGTCTTCATGGCAATGCTCGGCGCGCCTTTCACGTCGTCGGCACAGTCGCTTGAAGCGCTTCAAGCAGGGATGCGGCAGGAGTTGAATTGCCTCGTGAACGGAGCGCTGGAAGCGCCGGCAAATGTCACACAGGCGCAGTCGAACCAGGTGCTTGAGGATTGCAGGCAGCGCTACGGATGGGACGATCCCGAGACGGTCCACGCCATGCTCGCCGCGCGCTTGTCGATCGAAGTCATGTCGGAGCGGCAGCAGCTTGGTGAGGCCGGCGTCGACTTTGCACCGATCCTGCGGATCTGGCGGTCGCTGACGCCGGAGGAGTCCGCCTCGATCAGGGACGCCACGGCGCGACCGGACGATGCGAGGCAGACCTCACAGGCCATCGTCCGCAGATTGCTCGAAGCCGGCGTGGCGCCCGCACATACGGTCAGCGCCGGAGGGACTATCGTCAAGATGGTGCAGGCCGGGTCGACCGCCGGCGAGTTTATCCGCCTGCGCGTGACTCGCGCCGGAGGCACTCGGCAGCTCAACGAGCAGCCGCCCGCCCAATAGTCAGCGCGCAGGGCGAAGGCTCGCGCTGAGTTTTCCTACTCGGTGCGGATGTGAGAGAATGCAGCCGCTCTTTCTCATCGCCGCATTCACCGGAAGGTTCGAAGCGTTCAAAAGGCGAGAAAGTTTTTTGTCCCTAGGGGTGTGAACCTTCAGCACCTTTGGCGCGCAATTCGATCGCCCGCGCAAACACCGCTTCGAACATTTCGGCCGTCAGCCGCCCGGTATTCTGGTTGTAGCGCGAGCAGTGATAGCTATCGATCAGGATGCGGCTGTCGGGCAGAAGATGCTCGGCCAGGTGACCGAATTTGTATGCCGATTGCTTCCCGCCCGCCGTCCGTACCGCCGCCGTGTGCGCGATCTGGCCCAAAGCGACGAGCACCCGGATCGTCGGGATCGCATCCAGCGCCGCTTGATAGAAAGGGCGGCAGGTCGCGCTCTCCGCGGGGGTGGGCTTGTTCTGCGGCGGCAGACACTTCACCGAATTGAGCACGACCACGCCATTCAGGCGCAGCCCGTCGTTCGGCCTTTCCTCATAACGCCCCTCGGCCAGTCCGAACTTGCCGAGCGTCTGGTAGAAAAGCGGCCCCGATTGGTCGCCGGTGAAGGGCCGCCCCGTCCGGTTCGCGCCCCATTTGCCCGGCGCCAGCCCGACGATGCCGAGCCACGCTTGCGGGTCACCGAAATGCGGCACCGGCGCGTTCCACCAATCGGGATGCTCGACCCGCAATTGCTCCCGGAACGCCACCAGCCGCGGGCAGAGCGGGCAATCGCGCGGCGGCTCGACTTGGGGCACGGGGCTGAAGGTCAGAGACATCCCTATCCCTACCCCGCTCAGGCTGAGCTTGTCGAAGCCCCGTCTTTCCTTTCTTAGTCGGAGAAAGACGAAGGGCAGTCCTTCGACAAGCTCAGGATGAGCGGTTCATTGGTTGCCTTGCACGAATATGCCATCGCTCTCGGCTCCAACCGCCCGCACGGCCGCCACGGCGCACCGGAGCAAGTGCTGCGCGCCGCGATCCGCGAACTTGGCGTGCTGGGCGAGGTCGGGCGGGTATCGCGCATTCATCGCACTGCCGCCCTCGGCCCCGCCGGGCGCGGCTTCGCCAACGCGGCCGTTTTGCTGACGACGGACCTCGATCCGCCCGCTCTGCTCGCCGCGCTGAAGGCCATCGAGCGCCGCTTCGGCCGCCGGGCTGGGCGTCGCTGGGGACCGCGTGTACTCGATCTCGACCTATTGCTCTGGTCGGGCGGCCGCTTCGCCGCGCGCGGCCTCGCCATCCCCCACAAGCAGCTCACCCGCCGCCGCTTCGTCCTCGCCCCGCTCGCCGAAATCGCGCCTGACCATATCATCCCGCGCGCCGGCCACGCCGTCCGCCACGCAGCGCACCGGCTCGGACGCGGTTGACCGCCGCCCCGCCCGCTCCTAGGTCGCGTGCCGGTGAGGGCCGTTAGCTCAGTCGGTAGAGCAACTGACTTTTAATCAGTAGGTCGCTGGTTCGAACCCAGCACGGCTCACCATCCCTATTTGGCGAACAGGTTGGCCGGATCGGCCATCGCCTTGATCTCCAGCGCGTTGCCCGAGGGGTCGAGGAAGAACATCGTCGCCTGCTCGCCCGGCTGGCCGGCGAAGCGCACGGCCGGCGCGATCACGAACTCGGCGCCCTCCGCCTCCAGCCGCTCAGCCAAAGCGCGCCACTCCGCCATGCCGAGCACCGCGCCGAAATGCGGCACCGGCACATGCGCGCCATCCACCTCATTATGATGCGGCCGCGCCTGCATCGCGGGATCGAGATGGGCGACGATCTGGTGGCCGAAGAAATCGAAGTCGATCCACTGCTCGCTGCTCCGCCCCTCCGGACAGCCGAGCAGGCCGCCATAGAAGCGGCGCGCCGCGTCGAGGTCGTGGACCGGGAAAGCGAGGTGAAAGGGCGGCAGCGTCACGCCGCGAAGAACAGGCTCTGCGCGATCGCGAAGATGATGAGTGCCGCCGCCAGCGTCAGTGACAGAGCGGTCATCGCCCAGCCGGCCGCGACCAGCACCCTCTCCTCGCCCGCGCGCAACTCATTGCTCTTGCCGAGCCGGAACATCAGGAAGCCGGCAAAGACGCCGTACAGAAACACCACGAATGGCAAGAAGTCGCCCATCGATATCGTCCCGCTCTCGCCCGTCTGCGCGGGACCGTCGCGCTCTTCGCGCCCGGCGGGATGCCCATCCCCTTGAGCCTGCTTACTTCTTTTGGCGGGCCGGGCCAAGCAGGCTCGCCGCGCCCGCGCCCCGCTTCGCCGCGACAATTTGCGACGTTTCCGGCATAAACTCGCGTAGAGCCAGGCCTAAGGAGTGTCCCATGCCCGACGAAGCCCGCCTCCTCCTGGTCGATGACGAACGCGACATCCGCGAGCCGCTGGCCGCCTATCTGGCGCGCAATGGCTACAAGGTCAGCAAGGCCGCCAATGCCGAAGCGGCGCGAGCGCTGCTCGCGGGCAAGGAATTCGACCTCGTCCTGCTCGACATCATGATGCCGGGCGAGGATGGCCTGGCGCTGACCGGTTTCATCCGCGCAACCACCAATCTGCCGGTGATCCTGCTCACCGCCCGCGCCGAGGAGACGGACCGGATCGTCGGGCTGGAGCTGGGCGCGGACGATTATGTCACCAAACCCTTCTCGCCCCGCGAACTGATGGCCCGGATCAAGGCGGTGCTCCGCCGCAGCAGTGGCGAGAGCAATCAGCGTGTACGCGCCCCCGATGCGGAGAGTTTCTCGTTCGGGCCATGGATCCTGAAGACCGGCGAACGCGAGCTGGTTGACCGCGACGGCGTGGCGATCCCGCTCTCCACCGGCGAGTATAACATCCTGCACGCCTTCGTGACGCATCCGCGGCGGGTGCTCAGCCGTGACCAATTGCTCGACCTCACCCAGGGCCGCGAACTGGCCGCGTTCGAGCGCAGCATCGACAATCACATCTCCCGCCTCAGGAAGAAGATCGAAGAGAATGCGGCGGATCCCAAGCTTGTGAAAACCGTCTGGGGCGGCGGCTACATGCTGGCGTCGGAAGTCACGAGACTCTGACGGCCAAGCAATGAAGCGCTTCCTGCCCAAGAGCCTGATCGGCCAGATCGCGCTGGCCATGGCGCTCGTCCTGCTCGTGCTGCAGGCGGTGAATTTCATCTCCATCCGCAACGAGCGGCAGCGGTTCGCGCAGGCGCAGCTCGAGGGACCCGTCATGTCCCGCTTCGTCGCGTCGGCCGACCGGCTGCTTACCCGCGAGCGCGACGGGACAGTGGAGGGGCGGCGCGGCCGGGTGACGTTCGGCGCGGCGAGCAATGTCGCTCCGGACGCCAGCGACGCAGAGCTGGTCGAACGGCTGCGGGCCACCGCTACGGCGAACGGGCTGGAGTTGCGTGACGCGCGCGCCGCCCTGTCCGACGATGTGCCGGCGATGCCCGAACGGATGCGCGAGCGCGGAGCGGACGGCGAGGAGTGGCGCGCCGATCGCTTCCGCTCCCTGCTGCTGTCGGCGCAATTGGCTGACGGCCGCTGGATCAACGGTCAGATGCTGATTCCCCGTCCGGGCCTGGGGTTGTTCTGGCGGCCGGCGCTCGGGACGTTGCTCCTCTATTTCGTGCTGCTCGGCGCCGTGATCCTCGTCATCCGCCGGCTGGTTTCGCCGCTGCGCGATCTGACCGGCGCAGCCCAGCGCTTCCGGGGCGGCGGGGAAATCCCGCAGGTCACCGCACGCGGCCCAGCCGACATTCGCCGCGCGATCGAGGCGTTCAACGCGATGGGCGCGCGCGTCGGCGGCCTGCTGGAGGAAAAGGACCGCATGCTCGGCGCGATCGGCCACGATCTGCGCACGCCCCTCGCCTCGCTCCGTATCCGCGCAGAATCCGTCGAGCCGGACGAGGAACGCGAACGGATGATCGCGACGATCGAGGAGATGGCGGGCCTGCTCGAGGACGCATTGTCGCTCGCCCGCTCCGGCCGTTCGCAGGAGAAGCCGCGCGTGCTCGACATCTCCGCGCTCGCCGATGCTCTGGTCGAGGAGGTGCGCGAACTCGGCCAGGACGTGACCTTGCTGGACAGCCAGCGCGCCGTCGCCCGGGTTCGGCCGAACCTGCTGAGGGGGGCAATCCGCAACCTCATCGAAAATGCGGTCAAATATGCCGGCGCGGCCGAGGTCAGGGTCTCCGAAGACGGCGCGCGCGTAGCGATCGAGATTCTCGATCGTGGACCCGGCATCCCGGAAAGCCATCTCGCCAGCGTGCAGGAAGCCTTCGTCCGCCTGGAGGAGTCGCGCAGCCGCGAAACGGGCGGCAGCGGCCTCGGCATCACCCTGGCCCGCGCCGCGGCGCAATTGCATGGCGGCGATCTGGTGCTGACCAACCGGGAAGGCGGCGGCCTGAGCGCCCGGCTCTGGCTCCCGCGCGAGGAAAAGGGCGCCTAAGCCGCCGGTCTGGCGTTGAAGCTGCGGATCTTGCGGGAGCCGCACCACAATTCCAGCGGACGCTCGCCAATATATTGCTCGGCCTTGCGGGCGGCCGCGACGTCATCCTCGGCCTCGATCTCCTCGAAGCCCACAAACCGGCCTTCCGGCGCGCTCAGCACGTATAGCCGATAGTAATTCACACCTGTCCCCCGCGACGCGAGCGTCACGGCAGGTGTGAAGCAACTCCGCAAACCCGGCCATATACTGCATCAACATTGAGGCCGGGAACGCATGCGTCAAAAAGGGCGGACCCTTCCGGATCCGCCCTTCCATTTCACAGAGTGTTGATCGTCAGTTCTGCGGCGGGGGCGGGGGCGCACCGCGATGGCCCGGTCCGCCGCGACGGCCGCGACGCTCTTCCGGGCCGATCCGGCCGTCGCGATTGGCATCCATCCGGTCGAAGCGCTGCAGCGCGCGGTCGCGGAACTCCTGCGCGGTGATCGCGCCATTCTGGCCGAGCACAGCCATGCCCATGCGGGCGCCCGGACCGGCCTGACCGCGCGGTCCGCGCATGCCCCGCATCCCGCGCCGCTCGCCTTGCCCGCGCATCGCCATGCGCTGGCCGAACTCCTCGCGCGAAATCTGGCCGTCGCGATTGGTGTCGAGCCGGTCGAATGCCTGGTCGTGCCGCTCCGTACGGCGCTGCTGCATCGTCGCGCGGCGCTGCTCGGCAAGCTGGCGCAGTTCTTCGGCGGTCACCCGCCCATCGCGATTGGCGTCGAGCCGCTGGAAGCGCTGGTCGGCATTCGCCGCCACCTGATCGCGCGTCAGTTCGGCGCGCGGCGCGGGTGGAGCAGCCGGCTGGGCGATGGCGACACCGGCCGCGGCGACGGCCGCTCCGGCGAACAAGATCGTCTTGATGGCTTTCATCGTCTGATACTCTTCCTTCTCGAGGTGGAAACAGACCGCAGGAACGCGGCGGTGCCACATCCCTGCGCCTGTTCTGTCACACTCCGTTGTCGAAGGGCGGGAAAATTTGTCCCGCTTTGTATCCCTTCGCTCTCCTCAGAAGCTTACTCTCAGCGTCGCGCGGATGTCCCGCCCGGCCAGCGGCACGAAATCCTTGGTGAAGCTGGCATGCCGCCGCGCCTCAACGTCGAACAGATTATTCGCGCTCAGCGTCAGGCTGGTCGGATTGTCGCGACCCAGCGGCCGCCAGGTGATCGCGGCATTGACCATGGTGAAGCCGTCGGTCCGCGTCTCGAAGGCCGCGACGCGGTCCTGCTCGAAGACATGCTCCGCTTCGATCCGGCCTTCCAGCGCATCGGTGCGCGCCTGCACACCCCCTCGCACACGCAACGGCGGGATACGTGGCGCGGCGCCGTCATTGTCGATCGTGACCTCGACATAATCGGCCGCGCCTTCGACGCCGAAGCGGAAATCGCCCACCCGCGCGACATCGGCCTCAACGCCCAGCTCGAAACCCCAATGTTCGGCGTCATTCTGGGCATATTGGAAGACGGGCAGGTCATCCTCTTCCGCGCCGGTCGCGGTCGAATAAATGAAATTGTCGAAGCGATTGTAGAATAATGTGCCGCTGAGCGAGAAATTGGGGCGGCCGATGCGGACAAAGGCTTCGCCGCCGATACTGCGTTCGGTGCCGAAGGTCGGATCGCCGATCTCGAATGCCTGCGTCGCGATATGCGGCCCGTCCGAATAAAGCTCCTCCGCCGACGGCGCCCGCTCGGACCGTGACAGGTTCACACCGGCGCGGACGAACGGCGCCAGTTCGAGCGACATTCCCGCCGCGACCGAAATGGCATCGAACGAACGGTCTACGTTCAGCAGATCCGAATTGACATCGGTCTTCTCGTAGCGGCCTGCCAGTTCGATCTGCGCACCCCCGCCCAGCTCGATCTCCTGCAGCGCGAAGATGCCGATCTGCGACGTGGTGTTGGCACCCAAGAAAGCCTCGGCGCCGGTCGCGTCGAAATCCCGGCGGAAGAACTGGCCGCCGAACGCGCCGCGCCAGCCGCTGCGATCAGCCTGGACCAATTCGAACCGGCCTTCCATGCCTTTCGTTTCGAACAGGGTACCGACCTCGTCGCCCTCATATTCGATATGGCTGTAATCGGCCGCGGCGAAGCGCACGCGCAATTGCTCGAGAAAACCGGAGCCGAGGTTGATCTCCGCCCGGAAATCGCCGCGCACCTGCTCCATCGCGATCGAGACCGGCACGTCGCCATGCTCGTGATCGTGCTCCTCTTCCTCGCCCTCTTCCTCGTGATGATGACCCGCGCCCGGCCGCGTCGGCACACCATAGCGGCTGTCGTAGAAGCTGAGCGAGGCGCCGATGCTGCCCCAGGGCCGGATCAGCGCTAGGCCGACGCCGCCCGTGCTCTGCCGGGTCGCACTGTTCGTCAATCTGCCGCGCTGATCCGCCAATTCGCGCAGTTCCGCCGCCTCATCGGCATGGCCTTCCTCATCTTCCTCAGCCGCATTCGCCAAAGTCTCGGCGCGCAACTGCGGCGACAGGATGAAGCCGCCCGTGCGCAAATCGTTGGTGTCGCGCCAGCTGCCGTCGAGATGCAGCACCAGCCCGCCGCCAAGCGACAGATCGACGCCGCCGCCCAGGCTGATCTCGTCCGCCGCCGAGCCGTAGGCAGCGATACCGTCGACATGGACGATGCTGTCGTCCGGCACACGGCGCGGGATGCGGCGGTCGAACACGTTGACCGCACCGCCGATCGCCTGCCCGCCGAACAAAAGGACGGCGGGGCCATGCAGCACCTCGATCCGGTCGGCGGTGAGCGGATCGATCGTCACGGCGTGATCGGCGGAGGTGTTGGACACGTCGATAGATCCGATCCCGTCGACGAGTACCCGCACCCGTTCGCCGCCGAAGCCACGCAGGATCGGTCGCGAGGCGCCGGGACTGAAAGAGGTCGCCGACACGCCCGGCAGCCGCGCCAGCGTGTCGCCGAGCTGCGGCTGCAGGTTGCGGGCAAGCGCGGTGCCCGAAAGGGTCGCGGTGCCGCCGAGCAGATCTAGCTGCCGCACGAACGGCGCGGTGACGACGATCTCCGCACTTTCCTGTTCGTGGACATGGTCCTGCGGCTCCGGCCGCTGGGCGCGGGTGGTGGGCGCCGGTTCGGCGGGAGCGGTCGGGGTCTGGGCGGCCGCCTGGCTGGAGACGAAGGCGGCGGACATCAGGAGCGCGATACGAATATTCATGGGGATATTCCGAAATATGGAGCGCCGCCTCGGGGGGCAGGCGCGCGGGCAGCAGGACAGTGCGGCAGCCGCGCCATGCGGATTCGGGCCGGCATGTGGCCCGTGAAGCTGGCGCGGATGAGACCCCCGCGGTGCGCGGGAGCGGACCGTCAGGCGGCCGGAGGCTCCAACAAGGGCGCGACTGTTCTGCTTAAGCGCGAAAAATCGTCGCCGCGCGCCGTGGGCACGGCATCGCGTACCGGCGCGCGCAGCTCATTCGACATTGGCGGCAGCACGAAGGCGGGCAGCATCATCGACCCGGCATCGGCCAGCGTGCCGCGCTTGGACGCGGCCGAGCCGGCGGCATCCTCCATATGCGCGACCGCCGCTTCGCCTTCATCGTCGGCATGCAAAGCGGCAGCGTGCGCCGCCGCATCCTGATGGACGCACATGGCGGCCGCCAAAGCTGTGCCGTTCACCAGCATCAGGGTCGCCATCATCAGCAGGGTCAGCACGCGCTTCACGCGAATGAGATAACATCGCCAGTCACTGTTTTGCAAGGCCATGACACCCGGTCACCGCATTTCCTCGCGGCAATGCCACGGTTCGTCGGAGCCGAGTCCGCCGCCCGTGACTTTGCTAAGCTCCTGTTTATCAGCGGGAAGGCAAAGGTCGGTGGTGCCGATGCGGGAGGGACTATGTTTGTACGCCATGTGAAACTGGCCGGGCTGCGGCTCGCACTTGCCGCCGCCATGATCGCGCCTTCGGGCCTCGCATCCGCCCCGGTCTCGGCCCAGCGTCCGGCAATTTCCCAGACTGAACGCGCTGCTCGCGCCGCACTGGAGGAGCGCCTCAACGCGCTCGGCCGCGCCTTTAACGGCGAGGTCGGCCTGGCCGTGCGCGACGTCGATACCGGCTATGTCGCCGCCTGGAACGGCACCCGCCTGTTTCCGCAGCAGAGCGTGAGCAAATTCTGGGTTCAGCTGACCGCCCTCGACGCAGTTGACCGCGGCCGGCTCAGCCTCGACCGGCAGGTGACCTTGCGCTCTCAAGACCTCACCCTCTTCTCGCAGCCCATCGCCGCGCAGGTCGGCGCCAACGGCTACAGCACGACCATTCGCGACCTGATGCACCGCGCCATCACCCGCAGCGACAACACCGCCAACGATTTTATCCTGTGGCAGGCGGGCGGCCCGGAGGCGGTGCGCGCCTTCATCGCCCGCAACAATATCGAGGGCGTGCGCTTCGGCCCCGGCGAGCGGCTGCTGCAGAGCGGGATTGGCGGCGTCACCTGGAACCAGACCATGTCCCGCCGCGGCGCCTTCGAAGCCGCGCGCGGCCAGGTCCCCGCCGCCACGCGCCGCCGCTTGTTCAACGATTACATCGCCGACCCGGTCGACGGCGCCTCTCCGCACGGCCTGACCTACGGCCTCGCCAGGCTGCAGCGCGGCGAATTGCTCTCACCCGCCTCGACGCGGCATATGCTCAGCACACTGGCCCAGACTCGCACCGGCCCGAACCGCCTCGGCGGCGGCCTCGCACCCGGCTGGGTGCTCGGCCACAAGACCGGCACCGGCCAGGTCTGGGGCGGCGAGCAGGCCGGCTATAACGATATCGGCATCATCACGTCGCCCGACGGCAAACATTATGCGCTGGCGGCGATGATCGGCCGCACCGGCGTGCCGCTGGCGACCCGGATGCGGCTGATGAACGAGGTGACCCGCGCCGCGATCGAATATCACAACACGCGGCGCTGATCGGCGCGTTCAGGCGGGTACGTAAAAGCCCCAGACCCCGTTGGACAATTCGCCCGCCGCGAAACGCAGGGGCGGGTTGCCGGGCAGGTTGAATACCCAATAGGTGTGAAGCTGCTGCGGATGGGCCGGGTGCGGCAGTTGGACCGTTTCCTGCTCGGCTTGTCCCCAATCCGCCTGCCAGATCGGGAAGCCGGCGAGCGTCAGACCATCATTTTCGAAGCCGAGATGCGCGACGCGCCAGCCCGCCACGTCAAACCCGTTCGATCACGAGCGCGATGCCTTGGCCGACGCCGATGCACATCGTGCACAAAGCATAGCGCCCGCCCGTCCGCTGCAATTCCTCGGTCGCGGTCAGCGCCAGCCGCGCACCCGACATGCCGAGCGGGTGGCCGAGCGCGATCGCGCCGCCATTGGGATTCACATGGGCCGCATCGTCCGGCAGCCCGAGCCGCCGCAGCACCGGCAAGGCCTGCGCGGCGAAGGCCTCGTTGAGTTCGATCACATCCATGTCGGCGATGGCGACGCCGAGCTTCGCGAGCAATTTCTCCGATGCCGGCGCCGGGCCGATGCCCATGATCCGCGGCGGCACGCCCGCCACGGCCGCGCCCAGGATGCGCGCGCGCGGCGTCAGGCCATTGCGCTTCGCCGCTTCCTCGGACGCTATGATGAGCGCGGCCGCGCCATCATTCACGCCGCTGGCATTGCCGGCGGTAACAGTCCCGTCGCCGCGCACGATCGGCTTCAATCTGCCGAGTTGCTCGACGCTGGTGACGCGCGGATGCTCGTCCGTATCGACCACGACCGGATCGCCCTTGCGCTGCGGGATCGACACCGCGGCGATCTCCGCCGCTAGCCGGCCATTGGTCTGCGCCGCCGCCGCCTTGGCCTGGCTGCGCACCGCGAAAGCGTCCTGATCCGCGCGGCTTATGCCGAATTCCTGCGCAACATTTTCACCTGTCGAGGGCATCGTGTCGTCGCCATAGGCACTCTTCATCTTCGGGTTCACGAAGCGCCAGCCGATCGTCGTGTCGTAAATTTCGGCATTGCGGTCGAAGGCGCTGGTCGCCTTGGCCATCACGAACGGCGCGCGGCTCATACTCTCCGATCCGCCCGCGATCAGCAGGTCCGATTCCCCTCCCCGGATCGTCCGCGCCGCCATCGCCACCGCGTCGAGGCCCGAGCCGCAAAGCCGGTTCAGCGTCACGCCGCCCGACGTATCCGGCAGCCCGGCCAGCAAACCCGCCATCCGCGCCAGATTGCGATTGTCCTCGCCCGCCTGATTGGCGCAGCCGAGGATCACATCGTCCAGTTCGCCCCAATCGACGTTCGGGTTACGCTCGATCAGCGCCCGGATCGGGATGGCAGCCAGATCGTCGGCGCGGACAGAGGACAATGCGCCGCCATAGCGTCCGATCGGGGTTCGGATGGCGTCACAGATGAAGGCGTCGGTGCGTTGGGTCATGGCTCCCCATAACCATTGGCTTCGCGCGAAGTCGAGAAGCGCGTGCTCACCCGGGAAGCGTGTCTCGACTTCGCTCGACACGAACGGCTAGGGAGCGAGGATGAGCTACGAGACCATCGAGTTCGCCCAGGAAGGCGGCGTCGCCCGCCTCACTCTCAACCGCCCTGACAGGCTGAACAGCTTCACCGTACGGATGCATGAAGAGGTTGCCGACGCGCTCGGCAAGCTCAGCGATGCGCGCTGCCTGGTGCTGACCGGCGCCGGGCGCGGTTTCTGTGCCGGGCAGGATCTGGGCGACCGCGCGGTCGCGCCGGGCGGCACGGCAGTCGATCTGGGCGATTCGGTTGAGCGTTACTGGAACCCCTTGGTCACCCGCCTAACGACTTTGCCCTTCCCGGTCATCGGCCGGATCAACGGCGTCGCCGCGGGCGCGGGCGCGAACATCGCGCTGGCCTGCGACATCGTCGTCGCCGCCAAGGCCGCCAAGTTCATCCAGAGCTTCGCCGCGATCGGCCTGATCCCCGACAGCGGCGGCACCTGGGCGCTTCCCCGCCTGGTCGGGCAGGCCCGCGCGCTCGGCCTCGCGCTGACTGGCGAGCCGCTGCCCGCCGAAACGGCCGCCGAGTGGGGCCTGATCTGGAAAGCGGTCGAAGACGACGCGCTCGATGCGGAGGTCGATGCCCTCGCCGCCCGCTTCGCCGCCGGCCCGACAAGAGGCCTCGCCGCGATCAAAAGGATGATCCGCGAGAGCTGGAGCCAGACTTTGCCGCAGGAGCTTGAGCGCCAGCGCGACGCGATGCGCGAACTCGGCTTCTCCGATGATTATCGCGAAGGTGTCGCCGCCTTCATGAAAAAGCGCAAACCCATATTCACTGGAAAGTGACGTCATGAAGCCGTTGAAACTGTTGAATTTCGCCGAGAGTCAGTGGGTCCAGGGCCAGGGCAATCTGGTCGATCTGCCGAGCGCGCTCACCGGTGAAACAATTGCCAGCACCGGCTCCGGCGGACTCGATTTCAAGGCCATGCTGGATCACGCCCGCAAGGTTGGAGGCCCGGCGCTCCGCAAGCTTACCTTCCACGAGCGTGCCCACATGTTGAAGGCGCTCGCCAACGCGATCATGGCGCGCAAGGAAGAATTGTACGCGCTCAATTACGACACCGGCGCGACCCGCAATGACGGCTGGATCGACATCGAGGGCGGCGCGGGCACGCTCTTCTCCTTCTCCTCCAAGGGCCGCCGCGAGCTACCGAACGGCCGCGTGCTGATCGACGGCGCGATGGAGCCGCTCAGCCGTGGCGGCACCTTCGTCGGCCAACACGTCTTCACCCCGCTGCAGGGCGTCGCGGTGCATATCAACGCTTTCAACTTCCCGGTCTGGGGCATGCTGGAGAAGCTCGGGCCGACCTTGCTCGCCGGCGTCCCCGCCATCGTGAAGCCCGCCTCGGCGACCGCCTGGCTGGCCGAAGCCGCCTTCCGCATCATGATCGAAGCGGACGTGCTCCCGCCCGGCGCGCTGCAATTCATTGCGGGTTCGACCGGCGATCTGATGGACCATCTCACCTGCCAGGACGTGGTCAGCTTCACCGGCTCCGCCGCGACCGCAATGAAGCTGCAATCCCACCCGGTCATCGCCCGCGAAAGCGTCCGCTTCATCGCCGAGCGCGACAGTTTGAACGCCTCCATCCTCGGCCCCGATGCCGGCCCCGGCACGCCCGAATTCGATCTGTTCGTGAAGGAAGTCGCGCGCGAAATGACGGTGAAGGCGGGCCAGAAATGCACCGCCATCCGCCGCGCCATGGCCCCCGCCGAACATCTCGACGCCGTGCAGGCCGCCCTCGCCGCCCGCCTCGCCAAGGTGACGATCGGCGATCCGCGCGAGGAAGGCGTCACCATGGGTGCGCTGGCCAGCATCGACCAACGGAACTCGGTCCGCGAGGCCGTCGCCGAGCTCGCCAAATCCGCCCGTATCGTCGCGGGCGACCCGGACCGCGATTTCGGCACCGGCAGCTTCCTCGAACCGATCCTGCTCCGCTCCGACGATCCCTGGGGTTCTCCGGCCATCCACGATGTCGAGCCGTTCGGCCCTGTCGCCACCATCATGCCCTATCGCGACCTCGACGACGCCATCGCGCTGGCCAATCGCGGCATGGGCAGCCTGGCGCTCTCGCTCTTCACCTACGACACCGACGCCGCGCGCGATTTCGTCCTCGGCGCGGGCGCCTACCATGGCCGCATGGTGATCCTGGACCGCACCAGCGCGAAGGAAAGCACCGGCCACGGCTCGCCGCTTCCGGTGCTCGTCCATGGCGGCCCCGGCCGCGCCGGCGGCGGCGAGGAGATGGGCGGCGTCCGCGGCGTCGCGCATTACATGCAGCGCACCGCCTTGCAGAGCGCCCCGGAAATGCTCGCGAAGGTTATCGGGCAATGGCTGCCCGGCGCGGACAAGCCCACGGGCGATACCCATCCCTTCCGCCTGCGCATCGCCGAGCTGGACGTCGGCTACACGCTGAAGACCGCCAGCCGCACCGTGACGCTCGAGGATGTCGAGCATTTCGCCCATTTCACCGGCGACACCTTTTACGCCCACATGGACGACGAGGCCGCCAAGGCCAGCCCGATCTTCGAGGGCCGCGTCGCGCACGGCTATCTGATCCTGAGCTTCGCCGCAGGCCTGTTCGTGGAACCCGCCCCCGGTCCGGTGCTCGCCAATACGGGCCTCGAGAATCTGCGCTTCCAGACGCCACTCTATCCGGGCGATGCCATGCGGGTGGAACTGACCGTCAAATCCAAGTCCGTCCGCGACGAGGAAAAGGGTGAAGTGCGCTGGGCGGTTGCGATCTACAACCAGAAGGACGAAGTGGTCGCCACTTACGATCTGCTGACGATGAACCGGCCATAGGATTTTCGACGATGCGCGTACTCATCGCTTTCGCCCTGCTTGCCACCGGCTGCCAGGCCGCGCCGAGCCAGCCCAAGTCGACCACCGCCGCCACGCTCGGGCAGGTGGCGCAGCGTTATTCCTACCGCGTCGTGAACACTTACCCGCACGATCCGGGCGCCTTCACGCAGGGCCTCTTCTGGCTCGACGGCCATCTGTACGAGACCACGGGCCAGGAAGGCGCCTCCAACCTGCGCCGGGTCAATCTCGAGGACGGCCGCGTGTTGCAGCAGGCGGACATGCCCGCCAACGTGTTCGGCGAAGGCAGCACGCCGTGGGGCGACCAGATCCTCTCCATCACCTGGCAGAACGGCATCGGTTATCGCTGGAACCGCCAGACGTTCCAGCAGGTCGGCACCTGGCGCTACGAAGGCGAAGGCTGGGGCCTGGCCAATAATGGCCGCGAGATCATCATGAGCGACGGCAGCGAAACGCTGAAGTTCCTCAATCCTGATACGCTGCAGGAAGTCCGCCGCGTCCGCGTCACCGTCAACGGCCAGCCGCTGCCGCGCCTGAACGAGCTTGAATATATCAAGGGCGAGGTCTGGGCGAACGTGTGGAATGCGAGCGAGATCGTCCGCATCGATCCGGCCACCGGCAACGTCACCGGCGTGATCGACCTGAGCGGTCTGGTGCGGGAAAATCGCGGCCCCAATCAGGATGTGCTGAACGGTATCGCCTATGATGCCGAGCGCGACCGCATCTTCGTCACCGGCAAATATTGGCCCCGTCTCTACGAGATCGCGATCACGCCCGCCAATTAGGACTCGGTGGCCGCTCGCTTCCGCATGATCGCGCCCGCAATGGTCGCGCAGACCAGCAATTGCAGCGTGTGGTAGAGCATCACCGGCGCCAGCACGAGCGCGAGGGTCGAGTTCGAGAACATCACCTTCGCCATCGGCGCGCCGCTCGCGATGCTCTTCACCGATCCGCAGAACAGGATCGCCATCCGGCTGCCCCGGTCGAACCCCGCTGATTTCCCGATCATCCATGACGAGCCGAGGATGAAGGCGAGCAGCACCAGACAGAAAGCGATCAGCACGAAAATCTGCCCGCCCGGCACCCGGTCGAACACCCGATCAACCATTGCCGCGGAAAAGGCGCCATACACGGCTAGCAGGATCGTCCCCTTGTCCACGATCGTGGTCAGTGCCGGCCAGCGTGTGATCCACGGCAGGATCCACGGCCGCAGGAGGTGCCCGATAGCGAAGGGCAGGAACAGAAGCGCGAAGATCCGCCCGATCCCCGACGCCGATATCTCGATATTCTGCACATCGAGCAGCAGGCTCGCCAGCAAGGGCGTCAGCACCACCCCCGCCATGTTCGAGAAAGCCGCCGCCGCGACCGCACCCGCCACGTTCCCGCCTGCCATCGAGGTATAGGCGATCGAACTCTGTACCGTCGACGGCACGACGCAGAGAAACAGGATACCGGTCCACAGCAAAGGATCGAACAGACCGGGCATCAGCCACATCGCGGTCAGGCCGAAGACCGGAAACAGGCCGAAAGTGACGAACAGGATCGTGCCGTGCAGTTTCACGTCGCTGAACCCGGCGATCAGCGCCTCGCGCGGCAGCCGCGCGCCGTGCAGGAAGAACAAGGCAAAGATTGCCGTATAGGTCACCACGTCCACCGCCGCGGCGGGCGCGGCCGAAACCGGCGCGAAGACCGCGAGCAGGATCGCCCCGATGAGCCACAGTACGAACTTGTCCGGGATCAGGCGGCGGAGCATGATCCCCGCGCTAGGGCGTGACCGAAGGCATGACAATGACGGGATCGAGGGAATGAGCGAGACAGTGACGCTCTGGCGTCCGGTGGGTCCGGAGGAACTTCGCCTGATCGAGGAAAGCAGGATGACCGCCTTCCCGCCGCGGCTGCCCGAGCAGCCGATCTTCTACCCCGTCACGACCGAGGATTATGCCGTGAAGATCGCCCGCGACTGGAACGTGTCCGCCAGCGGCTCGGGCTTTGTCACGCGGTTCGAGGTTCGCAAGGATTTTCTGGACGGTTACAAGGTCGAGGAAGCGGGCGGCCGCGCGCACCGCGAATATTGGATTCCGGCAGACGAACTGGGCACCTTCAATCGCGCCATCGTCGGCAAGATCGAGGTGGTTCATGAGTTCCGCTGATCGGATAGACGCGGCCCAGGCCGAAGGCGGCTGCCATTGCGGCCAGATCCGCTACGCGGTGACGGGCGCGCCTTTGCGCCATTCCATCTGCCACTGCGTCGATTGCCGGCGTCATTCCGGCTCGCCCTGCGTGGCTTGGGCGATCTTCCCGCGTGAACGCTTCAGGATCGTGCAGGGAGATGCGGTCGCTTACGCCTCTTCGGCTGATGCCCAACGCCATTTCTGCGGCCTGTGCGGCACCGGCCTTTTCTACACCAGCGACACCATCTTTCCGGGCAAAATCGACGTGCAATCGGCCACGCTGGACAACCCGGACCTGTCCCCCCCGACCGAGCATATCCAGACCGCCGACCGGATCGGCTGGCTGCGCGACGCGCACCTATTACCGGAGCATGCCCGATATCCGGACGACGGAGACTGACGGTCCGCTCTCTCGGCATGGTGATCGCGCGGGTGCTGGCGCCAGGCCCTTCGCAGCGTCATGATAGTCGCATGCGCCTCATGCTCCCCCTCCTTCTGCTGCTTGGCGCTTGCGGCAGCGGCGGCCCGCAGCATCCCCGGCAGGAACAGGAGCCGCAGCCGCCACGGCCAGAGCCGCAAGTCTCCCGGGAGCAGGACCTGATCGCGGTCGAAGCCCGTTACGATCCACGGCTGTTCGAAGGGCTGGTGGCGCTAACCCTTCACAATCGCACGGACGAGCTTGTCTGCCTCGAATCCAACGACCTTCGCCCCGGCGCCGGCTCCACCTTTGTCGGCGACGCTCGTGGTGAAGTCCTCAACAATTCCGGCAATCAGGCGCTTGCATTCCACCGCGACGTCAATTTGGCATCGCCCCTGGTCGTCATCCGTCCCAGGCGGGAATATCTTCACTTCGTGGGACTTGGCGAATTCGCCGGGCAAGCCCGCCAGCTTCAGGTCGGGATCCGGGCGTTCAAATGCAGCGAACTGTTCGGGCCAGGCGATGCCGCACCGCACTTCAACTATGTCGTATACACCTACCGGCTGGAGGGCCACCAGGCCATTCCGGTAGAACCGTTCGTGCGAGACGGACCGCCACCGGCAGACAATCCCCGCTGAGGGTGGGCAGGGAGGAGCACTGCGGCCCCTCCCCGCTCACATCAGAAGCGGAACGTGCCCTTCACGTGCCAGGTCATCGGCGCGCCGTAATAGACGGTGCGGATGCTGCCGATCGACGAGAAGTCCTGGCCCTCGGTCTTGTACACCTCGTCGAAGAGGTTCTGGCCGTAGAGGCCGAGCGCGAAGTTGCGGTCCCGCGTCTCCCACACGATGCGGGCATCGGCGATCCAGTAAGCATCGGAGAACAGGCCATCGATCCGGGTGGTCGTGCCGACCGCGCCGTTGATGAAGGTATTATCGACCGCCAGCGCCATTTCCGACCGATAGCGGGCCTGGCCGCCGAAGGTCAGGAAGCCGGCACTGCCCAAATTCGCCTCATATTGGCCACCGATGCGGATCGTCCATTCCGGCGCGAAGGCCGGGGTCTGGAAGGCGCGGCTGCCGCCCGGGAAGCGAATGTCGTTGAATTCCTCATATTGGGCGTCGAGATAGCCGATCTGGGTGTCGATCAGCAGGCCGGGAACGGGCGTCCAGGCCGCCTCGACCTCGAAGCCCTTCATGCTCAGTTCGCCGGCATTGAGCACGGACAGTTGCGGCGACGGCAAATTGGTCACCGGATCCAGGCCGGTGCCCGAAACGCGCGCCTGGAAATTACGGTAATCGTTGTAGAAGCCGGTGACGTTCAGCCGCAGCTGATCGCCGATTGTCGAGCGGATGCCGGCCTCGAACGAATTCATCGTCTCCGGCTCATACTGCGTGCGTTCGGCAACGCTGTTGGCGCGGCCGTTGAAGCCGCCCGATTTGAAGCCGCGCGCATAGCGGGCGTAGATCATCACCGCATCGCTGAACCGGTAATCGATCGACGCCATGGGCGAGAAATCGTCCCACGTATTTTCCGCAACGAACTCGAACGGCGCGACGCTGGTGAGCAGCGGACTGGTCGAGAAAGTCGAGGTGGTGCGGAAATAATCCTTGTTCTCGCTGGTGTAGCGGATGCCGCCGGACAGGCGCAGGTTCGGCACGATCTCGTAGGACAGGTTCGCATAAGCGGCATAGCTCGTCGTCTCGAGTTCGTCGTCGATCGTGCGCAGGAAGGTCGGGTTGCCCAACAGCGGCCCGATCAGATCGTCCGCATAGGCCTCCTGATGCGATTCGACCCGCTCGCGCATGAAATACAGGCCCGCGACGGCGGTGAGCGGACCGCTGTTCACATTGACCTGGAATTCCTGGCTGACCTGATTCTGGTTCACGCCGACGAAGACGTCGCCCATTTCCAGCTGGGTCGCGTCGATATCGACATAATCGTCGGTATCGAGCTGACGATACGAGCTGATCGAGCGCAACGTCACCGCATCAGACACGTCATAGGCGATGTTCATCGCCAGGCCCCAATGCTTCAGCTCCGTCGAATTGGGCAGGCTGGCGGTCGTGCGGACGGTGAAGTCGTAGGTCGTCGGGTTGCTGGGCAATGCCAGCGCGACGCCGCCGCCGATCAGATAGGTCAGCGAGTTGAGCGGCTGGCCGGTGCTCAGCGACGCATCGTCTTCCGAATAATCGGCGGTGAAGTCGATCCGCAGCCGCTCGGTCGGGGTGAAAGCCAGCGAGCCGCGCACCGCGCGGGTGTTGCGGTCGTTATAGTCGCGGTCGAGCACGCGATCCGCGACATAGCCGTCGCGCTGCGCATGCATCACCGCGATCCCGGCCGCCACCGTGCTGCTGAGCGGCCCGGAGATCGAGAAGCGCGCTTCATTCTGATCGTAGCTGCCGAGCGTCAGCGACGCCTGGCCGCGCAATTCCTGCCCCGGACGCCGCGTGATCAGGCTCAGCGCGCCGCCGATCGTGTTCTTGCCGTACAGCGTGCCTTGCGGGCCGCGCAGTACTTCGACGCGCTGCAGGTCGAGCAGGTCCAGCTGCGTGCCGCGAATACGGCTGTAATAGACGCCGTCGATATAGACACCGACCGCCGGATCGAAGGTCTGCAGCGCGTCCGGCTGGCCGACGCCGCGAATGTAGATGTTGGTGGCGTTGGACGAGCCGCGGCCCTGCACGATGTTGAGGTTCGGCACCGCACCCTGCAGGCCAGTCGTGTCCTGCGCCTGGATGCGCTCAAGGGCGCGCTCGCCAAAGGCGCTGACCGATCCCGGCACAGTCTGCAGGGTTTCCTCGGTGCGGCGAGCAGTGACGACCATCTCGCCTTCCTCGACATTGCCGGCCGGCTGCGCCTCGGCGGCCTGCGCGTCTTCGTCGGCCTCCGGCTGGAACGCCGCCGCGCTCGCGGGCGATGCGATCAACGCCGCCGCGGCAACGCCAAGTGCAAAGAAAGTCCGGATCTTCGTCCGCTGGATCATGTCAGCCTCCCCTAAATTCCTAAGGTAATACACCAGATGATGAATATTCTAACTGTACTATTCTAACAAGACGGCAGCTTTATGGCGCGGCCGCCAGGAAGCGTCCGATCGCCGCCACCGCCTCGGGCTCGTCGAGCATCGGCGCGTGGCCGACATCCGGCACGGCCGTCAGGTCGAGATGCGGCGCGGCCGCCTGCATCCGCGCGGCGATATCGGCGGTGATCAGATCGGAAATGCCGCCCCGCACCAGCGAGATCACGCGCCCGGCAGAAAAGGCCGCGAACAGGGGCCACATGTCCGGGATCGCGCCCGGCGCAACCGCCGACGCGATGGCGGGGTCGTAGTCGAGAGCGGGCTTGCCGCCCTCGTCCCGCATCACGCGGCGCGCGAAGGCGTCCCAGAAGGTGGGCGGACGGCCGGGAAATGCCGCACCGTTGGTGCGCTCCGCATAAGCTGCCGCTTCGCCCCAATCGCCGATCGCGGCTGCCTTGCCCGCATAGCCGGCGATGCGAGCAATCCCCGCGGGATCGAGTTCAGGCCCGACATCGTTCAGCAATCCGGCAGCAACCCGGTCCGGCGCGATCAGCGTGAGCGTCATGGTGATCAGGCCGCCCATCGACGTGCCGACGAACGCCGCCCGGGCGATGCCCAGCGCATCCATCAGCGCGATCACATCTGCCGCGTAGGTGCCGACATTGTAGTTGCCCGGAACGGCATCCCGGTCCGACCGTCCTCGCCCCCGCACGTCGAGCACCAGCACCCGCCGTCCGGCCGCGGCAATCCCGGGCGCGACGTCCTCGAAATCCTTCGAATTGCGGGTAAGGCCGTGAATGCAGATGACCGGCAGGCGCGCGTCGCCGTCCGCGCCCGGATAATCGCGCGCGTAGAGCCGCAACCCGTCCGCAGACGTCCACCAGCGATCGGAGAAACCGCCCACCCGCATCCTCATTCTATTATCTTGTCGTTTCGGCTGCGCTGCGCGCTCCGGGCCGCGAAGTCAATGAAATTCATCACTTGAAGAAGTTGACAAACGATGCCGGTATGGGCTGGATTGAGGCGGCTCAATCGAACGGGGGCAGGGTTGGCAAAGGGTATCACCGCGAAGCTGCAGGATCAGGACGCGGCGCCGCGCGTGCCGAAGCCCGCCGGCAATCGCGGCCGGCGGCCGAAGCTCGCCGTGGCCAGCAACACGCCCGAAGCGATCCTCGATGCCGCCGAATCGCTCTTCGCGCGCAACGGCCTGCACGGCGTCACGATGCGCCAGGTCGCCAGTGCCGCCTCGGTCGATCCGGCGCTGCTCCATTATTATTTCAACACCAAACGCGGCCTGTTCGACGCTGCATTCCTGCGTCGGGCGCAGGTCCTGAACGAGGAACGGATCGCCTCGCTGGAAGCCTATGAACGGGCCTCTGGCGGGCAGATGACCGTGGAGGGCTGCGTCGTCGCCTTCTTCGCGCCGATGATGCAGTTATGGGCCAATGGCGGCGAAGGCTGGAAGAATTACTTCCGTTTGGTCGCGGTCGTGAACAACACGCCCGATTGGGGCGGCGAGACGATGAACCGCTATTTCAACCCGGCGATCCAGCGGCTGATCGCGACCCTGGGCAAGGTCCTTCCCGATGCCCGGCCGGAGGATCTCTATTGGGCATGGAGCTTCATGTCCGGCGCCCTGACACTCGCCTTTGCCGATACAGGCCGTGTCGATCGTCTTTCCGGCGGCCTTTGCCGATCGAGCGACATCGCCGCGATCCGGCTGCGCCTCGCCCCCTTCCTGGCCGCGGGCGTCGAGCAGATGTGCCGGTCCAGAAAGACCTGAGGCCAGGCCCCCCGGTGGCGCGAGCCGCCCCGAGCGGCTATCGCCGCAACCATGATCCTCAACGACACGCAGCAGGCCATTCGCGACGCGGTCCGCGATTTCGCGCAGGCCGAAATCCGTCCCCGCTCGCAGGCTTTCGAAGCGGCGGGCGCCTATCCCGACGGCCTGTTCGAGCAGCTCGCTGGCCTCGGCCTGATGGGCATGACGGCCCCGGAGGAGTTTGGCGGCGCGGGCGCAGACTATGTCTCCTATGCCCTCGCCCTGATCGAGATCGCCGCCGCGGACGGCGCGCTATCCACCATCGTCAGCATCCAGAACAGCCTGATCGTCGCTGCGATCCTGAAGGACGGCACCCCGGAGCAGCAAACGCGCTTCCTGCCCGAACTCGTCGCTGGCCGCATGATCGGCGCGTTCGCCTTGACCGAAACGGACGCTGGCTCGGACGCTGCGGCCCTGCGCACCCGCGCCACCGCCGCCGAGGGCGGCTACGTCCTAAATGGCGCCAAGCAATTCATCACGTCCGGCAAGATTGCGGGCGTCACGCTCATCGTCGCGATCACCGATCCGGAGGCTGGTAAGCGCGGCATGTCCGCCTTCCTCGTGCCGACGGACAGCCTCGGCTATGCGATCGATAAGGTCGAGCACAAGCTCGGCCAGGCCGCTTCAGACACTTGCGCGATCCGCTTCACCGATCTGTTCGTGCCCGAGGACCTGCGCCTGGGCGCGGAGGGCCAGGGCTATCGCATCGCGCTGGGCAATCTGGAGACCGGCCGGATCGGCATCGCCGCGCAGAGCATCGGCATGGCCCAGGCCGCGCTGGAGATCGCGATCGGCTATGCCAAGGAGCGGACCAGCTTCGGCAAGGCCATCATCGAGCACCAGGCCGTCGGCTTCCGCCTCGCCGATCTCGCCGCCCGCCTCGAAGCGGCGCGCCAGCTCGTCCTCTCCGCCGCCGCAATGAAGGATGCCGGCCAGCCCTGCCTCACTCAGGCGAGCATGGCCAAACTGGTCGCGAGCGAAACGGCGGAGGCGGTGGTCTCCGGCGCCATCCAGACCCTCGGCGGCTACGGCTATCTCGAGGAATTCGGCCTCGCGAAAATCTACCGCGACGTCCGCGTCTGCCAGATTTACGAAGGCACGTCAGACATCCAGCGCATGGTCATCGCGCGCGCCCTTTAGGGTGCGCGCGCACCAAAGCGCGCGGGCGCTGTAGTCCGCGCCAGGAATTGTTCTATCTCGGCTGTCGCCACGTCGCCCTGCGCACCGATCTCACGGTTCAGGCGGCCATGGTCGGTGTTCGCCACCCCAACGACATCGACCGACGCGCGCGCGTTCAGCAGCGCCTGCCCCAGCAGCCGCGATTGCTCCGCCGATGCCGGCCGGTCGGCGACGTGCAGGATCAGCCAGTTCGGCGCGTTCGGCGCAGCGGCATGAGTGACGGGTGACAGCGCGCGCTGCCGGGCAGGATCGTCGCCGAAGGCATTGCGGTAGAGCATCGCTGCCTCGACCCGGTCCCCGGCCATATTGCGCGCCACGTCATAACCCGCACCGTCCAGCAGGATCACACCCCTGATCGCAGGCAGATTGGCGATGCCATAGGCCGGATCGGTCGCGACCAAAGCCGCGAGATGCGCTCCTGCGCTATGTCCCATCAGCACGATCCGGTCGGGATCGAAGCCCAGCCGCGCCGCGTCGGCACGCATCGCCTGGATCGCCGCCGCAACGTCACGCGCCTGCTCTTCCACCGGCGCATCCGGAAGCACCCGGTATCCCGCCGAGGCGAAGGAATAGCCGTGCGCGGTGAACCATCCCGGCTTGGCACCCGCCCCCTGCCCGCGATTCCCGAACGCCCAGCCGCCGCCATGCACGAACAGGACGAGCGGCGGGCGCTGCGCATTGGCAGCGGGATAATAGTCGACGCCCTGCCGCTGGTGCGATCCGTAGCTTACGACCTGCCCCGGCTCGGCACGCGGCCCCTCCGGCCTCGCCCCGGCGCCGCGCTGGCGCATCCGCTCGAGCAATTGTTCGCGGCATTCGGCGCTCAGTTCGCCGATCCGCGACTGCAGGCACACGCGCAGGCCGGCCATTCCGCCGGCGCCGCACAGGCGGCGGATTTCCTCGAAGCACGGTCCGGCCTGCCGTGGCGGTTGTGCCGCCGCGAGGCCGATCCCGGAAACGCTCATAAAAAGGGTGATACCGGCAACAGCGCGCATTGCAGCCTCCCGCACGATCGCATCCAGACTTGGACGCTATGCGCCATCCGGTCCAACCGAAAGCTGTCGCCGATTGTATCGCCAGGACTCAGCGGTCCGAGCGCAGCCGTTCGTCCTCGCCATAGCGGCTGTCGATGAAGCGGCGCTCGGTCTCAAAGCCCATGCGCTTTTCGTGCGCGGCCCGGTCGCACAATTCGTCCATCCGGTCGGCGACGATGCGCAGGCTTTCCGCCAGATCGGCGCTGCTGCGGTCCTGAAAGCCCGGCTCCCGGGGTGGTAGGCTGATATAGGTGGTGACCAGGCTCGGCAGATGCTGGCCAATCAGGCGCTGTGCTTCGCCGCCCAGCTGCGTTTCCGCTTTCACCCCGGCGAGCGACACCTGCAGATCGCGCAGGCGGCCAACGATACGGTCGAGCGAGCCTGCGGCCTGGCTGGGCAAAGCGCGGCAGCGCGCCAGCAGCCATGCTTCGGTGTCACGGGCAAGCCGATCGAGCCGGATGTTGGTCGTACCCTCAATCACGGGTCCTTCACCGCTTACAGGTTCCCGGCTGCGGTCGCGCACCGGTAGGAACATCACCGCGATCGACGCCATCACGATCAGCACCAAAGCGCCGAGCAGGTTGAGGAACCCCATCCAGCCCGAGGCCATATTGTAGACGATCAAAGCCGCGATCAGGCCGAAGAAGGTTCCCGTCGCGCGGACGAGCCGGGTGACGACCGAGCGCAAGCCGCGTTCCAGCCGGCGCTGCATCGATTCGGCGGAACTGCCGCCACCGCTCCCGATCGGCCGCCAGGGCTCGAGCACCATCAGCCGCCGCTCCGGAGGTCAGGGTCCTGGTAACGGCTCTCCAGGAAGCGCCCCTGCGTCTCGAATTCGTCCATTTCCTGCCGGGACATGCGCCGGCCCAGATCGTCGATCGCCACTTTCGCCGCCTCAAGTCCAGCCACCAGCCGGTCGTCCACGCTCAGCCCATCGCCCTCGCGCTCGCGGCGATATTGCGGCGGCACGCGCTCATAGCGTTCGATCAACTCGGGCAGATGCTGCCCCGCCAGCCGCCGCACATCCTGCGCCAGCGGGTCGAGCAGCGGCATGTCCGCCAGCTGCGCCTCCAGCATCGGCAATTGCGCCTGGATAGCGCTCACCTTCTGTCCGGCCGCGGCGGGAAGCTGCCCGCGGTGTCGGCCCAGGAAGGTGCCGAGCCGCTGCACCACCGCCTTGTTCGACATGTCCTCGCTGAACGCCGGCACCGGCTTCACCGCCGGTTCCGGCCGGAAGCCGATGAACAGGATCGCGGCCAACATCACGGCCGCCGCAATGAACAGCCCGGTCAACCCGATCCCGTCGATCACCAGACCGACGACGATCATCACCGCCAGGATCACCGCAATTGCGATGCCGCCATGAGTCAGCTTGCGCGCCAGCCGCGCAGTGCCGGTTCTCGACCGGCTCTGGGTCCACTTGCCGAGCTGACGCGTGTCGTCGCGATGCTTGAACGACGCGAGACGGTCGGAATGAGCGAGGATTTTCTCGCTAGGGTCCATGTCAGCCTTCCAGCGCGGTCAGCGGCGAAGCCGAGGTGCCGCCGCTCAGCCGGTTCTGCTCCACCCCCTCGGCACGTGCGATATAGCCCTTGCTCTTCTCGACCTCGGTCGAAAGCACATCGACCGTCTGCTTCATGCTGCCGAGCGCCTGCAGCTTGAACTGATCGACCGCGTCCATCGTGTCGTAGATGTTCTGGAATGCGCGCTGCAGCGTCTCAAGCGGGATGGTCGATTCCGCCGCCTGCTTGTGGATCTCGGCGGTCTGCGACTTCAGCAGTTCGCCGGTGCGGTCGATGATGTTCGCGGTCGTGGTGTTGAGCGCGGTGATCTGGTCGAGCACCAGTTTCTGGTTGGTCAGCGCCTGCGCCACCGTCACCGCGGTCCGCAAAGCCGCCACGGTGGTGGTCGAGGCGCGATCGACGCCCTTCACCAGCTCGACATTGTTCTTCTTGACCAAATCGAGCGCCAGATAGCCCTGCACCGTCACCGCCATCTGGGTCAGCAGATCCTGCGTCCGCTGGCGGGTGTAGAACAAAGCCGTCTCGCGCAGCGTCTTCGCCTTGGCCGGATCGGTCGCGTCCAGCTCGTTTGCCTTCTGCTCGATCCGCGCATCCAGCGTCTTGGAGATGTGGATCATCTGCTCGAGCCGGCCCATCGTCTTCCAAAGATTGGCCCGCTCGACGTCGATCGCCGCATTGTCCTTCAGCAGCTCATCCTTGCCCGAGGCGAGATGACCCAGCACTTTCGAAATGTGGGTCTGCGAGGACTGATATTTGCGGAAATAGTCGGTCAGCTTGCCGCCCCAGGGGATCAGGCCGAACAATTTCTTGCGCTTCGACAGAGCGCCGTTCCTGCCCGGATCCAGTTCCTCGACCGTACGCCGCAACTCGGTCAGGTTGGAGCCGATGCCATTATCCTTGTCGATCGCATTGACTGGCCGGTCGAGAAAACGGTTGGACGCGCCGGCCGCTTCCATGATTTCCTTGCGGCCCATGTTTGTGAGCTGATCGACCTTGCGGCCGAAATCGGGCGAATTGGCATCCATCGCGACCAATTCGTCGATGAACTGGTCCGCTTTCGCCTCCAGCTGCGTCTTCTGCGCATCCTCCAGCGGCACCAGCCCAGCGGCGTCTTTCGCAAGCACGGGCGCGAGCGGCGCGGGCGGATCGAGCGTCAGCTTGGTTTCGGTCGCCGTCGCGGTCTGGGTGGCCATGTTCGTCTCCCCACTGGAATCTTCTCGCCGAAATAGGAGAGCGCCTAGGGGATGTGCAAGGGTAGAAGCGTATTATTCCACTAACACGCCAAGCAATTTCTTCCTGAACACAGGCTGCCAAGCCAATTCAGGATCGCGACAACGCGAATCGGACATAAGGGCTTCAACGAGCGGCGTGTGCCAATCGTCGTTACGAAACAGGAGTTCAGAGCCATGCGTAAGATCATTCTCAGCGTCGTGGCGGCCGGTACCGCCCTCACCGCCCTTCCCGCCGTCGCGTCGGCCGAAACAGCCGCGCAGCCCGGCTATTATGGTGACCGTTATGACGGCCGGGATCGCTACGAGAACCGCCGGGACGACCGGCGTTACGACCGTCGCGACAATCGCCGCGACAGCCGGCGCTACAACCGCCAGGGCGAGCGCTACGGTTACAACGGCTATTACGGTAACAACTACAATTACGGACAGTATTACAACAGCCGCGGCTATTATAACGGCCCGACCTGGCGCGGGAATGACGGCCGCTACCATTGCCGCCGTTCGGACGGCACCACCGGCACCATCATCGGTGGCGCCGCCGGCGCCCTGATCGGGAGCGAGATTGCCGGCCGTGGCGACCGCACTCTCGGCGCAGTGCTCGGCGGCGTGCTCGGCGCGGTCATCGGCAACAGCGTGGACCGCGACGATGGCGGCCGCCGCTGCCGCTAGACGCTCACCAGTTCGGTCCGGCGGCGTATTTGCCGGACCGTGAGTAGGAGAAGCCCCGGCGGGAAACCGCCGGGGCTTCTTTCTTTTCAGCGATCAGGAAATGCGCAGATATTTTTCGCGGCGATCGGTGCGGACTTCCTTCGCGCTCATCGGCGCCAGCGCATCCAGTTCCTCGCCCAGGGCCGCGCCCAGCGCCTTCACCGCCTCGGCCGGATGGCGATGCGCGCCGCCCATCGGCTCGGCGACGACCCGGTCGACCACGCCCAGCTGCGCCAGATCGGCGGCGGTCATCCGCATCGCCTCTGCCGCGTCGGGAGCCTTCTCGTTCGTCCGCCACAAGATTGAGGCACAGCCTTCCGGCGAGATCACCGAATAGACGCTATGCTCGAGCATCAGCACGCGGTTCGCCGCCGCGATGGCGATTGCCCCGCCGGAGCCGCCCTCGCCCACGATCGCCGCGACCATCGGCACGCCCAGCGCCAGGCAGGCCTCGGTCGAGCGCGCAATCGCCTCCGCCTGACCACGCTCCTCCGCCTGGATGCCGGGAAAGGCGCCGGACGTGTCGACCAGGCTGACCACCGGCAGGCCGAACCGGTCGGCCAGCTCCATCAGGCGAATGGCCTTCCGGTAGCCTTCCGGCTTGGCCATGCCGAAATTGTGCCGCAGACGGCTCGCCGTATCGTCGCCTTTCTCGTGCCCGATCAGCAGGATGCGCCGCCCGCCCAATTTGCCGAGCCCGCCGACGATCGCCTCGTCCTCGGCGAAATTGCGGTCGCCGGCCAGCGGCACGAAATCCTCGATCAGGCCCGCGACATAATGTTTGAAATGCGGCCGCTCCGGATGGCGCGCCACCTGCACCTTCTGGATCGGGGTCAGGCCGGCATAGGTTTCGTGCAGCAGCCGCTCGGCCCGCTCCCCCAGCTTCGCCACCTCGCTGTCGATGTTGATCGCGCCCGAGCTCGCCGTCTCGCGCAACTCCGCCACGCGCGCTTCGAGCTCCGCGATCGGCTTTTCGAAATCCAGGAAGGTCGCCATGATTGGAGGCGCGGTTAAGACTGTGGGACCCGTCCGTCAATCGAACCGGCGTCGGCAAGCGGATGCCGGCTGTTCACCAATTCCACCAACCGCCGCGAATCGACATGGGTGTAAATCTGCGTCGTGGCGATATCGGCATGGCCCAGCAGCATCTGCACGGCGCGCAGGTCGGCGCCACCCTCCAGCAGATGGGTGGCGAAGGCGTGACGCAGCACGTGCGGGCTGATCCGCTCCGGCGGAATGCCTGACGCCGCGCCCAGTTCGCGCACCAGCTGATACAGCCGCACGCGGCTCAGATGCTTCTTGCCCGATGGAAACAGCCACAAGGCATCCTTCGGCACCTCTGCGCCCCAGGCCGCCACTGCCGCCTGCGCCCGCTCGGAGATCGGTACGAGCCGCTCCCGCCCACCCTTGCCGCTCAGGATCAGATAGGGCCGCCCTGGGGCTAGCGCGTGGCGTGGCAGCGACACCAGTTCCGTTGCCCGCAGCCCCGATCCGTAGAGCAATTCGATCAGCGCCGAGAGCCGCCGCGCATAAGGCAATTCCGCCGCCATCCGCCGCTCGATCTCCGCGAACAGGGCATCGACATCTCTATGCCCCAACACCTTCGGCAAGGGTCGATCTCGGCCCGGCCGCGGCAAGGCGGAGGACGGGTCGTCGTCGCGCATCTGCTCTGCGTGCAGGAACCCGTAGAAACGCCGCAATGCCGCAGCCTTGCGCGCCACGCTCGACCGCGCCAGCGGCATCCACTCGGCTGCCAGCCGGTGCATGTCCGCATCCCCCGCGGCCGCCAGCCTGCCTTCGAGCAAGGCCGAAGCCCCCTCCAGATCGCGCCGATACGCCAGCAAGGTGTTGCGCGCCGCCCCTGCCTCGGCCGCCATCATTTCCAGGAATGCCTCGATTGCCTGGCGGTCGCTCGGCGTCACAGCCGGGTCAGCGCCTCGGCGGCGATCATCCGCGCCTCATATTCCAGGCCGGCCCGCCTGAGCGCGCGGGTGATGTGATAGAGATGCTCGGGCGGCACGCCGCGCCAGTCGGGCACCTGCATGCCGACCGCCGCCAGCAGCACGACCGTACCACCCTGCCCGGCCGATGCCGACCGGTCGAGCGCCTCGGTCCATGCATCGGTGCGCGCCACGTCGATCCCCTGCGCGATCGCCGCACTGTCGTCCATCCGCCCCAGCCCGGCCAATGCCGCCGCCAGCATCCGCGCGCGCAGATCGCCATCCGCGCCGGCAAAACCGCGAATGCGCGAGCCGTCGACCTCGACCGTCAGGCGCGGCGCCCCGACCGCGAGCAATGCCCAAGCCAGGCTCGATCCGCCTTCGCCTTCGACGATGTCGGTCCAGGCCGCCGCCTCGCCGTCCATCCCGGCGGTGAAGAGCGACGCGACGATCTGGTCCACGTCGCCGGCATAGTCACCGTCCACCGCCAGCTGCGCCACTGCGCCCGCCGTCAGGATCAGCCTGGGATAGATATCGCCCGCATCCGCCTGGTCTCGGCCCCAGATACCGCGCAGCGCGACCAGGCGATCGGCCGGTTCGCCGTTGAAGGCAGAAGCGAGCCGACCGGTGAGCGATCCCTGCGCCTCGGCTTCGCCCGCCGCAGCGCGCATGTCGAAGGCCAGGGCATGCGCGTTCATCAGCGAGACGGACGAAAACACCCCCAGCGTCGCCGCCGCATCGGCTGCGTCCAGCCGGTCGCCGGCCGGCACCATCGGCGCCCGTGCCAGCCAGGCCTGCATCCGCGCCCCGGCCGGGCCGATCAGCCGTTCCGGCAGCGTGACGCCGGCCGCGCTCGCAAGCCCGAAGCGCCAGACATTCAGCTCCGGTACTTCGTTCCAGTCAATCTCGACCGATCGACCGGTGCCGCTGCCGGCACCCACAATCTTTTCAGCCAGCAACAGGTCGATGCCGCGCGCGCCCTTGCGCCGCGCCTCGTCGAGCAGGGCGCCGGCTCGCCCCGGCTCGCCTTCCATTGCCGCGCACATCGCGTCGGCCATTGGCCACGCCGGATCGTCGAACGATTCGCGGCCCTTCTGAATCAGCGGGCAAAGCCCCGCCGGGTCCGAACTGGCCAGCGACGCCTCATAGGCCGCGCCCACCATCATCGGCGTATAGCTGACCACGTCGATCGCTTGCGCCAGCATCCGCGCGCCATCCGCCTCGCCCATCCGAACCAGCAACCGGACGCGCGCGGCGACGAAATCCGCCGGATCGATCATTCGCGGCGCGGTGACGCGCGACATCAAGGCGCGGCGCAACGTTATCTGGGCCCAGCGCGACGGGATGGGCGCATCCAGCCGCTGCATCAACGTGGCAAGGAACGGCCCGCTCGCATCGCCGAACGCGTCGATCGGCAAGCCGCGATTGGTGACGTTGATGACGCCGACAATGTCCGTCGGCCGCTCGGTCCCCGCCGGAATGTCATAGAGCGGTGGCGGCGGAGGCGGCGGCAGCATCTCCAGGTCGGCCAGCGCCGAATCGGTCGTTTCCTGCACCTGCGGCTCCGGCCGGGCCGGGCGCACCGGCACGACCGGCGTCTCATCCTCCGGCCGGATTGTCGTCGGAGTGGGAGTCGGCGCGGGCGGCGGCGCCTTGGGTTGTGCGCCCGGATCGCCAAAGCCCGGCGGCAGTGTGCCGCTCGCATTGACCGCGACCGCGGGCAGGATCGCCGCGCAGACGCCGCATGCGAGCAGTAAGGACTTAGCTCTTCGGGAGAGCATCGGTGACGTCCTGCTCCATCCGGCTGGTCGGCTTTTCGGTGTCGAGCGTGGACATGAAGAAGAGGAAGCCGGCGATCAAGACGAGCACGATCAGGGCAATGATGCCCGGCGAAACGCCACGGCGGCGACGATCAGTGGAAAGCGACTGGAAACGGCTGGGAGGCATGGCCGGGCTTTTGCCCCAAGCGGCGCCCCTCTGTACAGCCCCGGCGCGCATGAAGGGTTCGGTTTCCACCGGCGATCCGCCTTCCCTTGTCAGGGACGGGAGCACTCCCGATACGGACCAGATGCCGCCCGCCGCCCCCATTGCGCTCGTCGGCCTGCCAGGCGCAGGCAAGACCACCATCGGGGCGCTGCTGGCACGGCGACTCGCTTTGCCCTTCTATGACTCGGACGCGGACATCGAACGCGAGACCGGCGAGACCATCGCTCGCCTCTTTGCCACGCACGGAGAACCGCATTTCCGCGCCTTGGAGCGCCGGACCATCGACCGCCTGCTCGAACCCGCCCCGCTCATTCTCGCCACCGGCGGCGGGGCGATGACGCATGCCGCAACGCGCCGCATCCTCCTCGCCCGCGCCACCACCATCTGGCTCGACGCGCCGCCGCACATTCTCGCCGCACGCCTGCGAGGGGCGCCGAACCGCCCGCTCCTGGCCGGCGCGGACCTGCTCGTTACGCTGACCACGCTCGCCGCTCGCCGCAGGCCTCATTATCGCAAGGCCAACCACCGGGTCGATGCCGACGCGACCCCGGAAAGCGTCACCGCGCGCGTCCTCGCCCTGATCCGCCCTTGACCCCGCCCGCCCGCGCCGCGACTGCGGAACCGGGAGGACGGACATGGCGGCGGAAGCGGGCGGACTGGAACTGGGCCATGCGGTCGCCCTCCTGGGCGCGGGCGTCATCGCGGTGCCCTTGTTCCGCAAGCTCGGCCTCGGCGCGATCCTCGGTTACCTCATCGCCGGCCTCGTCATCGGCCCCTGGGGGTTCGGCGTCGTCACCCATCCAGTGACCCTGCTGCACGTCGCCGAGATCGGCGTCGTCATGTTCCTCTTCCTCATCGGCCTCGAGATGCGGCCGCAGCGCCTGTGGCGCATGCGCGGCGAGATTTTCGGCCTGGGCGCGGCGCAGGTGCTCGCCTGCATCTTCATCCTGACCCTGGCCGGCATGGGCTTCGGCTTCAGCCTGATCGTATCCTTCATCGCCGCTTCCGGCTTCGTCCTGTCCTCCACCGCGGTGATCATGCGGATGGTCGAGGAAGGCGAAGGCACCGGCTCGGAAAGCGGCCGGCGCGCGGTCGCGATCCTGCTGTTCGAGGATCTGATGATCGTGCCCTTGCTGGCGATCGTCGCCTTGCTCGGCGCGCTCGCGGCCGGTCCCGATGCGCAGGCCACTCCCGCCTGGCAGGCCGCGCTGACCGCGGTGGGTGCGATCCTCGCCTTGATCTTCGCCGGCCGCTATCTGCTCGATCCGCTCTTCTCGATCCTGGCGCGCACCGGCGCGCGGGAAGTGATGACCGCCGCCGGACTGCTGGTCGTGCTCGGCGCGGCGCTGGCGATGCAATGGGGCGGGCTGTCGATGGCGATGGGTGCCTTCCTCGCGGGCGTATTGCTGTCCGATTCGACCTATCGCCACCAGCTCGCCGCGGACATCGAGCCGTTCCGCGGCATATTGCTCGGTCTCTTCTTCCTCAGCGTCGGCATGTCGCTCGACGTCTCTTTGGTGATTGACCAATGGGCATTCGTGCTCGCGGCGGTCGCCGCCGCGATGGCGGCCAAGGGCGCCGGCATCTATGTCATCGCCCGCCTGTTCAGGGCGAGCCGGAGCGAAGCGGTGCGCCGCGCCGCCCTGTTCGCGCAGGGCGGCGAGTTCGCCTTCGTCCTCTATTCCGCCGGCATCGCCGCCGGTTTGCTGAGCGCGCAGGAGAACGCCTTGTTCACCGCCGTGGTGATCATCTCGATGGTGCTGACGCCTTTGGTCGTGATCATCGTCGACCGGCTGATCCCGGAAGCGACGGTATCGCGCGAAGGCACCGAAGATGCCGACGGCCTCCTGGGCGATGTCCTGTTCATCGGTTTCGGCAGGTTCTCGCAGGTTGTCGCCCAGGCGCTCCTCGCGCGCGATGTCAGCCTGTCGGTGATCGAGAAGGACGTGGACATGATCCGTGCCGCCGGCCGCTTCGGCTTCAAGGTCTATTATGGCGACGGCACGCGGCTGGACGTCCTGCACGCCTCCGGCGCGGCGGAGGCGGAGGCGATCATGATCTGCGTCGACGATGCCGAGGAGGCGGACCGGATCGTCGAGCTTTGCCAGGCCGAATTCTCGGCGGCGAAGCTCTTCGTCCGCTCCTACGATCGTGGCCATTCCATGCGCCTGATCCGCACCGGCGTCGACTATGAGATTCGCGAGACGCTGGAATCGGCGATGGCGATGGGGCACGCCGCCCTGGTCGGACTCGGCTACAGCAAGCAGGACGCGGACGAGGCGATCGCCGACGTGCGCCGGCGCGATGCGGAACGGCTCGCTTTGCAGGTCGCGGGGGACATCACGTCCGGCCGCTCGCTGTTCCGCAAGAATGTCCCGACGCCGGAGCCGGAGCCGCTGAGCAAGCCCCGCTCGGAAGGCAAAGGCATCAATATCGACGCCGCCGACTATCTGTCGGAAGATGACGAGGAAGAGGTCAGCGAAACCGCGCGGTCCTGACCGGCGGCCCGCAGCGCCGCTTCCGTCACCGCCTCGAACGGCAGCAGGATCGACGGATGCCGCGCCGGATAGGCCCGCGCCGCAGCCAGCGCCTCCAGCCCCGGCCAATCGCCCGCATCCTCGCGCGCACCCTCCAGAAATTCCGCCAGCGCATCGCGTGCTGCCGCCAGTTCCTTCGCACTCCGGCCGATCGCGTTCCGTCCCATCAGCGCCGCCGAAGCCTGCCCGAGCGCGCACGCCCGAACCTCTTGCCCCAGCCCCGACACGCGCCCCATTTCATCCACCGTGACGGTCACCGTCACCCGGCTCCCGCAAACCGCCGAAGCCCGCTCCGAGCGTGCGTCGGCTTCGTCCAGCAACCCGAGGTAGGGGATGCTCGCGGCCAGCCGGAGAATGTCGCGCGTGTAGAGAGGAGTAGCCACGGGCGAGATATAGGCACGATCGACGAAAATTCCTCCCCTCGAAGCGACGGGAGGATTGGCTAGGGTCGCCGCCAGATCGTGCCCTGCGGCCCGTCCTCGAGCAATATGCCCTCCGCCGCCAGTTCGTCGCGAATGCGATCCGCCTCCGCGAAGTCGCGCCGCTGCTTGGCGTCCGTGCGCGCGGCGACACGCGCGTCCACATCGGCATCGCCCTCGCCGCGGAACCAGGCGTCAGCCGTATCGGACAACAGCCCCAGCACCATCGCGGAACCCCGCAAGACCGCAGGATCATCCACCGCTGCCAGCCGCGACAAAGCCAGCGGCGTATTCAGATCGTCCGCCAGCGCGTCGATCACACCCGCATCCGCCACCCCCGGCGTCACATCGCCCGCAACCCGGTACAGCCGATCCAAAGTCGCCTTGCTCTGCGCGATCAGCACCTCGCTCCACTCCAGCGGCTGGCGGTAGTGGGCCGACAGCAGGCAGAGCCGCAGCGTCTCGCCGCGATGGCCCTGCGCGAGCAGATCGCCGACCGTCACGACATTGCCGAGGCTCTTCGACATCTTCTCGGCGCCGCCCATCGACAGGAAGCCATTGTGCACCCAGTGCCGCGCCAGCGCAGCGCCACCATGGGCGCAGCGGCTCTGCGCGATCTCATTCTCGTGGTGCGGGAAGATCAGGTCGAGCCCGCCGCCATGAATGTCGATCGTCGTGCCCAGATGCTTCTCGATCATCGCGGAGCATTCGATGTGCCAGCCCGGCCGTCCCCGCCCCCAGGGCGAATCCCAGCCGATCACTTCCGGCGCCGAAGGCTTCCACAATACGAAATCCGCCGGGTCCTTCTTGTAGGACGCGACCTCGACCCGCGCCCCGGCAACCATCGCGTCGCGATCCCGCCGCCCGAGCGCGCCATAATCCGGGTCGCTCGGCACGTGGAACAGCACGTGGCCGTCCGCCGCATAAGCATTGCCAGTCTCGATCAGCCGCGCGATCATCGCGATCATCTCGCCGACATGCTCAGTCGCCTTGGGCGCAATGTCCGGCGGGCGAACGCCCAGCGCGCCCATGTCGGCCAGGTAGAAATCCTCGTAGCGCCGGGTGATCACGTCGGGATCGACGCCCTCGGCGCGCGCCGCGTCGATGATCTTGTCGTCCACATCGGTGACGTTGCGCGCATAGGTGAGGCTGTCCGGCCCGTGCGCATGCCGGATAAGCCGCGCGAGCGTATCGAACACCACCGCTGGCCGCGCATTGCCGATATGGGCGCGATTATAGACGGTCGGCCCGCACACATACATGGTGATGCGCGACGGATCCCCCGGCTGGAACGGCCTCTTTTCCCGCGCCAGCGTGTCGTAGAGCCTGATCTGCGTCATTTCGTCTTCGTCGCGGCCTTCTCGCTGCCCGTCGTCGCCGCACCGCCGCCGCGCTGCCGCGCCTCGACCAGGTCGACGAACGTGTTCGCGGTGCCGTGCACCAGCGGATAGGTCACCGCGTTCGCGATCCATTGCGGCCGCGCCGCCGCGCGTCCCCAGATCGTGTCATAGGCGAAGCTGAACGCCATGTAGAACAGGGTCGCGTAAACGAGGCCCTTCAGCGCCCCGAAGCCCGCGCCCAGCAGCCGGTCCAGGCCGCCGACGAACGACTTGCGAACGCCCCGCGACATCCGCGCCGCGATCACCTTCCCGCCCACGAACATGATCGCGAAGATCGCCACGAAGGCCAGCACATAGGCGCCCGATTGCGCGATGATGCTTTCCAGCCCCCGGCTGATCGGCCCGTGCAGCAGCCATAGCGCCAGCACGATCAGCACCCACACGCCCAGCGACAGGATGGTGTAGGCCAGCCCCTTCCGGAAGCCGGAGAACACACCCAGGCCGATCAGCAGGATGACGATGATATCGAGCGCGGTCATGGGCTCTGGTTAGAGGAGGCCGCCGCGAAGGGAAAGCTGGACATTCCCGGCAATCCATTCTGGGCAATATGCGCTCCCGCGCCCGCTGCGACCCATCGCGATGACCAAGGCCGCTTCGCCGCCGCATCGATGCTGCGCCTGCCGCGAGGCGACCGCCGACAGAAGCGTGCTACAATTCCCAGCTGGACTGTTGTAATCGCGCCGGGCATGTTGCCAATACCACGGGCGATAAGCTGCCGATCAAGCCATAGACATGAGTCAGCGACAACTTCTGAAGGGTCGAGGGTGACTTGCTGGATTTGAAGCGGCTTCCGGCCGGAATCGGCCTAGTCAACTGGAACAGTGAGTTGCCGTCGTCCGGTACGGGCGACCCGCTCGGAATGACTCTTCGCGTCGGCGCGCGGCTGGGCGCCGAACTGCTCCATTGTATAACCTCGATCACACCACGCGCTCGTTACTACTCCTTCTTTCCCTGGGCCTTTCAACGCGCTCATGAAAGAATGGGAGGGACAGCCAGCTTCGATCAGGCCATCCGACTTGTACTCATTGATGAGCGCGCAATGACGTTGGGTGCGGTTCTCCACCACGAGGGCCGCCCGTGCGACGGAGGAGCTTTACAAGGGTCCAACCAGGCCGTGGACTTCGCCAGGGTTCACACTAGAGGATTGATCGATCTTAGCAATTGGAGCCATCTGCGCGATAGCACCAGCGGATTCGGCGCATACAAAGGATCGTTGATCAATCTCGGCCTGTTTGAGGAGAGCCTGGGTACCGAGGAGGCAGAAAGCGAGGACGAAGAGCAGCAATCAGCGGCGCTAGAGTCGGGGAAACTTTCTGCAGGGGGTCGCCAATTGGCCGATGCTTTCGGCCGTGCCGTCGCGGAAACGAGATTCGTTGATCTGGAGCCTCAAAATCCGGTCAAACTCAAGGTTCTCCAGGAGTTCGGCAGCGCGGCTGGATTGTGCGAGTTGAGGGCAGCGGACGATTTCGACCTCCTGCCGCTGCGGGATTTGTTCTTTGCGGTCAACAATGGCGATCGGCTCAATTCCCATTTTCGAAGACGTATGAGCTTAATGCTATTGCTATGGTCAGTAGATATCACGAGTGAAGTAGGACTTGAGCTAGATACTAAATCATTCGATGATTTGACCTATTATCGGATCATGTGCGAGGCAGACAGCGATATTATTCCTGTGGAAACGCCGCGCGCGCTGGTCGATATATCTGAGCGTTGGCGAATTTTTCATTTCCACAACTATCTTACTATTGCGCTCGAATCGCTTCTGGCTGGCCTCGTGCGCGCGATCCGTTATCGTTCAGCGGGCCTTACGGTAGGAGAGGTTGTCGAGGCGTTTGATAGTTCGGAAGCGAGATCGACCCTGAGCGAGTATCTCTCGGAAGACTTGCCAATCTCCTTCATTGACCTCACGCCGGTGGAATCGCTGGCTCTGCTTGGGATCCATATTGCCGGCGTGATGGAAGGGGCTGCGGACGCGGCGAAGATTTTCGAAGCCAATCCGCTGGTCGAAAAGTCCCTGCGTACGGCGTTGATCGAAGAGGATTTCGTTTCTGGGCCTGCCGGCCCCGCAATAGCCACCCTGCTACTCTTTGCCTTACTGCTTCGATACGATCTTACTGTCGATGAGGCCCATAGGGGCTGGAACATAAAAAAGGTCTTCGATCCGTTCGCTGACGTTTCCATGCCTACGGTCGCACAGGCGCTCGTCAAAGATCACGGTGAAGATTGGTGGAACATGCCGAACCGTGATGTCATGTCGCGGCTGCTGAGCCGGTTCATCGTTCGCCAGCATGAAACTATGAGCTATGAAAAAGGCTTCGGTGGGAGTCCGCCACTGTTCCGTGTCGACGGTACAAAGATCATAGGCACGGACCTGGCCCGAGACGACGTAAACCCCGGGAACCCGCGTTTTCCGAGCGCAATGCAAGTGCTCAGAGACTTGCGGCTGATTGTCAGCGATCCGGAACAAGGACAGAGCCTGACCAGTGACGGTCTGGACTTGCTCGACTCCCTTCTGGAAGGCGTCGGTTCATGATCACCGACTTCATGGAATTTCTGAAGAAATCCAGGGGCAGGTTCGCATTTGTCGCGACCTACGAATTCGATCCGCTCTTTTTCGAACGGCGGATACTTGCGACACCCGCATTCGAAAGTGCGGCGGTCGTCATATTCGTCGATAACGACCGCTACAGCGACATCCTAGCGGCCGGAAAGCAAGGCCAAGGTTTCGATCGAAACTATTTCGTGATCCCTATGATCAGGGCCGAGGGAGTTTTCCACCCAAAGCTGTATCTGGCAATCGGCGACAAAAAGGCCATGGCATCGGTCGGGAGCAACAACTGCACCGCAGCCGGCACAGGGCATAATTTCGAACTCATCTCAACGACGGAATCGTCAAGCGGCGACGATAGGAATGCCAATGCGCACCTTATCTCGTCGATATTCCAGCAATTCTGGCGGTATGCGGACGAGGCAGGCCCAATAGCCGAATGGCTGAAGAGGGACATTTTCGATCAGGCAAGAGCGGCTTTTCCTTGGTTGACCGATACACCTGGCGCTAGCCAGAGCGTCGAGTTGTTGTCCAGCCACGATAGCGGATTGTGGCCGCAGATTGTGGCTCGATTGACCGACAGGACGGTTAGCAAGGTCACGCTGCTGGCTCCGTTCTTCGGCAAGAAACTTCGCATGGTCGAACGAATAAGGGATCGTTGGCCAGACGCCGCGATCGAGATCGTTAGCCAATCAGGCTATAGCAATCTGCCGATGGAGCGCTTCGCCGTGCTGCGCGACACGCTGGGCAATATCGAACTGATTTCGGCGGTGCCGCAGAAGACCGGCCGCAACATGCACGCAAAAGCACTGGCCTTTGAGACACCGGAATGCACCTATTGGCTCGCCGGAAGTGCAAACATGTCCGATGCAGCGCTCACCGGCGGGAACAGCGAAGCATGCCTCTGGTTTGCTACCCGGCAGACTGTAACGAAAGCGTTGAAACATGAAGAATTGACCTTCTCGCGCGTTGATCCGAAAGATTTTAAAGCGGTCGCTATTGAGGAGCCGAAGCCACGGGCAGGTGAGGCCTTCGAGTTGAAAATCCGCTCATTGATCCTCACCGACGAAGGGCAGCTTTTGGTCGCTACGGCCATTTCCGCGGAGGTCACCGACATCGCACTTCGAATATTCAAGCGCGACGAGACGCTCCCGACATTCTCGTGGAAGATCGATCCCACAAATCACACTTTCACTTTTTCGCTCAAGGACGACGATCAGGCCAAGTTCGACCGGCCAGCCGTGGGCCAACTGCAAGGGTGGATCGATGGCCAGGAGGTGAAGGGTCCGCTCTGTTCGGTGAAACAGCTTGAGCGCCTGCTACGCGACCGGGCCGGAGGGAACATCGCCGGCAACCGATTGCAGCGAGTCATGGAAAGCGGCGACGGGCTGATCGAATATGTCGATGCGCTCGACGGGATCGATGCCGCGATCGATTTCATGAACAACACGACGATCCGTTTCAACGATGGCACGCCTTCGGGCAGCGGTGGCGGAGGGCGCTGGCGTTCGCGCGATCCTTTTTCGGGCGACGTTCCCGACCATTGGAAAATCGGATCGAGTGGCGGAACGGTGACCGAATTGCGCGAGGCGATCTGGGCCTTCGTGCAACGCCACGTTCAAACGCGACTTGAGCGTCATGCGGATCGAGGAAATTTGGGCGGGCTGGGGAATTTTCTCGATATCTATCGCACCATCAGTGGGGTGCTATTCGCTTGGCACAGCAGGCGCATCCTCGACGATGTCGTTATTCCTGCCCCTTTTGTTACCAGAGGCATTCAGGATGTATTGGCCACGCTGATCGGCTCACGCGGAGAAGAATCGGCTGAGGCGCCAGGATATGTGAAAGCCATACTCGCCAACCTGGAGGCGGACGACGAGTTGGTCAGAGCAGAATTGGACCGTCATCGGGTTCCCGCGATCATCCGCGCCACCGTCGAAGAAATGATCCGGGTGCGCTCGATATCACTGGGACGGCCGATCGATGACGCATGGTCGCGAGACAAGCGCGATTGGATATCAAGCTGGATTGAGGAAATGCAGCTGCGCGTCCCCAGTGAAGGGGATCTTCAAGAGATTGAGCCTGAATTCAGACTGGCGGCCTAGGCACGGCGCGCGGCTGGACCAGACGTCGGACGCTACAGGCGCTGTTATTTCGCCGATCTTCCCAGATCCGCCACCCCCGGCAGCGCCAGATAGTGCAGCCGCCGTACCTCGCGCCGGCCGCGCACGACCGTGTCGAGGATCAGTCCGCACATGAAGCTCATGAAGGCGACGATCATTAGGCCGGTCGCCAGGATCGCGGTCGGGAAGCGCGGGACCAGACCGGTCTGGAAATAGGTGACGATGATCGGCACCATCAGGATCGCGGCGAGAATGGCCAGGAACAGGCCGAAGCCGCCGTAGAAAAGCACCGGCCGCTCGATCCGGAACAGATGCAGGATCGTCTTCATGATCCGCCAGCCGTCGCGATAGGTGCTGAGCTTGGAGACCGATCCTTCGGGCCGCGCCGCATAAGCGGTGACCACTTCGCCGACCGGCATCGCCAGTTCCAGCGCATGCACGCTGATCTCGGTCTCGGTCTCGAAGCCGCGCGCCAGGGCCGGGAAGCTCTTGGCGAACCGCCGCGAAAAGATGCGGTAGCCGGAGAAGATGTCGCTGAACGTCCGACCGAACAGGAAGGAGAGAATGCCGGTGAACACCTTGTTGCCGAGCACATGGCCGCGGCGATAGGCTTCCTCCACCTCGTTCTTCCGCGCGCCGACGACCATGTCGAGCTGCTCGTCGATCAGCTTCGCGACCAGCTGCGGCGCGGCGCTGGCGTCATAGGTCGCGTCGCCATCGGCCATCACATAGATGTCGGCCTCGACGTCGGCGAACATGCGGCGGACGACATGGCCCTTGCCCTGCATCCGCTCGGTGCGGACGATCGCGCCAGCCTCGGCCGCGACCTCGCGGGTGCGGTCGGACGAATTGTTGTCGTAGACGTAGATCTCCGCCAGCGGCAGCGCGGCGCGGAACGCCGCCACCGTCTGCCGGATCGCGGCTTCCTCGTTATAGCAGGGCAGCAGGACGGCGATGCGGGGGCCTGAGCCCGCCACGTTCACGATCTGCTTCTCAAACGATGCGTCCACGTCGGCCATTCACCCCAACCCGTTCAGCCTGAGCCTGTCGAAGGCCTGTCCTTACTTCCCTCAGGTTAAAAGAAGAAGGACAGTGCTTCGACAATGAGCGGGTGTGGATTGCCTCAGGCCTTTTTGGCAGCAGGCTTCTTCGCCGCAGGCTTCTTGGCTGGAGCGGCCTTCTCCTCGGCGGGAGCAGCCTCGGCCTTGGCCTTCTTCGCCGGCGCCTTCTTGGCCTCGGCGGGCTTGGCTTCAGCATCCGCCTTCTTGGCAGCAGCCTTCTTCGCCGCAGGCTTCTTGGCCGGCGCATGATCGTGATCATGCCCGCAGCCCGGGCCGTGGACATGGCCTTCCTCGGCCTCGATCGCGGCTTCCAGCTCCTCGCGGGTCGCGGCGCGGTCGCTGGTCGAAGCCTTGCCGAACAGGAAGTCGACGACCTTGTCCTCATAGAGCGGCGCCCGCAGCTGCGCGGCGGCCATCGGCTCCTGACGGATATAGTCGATGAACTTCTGCCGGTCGTCGGGGCGATATTGCTGCGCCGCCTGCATGATCAGCTGGTTCATTTCCTGCTGGCTGACCTCGACGCCATTCTTCTGGCCCAGATCGCTGAGCAGCAGGCCGAGGCGCACGCGGCGCTCGGCGATCGCGTGATAATCGTCGCGCTCCTTCTCCATCTCGGCGCGCGCCGCTTCCGGATCGGCCTCGTGGCTGGCTTCATGCTCCAGCTGCTTCCAGATCTGGTCGAATTCGGCCTCGACCATCGACTGCGGCACCGGGAAATCGTGCGCGGCGGCGAGCTGGTCGAGCAATTGCCGCTTCATGTGGGTGCGGGTCAGGCCGTTCAGCTCCTGCTCGACCTGGCCCTTCAGCAGGCCGCGGAGCTGCTCCAGGCTCTCCAGACCCATCGACTTGGCGAAATCGTCGTCGGCCTTGGCTTCCTTCGGCGTCTGCACCTCGTTGACGGTCACGTCGAAGGTCGCGGCGCGGCCCTTGAGGTAATCGACCGGATAATCGGCCGGGAAGGTGACGTTCAGCACCTTCTCGTCATTCGCCTTGGCGCCGACGAGCTGGTCCTCGAAGCCCGGGATCAGCCGGCCCGAGCCGAGTTCGACCGCCATGCCTTCGCCCGTGCCGCCCTCGAACGGCTCGCCATCGACCTTGCCGATGAAGTCGATCAGCACCGAATCGCCCTGCCGCGCCTTGTGCGCCTTGGGCGCGCTTTCGAAGCTCTTCTGGCCCTCGGTCATGCGCGCGACCTGATCGTCGATCATCGCATCGGTCGGCTCGACCTGCAGCCGCTCCAGCACCAGCGCGTCGATCTTCGCTTCCGGCACGTCCGGCAGCGTCTCGACCTCGACCTCGACCACCGCGTCGCCGGCCGGCTTGTAGCCATCGTCCAGCCGCACGCTCGGCTGCATCGCCGGGCGCAGCTTGTTGTCGTTCAGCAGCTTCTGCACGCTTTCCTGGATCGCCGTTTCCAGCGCCTGCTGCTGCAGCTGCGCGCCATGCATCTTGCGGACCAGATTGGCGGGGACCTTGCCGGGGCGGAAGCCGGGCATGCGGACCTGCGGCGCGATCGACTTCAGCTCCGCGTCGATGCGGGCGTCGATATCCTTGGCCGCGATGGTGATGCGGTAGCCGCGCTTGAGGCCTTCGTTCAACGTCTCAACGGTCTGCATGGGTAGGGCTCGAACTTTCTAACGGATCAGGAAAAGGCGATAGCGGCCCGGCTCGGGGCGGAGACTGGTGCGGGCGAAGGGACTCGAACCCCCACATCTTGCGATACTGGAACCTAAATCCAGCGCGTCTACCAGTTCCGCCACGCCCGCTTGGACCGCCAGCAGGCGGCGCTCTATAGCAGGCGCCGGGAACAGGGCAAGGCCGCTCCCCCGTCGATCCGGCGAGGTGGTTGGCGGAAAGGGCGATTGATCGGGGCGCCTACGCGCACTATGCCGACAACACACTTCCAGTCGAGCGGGATTCTCCAAACCTATGCGCATCAAGATTCTGCTGGCGGTTTCCGCCGCCGCCTTCGCTTTCGCCACGCCTGCAGCCGCGCAATATCATATGGGCCATGGCGGCCACGACCATTCGGAGCATGCCGAACAGCAGGGCCAGACGCCCCCGCCCCCGCCGCAGCCGACCCCGGCGGCACCGGCGCAGCTTTCCGCCGAAGACCTGGCCTTCAAGACCGAACTCGGCTTCACCCCGAGCGCCTTCCGCAGCCATGTGCAATTCCTGTCCGACGATCTGCTCGGCGGCCGCGACCCCGGCACGCCCGGCCATGAAATCGCCGCGCGCTACGTCGCGTCGCAATTTGCCGGCCTGGGCGTCATGCCGGGCAATGGCGACAGCTGGTACCAGCAGGTCCGCCTTGCCCGTCACCGCACCCAGCCGGGCGGTACGTTGCGCGTCGGCACGCAAAGCTTCAACTCGGGCCAGGGCTTCGTTTTCACGCCGGGCTACACCGCGCAGCCGGTCGCGGTGGATGCTGGTCTGGTCTTCGTCGGCTACGGCCTCGATGCGCCGACCCAGGGTCATGACAATTATCGCGGCCTCGACGTGCGCGGCAAAGTGGTGGTGATGCTTGCCGGCCTGCCGCAGGGCCTGGCCAGCGACGTCTCCGCTCACCTCGGCCAGGGCCGTGCGCAGATGGCGGCAGCCCGTGGCGCGGTCGGCATCATCATGCTGCGGCCCGAAGCCGCCGCAACCTCGGCGCCGCTGGAGAGGCTCCAGACCGCCTTCACCAGCCGTCCGTCGATGACCTGGCTGAATGCCGAGGGCAATCCGGGCGCGCCGCACCAGCAGCTGAAGTTCATCGCCGCCGCCGACGCGCCGGTCGCGACCGCTCTGTTCGCCGGTTCCCGCCGTACCTGGGCGCAGGTCTCGGCCGATATCGCCGCGAACCGCGTGCCGGCCAGCTTCGCGCTTCGCCAGACCATCCGCGCGGAAAAAAGCGCGACGGCTGAAACGTTCGACAGCCCCAACGTGGTCGGCATCATTCCGGGCACCGATCCCACGGTCGCCAATGAATATGTGGTGCTGATGGCGCATCTGGATCACGTCGGCACGATCAACCCGAACGGCCAGGGCCAGCGCCCGCCGGCGAGCGGCAACCCCGACACCATCTATAATGGCGCCATGGACAATGCGACCGGCATCTCGACGCTGATCGAGGTCGCCCGCCAGTTCAACGATCCGGCCAACCGCCCGCGCCGCCCGATCCTGCTCGCCGCCGTGACGGCCGAAGAGAAGGGGCTGCTCGGCGCCAGCTTCCTCGCCAACAATCCGGTCGGCAATGGCCGGGTCGTCGGCGTCGTCAATCTCGACATGCCGATCCTGCTGTACGATTTTCAGGACGTGATCGCCTTCGGCTCGGAGCATTCGGACATGGGGCCGATGGTACGCCGCGCCGCCGAGGCGATGAATGTGCAGCTGTCCGACGATCCGCTACCCGAAGAGGGCTTGTTCACCCGCTCGGATCACTATCCGTTCGTGCAGGCGGGCGTGCCGTCGGTCTTCCTGATGACCGGCTTCCAGAATGGCGGCGAGGCGATGTTCCGCGGTTTCCTGGCCGGCAATTATCATGGCGTCGAGGACGAGCTGGGTCAGCCGTTCAACTGGCGGGCCGGCGCCCGCTTCGCCGAGCTGAATTACCGGATCGCCCGTGAGGTCGCGAATGCGCCGACCGCGCCGCGCTGGTATCGCGGCAGCTTCTTCGGCGACACGCTCGGCGGCAACCAGCCCCGTGCGCCGCGCCCGGCTGCTGCTCCGGCCGCGCCCGCGGCCAGCGCCAACTAGGCTGCCAGTCTGCGAGCCGCAGCCGGCTGCTCCCCAGCGGCCGGCTGCGCGCTCATCCGCGCGTGAATCTTGCGCAACGTGGTGAAGCGCCCGCCGATCACGTCGCGGAAATAGGTCAGCACCTGCGCGATCGCGGCGACGAACTCCGCCACCTCGACATCATCGTCCGTATAGGGGGTGTAACCGGGCGCCAGGCTCGGGCTGTGATAGACCAGACTGAAAGTCTGCCGGCCCTGCCGCACCAGCGCGTCCAGCAGGCGGCATTGTTCGGCCGCGCTGATTCCTTCAGGCGTCAGCCGCGAGCGTGACACCAGGCCACTGCGCGCCAGCATACCCGGGACGCGCAGGCCGATCGCCTTCCTGTTGTCGAACAGGCGCGAGAAAATCCAGCCGGCAGCCGGCACCGCGCCGAAATAGCCGGTGGTCACCGGCACTTCGAGCAGCCCCGCCGCGCGATCCAGCCAGACCGGCTCGTCCGGCGCACGGCGAAAATCAGGGCCGCCATCGCCGCGCAGATCGCTGCGCGGCAGCATGCTGCAATCCACCTTGTAGCCATGCTCGGCAAGGATCCGCGCGGTGTTCCTGCCGAAGCCGTAGCGGCCTGCCTTGAAGACGGCGGGCTTGCGCCCGAACGCCGCTTCCAGCGCGTCGGTCAGCGCACCGATCTTCGCATATTCCAGCTCTTCGGGAAGATTGCACTCATAGCTGTTGAAAACACAGACTTCTTCGCGATGCGGCGGCGTCACCCATGAATGCAGATGGGCGCCAATTTCTGCCCGCCCCTCATCCTGCAGGCGCTTCAGATACGAAACCGCGATCGGGTCGCAGGCGACCGGATAGGTGCAGACATAGGTCGGGACGATGCCCATCTCATCATAGATGGCCTGCGCCCGCGCCTGCGCGGGGATCGACCGTGTCGCGGTGGCAATCCGGTCGAACGGCTTGGTCCAGTCGAACTCCTCCTCGGTATCGACCACGACCAGCAATTCGGGCTGGCGGGCGGTCAAGAAATGCGTCCGATCCGGCCAGCCTTGGCGATCGCGCGATAGCCGATCGACTTCAGCCGATTATTATCGGGAAAGCGCCCCGGCGCGCGCGGCTTCATGCCCGCGCGGCGCAGGATATGGTTCATCCGCCGGGCATATTCCTCGTCATAGCTCCATTCGGAGCGCCAGGTGATGGAAAGCGAGATCGAGACTTCCGGCCCGTTCTGCACCCAGTGCGGCGCCTTTACCGGCACATAGACGGCCTTCCCCGGCGTCAGCGCGAACGGCCGCCCCTCCGGCGCCAGATCCTCGCGCCAGGGCAAATTGCGGTGGCCGCCATTGTGAAAGCGCTCATGTTCGACGCCCGGGACAACCTTCTCGTCGTCGGCGGCGAAGATCGTCATGGTCTTGCTGCCCAGGATCTGCAGCAGGATGTTGTGCTCCGGGTCGAAGTGAAACGGCGTCACCGATCTGGGCGAGGAGATGAAGATGAAGCCCTCGCGCTTCAGCATCTCGCCCGTCGCGTCGCGGACGGCCGGAGCGACATCGGCGAGCACATCGTGCAGCAAGCCGCGATAGGTCTCGTCCTGCTCGATAAACTTGAGCACCATCCACGAGCCGCAGTCCTCGATGCTGCGGATCGTGTCGGCGATCGACAGGCCATTGGACGGCGTATCGGCCGGGTCGAGGCCCACGGGTACGTCGCCGCGATTATATTCGGCATCGACCGGGCGGATTCGCCCCGCCAGCGCCGCCAGCGCATCCAGCTTCAGCAAAGGATGATCGACCAGATCATGGTCGAGCAGGATCGGCTGCTCGGGATAAGCGGCGCGGAGCGCGGCCAGCGTCGGATCGGGGAATGCGCTCACGCAGTCTCTCCCTCGGGTCTTTGCGAACGGCGGCCGCGGGCAACGGCAGCCAGATCTTCCAGCTTGCGGGCGGCGAAATGGGACAGCCGGCGGCGGCGGCCGGCGAGCGGGACCGTCACGCGGACCAATGTCCGCCGCTCGGTCCAGAAACTGTCGATCATCGGATGATTTTCCGACGCGCAACTGTCCATCCAGGCGACATCGTCGCGGTCGAGGATCGCCAGATTGTCGCGTTGCACCAGCACGCCCGGCGAGAAGCGCGCATAACGCTCGTCGAAGGCGGTCTTGAACGAGAAGCTGCCCGGCGGCGTGATGAAGTTGACCAGCATCGCGATCGGCGCACCGTCCAGCTCCAGCGCGACGATCTGCAACCGGCCTTCGGCCTCGGCGCCCGTCAACGCTTCGCGGAAGAAGGCCTCGGTTTCGACCGTCGCATTCAGCGCGGAGCCTTCCCTGCCCTTCCAGCCCGATCCTTCGAGCCGCAGGAAGGCGTCGCACCACAGAGCAAGATCGTCGCCTGGGGCAAAGCAGCGTGAGCTGAGCTGCCCTTCCTCGGCCAGCCGATTTCCCAGCCGCGCCAATTCCTTGCGCTTCTTCTTTCGCACGGCCTGTTCATAATAAGCGTCCGGCGACAGTTCGCTCTGCAGCAGCGCGCGCGTCTCGCGATAGGCGATGTGCGTCGGCCGCCAGAGTTCCGCCGCGACCGCGTTCAACGCCATGTGCAACGGACCGTCTTCGGTCAGATCGCGAAGATGGAGAAAGCCGGGCGCCCAGCCCTCGCCGTCGAGTCCGGTCAGCAGTGCCCGCCAGAAATCCTGTTCGCGCCCGGCCGCGACCAAAGGCGCGCCAAAGAAATGATGGTGGTGGCGCCAGTTCTGCACGAAGCGGACCGGCACACGGCCATAGCCCTGCTCGACCACCAAAGGCAGCACGCCGATCAGAGCGGCGCCGTCGCGCACCTCCGCCAGCCGAATCGGCGCCTCGGCCAGGTGGCGCAGAGACGCCGCGACGAACCAGGGTTCGGCAAAGGCATTGGGTTCGCTCGCGTGGGTCGCCAGTGCGGCCCATTCCCCGCTCAGGGCGTCGATCCGTTCTGCGGCAAGCGGGAAGCACGCACAGGGGCCGACGTCCGCCGCACGCGACCCATCGCCCGCAGACTCAACACGAATCGCCGCTGTGGCAGCCTGCATGCGCCCGTTTCTCTCTCTACCCCGAGCACGCCTTAAGCTCGGATCGGTAAAGGAAGTGTGGGTGACAAATCCTCCCCGAGATTTCTCGAGGAGGGGGACCAGCGAAGCTGGTGGAGGGGCCGCCGAAGGCGGTTCTTTCTTCTGGAACAACCTCGCTTCGCTCGGCCCCTCCACCACTCGCTGCGCGAGCGGTCCCCCTCCCCTCGAAATCGAGGGGAGGAATGAGGGATCAGGCGACCTGCAACTGGTAGGTGCGATATTCCTCGCGCAGGGCGGTCTTCAGCAGCTTCCCGGTCGCGGTGTGGGGCAGGCTTTCGACGAAAAGGATTTCGTCCGGAAGCCACCAGCGCGCGACATGCCCGGCGAGATGCGCCTGGATCGCGTCCGCGGTAACCGCGTCCTCCGCCGTCCTGACTACCAGCAGCAGCGGCCGTTCGTCCCACTTCGGATGCGGCACGCCCACCGCCGCCGCCTCGGCGACGCCCGGGCAGAGCATCGCCGCATTTTCCAGGTCGATCGAGCTGATCCACTCGCCACCCGATTTGATCACGTCCTTCGCCCGGTCGGTGATCTGCATCACCCCGTCCGGATGGATCACCGCGACGTCGCCCGTGTCGAACCAGCCCTGCGCGTCGACCGCCGGCGCATCCTCCTTGAAATAACGCTGCACGATCCACGGCCCGCGTACCTGGAGGCGTCCGGAACTGGTCCCGTCGCGCGGCTGCGGCACATCCTCGTCATTGACGATGCGCATCTCGACGCCGAACGGCGCCCTGCCCTGCTTGGCGATGATGTCGATCTTCTCGTCGAACGCCAGCGCATCCCAATTGTGCGGCCGCGCGCCGGTCGTGCCGATCGGCGACATTTCGGTCATGCCCCAGGCGTGGCCGACCTCGATGCCCCGGCTCTGGAAGAATTCGATCATGTTGCGCGGCGCGGCGGAGCCGCCGATCGTCACCAGTTGCAGCTTGCCGAGGCCGCTTCCAGTCTGCGCGACATATTGCATCAGGCCGAGCCAAACCGTCGGCACCGCGGCGGTATGGGTGACGCCCTCGTCGTTCAGAACCTCGCAGACCGCCGACGGCGTATAATCGGCCGTGAACACGATCTTCGGCCCGGCGATCGGCGCCGCGAACGGCAGGCCCCAGGCCGCCGCATGGAACATCGGCACGATCGGCAGCACCACGGCGCGCGCCGACAGGTTGAAGATGTCCGGGCAAACCTCCGCCATCGCATGGATTACAGTCGAGCGATGCTCGTACAGCACGCCCTTCGGATTGCCGGTGGTGCCGGAGGTGTAGCAGAGCATGGCCGGTTCGCGCTCGTCGCCCTCGACCCAGGCATAGTCACCGCTCTCGGGCGCGATCAAAGCCTCGAAATCCCCGTTCGGCCCGTCATAGACGATATAATGCTCGATCGTCGTCAGATGCGGCCGCAGCGCGTCGATCAGTGGCTGGAACGCCGCGTCGTAGCAAAGCACACGGTCTTCGGCGTGATTGAGGATGTAGACCAATTGCTCGGCGAACAGGCGCGGATTCACCGTGTGGATGATCCCGCCCATGCCGATCGTGCCGTACCAGGTGACCATGTGGCGGCTGTGGTTCATCGCCAGGGTCGCGACCCGGTCGCCCTTCTTCAGCCCCAGCCGCTCCAGCGCCTGCGCGAGCTTGCGGGAATCGCGGGCGACGCCGGCATAGTCGGTGCGCGCCGTCGTTCCATCGGCCCAGCGCGAGACGATCTCGCGGCCGCCATGCTCCCGCTCGGCATGGTCGAGAAGCCGCATGATCCGCAGCGGCCAATCCTGCATCGCGCCCAGCATCGTCACTCTCCCGTCTTCTTATTGACGGGAGTGTAAGCGAAACGGGCGGCGCCTGTGAAGGCACCGCCCGAAATTTCAACAAGTGGTGATTTGATCAGCGCGCGAAGCAGGTCACGCCGGAAAACAGGTTGGTGACCGTGGCGTCAGCGCCCGCTCCGCTGAGCAAGGCGCCGATGCCGTTGACGGTGACTTCCGTGCCCAGCGTGCTGTTCGCCACCGCTTCGGCCGCGAGTTCGTCCGCCAATGCGCTGCGCCGCACGCCGATGGCCAGGCCGTGATAGCTTTCAAGCGCCGGGCTCGGTCCATCCAGCACCCAGCCGGCGAAACGGCCGCCCTCGAAATGCAGATCGAGCGAACCGTAGCTCACGAAATCCACGGCGCCGCTGGGGCAATCCGCATTGCGGCCGGTCGCGGACGGCTGACCGAGGATTGCGCTGACCTGTTCCACGACCTGCGCCTGCGGCTGGCCGAAACTGATCATATTGCTGTGGTGCAGGCCGGCGGCGCCTGAGCTGAAGCCTTCACCGGTCAGCTCGATCTGCTGACTTCCGGCGGCAGGAGCCGCCTGCGCCTGGGCATTGTTGCCCGCATTCGCCGCCGGGGCGGCTGCATTCGTCGTCACATTGGCCGCGGCATTGTTTGCCGCCTTGGAAGCATTCGAGCCCTGCCCGCAGGCACCGATCAAAGCGCAGCTCAGCGCGACCGACACGATCAAACTGGTTTTCATCTTACCCCCCTGTTTCCCGTCACGACCTTAAGCGGGCGGACGGGCCATCGCAACGTGCGGCTCCCGGCCTGAACATGGCCCGAAGCAATTGTTCATTCGGCAGAAAATCGGCGCATCCGGTTCCGGCCCCGCAACCATCTCCGCGCCGTAACGTTTGCAAAATTACATCATTGGAACAGGGAGTTCGCACTCATGCTCGGCACCATTTTGATCGTCGTTTTGATCCTCCTCCTGATCGGCGCGCTGCCGACCTGGGGGCATAGCCGCGGCTGGGGTCCGGGACCGTCCGGAATTCTCGGGACGATCCTGATCGTGGTGGTGATTCTCGTCCTGCTGCAGAAGCTCTGATCGATCGGGCCGGCGCTCAGCCCACCAAGGCGAGCGCCGGCTTCAATTCCGCCGTTAGCCTGGCAGCGGCGATGCCCGGCAATTTCTCGATCCGCGCGACCAGTTCGGCATCGACCAGATAGTCGCGGCCGACCACGAGTTCGGCCTGCCCCCCGCCATGATCGACCTTCAGCCGCGCCGCGGAACTGCCGCCGCGATGGGCGTCGAGCAAAGCGGCAAGCGCGGGGAGCGCAGACGGGTCAGACGCCTCGATCTCCAGCTGCAGCCGGGTCCGCCGTGACAGTGAATCGAAATCCGTCACGCTGCGGACGGTCACCCTCGGTGTCTCTTCGCCTGGGCGCCGGTCCAGTTCGACGCCCAGCAACACGCATTGACCGGCCTTGGCCGCCGCCTCCACCTGTTCCGCCGCTGCATCGTCGAACACAGTGGCGTCGAACTGGCCGGAGGGATCGGACATGCGCGCCATCAGGAAACGCCGCCCGCGCTGAGACGTCCGCCAGCGCGCATCCTCGACCAGCACCGCCATCGTCGCCCGCGCACGTTCGCCGTCCTGCGGGGTGATTTCAGCCAAGGCGGTAAAGGTGCGCGCACCCTGCGCGTCGCACAGCGCCCGATAGCGGTCCACCGGATGGGCGGAGAAATAGAAGCCGAACGCCTCCTTCTCTTGCGTCATCCGCTCGGCCATCGACCAGTCCGGCGCCTTGGCCGGGCGCATTGGCACCACATTCGCTGCACCCTCGCCGAACAGGCCGCCCTGTCCGCTCACCCTTGAATCGGCCGCGCTGTTGGCCGCGGCCAGGATCGTCTCGGCCGCCGCATACGCTTCCGGCCGCTCGGCCAGATCGTCGAACGCTCCCGCCGCCGCCAGGCTTTCCAGCTGGCGCCGGTTCAGCGCACGCGGGTCGATCCGCGCCGCCAGATCGTCCAGGCTCTTGAAGCTGCCCTGGGCCACGCGCTCGGCGACCAATTGCTCCATCGCCTTCTCGCCAACGCCTTTCAGCGCCCCGAGCGCGTAGCGAACCGCGAAACCATCGCCATGCGGCTCCACCTCGAAATCCGCGCCGCTCGCATTCACCGCGGGCGGAAGACAGACATGGCCGCCGCGCCTGAGATCGTCGATGAAGATGGCGAGCTTGTCGGTCTGGTGGATGTCGAAGCTCATCGACGCGGCGTAGAATTCGACCGGATAATGCGCCTTCAGCCAGGCCGTCTGATAGGCGACGAGGGCATAGGCGGCGGCGTGGCTCTTGTTGAAGCCGTAGCCGGCGAATTTGTCGATCAAGTCGAACAATTCGTTCGCCTTGGCGGCCGGAATGTCGTTCGCAGTCTTGCAGCCTTCGACGAACGTCGCACGCTGGGCGTCCATCTCCGCCTGAATCTTCTTGCCCATCGCGCGGCGCAGCAGGTCGGCGCCGCCCAGGCTGTAGCCGGCCAGAATCTGGGCGGCCTGCATCACCTGCTCCTGATAGACGAAGATGCCGTAGGTCTCGGCGAGCACCTCCTCGAGCAGAGGATGCGGATATTCGATTTCGGCGCGGCCATTCTTGCGGTCGCCGAACATCGGAATATTGTCCATCGGCCCCGGGCGGTAGAGCGAAACGAGCGCGATGATGTCGCCAAAATTGCTCGGGCGAACCGCCGCCAGCGTGCGCCGCATGCCGTCCGATTCCAGCTGGAACACGCCGACCGTGTCGCCACGCTGGAGCAAGGCATAGACGGCCGGATCGTCCCAGGAGAGCGCGTCCAGATCGACATGGACGCCGCGCTGCTCAAGCAATTCGGTCGCCCGGCGGAGGACCGAGAGCGTCTTCAGACCCAGGAAGTCGAACTTCACCAGCCCCGCAGCCTCGACATATTTCATATCGAACTGCGTCACCGGCATGTCGGACCGCGGATCGCGGTACATCGGCACCAATTCGCTCAGCGGCCGATCGCCGATCACCACGCCTGCCGCGTGGGTCGAGCTGTGCCTCGGGAGCCCTTCCAGCTTCATTGCCAGATCGAACAGGCGGCGCACCTGCACGTCATCCTTGAACTCGGCGGCAAGCTCGGAAACACCGTTCAGCGCGCGCTTCAGATCCCAGGGATCGGTCGGATGGTTCGGCACCAATTTGGCCAGCCGATCGACCTGGCCATAGGGCATTTGCAGCACGCGGCCGGTATCCTTCAACACCGCGCGCGCCTTCAGCTTTCCGAAGGTGATGATCTGCGCGACCTTGTCATTGCCGTAGCGGCCCTGGACGTAACGGATCACCTCGCCACGCCGGGTTTCGCAGAAATCGATGTCGAAGTCCGGCATCGACACACGTTCGGGATTGAGGAAGCGTTCGAACAGCAGGCCCAATTTGATCGGGTCGAGATCGGTGATGGTCAGCGACCAGGCGACGACCGAACCGGCGCCGGAACCGCGCCCCGGCCCCACCGGAATGCCCTGCTCCTTCGCCCATTTGATGAAATCGGCGACGATCAGAAAATAGCCGGGGAAACCCATGCCGGCGATGACATCGACCTCGAACTCCAGCCGTTCGAAATAGCCGCGCCTCTCCTCGTCGCTCAGCTCCGTCCGCCCGGCCAGCCGCGCCTCCAGCCCCTCGTGCGCGTCGCGGCGGAGCTGCTCCGCCTCGCTCGCCGTGTCGCCGGCGACGCTGGGCAGGATCGGCTTGCGCGCCGGCGCACCGAACGCGCTCCGTTGCGCGATGACCCGGCTATTGTCGATCGCATCCGGCAAATCGGCGAACAGGCGTCGCATCTCGTCCGCCGGCTTGATCCACGCTTCGGGAGAGGAACGCTCCCGGTCGTCGCGGTCGATCTGGCTCGACTGGGCGATGCACAGCATCGCGTCATGCGCGCCGTGAAACTCCGCTTCGGCGAAGCAGGCCGGGTTGGTCGCCACTAGAGGCAGCCCCCGCGCATCGGCCAGGGTCACCAACGCCGCCTCGGCCGCAGTCTCGACCGGGTCGCCGCGCCGGCTGATCTCGACATAGAGCCGGTTCGGAAAGAGCGCCTGCAGCCGGTCCAGCATTGCCTCGGCGTCCGCATTCTGCTCCGCCGCCAGCAACCGCGTGACCGCCCCCTCGCGGCCGCCGGTCAGAGCGATCAGGCCGCCCGTGCGCCCCTCCAGCGCCGCGAACGATACATGCGCTTCCTGTTCGATCGGGCGGTCGAGATGCGCCGCCGAGACCAAAGCACACAGATTCTCGTAACCGGCCTGGTCCTGCGCCAGCAAAGCGAGCCAGTCGATCTGCCCTTCACGATCCGGCCGCGCCACGCCGAGCAGCGCCCCGACAATCGGTTGTACCCCAGCCTTGTAACAGGCCTCGGTGAACGGCATCGCCGCGTAGAGTCCGTTCCGATCCACCAAGGCCGCCGCCGGCAAGCCCAGCGCCTTGGCCCGCGTGGCAATCGCCTTCGGATCGATCGCGCCTTCCAGCATTGAATAGCAGGAGAAGACGCGAAGCGGGACGTAGGGAGCGACCATGCCCTTTTATGTGGGGATCACGCCGCGATGGGAACAGCCGGGACCGGCTTGTCCACAGCTTATCCGAGCAATTTCTCGATATCCCGCTCCAGCGCTTCCGGCTTGGTGGTCGGGGCGTAGCGATCAACGACCTTGCCGTCCCGACCAACGAGGAATTTGGTGAAGTTCCACTTGATTGCTTCGCTGCCGAGCAGGCCCTTGGCCTCGCTCTTCAGGTGGCGGAACACAGGCGCAGCGTCGGGGCCGTTGACGTCGATTTTGCCGAAGACCGGGAAGGTCACGTCGTAGCTCAGCTTGCAGAAATTCGCGATTTCCACCGCGTTGCCGGGTTCCTGCGCGCCGAACTGGTTGCAGGGGAAAGCCAGCACCGTGAAGCCGCGATCCTTATACTTGCGGTAGAGCGCCTCCAGCCCCTCATATTGCGGCGTGAACCCGCATTTCGATGCCGTGTTGACGATCAGCAGCACCTGCCCGGCATAACCCGACAGGTCAGCCTCGCTGCCATCGGCCGCGCGCACGGACAGGCTGGTCAGGTCGGTCATGGATTGCCTTCCGGTTGGGGAGCGGGACGATAGGTGAAGTCGAACGAAGGCGTCCAGCTTCGGCCGCCGTCAATCGACACCTGCCCATGCTGGCGCACAATGCCGCCGGCGCCGCGTTCGTAGCGCATTTTCACGATGCCGTTCTGGCCCTGCGGTCCGCTGCCCGCCCAGGGGCCGGTCAGTTCCATCGCCCCGTCGACCATGCCGCCGCTAAACTCCGCCCACAGACCGCTGGAATCGACCCAGGTCTGCCGCCAGTTGCGGCTCTCCGGGCGCCAGGCGCTGAAGCTGCCGCCGCCCTGCCCTTGCAGCGGCATCCAATTCTCGCGGATCGCGCAGCCATTATAGCGCCGCTCGATCAGGCTGCGCGCGACGAGCGTATCGGTGCCGGTGCGGTAGACGTCCCAGGCGCCGACCCAATAGTCGAACTGGCGGTGCTCGGCGGTGGCGCAAGCGGGCGGCGGCGATGGCTGCGGCGGCTGCGGCAGCTGGCCGGCCGTTTGCAGCAGGGCGAAAAGAGCGGGCGCGGCGACGAAGCTCATCGAAACCTCCGGATCGATCGGCCCGCCGCGATCCTGCTACGTCAGCACCCCGTCGTGCAAGCGCAAAACCCGGTCCATGCGCGCCGCCAGCCGTTCGTTGTGGGTCGCGACCAGGGCCGCGCCCGCTTCCTCGCGGACCAGGCGGAGGAATTCGTCGAGCACCAGATCGGCGGTCGCTTCGTCCAGATTTCCGGTCGGCTCGTCGGCCAGCACCAGGGCAGGCCGGATCGCCAGCGCGCGTGCCACCGCGACGCGCTGCTGCTCGCCGCCGGACAATTTGGACGGGCGGTGAGTCAGCCGCTGGTCGAGTCCCAGCGCGCCGAGCAGGCTTTCCGCCCGCGCCTGCGCGTCGGCCCGGGTCGCGCCGTTGATCAATTGCGGCAGCACCACATTCTCGGCCGCGGAGAAATCGGGCAGCAGGTGATGGAATTGATAGACGAAGCCGAGCCGTTCCCGACGCAGCCGGGTCCGCTCCTTGTCGTCCGCCGATGCCGCCGGCTGGCCTTCGATCCGGATATCGCCCTCGAAGCCGCCCTCGAGCAGCCCGACCGCCTGCAGCAGGGTCGATTTGCCCGATCCCGACGGCCCCAGCAACGCCACGATCTCGCCCTGCTTCACCGCGAAATCGACGCCGCGCAGCACGTCGATCCGCACCCCGCCCTGTTCGAACGACCTTTTGAGGCCAGTGACGGCCAGCACGTCACTCATAACGCAGCACCTGCACCGGATCGGTCCGCGACGCGCGCCAGGCGGGGAAGAGGGTGAAGATGAAGCAGAGCGTCAGCGCCATCACCACGATCGCCACAACCTCGACCGGATCGGTTCGCGCCGGCAATTCGGTGAGGAAGCGGACCGTCGGGTCCCACAGATTCTTGCCCGATACGAGCTGGAAGAATTCCACCACCGGCTGGCGGTAGTGCAGGCCGAGCAGGCCGAGCAGCAGCCCGAAGACGATCCCCAGCATGCCGATGCTGAGGCCGACGGTCATGAAGATCTTCATGATCCCCGCCCGCGTCGCGCCCATCGTGCGCAGGATGGCGATGTCGCGATGCTTGGCACGCACCAGCATGATCAAAGACGACAGGATGTTGAACGCCGCCACGAGCACGATGATCGACAGCACGACGAACATCACCACGCGCTCCACCTGCAGCGCGTCGAAGATTTCGGCGTTCAGCCGCCGCCAGTCGGACACGACGGCGCCGGGCGGCGCGGCCTCGACGATCGGCGCGACGATCTGCCCGACCCTGTCCGGGTCGCTGGTCTGCACCTCGATCATGCTGATCGCATTGTCCATCAGGAGGAAGCTCTGCGCATCCTCCATCGGCATGATGATGTAGGCCTTGTCGAAATCGTACAGCCCGACCTCGAAGGTCGCGACGATGTTGTAGGAGACGATCCGCGGCACCGTGCCGAAGGGCGTGCTGCGTCCTTCCGGGATGATCAGGCTGACGGTCGAACCGACATTCACGCCCAGCAATTCGGCGAGCCGCGAGCCCATCGCGACATTGTCCGTCCCGGGCCGCACCTCGGCCAGGTCACCAGCCATGACATTGTCGCGGATCAGCGCGTTGGCCTGCAGATCCTCAACCCGCATGCCGCGCAGCAAGGCGCCTTCCACCCGCCCCTCATTGCTCGCCATCAGCGGCTGGGTGATCAGCGGCGTTGCCTCGGTGACGCCCGGCGTGCGCCGCGCCGTTTCCAGGATCGGCTGCCAATTCTCCAGCCGCCCGCCATAGGCCTGAATAACCGCATGGCCGTTCAGCCCCACGACCTTGTCGAACAGCTCGGCGCGGAAGCCGTTCATCACGCTCATCACGATGACGAGCGCGGCCACGCCGAGCATCACCGCGAACAGCGAGATGCCGGCGACAAGGAAAATGAACCCCTCGCCCTTGCCCGGCAGCAGATAGCGCCGGGTGATCATCCGCTCGTAGCGCGAAAGGATCACGCAGCCAGCCTCGCCAGCGCTGCCTCGACCGGCAATTCCTCGCGTTCCCCGGTCCTGCGATTCTTCAGCTCGACCACACCGCGCGCGATCCCCTTCGGCCCGACAATGAGCTGCCAGGGCAGGCCGATCAGGTCCATCGTCGCGAACTTCGCCCCGCCCCTCTCGTCGCGGTCGTCGTACAGCGTCTCGATCCCGGCGGCATTCAGCTTGCCATAGAGATCGTCCGCCGCCGCCGCGCAGCTTTCGTCATCGGCGCGCATGTTGATCAGGCCGACGCGATAGGGCGCGACGCTTTCCGGCCAGATGATGCCCGCATCGTCATGGCTCGCCTCGATCATCGCGCCGACCAGACGCGACACGCCGATGCCGTAACTGCCCATCTTCGGGTGAACCTGCCCGCCATCGGCGGTCTGGACATTCATGTTCATCGCGTCCGGGCCGGTATAGCGCGTGTCGAAATAGAAGATGTGGCCGACCTCGATGCCGCGCGATTGCCTCAGGTCCGCGCCCGCTTCCGACTCGCGCTTCTCGTCGCGCTTCTCGTCGGTCGCCGCATAGTCGTTGGTGAGCCCCGACACGAAAGCCTGCAGCGCGGCGGGATCGTTCGCATCGACGCCCTCCGCGGCCGCCGAGCGGTCCTGCTCCCACGCCTTGTGATAAAAGACCTCGCTCTCGCCGGACGGGGCCAGGATGATGAATTCGTGGCTGAGGTCCCCGCCGATCGGGCCGGTGTCCGCCTGCATCGGGATCGCCGTCAGTCCCATCCGCGCGAAGGTGCGCAGATAGGCGATGAACATACGATTATAGCTGTGCCGCGCCCCGGCCTCGTCGAGATCGAAGCTGTAGGCGTCCTTCATCAGGAATTCGCGGCCGCGCATGACGCCGAAGCGGGGGCGGACCTCGTCGCGGAACTTCCACTGAATGTGGTAGAGGATGCGCGGCAGATCGCGATAGGACTTCACATTGTCGCGGAAGAGCGCGGTGATCATGTCCTCGTTGGTCGGCCCGTAGAGCATTTCCCGCTCGTGCCGGTCCCTGATCCGCAGCATTTCCGGCCCGTAGGCATCGTAGCGGCCGGTCTCGCGCCACAGATCGGCCGACTGGATGGTCGGCATCAGCATCTCGACCGCGCCGGCCCGATCCTGCTCCTCGCGGACGATCTGCTCGATCTTCCGCAACACCCGCAGGCCCAGCGGCAGCCAGGCATAGATGCCGGCCGCGGTCTGGCGGACCAGGCCGGCGCGGAGCATCAACTGATGGCTGACGATCTGGGCGTCCGAAGGAGTCTCCTTCATGACGGGCAGGAAATGGCGGGACAGGCGCATTTGCGTTGCAGTCTCTACTTTAAGTTGAGAGCGCGCTCCTAAGGATCGACCATTGCGCTGGCAACCGCGCCGCACTGTGGCAGGACTGTGGCGGCTCCGCCACACGGGCGCGGCAATCGGGCAACGGCCGCCTGAAAACACATGACATTCGCCGGACGCAATTCTAGCCCCGCCTCACGAACTTAGGTCGATTGGTCAGGTTCGGGGAGGCTTCGGCTTGCCGTCTCTTGCGAGGTGAGGCGGTTTGAGCGGGAGCAATTCCAAGGGGGTGAGACGGATGCGAATCCGTCTCGTAGGTGCCCGGCTTCAGCGATGGAGCCGGGCACTTTCACGTTTGGCGCGGATCAGACCGTCCATACTTGGCGGCGCCCCTCGCTTTCGGCATGAATGGGGCGATGGACCCCGACGCCCCTCAGGACGCCGAAGAGGCCCCGCCCCTTCCCCCGCTGCAGCCGCATCCGCTGGAGCCTGGCCGCAATTGCTGGCGGATCGAGCGAGCCGATCAGGCCCGGCTGATCGTCGACGCGGCGGATTACTTCGCGATCGTCCGTCAGGCGATGATGACGGCCGAGAAACGCATCATGCTGATCGGCTGGGATTTCGACGCCCGCGCGCGGATCGGCCCGGCCTGGCACCCGCAATTCATCCCCGCCAATATCGGCCGCTTCGTGCTGTGGCTGGTGCGGCAGCGGCCGGAACTCGAAGTCTATTTGCTACGCTGGGATTTCGGCGCGTTGAAGGCCCTGTTTCGCGGCACCACGCCGATCACGGTCGCACGCTGGGCGCTGAACAAGCGCATCCATGTGAAGCTGGACGGCGTCCATCCATTCGGCGCCTCGCATCATCAGAAGATCGTCGTGATCGACGGCAATCTGGCTTTCTGCGGCGGCATCGACATCACCGGCAACCGCTGGGACACGCGCGCCCACGAGGATGACGATCCCCGCAGGGTCAGCACCTATGGCGCGCCTTACCCGCCCTGGCACGATTCGACGATGGCGCTGACCGGTCCAGCGGCGCGCGCGCTCGATGAACTGGCGCGCACCCGCTGGCTTCTCGCCGGCGGCGGCGAATTGCCGGAGCTGCCCGACCGGCCAGCGGTCTGGCCGGACGGGCTGAAACCGCATTTCACCGGCGTGGACGTCGCCATCTCCCGCACCCAGCCGCTCTATGGCGCGATGGAGGAAGCGCACGAGATCGAGGCGCTCTATCTCGACATGATCGCCCGGGCGAAGCGCACCGTCTATATAGAGGGCCAATATTTCGCTTCCGGCCTGATCGCCGAGGCGATCGCGCGGCGTCTGGGCGAACCGGACGGCCCGGAATTCGTGCTGGTCACCCCCCAATGGGCGCATGGCTGGCTGGAACAGGTGGCGATGGACACGGCCCGCTCACGCCTGTTCGAGGCGGTGAAGCAATATGACAAATATGACCGCTTCCGCATCTACATGCCCTTCACCGCGAAGGGCGAGGCGATCTACGTCCACGCCAAGATCATGATCGTCGATGACGAATTGTTCCGACAGGGTTCGTCCAACCTGAACAATCGTTCGATGCGGCTCGACACCGAATGCGATGTGACGCTCGACGCCTCGCTGCCCGGGCACGACCGCATCCGCCCGCAAATCACCGCCCTGCGCGACGACCTCGTCGCCGAACATCTCGGCGTGAAGCCGGCCGAAGTCACAAAAGCATCGGAAGAGACCGGCTCATTGATCCAGGCGGTCGAACGGCTGCGCGGCGGCGGCCGCAGCCTACATGTCTACGAGCCGCCGCCCCTCACTCTCGGTGGCAAGTTCGTCGCGGAGAACCAGCTGCTGGATCCCGAAGGTCCCGGGAGCGCCTTCGAGCCGCTGACGAAGCGCAACCTGTTCCGGCGGCTGCGCAAGCCGAAAGACAGTTAGCGCGCAAAAGAACCCTAGCGAGGGAGCGGGAAAGCGTGGCCGTTCGAATCGAGCGCGGCCTGCCTGCCGGCGGCATGCGCATCCGCATCGGTCCACCAGCTGTGCAGATCGGAACCGGCGCGCATCGCCGGCGACCAGGCGGCGCCCGCGGCGTGGCGCTCGGCGATCCGGGCCAGATGCGTCAGCGGCACAGGCGAGACGAAAGCGAAGCCCGCCGCGCCGTCCTGCGCCCAGATCACCAGAGCCTCGGGCATCAGCATTTCTTCGAGCTGGACGAGGATCGAATCGCCGAGCCTCAACTCCGCATCGATCAGGCCGGAAACGCCGAGGTCGGACAGATCGCAGACCTGGAGGCGCAGCCGTGCGCCATCGTCACGAAACAGGAACAGCTCGGCGCCGGCCAGACGCGCACGCGGCGCGCGCCGCCGTTCGCTGGCATCCGCCACGGCTGTCCCCGCTCCATCCAAGTCGCGCCACTCCCCACGCCCAACAGTCGGCGAAGGTCATAGGGTGGCGGGCCTGAAGGCAAGGTTGCCGGTCATGGTTTACGAATGAAGAAGCGGACACTGTCCGCTTCCGCACACCATTTCACGCCGCCTTGGCCAGCTCCACCTCCTCGACCACAGGTGCGGGCTGGGAGATTGTTGTTACGCTTGCCTGCTTCGCCGAGCCGCGACGGCGATTCGGGAAGATGAAGCGGATCGAGGCGATCACGACGCCCACGGCAAGATAGCCTATAAAGGTCACGACAGGGTTCCAGATGAGCAAGGGCGCCATCCCGAGCCGCAGCAGATTCGACGGAATATGCAGATCCTCGCCGAGCGCCTCGCAGACGCCGAAGAAGGTGTCGTCCCGCAGGAACAAATTTTCGCGCGTCTGAATGGTCATCGCATCGTCCTTCGCAAGGGCCTCGGTGGCCGCTACGAGGGACAACGCAGGCGCTGTGCCAGTTTAGAAAAAACCGTGGTTTATCAGGGCTATTCGCGCTAGATGGAAACGCGCGGCATCGTCACAGACTAGCCACGTTGCTACGCATTGGCATTTCGCGCCATCTTTTGGGCTTGGCATCCCAGGCAAACCAGCGGCGTACGCCTCGGTATTCGCTACGCCCCAATCAGCAAAAGCAGGGATACAAAGGTATCAAAGTTCCGACTCTCGATGATTAACTACGGATGGAGGAAACTGATCTTCACCCTTCGTAGTTATCGACCTCTGAGTGCTTCTCGAAGTGCATCCATATTGGCGCTAGTTAGCCCTAGGCTCCGCCATAGGCCTTTATGCACCATCAAGTTCCACTTAGTACTAAACTTTCCTCCTCCCATATAGCTGTATGTCGCCCTCAGCCTCTCGTGGTGTCTTCCAACGACATTATAATAATAAAGTGTGTCCAGCATGTATGATAGGGCGAATTTAGCACGAATTCCTTCTGATGTTCGATTCTTGATCGCCTCAAGAAGATCGGCCTGAGAAGGGAACATCTTTCCTACATCAGTTATCGCTCTAATTGCGAGCAAGAACTCAGGTTCCAGGCCACCGATAGCATCCTCTACTTCTCGCCGAAGATAGTCAGAGTACTCTGTCTCTGCATCCAAAAGATCGCGCAATCGTATTCCTTCAAAGGAATTATTGTTTAGAGCTGCTTTAGCGGCATATTTGATAAAAGCGACAAAGTCCCTTGGCCTCATAAACGTTCTATCATTGATATATGTGAATATTGCAGATGGAGTAGTTCCCTCTCGACGCAATGACGAAATGTTAAATAGAGCTGGCCATGCCACTTGGAAAAGAAGGATATCGTTTCCTTCTGCATCAGGAACAAGAGCTCTAGAAATGCGATAAGCTAGGAGATTCTTAATTCTATTTTCAGTCCAGCTTATATCGAGCGTCTTATCACGAAATTTGTTCCTGTCTCCCGAAGTCAGTAGATCATATATATCTGTACGCAACATCATAACAGGATACAATTGCTGACGCTTCTCTTTCATATCACTGTGAAATTGTACTATAGCCTTTTCTAGGCCAATCAAACCATCGTGATATCTTCTCTCCAGTTTTCCGTGAGCTACAGCATATCGGTATTCCTCGTCTAACTCATCGAATATCACATAGTAAGGCTTATCGTACGGAAGCTTGTCAGCCACATTAAGGAATGATCCTCTCATTCTCTCTCCTAAAGTAAATCCTGTTCCTAGAATATTAATTGCGCCGCCACGAGTAAAAATCTCTCTTATCCGAGATAGTCCACGTCGTGCATTTGGTTTGAATTTCCATTTCAAATAGAATTTTAGTCGTCGGGAAACATTCGGATCTGCGATAGTTAGTCTGATAAATGACAACACTATTACATGATACCATAGGCGCTTGTACTGATCTTGCGCGTCATCGGGATTGGTAATGAGGCCGTGGATCGGAGAGTCCTTGAAGTCTCTGAATGAGAGCTTTGCGCATCGACCTACTCTTTGAGGGTCGTTTACGTCGGCAAGCCATTGAGCAACGGCACTCTTCCCGGCGCCTTTATGACCTACGAGCGAGAGGACAGCGCCCGACTCGATCTTCGTGACGTCATTATAGTGATAGAAATAGCGACGGATGTCGTCAGATTCCGCCGCTATATCCCAGTTGGCTAGAGCTTCGAGGAGAGGCTGGTTCGAACAATTGCCGCTACCTCGATATGCCTGATCCATCGCGCTATCCCCCCCCAGGCACCAGTTTAAATTCCGGGAGTTTGGCCTTGTCAAGTGAGACCCAAGGCGAAGATGGTGGAAAGTAATCGATTAGCTAGACTAGCCTACTCTGCTTCACTGCGGCCTCGATGAAGCTCGCGAACAGGGGATGCGGGTCGAACGGCTTGCTCTTCAGCTCCGGATGGAATTGCACGCCGATGAACCAGGGATGGTCCGGCCGCTCGACGATCTCCGGCAGCGCGCCATCCGGGCTCGTGCCGCTGAACACCAGCCCGCCTTGCTCCAGCGCGTCGCGATAATGGGTGTTCACCTCGTAGCGATGCCGGTGGCGCTCGCTGATCTCGGTGGCGCCATAGATGCTCGCGACGCGGCTATTGCCACCGAGCTTCGCGGGATAGGCGCCAAGCCGCATCGTGCCGCCAAGATCACCGCCGGCGGCACGCTGCTGCAGGCCGTCCTCGGTCATCCATTCGGTGATCAGGCCGACGACCGGATCGCTTGTCTCGCCGAATTCGGTCGAACTGGCCTCCGCAAAGCCCTCCGCCCGCGCCGCGTCGATGCAGGCCATCTGCATGCCCAGGCAAATGCCGAAGAACGGCACCTTCCGCTCGCGCGCGAAAGCCACAGAAGCGATCTTTCCTTCCGACCCGCGCTCCCCGAAGCCCCCGGGAACGAGGATTGCGTGCATCGGCTCCAGCCGCCCGGCAATGTCGGTCTCGGGATGCTCGAACATCTCGGCATCCAGCCACTTGATGTTGACCTTCACCCGGTTGGCGATGCCGCCATGCACCAGCGCCTCGGTCAGGCTCTTATAGGCGTCCGCGAGGCCGACATATTTGCCGACCACGCCGATCGTCACCTCGCCCTCGGGATGGAGCAGCCGGTCCATCACATCGTCCCAGCGCACCAGATTGGGCGGTGGCGCATCGTCGATGCCGAAGGCGTCCAGCACCTCCGCGTCCAGACCCGCTTCGTGATATTGCGCTGGCACCGCATAGATGGACTTCGCGTCGAGCGCGGGGATAACAGCTTCCTTGCGGACGTTGCAGAACAGGGCGATCTTCGCCCGGTCACTCTCCGGCAGCGGATGCTCGCAGCGGCAGACGATCACTTCGGGCTGGATGCCGAGGCTGGTCAGTTCGCGCACGCTATGCTGGGTCGGCTTGGTCTTCAGTTCGCCCGCGGCGGCAATGAATGGGACCAAAGTCGTGTGGATCGACAGCGTCTGCCCCCTGCCCGCCTCGTTGCGGAACTGCCGGATCGCCTCGATGAACGGCAGCGATTCGATGTCGCCCACGGTGCCGCCAACCTCGCAGATCATGAAATCGAGACCGGGATCGACATCGCCGCCGATGAACTCCTTGATCGCGTTGGTGACGTGCGGGACGACCTGCACGGTCGCGCCGAGATAATCGCCCCGCCGCTCCTTCGCGATGATGTCGCGATAAATGCGCCCGGTCGTGATGTTGTCCGACTGCCGCGCCGCGACACCGCTGAAGCGCTCATAGTGGCCGAGGTCGAGATCGGTCTCCGCCCCGTCATCGGTCACATAGACTTCGCCATGCTGATAGGGACTCATCGTTCCCGGATCGACGTTCAGATAAGGATCGAGCTTACGCAGGCGCACGGTGTAGCCGCGCGCCTGCAGGAGGGCGGCGAGCGATGCCGCCATGAGACCTTTGCCGAGCGAGGAGACCACGCCGCCGGTAATGAAAATGAACCGCGCCATGGGAGTTGAGGCTTAAGCGGGGATCGGGCTGCGGGGCAAGGGCGGGAATCGGGCGCCCGCGAAAAATCCTGTGCCCAAGCGGCTTATTGAGCGATCGGCACGCCGCCCTGCTGGTTCGCCGGTGCCGCCGGGGCGGGTGCCGGGGTTGCGGGGGCAGGCTGGGCCGGAGCGGGCTGGGCGCCGGACGCCGGGTCCGCCTGCTTGACCGCGTTCGCGTCGATCACGCGCGGTCCGCCCTGCTGCGCGGCGAGCGCCGCCAGCACGATCGACAGCACGATGAAGATCGTCGCCAGGATCGTGGTCGCGCGGGTCAGAAAGTCCGCCGCGCCACGCGCGCTCATCATTCCCGACGGGCTGCCGCCACCGGCAAGCCCGCCGCCTTCGGAACGCTGCATCAGGATGACGGCGATCAGAGCAATGGCGACGAGCGTCTGGACGATCAGGATGAAGAGGAACATGTGCGGCTTTCGAAGGCGGGAGGTGCGCGCGGGTCGCCGCGCGCCGTGCCGGGCGACTTAGTGGATGAGGGCGCGCCGTGCAACCAGTCGGCTGTTCAGCTCTTCCCTGCGGCCTCGATGATCGGCACGAACAGTTCGGCCGTGAGGCTCGCGCCCCCGACCAGCGCGCCGTCGACGTCCGGCACGGCGAACAATTCGGCGGCATTGTCGGCCTTCACCGAGCCGCCGTAGAGGATGCGGACCTGCTCGCCGCCCACACCAGGCCCAGCCGAACCGTCGGTCAGCGCGCGCCGGATCGCGGCATGCATTTCAGCCACGTCCGCGGGCGTCGCGGTCTTGCCAGTGCCGATCGCCCAGATCGGCTCATAAGCGACGACCAGTTCACCCTCGCCGGTTCCCGCCGGCAGCGATTCGGCCAGCTGGCGCGTCACCACCTCGATATGCCGGCCTGCCTCGCGCTCCGCCTCGCTCTCGCCGACGCACACGATCGCGGTCAGGCCCGCGGCCAGCGCCGCTTCCGCCTTCGCGCGCACCTCCGCGCTGGTCTCGTGCTGGTCCGCCCGCCGCTCGGAATGGCCGACGATGGCCAGCCGCCCGCCCGCTTCCCTGATCATTCCGGCCGACACATTGCCGGTATGCGCGCCGCTTGCGGCCGCGTGGCAATCCTGCGCGCCGATTCTCAGGCCGGCGCCCCGCGCGACCGCTGCCGACAGCAAGGTGAAGGGCGGGCACACCGCCACGTCCACCCCCGGCGCCGCGCGCGCCGCCTCCGCCATCGCCAGCAACTCCTTCAGGGCGGCGAGGCTGCCATTCATCTTCCAGTTTCCGGCAACCAGTTTTCGGCGCAGATGCACGCTTGTTTCTCCCGCGGAGCAAAGTCCCGCGCCGGGTAGCAAGCCGGGTGCGGCCCGCCAAGCGGCCGCTTGCAGCCGGACGGTCGAAACTTGCCGCGAGCGGACGCCCCCCTTATGGGTCGCCCGCCGGCCGTCGCGCCGCCACCTTCAATCCCCTCGATCGGATAAAAAGTCTCGTCCATGGCCCAGAAGAGCAAAGTTCGTTCCGCCATTCTCTTCGGGGCCCTCGGCCTCGCGCTGGTTGCAATGGTCGTCACCGGCTTCGGCACCGACGGCATGGGCGGCATGGGCAGTGCCGGCGGCAGCCAACAGGGCCAGACGATCGTCGAGGTCGATGGCGAAGGCATCACCGACCAGCAGGTCCGCGAGCGGCTGAACGAGGTCTTTTCCCGGGCCTCGCGCGAAGACCCCACGCTGACGCGAGAGCAATTTTACGAGCGCTATTATGACGATCTGCTTGCACAGCTGATCGAGGAGCGGCGGGTGCTGATTTCCGCGCGCAAGCTCGGCTTCGTCGTGCCGGACGTGCTGGTCGATCGGGCAATCGTGGAGAATCCGGCCTTCCTCAACGTCGCCGGACAATTTGACGACGCCACCTTCCGCAGCGCGCTGCAGGCGCAGAATTATACCGAAGCCAGGTATCGGAACGACATCACCTCCGGGCTGCTCGCCCGCATGCTGCTGGGACCGGTCAGCGGCGGTGCCCGCCTGCCCGAGGACAGCATCCGCAGCTATGCGAACCTGCAACTCGAGACGCGTACGGGCCAGTTCGGCGTCGTCCCGACCCAGGCGCTGACCGCCGGGATCAACCCGAGCGATCAGGACGTCGCCAATTTCTACCAGCAGAATCAGCGTCAATTCTTCCTGCCCGAGCGCCGGGTGCTGCGCTTCGCGCTGATCGGCCGCGAGCAATTGGGCGACGCCGTCCGCGCGACCGATCAGGAAATCGCGGCTCATTATCAGGAGAATCAGGCGCAATACGGCCCGACCGAGACGCGCAGCGTCCAGATCTTCACCGCGCAGGACGAGGCAGCCGCCCGCCGCTTCGCCGATTCGGTCCGAGGCGGAACAAGCTTTGCCGATGCCGCCGGTGCCGCCGGTTTCGCCGCAGCCGACATCAACTTCCCGAACCAGCGCCGCGAGCAGTTGGCCAGCGCGACCAGCCCGGAAGTCGCCGAAGCCACTTTCAGCGCGACGCAGGGCGGGCTGGTGGGCCCGACCCGCACCCCGACCGGCTTCAAGGTCGTTCGCGTCGAGAGCATCACGCGCACCGACGGCCGCCCGCTCGAGGCGGTGCGCGCCGAGATCGTGGCCGCGGTCGAGCAGCGCAAACTGGTCGAAGCACTGACCACCAAGATCGAGCAGATCGAGGAACAGGTCTCCGATGGCGCGAGCTTCGAGGAAGTCGCGCGCGAGGCCGGGCTACAGATGCAGACCACGCCCGCGATGACGGCGGCCGGCGCAGCGCCGAATTTCCAGCTGCCGCAGCCACTCGCGCCTTTGCTGGCCGAAGCCTTCCAGCTCGAACCCAACGAGCGCCCGGTCGTCGCCACGGTCACGGCCGACCAGCAATTCGCGCTGATCCAGGTCGGCAATGTCATCGCCCCTGCCGCGCCGCCGCTCGACCAGATCAGGGACGACGTCCGCAACCGCTTGATCCGCCGGACCGCAGCGGAGCGGGGCCGCCAGATCGCGGAGGCCATCGTCACCAAGATCAATGGCGGCATGGCCCCGGCCCAGGCTTATGCCCAGGCAGGCGTCGCCCTGCCGCCGCCGGAAACGGTGACGCGGCGTCGCAGCGAGATTTCGCAGGCGGGCCAGCAGGTGCCGCCGCCCTTCGCCATCCTGTTCGCCATCCCCGAGGGCCGGACCCGGGCGATCCGCCTGCAGGACGATGAGGGCTGGTTCGTGATCCATCATCAGCGCCGCGTCGCCGGCAATGTCGATACGGACCGCGAGGCCAGCGCCGCTCTCTCGACCCTGCGGGAACGGCTGGCTGAAACTGTCCGCAGCGAGCTCCAGGCGCAATTCGCGCGCGGGTTCGGGGCCAGCGTCACCGTGGAGCGCAACGAGGAAGCGATTGCCGCGCTGAAGGCCGCGCTCATCGCCGGCCGTTGATCCTGGTCGTCGACAATTACGACAGTTTCACCTGGAATCTCGTTCACTATCTGGCCGAACTGGGCGCACAGGTCATGGTCGTCCGCAATGACGAGCTGACAGCCGCCGAGGCGCTGGCCAGCGGCGCGGACGCGATCCTGATCTCTCCCGGCCCCGGCACCCCGGACGAAGCTGGAATCAGTCTGGCACTCGTCGCCGCCTGCGCGGAGACGAAGCGGCCGCTCCTTGGCGTCTGTCTTGGTCATCAGGCGATCGGCCAGTGCTTCGGCGGGCGGGTCGTGCGCGCGCCACGGGTGATGCATGCCAAGACATCGGCGGTCACGCATGACGGCGCAGGCATCTTCGAAGGACTGCCCTGCCCCTTCGCCGCGGCGCGCTATCATTCTCTGGTCGTTGAGGAACCCGGCCTGCCGGCTGCCCTTGCCGTCACGGCGCGGGCCGAGGACGGCACCATTCAGGGTCTCCGTCACCTTGCCCTGCCGATTCACGGCGTCCAGTTTCACCCCGAAAGCATCGCCTCCGAGCATGGCCATGCGCTGCTGCGCAACTTCGTCACCCTCGCCGCCGCTTGACAGCGTCCGGGACGTTCCATACACGTTCCGCAAACGTTCCTGGGGAGGTCCTCCATGCTGACGCGCAAGCAACACGAACTGCTCGTTTATATCGACAAGCATCTGCGCGAGACCTGCGTGTCTCCCTCGTTCGAGGAGATGAAGGATGCGCTCGATCTCAAGTCCAAGAGCGGCGTCCACCGCCTGATCTCGGCGCTTGAGGAACGCGGTTTCATCCGTCGCCTCGCCAACCGGGCGCGCGCGCTGGAAGTGCTGAAGATGCCGGATGCTGTCGGCGGTCCGGCGCCGACGCCCGCCAATGATAGCGGCCGCCGGGGCCGGATTCCCGAACCGGCCAACGATGTGCTCGATATCCCGCTGCACGGCCGCATCGCCGCCGGTACGCCGATCGAGGCGCTGCAGGGCAGCGATACCCTCCCCGTCCCCGCCGCCCTGCTCGGCCCGGGCGAACATTATGCGCTTGAAGTTGCCGGTGACTCGATGGTGGATGTCGGCATTCTGGACGGCGATTACGCCCTCGTCCGGAAGACCGACACCGCCCGCGACGGCGAGATCGTGGTGGCCCTGATCAACGAGGAGGAAGCCACGCTCAAGACCTACCGCCGCGAAGGCCAGATGATCCGCCTGGACCCGGCCAACCGGCAATATGATCCGCAGCGTTATCCTGAAGGCTCGGTACGCATCCAGGGGCGCCTGGCCGGGCTGCTACGGCGTTACTGACACCGTGCCGGCCCGCCTGAATTATGTCGAACTGACCGCGTTCGACGTTGGTACCGCCAAGCGCTTTTACGAGCGCGCATTTGGCTGGACGCTGACCGATTACGGCACCAGCTACGCCGCGACCACGACCGGCGACACCGATATCGGGATTCAGGCCGATAGTGCGGAAGCGGTCGGTGCGCCGTTGCCGGTGATCGAAGTGGACGATCTTGAGATGGCACTGGCGACGGTGCTCGACGCGGGCGGCACGCTTGCGAAGCCGATCTTCGCCTTTCCCGGTGGCCGCCGCTTCCACTTTCTCGATCCCGGCGGCAATGAACTCGCCTGCGTGAAGGCGGATTAGCGGCACATCGCTCTCATCCGGCTTTTGCGCCTCCGCAAGAGCCTGATCCGAAATCCACGCTGTTTCCGCCAAGGCGTCTATCAGCAATGATCGGCTCCCAGAGTGTCCATGAGCGTCTCGGGTGGCCGTCCGGAATGGAGAGACGCGCATGGCCTTCATGACCCTGGCAATCCTGAGCCTCACCGCATCGACACTGCAGCCACAGACGCCTGTGCGCCTGCGCAGCGGCTCGATTTCCAATGCCGACTATCCTGCGGCGGCGGCCGGCGCTTCCGGGACCACGCGCGTAAGTCTGGTGATCGATACGAATGGCCGTGTCGCCCACTGCTCTGTCGCGCAATCTTCCGGCAATTCGGTACTCGACGGCATCAGCTGCCCGTTGGTCGCGCAGCGCTACCGTTTCACGCCGGCGACGCGCGACGGGCAGGCGGTGACGGGAAACTACCAGCAGTCGATCCGCTGGACTCCACCGCGCTGATTGGTGCTCAATAGGCCCAGGGATGCCGGCCGATCTGGTCGCGCACGCTGATCACTTTCGGGTTCGCTCGCAGCGAGAAGGCGAGGCCGCCCGTTTCCCGCAGCATATTGCGGTCCGCCTTTAGCCAGCGGGGACGGCAGGCATCGGGCAACGCCCGGTCGCTGACCACGATATCGGCCGCGGCACAGGCAGCGATCATCTGATCCCATTGCACGAAGTCGCGGCTACGTGTCGCAAGGATGCGATAGCGGCGTGAGCCGGCGAGTTCGTAGACGCATAGGGCATCGCTGCACGCCGCTTCGCGCACCGTGTCGAGCTCCAGAAAATCAGGTTCGACACCGGACAATTCCGCCAGCACGTCGCGGACATATTCGCCGGCGCGTGGACGCAGCAGCGCGAGCTGGCCCTCCGGGGTCCGTACAGCAAGATGCTTGCCGTCGCTGGTAACGAGCAGATCCGGCGGCGTCGCCGTCACGATCGCCACGATCCCGAATGCCAGCGGCACCCCGCCCCACCAGCGCCAGCGTTGCCGCCACAGGCCGATCCAGAGCAACCCGCCAATCACCAGCAGGAACACACCCGCCGGCACCGCGGGGACCAGCGCCACCGCGCCCGGCGCCGCCGCGACGCCGTGCGCCAGCCCGACCAGCAGCCACAAGGCCTGCTCCGTCAGCCACCAAAAGGGCGCGCCGAGCCCGGCCAGATCGAACAGCAACGCCATTGCTTCCAGCGGCATGATGATGAACGTCGTGAGCGGGATTGCGAGAATGTTGGCGACCGCGCCGTAAACGCCAGCCTGGTGAAAGTGGAAAAGGGCGATGGGGGAGATGGCCAGTTCCACCGCCAGCCCGGTCAGCAGCAGGCCCAGCAGGCCCCGGCCGAAGCGCTTCAGCCAGCTTTCCTCGCGCCGGGTCAGCAAGGCCCGAACGCGCGGATGCTCGTGCAGCGCGACGATCGCGGTGATCGCCGCGAAGCTGAGCTGGAAGCTCGGTCCCGCCGCCGCTTCGGGCCAGAAGAGCAGGACGATCACCGCTCCGGTCGCAACCAGCCGCAGCGTGATCGCTTCGCGCCCCATCGCAATGCCGATCAGGACCAGAATGGCCGCGACGCAGGATCGCACCGTCGGCACCTCAGCGCCGGTGAACAAAGTGTAGGCGATGGCGACCAGCCCGGCGATCCCGGCGGCGACCAGCACCAGGTTGAAACGCAGTGCCAGAAAAGGACTTAGCGCCAGCAAGCGCAACGCCAGCAACATCACTGCGCCCACAACGGCGGTGATATGCAGCCCGCTGACTGAAAGCAGATGCGCCAGCCCAGACGCGCGCATCGCCTCGGCATCCTCCTTGCTGATCGCGCCCTGATCGCCAGTCGCCAGCGCCGCCGCGATCGCGCCCGGGCTGTCCGGCATTTGCGCCTGGATGTGCGCGGACGTTCGCTGGCGTGATGCGTTCAGCCAGGCGCTCCAGCCCTCTTCCGTCGGCCGCTCGACAATCTCCACTTGCCCGAGCACGCGCCCCGTCGCCCCGATCCGCGCGAACCAGGCCGTCCGCGCGAAATCGTACGCGCCCGGCAACGCCATTGGCGGCGGCGGCAGAAGATAGGCGCGCAATCGCACCGCCACGCCCGGCTCCAGCCCCTCCGGCGCCTCGTCGATCGGCACGGATACCCGCACTTGCGGTGGCAAAGCGGGCGCGTCGCGCGGCGCCAGCAGCAGCCGGACCTGATCCCGCGCCGCCAGACGGTCGGCCCTGATGACATCGGCGGTGAAGACGGACGCCCCCGGCCGCTCCAGCCGCGGCGCCGCTACGCTTTCCGCCCGCGCCCAGATCAGGGCGCAGCCTATCCCCGCGAACAAGGCGAACCAGGCCAAAGCCGCCAGCGTGCGGGTCCCCCGCCCCAGCGCCAAAGCCCCGAGCAGGACCGCCCCGCAGCCGGCGATGAACGCCGTCCACCCCATCGGCTCCGGCAGCCAGAACCAGGCGGCGATACCGGCAAGCAGCCCGACCGGGATCCACAGCGGCAATTGCTCGCGCTCGACTTCCAGCAGCCTCTCGAGCCGCCCGAAGGCGGCGCCGGTCGCGCCACCGAGCCGTGCCAAGACCACCCCTTCCTCGCCCCCTCCGCGCTATGCTACGGCCCCGCGTCCGCCCGACGGACCCGACATTCTTGGAGAACAGGCGCGTGAGCGCAACCAACCCCACCAATATGGCGCAAATCGTCACGCGCTTCGCCCCGTCACCGACCGGCTTCCTGCACATTGGCGGCGCCCGCACCGCTCTGTTCAACTGGCTCTATGCCCGCCGCCATGGCGGCCGCTTCGTGCTCAGGATCGAGGATACCGACAAGGCGCGCTCGACCGACGCGGCGATCGAGGCGATTCTGGATGGCATGCGCTGGCTCGGTCTCGATTGGGACGGCCACGAATATTATCAGTCGCAATTCTGGGCGCGGCATGCCGAGGTCGCTAACGCGATGCTCGCCTCCGGCCATGCCTATCGCTGCTACCTGACCGCAGAGGAGCTGGCCGCCGCCCGCGAGGCCGCGCAGCGCGAGCGCCGCCCCTTCCGCATCGACAGCAAGTGGCGCGACTCCGCCGATCCCGCCCCCGATCTGCCCTTTGTCGTCCGCCTGAAAGCGCCGCGCGATGGCGAAACGGTGATCGAGGATCAGGTCCAGGGCCGTGTCACCGTCCAGAACCAGGAAATCGACGACTTCGTCCTGCTCCGCTCCGACGGCTCGCCCACCTACATGCTCGCGGTGGTCGTGGACGACCACGACATGGGCGTCACCCACGTGATTCGTGGCGATGACCACCTCAACAATGCCTTCCGTCAGCTCGCGATCATCCGCGCGATGGGGTGGCCGGAGCCGGTCTATGCGCACGTCCCCCTGATCCACGGGCCGGACGGCGCGAAGATGTCGAAGCGGCACGGCGCGGTCGGCGTCGATGCGTATCGCGACGAGCTCGGAATGCTGCCGGAAGCGGTGTTCAACTATCTGCTGCGGCTCGGCTGGGGGCATGGCGATGACGAGATCATCAGCCGCGAACAAGCGATGGAATGGTTCGATCTCGACCATGTCGGCAAGTCGCCATCGCGCTTCGACATGAAGAAGCTGGAGAATCTCAACGGGCATTATCTGCGCGAGGCCGACGACACGCGCCTCGCCGCTCTGGTTGCCGCGCAGCTGGGCCGCGAGGATGACGGACTTCTCGCCCGCGCCATGCCCAGCCTGAAAATGCGTGCGAAAAGCCTCCACGAACTGGCCGAAGGCGCGCACTTCCTGTTCGCATCCCGCCCACTGGTAATGGACGAGAAGGCCGCCGGCTTGCTACAAGGCGACGCGCCGGACCTGCTGGCAGCGATCCATGCCGAGCTTTCCAGGCTCGATACGTGGAGCGCGGAAACGACCGAGCAGGCGGTGCGAGAGGTTGCCGAGGCAAAGGGAGTGAAGCTTGGCCAGGTCGCGCAGCCTTTGCGCGCCGCTCTCACTGGCCGTGGGACATCCCCGGGTATTTTTGATGTGCTGGCGTTGCTCGGGCGGGACGAAAGCCTCGCGCGCATCGCCGATCAGGCAAAGAAGGACTAAGCATGGCGGAAGACAAGGCGACCCTCAGCATCGGCGGCAAGAGCTACGAACACCCTCTGCGCTCCGGCAGCGTCGGCCCCCAGGTCGTCGATATCCGCAAGCTGTACGGGGAAGCCGACGTCTTCACCTACGATCCCGGCTTTACCTCCACGGCGAGCTGCCAGTCGGAAATCACCTATATCGACGGTGACGCGGGCATCCTTCTGCACCGCGGCTATCCGATCGATCAGCTGGCCGAACAATCGACCTTCATGGAGGTCTGCTATCTGCTGCTGGAGGGCGAGCTGCCGAACAAGAGCGAGCTTGACGGCTTTACGCATACGATCATGCGCCACACGATGCTGCACGAGCAGCTGGCGACCTTCTATCGCGGCTTCCGCCGCGACGCGCACCCGATGGCGATCATGTGCGGCGTGGTCGGCGCACTCTCCGCTTTCTATCACGACAGCACCGACATCACCGATCCGGTGCAGCGCAAGATCGCCTCGCACCGGCTGATCGCGAAAATGCCGACGATCGCGGCGATGGCGTACAAATATTCCATCGGCCAGCCGTTCATGTATCCGCAGAACAGCCTGACCTACACCGGCAACTTCCTGCGCATGACTTTCGGCGTCCCGGCCGAGCCTTATGAGGTCAATCCGGTCATCGAGAATGCGATGCGCCGCATCTTCATTCTCCATGCGGACCATGAGCAGAATGCCTCGACCTCGACCGTGCGTCTCGCCGGTTCGTCGGGCGCCAACCCGTTCGCCTGTATCGCCGCCGGCATCGCCTGCCTTTGGGGTCCGGCCCATGGCGGCGCTAACGAGGCCGCTTTGAACATGCTGCGCGAGATCGGGCGTCCTGAAAGGATTCCGGAATATATCGCCCGCGCCAAGGACAAGGACGATCCCTTCCGGCTGATGGGCTTCGGCCACCGCGTGTACAAGAATTTCGATCCGCGCGCGAAGGTGATGCAGAAGACCGCGCAGGAGGTGCTGAAGGAGCTCGGTATTTCCGATCCAGTGCTCGACACCGCGCAGGAACTGGAGCGGGTCGCGCTCAGCGACGATTATTTCATCGAGAAGAAGCTGTATCCGAACGTCGATTTCTATTCGGGCGTGATCCTGAACGCGATCGGCTTCCCGACCTCGATGTTCACCGCTCTGTTCGCGCTCGCCCGCACCGTCGGCTGGGTCGCGCAGTGGAACGAGATGATCTCCGATCCCGAGCAGAAGATCGGGCGGCCCCGGCAACTTTATGTCGGCCCGACGCAGCGTGATTATGTGCCCGTGGGCCAGCGTTGAACGCTGACGAGACGGTCCAGCCCGACGATTTCCAGCATGCGCCGATGGGCCTCGGCGCGCGCCTGTTCATCTATCTGCTGGCGGGCTGGTCCGGCTTCTATGTGATGCTGGTCGAATTGCTGGGAGGGCGGCTGATCGCGCCTTATTTCGGCAGTTCGGTCTATGTCTGGGGCGCGGTGATCTTCGTCTTCATGGTAGGGCTGGCGATCGGCTATCTTGCCGGCGGCATCTTCTCGATGCGCTCGCCGAGCATCGCCCGGCTGTCGCTGATCCTGCTCACGGCGGCGGCGGCGACGCTGCCGATCCTGCTCGCCGCCGGACCGATCCTCGACACCATCTACGATCTGGGCCTGGATCCGCGCGCCGGCTCGCTCGCCGCCTGCGCCGCGCTCTATCTGGTGCCGACCATCTTCAGCGGCATGGTCTCGCCTTATGCGATCCGCCTGCTGGTGCGGACCCGGCGGCAGAGCGGCAACGATGCCGGCTATCTCTATTTCGTCTCGACCGTCGGCAGCGCCGCGGGGACGCTGATGACGTCCTTCTATTTCGTCCTGTGGTGGGAAGTGAATTCGATCCTGATCGGTGCGATCGGCCTGTCGGTCACGATCGGCCTGATCGGCCTGATCGCCTTCCGCTCCCGCTCAATTGCCTGAATTCAGCAGGTTCGACGGCGAATATTGATCGGTCAGCAGCGCCGCGTCGCTGCTCCAGTCACGATCGCGGCGCAGCGTCTGCAGAATATCGGCGCTGGCAACACCGAACGGCAGCAGCCGCGCGTCCCAGCCGCGCGCATTCGCTTCCAGCTGAGCTTGCGGCAGCGCCGCGGCGGGTCCCGCGACAATGATGCGATTGCGGGACTTGAAGTTGAGGAAGCGACCGAACACCGCCTCATAGGTCCTCGATTCATGGTCGTAGAGACCGCTCGCCGACCAGGTGTTGGCGACGACCGCGCCGTCCGGTGCCAGAATGGCCGCGACCTCGCGCAGGAATTCCACGGTCAGCAGATGCTCCGGAATATATTCGCCGTCATAAGCGTCGAGCAGGATCAGATCATATTTCGCCCCGGCCGCGAGCTGGCGCTTGACGAACACACGCCCGTCCTCGGCATGGACGCGGGTGTGCGGGCCGGCGCGGAAGTTGAAGTGCGAACCGGCAACCCGGATCACCGCTTCGTCGATCTCGACCGCATCGATTTCGGCGTCCGGCAGCAGCTTCTGGAGTGCGGTGGGCGTCACTCCGCCGCCCAGGCCGATCATCAGGATCCGGCGCGGCTGCGGCTGCACGTAAAGCCCCGCCATCATCAGCCGGCTATATTCGGATACCAGCCGGTCCGGATCGTCCAGATCAATGCACGATTGCTTGCCGGGATTGCCGCGCAGCCGGAAGTACATGCAGCGCTCGCCATTCTGCTCGGCGACATAGATGTTGCGGTAGAGCGAGCGTTCCTGATGGACGAGTCCGCTGACTTCGCTCTCTCCGCTGCACGCGGCGAGGAGCAGCAGGGGGGCAGCGGCGAACAGGCGTTTGTGCATCGCCCGCGCTTGGCGCGGCGCAGCGCCGGGCGTCAAGCGGCAGGAAGGGTCAGCGTGAAGCGCGCGCCCTGCCCCGGCGCGCTGTCGACGACGAGATCCCCGCCCATCGCGCGCGCCAGACGGCGGGCGATATAGAGGCCGAGGCCGGTGCCGCCCGCCTCGGTCGGATCGACCCGCTCGAACTTGTCGAAGATGCGTGCCTGATCGTCGGGCGCGATCCCCTTGCCGAGATCGGCAACGGTGACGGACGCCGCATCGCCTTCCCGTTCGAAGCGGATCCACACCATCCCGCCTTCGGGCGAATAGCGGATCGCATTGACCAGCAGGTTCATCATGATCTGCAGCACGCGGCGGAACTCGCCGGTCGCGGGCAGGCTGTCGGCTTCGCCCGGCTTGTCGATCCGGACGCCACGCTCGGACGCGCGCACCGACAGCAAGCCGGCTGCGCGGCGGGCAATGTCGGCCAGGTCGATCCGGTCGGTCTCCGGGCGGAAATCGGACCGCTCGATCGCCTGCAGATCGACCAGATCGTCGACCATCGCCAGCAAATGCCGTCCGGCCGACGCGATGTCGCCGGCATATGCCGCATATTCGCGGCGCAGCGGCCCATCGTCCTGCGCGCGCAGCAATTCGGCGGCCGCAACAATATGGTTGAGCGGCGTGCGCAGCGCATCGTCGAGCCGCTCCCCGAACGCCGCCGAATCGACCTGATCGGCACTGGTGAGTTCCAGTGCGGGCGCTTCGATGGCCGCCTCGCCCTCCAGCCGCGAAGCCGAACCGCGAAAGCCCGCAAAGCGCCCCATGCCGTCAATGAGCGGGACACCTGACAAGAGGAAGCGTGCGCCGCCGGGCAATTCGGCGATCTGGCCGTCGAACCGGGTGCGCTCGGCCAGCGCCATGAGGATTGGCAGGGCGCCATCCGCGCTCTCACGGAAGCGGAGCAAATGCGTCAGGCGCCGCCCGATCAACGTGCCATCCGCAAAGCCGAGCGAAGCAGCTCCGGCCGAGACATGCGTCAGGCCCAGCATCTCGTCCGTCTCGAACGTCCAGTCGGCGGCCGCCCGTTCGAAATCCGCCTCGCGCCCGGATTCCTCCTCGGGCGCGGCCGCCGGGGTCGAAGCACGAACCGTCCAGCCGCTGATTTCCAGCGCCACATCGGGTCCTTGCGGCTCGGCGCGCACCCAAAGATCGATATCCCGCTCGCCGTCGGCCGCGATGGCTGGACGTGCGACGATGATTCCCAGCCGCCGCGCCAGCCGCGCGAGAGTCGCGATCTGCGGCACGGCGAGGGTGCCACCGGGCCGTCCACCGGCATGTTCATGCAGCGCCGCGAGCGGCGGATCGGCCTCGATCAGGCGGCCTTCGCCGTCCAGCCGGCCACTGACCGGTTCGGCAATCTCGCGCAGCGCGCTCATGCCGCCTCCGTCGCGCGGACGCCGCGGGTCGAGATGCGGGCAACGCTGGCCCGGTAAGCCGGATCGGCACGCCACAGCCGCAGAACCTCCGAAGCGGACGCCTCGTCCATGCCGTCGAACAGATCGAGCTGTTCCGCCGCGACTTCGCCTTCGGCGCCGGAGAACAGCCGGCCATGCGTGTTCAGCAGCAGCAGGATCGCCGCGGCTTCATCGCGCCCGATGGAAGCAGCGCGCAGCAGCAAGGCCGGGCCGCGCCCCTGTGGATCGGACAGGACTTCCCAGGTCGCGCTGTGATCGAGCCCGGCGCGCACGCCAATGCCCGCGACGAACAAAGGCAACGCCCCCTCGCCCAGCATCCGCGCCAGCAACTCGCCCGAAAGCCGGCCGGCGGCGTCGAGCTGCCGCGCCAGCCGCGCCGCGACGGCCTCCAGCCCCGCGCTCTCATCATATGACGCGATCAGGTCCGACGCGGCACTTTCGATCGGACCGTCGACCGCGCGCTGGCCATGCTGCTGCGTGAGATAGTGGCGCAAAGCGGCGGCAATGAGCCACACCAGTTTGTGCTGGAGTTCCGCGGGCAGATCGACATGCCCCAGCATCGGCTCCTGAAAGCGATCGAAGCGGCTGCTACGCGCGATGACCATATCCATCGCCTCGGCCGCAAGGGCTTCATCCTCGCCCTGCACGAATTCGACCAGCAGATCGGTGCCGGCCCCCGCGCCATGCGCCTTCCAGTAACGGTGCTCCTCGACCCGGCGGACGAGGATCGTGCCCAGTTCGGGATCGCCCAGCACGCCGGCGCGCTCCAGAATAGGAAGTGCGATTGGCACGCGCGCGGACGACAAGGCCGCCGCCAACGCCTCGTTCGCGGCGAAACTTTGGGCCAGAGGAACGCGCAAGGCGTCTTCGATCGAGCGGATCAGGCGGGCGAGCAGAGTCGCGGCGGTGATGCGCTGCCATTCGGTTAGCCGCGCCGCCTGCGGCAGCAGCAGGTCGGTCGCAGCCACGGCGAAACGCTCGCGCGCGGCCGCCAGCAACAGCCGCGCCGCGTCGCTGCGGGGACGTTCCCCGCCGGTCCGTGCTGAACCTGCCTCCGCCATCTTGCGGAAGTCCTAGCCCTGCTAAGGTTAATTCGGGGCTAAACTTGGCCTCTTGTGCAGCTGATACTGTGCCCAAAAGAACGAGCCTGACGAATAGGCGGCGAGGAAGCCCACGCCCGCCTCCCACCAGCCCGAAATGGCAAAGGGCAACATCGCGATCACGAGGCTCGGCAGATTGGCGAGAAGGGCCTCGCCCGGCGGTCGCCGTGTTTCCGTTTCGGTGCGCAGCGCTACGAGGAAGGCGATGGCCAGGACCGCCAGCAGAATCATTCCCCACCCATGGCTCGCCGACAGCGAATAGCCGAGCGAGACCAACGCGATGCCGGCGAAGGCGGATGCCGCGATCCGCCACCAGGCCGTGTTCGACAGCCTGAACAGTCGCAATTTGGCGAGGCGGGCCGCAATCCCCTCCAGCGGCAGCGAGAGCAGCAGAAGCGCCAGCCCGACCCAGCGCCAGTCGTAGAAGAAGGCGATCGCCGCGAGCGCCGTCAGCATCACCGCGCCGATGCCGATCGCGGTGACACCGACCGGCCCGGTCATCATCGCGCCGGCGGCCAGCCGCTCGACCGGAGACAGCAGGTAGCGCGAGGCCCAATTGCGCGGACCGGCATTGGCGCCGGCGAGGATCCGACGCTGCAATTCAGCGAAATCCTGCCTGCGCTCGACCAGGGCCAGTTCGGCCGCCTCGCGCTCGTCGGTGAGCGGCAGCGGCTTCACGCCGGTCTGCAAGGCGCGACGCAATAAGGTCGATTGCACATCCCAATCGGCCGGCATCATCGCCGCGTCGCGGAGCAGATCGGCATCGACCAAAGCGAGGCCGGCCCAGCGCAAATCCTGGTCGATCCGTTCGAACCGGTCGTCGAAGCCCCGGTCGCTCACCGCCAGCAAAGCGGGGCGATCAGCGCCGAGCAAGCGATCGATATGCACACGATCGCCGACGAAGCCGTCCGCGATCAGCATCAATTTCATGCCCGGGCTGACCGCCGCCGTCGCCTCGACGGCATTGCGTGCGGTGACCACCAGCAGCCCTTCGGCGCGTAGCCGCTCCACCGCCTGCACCAATTCGGCCGGCAGGCTCTCGACGAGAATGATGACCACCGCCGCGCCTGCGCCCGCGGCCATTCGCGCCTGCCGCTCGACGAGCGTGCGCCCAGCAAGCCAGAAGGTCGCCCGCAGCGCAACGCCGGGCTCGCGCGCCTCGCGCGTTGCGCTGATCAATGCGGCTAGGGCCATGGCTCGTGGTTAAGCAGCCGCCGCCGACATGGGAAGGGGCGGCGATGGCCGCGTGGGCTTATTCCGCCTCGAAGGTCGCCAGGGCCTGCCCGATCTTCCGCAGGATCACCGGGTCACCGGGCGCGCCGGCCAGCGCGTCATCGGCCAGCGTGACCAGACCAGCAACGTTGAAGCTGGCGGCGACGCTTTTTAGCCGCGACGCCGCGACCACCCAATTCGCATCGCAGCGGGAGCGGCCCATCAGATCGTGCTGCCGCAGCGCGCTTTCTAGGAAAGCGGCGCGCAATTCACTGACCAATTCCCCGTCGCCGCCAACGGCGGCCGCCAGCGCGGCGTGCAATGCTCCGGGATCATAGGCCATGCGAAGGAGGCTAAATCGACACGGTTAAGGCATGGTTACTCCGCGCCAACTTGCTGATAGGATTGCACTCATGATTGGCGGGGCGGACCAGGCCGTGGCACGGCAGCAGGACGAATGGGCGGATGAGACGCCGACGGTGGACTATGCGCCGCCCGAGCAGGACATCGTCGAGACCATCGTGGCGGAGGAAGTTGCGGAGGAGGAGTCCGCGCCGCGCGGGCGGCCAATCCTCGCCGGTTTCCTCATTCTGCTCGCGCTCGGCTGGCTGACGGCCTGCGGGATCACGATCTACCAGAATTGGGACTCGGCCAGCCTGGCCACGATCACCGGCTGGATCGCGACGATCAGCATGCCGCTGGCTTTGCTCGCCTTGCTCTGGGGCCTGTTCGGCCGCACCGGCCGCAAGGAAACCGAGCAATTCACCCAAGCGGTCACGGCGATGCGGGCCGAAACCGAATCGCTCGACCGGCTGCTCGCGATCGTCGCCGAGCGGCTCAAGGACAGCGAAGCGGGGCTGAGCCAGCAGGCCATCCGGCTCATGACTCTCGGCGAGGAGGCTTCCGACCGGCTGGGCCGCGTCACCCACTATCTGGCGCGGGAAGCGGAAGGACTGGATTCCCGCTCGCAGGCGGTGGAGGCCGCGGCGGCGCAGGCCCGGGTCGATCTCGGGGTGCTGCTCACCGATTTGCCTCAGGCCGAGCAGTCGGCGCGCAGCTTCAGCGACACATTGCGCGAAGCCGGCGTCTCCGCCCACGAACGCGCCGTCTCGCTGGAGGCGCAGCTCGCCGCCATCGCCGCCCGCGCACAGGACGCCGACGTCGCCACCGGCGGGGCGGCCGAGCGTTTGAGCGCCCACATCTCCCGCATCGAATCGAGCGCGGGGGTCGCTTCACAGCAACTGGAAGGCGCGGCCGGGCGGCTGGATGCATTGGTCGATGCCGCCCTTGGGCGAACGACCGAGGCGGTGGAGACGACACGCGTGGCGCTCGCGGCCCAGGCGGAGGGCCTCTACGCCTCGATCGAGCAGAGTCGTGCGCGTTTCATGGAGGCAGGCAATGAGGCGGGCGCGCAGGTTGCCGCTGAACTGATCGAGGCGCAGCGGCTCGTGACAGCGATCGGCGCGGGCATCGCGGCGCAGGAGAAGAGCAGCCAGATGCTGGTCGCCGGGCTGACCAGTCAGATTGCGGCGCTGGACGAGAAGCTCGCTTCGCTGGGCCAAAGGTCGGAGAATCAATCCACCCAGATGGCGACGGCGCTTGCAGAGCTGCGCGACGCGACCACCACGCTCCGGCAGGAAGTCGGCGCGAGTACGCAGGAAGCATCGGCCCTGATCGACCGCGCCGGCGAGATGGCGACGGCGCTCGATGGCGTCGGCGAGAAGCTGCGGAGCGAATTGCCCCCTGCCCTTGCCGAAGTCGAAGCCCACGCCATAGCGATGCGCGACGCGGCGCTGGCGGCGACGCTTCCGGTGCAGGCCCTGCAGGCCGCGGCGGGCGAGAGCGCCGCTCATCTCACGCAGAGCGAGGAAAGCGCCCGGCGGCAGACGGAGATGCTGGAGGCGGGTATCGCCAGCCTGAATGCGGGTCTCGGCGGTGTCCTCGTCAAGCTCGGCGAACTCACCACCCTTTCGATAGAGACCGATCATGCCATCGGGGTCGTGGTCCGCAATGCAGCACCCGAGCTGGTCGAGACACTGGTGCGGGTGCGCGAGGCATCCCGTTCCGCCGCCAGCCATGCGCGGGAGGCGATCACCGCTGTCATTCCGCAGGCGAGCCAGGATCTAGCCGAAGCCGTGCGCGCGGCGCTGGGCGATTCGATCACCGTTGAAGTCCGCAATCAGCTGGCCGAGCTCGAAACGGGTTCACTGCGCGCGGTCGCCGCCGCACAGACGGCGGGCGAGCGGCTGACCCGGCAATTGATCGGCCTGGGTCAGAATGCGGCCAGCCTCGAAGCCCGGATTGCCGAAGAGCAGGCAGAGCGAGACAAACGCGATCAGGAGGCGATGCCGCGTCGGGTCGCCCTGCTGATCGAATCGCTCAATTCGACCGCGATCGACGTGACGAAATTGCTGTCGAACGATGTCACCGACACCGCCTGGAACGCCTATCTGAAGGGCGACCGCGGGGTCTTCACACGGCGGGCGGTGCGGCTGCTCGATTCGGGCGAGGCGCGGGAGATCCAGCGCCATTACGATCAGGAGCTGGACTTCCGCGAGCAGGTCAATCGCTACATCGGCGACTTCGAGGCGATGCTGCGGCGGGTACTGGCGGACGGCGACGGCAATGCGCTGGCGGTGACATTGCTCTCGTCAGACATGGGCAAGCTCTATGTCGCGCTGGCGCAGGCCATCCAGCACCTCAGAGTCTAGTCCGGGCGCGGCACCATCCAGTCGAGCACGTCCGGGCCGATCCAGCCATAGATGTAATTGGCGTAGAACAGGCCGAACAGGATCGCCGAGACGATGGTGGTCCTGAGGGCCACCTTGCCCATCTGGAATTTGTGCGGCGCGCTGTCGGCATTGCCCGGCTGAACCTTCTCGCCCGCCTCCTCCGTGGTGCGGACGCCGAACGGCAGCACCACGAAGAGGGTCAGCGCCCAGAACAGGGCATAGATGGCGAGGATGGAGGTGAGCTTCACGACCGAACCGTCAGCACGCGGACGACCGGCTTCTTGCCGGTGAATTCGGTGGCGCAGCGGCGCACGGCCAGCCGAACCGCCTCCGCCACCGCATCCTGATCGCGCGCACTCTTCACCGCCTTCTCCGCCGCACTGGCGGCCTGAGCGAGGAAGCTCTCGCGATCCTCCTCGACCGGCAGGCCTTCGGTGGCGATCTCCACGTCGCCGGACAGCCGGCCGCGATCGTCGAGCGGAACGGCGACCATGATCACGCCGCTATGGGCGATGCGGCGGCGCTCGTTCATCGTGCTGCCGTCGGCCGGAAGGATCACGTCACCGTCGAGGATCAAGCGCCCGACCTTCTCTTCGCCCAATTTCTTCGGCCCGTCCGGCGCGAGCCGGATCACGTCGCCATTCTTCTGCACGATGCCCTTCGGCACGCCGCGCGCGCGGGCGAAGCGGTCATGCTCGGCCATGTGGCGCAATTCGCCATGGACGGGCACGATGATCTCCGGCCGGATCCAGCCATACATGGCCGCCAGCTCGGGGCGACCCGGATGGCCGGAGACGTGGACGTTGGCCTGACGGTCGGTGATCATCCGGATACCATTGGCGGCCAGTTCGTTCTGGATGCGGCCGATGGCGATTTCGTTGCCGGGGATCTGCTTGGACGAGAATACGACGAGGTCGCCCTCGGTCAGGCTGATCTTGTGCTGGCTGAAGGCGATCCGCGCGAGCGCGGCGCGCGCCTCGCCCTGGCCGCCAGTGGCGATGATCATCACCTCGCAGCGCGGCAGGCTCATCGCCTCCTCGAAATCGATGGTCGGCGGAAAATCGGTGAGATAGCCGACGCTCTTCGCGACGCGCAGGATGCGATCGAGCGAGCGGCCGGCGACGCAGACCTGCCGCCCGGTGTCGCGCGCGACATTGCCGAGCGTGCGCAGCCGCGCGGCGTTGGAGGCGAAGGTGGTAACGAGCACGCGCCCTTCCGCCTCGCCGATCACCCGGTCGAGATCGTGGCGCACCTGCTCTTCGGAGCCGGACGCTTCCTCCTGAAAGACGTTGGTCGAATCGCAGACCAGAGCGAGGATGCCTTCGTCGCCCACCTTGGTCAGCGCGTTCGCGTCGGCCGGGTCGCCGATCTGCGGGAATTCGTCGAGCTTCCAGTCGCCGGTGTGAAAGACCTTGCCGTGCGGCGTGTCGATCAACAGCGCATTGCCCTCGGGAATCGAATGGGCGAGCGGCACAAACCGCAGGCGGAACGGGGCCAGATCGATCTCCCCGCCAATCTCGATGATACGAACCTCGACCACATCGGTCAGGCCCTCCTCCTTGAGCTTCTCCGCGATAAGGCCGGCGGTGAAGGGTGTGGCATAGAGCGGCACGCCAAGATCCGCGGCGAGATAGGGGATCGCGCCGATATGATCCTCATGGCCGTGCGTCAGCACGATGCCGAGCAGATCGTCGCGGCGCTCCTCGATGAAGCTCAGGTCCGGCAGCACCAGTTCGATGCCGGGATAGGCCGGATCGGAAAAGGTCATGCCGAGATCGACCATGATCCACTTGCCCTGACAGCCGTACAGATTGACGTTCATGCCAATCTCGCCCGAGCCGCCGAGCGCGAGGAAAAGAAGTTCGTCGCCGGGTTTCATAAATCTCCATGGTCTCGGAAAGCCGGATCGCCGCCCGCCTTCCCGGAAAGTTCAAACTACCCAAAGTCCCCCATGAACGCCCGGAAAAACCCTTATCTTTCAGTGCGGGCATTCGGGGCCATTCGGGCCAGGAATCGAACCTTCCGGCGCATGGCCGAACGAATCCGATCGATGTTGGCGGCGGTGTATCAGCTTGGCCGCCAGTAGGAAAATCGGGGGCGGCAATCACCCCTGATCGCGGCTGCGCTCCCACAGCATCGCCAGGCCCTGGATGGTCAGGTCCGGCTCGATCGCGTCGAACATGTCGGTATGCTTGTCGAACAATATGGCGAGGCCGCCGGTGGCGATGACCTTCGTCGGGCGGCCGATTTCCGCCTTCATCCGCGCGGTCAGGCCCTCCATCATCGCGACATAGCCCCAGAAGATGCCGATATGCATCTGCTCTTCGGTGGTGCGGCCGATCACCGAGCGGCTCTCCGGCGCCTCGATCGCGATCCGGGGCAGTTTCGCCGCCGCCGCGACCAGCGCGTCGAGCGAGAGGTTGATGCCGGGTGCGATGATGCCGCCCTTATAGGCGCCGGAATAATCTACCACGTCGAAGGTCGTCGCCGTGCCGAAATCTATCGCGATCAGATCGCCCGGATGGGCAGCATGGGCGGCGATGGCGTTCAGCACCCGGTCCGCGCCGACCGATTTCGGTTCGACCACGTCCAGTTCGATGCCCCAATCGGCGGCGCCCTGCCCCGCGACCAAAGCCTCGACGCCGAAATATTTGGAGGCCAGCACCTGCAGATTGTGGAGCGCGCGCGGGACGACCGTGCCGACGATCACCGCGGTCACGTCCGACCGCGAAAAGCCCTCCAGCTCCAGCAATTGATGCAGCCAGACGGCATATTCGTCGGCGGTGCGGCGCGGATCGGTGGCGATCCGCCAGCGGGCGCGGATTTCCCGCCCTTCCACGAGCGCGAAGACGAGGTTGGTGTTACCGGCGTCGATGGCGAGCAGCATGGCCGCTGCCTAGCCGTCACGCCGCCTTTTGGCTAGCGGAGCGCCATGGACCCGATCGTCACCGAACGCCTGATCCTGCGCCGCGCGCGGGCGGACGATCTGGAGGCGATGCATGCGGTGCTGAGCCATCCTGTCGCCGCACGCTACTGGTCGACGCCGCCGCACGAGGATATCGAACAGACCCGCGAATGGCTGGGCAACATGATCGCGGCCGATCCCGCCGGAAATGCAGACTATATCGTGGAATATGAGGGCCGGTTGATCGGCAAGGCGGGCTGCTATCAGCTGCCGGAGATCGGCTATATCCTGCACCCCGACGCCTGGGGACGCGGGCTGGCGACCGAGGCGCTCAGCGCGATCATTCCGCAGGTCTTCGCGCGTTTCCCGCTGGAGGCGCTCCACGCCGATGTCGATCCGCGTAACATTGGATCGATCCGGCTGCTGGAAAAGCTCGGCTTCGTGCCGAACGGCAGCGCCAAGCAGACCTGGCTGGTGGGCGAGGAATGGTGTGACAGCCTGTATTACAAGCTGCCGCGCCCCGTCAGCTGAGCAGGAACACATCGCCGGCGTGGATCAGCTTCACCGCGCCATCCGGTAGTCCCAGGCGCAGCGCCCCGCTCTCGTCGAGGCCGGCGAAGCTGCCCTCCCCTTCGGTTGTGACCAGCCGGGTCCCGATCGGGTGGGCGTGGTCCAGCCAGGCCTGTCGAACGGGCGGCAGTCTATCGGTGCGCCAGCGGGCCAGCCAGACAGCGAAACGGGCCGCCAGTTGCGCCGCGATGGCGGCAGGGTCCGGTGCGGCGCCGGTAAGCGCGGCGATGCTGGTGACGGGCCGGTCGAGATTGCCGGGATGATGCGCAAGGTTCGCGCCCATGCCGATCACCACAGCGTCGCCAGCCCGCTCGAGCAGGATGCCGGCGAGCTTGGCGTTGCCGGCCAGAATGTCGTTCGGCCATTTGATCTGGAGTGTCTGTGCTCCGGCGAAGGCCGGAGCGTTGGCGGTTCCTTCCTCCACGGCTCCGGCCTTCGCCGGAGCACAGGCTGCTGAGAGTACCTCGTGCAGGGCAACCGCCGCGACCAGCGCCAGCGTGGGCGCGGGCGGATCGTCGGGGCGCACCAGCACGAGCGTGCTGATGTAGAGGTTGCCCGGCGGAGAGAGCCAGGCACGGCCCTGGCGCCCTTTGCCGCCGCTCTGCCGCTCGGCGCGCAGCCACAGGCCTTCCGCCGCCCCGGCGGTGGCGCGCTTCAGCAGGTCGTCATTGGTGGAGCCGGTCTCCGCGACCGTTTCGACGAAAGTCAGTGACCGCTCGCCAGCGTCTGGGGCGCGGCGGGCACCACTGGCCCGCTCTGCACGATCGACGCCGCCGCCTCGGTCGTCGCCGTTTCCAGATACGGGATCGCCAGATAGCCGAGCGGCGACACGGCCAGAGCGGTCAGCGCGATCAGGCCGCTGGCGACCGGCTCCTTCTCGGTGGTCAGCTCGGGTCCGCCTTCGTCGAAATACATGATCTTGACGATCTTGATGTAATAGAAGGCGCCGATCACGCTGGTGGCGATCGCGACCGCCGCGAGCCAGGCAAGATCCGCCTGCACCGCCGCGTCGAACACCATCAGCTTGGGATAGAAACCGAAAAAGAACGGGATGCCGGCCAGGCTGAACATGAACGTCATCATCGCCAGAGCCAGGCCGGGCCGGGAACGCGCCAGGCCGGAGAGGCTGTCGATCGATTCGAGTTGCTCGCCATCCGCGCCACGCAGGCGCATCACGACCAGGAACGAACCCAGGGTCATGACGACATAGACGGTCATGTAGATCAGGACGGAGGCCACGCCGGCCAGACCCGCGGCAGCAAGCCCGACGAGCGCGAAGCCGACATTGTTGATCGAACTGTAGGCCAGCAGCCGTTTGATGTTGCGCTGGCCGATCGCCGCGACGCCGCCGAGGATGGTGGAGGCGAGCGCCATGAAGATGATGATCTGCCGCCAGGCGTCGGTCGCCGGACCCATCGCGTCGATGACGAGGCGGGTGAGCAACACCATCGCCGCGACCTTCGGCGCCGAGGCGAAGAAGGCGGTGACCGGCGTCGGCGCGCCTTGGTACACGTCCGGCGTCCACATGTGGAACGGCACGGCGGAGACCTTGAAGGCGATGCCGGCCAGCACGAAGACGATGCCGAACAGGCGGCCGAGTTCGATGCCTTCGCTGGCCGGGGTGGCCAAGGCGATGGCGATATCCTCGAACACGGTCGAGCCGGTAAAGCCGTAGAGCAGGGAGATGCCGTAGAGCAGCAAGCCGGAGGCGAGTGCGCCGAGCACGAAATATTTGAGGCCCGCTTCTGAAGAGCGCGTGTTGCGGCGCGCGAACGAGGCAAGCACGTAGGCCGACAGGCTCGACAGTTCGAGGCCGACATAGAGCATCATCAGATCACCGGCGGAGACCATGACGCTCATGCCCAGAGCGGCGAACAGGATCAGGATCGGATATTCGCCATGCGCCTCGCCCTCGCGCTTGAGGAAGCCGGGCGCCATCGCGATCGCGACGGCCGAGGCGAGGAAGATGAGGAGCTTCGCGAAGGCCGAGAAGGCGTCCGCGCGGAACTGCCCATGGAACAGATTGCCCGCATGGGAAGCCGGGCCAAGCAAGGCGGCGGACGCGGCCAGCAGCAGCAGGACCGAGATCAGGCTGATCGTGCGGATCACGTTCGGATTCTTCGAGAAGGCGGTCAGCAGCAGCAGGTCGGTCGCGCCGACCGCCAGGATGACCTCCGGCCCGATCGCCTGGATAGTTTCCCAGAAAGTCATCAATGCCCGCCTTCGCCATGGTGCGCGTCGGCTGCTGCCGCAGGCGCCGCTCCGCGCTCGATATGGGCGTCGCCCGCAGGGGCCGCCCGCTCGATCCGCGCCACCAATGTCTCAACATCCTTGCGCATCGGCGCCATGAAGCTTTCCGGATAGACGCCCATCCACAGCACCGCCGCCGCGATCGGCGCGAGCAAGGCCCATTCGCGCTTCGTGAGGTCGGGCATTTTCGCCGCCTCCTCGGTCCGCGCGGTCCCGTAGGCGATGCGCCAGAACAGGAGCAGCATGTAGGACGCGCCCAGAATGATGCCGGTGGTGGCGACGAACGCGACCCAGCTGTTCGCCTGATAGACGCCGATCAGAACGAGGAATTCGCCGACGAAGCCGCTCGTCCCCGGCAGGCCGATAGAGGCCATGGTGAAGAGCAGGAAGAACAGGGCGTAAGCCGGCATGTTGTTGGCCACGCCGCCATATTTGGCGATCTCGCGGGTGTGCATGCGGTCGTAAACCACGCCGACGCACAGGAAGAGCGCGCCCGACACCAGACCGTGACTCAGCATGACGATCATGCCGCCCTCGATCCCCTGCTGGTTCATCGCGAACAGGCCGATGGTCACGAACGCCATATGCGCGACCGACGAGTAAGCGATCAGCTTCTTCATATCCTGCTGCACCAGCGCGACGAGCGAGGTGTAGACCACCGCGACGAGGCTCAGCCCCATGACCAGCCAGAAGAGTTCGCTCGACGCCTCCGGGAACATGGGCAGCGAGAAGCGGACGAAGCCGTAGCCGCCCAGCTTCAGCAGGACGCCGGCCAGGATCACCGAACCCGCCGTGGGCGCCTGCACGTGCGCGTCGGGCAGCCAGGTGTGGACCGGCCACATCGGCAGCTTCACCGCGAAGCTGGCGAAGAAAGCGAGGAACAGCCAGGTCTGCGCCGCCGGATCGAAATCATAGACCATCAAATCGGGGATGAAGGTCGTGCCCGCCGTCTGCACCATCCACAGCATGGCGATCAGCATCAGCACCGAGCCGAGCAGGGTGTAGAGGAAGAATTTGTAGGCCGCGTAGATGCGGTTGGCGCCGCCCCAGATGCCGATGATCAGATACATCGGGATCAGGCCGGCTTCGAACATCACGTAGAAAAGGAAGATGTCCTGCGCCATGAAGACGCCGAGCATCAGCACCTCCACGAACAGGAAGGCGGCCATATATTCCTGGACACGCTTCTCGATGGTCCACGAGGCCAGGATGCAGATCGGCATCAGGAAGACGCTGAGCATGATCAGCATCAGGGCGATACCGTCGATGCCAAGCGCCCAGGCGAAGCGGCCGAAGATCGGCGCATATTCCTGGAACTGCCACTGGTCGCCGCCGACCTGATAGCTGGCCCACAGCAGGATGCCGAGCGCGAGGTCGAGCAGGGTCGCGCCCAGCGCCACCGTCCGCGCCATCTTCGCATCGACGAACAGGCAGACGATCGCCGCGATCGTCGGGATCGCGAGCATCAGGGTCAGGATGGGGAAGCCCAGTTCGTTCACCGCGACATGATCCACGTGACCGCCGCAGTGATGCCGATCAGCATGACGAAGGCGTAGGTATAGACATAGCCGGACTGCAGCCGCGCGGTGACCTTGGTGCCGGTCGTGACGAGCGCCGCGATGCCGTCCGGCCCGAAGCGGTCGATCGTGCCCTCATCGCCCTTCTTCCAGAAGAAGCGGCCGAACCAGAGCGCGGGCTTCACGAACAGCACGTTGTAGAGCTCGTCGAAATACCATTTGTGCCACAGGAAGGTGTGCAGCACGCGGAAGTGCTCGACGAACTTCGCCGGGAAGCCGGGCCGCAATATGTAGCAGTAGAAAGCGAGCAGCAGGCCGATCGCCATCACCACGGCCGGCGCGAGCTTCACCCAATAAGGCACTTCATGCATTTCGTGCATCAGGTGCGTATCGAAGTAGATCGCCCCGGCCCAGAACGCCTCGCCCTCGTGATAATCGATGAAGGCGTGGTGGAAGAGATAGCCGGCGAAGACTGCACCCAGCGACAGCAGGATCAAGGGCGTGAGCATCGACCACGGGCTTTCATGCGGATGGTAGCCCGCCGTGCCGGTGGCGACATGGGCCGCATCCGGCGCGTGCGCATCATGCTCGTCCGCGGCATGTTCATCATCGGCATGATCGTGATGATCGCCATGCGCCGCATGCTGGATATGCTCGCTGCCCGCCCAGCGCGGCGTTCCCCAGAAGGTGAGGAACATAAGCCGCCAGGAGTAGAAGCTGGTCAGCAGGGCCGCGAAGATGCTGATGCCGAAGGCGAACTGCCAGCCCATCGCGCCGCTCGCGAAGGTGCTCTCGATGATCGCATCCTTCGAATAGAAACCCGCAAAGCCGAACACGCCGAGCACGCCAACACCGGTGATCGCCAGCGTGCCGATGAGCATCGCCGTGAAGGTGATCGGGATCGACTTACGAAGCCCCCCGTAGAAGCGCATGTCCTGCTCATGGTGCATCGCGTGGATGACCGAGCCGGCGCCGAGGAACAGCAACGCCTTGAAGAAAGCGTGGGTGAACAGGTGGAACATGGCCGGGCCATAGGCGCCGACGCCCGCCGCGAAGAACATGTAGCCCAGCTGCGAGCAGGTCGAATAAGCGATCACCCGCTTGATGTCGTTCTGCACCATGCCGACGGTCGCGGCGAAGATGGCGGTGGCAGCACCGACGATCGTCACCAGGCCCAGGGCGACCTCGCTGGTCTCGAACATCGGCGACATGCGGCACACCATGAACACGCCGGCCGTCACCATGGTGGCGGCGTGGATCAAAGCCGAAACCGGCGTCGGGCCTTCCATCGCGTCCGGCAGCCAGGTGTGCAGGCCGAGCTGCGCCGATTTCCCCATCGCGCCGATGAACAGCAGGATGCAGAGCGTCGTCATCACGTCGAGGCGCATGCCGAGGAAGTTGAAGGTCGATCCGGCCATGTCCGGCGCGGCGGCAAGGATTTCCGGGATGTTGATCGTGCCGAACACCAGGAAGGTGCCGAAAATTCCGAGCATGAAGCCGAAATCGCCGACGCGGTTGACCACGAAGGCCTTCAGCGCCGCCGCATTGGCCGTCGGCTTGTGGTACCAGAAGCCGATCAGCAGATAGGAGGCCAGGCCGACGCCTTCCCAGCCGAAGAACATCTGCACCAGATTGTTCGCGGTCACGAGCATCAGCATCGCGAAGGTGAACAGGCTGAGATAGGCGAAGAAGCGGGGCTGCGACGGATCCTCCGCCATATAGCCCCAGGAGTAGAGGTGGACGAGCGCGGAGACGCTGGTGACCACCACGAGCATGACCGCCGTCAGGCTGTCGACCCTGAGCTCCCAACCCACCTGCAGCGCGCCGGAATGGATCCAGTCCAGCACCGGCACGACGGACGCGCCGTAGCTGCCGCCCAGATAACCGAGGAAGATCGGCCAGGAGAGGGCGGCGGAGATGAAGAGCGCGCCGGTGGTGACGATCTTCGCCGGCACCTTGCCGATCAGCCGCCCGCCCAACCCGGCGACGATCGCCGCGAGCAAGGGCAGGAAGACGATCGCCAGCATGGCCGCGCTGTTCGGCGCGACCGTCACTGCGGCCTCGGCGGCGCTATGAACTTCGCTCGCCACGTCAGCCCTTCATCTGGTTGATATCGTCAACCGCGATCGTGCCGCGATTGCGGAAATAGATGACGAGGATGGCCAGGCCGATCGCCGCCTCCGCCGCCGCGACGGTCAGGACGAACATCGCGAACACCTGTCCCGTCATGTCGTTCAGATAGACGGAGAAGGCGATCAGGTTGATGTTTACGCTGAGCAGGATCAGCTCGATCGCCATCAGGATCACGATCACGTTCTTCCGGTTCAGGAAGATGCCGAACACGCCGATCACGAACAGGATCGCGCCGACGGCGAGGAAATGCTCCAGGCCGATGCTCACAGCTCAACCCCCTGCCCGACGCCCGGCTGCATATTCACCACCGCATCCTTCGGATTGCGGCGGATCTGCTTGCGGATGTTCTGCGGGCGGACGCCGCCGCGCTTGCGGTGGGTCAGCACGATCGCGCCCACCATCGCCACCAGCAAGATGATGCCCGCCGCCTCGAAGACAAAGATGTAGCGGGTGAAAATGGCCTGCCCCATCGCCTCAATATTGCTGACATTTTCGGGCGTCGGCGCACGCGGCGCGATGGTGATGCCGCCGGCGTCCCAGGCGACCAAAGCCACGATGATTTCGAACAGCAAGAGGCCCGCGAGCAACGTCACCGGGAACCAGTAATTGGAGAAGCCGGCGCGCAGTTCGGCGAAATCCACGTTCAGCATCATCACGACGAACAGGAAGAGCACGGCGACCGCGCCGACATAGACGATGACCAGCAGGAAGGCGAGGAACTCGGCCCCGATCAGCAGGAACAGACCAGCCGCGTTGAAGAAGGCCAGGATCAGCCAGAGCACGCTGTGCACCGGATTGCGCGCGCAGATCGTCATCACCGCGGAGGCGATGACGAGCGTGGCGAACAGGTAAAAGACGGCGACTTGGATCACGGGATTCGGTCAGGCCTTTGAGCGGTTTCGGGGGCGTTAGCGATAGGGTGCATCGGCGGCAAGGTTCGCGGCGATGGCGCGCTCCCAGCGGTCGCCATTGGCCAGCAATTTCGCCTTGTCGTAGAGCAATTCCTCACGCGTTTCGGTGGCGAAATCCATGTTCGGCCCCTCGACGATCGCATCTACCGGGCAGGCTTCCTGGCACAGGCCGCAATAGATGCACTTCACCATGTCGATGTCGTAGCGCGTGGTGCGGCGGCTGCCGTCCTCACGCGGCTCGGCCTCGATCGTAATCGCCAGCGCCGGGCAGACCGCTTCGCACAATTTGCAGGCGATGCAGCGTTCCTCGCCGTTCGGATAGCGGCGCAGCGCATGCTCGCCCCGGAAGCGCGGCGAGATCGGGTTCTTCTCGTACGGATAGTTGATCGTCGCCTTGGGCTTGAAGAAGTATCTCAGCGTGAGGGCATGCGCCTTCACGAACTCCCAGAGCGTGTAATTCTTGATGGTTTGAGAGAGGCTCATTGTCTTGATCCGGGTTGAGCTGTCGGCTGAGGCATCTGACTACATCCGGCTTCTTCCTGAGAGAATGAGCCGGCCCGAACAACAAAGTCGCCGGTCGCAAACCCTGCACTAGGTTCGTGTGCCGTCAGCACGATTGTCGCTTGCGTTCCGTTCGAAACACCGATCGAGCTTTCGGTTCGGCCCTCGGCCCGCAATACCCAGCGAACGCCGTCAGCTGTACGTTCATGGGTCATCGACTGAAGCGCGTCCACGAGATCAAAGATAACTCGGCTGGATCCACTGCCGCCGGCGAAGCGCACCACCCTTCGATTGCCACCATGCTCGACTCTCACCATCGGCATGCCCTCTTTGATGCAAGTGTATCCAAGAAACGGGATGTTGACGTCGGAAACGGGCACCTCCGTCACCTGCACCGCCAGCGTGAGAAGGGGAAAGATCACCACGGCAGCAGCCCGTCATTGCGGAGCATGATGTAACCGCTGACCAGGAACACCCAGAAGAGCGAGATCGGCAGGAACACTTTCCAGCCCAGCCGCATCAGCTGGTCGTAGCGGAAGCGCGGCACGGTGGCCTTCACCCAGCTGAAGATGAAGAAGAAGAGCAGGATCTTGGCGAACAGCCAGAAGATACCCGGCACGTAATAAAGCGGCGCCCAGTCGATCGGGGGCAGCCAGCCGCCCCAGAACAGGATCGCGTTCATCGCGCACATCAGGAGGACGTTGGCATATTCGCCGAGCCAGAAGAGCGCGAAGCTCATCGAGCTATATTCGGTCTGGTAGCCGGCGACGAGTTCGCTTTCCGCCTCGGTGAGATCGAAGGGAGCGCGCGCCGTTTCCGCGAGCGACGCGATCAGGAAGATCACCGCCATCGGGAAGAGCAAGGGGTTCAGGCCATAGGCGTTGATAGCGCCGAAGATGTGGCCCTGCTGCCCAAGCACGATGCCCGACAGGCTGAACGTGCCGGCGAACAGGATGATCGGGATCAGGATGAAGCCGATCGAGACTTCATAGGACACCATCTGAGCCGCGGCGCGCAAGGCGCTGTAAAATGGATATTTCGAATTGGATGCCCAGCCGGCGATGATCACCCCGTAGACGCCGAGCGAGCTGACCGCGAGCAGGTACAGGAGACCGACATTGATGTCGGCCAGCACCCAGCCCTCCTGGAAGGGGATCACCGCCCAGGCCATCAGGGCCACGGTGAAGGTGATGATCGGCGCCAGCAGGAACAGGCCGCGATTGGCGCTGGCCGGGATGATCGTTTCCTGCAGAAAGACCTTCAGGCCGTCGGCGAAGCTCTGGAGAAGCCCGAACGGGCCGACCACGTTCGGCCCCTTGCGCAGCGCCATCGCGGCCCAGATCTTGCGATCGACATAGATCACCATCGCCACCGCCAGCATGAGCGGCAGCGCGATCATCAGGATCAGGATGATGGTCGAAGCGAAATAGCCGAAGCCTTCGCCGAGCCAGGATTGGAACCAGGCGGTCATTGCGCACGTCCTCGTGCTCCGGCGAAGGCCGGAGCGCTGCGAATGTAAACGTCCAAGGCTCCGGCCTTCGCCGGAGCGCAGGTGAGGTCGAGCATCACTCCGCCGCCTCCAGCATGGCCTGGCCGTGCAGGATTTCGGCCGAGCAACGCTGCATCGTCTCGGACGCGCGGGCGATCGGATTGGTCAGGTAGAAATCCTTGACCGGGTAAGCCAGTTCGGTGCCCTTGGAGATGGCGACCTTGTCGAGCGCCGGGGGCGACCAGTCGAAGCTGGCGAGGCCGGGGGTCGCGAAAGCGGGATGAGCGGCGAACAGGCGCGCGCGCAACTCGCCGAAACTGTCGAAGGGCAAGGTCTTGCCGAGCGCTTCGGAGAGCGCCCGCAGGATCGACCAATCCTCGCGCGCATCGCCGGGCGGATCGACCGCTTTCTCCGAATATTGCACGCGGCCTTCGAGGTTCACGGTGATGAAGTGCTTCTCGCTATAGGCGGCGCCGGGCAGGATCACGTCCGCGGCGGCCGCGCCCTTGTCGCCATGGTGGCCGATATAGACCTTGAAGCTGCTCGCGAAGGGCGCGAGGTCCGCCTCGTCCGCGCCGAGCAGGAAGAGCAGTTTCGGCGCGGCCTCGGCCAGCTCCGCCATGCCGCCCGGACGCGCCCAGCCGAGCATCAGCCCGCCGGTCCGCGCCGCCGCGGTGTGGAGGACGTTGAAGCCGTTCCAGCCGTCACGGACGAGCTTGTAAGTGGAGGCCAGGGCCAGCGCCGCCGCCTGCCCGCCCGGCACTTTCAGCGCCGCGCCGCCGACGATCAGAACCGGCCGCTCGGCGCCCTTCAGCGCGTCCGCCGCCGCCTTGGGCAGCTTCGCCAGGATCGACAGATCGTTGCCCAGCCATTCGACCGGATAGGTGAGATCGACCTCAGGCCCGATGGCGAACACCTTCGCCCCGGCCAGCACCGCCTTGCGGATGCGGGTGTTGACGAGGCTCGCTTCCCAGCGCGGATTGGTGCCGACCAGCAGGATCGCATCGGCCGTCTCCAGACCCGCGATCGTGGTGTTGAAATTCACCGCGGCGATGTTGCTCGCGTCATAGGCCAGGCCGGTCTGGCGGCCCTCGATCAGGTCCGAACCCAGCGAAGCCAGCAATTGCTGCGTGGCATAGAGCGTCTCGACGTCGACCATATCACCCGCGACCGCGGCGACGCTCGATTTCGCGCTCTTCGCGACTTTGGCGATAGCCTCGAACGCCTCGGCCCAGGTCGCGGCCTTCAGGACACCGCCTTCGCGCACCCACGGCCGGTCCAGACGGCGCTGCAGCAGGCCATCAACGGCGTGCCGGGTCTTGTCGCTCGCCCACTCCTCGTTCACGTCCTCGTTGATCCGCGGCACGGCGCGCAGCACGCCGCGCGAGCGGGAATCGAGCCGGATATTGGTGCCGACCGCGTCCATCACGTCGATCGCCGGGGTCTTGCGCAACTCCCACGGCCGCGCCTCGAAGGCATAGGGCTTGGAGGTGAGCGCGCCGACCGGGCAAAGATCGACGACATTGCCGGAAAGCTCGCTGGTCAGCGCCTGCTCGAGATAGGAGGTGATCTCCATATCCTCGCCGCGACCGACCGCGCCGATATCCTCAACGCCCGCGACCTGCTCCATGAAGCGGACGCAGCGGGTGCAGTGAATGCAGCGGGTCATCACCGTCTTGACGACGGGGCCCATATATTTCTCGGTGACCGCGCGCTTGTTCTCGTCATAGCGGTCGTGGCCGCGGCCATAGGCGATGGACTGGTCCTGCAGATCGCATTCGCCGCCCTGGTCGCAGATCGGGCAATCGAGCGGGTGATTGATCAGGAGAAACTCCATCACCCCTTCCCGCGCCTTCTTGACGGTGAGCGAGTTGGTGAAGACCTCCTGATTGTCCGCGGCCGGCAGCGCGCAGCTGGCCTGCGGCTTGGGCGGCCCCGGCTTCACCTCAACGAGGCACATCCGGCAATTGCCGGCGATCGCCAGCCGCTCATGGTAACAGAAACGCGGAATCTCCTTCCCCGCGGCCTCGCAGGCTTGCAGGACGGTGGCGCCCGCGGGCACCTCCACTTCGATTCCGTCAACCTTGAGTGTGGGCATTTGATCCTCTGTCCCGACAGCCCTGCCTGACGCCATTTCTCGCCAGGCCGTTACCGCGGCCCGAGTAAGGGGGTTTGGCTCAAAGAGCCATGATTTTCCGGCGCTGCTGACCCTCTGGGCGGTGGAAAGTCAAGCACCTGAGCGCCTGCGGACTCAGCAATCCACGCCGGACGCGCGCTCGCCGGCGGAATCGGCTGCGGTCAGCCGGTAAAGGCAGATTGTGGCGAGGCCGCGAACCCCGGCGAACCCGCGGGCGAGCGTCAGTTGCTGCCTGTCGCACCTACGCTGCGGAACGCGGCGGTGGCGAGCATGGCGCGCAGGCCGGCCTCGTTGCTGCTGATCCGCGGGCCGTTCTGGGCGCACAGCTGGAAGGCGGGCAGCAATTGCTGAATCGCGGCTTCCTCGCCGTCGCTGGCGGGGGCGGTATCGAGCAAGGCGGCGACCTGATCCGGCACCGAGCGCACGACGCAGATCGCGACCCGGTCGGACGGGGAATAAGCCGGCGTCGCGGCCCCGGTTGCGGCCCGCGCCAGCCGCACGTTCAGCGGCGCCTCACTCCGGTCCAGCAGCCCTTCGGCCACCGCGCCGGCGAACAGCAGACCGCCGCCGCGCATCCGGCGGGCACCTTGCAGGCAGCCCTCATTGTTGCGCGACAATTGGCGGATGCCGGTGCGATAGGCGCTGGACGTGAAGTTCATGCTGAGCGTGCGCGCGGCCATGTCCGGGCTGCGCTGGGCGGCGCAGCGGCCGAACTCCAGCAGCTTCCCGCGCGCCTCGGCGTTGAGCGGCGCGCGCTCGTCCTGATAGAAAATCTCGTGCGCGGGGGTCGCTTCCGCGGCGCGCGGCGGATCGGACGGCAGGGGCCGTTGCGGCGCGGACGGAGCAGGCTGGGCGGCCAGGGCCATCGAGATCAAGATCACGCTCATCGATCATCCTCCTCCAAGCAAAGTGCGGCGCGCGCGCATTTTATCGGGCACCGCTCTAGTGGAGCAATACGCGCTTCTGAAGCCTGAACGCACCATGAATTCTTACCGGAATGCCGGCCTTGGCCTCCGTTCAGGGACAATGTTCAGCGCTCCGGCGCCGTTGCGAACAGGCTCTGATAGGCTGCGGTCGCAAGCATGGCCCTTGCACCGGCCGTGCTGACCGAGACGCGTGCACCACTCTGGTTGCAGGCGCCGAACGCCGGCATTAGGGCCTCGACGGCGGCAGTCTCAGCGGCACTGTCAACCGTCGTGGCCAGCAGGGCCGTAACCTGGTCAGGCACGGAACGGGCGACACACATCGCGACCCGGTCCGACGCAGAACGACCCGCCGGGGCCGTGCCCGTTGCGGCGCGGGCCAGGCGCACATTCAGCGGGGTCTGATCGCGCTCGAGCAGATGCTCGGCCATCGCGCCGGCCATGGCGAGCGGCTGGAAGCCCATCCGGCCGCCGGTCTGCCGGAAGCAATCGCGGTCGCGACGTACAATTTCGCTCAGGCGGCGGCGATAGTCGCTTTCACTTTCATTCATGCGCAGGAGTCGGTCGGCGAGCAGCGCGTTGCGATCGGCGACGCAGGCCCCAAAGGCGTGCAACACCTGCCGGGCGGAGCCGGTGCGCGCCGCCTCACGGCCCTCGGTCGATTCGTGATGGGGCGGCGGCATGCTCGGCGGCGGGCCATTGTTGAAGGTCGGTTGCGCCGCGAGCGCGATGCCCAGAAGAAACGAGATCATGCCGCCATCTCCGCCTGCCCGACCAAGCGATGATATCCCGTTTTAAATCCGCAGCCTAGCTGCCTTGCCGAGTCCCCGCCGAGAGCAAGCGGTAGAGGCCGGCGGCGGCGAAAACGCGGATCGTGGACGCGTTCAGAGCGACCGATTCGCCCGCGGGGAGGCACGGGCCGAATTGCGGCAGCAAGCGCCTGATCGCGGCGCCCTCCCCATCCGAGGCCGGCTGGGACCGAATGATAGCCATCGCGCTGGCCGGTTCTCTCCTGACGACACAGGTCGCAACATCTTCATGGATCGTCCGCGGGGCCAGACCCATTTCATCCTGCTGCGCGTCCGTCAGGCCGGCCAAAGCCTGCAGGTCACGTGCCGGCAGCCGCTCCGTGACGAAATACTCGGCCAATGCGCCGATCAGTAGCAAGGAGTTGAAACGCAGCTCCCGGTCGCCGAACCCCAGACAGCTATCCTGATTGCTGATGGCGCGATCGACCGCCCGAAGCTGAGCCGGGCCTCCCAGGGGCAAGGCCAGAGCCTCCTGCGCCAGGCGACCGCGCCTCGCGGCAACGCATCGGCCGAAAATGTTCATCACCCGGCGCGTACTGGCCTCGTCAGTGCTGTCGATTGCACCGACCGCGCCTGGGTTGGGATCGATGCGGCTGCCCGTTTGAGGCTGGGCCGAAGCGGGACTCGCGACAAGTATGGCGCAGGCGGTAACGAAACCCGCGCCCGCCTTCATTCCGCGGCTTCCAATTGCTGTCCCTGCCGGTCGATGATGCGCCTTTCCAGCTCGGGGCGGAAGTGGCGAATCAGACCCTGGATCGGCCAGGCCGCCGCGTCGCCGAGCGCGCAGATGGTGTGGCCTTCGACCTGTTTGGTGACGTCGAGCAGAGTGTCGATCTCGTGGATCTGGGCGTCGCCTTCGCGCAGCCGCTCCATCACGCGCCACATCCAGCCCGTGCCCTCGCGGCAGGGCGTGCACTGGCCGCAGCTCTCATGCTTGTAGAAATAGGAGATGCGGCTGATCGCGCGGACGATGTCGGTGCTCTTGTCCATGACGATGACCGCCGCGGTGCCGAGGCCGGAGCCGAGCGCCTTCAGCCCGTCAAAATCCATCGGCGCGTCCATGATCTGCGCGGCCGGGACGAGGGGCACGGACGAGCCGCCGGGAATGACGGCGAGCAGATTGTCCCAGCCGCCGCGAATGCCGCCGGCATGGCGGTCGATCAGCTCGCGGAAGGGAATGCTCATTGCTTCCTCGACCACGCACGGCTTGTTCACATGGCCGCTGATCTGGAAAAGCTTGGTGCCTTCATTCTTCTCGCGGCCGAAGCTCTTGAACCAGGCCGCGCCGCGGCGCAGGATCGTCGGCACCACCGCGATGCTCTCGACATTGTTGACCGTGGTCGGGCAGCCATAGAGGCCGGCCCCGGCCGGGAATGGCGGCTTCAGGCGCGGCTGGCCTTTTTTGCCCTCCAGGCTTTCCAGCATCGCGGTCTCTTCGCCGCAGATATAGGCGCCGGCGCCGCGATGGACGAACAGGTCGAAATCGTAGCCGGACTTGGCCGCATTCTTGCCGAGCAGGCCGGCATCATAAGCCTCCTGCACCGCCGCGAAGAGCGTCTCCGCCTCGCGGATGAATTCGCCGCGAATGTAGATGTAGGCCGCCCGCGCGCGCATCGCGAAACCGGCCAGCAAGGCGCCTTCGATCAGCTTGTGCGGATCGTGGCGAATAATCTCGCGATCCTTGCACGAACCGGGCTCGGATTCGTCCGCGTTGATCACCAGGAAATTGGGTTTCCCCTCTTTCGGCTCCTTCGGCATGAAGCTCCACTTCATGCCGGTCGGGAAGCCCGCGCCGCCGCGGCCGCGCAGGCCCGATTCCTTCACGATCTCGATGATCGCGTCCGGCCCCGACGCCATCAGCGCCTTCGTATCGTCCCAGTCGCCGCGCTTCAGCGCCGCCTTCAGGTTCCAGGGCTGGAACCCGTAGACGTTCGTGAAGATGCGGTCCTTGTCTTCAAGCACGCGGCGCGCCCTTCATTTTCACATAGGTCAGGCCGACGATGCCGCCGGCAATGCCGAAACAGATGGCACGGGTGATGAAGCTGCTTTCGATGCCGGCCATTGGCAGCAGCCAGCCCGCGGTGACGCCCGCAATCGCCATGACCACGACGGCGACGATCAGGAAAACCGGCCAATTCATTGCCCTGCCCCTCCCTTGCACGCCTCGGCGACCGCTTCGTTCATGTCGCCGGCAAAGTCTCCTTCGACGAACACATCTTCCTCGCCCACCGCGATGAAGCGGAGCGGCGCGCGGTCGGGCAGGCGATAGCGGCCGCAGACCACGGTCGCGCCTTCACTCACGAACACCTGCTCGCCTTCAAAGGCGATCGTCTCGGCACCCAGGCGCTGACGAACCAGCCCGTGCGCCCGCTCCGTCGGCGTCGGCTCCGCCTTGGGCGGCGCAGCAAGATTGGCGCGGGCGATATTCGTCTCCTGCCCGCCGCACCCGGCGAGCATCACCGCGAAAAGCGGCACAGCCCGGACGCCAAGCGCGAGTTCAGCCACGCGGTCCCCCGATCTGCTTCTTGATCACGCCGTAAACGGCGAGTGCGATGCCGACCGCGACCACGAGCAGCACGATCTTCACGGCAAGGCCGATGAGGGCGCCGAGCACCTTCAGGATGACGATGACAAGGAGGACGAGGACGACAAGCGCGACGATGGCGGGCATCAGGACCAACTCCCTCGATAATCGTGATTGGCGCCGGCCATTTCGGGCAGGCTCGTCGGGCCACCCTCGGGGCAGCTGGTCTGCCGCTCGATCTGCGGGCCGGCTTTCGGGCTTTCGCCCTTGGCCAGCGCGTCGAGCACGGCGGTCATGCTGTCGAAGGTCAGATCCTCGAAATTGTCGTCGTTGATTTGCACCATCGGCGCGTTGGCGCAGGCGCCGAGGCATTCCACCTCGGTGAGGGTGAACAGGCCGTCGTCGGTGGTGGAACCCTTCTTCAGCCCCTTCTTGTAGCAGGCCTCAAGCACGTCGTCAGAGCCGCGCAGCATGCAGGGCGTGGTGCCGCACACCTGGACGTGGAAACGCCCGACCGGGGCGAGATTGAACATCGTGTAGAAGGTCGCGACCTCATAGGCGCGGATCGGCGGCATGCCGAGCTGATGGGCGATCGTCTCGATCACCGGAATGGGCAGCCAGCCTTGAGTATTCGTCTCCGCGCCGATCTGCCGCTGGGCGAGATCGAGCAGCGGAATGATCGCGCTCTGCTGCCGTCCCGGGGGGTAGCGGCCGATCACGACCGCGACCTGCTTTTCGTTCGCGGGCGTCCAGGCGAAATTGCCCCAGCGTTCGCGGATTTCGGGGGTGGCGGGGAGCCTTTTCGCTTCAGCCATTATTCTCGTTCCGGTTGCTGGCGCGCGTGGCGATGATCGCGGCCGTGATCGCCGCCACGCCCATCAGCACCGTGCTGGTCGTGCTCAGCCACAACGGCACATAGCCGATCTGATGCAGGATGCCGACGATGACGCCGACGATGATCACGATGATCGCCAGCACCACCCATTTCTTCTCGCCGGGGCTCATTGCGGTTGCCTAGAGGCTGGCGTCTGCACGACCGGGGGGATGTAAACGACTGGACGGCACCGTTCCTCCGGCTTCAAAACAGGACGAACCCAGACCCAAGTTCCGCGCCCCATCGGGGCAACTACGACTTGCATATCTCCAGTTTCGCAGGCCGACTCCAAAGCTGCCGATCGCCTCGTCGGGCATTCCAATGCGACGTACCCGTGCGGGTTGCGGTCCGCCTCGTTCGCAGATGTCACACTTCCGACGGTGCATTCGCGCGCCATTTCTATTAAGTGCGGCGCCGCTATTTCATCAGCTCCACTAAAGAATGACGCACCCGATATCTCGCTGAGAAGAGCAGGATCACGAGCGCGAAACGCTGCGTCGACTTGACCGAGCTTGTCGTTCAGCGACTGCGCGACCCCCATCTGCGGGACCACCACAAGGCCGGCCGCGCAAACCAAAGCAAACCTCCTCACCGGTCGCACTCCCCGAACACGATGTCCATCGCGCCCAATATGGCGGTGGTGTCGGCGAGCATGTGGCCGCGGCTCATCATGTCCATTGCCTGCAGGTGGCTGAAGGCGGTGGGGCGGATCTTGACCCGGTACGGCTTGTTGCTGCCGTCGGCGACGATGTAGACGCCGAACTCGCCCTTGGGGCTTTCGGTCGCGACATAGACTTCGCCGACGGGGACGTGGAAGCCTTCGGTGTAGAGCTTGAAGTGGTGGATGAGCGCTTCCATCGACTGCTTCATCTCGGCGCGCTTGGGCGGCACGACCTTACGGTCGAGCGAGGCGACCGGGCCCTCCGGCATCTCATTGAGGCATTGCCGCATGATCCGCGCCGACTGATAGACCTCCTCCACGCGCACCATGAAGCGATCGTAGCAGTCGAACTTCGTGCCGACCGGAACGTCGAACTCCATGCGGCCATAAACGTCGTAGGGCTGGCTCTTCCGGATGTCCCAGGGAATGCCGGAGCCGCGGATCATCGGGCCGGAGAAGCCCCATTTCAGCGCGTCTTCCTTGCTGACCACGGCGATGTCGACGTTGCGCTGCTTGAAGATGCGATTGTCCGCGACCAGGCTGATCGCATCGCCGAACAGGCGCGGCAGGCGGGTGTCGAGCCAGTCGCCTATGTCGGTCAGCAGCTTCAGCGGCACGTCCTGGTGGACGCCGCCGGGGCGCAGATAATTGTGGTGCATGCGCGCGCCGGACATGCGCTCGAAGAAATTGAGGCAATCCTCGCGCAGCTCGAACATCCACAGGTTCGGCGTCATCGCGCCCACGTCCATCACATGCGCGCCGAGGTTCAGCATGTGATTGGAGATGCGGGTCAGCTCGGCGAAGAAGACGCGCAGATACTGGCCCCGGAGCGGCACTTCGAGATCGAGCAGTTTCTCAATCCCCAGCACGAAGCTGTGCTCCATCGCGAGCGGCGAGCAATAATCCAGCCGGTCGAAATAGGGCAGAGCCTGCATGTAGGTCTTGTATTCGATCAATTTCTCGGTGCCGCGGTGGAGCAGGCCGACATGCGGGTCGAGCCGCTCGACGATCTCGCCGTCCAGTTCCATCACCAGGCGCAGCACGCCGTGCGCGGCCGGGTGCTGCGGGCCGAAATTGATCGTGTAATTCTGGATTTCCACATCGCCGACGCTGGGGTCGGCGGGCGTCGTTTCCGCGCGCATCGCCTCGATCCCGGCGTCCAACTGAGACGCGCTCATTTCTTCTCTCCCGCCGCGGCCGGTGTCGGCGCGCCGGGCGCCTCGCCTTCGACCTTCTCGTCGCCGGGAAGGATATATTCCGCGCCTTCCCAGGGGCTGAGGAAGTCGAACGAGCGGAAATCCTGGGCCAGCTTCACCGGCTCATAGACGACGCGCTTCTGCTCTTCGGAATAACGCAGCTCCACATAGCCGGTCAGCGGGAAATCCTTGCGCTGCGGATGGCCGGTGAAGCCGTAATCGGTGAGGATGCGGCGCAGATCCGGATTGCCGGCGAACAGCACACCGTACATGTCGAACACTTCACGCTCGAGCCAGCCGGCGACCGGGAAGATGTCCACGATCGACGGCACCGGCTTTTCCTCGTCGGTCGAGACGCGGATGCGGATGCGGTGATTCTTCGTGACCGACAGCAGGTGGTAGACGACCTCGAAACGCTCCTCGCGCTCGGGATAGTCGACCCCGGCAATCTCCATCAGCTGCTGATACTCGAACTCGCTCTGCAGCGTGGCGATGACGTCGGCGATGCTCTCGCGACGAACATCGATCGACACTTCGCCGACCGCATCCTTGGCGGACAGGAAAGCGTCGCCGATCGCGGCTTTCACCGCGTCGACGATTCCCTCGCGCACGGGGACCAGCGGGGCCGGGCTAGCCACGGGCCCTCCAGTGCGCCCGATAATAGAGCACGAACAACATGATCCCAGCGATCGCGGCCACAACCGGCGCAACCGCGATCGCCCAGACCGGCAGCTTCTCAGCCGTGGCGGGCCAAATCCGCACGATGACGGACGGCAGCGACCCGGCCAGCACAACCAGTGCGAGCAGGATCAAAGAGGGATGCCGGCGCAGCAGGCTCATCGTTCGATCGTCCCGTCCCGGCGGATTTTACGCTGCAATTGCATGATGCCGTACAGCAGAGCCTCGGCGGTCGGCGGGCAGCCGGGGACGTAGATGTCCACCGGTACGATCCGGTCGCAGCCGCGCACGACGCTGTAGCTGTAATGATAATAGCCGCCGCCATTGGCGCAGCTGCCCATCGAGATGACGTAGCGCGGCTCCGACATCTGATCGTAAACGCGACGCAGGGCGGGAGCCATCTTGTTGCAGAGCGTCCCGGCGACGATCATCACGTCCGACTGGCGCGGGCTCGCGCGCGGGGCGGCGCCGAACCGCTCCAGATCGTAGCGCGGCATGTTCACATGGATCATCTCCACCGCGCAACAGGCGAGACCGAAGGTCATCCACCAGAGCGAACCGGTGCGTGCCCACTGGAACAATTCCTCGGTCGAAGTGACGAGGAAACCCTTGTCGCTGACCTCCGACTGGATCTGGTCGAAGATATAGGGATCGGGCGGCGTGCCGTCGGCGGGGGCCGTCATCGGCTGCCCGCGGGCGTCGAGGATCACTCCCATTCGAGCGCTCCCTTCTTCCACGCATAAGCGAAACCGAGCGCCAGTTCGACCAGGAACACCATCATCGCCGCCCAGCCGGTCCAGCCGATCTCCTCCAGGCTCACCGCCCAGGGGAAGAGGAAGGCCGCTTCCAGATCGAAGATGATGAACAGGATCGCGACCAGATAGAAGCGCACGTCGAACTGCGAACGGCTGTCCTCGAAGGCGGGAAAGCCGCATTCATATTCCGCGACCTTGTCCGGATAGGGATTGTGCGAGCCAGTGAACCGCGACGCGATCATCGGCAGCACGACGAACGCGACGCTGAGGGCCAGCGCAACGCCGAGGAACAGCAGGATCGGCAGGTAACCGGCGGCGACTGACGACGCCATAATACAGGGACTCCCGCAGGGGAAAAACGCGTTGGCCGCGCTCTTAGGACGGGGTGTTTGGGGACGCAAGGCTCGCAGAGCGCTCACGCTTTCGTCGCGCCGGAAGTGTGGTCCGGCGGCTTCGTCGCGCATTCGTCCGAACGCATCGCTGCGGCGCAGCAACTGGCGAGCGATTCTGCCATGCGGGCCGTGAAGCAAGAGGACCAGCACACAATGTCGCATTTCCTTATCGACGGCACGATTACCACCGCCAGGCTGAAGCACCGGCTGATCGGCGGCGCGGTCTACACCGACGTTACGGTTCGGCAGGATGACGGCGACCAGCGCCGTATCGGTTCCATGATGGTGCTCAACGACCTGAAGCACGCGATGATTCCGGGCGCGCGCGGCCGATTCTATTTCCACAACGTGCTGGGCACGAAGGGTATTCACGGCTTCCGGCCACTGGCTGGTGCGGGGCTGGGTTCGTTTCCGGGCCGTTGGATCGTCATGACCCTCATCATCGGCCTGCTCAACCTGTCGATGGTCGCTGGCTGGCTGCTGCTCGGCGAGGGCTTTGGCTCGTTCACCTTCGCGACGGGCCTGATCTGCCTGACCCTGTCCGCAGCCTATACGGTCGTCAGCAACGCCGCGATGCGGGCCTATCGCGCCGACGATGCACTCGGGCCGAATTCGGGCAAGCTGCGTCCGGCCGTCGCGCGGGGCTGAGCACCGTCCGTTTCGTCTACGAAATCGTCATCCTCGCCGCTTGATCGCCGCCTTGCGCGCCAGCGTCGAACGAACCTGTCGATCCATTCATCCACCCGGCAGTGTCATTCTCAGTCAAGGAGTGACGACTATGATGAACCGCCCGGTCGAAGGAACAGTGTTGAGCGCAAGGCTCAAGCACGCAGCGTTCGGCGAGCATGTGTTCGGCGATGTCGTCATCCGCCTGCGCGACGGCAGCGAGCGCGAGATCGGCAAGGTCAGCGCCGCGAACGACCTCGCCGACGTACTGACGCCGGGCCGCGAAGGCTGCTTCTACTTCCACGATGTGATGGGCGCGCAGGGCCTGCACGCTTATCGTGCGAGCGGCGAGACCGAACATGTGGCCTTCCCCAAACGGGTCGAGCGCATGTTCTTCATCATCGCCTTGCTGAACCTTGGCCTCGTGTCGGTGTTCCTGTCGGGCGAATGGGGCCTGCCCCTGGTGCCGCTGACGCTCGGCGTCATGGCGACCGCCGCCTGGGCGATCATGCGCGGCAGCCGGGAGGCGTTGCTGCACGATCTGCGGTACGAGAGCCGGATGATGGCTCGCAGCCACCGCCGCGCGGTGATGAACGGCTACGCCTGATCGTCCGGAAGGGCTGACGCGGCCCAGAGATTCTCGACAACGCTCAACCGTGTTTCGGACATGCGCGTCACGCCCGGCCACGGATCGCCGGATGGCGACGCCGCAAAGGCCGCATCGCGCGCCTCCAAAGACGGCCAGAGTGCGATGCCGACAAATTCGCCATTCTCGTCGCGGGTCAGGCAGGAACCTTGCGCGATGCCACCGGCGCGCAGCCGCAGGGTCGCGTCGCGCCACAGGGTACGAAAGCCGTCCTCATGCTCCGGCTCGACGCGCCAGCGATAGAGGATCGCGACGCCGCTCATCCGCGCAAAGCGGCGCCGACCAATTTGTGCAGCTTGGAATGGATATTGTCGGTGGCGGCGAGCACCTGGCCGCTTTCGAGCGCGCGGTCGGCGCCGCGGAAATCGGTGACGAAGCCGCCAGCTTCCTTCACCAGCAAGATGCCGGCGGCGATGTCCCAGGTCTCCAGGCCTTCTTCCCAGAAGCCATCGTAACGCCCGGCCGCGACCCAGGCGAGATCGAGCGCGGCGGAACCGAAGCGGCGGATACCGGCCACTTCCGGCGCAACCGCGCCGAGCACCTTCTGGAAACGCTCGGTGTCGCCATGGCCACGATAGGGAATGCCAGTGGCGATGAGGGTATCGGCGAGGTCGCGGCGCGACGACACGCGCAGGCGGCGGTCCTGCAGCCAGGCGCCCCTGCCCTTTTCCGCCCAGAAGCTTTCGTCGGTCAGCGGCTGATAGACCAGCCCCTGGCTGATCTCGCCCCAGCCATTTCCGCCGGGCTTCGGCTCCTGCACGGCGATCGAGATGGCGAAATGCGGGATGCCATGGATGAAGTTGCTGGTGCCGTCGATCGGATCGACGATCCAGCGCGGCTTGGTCGGATCGCCCTCGATCGCACCGCCTTCCTCCAGCAGCAGGCCCCAGCCGGGCCGGCCATGCTGCAATTCCTCGACGATCGTACGCTCAGCCTGGCGATCGGCGTTGGAGACGAAGTCGGCCGGCCCCTTGCGGCTGACCTGCAATTGCTCGACCTCGCCGAAATCGCGCCGGATCTTCGGCGCCGCCTTGCGCGCGGCGCGCTGCATGACGGTGATCAGGCCTGAATGGGCTACCATCTGACTCAGTCCGCGCGGCGGACGTAGGTCTGCTCGTACACGTCGACGACGATCTTCGTGCCGCTGGAAATGTGCGGCGGAACCATCACGCGGACGCCATTGTCGAGCATTGCCGGCTTGTAGCTGGACGAGGCGGTCTGCCCCTTCACCACGGCATCCGCCTCGACGATCACCGCCTCGATCGTGTCGGGCAGCTGCACGCTGATCGCTTCCTCGTCATACAGCTCCATCACCACGTCCATCCCGTCCTGCAGGAAGGCGGCGGCGTCGCCGAGAAGGTCGCGCGGCAAATTGGTCTGCTCGTAGGTTTCCTTGTCCATGAAGGTCAGCATCTCGCCGTCCGCGAACAGGAACTGGAAATCCTTGGTATCGAGCCGCACCTTCTCCACCGTCTCGGCGGAGCGGAAGCGGACATTGTTCTTGCGGCCGTCGCGGAGGTTCTTCAGCTCGACCTGCATATAGGCCCCGCCCTTGCCGGGCTGGGTGTGCTGAATCTTCACGGCGCGCCAGATGCCGCCTTCATATTCGATGATGTTGCCGGGACGAATCTCGACGGCGTTGATTTTCATGGGATGCTCGCTGGTGGAAAACCAGCGGCGCTTAGCGGGCGCGGGCGCTCCGGGCAAGCAACGGGTACGGGTTCACCGGCGTGCCCTGATACCAGCGCTGCCCCGCCGACATTCGATAGACGGCGAAGTGCAGGTGCGGCCCGGCCGGGCTGGCATTGCCAGTGAAGCCGACGGTGCCGATATTCTGCCCCTGCTCGACCCGCTGGCCGACCGCGAGGCCCGGCGCGCGGGCGTCCAGATGGGCATAATAATGCACCCACTGATTGTCTTCGCTGCGGATGTAGATGGTGATGCCGCCGAGCCGGCTGTTGTGCAGCCGTTCCACCGTACCGGCGGCCGCGGCAAGAATGGGCGTGCCGCGCGGCGCCATGATGTCGATCGCATTGTGGACGCGGCTGCCACCGCCGCGCGAGGCGCGGTAGGTATCGACCAGCGAGCGCGCCGCAATCCCTTCGACCGGGATGATCAGGCCGTTCTGCCCCGCGACCGGCACGGAGGATTCTCCGTCCGGACCGGGCGTCTCGGTCATGATCGTAGCCGCATCCATCTCCATCGCCGCGCCGGCATCGGCGGACGTCAGATTGCTGACCGGCTGGCCGGGTTGCTGGGCCGGCGCCTGCTGCTCGACGATCGGCGGGACCATGTCCACGCCTTCGCCGCCTGCGGCGCCACTATATATTGTGATCCAGAACGCGCTGGTCACGACTGCTGTCGCGGTGATTACCCCCATAGTGCGGAAAGCTGAAACGGCCATGGCTGGGCCAGTCAACCCACACCGCCACGGTAACGTTCCCGCTTACGACAGGCCGCCCCGAGTCCGGGACGGCCCGCCTCCGCGAGCCGCAAGGCGACGTGCGATTTGACGTCGCGGCGCTCGTGGCGCATCCTTTCACCGGAGGTCGATTTGGTGAAATCCGGTCAGGATCATGCCGACGCGGTGTTCGATGCCGTGAGTTCGGCGAGCATGGCGGCGCGATCGGCAGTGGCCGCTTCCTGGTGCCGATCGGTCCTGCACCATGGCCTCGATCCGGCTGAGAGCAGCAAACGGGAATCAGTGGGCACACCCGCGCTCAACCGGCTTCTCGAGGCACACGAACCGCTCTTGCTCGCGGCCGCGCCGGTTCTCGACCAGGTCTTCCGCTCGGTCGGACGCTCCGGTTGCGGGGTCATTCTGAGCGACGCGCAGGGTATCATCATCGACCGCCGCGTCGGCGACGGAGACGCCGTGGCGTTCGATGCCGTCGGTCTGATCGAAGGCGGACGCTGGGGCGAGGCCGAGGAAGGGACGAACGGCATCGGCACCTGCCTCGCCGAGGGGCGGCCGGTCGTCATCCACCGCGACCAGCATTTCGCCAGCCGCAATATCGGTATCAGCTGCATGGATGCGCCGGTCCACGATCCGCAGGGGCGGCTGATCGCGGCGCTCGACGTGTCCAGCTGCCGCGACGATCACGGCCCGGCCATGGCGGAAATGATCGCCGCCCTGGTCCGCGACGCGGCGCGGCGGATCGAACGCGACTTTTTCTGCCGCCATTACGAGCCTGCCCGAATCGTCTTCCTGGGCGACGACGCGGCGGCGGGGACGGAATTGCTGGCCGTCGACCAGGACGATCTGGTGATCGGTGCGAGTCGCGCGGCCCGTTTGCGATTTGGCCTTGGCGATGACGCCCTGTTCAAGCCCCGCCCGCTCGGCCAGCTGACCGGCGACGGCGGCGAAGTGTCGTTCGAGCAGGGCGACCGCGGCGTGCTGCGCAAGGCGCTGGCGCAGGCCAATGGCAATGCCAGCGAGGCCGCGCGGCTGCTCGGGGTCGGCCGGGCGACGCTCTATCGCCGGATGGAACGGGCGGGCCTGAGGGGCTGAACCCTTTTTCCGCGCACCTGTCTCAATAGCGAGACAGGTTGCCCGCCGCCGCGCCGCCGCGCCCTTTCCGGCGGCACCGCCGCATGACAGCTTGCGGGCAACGACGCCGAATACGGCGCAGCCACCCTGGGATGAGGATATTCGATCATGGACACGCTCGTCGCCGACCGCGCGGAAGCGCTCACCGCCCCCTTCGCCAAGCGCTACGACAATTTTATCAACGGCCGCTGGGCCGCCCCCAAATCGGGCCGCTATTTCGAGAATGTGTCGCCGATCACCGGTAAGGTTGTCGGCGAAATCGCCCGCTCGCAGGCCGAGGATGTCGAAGCCGCGCTCGACGCCGCCCACGCCGCGAAGGATGCCTGGGGCCGCACCTCGGTTGCCGAGCGGGCGCTGATCCTGAACCGCATCGCCGACCGGATGGAGGCCAATCTCGACCGGCTGGCGCTCGCCGAGACCTGGGATAACGGCAAGCCGATCCGCGAGACCACCGCCGCCGATTTGCCGCTAGCCATCGACCATTTTCGCTATTTCGCCGGCGTCGTGCGCGCCCAGGAAGGCTCGATCGGCGAGATCGACGATGACACGGTCGCCTATCATTTCCATGAGCCTCTGGGCGTGGTCGGGCAGATCATCCCGTGGAACTTCCCGCTGCTGATGGCCTGCTGGAAGCTCGCGCCCGCGCTCGCCGCCGGCAATTGCATCGTGCTGAAGCCGGCCGAGCAGACCCCCGCCTCGATCATGGTGTGGATCGATCTGATCGGCGATCTGCTGCCGCCGGGCGTGCTGAACATCGTCAACGGCTTCGGGCTGGAGGCGGGCAAGCCGCTGGCGTCTTCGAGCCGCATCGCCAAGATCGCCTTCACAGGCGAGACCACGACCGGCCGCCTGATCATGCAATATGCCAGCGAGAATCTGATCCCCGTCACGCTGGAACTGGGCGGCAAATCGCCGAACATCTTCTTCGAAGACGTGACCCGCGAGGATGACGATTTCTTCGACAAGGCGATCGAGGGCTTCGTGATGTTCGCGCTGAATCAGGGCGAGGTCTGCACCTGCCCGAGCCGCGCCCTGATTCACGAGCGCATCTACGACCGCTTCATGGAGCGGGCGCTGAAACGGGTCGAGGCGATCGTGCAGGGTAGCCCGCTGGACGCCGCAACGATGATCGGCGCGCAGGCTTCTTCGGAGCAGAAGGAGAAGATCCTCTCTTATTTCGACATCGGCCGTCAGGAGGGCGCGGAAGTGCTCATCGGCGGCGCGGCGGCAGATTTGGGCGGCGAACTGGCCGGCGGCTATTACATCCAGCCGACGGTGTTCCGCGGCCACAACAAGATGCGCATCTTCCAGGAGGAGATTTTCGGGCCCGTCGTGTCCGTCACCACCTTCAAGGATGCGGACGAGGCGCTCGAGATCGCCAACGACACGCTTTACGGTCTGGGCGCCGGCGTGTGGAGCCGCGAGGCGAACACCTGCTACCGCTTCGGCCGGGCGATCAAGGCCGGGCGCGTGTGGACCAATTGCTACCACGCTTATCCCGCCCACGCGGCGTTCGGCGGCTACAAGCAATCGGGCATCGGCCGCGAAAATCACAAGATGATGCTCGATCACTACCAGCAGACCAAGAATATGCTGGTCAGCTACAGCCCGAAGAAGCTCGGCTTCTTCTGATCCCCCCTGCGCCCCGGGTCCTCCCGCCCGGGGCGCTCCATCCCGTAAAGGAGCAAGCCATGGCCAGGACCATGAAGGCAGCAGTCGTGCGCGAATTCGGCAAGCCGCTGACGATCGACGAAGTCCCCATTCCCGAAGTGGCCCCCGGCCAGATCCAGGTCGCGATCCAGGCGTCGGGCGTCTGCCACACCGATCTCCACGCCGCCGAGGGCGACTGGCCGGTCAAGCCCAACCCGCCCTTCATTCCGGGCCATGAGGGCGTCGGCTTCGTCAGCCAGGTCGGTGCTGGCGTGAAGAATGTGAAGGAAGGCGACCGGGTCGGCGTGCCGTGGCTCTACACCGCCTGCGGCCATTGCGTGCACTGCCTGGGCGGCTGGGAGACGCTTTGCGAGGATCAGCTCAACACCGGCTATTCGATCAATGGCGGCTTCGCCGATTATGTGATCGCCGACCCCAATTATGTCGGCCATCTGCCGGACAATGTGGGTTTCAACGAGATCGCGCCGGTGCTGTGCGCCGGGGTCACGGTCTATAAGGGCCTGAAGATGACCGACACCAAACCCGGCGACTATGTCGCGATCAGCGGCATTGGCGGGCTGGGTCATATGGCGGTGCAATATGCCAGGGCGATGGGACTGAATGTCGCCGCGATCGACATTGACGATGCGAAGCTGGACCTCGCCCGCAGGCTCGGCGCGACGATCACCGTCAATGCCCGCAACGAGGACCCGGCGACCGTGATCAAGCGCGAGACGGGCGGCGGCGTGAACGGGGTGCTGGTCACCGCGGTCAGCGAGAAAGCGTTTGAGCAGGCGATCGGCGTAACCGCGCGCGGCGGCACGGTGGCCCTGAACGGCCTGCCGCCCGGCGACTTCCCGCTGAACATCTTCGGGCTGGTGCTGAACGGGATCACGGTGCGCGGATCGATCGTCGGAACCCGGCTCGACCTTCAGGAGTCGATCGACTTCGCAGCACAGGGCAAGGTGAAGGCGACGATCGAAACCGCAAGGCTGGACGAGGTCAACACGGTGCTGGAGCGGATGCGCAAGGGCCAGATCGAAGGCCGCATCGTGCTGGACCTGACCGCATAGGAGAATGACGATGGGCGACGGCGCGAGTGAGGTGAAACGGGTGGTCGCCACCCCGGCCGCGCTCGCCCTGATCGCCGAAATCCGCGCCGAGCATGGACCGATATTGTTCCACCAGTCAGGCGGCTGCTGCGACGGCTCCTCGCCCATGTGCTATCCGGCCGGCGAGTTCCGCACTGGCGGCAGTGACACCTTGCTGGGCGAGGTGGATGGCGTGCCCGTTTACATCGGCAAGGCCCAAGGCGAGGCCTGGGCACACACACAATTGATCCTGGACGTGGTGCCAGGGCGCGGCGGGATGTTCAGCCTCGACAATGGCCGCGAGCTTCGCTTCCTCACGCGCGGCCGGGTATTCAGCGAAGAGGAGCGCGCTGCTCTCGCAACGTGAGCAGCGCGCTCCGTATTCCTAGGCCTTCAGATCGAACCGATCGGCATTCATGACCTTGGTCCACGCAGCGACGAAGTCCTTTACGAACTTCTCCTCGTGTCCGTTCTCGGCATAGACTTCGGCCGTCGCCCGCAATTGCGAATTGGAGCCGAAAACAAGGTCCGTTCGTGTAGCGCGCCATTTCGCCTGGCGGCCAGCGCGGGCGTAGCCGATGAACTCCTCGTCGCTCGACGCGTCGACCAGTTCCCAGAACGTGTCATTGTCGAGCAGATTGACGAAGAAGTCGTTGGTCAGCTGACCCTTGCGTGTGGTGAGCACGCCCTCGGGCTTGTCGCCATGGTTCGCGCCGAGCACGCGCAGGCCACCGACCAGCACCGTCAGTTCCGGTGCCGACAGGCCGAGCAAGGAAGCACGGTCGAGCAGCAGCTCCTCCGTCTTCACCGCCTGGCGGGTCTTCAGATAGTTGCGGAAGCCATCGGCCTGCGGCTCCATCCAGCGGAAGCTTTCGACATCCGTCTGCTCCTGGGTCGCATCGCCGCGTCCGCCGGTGAACTGCACGCTGACGTCGAAGCCCGCATCCTTCGCCGCTTTCTCGACCGCGGCGGAGCCCGCCAGCACGATCGCGTCGGCGAGGCTCATCGAGCCGCGCAATTCGTTCAGCTTGCCGAGCACGGTCGCGAGCTCGGCCGGCTCGTTCACGTCCCAGTCCTTCTGGGGGGCGAGCGCGATGCGGGCGCCATTGGCACCGCCTCTTTTGTCCGACCCGCGATAGGTCGAAGCGGAAGCCCAAGCGGTCTTGACGAGTTGCGCGACGCTCAGCCCACTGCCCAGAACGGCCGACTTGAACGCCGCGACATCGGCCTCCGAAGGCGCCGTCCCGGCGGGAATCGGGTCCTGCCAGATCAGCTCCTCGGCGGGGACTTCCGGCCCAAGGTAAAGGCACTTCGGCCCCATATCGCGGTGGGTCAGCTTGAACCAGGCGCGGGCGAAGGCATCGTCCAGCGCCGCCTGATCGTCGCGGAAGCGCTCCGAAATCGCGCGGAACTCCGGGTCCATCTTCAGCGCCATGTCGGCGGTGGTCATCATCGTCGGCACGCGCTTATCCGGATCGCGCGCGTCGGGGGCCATATCCTCTTCGGATGCGCCGATCGGCTGCCACTGCTGCGCGCCCGCCGGGCTGCGCACCAGCTCATAATCATATTTGAACAGCAGGCGGAAATAGTCCCCGCCCCACTTGGTCGGATTGTTCGACCAGGCGCCTTCTATGCCCGACGTGGTGATGTGGCCCTTGCCGATCTCATCGCTGTCGGTGAGCCAGCCGAGGCCCTGCATGTGCAACGCCTCCGACGCCGGATTCTTGCCGAAGCTCTCGGCCGGCTTGGCGCCATGCGCCTTGCCGAAGGCGTGGCCGCCGGCGGTGAGCGCGACCGTCTCCTCCGAATTCATCGCCATGCGCGAGAAGGTGGCCCGCATGTCGCGCGCGGACTGCAGCGGGTCGGGATTGCCGCCCGGCCCCTCCGGATTGACGTAGATCAGGCCCATCTGGATCGCAGCGAGCGGCCCTTCGAGCTCGTCCGCGCCTTCTTCGGGAACGATACGGGTCTTGGCGCCTTGATCGACCCAGATTTCCTCGGCGCCCCAGAAGGTGTCGCCTTCGGACTGATAGACGTCCTTGCGGCCGCCGCCGAAGCCGAACACCGGCCCGCCCATACTCTCGATCGCGACATTGCCGGCGAGGATGAACAGGTCCGCCCAGCTGATGCTCTGACCGTACTTCTGCTTGATCGGCCACAGCAGGCGCCGTGCCTTGTCGAGATTGCCATTGTCCGGCCACGAATTGAGCGGCTCGAAACGCTGCTGACCGGACGAGGCGCCGCCGCGGCCGTCCGTCACGCGATAGGTGCCCGCGGCGTGCCAGGCCATGCGGATCATGAACGGACCGTAATGGCCGTAGTCGGCGGGCCACCAATCCTTGCTGTCGGTCATCAAAGCGGTGAGGTCAGCCTTGAGCGCCTGATAATCCAGCCCGTTGAACGCCTTGGCATAATCGAAATACGGGCCCATCGGATCGGGCGACACGCCATTTTGATGCAACATGTCGACCGGCAGCGCTTCCGGCCACCAATCCTTGTTGGTGCGGCCAAGCAGCGAGCGTGCCTGTCCGTGCGGAACCGGGCAGCCATCCATCGGGCCTGTCTTTGCGTCCATGATCGCGAATCCTCTCTCTTGTCTGACCCCTGCCTAGCCCGCCGCAGGAGCGGGCGGAAACAAGTTCACTCCATCAGGAGAAATCAGAAAATCGATCAGACACCCGAATTTGCGGGAAAATCCCGATCAACCCTTGGGCAAGGCCAGCGAGCCGAGAACGGCCAGCAACGCCGCGCCCGCCAACAGCCAGGCGCCAACAAAGGCCGCGCCCAGCACCGCCGCGATCGCCACAGCCGCACCCGCCGGAACCAGCGCCATCAGCCACACGATTGGCGCAAACCGCTGATTTCCGCGCCACGCCACGAACGCCCAGGCCAACGCCACCGCGATCCAGTCCAGGCCGGGCAGATACCAGAGGATCTGCACGACCGCGCCGCGTTCGCCCGGCAGCCAACCCGCAACCGCACCGCCAGCCGAAAGATGCAGGCCCGCGGCGCCGAGCAGCAGCAGGGAAGCAAGCAAGAGGAGGATGCGCGCCAGCATCAGCCCTCACTCCGCAAGGCATCGAAGGCGCGCACTGCCGCAGCCGGGCCTTCCGGATCGTTCCAGACCGCCCCGCAGACCGCAATGAAATCGGCACCCGCATTGATCAGTGGCCGCGCATTGGCGGGCGTGATCCCCCCGATCGCCACGCAAGGCAATTCGAACAAGGCCGACCACCAGCTGAGGATCGAAAGTTCGGGCCGGTGCGAACTCGGCTTGGTCATCGTGTCGTAGAACGCCCCGAACGCGACATAGTCCGCGCCGGCATCTCCCGCCTCCATCGCCAAGTGGCGGCTGTCGTGGCAGGTCACACCGATCTGCGCCGCCGCGCCGAGCAAAGCCCGCGCCTCGCGGGGATCGCCATCGCCCTGCCCCAGATGCACGCCGTCCGCGCCGATCCGCTTGGCGAGGCTCACGCTGTCATTGACGATGAAGGCAATGTCCCCTTCGGCGCAGATCGCCTGCAGAGGCTCCGCGAGCCGCGCCGCCTCATGCTCGCTCACATCCTTCACGCGAAACTGGAACGCCGCGACTGGGCCGCCATCGAGCGCGGCGCGCAGCCGGTCCGGAAATGCGCCGCCGACGTCTAGCGGGGAAATGAGATAAAGCTGCCAATCCTCGCGCCTCTGCGGCTCGAAGCGATCGGCGAAATCGGGATGGAGCTTCAGGTCGGGATCATCGGTCACATGCCCCCTTAGCCCCGGCTGTTCTTTTGCGGAAGCAGCCGGGGCCGGGATATTGCTTGCCAATGAGCCGCAGCGTTGAAGCGGCTACCTGATCGGCGCGGTCTCCGTGAAACTGGGTGAGGTCGCCTGCCCCTTCACCTCCAGAGACCCCGGCGTGCCGACGTAGAAAATCTCCATCTGGTCTTCCGGGCTCACGCCGCTGATCGTCACCCGGCCGGTGAAATAGCCGCGGATATCGCTGTAGAATCGCTGACATTCCGCCACCGGAACGCCGGCGCAGTAGAATGCGCCCGCAAGCCCGCCGGTGATCCCGATACCAATATTCGCAATGCGGTTGAGCACGCGTCCGCCCTCGACGCTGACCACCGCCAGTCGCGGCTGGTGGACGGGCCACACGCCCGCAATGCAGCTATGCTGAAAGACGGGGATCACATCCTCCTGGAGCGGCGTCACGCCATCCAGCGACAAGCGCGCCACCCGCTCGTCCACGGAGGTGGACTGGTCGTCCGCGCGCGCGCCCGGCGTCATTGTGAGCGTGGCCGGATCATACCATTTTACGCGCGCGACGATCAGGCTGCCGAACACGTTGTTGACGCATTGCGTGAACTGCCGCGCCGGGCCGGTGCGCATCGGCGGTGGCGGCACCCGCCCCGGATTGTTCACCGCCTCGCGCTCTGTCGCCGGATTGTAGGTCGTACTTGGCGTTTGGGCCGTTGCGGCGACGGAAACCCCCGCCCGTTCGCGTCGCCCGAACCCGGGCAGCGCCCACTGCGCGCTCCACCAGCCTGGCTGAGCCTGGCTGACCTCAAGCTGTCCACGCTCGATATGCAGGGCCTGTCCGGACCCGTTAGCGATCGTGTAGGTGCCCTCAGGCGTTTGGGTTACCGTCCATCGGGCGGCGGGTGTATCACTGGAGACCCCCTGCGTGATGGGGCTGCCCGAATGCAGGTAGCGTTGCGTGTAGCGATTGCGGATCGCAAAGACGTTCTGACCGAAACGAGGCAGTTCCTCGAACGTCCAGTCCGCGCTCCATGCACCGGCATGTATCGGCGACGATGCCGGGTTCCCTGTTTCCGTGTTGATCAGCTGATCGGGCTTCCACCGATTGCGTATCTGGACAAACTCGGACTGGGCAAACGCAGGTGTCGCGGCCGCCAAGCCCATGAAAATTGCGAACGCCGACAATATTACGGCCAGTTTCGGAAGCCTGATCGCCATGATTGTCCCCTTCCCACCGGGCATAGGAGCAATGCATTCACCTGCCCGTTGGCAGGCATCTTAGCTTACGGCACCGCCGGAAACCAAAGCGAGTCTTGGTGGCCCGCTATAACGTAACGGTATCGCAATGAGCTTTGGTACGGGGCGCCGCTGGCCGCCCCCCACGCCGCGCGATCAGCCATCCTTCACGGTCGAAGCTTTGTAGATTTCGTCGATTGCTTCGCCGAGCGCCGCGTCAAACTCTGCATCACTCATCTGCGCGCGCAGATCTTCCAGAAGGGCGCGGCTGAAGCTTGCGATGATGCCTCGGTTCCTGGCCAGTTCGGCGCAGGCCTCCGGGCGCTTGTAACCGCCCGAAAGCGCCACGACGCGCAGCACGCGCGGGTGATCGACAAGGCTGTCGAACAGGCCGGGTTCGACCGGCAGGCTCAATTTCAGCATCACTTGTTGATCATCGGGCAGCCCGTCCAGCGCCTCGGTTAGCTCGGCCAGCAGGATCGCGTCCGCCTCGGCGCGCTCCGGACTCTTGATGTTCACTTCCGGCTCGATGATCGGGACCAGTCCGGCGGCCAGCACCTGCTGCCCAATTTCGAACTGCTGCTTCACGACGGCAGCGATGCCCGCCGGGTTCGCCAAATTGATGACCGAGCGCTCCTTGGTACCGAACACGCCAAGATCGCGGGCGCGTGCCAGCAAGGCGTTCAATTCCGGCATCGGCTTCATCAGCTGGACGCCATTGGCTTCGTCTTCCAGCCCCTTGTCGATCTTGATGAACGGCACGACGCCGCGGCCGCGCAGCACTTCCGGAACCGGCTTGCCGTCGATCTCGCCGTTCATGGTCTTTTCGAACAGGATCGCGCCGATCACCTTGTCGCCGGCGAAGGCGGGCGAGGTGATGATGCGGCTGCGCATCTTGTGGATCAGGCCGAACATCTCCTCATCGCCCGAATAGGCGCTTTCCTCGATGCCATAGCCCTTCAGCGCCTTGGGCGTGGAGCCGCCGCTCTGGTCGAGCGCGGCGATGAAGCCTTTGCCACTCTCGATCTGGGCGGTCATGTCTTCCTGAGTCCTGGTCATGGGTACTTCCTTCGAACGGGAGTGAATCAGAATCCGACGATGAGCGTCGCACGGCTCGTCGTGTCGAGGCGGTCGATGCCACGCAGCACATCTTCCTCATAACGCACGTCATAGGACAGGCGCATGCTGAACGGGCCGAGCAAGCGGGTGTCGAGCGAGGTTACCGCGTGACCATTGCCATTGTCGCGGTCGATGAAGAGCGTACCGGTCTGCTTGAGCGAGACGCGTGGGGCCACGCGCCAGGTCAAATCAAGCGAAGCGCGGCCCGCGATCGAACCGAACGGCTCCCCGGCGCGGACATCGGTATGCCGGAAGGCGGGTCCGCCCTCAATCTCGACCTGAAGATTGCGCTCGCCGACCAGACGATAGCCCGCGCCGACCGCGGCGGTGTAACGCGCAGCGACACTCACGAGCGGATCGCGCTCGAACTGGGCGAGGCCATAGGCATAAGTGCGCGGGTCGAGTTGCCGGCGCGGTTGCCAGCGGCCGCTCGCACGGTCGACGGTCCGAATCCCGTTGGATTCCTGGATCTCGATCCGCCCGTCCAGCCGGTGACTCCAGGCGATGCCTTCGCGCTTCCCGGAAAGCGATGCGAACAGGCCCAGATGATCGCTGCTCCCGGTCGCGCGCACGGCGCCCAGTTCAGCCTGCCCTTCCCAATGATCGAGCGGGCTGGAGCGCGCCAATTCCGCCCGCCGCTCCGCCTGACGCGTCCGTTCGGCCTCGGCGCGTGCTTCAAGGAAGGCGCGGTGGATCGTCTCGATCTCGGCACGCGCCGCGGGGTGCGCAGCGATGGCGAAGCGCACGACCGCCGCCACCGCCGGAGCGTCGCCGCTGCTCACGGCCTGATCGATCACTGCTCGCACCGCGTCCGGCAAGACGGGCGGGCGCGGCGCCTCGAGCGTCGGCGTCGATGCGAGGAGGAGAAAAATCATGATTCAGTGCTGCAGGGCCTTCACGCCCGGCAATTCCTTGCCTTCCATCCATTCTAGGAAAGCGCCGCCCGCGGTCGAGACGAAGGTGAAATCGTCCGCAACGCCGGCGTGGTTCAGGGCCGCGACGGTATCGCCGCCGCCGGCGACCGAGACAAGGCTGCCTTCCTGCGTCAGCGCCGCGGCAGTGCGGGCGAGCGCGACGGTGGCGGCATCGAAGGGCGGCGTCTCAAACGCGCCCAGGGGGCCGTTCCAGACAAGCGTCCGGCAATTCTTCAGCGCGTCGGCGAGGGCCTCGACGGCGGCGGGACCGATGTCGAGGATCATCTCGTCCTCGGCGACCTCGTGGACATTGCAGGTGCGCAAGCTCGGTGGGTTGGCCGCGAATTCCTTCGCGACCACAACGTCATAGGGCAAATGGACGGTGCAATTGGCCTTGTCGGCGGCCTCCATGATCGCCTCGGCCGTCGGCGCGAGATCATGCTCGCACAGCGACTTGCCGACCTTCACCCCGCGCGCGGCCAGGAAGGTGTTGGCCATGCCGCCGCCGATGATCAGATGATCGACCTGGCCGACCAGATTGTGCAGCACGTCGAGCTTGGTCGAGACCTTCGCCCCGCCGACCACGGCCGCGACCGGGCGCTCCGGATTGCCGAGCGCCTGTTCCAGCGCGTTCAGCTCCTTCTCCATCGCCCGGCCCGCGAAGCCGGGCAGCAGGTGTGCGATGCCCTCGGTCGAGGCGTGGGCGCGATGCGCGGCGGAGAAGGCGTCGTTGACATAATAGTCGCCGATCGCGGCCATCCCCTTAGCCAGCTCCAGATCGTTCTTTTCCTCGCCCGCGTGGAAGCGCGTGTTTTCGAGGATCGCCACGGCGCCCGGCTGCATCATGCCCACATACTGCGTGGCAAGATCGCCGACGCAGTCGCCGATGAAACCGACGGTCCGCCCCAGCACCTGCTCGTACGGGCGGGTGACGATCGACAGCGACATGTCCGGCCGCTTCGCGCCCTTCGGCCGGCCGAAATGGGCAAGCAAAAGGACGATCGCGCCCTTGTCGGCCAGTTCGGTCACGGTCGGCAGGGTGGCGCGCAGGCGGGTGTCGTCCGTGACCGCGCCATCCTGCATCGGCACGTTCAGATCGACGCGCACGAGCACGCGCTTGCCGTGAACGTCGCCGATATCGTCGAGGGTCTTGAACGCGGTCATCATCGTCTCCTCCCCTCCCGCTTGCGGGAGGGGAGAAACTTACCCCAGCTTCGCCATCGCGCCGGCGGTGTCGACCATGCGGTTCGAGAAACCCCATTCATTGTCGTACCAGCTGACGACACGGGCGAGCTTGCCCTCCAGCACTGTCGTCTCGAGGCTGTCGATGGTCGAGCTGGCGGCATTGTGATTGAGGTCGATCGAGACCAGAGGCTCGTCCGTATAGGCCAGCACGCCCTTCAGCGGGCCTTCGGCGGCTGCCTTCAGGATCGCATTCAGCTCTTCGGCCGTCGTATCGCGGCTCGGGGTGAAGGTGAGGTCGATCAGGCTGACGTTGGGCGTCGGGACGCGGATGGCGGAGCCGTCCAGCTTGCCCTTCAGCTCCGGCAGCACTTCGGCCACCGCGCGGGCGGCGCCGGTGGTGGTCGGAATCATCGACATGCCGGCGGCGCGGGCGCGGCGCATGTCCGGGTGGATCTGGTCCAGGATCTTCTGGTCGTTGGTGTAAGCGTGGACAGTGGTCATCAGACCGCGCTCGATGCCGACGCTGTCGTTCAGCACCTTGGCGACCGGCGCCAGGCAATTGGTCGTGCACGAGGCGTTGGAGACGATGGTATGGCCGGCCTCGATCTTGTCGTGATTGACGCCGTAGACGACGGTCAGGTCGACGCCCTTGGCGGGAGCCGAGATCAGCACCTTCTTCGCGCCGGCATCGATATGCTTCTGCGCGCTCGCCCGGTCGGTGAAGAATCCGGTGCATTCCAGCGCGATCTCGACGCCGTTGGCGGCATGCGGCAGTTTCGCGGGATCGCGCTCGGCTGTCACCTTGATGCGCTTGCCGTCGATGATCAGGTCATCGCCGTCCGCCGAAACCTCGCCCGGATAGGGGCCGTGGACGCTGTCGCGCTTGAACAGCATGGCGTTCGACTTCGCATCGCCCAGATCGTTGATCGCGACCAGTTCGAGCCCGCAATCGGGCCGTTCCAGGATCGCCCGCGCCACGAGGCGGCCGATCCGCCCGAAACCGTTGATCGCAACCTTCGTCATGCTTCATATTCCTTGAGTTTGGCCAGAATCTGGGGCGTGATCGCATCGGCGGTCAGCCCGAATTTCTCGAAAAGATCGGCGGCCGGCCCGGAGGCGCCGAAGCGGTCGATGCCGAATTTGAGGCCGTGCAGGCCGGTATAACGCTCCCAGCCGAACGTCGTCCCCGCCTCGATCGAGACGCGGAGGATCTGGCGGTTGGAGACATCGGGCAGGATGTCCTCGCGATAGCCGCTATCCTGTTCGTCGAACAATTCGGTACTGGGCATGGACACCACATCCGCGCCGATCCCGTCCGCCTCCAGCCGCGCCGCGATCTCGACCGCGATTTCCACTTCGCTGCCGGTGGCGAGGAGGATGACCTTACGCTCCGCCTGCGCCGCGCGGAGGCGGTACGCGCCGCGCGCACTCAGATTTTCGCCGCCCGTGCGCTGCGCCGGCAAATCCTGCCGGGTCAGCGCCAGCAGCGCCGGGCGATTCTTGCGCGCCAACGCGAGTTGCCAGCACTCCGCCGTCTCGGTCAGGTCGCAGGGGCGATAGACGTCGAGATGCGGCATCGCCCGCAGGCTCTGCAGATGCTCGATGGGCTGATGGGTCGGGCCGTCCTCGCCAAGCCCGATCGAATCGTGCGTCATGACATAGATGGCGTGAGCGCCCTGCAGCGCCGACAGGCGGATGGCGGGCCGGGCATAATCGGCAAACACCAGGAAAGTGCCGCCATAGGGAATGACGCCGCCGTGCAGCGCCATGCCGTTCATTGCCGCAGCCATGCCGAATTCGCGGATGCCGTAATAGATGTAGCGCCCGGCATAGTCGGTCGCGGTCAGCGGCGCCTGCGACTTGGCCTTGGTGTTGTTGGAGCCGGTGAGATCGGCCGAGCCGCCGACCAGTTCCGGGATGTCCGCCGCCAGCACGTTCAGCACGGCTTCCGATGCCTTGCGCGTCGCCATCTTCTTCGGCTCGGCGCAGAGCGCGGCCAGCCCGTCGGCGACCGCATCGCCGGACGGCAATTCGCCGCGCATCCGGCGGGAAAATTCGGCGCCGTCCGAAGCCTTTGCGAGCCGGGCCTGCCAGGCGGCGTGATCGCCCTGTGCACGCTTGCCTGCATCGCGCCAGGCATCGGCAATGCCGGCGGGAATCTCGAAGGCCGGGGCATCCCAGCCAAGCTCGACCCGCGCGGCGGCGACTTCCTCCGTACCCAAGGCTGCGCCGTGGGTCGCGGAGGTGCCCTGCTTGTTCGGCGCGCCTTTGCCGATGATCGTACGGCACGCGATCAGCGACGGGCGCGGATCAGCCAAGGCCTCGTCATAAGCGGTACGGATGCTCGCGACATCGTGACCGTCGCGGCGCACGACATGCCAGCCGTAAGCCGCATAGCGCGCCTCGATATCCTCGCTGGTCGACAGGTCGGTCGCGCCGTCGATGGTGATGCGGTTGTCGTCCCAGATGACATTGAGCCGGCCCAGCTTCAAATGCCCGGCCAGCCCCGCCGCCTCGTGATTGACGCCCTCCATCAGGCAACCGTCACCCGCGATTACCCAGATGTGATGGTCCACCAGTTCGTCGCCGAAACTCGCATTCAGATGCCGCTCGGCAACCGCCAGGCCGACGGCCATCGCCACGCCCTGCCCCAGCGGCCCGGTCGTCACCTCGACGCCGTCGAGCATGAAATTCTCCGGGTGGCCGGCACAGGGGCTGCCGACCTTGCGGAAGTTGCGGATGTCGTCGATCGTCGGCCGCGCATAGCCGGTCAGGTGCAACAGCGCGTAGATCAGCATCGAGCCGTGCCCGGCCGACAGCACGAAGCGGTCGCGGTCCGGCCAGTTCGGGTCGGCGGGATCGTGCTTCAGATACTCCGTCCACAGGATCGTCGCCGCATCGGCCATGCCCATCGGCATGCCGGGATGACCGGAATTGGCGGCCTGGACCGCATCCATTGCAAGTGCGCGAATAGCGTTGGCGAGCAACCGTGGTTCGGCGGTCATTTAGGGTCCCGGTCTGGCGACGCCGACTGGGCGCCCGCAAAAGGTTGCTTTCCTTTATCGGCGATGCCGGACGCGTCAACCATAGCCCCTCCCCTTGGCCTTGCCGGGCGGGTCAGGAATGCTATGGCCTTGGTGATGCAAGACCAGCGGACCCGCGACGCGCTCGCCCGGATCGACCGGGCGCTCGGCCGACTCGACGCCGCATTGAGCGCCGATTCGCCACCACCCAGGGAAGTCGAGGAACTGGCTCGGCTGAGGGAAGCGCACGCTCTGCTCCGCAACCGCGTCCAAACCGCGATCGGCGAAATCGATTCGCTGCTCGAGCGGCAGCCCGAGGAGGCCGCCTGATGGCCAATATCGATATCGAGGTGGCTGGCCGGCGCTACTCGGTCGCCTGCCGCGACGGCGAGGAAGAGCATCTGCGTTCGGTCGCCGCTTTGGTGGACCGCCGCGCCCGCGATGCCGCCGCCGCGCTCGGCAATCTCGGCGAATCGCGGCAATTGCTGTTCACCGCCCTCATGCTCGCCGACGACATCAAGGATGTGCAGGGGGGCAAGGAATTGCCGCCACCGCCGCCCGATACGCGCGTGGCCGAGGCGCTGGAGGCGCTCGCGTCCCGGGTCGAAGCGCTTGCGGCCCGCGCCGAAGCCCGCGCGCGCCCTTGAGAAATGGCGCGGCACTCCCTAGATTCAGCTCTGACGGGTACTGTCCGGTACGAGCTTTAGCGAACATCCCTGAGGCGATAAGACATCCTTGGGGGCTGTCCCTGCCCGGGTCCTGGCCCGACGTACATGGTCCCCACCTGACGTTCAGGCGTCAGAGGATATTCCGGCAAACGGCCACGATGGTCCCGTCACTTCCCCCTTCCAAGCCCGCTTTGCGCGATGCTGCCCTGAAGGCGCGGCGTGCCTATGCCCAATCGCTGACACCGGAAGTGCGGCAGGCGCTCGAGGCGGCGCTGGCGGACATCGTCCTGCCCCGCCTCATCGGTGCGAAGATCGTCTCCGCCTATCACCCGCTCAGGGACGAGATCAGCCCCTACCCCATTCTGGAAAAGCTCGGCCCGGGCCAGCGCGTCGCTCTGCCCTGGTTCGCGGATCGCGATGCCCGAATGATCTGGCGAGAAGCGCCCGCCAATGAACCGAGTCCGTGGGGCGTACTACAGCCTTCCGCCACCGCGGACGGGCTCGCACCTGACCTCGTCCTCGTCCCGCTCGTCGCCGCCGATCGCAACTGCACCCGCATCGGCCACGGCAAGGGCCATTATGACCGCGCCATCGCCCATCTGCGCGCCGGTAATCCCCGCCTCATCACCATCGGCCTCGCCTGGGACACACAGATTCTGGACGATCCGATTCCAGGCGACCCGTGGGACGAGCCGCTCGACGCCATCGCGACCCCGAAGGAATGGATTCAGTGCAGGAAGAAGTGAAACCCAAATGGCGGAACGGGGCCGGTATCGCCCTGATCCTGCTGCTGATCGCGATCTGGGGCGCGATCGTCGCAACGGTGGCGCCCTGGGTGGCGCAGCTGCCGTTCGTCGTGGAGATGCTGTTCTACGTCGCCGCCGGGATTGGCTGGATCTTTCCGGTGCGGCCGCTGCTCGTCTGGATGGAAACGGGCAAATGGCGGGTTCAGCGCTGAAGACCGGCACTATTGTGTCGATGCGCTTCGTCGTCGCAGCGCCGGTGGCGGGCGTGGTGCACAGCCTGCAGGACAAGAAGAACCACCCGATCGACTCGAAGCTGTCGGGCGACGGCGCGGACCTGATCTTCGATTTCGGCATTCGCGTCGCGCCAGGGCCGCGCTTTCTGGGCGAGCATGTGCGTAGCGAAGGCCCGGAACGACGCTTCGTCTATATCTGCGTCGGAAAGTCCGCGGGCGACCCTTCCTCCTGCTGGAGCAGGCGGATGAAGATCGACATCCACGATGTGCCGGCGGCGCTGCTGGAGCAGGCGCTCAAGGGCCAAACCCTGGTCGCCTCCATCCCCGGCACCGCCACCGACGGGACGCCATCATGCGCGACCGTCAGGCCGCGATCATGGTCCGTCGAATGAAGGAAAATGGCGCGAGTGACGGGACTCGAACCCGCGACCCTCGGCGTGACAGGCCGATACTCTAACCAACTGAGCTACACCCGCGCACTGGGTAGGGCGGCGAGTTAGGCGAGCGACTTTTGCCTGTCAACAAGCCACGGGCGTTATTCGCGTTTTCGATTCGCTTTCTCGATCAAGGTGCCTTCCTCGAACAGGAAGCCGGCAATGTCGGGCCGCCCGGCAGCGTCGAGGATGGTCTTGCCGATGATCAGAAAAGGTACCGCCAGCAACGCGCCCGCCGTGCCCCACACCCAGGCCCAGAAGCTCAGCGCGATCAGGATGAGCAGCGGATTGATCGTCAGGCGGCGGCCCACCAGCGCAGGCGTCACCAGATTCGCCTCGATGATGTGGATCGCGAAGAAGCTCGCCGCCGGCACCGCCGCCATCCACGGATCCGGGAAGACCATCAGTCCGCCCATGCCGAGCAGCAGCACCGAGCCGATCGCGCCGAGATAGGGGATGAAGTTCAGCAAGGCGACGATACCGCCCCACATCAAAGGCGTCGGCATGCCGATCGACCAGAGGATGCCCGCGATGATCAGCCCGACGCTGATGTTCACCATCGTGATCGTGCCGAGATAGAGCGAGGTCGCGTCCACCACCTTCTGGATCACCCGCGCCGTGGTCATCGCCCCGTCGAAGCTCGCGCGCCCGGTGATCGTGCGCTTCCGCATCCGGGTCCAGCCGGCGAGGAAGAAGAAGATCACCAGCAAAGCGAAGAGCAATTGCAGGATGGCATGCGGCGCGGAGGAGGCGATCATCTCCAGCGTCGAACTGGGCGGCTGCACCGTCACCGTCTGCGTGGAGCCGGGCAAAGCGGTGCTGGCGAACTGCTCCGCCATGTTGGTGAAGAATTGCTCCAGCTCCGCGAACCATTCGAAGACGGGCGCGAGCGTCTCGCGAATCGTGTCGATCCGGTCCGGCAATTCCTGCACCCACTGCATCGCCGGAATCAGGATGGACGCGATCGCGGCATTGGCGACGACGAGCAGCACCAGCACGCAGATCACGGCCGCCAGCACAGACGGCACATGACGCCGCTCCATCCACTCGAGCAAAGGCACCAGAGCGATGGCGATCACCAGAGCGGCGGTGGTCGGCAGGAAGAATTCGGCACCGAAGCGCAAGGCGAACGGCGCGGCGAGGATCAGCAACAACCCGAACAGCAGGTTCAGCGAGGCGAGCAGGCGGTCGCGGCGGAAGCCGATGGGACCTAGCTCCTCCTCCGCTTCAGGCGGAAGCGGCGGCGGCGTACGGCCCTGCCCTTCGCTGACCTCGTTCATATCCGCCCCCGCCAGCCGGCCGCGCAGCTGGCGCGGCCCTTAAAAACTGGTGCCCCTGGCCCGAGTCGAACGGGCACTCCTTGCGGAACTCGATTTTGAGTCGAGCGCGTCTACCAATTCCGCCACAGGGGCACGCCGGGCGTATCTAGGGCGGCAAAAGCCCCGGAGCAACCGATCCCGATCAGCTTGCGTAGCTCAATAACGCTGCCCGCCATGATTGGGCGGCGGAGGATAGCCGGGCTGCGGCGGATAACCGCCACCATAGCCCCCGCCATAGCCGCCCTTTGGATCGGGGCCGAAGCGGTTGGGTCCGCGCGTTCCTTCGCTGACATAGAAAACAAGCAATACGATCATGCCGATCAGCGGGACGATGCTGATCAAAATCCACCAGCCGGAACGGTCGGTATCGTGCAGCCGCCGGATGACCACCGCCAGCGCCGGGATGAAAATGATCAGGCTCCACAGGCACAGCAGGCCGAGCAGGATCCAGGTGCCGGTACCCAGTTCCTGCATCAGCATGTCGATGTTGATATTGCCCTCCCAGGAATAGCCACTCGAATAGCTGCCGTAGGATTCGGAATAGGAATAGGAACTGTAGCTCGGGGAAATGCCGCCCCGGTCCTGGACCCGCATGATCGCCGGCACGACCATCGCGATCAGGATACCGGTGAGCACCGCGCCGACGATGAAATTGAACAGCTGCCAGAGCCAGAATTCCTTACGGCGCGAACGGCCTTCGAAATCCGCATAGCGGCGCAACGGCATGAACATATAGCCCATCGGACTCTCCCCCTTCGAGCCCGCGCCTCAAGTCCGGCTCCGCCCCCCGGCGGCCCCGATCAGCGCGTGGCGTTGTACCGCAATTGCTCGGGCGTCAGTTCGAACCCGATCAGCAATTCATAGCGCGCCTGTTCGACCGCCGCCCGGACCGTGGGATCGGCGAGCGGATCGAGCGCGGCGTTGGGATCGCCCGGGCGCCGCACGCGCGTGATCATGGAACGGATATTGTCGGGCAGCGTCGCGGCAGAGCGATTGACCAGCGAGGTCGCATTGCTGGCCGCCTGGCCGCGATAGGAACCGTCGGCGAAATTGATCACGACCCGGCCCGTCCGCTTCGACACGACGTTGCCATTGCCCTGCACGACCGTGGCGAAATAGGGCAGCACCACCTGGCGCGCACCGCGATTGTCGCTCCGGAGCGCGACCACGTCGAAATTGGCGCGGGTGACGAGCTGCGCGCCGCTTTCGACGCAGGAACCCCGCACGTTCGTCATCGTCGCGACGACGTCGATCGCGGACGCGTCGCGGCTGTTTTCCGGACTGAACAGGGTGATGTCGCCGGCCGGCGCGGGAATCGCCGTGGGCGGGCAGGCGCTGTAGGCGGCCAGGATGCCCGTCGGGAGGACGTCGCCCTGCCTCGCGCACCCCGCCAGAGCGAGCAGCGACAGGCAGAAGGCCGGGGCGATCAGCGATTTTTGCACGTGCGGGACATCCTTGAAACAAAACAATAAGCGCGAGGCGGCACTCGCCTTTCCCCCGGGCAAGCGGCGCGACCATAAGAAGCGGCGCTCACCCTGACAAGCGATGAACAGGCATGGCCGGTGGACGCGGAGACTGGTTCATCTTAGGGCCATCCCCATATTCCAGCCATGACCGACACCAAGCCGCCCCTCCATCTGCTGATCGCCGCCCCCCGTGGTTTCTGCGCCGGGGTGGATCGAGCGATTCGCATCGTCGAACTGGCGCTCGAGCGCTGGGGCGCGCCGGTCTATGTCCGCCACGAAATCGTACATAACAAGTTCGTCGTCGACAGTCTGAAAGCCAAGGGCGCGATCTTCGTGAAGGAACTGGACGAAGTGCCGGACGGCGTGCCGGTCGTCTTTTCCGCGCATGGCGTACCGAAAGCCGTGCCGGCCAAGGCGGCGGAGCGCGGCCTCACTTACGTCGATGCCACCTGTCCGCTCGTCTCCAAGGTGCACCGCCAGGCGGAGCGACTGGTCCAGCAGGGCAGGCATATCCTGTTCGTCGGCCATGCCGGCCATCCCGAGGTGATCGGTACGTTCGGGCAGGTGCCGGAAGGCGGCATGACCCTGGTCGAAACGGTCGAGGATGCCGAGATGCTGGCGGTCGCCGACGCCGGCAATCTTTCCTTCCTGACCCAGACGACCCTATCGGTGGACGATACCGCGGAGATCGTCGCGACGCTTCGCCGGCGTTTCCCCGACATCGCCGTGCCGCGCAGCGAGGATATTTGCTACGCAACCACCAACCGTCAGAATGCGGTCAAGGGCATTGCCGAACGCTGCGACAAATTGCTGGTGATCGGCGCCCCGAACAGCTCCAATTCGCTCCGCCTGGTGGAGGTGTCGGAGCGCTGCGGGACACCCGCCCGGCTCGTGCAACGCGGCCCCGACGTGGATTTCGACTGGCTCGGCGACGCCCGCACGGTCGGGCTCACCGCGGGCGCCTCCGCGCCCGAACTGCTGGTCCGCGAAGTTGTGGACGCGCTGGCGACCCGCTTCGACATCACCGAGGAGCAAGCGGACGGCGTGCAGGAGAATATGGTGTTCAAGCTCCCCGCCGGCCTCGCGGCCTGACCCCCGTCCCCATGACGGAAGTCGAGATTTTCACGGACGGCGCGTGCAAGGGCAATCCGGGTCCGGGCGGCTGGGGCGCGGTGATCCGCGCCGGCGCGCACGAGAAAGAAGTGTCCGGCGGCGAAGCGCTGACCACCAACAACCGGATGGAGCTGATGGCCGCGATCGGCGCGCTCAAGGTGCTCAAGCGGCCCTGCAAGATCACGCTCAGCACCGACAGCATCTATGTCCGCGACGGCATCACCAAATGGATCCACGGCTGGCAACGCAACGGCTGGCGCACGGCGGACAAGAAGCCGGTGAAGAATGCCGATCTGTGGCAGGCGCTGCTGGAAGCTGCGGGGCCGCACACGATCAGCTGGGAATGGGTGAAGGGCCATGCCGGCCACCCGGAAAATGAGCGTGCCGACCGGCTCGCCTGCGACGCCGCCGGTCAGTTCGTGAAGCGGCCGGGCGCGTAAGCGGACGGATCGATAGCCACGACCGCCGGGTCGGGCGCGCGGCCCAGCAACAGGGCAGCCGCCAGCTTCGCCGCCGCCGGTGCCGTCTGGATGCCGAAGCCCCCCTGCCCCGCGCACCAGAAGAAGCCGGGCACGCGCGGGTCGAAACCGTAAACCGGCAATCGGTCCGGCGCGAAGCTTCTGAGACCCGCCCAGCGGCGCTCGACGCGCTGGATCGGCCAGTCGACCGCCTGTTCGAATCGATCGATGGCGATGGCGGCGTCCAGTTCCTCCGGGGCCGCGTCGCACGGATCGCAGGGCGTCTCGTCATGCGGGCTGAGCCACAGGCGTCCACCCGCTTCGGGCTTGAAATAGAATCGCTCGGCGGCGTCCATGACCAGTGGGAGATCGGGATCAGCGGCGGGGGCCATCGCGAGCTGAACCAGCGTGCGGCGATAGGGACGGATGCCCAGCATTCGCGCCGCGGCGAGCTTTGCGATCGGATCGGCCCAGGCGCCGGCCGCATTGACGACAATGTCGGCTGCGACCGGCCCCGCCTTCGTCGACAGCCTCCAGCCAGCCGCGTCGCGGACCAGGGCAGTAACTTCGGTGTTGTTCAGAAGTGCCGCACCGTACTTACGGGCGCTTCGCAGACAGGCGGCGTGGAGCGCGGCCACGTCGATGTCCGCGCAACTCGGCTCCGCGACCGCCCGATTCCAGCCGGCACGCAGCATCGGCAGGCGCCCGGCGAGCGCGACGCGATCGAGCATATGGAGTTCGACCGAGCCGCCGAACGACGCGAGCAGGCCGTCGAGCGCCGCCTCACCCGTCTCATCGGCGATATGCAGAGCACCGCGCGCCGACAGGAAGGGCCGCTCGGAGAAATCGGGATCGGGGGCTTCGAGCAGAGGTTTGGAGGCAGTCGTCAGCGGCTGCACGAACGGCCCGCCATAGGTTTCCGACCAGAAAGCGGCCGAGCGTCCGGTCGCATGATAGCCGGGCTGGTCCTCGGCCTCGAGCAGGACGACCGAGGCGTGCGGCGCGACTTCGGCGGCCAGGCTCGCGCCCGCCATCCCCGCGCCGATGATGGCGATGTCGAAACGCTGGCTCACGTGGCGCGCCTGTCCAGGAACGCGTCGATCCGGGCGAGCGCGGCAAGCCGCGTCGGGTCGGCCTCCCGCAATATCTCGTGCGCGCAGCCTTCGTACATTTCCAGCTCGGCGTTCGGCAGAAAGGCGGCCGTTCGCCGGATCGCGGGTCCGCTGACCAGACGGTCCCCGGCCGCGCCCAGCATCAGGATGGGCAGTTCGATCCGCTTCAGATTGGCGGGGGTGAAGCCGCGCGCCGAGCGGTAGGCGGCGCGCAGCCAGCCGAAGGTCGGCGCGGCGGGGCGGAAGTCCGGCTCCTGCTCCCACCAATAAGCCTCATCCTCATAACGCTCGACGCATGAGGTCAGCACTTGCTGGCGCTTCGAACCCGCGGGTGCCGTCGCCAGCGGTGCCTTCCATAATCCCCTCTTTCCGAATCCGGCGGCGGTTATCGCCCCGGCCATCGCTCGCGCCAGCGGTGGCGGCAGCGGGGCGCTGTTCACGTCGATCATCGGCGCGATCAGCACGGCGGCGGCGATGGCGGGCGGCCGCTCGATCAGCAGCCGCAACAGCATATGCCCGCCGAGCGAATGAGCGACGATCACATGCGGCGCGGGATTAGCCGCCATCCAGTCCGCCACCAGGCCCGCCATATCTTCCAGCAGCGGATCGAAGCTGGCGATGTCCTGACCTTCAATATCGCCTTTCGACTTCCCCTGCCCGCGCCAGTCGAAGGATGACACATTCCAGCCTGCATCATGCCAATGGCCGGCTGCCTCGAGATATTTCTCGATGAAATCGCCGCGCCCGCCCGCGAACATCAGGCTGCCGCGCGCCTGCCCAGCGGACTGCGGCCAATCGGCGCGGCGATAGCGCCAGCCATCCGGCGCGGCCCAATGCCATAGCCGCATCCCTGCCGGGTGGGCACGCCGGTCGATCTCGTTCATCGCTGGCCGGTTAGGCCGGGCGGGCCTGTGCCGTCCAGCCCGCCGCGTCCGTATCAGTCGCGTCGCGCGGACCCGACGTTCTCCAACTCGGAGATTCGCAGCTCCACGCTCGCGCCGCCACCGCGCGGCGCCCCGACCCAGATGTCGTAGCGGCCGCTGGCGGGCCGCTCGAACCGGTAGGCGGCACCGGTCGCCGAAAGCGGCGTGCAATGCCACTGTCCGTCCGGACTGTTGATCAGCAGCGAAACGTTCGCACCGACGGCGGTGATGGTCAGCGGCAGCCCTTCCGCCCGATAAGCAAGCCGCAGATCGGGCGCGCGGGAGACGAAGCCGGTGCAATCGGGCTGCACGGTCGCAGCGTCCACCGGACCGCCCGACCGCAGGCGCAAGACGCGTGGATCGGGCACGAAGCCGCCGTTGAGCGTCACCGAGCCGTAATTGGGCGCGAGGCCGAAATCCACTTCGCCGGACTCGCCGCTGCCGCTGCGCGGGCAGCGCGGGTGGCCGGGACAGATCATGAAGCGCTCGCGCGGCTGCTGCGTGGCACCGTCCGGCTGGGCGCCGAGCAGGAGCAGGGCCAGTTCGACGATCATTTCATCCCCCCTTCCGGAAGCGGCGCATATTGCCTCAACCGCATGCCCGCGCAAAGGCCGGCACAAAGGTGACCGCCACGGTTACGTTTTCCTAATCAACCCTCCTTAGAGCCGTCCTGTGATGGGTGAGGGTCTATCCTGGATATTGCTGGGCGCGCTGGCGGTGCTGCTGCTGGCGGCGGCGATTTGCGACATTCGCAGACGCGAGATCGACCATTGGACGGTCATCGCGATCGCGCTGCTCGCCATTCCCTTCTGGGTTTCCGAGGGCCTCGCCTTCTGGCCGGACATGGCGCTGCAGATCGGCGTCGCGGGCATCGTCTTCGCGGTCTTTGCGGCGATGTTCGCATTCGGCTGGATGGGCGGCGGCGATGTGAAGCTGCTCGCCGCGCTGGCGCTCTGGCTGCCGTGGCAGGCGCTCATCCTGATGCTGGTCATCATGTCTTTCGCCGGGGGCGTGCTGACGCTCGGCATGGTCGTCTGGACCAGGCTGAAGCGCGGTCCGAACCCCGAAATTCCGTACGGCGTCGCCATCGCCTTTTCCGGGCTTTGGCTGATTGGCGAACGGTTCCTTAACCAATTTGGATGATGGATAGCCGCGAAATTTTTTAGGCTCGCGGCCTTAGGAGGCAAGTCTCGTCATGGACGTTCGCAAGATCATATTGCTGGTCGGCGCGCTGGTCGTAGCGGGCGTTACCGCCTTCTTCGCGCGCACCATGTTCATCGGCGCGGCAGCGCCGGAGGCAGTAGCCCAGGCGCCGGTGCAGCAAGGCCCCGAAGTGCTGGTGGCGACCCGCACGCTTCCGGTCGGCACGATCATCGATGCCGAGGCCCTGCGCTACCAGGTGTGGCCGGAAGGCCTCGTCCAGCCGGCCTATTTTATCCGCAACGGTGAAGGCGGCGATCCGCAGGACCTGATCGGCACCGTCGTGCGCAACGAAATCGCCGCCGGCCAGCCGCTGACCCAGGGCGCCATCGTGCGTCCGGGCGATCGCGGCTTCCTGGCCGCCGCTCTGGGGCCGGGCATGCGCGCCATCACGGTCAGCGTCTCCGCCACGAGCGGCGTCGCCGGCTTCGTCTTCCCGGGCGACCGGGTCGATCTGGTGCTGACGCAGGAAGTGGCGGGCACCGAAGAAGGCGAGCCTTCGCTGAAAGTGTCCGAAACCGTGATCCGCAACATCCGCGTGCTGGCGGTCGATCAGCGCATCAATGCGCGCGACGAGAATGGCAATCAGGTCGCCACGCCCATGTCGACCGTGACGTTCGAGGCCACGCCGCGGATCGCGGAAAAGATCATGGTCGCGCAGACCATCGGCTCGCTGTCGCTGTCGCTGCGCGGCCTGGCGGAGAACAATGCCGAGCTGGAGCGTGCGATCGCGTCCGGCGAAGTGCAGATGCCGCAAAATGGCGACGCCGCGGCCGAGCGGCAGGTGCTGCTGCGTGTCGCCAGCCAGCCGCAGGAGAATGGGTCCACCTTCTCCGTCGGCGGTGACGTGTCCCGCTTCCAGCGCCGCTCAATGCCGCGCCAGCGCCCGGCCGCGCCAGCGCCGGCCGCCGGTCCGCCCGTCACCGTGACGGTCCGCGAAGGCGGCGATCCGAACATCCCGCAAGGCCCGACGGTGCGCGTCGTGCGGGGCAACAATGTCACCGTCGTTCCGGTGGGGGGGCGTTAAGATGCCGAACGCAAATATCAAACGCAGCCGTATGCGCCTGGCGCTGGCGGCCGCGATGGCTCTGGCGATGACGGTTCCGGCCGCGCCCGCCATGGCGCAGACGCCGGTCGCCCCGTCCGATGAGATGGTCCTGTCCGTCGGCTCCGGCCGCCTGGTCCAGCTCAACGGCACGATGGCCGACGTCTTCGTGGCCAATGACGGCGTCGCCGACGTCCAGGTCCGCTCGAACGAGTCGGTCTACATCTTCGGCAAGGCGCCCGGGCAGACCACGGTCTACGCCACCGATCGCAGCGGCCGGGTGATTTATTCCGCCTCGATCCGGGTGGGCCAGAACCTCGCCTCCGTCGATCAGATGCTGACGCTGGCCATGCCGGAATCGGACATCACGGCGACGCCGATGAACGGCCTTGTGCTGCTCACCGGCACGGTCGGCGCGCCCGCCGACGTGGAAGAAGCCCAGCGCCTCGTCCAGGCTTTCGTCGGCGAGGGCACGCAGGTGGTCAGCCGCCTGCGCACCGCGACGCCGCAACAGGTCATGCTGAAAGTGACGATCGCCGAAGTCAGCCGCACGCTCACCCGGGGGGTCGGCGCGAATCTGCAGGGCGGCAACGGCAACGGCTTCAGCTTTGCACAGGGCCGTGATTTCATCGACGACACCGATCCGCTGAACCCGGTCACCACCTTTCTGTCTCCCGGCACGACCGCGGTCGGGCGTGTCCTTGACGTGCTCGGCGTCAATGTCACCGGCGCGCTCGATCTGAACGAGACGAATGGCCTGGTCACGATCCTGGCCGAGCCGACGCTGACGGCTTTGTCGGGCGAGACCGCAAGCTTCCTGGCCGGTGGCGAATTCCCCATTCCAATCGCTCAGGCACTCGGCCAGACCTCGATCGAATTTCGCTCCTACGGTGTCGGTTTGGCCTTCAGCCCGACGGTGCTTGAAGGCGGGCGCATCTCGATGCGTGTCCGGCCGGAAGTCTCAGAACTCTCTGCGGCTGGCGCGGTCCAGTTCAACGGCACCGAAATCCCCTCGCTGACGACCCGCCGGGTCGAAACGACAGTGGAACTCGGTTCAGGGCAGAGCTTCGTGATCGGCGGTCTGCTGCGCAACACGGGCAACAACAACATCACCCGCACGCCCTTCCTCGGCAATCTGCCGATCATCGGGGCGCTCTTCCGGTCCAATTCCTTCCGCCGCGAAGAGACCGAATTGGTGATCGTGGTCACACCCTATCTGGTCCAGCCGGTCTCGGCGAACCGGATCGCGCTGCCGACCGACGGCTATCGCCACGCTAATGACGGGCAGCGCGTCCTGATGGGCCAGAGCCACGGCAGCCAGCGCCAGAACGATCCGCGTCCGGCCCCGACCAGCGCCGCGCCGCGCACGGTGGGGCCCGGCGTATCGGGCGGCTCGGCTTCGACCGCGCCGGTCACCACGCCGGTCGCCGCGGCGCCGGCAACGGGCGGCAGCGCCCGTCCCGGCTTCGACTTTTAAGGCATGAGAGGAACGACCATGCGCCGCGTACAGTTCACCGCCGCCCTCCTGATCACCGCCAGCCTCGCGGGCTGCGCGAGCGGTCCGAGCGGGCCGGTCACCGCCCGCAACAATCCGAGCCTCTATTCGGTCCATCAGCCGGTCATCCAGCGGAACGATTATGTGCTCGATCTCGACGCCTCCGGCGACAGCTTGTCTGTTTCCGAACAGGCGCGCCTCGCCGCGTGGCTCGAATCGATCGAGCTGCGCTACGGGGATCGCCTCTACGTCGATGAGCCGCGCGACTATCCGGCGGCGGGCGCCCGCGCCGGCGTCGCGTCGCTGGTGGGCGAATATGGCATGCTGCTGCAGCCGGGAAGCGCGCCCATCGTCCAGGGCGCTGTTGCGCCCGGCACGGTCCGGCTGGTCGTCAGCCGCGCCACCGCTTCGGTGCCGACCTGTCCGGACTGGGGCGAGGATCAGGTCGCGCCGACCGTGCGTACCTCATCCAATTATGGCTGCGCGACCAATTCGAACCTGTCGGCGATGATCGCCGATCCGAACGACCTGGTGGTCGGCCGGGAAGGCAATGTGAACCGCAGCTCGCAGACCGCCAATCGCGCGGTTCGCGTTTATCGCGACCGCGCGCAGACGGGCGCCTCGGGCACCGTCGCATCGCCCGGCACTTCGGGAGGGAATTGATGAACGCGCCCATGAACCACGGTCGCGGTGGCGGCATGCGTGACCCGTTCACGGCCTTCGTCTGCGACGACGAGACCGCCGAGCTGATTCGCCCGGTCGCCGTCGAAAATGGCTGGTCGCCGGAGAAAGTGAACAAGGGCGGCTTGCGCAATGCGATCCAGACCCTGTCCGTGTCGGCAAGTCCGCACATCCTGTTCGTCGACATGTCCGAAAGCGGCGATCCGCTGAACGATATCAACGCGCTGGCCGAAGTGTGCGAACCCGGCACCGTCGTGATCGCGGCGGGGCAGGTCAACGACGTGCGCCTGTATCGCGACCTGATCGCCAGCGGCATCCAGGAATATCTGCTGAAGCCGATCAGCCCGGACCATCTGCGCGACGCCTTCGTCAATGCGCAGATGACCGTCTCCGGCCCGCGCACGGTGGAAGCCGCGACCGACAAGCCCAACGTCATGGCCGCCGTGATCGGCGTGCGTGGCGGCGCCGGCGCATCGACGCTGGCCTCGTCCCTTGCCTGGCTGATGGGCGACAAAGCGGGCCGCTCGACGGCTTTGCTCGACCTCGACATCCATTTCGGCACGGGCGCGCTCAGCCTCGATCTCGAGCCTGGCCGCGGGCTGACCGACGCGATCGAGAATCCGGGCCGCATCGACGGCCTGTTCATCGAACGGGCGATGGTCCGCGCCAATGACCGGCTCTGCGTGCTGTCCGCCGAAGCGCCGATCAACCAGCCGATGCTTACCGACGGTTCGGCCTATTTCCAGCTGGAGGAAGAGATCCGCCACGCCTTCGAAGGCACGGTGATCGATTTCCCGCGCAACGTGCTGGTCCAGTTCCCGCATCTGCTGAACGAGGTCCATGTCGTGGTCCTCGCGGTCGAGTTCACCCTCGCCGCGACCCGTGACACGATCCGCATCCTGTCCTGGCTGAAGGCGAACGCGCCGCAAGCCCGGGTGATCATTGCCGCCAACAAGGTGGTGGCGACGGCGCAGGAAGTGAGCCGCAAGGACTTCGAAAGCTCGATCGAGCGCAAGGTCGATGTCGTCCTGCCCTATGACGCGCGCTGCGCGGCCCAGGCGGCGAAGCTCGGCCAGCCGCTCGCCAAGGCAGCGAAGAATTCCAAGCTCGCGCAAGCGCTCAACCAGTTGCTGACGCTGACCATGGAAAGCGCCGAATCCGAGGATGGCGGCGAGAAGCCGGCCGAATCCAGCTCGCTGTTCAGCAAGCTCGGCCTGGGCGCGCTCGGCAAGAAGAAGGAATCGGCCAAGGTCGCGCTGACCAAGTGACGGCCCTGGACTGACGCCCGGCGACGGGCGGGTGGAGAGTATCGAATGGACATGATGATGCTGATGATCGGTGGGGGCGTCCTGGGCGTCATCCTCGTCGTCGCCGCCTTGATGTCCGGGCCATCGCTCGCCAAGGCGACCAGCCGGCGGCTGGAAGGCGTACGCGAGCGACACAGCCGTTCCAGCGATGTCGTCCAGCAGGTTCAGCTGAAGAAGATCCTCGCCAACCGCAAGCAGACGGGCAAGGTCGACAGCCTCGCCTCCTCGCTGATCCCCAACCCGGCTTTGCTCCGCTCGCGGCTTGCGATGACGGGCAAAAGCTGGACGCTGGCACAATATGTCGGTGCCTCGGCGGGACTCCTGTTCGTCACCTTCGTCCTGCTGTTCCTGCGCGGCGCACCGCCAATGCTGGCGCTGTGCCTCGGCCTGTTCGTCGCGCTCGCCATCCCGCATTTCATCGTCAACCGCTTCATCAAGAAGCGCGCGGCGCAATTCACCGCCCGCTTCCCCGACGCGATCGAGCTGATGGTGCGCGGCCTGCGTTCCGGTCTGCCGATTTCCGAGACGATCGGCGTCGTCGGTCAGGAGATTCCCGGCCCCGTCGGCGTCGAGTTCAAGGAAGTCGCCGACAAGATGCGGATCGGCAAGACCATGGAGGTCGCCCTGCAGGACACGGCCGACCGCCTGAAGACGCCGGAATTCCAGTTCTTCGTCATCAGCCTGGCGATCCAGCGCGAGACGGGCGGCAATCTGGCCGAGACGCTGAGCAACCTGGCCGACGTGCTGCGCAAGCGTTCGCAGATGAAGCTGAAGATCAAGGCGATGTCGTCGGAAGCCAAGGCCTCGGCCTGGATTGTCGGCGCCCTGCCCTTCATCGTCTTCGGTCTCGTTTACTCGATGAACCCCGAATATCTGGAAGGCTTCTTCACCGAGCAGAGGCTGATGATCGCCGGGCTCGGCGGGCTGATCTGGATGGGGATCGGCGTCTTCATCATGGCCAAAATGGTCAATTTCGAAATCTGACGGGGACGAAGAGAATCATGCCTCCTGCCTCCGGCCCCAGCCTCTTCGGGATCGACCTGACCGCCCTCGCCACGTTGCTGGCGGCGGTGGCGGCCTTCGCCGTGCTCATCGCCATCTATGCCGCGACCACGGTCCGCGACCCGATGGCACGCCGCGTGAAGGCGCTGACCGAGCGGCGCGAGCAGCTGAAGGCCGGTATCGTCGCGTCCACCTCCAAGCGCCGCAAGAGCATCACCAACCAGAATGAGGTCGCCGACAAGGTCCGCGGCATTCTCGCCTCGTTGCAGGTGCTGCAGGCGAGCCAGGTGGAAGCGGCGCAGAAGAAGCTGCTGCAGGCCGGCATCCGTTCGAAGGATTATGCCTTCGTCGTCATCTTCGCGCGGCTGGTGCTGCCGATCGTGGTCGGCACCATCGTGCTCACCGCCGTCTATGCCTTCGGCTGGCTCGAGGACTGGACGCCGCTGAAGCGCTACGGAATGATCGCCGGCTCGCTGATCCTCGCCTACAAGGCGCCGGATCTGTGGCTGAAGAACAAGATCGACAAGCGCACCAAGGCGATCCGTAAGGGCCTGCCGGACGCGCTCGACCTGCTGGTGATCTGCGCCGAAGCGGGCCTGACCGTGGACGCCGCCTTCAGCCGCGTCGCCCGCGAACTGGGCAAGGGCTATCCCGAGCTGGGCGACGAGTTCGCTCTGACCTCGATCGAGCTCGGCTTCCTGACCGACCGGCGGCAGGCGTTCGAGAACCTCGCCGCGCGCATCGATCTGGATTCGGTTCGCGGCGTGGTCACGACCATGGTCCAGACCGAGAAATACGGCACCCCGCTCGCCTCCGCGCTGCGCGTGCTGTCGGCCGAGTTCCGCAACGAGCGGATGATGCGCGCCGAGGAGAAAGCCGCGCGGCTGCCGGCGATCATGACCGTGCCGCTGATCCTGTTCATCCTCCCGACCCTGTTCATCGTGATCCTGGGTCCGGCGGCGTGCAGCATCGCCGACGCGTTCGGGAACAAATAGAACCGCCTGCGGAACAATCCCGCCCCTCCTCCGCTTGTGCCTCAAACAGGTTTGGAGGGTTCGATGGGTTTCGAATTCACGTTGAACGAGTGGCTGGTCGTCGGGCTGGTCTTCCTGCTCGGGCTGGTGCTGGGCGGCGCCCTGTTCGCTGGCGGTGGCCGCAAGCATAAGGAGCGCTATGCCGACGAGCATCGCCGCGCGAACGAACTGCAGGCGGAGAATGACCGGCTGCGCAAGGATGTGCGGGTGTCCGACGCCAGCGCGGCACGAGCAGAGGCGAAGGCCGAGCGGACCTGATCTTCCCGGTCACCGGCACTCGCCGATAATCCCCCGGCCGAGCTGAAACTCGGTGTTGCGCGGTGTGGCTGGGTCGCGACAAGCGAGCAGGTAAACTGCTTCAGCGCCGCCGGTGTGCGTCGCCACGCGAGAATTCGGGCCGACATGTTCGAGATAATTGGGTTTGCGCCCAGCCTCGCAGGCGAAGGATTCGCCCCACGAACCCGGGCGCGGATTGAGGTTGCACAGGGTATAGGCGATCCGGAAATCGCAATTGTTCACGACCGCACCGAAACCGCCAGCCCCGGCATCGCGGCCTGGAACCAGCGCCCGCAGGCAGCGCGCCGCATATTCGTCGGTATCCACCGCTACCTGCTGACGCGGACCGGCCGGCGTGGTGCCGGCTGACGGCAAAGGATCGGATATCTCCGCCACCTCGGTACCGGACGCGCCGGCATCCACCGGAATTCCAAGCCGGGTGAGATGATGACGCGCGACGCAGGCCTTGGCGACGCGGTCCGCATCACCGCCGTCGGCTGCCGTCCTGCGAAGTGTCTCGATCGCGTTCGCGTCTCCCCGGCCAGCGTCTGCGGCGTAGCGCGCATTGAAGGCAACGATATTGATGTCGAGATTGCTCACCGCGCTGGCGGCATCTTCACCACCTGAGAAAGCGTAATAGTCGGCGAAGGCGCCTTCATATTCGGACTGGCACGCCTGAATGGAGCGGTTAGCCGCGGCACGCTCGGCGGGTGTCAGCCGCACGCTCCGGTCATACGTCCGGCTCGGATTGCGCAGCGCCCGCTGCACGGCGGGCGTAGCCAGCAAACGCTCCCCCTCGGCAAGGCGGGCCGCGTATGCCGCAGAGACAGACCGCGCGGGTGCCGAGGCAGGTGGGTTGGCCGGGCGCGACGACGCGGCCGGTCGCGCCGCTGATGAATTCGATGCCGCCGGACCGGCAGCGCGACCGAAACCTGGAACGCCTTGCTCGTGATGGCGAATGGCCACTTCGGCGAGGCAGACATGGACCCGGCGTGCCGTATCGATGCTCGATCTCGGGTCATCATGGCGCGCGAGCTCGGCGAGCTCCCTTTGACGCCAGGCCTGCAGATATTCGACCGATTGCAGGCCCTCCAGCAGAAACATCGCCGAGAACCAATTGGAGCGTTGTTCGAAGCCGGCGCCTCCGCGCCCGCCCGTCGCCTCATAAGCCGCGATCTGGGCCGAGCAGCTGCTCCTGAAATCCGCTACCGCCGCCTCGGGGCGATTGCGGCTCTGGCCGAAAGCGGGCGTGGCAAGGAAGGCACCGAGCGCCAGACAAGTCGCGAGCCTTCCCAGTCCTCCATCGCGCATTTCAGTCCTCCCCAGACATTAGGCTATTCGGGCCGATCCGCCTGTCAAAACGGGCGGCGGTCGACGGGCGCCTAACCCGTTAGCGGCTCGAGCACTCCGATCAGGTCACCGTCGGAGAGGCCATTGTCACGCCAGAAATCGCAGAAGTTTGCGGCGCATTCGGCCGGCACCGCGCCGGGCGGAAACGGCCCGGCCAGCCAATCGCCCTCGCCGAAGATCGAGCGCGGTGGCTCCCAGTGGCGCAGCACAAAGGGCTGGTCCACCGCGTCGTTGGCATAGCGGCCGGCGCCGTCGGTTCGCACTGTCCGCCACGACACTTTAAACCCTTCAAGCGCCGGATCATTCGACAGCGCGGCGAGCTTCTCCTTGTCCGTGCTGAGCACGCCGATTGCCGAAGCCGCGCGATATTCGCCCGCGCGCGGTACGAAGAGATAGCGTTGGCGCCAGACGGATTCCGGTTGCGGCACGGGCGTCAGCCTTCTTTGCGAAGCGCCGCCTGGGCCGCGGCCAGCCGCGCGATGGGGACGCGGTAGGGTGAGGCGCTGACGTAATCGAGGTTCACGCTTTCGCAGAAGGCGATGCTGGCGGGGTCGCCGCCATGTTCGCCGCAAATGCCGAGCTTGATGTCCGGGCGGGTCGCGCGGCCGCGTTCGGCGGCGAGGCGGATCAGTTCGCCGACGCCTTCGACGTCGATGCTGACGAACGGATCCTTCGCGTAGATTCCCTTGTCGACATAGTCCTGCAGGAAGCGTCCGGCATCGTCGCGGCTGACGCCCAAAGTGGTCTGGGTGAGATCGTTGGTGCCGAAGCTGAAGAAGGCGGCATCCTCGGCGATCTGGCCAGCGGCAAGGGCGGCGCGGGGCAGTTCGATCATCGTGCCGATGAGGTAGTCGACGGCGACGCCCTGCTCTTCGAACACTTGTGACGCGGTGCGTTCGATCAGCGCCTTGATCGAGGACAGCTCCGCCTTGGTGCCGACCAGCGGCACCATCACTTCGGGCAGCGGCGGCTCACCCTCTTTCGCGACCGCGACGGCGGCTTCGAAGATGGCGCGGGCCTGCATCTCGTAGATTTCGGGATAGGTGATGCCGAGCCGGCAGCCGCGATGGCCGAGCATCGGGTTCATCTCGTGCAACTCCACGGCGCGGCGGCGCAGCGTCTCGACGGACATGCCGCCCTCAGCCGCGACCGCCTCGAACTCCGCTTCGCTCTGCGGGAGGAATTCGTGAAGGGGCGGATCGAGCAGGCGGATCGTTACCGGCAAGCCCGACATGATCCGGAAGATTTCGGCGAAGTCGGCGCGCTGTTCGGGGAGCAGTTTGGCCAGCGCTTCGCGCCGACCGGCTTCGTCCTCGGCCAGGATCATCTGGCGCACGGCGGTAACGCGGCCGGGCTCGAAGAACATATGTTCGGTGCGGCACAGGCCGATGCCCTCCGCGCCGAATTCGCGGGCATTGCGGCAGTCGGCGGGCGTTTCGGCATTGGTGCGCACGCGCAGACGGCGGTGGCGGTCGGCCCAGCCCATCAGCGTCCCGAAATCGCCGGACAGTTCGGGCTGGATGGTCGGGACTTCGCCGAGCATCACTTCGCCGGTGGTGCCGTCGATGGTGAGGATATCGCCCTCGCGCACCTCCTGCCCGCCGACGCGGAACAGGCGCTCGCGATAGTCGACCGAGAGGCTACCCGCGCCGGAGACGCAGGGACGCCCCATGCCGCGCGCGACGACGGCGGCGTGGCTGGTCATACCGCCGCGTGCCGTCAGGATCCCCTTCGCGGCGTGCATGCCGTGAATGTCTTCCGGGCTGGTTTCGATGCGGACGAGGATGACCGCTTCTCCCCTGCCCGCCCATTCCTCGGCAGTGTCGGCGTCGAACACCGCCTTGCCGCAGGCCGCGCCGGGTGACGCGGGCAGACCGCTGGCGATGACGTGCCGCTCGGCACCGGGATCGAGCGTCGGGTGCAGAAGCTGGTCGAGCGCGGAGGGATCGACGCGCAGGATCGCTTCTTCCTCCGTGATCACGCCTTCGTTGGCCATATCGACGGCGATGCGGAGCGCCGCCTTGGCGGTGCGCTTGCCGGAGCGGGTCTGCAGCATCCACAAGGTCCCGCGTTCGACCGTGAACTCGATGTCCTGCATGTCGCGATAATGGGCTTCGAGCGTATCGAAGACCCGGGCGAGCTCGGCATAGACCTCGGGCAAAGTCTCTTCCATCGACGGCGCCTTCGCCCCTGCCGCCTCGCGTGCCGCGAGCGTCAGATATTGCGGCGTGCGGATGCCGGCGACGACATCCTCGCCCTGCGCGTTGATCAGATATTCGCCATAATAAGCGCGCTCGCCGGTGGACGGATCGCGGGTGAAGGCGACGCCGGTCGCGGAGGTGTCGCCCATATTGCCGAACACCATCGCCTGCACGTTGACGGCGGTGCCCCAGGCGGCAGGGATGGAGTGCAGGCGGCGATAGGTTTTGGCCCGATCCGATTCCCAGGAGCCGAACACGGCGCCGACCGCGCCCCAGAGCTGCTCGTTCGGATCGGCGGGGAAATCGCGGCCCAGTTCCTCGCTGACGATCTGCTTGTAGCGGGCGACCAGCCGCTGCCAGTCCTCGGCCTCCAGGTCGGTATCGAGATGGACGCCCTTGTCCTCCTTGGCGATCTCCAGTGCTTCTTCGAACAAGCCGTGATCGACGCCCATGACGACGTCGGCATACATTTGCACGAAGCGGCGATAGCTGTCCCAGGCGAAGCGCGGATCGCCGGAGGTCGCGGCTAGGCCCTGCACCGTTTCGTCATTGAGGCCGAGATTGAGGACGGTGTCCATCATGCCGGGCATGGAGACGCGCGCGCCGGAGCGGACGGAGACCAGCAAGGGGTCCGCGCCATCGCCGAACCGCTTGCCGACGACCTGCTCGATATGGGCGATGCCGGTGGCGATGTCGGCGGTGAAGGCGTCGCAAAAGCCTTCGGGTGGATTGGTGAAGGCGGCGCAGGCTTCGGTGGAGAGGGTGAAGCCCGGAGGGACCGGTAGGCCGATCGACGCCATTTCCGCAAGGTTCGCGCCCTTGCCGCCGAGCAAATTCTTGTTGCCGGCCTCGCCATCGGAAGCGCCGCCGCCGAAGCGATAGAGGTAGCGGGTCATCGAATGTTCTTTCCGGCTGGAAGTTTCGTCGGGTGTCGAAGGTTCACACCCCCAGGGGCAAAAAACTTTTGAACCTTTCGAACCTTTCGCACCTTCACCCCTCGATCCTCGAAAAATCGGCCACCCGGTGCACCGCGCCGCGGATGCGGGCGAGCAGGTTCAGACGGGCCTCGCGCTTGGCAGGGTCGGAATCGTTCACGATCACCTCGTTGAAAAATGCATCCACCGGACCGCGCAGGGTCGCGAGCGCGCGCATCGCGCCCTCGAAATCCTCTTGGCTTACCGCGGCGGCGGCCTCCGGCTCAGCCGAATCCAACGCCGCGATCAGGGCAGTTTCCGCTGTTTCGGGCGTGTAGGAAAGTTCTCCTTCAGCCTCCCCCCTTGTGGGGGAGGTTGGTGGGGGGCCAGCCGCGTCTGCGGCTGAAGGATTCTCTTGCGACGCAGACGCGTCGCGCCCCCCACCTCGATCCTCCCCCACAAGGGGGGAGGAAGTTGCAGGCCACTCTTCCTTCTTCAGGATGTTCGCGGCGCGCTTGTAGCCGGCGAGGAGGTCCTTGCCTTCGGGCGTCTCGACGAACGCCTGCAAGGCGCGGACGCGGGCGAGCAGGCGGACGAGATCATCCTCCCCGCCAAGCGCAAACACCGCGTCGATGAGGTCGTGGCGGACACCGGCTTCACGCTGTTGGACCTTGAGGCGGTCGGCGAAGAAGGCGGGAACGTCTATGTAAATCTGGCTTGGAAACCGCTCATCAAGGCGAGCCAAGCCTTCATCATAGTCAACGTCCGTCCATTGACGGTTTATCCAGGCAACACAGCGCGCGGTGACCTCCATGAGGCGTACACGAAGATCGTTTGCCCGAAGCAAGTCGATGGCGCCAATGGCCGCTCGTCGCAACGCAAACGGATCGCGCGACCCTGTCGGACGCTCGTCGATTCCGAAGAAGCTGACGATTGTATCCAACTTGTCCGCCAAGCTTACCGCCACCGTCACCGGGGCGGTCGGCGCCTCGTCGCCCTGCCCGACCGGTTTGTAATGGTCACGGATCGCGGCGGCGACCTGGAGGTCCTCGCCTTGCGCCTCCGCGAGGTAGCCGCCGATCAGGCCTTGCAGTTCGGGGAATTCGCCGACCATCTGGGTGACGAGATCGGCCTTGCACAGCCGCGCGGCGCGTTCAGCGAGGTTGGCTAGATCCTCCCCACTTGTGGGGAGGGGGACCGCGCCGGAGGCGTGGTGGAGGGGGCTATCCGCGAGCGCAGAGGCAGGTCGAGAGCCCCCTCCACCACCGGCTTCGCCGGCGGTCCCCCTCCCCGTGAACGGGGAGGATCTGCCGGTGACGATGCCCTCGTCCACCAGCCAACGGGCCAGCTTGGCGACGCGCTCGACCTTGTCGGCGACGGTGCCGAGTTTTTCGTGGAAGACGATCTGGCCGAGCTTCGCCGCCTGCTCCTCCAGCGGGATTTTCAGATCCTGCTCCCAGAAGAAGCGGGCGTCGCTCAGGCGCGCGGCCAGCACTTTCTGATTGCCCTCGACGATCTTCGCGCCACCATCGGCCGCGACGATGTTGGCGACGCAGATGAAGGCGGGGGCGAGCGCCCCTCCACCATGCTGCGCATGGTCCCCCTCCCCATTGCTACGCGACAGGGAGGATTGGTTGAGCGCAAAATATTTCTGGTTGGTGCGCATGGTGAGCTGGATCACCTCGCGCGGGACTTCGAGGAAGGCCGGGTCGAAGCGGCCGAGCAGGGGCACCGGCCATTCGGTGAGGCCGGCATTTTCCTCGACCAGCCCTTCGTCCGCGACCATCGTCAGGCCGGCTGCGGAGGCGGCCGCGGCCGCGGCCGCGCCGTCGCGGATGATGCGGGCGCGCTCGTCCTGATCGACGATGACGTGGCAGGCGCGCAGCTTCTCGGCATAATCCTTCGCGCCGGCGAGGGTGATCGGGCCGGGATGGAGGAAGCGGTGGCCGATTGTGGCGGCGCCGCTCCGCACGTCGCCGATTTCGAGATCGACGACTTCCTCGTCCAGCATGGCGACGATGCCCTGCAGCGGGCGGACCCAGCGCAGGCTTTCGGTGCTGAGCGAGGCGGCGCCCCAGCGCATGGACTTGGGCCAGGGAAAGGCGCGGATGATGGCCGGGATGGCTTCGGCGAGCACTTCGGTGGTGGCGCGGCCGGGCTTTTCGATCACAGCGAACCAGATACCGTCGCGGTCGGTGAGTTGGTCCTGGGTCAGGCCGGTCTTGCGGAGGAAACCCTCCAGCGCCTGCGGCGGGGCGGAGGTGCGCGGGCCTTTCAATTCCTCACTGACCGCCGGGGTACCAAGCGGGAGGCCACGCGCGATCAAAGCGAGGCGGCGGGGGGTGGCATAGGTTTCGATGCTGGTCGCGGCGAGGCCGGATTTGGCGAGTTCGGCCTCGAACAGGCGGGCGAGGTCCGCACGGGCTTTCGCCTGCATGCGGGCGGGGATTTCCTCGGAGAGGAGTTCGAGCAGGAAATCAGACATATTGTTCACGCGGAGGCGCGGAGGCGCGGAGGAAGAAAGAAGTGTCGTTCACGCGGAGGCGCGGAGAAGAAGAGGAGGCGCGGAGGAAGAAGAGGTCTGAACGACGCGAAGCGTCCTTAAAATTCAGCGCGAGCATGAGGGCGCTATGCGCCGGGTGTTGGCTGCTCCGCGTCTCCCTTTTCTTCTCCGCGGCTCCGCGTGAAATCATCATCATCACGCCCCCTCCGCAGCCTTTCCAACGGCGCTTTGCGCCGCCGGAACCTTGGGCTGCTCCGCCCACCCGTTCTTCTCCATCCAGGCGGCGCAAGCGCCCTTCGCCAGGTCGCGGACGCGGCCGATATAGGCCTGGCGCTCGGCGACGCTGATCACCCCGCGGGCTTGCAGGGTGTTGAAGATGTGGCTGGCCTCGATCGCCTGTTCGTAGGCGGGGATGGGGAGCTTCGCCTCCAGGCAATTCTCGCATTCCGCCGCGGCCTTGCGGAACAGATCGAACAGGGCGTCCGTATCCGCGACTTCGAAGTTCCAGGTCGACATCTGGACCTCGTTCTCGTGATAGACGTCGCCATACGTCACGCCGCGATCGTTGAACGCCAGGTCGTACACGCTGTCGACATTCTGCACATACATGGCCAGCCGCTCGAGGCCGTAGGTGAGTTCACCCGCGACGGGGAGGCAATCGAAGCCGCCCATTTGCTGGAAATAGGTGAATTGCGTCACCTCCATGCCGTCGCACCAGACTTCCCAGCCGAGGCCCCAGGCGCCGAGCGTCGGGCTTTCCCAATCGTCCTCGACGAAGCGGATGTCGTGCTTGGTGAAATCGATGCCGATGGCTTCGAGGCTGCCCAGATAGAGCTGCTGCAGGTCCGGCGGGCTGGGCTTCAGGATCACCTGATATTGGTAATAATGCTGCAGCCGGTTGGGGTTCTCGCCATAGCGGCCGTCGGTCGGGCGGCGGCAAGGCTGAACGAAGGCGGCGTTCCACGGGTCCGGGCCGAGCGCGCGCAGGGTTGTCGCCGGGTGAAACGTCCCCGCCCCCATGCGCATGTCATAGGGTTGCAGGATCAGGCAGCCCCGGTCGCTCCAATATTGATGGAGGGTCAGGATCAGCTGCTGGAAGCTGAGCGGAGTCTTGCTGGGTTCGGCGGCCAAGGCGGAACAGCCCTTCAGGAGGCGAAATTTCGGGTCGCGCCGCTTTGGCGGATGGGGCAAGACCGGTCAAGGAAAGCGGCGAGAGGTATGCGTGTGCGCAGTTTGAAGCATGTTCTGGGCGGAATTTTCGCCGCCGCCCTGCTGGCCTTTTCCGGGCCGGCGGCGGCGCAGGTCGCGGCGGTCGCGTCCGAACCCGCCCGCGCTGCGGATCAGGCGGCGGCCCCGGCAGCGCCGCGTCCGGCGATCTGGCTGCTGCAGGACGAGGATACGAAAATCTACCTGTTCGGGACGGTCCACGTCTTCCCGGCGAGCCTGAACTGGCGGTCGGCGACGCTGAACCGCGTGATCGCCGAGGCGGACGAGCTGGTGATGGAAACGCCCGAGGCGTCGAGCGGCGAGATGGGCGATCCGTCGCGGCTGCTGGGACCGATGGACATGGGCAAGTCGATCCCGATCCTGGAGCGCGTCTCCCCCAGCGCGCGGCCGCGGCTGGCGGCGGTGCTGGCCGCGACCGGCATGCCGATGGCATATTTCGACAGCCTGCACACCTGGGCGGTCGCCTTCCTGCTCACCGGCATGCAGATCGCCGATACGAGCGGCGGCGCGCAGGGGGTGGAATTGAGCGGCGCCGAGGAAGTGCTGGGCGCGGACTTCCGGCGGCGCAAGAAGCCGATCAGCGGCGTCGAGACGATGGAAGACCAGATCAACGTTTTCGCCACCATGCCGATCGGCGCCCAGCGGCGCTTCCTGGAATCGCTCGTCGTCGAGGGCGATCCGGACGCCACGCCGCGGCCATCGACCGACAATGCCTGGGCCGCTGGCGATGTCGAGGCGATCGCGGCGGAAATGGGCGCGATGTCGCCTGAGCTGTATCACCCGCTTTTGACGCTAAGGAATCGGAACTGGACCGCCTGGCTGGTCCGGCGGCTGGAGCGGCCGGGCACGGTGCTCTTCGCAGTCGGGGCCGGGCATCTGGCCGGACCGGATTCGGTGCAGCGCATGCTCGCCGAGCAGGGCCTGGAGGCGCGCCGCATCGAATGAGCCGGCGATCGGGGGAGAATGACATGACGTTTGCTGGACGATATCGGGCAGGCCTGGCGCTGGCCGCGACAATATTCCTGGCGACGCCGGCCGTGGCGCTGCAGCCGGCTCCGGCCGCGCCTCCGGCCACTGCACCCGCCGCCGCTTCCGTGGCCGAGCCCCGCCCGGCAATCTGGCTGCTGGAGGATGAAGACACCAAAATCTATCTGTTCGGCACGACGCACGCCTTTCCCGCGACGGTGCGCTGGCGCTCGCCCCGGCTAAACGAGATCGTCGCGACGGCGGACGAACTGGTGCTCGAGATTGCGGAGCAGGGATCGGCCGATTTCGCGAGCAGCAGCATGAGCGCGGACGATTTCGCGCGCATGCTCCTGCCCGAACCCTCCCCAATCCTCGACCGCGTGCCCGAGACCCTTCGCCCCCGCCTGCGGGCCGCGCTCGACGCGATCGGCGCGCCGATGGAGCGCTGGGACCGGATGCATATCTGGGCAGCGGCCTTCGCTCTTTCCGGAATCCGCGCGGCGGAGGAAGCCACGGCCCGGTTCGGCGCCGATGCCCTGCGTGCGGAGCAGAGCAGCGCGGAAACCGTGCTGGCCGACGCCTTCCGGCAGCGCGGCAAGCCGATCAGCGGCGTGGAGACCGGGGACGCTCAATTGGGCGCGCTTGCGAACCTGTCGATGGAGGACCAGTTCGCCTTCCTCGAAGCGGCGCTCGATGGCCGGGGGATGGGCGCGGTCGGCAACGACCTGAATGCCGGCACCTGGACCCGCGGCGATGTCGACGCGATCGCGGCCGAGATGGCGACCATGCCGCCGGTGCTGATCCAGGCCCTGCTGGTAAATCGCAACCGCACGTGGACGACCTGGCTGACCGAGCGACTCGAACGGCCCGGTACCGTCCTGTTCGCGGTCGGCGCCGGGCATCTGGTCGGGTCCGATTCGGTGCAGGTGATGCTCGCCGCGCGAGGCTTGACCGTCCGAAGGATCGATTAGCTTTCGGAATATCCACGCGTTCGAAATGATTTAGCAGAAACTATGTCATGGTTCACCGACCTTTTGTCATGGTCGCTTGACATCATCGAAACGGGCCGCCATCTTGTCATGGTCGCTTGACATTATGTCACGCGATGATGACTGGAGGTTCGAACATGCAGGCCTATCGCCTGAGCGGGGACGAATGGGGGTTGTTGATCGCCATGCTGATGGTCGCGGGCGCCGTGGCGCTCGTGGCGGCGGCGTTGCTGGTCTGAAGTCATGGTCGCGCTGGACCATCATGCCATGAAGAACCGCCTGAAAGTGCTGCGCGCCGAACGCAATTGGAGCCAGGCGGAACTGGCCGCGCACCTCGACGTGTCGCGCCAGGCCGTGAACGCGATCGAGACGGGCAAATATGACCCGTCCCTTCCCCTCGCCTTCCGGATCGGCCGCCTGTTCGAGATGCAGATCGAGGAGATTTTCGATGACGAAGCCGGCGACCGCCGCAATGGATGATCTGCCCGCCGATGTGGACAACAAGCAGCGCGTGAAGCGCGTGCTGAAGATTGCCGGGCTGGTTTTCGCCGCGATCTTCCTGGCGGGGATCGGCACGGGCGTGACCGCGGCATCGCTGGAACGGGAGGGCATCACCCTCGTCACCGGCGCGATCATCGGCGCCGCCGCCTTGCTGGCGCTGACCTGCCTCTGGCTGGCGCTGCGCGTGGCGAATGCGCCGACCGGCGAGGCGCCGCCGACCCGCAAGGAGCGGCTGAACCGCAATATCCTGGCGGCCTGCGGACTGCTCGGTTTCGTCGCCGCAATCCTGATGATGTTCGTGCAGGGCGATACGGATGTCACGCGCGGCCTGCTCAGCAACGAGCCGCTGCAGCCGGGCATCGCCATCGCCTTGCTCGTGCTGATCGGCGTGGTGTTGCCGATCCTCTCCTTCGTCTGGCACCATTCCGCGGTCGATGAGCAGGAGATCGCCGCCTACAAGGACGGCGCGCTGTGGGGCATCAACGTCTTCATGATCGGTGGCCCCGTCTGGTGGATCGCCTGGCGCGGCGGCTTCCTGCCCGCGCCCGACGGCATCATCATCTATTTCGCCGCCATCACGGTGATGGGCGTCGTCTGGATGTGGAAGAAATATCGCTGAAACTTCTTGCCCCTACCCCAAAGAATCGATGTCCCGGAGTATCCAAAAATGAAGACGTTCCTGACCGGCCTGCTGGCCTTCACCGCATTCAGCACGCCGGCCTTTTCGCAGCAGGCCCCCGCCCCGGCCGCGCCCGCCGCCACGGCGGCCGCGCCGGCCCTGCCCGATGCCAGTCCGGCCATGTGGATCGTCCGCGACGAGGACACGATTATCTACCTGCTCGGCACCTTCCACATGCTGGACGGCCGGCGCTGGTTCAAGGACGAGGTCAGGACCGCGTTCGAGGCATCGAGCGAGCTGGTGCTGGAGGTGCTGCTGCCCGAGGATCCGGCGCAGCAGCAGGCGGCGATGGGGCCGCTCGTCATGCAATATGGCGTGGATGCGCAGGGCCGCACCCTGTCTTCGCGGCTGACCGCGGCGGAGAATGAGACGTTGAACCGGCTGCTGGCGCCGCTCGGCGTGCCGCCCGGCGCCTTCGATCGCTTCAAGCCCTGGTTCGTGAGCCTGACGCTCGCCCAGATTGCCGCGCAGGGACTCAATCTGGACCCCGCAAACTCGCCGGAAATGGTGCTGCGCCGCGCGGCCCGCGAACGCGGCATGGCGGAGAGCGAACTGGAAACGGCCGATTTCCAGATCCGCATGCTCGACAGCGTGCCGGACGAGAGCCAGCTGCGCGCGCTGAAGGAAATGCTCGCCGATCCCGACGCCGCCGTGCGCACGCTCCGGCCGATGCTCGATGCCTGGTCGCGCGGCGACGAGAACGGACTGGCGGCGGTCACGATGCAGGAGACCGGCCATGACGATCCGGCTTTCTATCGCATCATCTTCACCGACCGGAATGCGAACTGGGCGCAGTGGATCAGGACGCGCCTGGAGCGGCCGGGAACGGTGTTCATGGCGGTTGGCGCCGGGCATCTGGTCGGCCGGGGCAGTGTGCAGGAGCAACTGACGCGGCTGAACATCCCGTCGCAGCGCGTCGCCACCGCGGCGACCGGAGCGACTGCGGCGCCTGCGGCGACCGGGAGCACCCACGCTTACCCGCCGTGCCGCAGCCGGACCCAGGACCGCTGCCGGCAGCGGCGCTAATTCGATCAGAAGCAAGGAATAGAGATGATGAAGCTGCGGCTCCTCGCCATCCTGACCAGCCTCGCGCTTTCGGCCTGCGCCGGGGCCGCCGGCAATGAAGCGGACAATGCGAGCGCGGCCAATGCCGCCGCACCGAACACGTCCGCTTCCAACACCGCCACCGCGCAGTTGCCCGACGCCGATCCGGCGATGTGGGTGGTGCGGGACGAAGACACCACTATTTACCTGTTCGGCACTTTTCATTTGCTGGATGGCAAAGCGGATTGGTTCAACGACGAGATCCGGGTGGCCTTCGACCAAGCGCAGGAGCTGGTGACCGAAATCGACATGCGCGGCGGCACGCAGCAGATGGCGATCGATATGCAGCCGCTGATCATGCAATATGCGATCGACCCGCAGCGGCGGAAGCTTTCGGACGTGCTGACACCCGAGCAGAACCGCATCCTGAACGAGGCGCTGGCTTCCATGGGCGCGCCCCCGGGGGCGTTCGACATGTTCGAGCCGTGGTTCGCCAGCATGACGCTGAGCGCTGTCGTGGCGCAACGGCTGGGCATGACCGGCGATCATGGCGCGGAAACCGTGCTGCTGCGCGCCGCCGAGGGCCGCAACATGACACTCGGCGCGGTCGAGACGCTTGAAAGCCAGATCCGCATCTTCGACGGCATGCCGCGCGAGGCGCAGATCGCGCAGCTGAAGGAGTCGATCGACAATCTGGACAAGATGGGCAGCGTGCTCGCCCGCATGCTGGAAGTATGGAATTCCGGCGACGCGGAAGGGATGGAGCGGATCATGAACGAAGGGATGCGGGAGAATAGCGCCCTGCGCCGCGCCCTCCTCGAGAACCGCAACCGCGCCTGGGCCGAATGGATCGACGAGCGGATGGACCGGCCGGGCGTGGTGTTCATGGCAGTCGGCGCCGGGCATCTGGTGGGGCCGGACAGCGTGCAGGTGTTCCTGCGCCAGCGGAACATCGCGTCGGAGCGGGTGCCGGCGCTGACGCAGTAGGGAGGAGTGACCCCTCTCCCTGCAAGGGAGAGGGAGGAACCCGCCGCGAAGCGGTGGGAGGGTGAGGGTCTTTAAGAAAAGAAGCGACCCTCACCCGGTTTCGCTTCGCTCAACCGCCCTCTCCCTGAAGGGAGAGGGGCTAAGAGGTTGCGCTTCGCCCTCTCCTCCCCTATAGGCGCGCGCTTCCCGTTCATGGTCATCCCTGGAGGCGTGAGCGGGTTATGAAACCCCAAGTTTTGGAGACATGCATATGAGCGAGCAGCTTACGCTGTCGGCCGAGGCGCGCGATCGGGCTGGCAAGGGAGCCTCCCGTTACCTGCGCCGCGAAGGCCGCGTCCCCGCCGTAATCTACGGCGCCAATGAAGAGCCGACCTCGATCCACCTCGAGGAGAAGATTCTGGTTCGCCAGCTGAAGACCGGCCACTTCATGAATTCGGTCGTGATGATCGAGGTTCCGGGCGGCAAGGCCGTTCGCACCCTCCCCAAGGACGTCCAGTTCCACCCGGTCACCGACCGGCCGCTGCATGTCGATTTCCTGCGCATCGGCGAGCACACGAAGGTGCACGTCAACGTGCCGGTGCGCTTCGACAATGAAGACAAGTCGCCGGGCCTCAAGCGCGGCGGTGTGCTGAACATCGTTCGCCACGACCTCGAACTGGTCTGCGACGCGGCCGAGATTCCGGACGACATCGTGATCGATCTGAGCGGCCGCGACATTGGCGATTCGATCCACATCAGCGCCGTGACCCTTCCCAAGGGTGCCGAATCCGCGATCACCGACCGCGACTTCACCATCGCCACGATCGCGCCGCCGACGGTGGTCCGCGAGAGCGCCGCTGCCGAAACGGCCGAAGGCGAAGGCGAAGGCGAAGCGCCGGCCGAGGGCTGAGGTTAAGCCTGAGCTCCCCTCCAGCTTTTGCTGGAGGGGAGCCAGCTTGGCTCTGCGCCATCCAACAGGCTAGAGCCTACGCATGGCCAATCCCTTCTCCTGGCTCGGCTCCTTGTTCCGGCCGAAGCCGATCGATCTGCTCGGCCAGAGCGGCGAGGAAGGCACGTTCGCGGAGGATGAGGCGGTGCAGATCTGGGTCGGCCTCGGCAATCCTGGCGCGCAATATGTGATGCACCGGCACAATGTCGGCTTCATGGCGGTGGACGCCATCGCCGAAGTGCACAATTTCGATCCGCCGAAGAAGACCTTCCACGGCTGGGCGCAGGCCGGCCGGATCGGCTCGCAGCGCATCCTGCTGCTGAAACCCGCCACCTTCATGAACGACAGCGGTCGGGCGGTGCGCGCGGCGATGGATTTCTTCAAACTGGAGCCGGACGCGGTCACCGCCTTCCATGACGAGCTCGATCTCGCCCCCTTCAAGGTGAAGGTGAAGACGGGCGGCGGAACGGCGGGCCATAATGGCCTGCGCTCGATGGACGCCCATATCGGGCCCGATTTCCGCCGTGTGCGGATCGGCATCGGCCATCCCGGCCACAAGGACCGGGTGACCAAATATGTGCTCGGCAATTACGCCAAGACGGAAACCGACGATCTGGCGGACATGCTCGGCGCGATCGCGGCGGAGGCCAGGTGGCTGTCCGGGGGCGACGACGCGCGCTTCATGAGCGACGTGGCGCTCAGGTTGCAGGGGTGACTGCGGCGCTGCCCACTCTCTGGTCGCGCCCGTTCAGAAAATAGGGTTCGCCAAGCGCGCCCCGCAGCAGGATGGGATGGAAATCCGCCGCCTGCATCCCGTTGGGCAGGCAGGCGTTCACGGTCGCTTGCAAGGCGTCGATCGCACTCACGGAATTTCGCGTGCCAAGCCGCGTGGCCATGACGCGTTCCACGCCTTCGGGTTGACGCTCGGTGACGCAATAGCCGACCCGTGCGATCGTCGCCGCTGAGCCGCCCGCAGGCGGCGCCGGGCGCGTCAGTGAACCCGCCGGCCGGCGCCGGGCCTCCTCCCACCGGTGCAACTCCTCCGCGATGGCGCCGCGCAGGACGAGATTGTCCACCCGCATGCTGCGGAACCGCGCGCAAACCGTCCGCCGGGTGAAGCGCCTGCCAGTCAGCCGGTCGATGATTTCGGCCTGGTCGGGGGAGTTGAGCTGCGTCGCCAGCAACGCGACCGAACCGCTCCGGTTGTTCCGGACCGTGCACGCGGCCCATTCGCGCAGATACATTGCCGCGGCGGAATCGATCATACCAGCAGCCTGCGCCCGGCTCCTGAGCCGCGAGGGGACCGCGCCACGGCCAGCCTCGTTCTCGGGAACCGCGATCACGGTTTCCGACTGGCTTTCGGCCGGCTCGACCGGGCTTGAAGGTGCCGCCGGCGGTTGCAGACTCAATGCGATGAACGCGAGAATAGCCATTTCCCGTCAGCTCCGATCTCGTTCGAAGGATTGCGTCTTAGACGTTGGTCACTGTCGGCAGGAGGCGCCGCAACTGACCCCTTCCTGGATGTCCCGGCGAAGCTGCTGGCGGTCCTGTTCGAACGCCTGCCACTGCGCCGCGGTGCGGCACTCGCGGACCATGCGGAGCCGCGAACCCAGTTCCGCCCGCGGCGCCCGGCAGATCATCCGGTCGGGATCCTCGCGGGAGATAGCGACCGCTTGTTCCTCGACACCCAAAGCGAAGGCCACTTCGCTGACATACCAGCGGTCGCCCTCCGTATGGCTCGGCACGAAGTCGCCCCGCTCCAGCTGCGCCAGGACGATCTGCCCGACCAGGGTTTCCAGCGCGACGCAGCCTGCTTCCTTCACCACCACGCTGTTGGGCGTGCCATCGGCCTCCAGCGAGAGCGCGAACGGGACCACGATGTTGAAACGGCGTTGGGTCGCGCCCGCAAGCGTGCAGCGTCCGTCGGCGATCATCCGCTCGACCCGCGCCACCATGTCCCCATGGGGCATGTAGCGCTCGAGGACGACTGCCTCAGGGAAATCCTCCGGCTCGAACATGCCGACATCGACATCGACCGCAAACCTTGGCGGCGCGCCGGCCGACGGTTGCAGCAGCACCAGAAGCAACGCGACAACGGCAAACATGGCAACCTCTCCGATGGAGTGGCGTGGAGACGCTCAGGTCAGGCGGATTCGTGGTTTCCTGCAGACGGAAGGCGCATGCTCGCGGCCGTCATTGCGTGCAGGGGCTGGGATCACACCGGACCGTGCTCTGGATATCACGGCGAAGCTGCTGGCGGTCCTGTTCGAACGCCACCCATTGGGCCGCCGTGCGGCACTCGCGCACCATGCGGAGCCGCGAACCCAGTTCCGCCCGCGGCGCACGGCAGATCATCCGGTCGGAATCCTCGCGAGCGATAGCGACGGCCTGATCCTCGACACCCAAAGCGAAGGCCACTTCGCTCACATACCAGCGGTCGCCCTCCGTGTGGCTCGGCACGAAGTCGCCACGCTCCAGCTGCGCCAGCACGATCTGCCCGACCAGGGTTTCCAGGTCGGCGCAGCCCGATTCCTTCACCACCACGCTGTTGGGCGTGCCATCAGGCTCCATCAGGATCGCGTAGGGAATGACGATGTTGAAGCGCCGTGCGGTCGCGCCCGCAAGCGTGCACCGTCCTTCGGTGATCATCCTCTCCACCCGGGCGACCATCTCCCCATGGGGCATGTAGCGCTCAAGCACGACTGCTTCAGGGAAATCCTCCGGCTCGAACATGCCGACATCGACATCGATATTCACCCTGGGCGGCGCGCCAGCCGGCGGCTGCAGCAGCACCAGAAGCAAGGCAATGAAGGCAAACATGGCAATCTCCTTCAAGGAGTTGCGTGGCGGGGTTCAATCTAGGCACGCGCCGCGCCGACCGTCAATCCTGACGGATACGGCGCCGGTACCCGCGTTCATCAGGTCCGGACCTTCCCGCTTCCTGGCGGGAAGCCGCGTTCAGCCCTGGCGCGGCGCTTCGGCCCGAAGCCTGGCGAGGCATGCGGTCTTGGCGGCCTGCAGATCCGGCTCCGACACCCCCTCCACAGCGGCGATGGCGGCGGCGTACCAGGCGCGCTGTTGGGCCGGGTCGCTGATCGCGCCATTGTCGCTGCAATAGCCTTCCGCGCCATCCGTGCCGATCAGGCGGACGGCGGCGGCGGGGCTGGTCACCAACGTTTCGGACAAAGCCGCGAAGAAGCTCTCGGCTCCCTCGCCGTCCACCCCGGAAGCGAGTTGCGGCGCGACCGCGATCCACTCCGGCTCGCCGAGCGCGATGCCGCGGGTCACCGTCTGCCAGCGGCTCTGTTCCTCGCGGCCGACCAACGCCACGACCGTATCGCTGGCATTGGTCGTGACGATCATCTCCCGGACCTGCGCCGGGGTCACCGGCAGCCCCGCCGGCCAGCGCGCGGCGATGCCCGCGCGAACGGCTTCGGTGTCGGCGGCAGGCGTGGCGGGAGCAGTTGTGTTGGCCGCGGCAGCACTCGTGTTGGTGCCGGGAATGGAGGCGTTGGCTGTGCTGTTATTGGCGGCCCCGCGATTGCAGGCGGTGACGGTCATCACCGCGGCAACGAGCAACACACTACGCATACGAACTCCCTTCGCCCAAACATGCCGTTGTGACGGGGAGCCTAGGGATGGGCGTGGGGATCGTCCATGATCTGCAGCAAGATTTTGTGCGCTGCCGCATTCTCGGCTCGGCTTGTTCCGCTCCGGGAGGCCCGTTACCCTCCACTGGCCCGTTCGATGAGGAGTCCCGCCGATGCGCCGCACTTTGTTGATCCTGCCCGCTCTCGCTTTGTCCGCGACCGCCGCTTTCGCCCAGCCGAACAGCGAGAATCGCTGCGGCTGGTACGAGAACCCCACGCCCGGCAATCACTGGCTGACCGACCGCGACCGGCAATGGCTGATCGGCGCGCAAGGCGGCTATCAGGCGCGCGGCATCGACCGGATCGGCGATTCTTCCGCCAGCCGGCAGTGGATCGCCACCCATCCGAACGGCAGCTACGGCTATGGCTGTGCCTGCGCGCAGGTCCGCACCGATCGCCGCAACAGCCAGATCACCCGCATCTTTTCGTGGCGCCAGGTGCCGCTGGCGCAATGCAGGGGCGACCGGCGGCTGCGCGAACCGCGCGGCTGAAGAGGCGCACGCACGACATTGAGGAGGATGTGATGAAGGCGAAGCTGACCCGGCGGGAATTGCTGGCCGGGACCGTCGCCGCGGCGGCACTTACGGGCCCCGTGAAGGCACAGGCGCCGGGCGGAGGAAGCACACAGCCCGAAGCCCGTGCCGCCGCGCCGGCCGTGCCGTTTCTGGGTGGCAAATCGATCCTCGTGACCGGCAGTTCGACCGGCTTCGGCCATGCCGGCGCCCTGCTGTACGCGCGGGCCGGTGCGAAGGTGATCGCCAGCATGCGCAACGTGCCGCGGCCAGAGGCGGAGACGCTGCGGCGCGTAGCGCGCGACGAACGGCTGGACCTGCATGTCGTCGAGATCGACGTGACCGACGACGCTTCGGTCGCGCGCGGCGTCGCGGAGGCCGAGCGGATCGCGGGCGGCGCGCTGGACGTGCTCGTGAACAATGCCGGCATCCCTTACACCGGCCCGGTCGAGTTGCAGGACATCGCAGCGACCCAGGCGATGTTCGACACCAATGTCGTCGGCTTCCAGCGCCTGCACCGCGCCGTGCTTCCTGCCATGCGGGCGCGGCGCGCGGGCGTGATCTTCAACGTCTCGTCGCAGCTCGGGCGAATGATGATTCCGTTCGGCGGCATGTATGCGGCCACCAAGTTCGCGGTCGAGGCGATGAGCGAACAGCTCGCCTACGAACTGGCGCCGCGCGGGATCGAAGTCGTGATCATTCAGCCGGGCGGCTATCCGACCCAGGTCTGGCCGAACCGGATCCGGCTGACGCGCCAATTGCTGGACCGCACGCCGGACGAACTGGAAGCCGGCTATCCCGAATTCCAGCTGCGCGACAGCGCGCTCGGCGGCAATACCGACCCGGCCGATGTGCCGCGCGCAATCGCGGAGATCATCGCCATGCCGGCGGGCACCCGGCCGCTGCGCCGCCCGGTCCATCCGGGGCCGAAGCCGCACGAGGCGATCAACGCGGTGTCGGAACAGGTCCAGCGGGCCGTGCTCAGCAGGACGCCTTATGCAGCCTGGGCCGAGGCCGTGCTGGGCTAGTTCCGGCGAGATTCCTGGATTTCCGCTTCGCTCAGACGGCGGATGCCGGTGACGAGGCAGCGGTCAGGCCCGATGGACGACGGCACGATCAGTTCCGCGTCATTGGCCGAGCAGATGAACGAGCCGCCGCCGCGCGCGCGCAGCGCCACCCGTTCCGCCCAGTTGATGTCGAGACAGCCCGCACCGAGGCTGAGCCGGTAGACGCTGCGGCGATTGACCTCGACATCCACCGCGTCGCGCCCTGCAGGGCGGAAGCTGCGCGCGAGACCGGCGCTGAAACATTGATCGCCCCGCGCCGTTGCGCTGGACGAGCCGCTTTGCTCGGTGGTGGCGCAGCCTGCTGCGAGCAAGGCGGTCGCGACGGCAACAAGAGGAACCCGGCCCATGGCGAATCTCCAAACCCCCGCCTGTTTGACAGAACACCAATAGCCGGGCGCCGTTCCCCTTCCTAGCGCAGGTTGCTGCCCTCCACCGTCGCGCCGGTGCGCAGATCGATGACACGGTCGCGCTCATAGCCCAGCACGCCTTCGATCGGCGCAAGCCGGGTGATCGGGATGCCGAAATGATTGGCGACCTTGCCGGCGGCCCGCAGTTCGGCCGGGACGACCTGCAGATTGGCGAACTGGGCCGGCGAGCGCATCGACGCGTTCCAGGGCGCGACCGTCACGAAATGACCGAGCCGGAAATTCTGTAGCTCCACCACGCCCTGCTGATCAGAAGGGGCGGCGACGATCTCGCCCATGTCCGTGATCTGCCCCGCCCGCGCCTCGAAGCGGACGGAACCCATACAATAGCAGATGCCGCCCGTCCCGTTCGCGGTCAGCGTCACTTCACCATAAAGCGCATAAGTGCCCGGATCGACCGCGATCAGCCAGCCGCTCCAGGCCTCCTGATGAATTAGCCGCGGGCGATGGTCGTTGCCGACCAGATTGCCCTCGTAGATCGACGGAAATTCGAACGTCTCCTCGGTCGGGATGGTCGGCCGCGGCTCCTGGCAGCGGCGGTCCGCAGTGCGGGGCGGGCAGAGCGCGCGATCGCGATCCCACGAGGCGGCACGGCGCTCGCCGCGCTCGCGGGCGCGCGCGAAGGCCTCGGCGCGGCGGGCGGCATGGGCCGCGACTTCCTCCGGACTGGATTCACGCAGGAAGCGGAACGTGCTCCGGTTCGGCGTCCGGTAGAAGATATAGGCGCGGTCGGCACGCAGCACGATGTTGGCGTTTTCGGCGAATTGCCGCGGGCCGCGATCCCGCTCGCGATTTTGCGCATTGGCCGTTGTGGCGCCGGCAAAAGCGGCGGCCGCGATCAGCACCATCGAGAGGATACGGCCCTTCATTGCGACATCTCCCCCACGGTCGGGCGCGGCCCGGAGGCGACCCGTGCCTGCACCCTCAACATCGCCTGGCGCTGCGGCTCGGGCGGGCTGCTATTGCCCTCGTCGAAATTGAAGGCCTCCCAAAGGTCCTTGCGCAGACCGAAGGCCGAATAGCCCTTATACCCCATGCAAGTCCGCATGATCATCCGGCGCTGCTCCCGGCGCGCACCGGCACCGCTGATGGCATCGGCGGCGATCGCACCAAGCAGGCCGCCGCCGAACATCGCGCCATTGCCGCGGATCGCCAGATCGCGGGTATAATCGTCGCACTCGCGAATATCCGCATAAGCAGTCGCGAAATCCGTGTCGGCGCGATGGAAGTAGAAATATTTGAAGTAATTCCTCTGGCTCTCTTCATCCGGCGTGAAGGCCAGTTCAGGCATCGGAATGGAGGAACCATCGGTGGCCCGCGTCGACGAACTTGTCTGACCCTGGGCGCTTGCCACTCCCGCCACGAACAAAGCGGCAGCAAGCGCCACGCCGCCAAGCGGCAGGCGAACGTAATTCATAAGCTGTAATTCCCCCTCAGGACCTTCTCCCTGGCCAATAGCTAAACCGCGAGACAGTTATTGGACAAGCGGGAAAAGCGGGCGAATCGCGGATGGCTGGGCTATGCTCGCCGCATGATTGTCCGCCCCCTCTTCGCCACCCCCTTTTATGAAGCGCGTCTCGACGCGCCGGATTTGCTGGCCGGACTGGAGCGCAGCTGCCGGGCGCTGGCGCTGGACGATGCGGCGGGGCGGCGCTGGTCGCGGGACCATCATTATCCCGGCTATACGAGCTACGCCTCGCTAAACGATCTGCCGATGCGCGATCCGGACATTGCCGCTTTGGTGAAAAGGCTGAACCGCCATGTCGCGGCGTTCGCGGAAGAATGCGCGTTCGAGCTGGGCGGCGGGAAGCTGAAGCTGGACAGTTTGTGGGCCAATATTCTCAAGCCCGGCGGCGGGCATAGCGGCCATATCCACCCGCACAGCGTGGTGTCCGGCACCTTCTATGTCGCCGTGCCGCCGGGTTCCGGCGCGCTGAAGCTGGAGGATCCGCGCCTGCCGATGATGATGGCCGCGCCGGTGCGGCGCACGGATGCGCCGGAGAGCCTGCAGCCGTTCGTCTATGCCGAGCCGGAGGCCGGAACCGTCTTCCTGTGGGAAAGCTGGCTCCGGCACGAGGTGGTGCCCGGCAAGACCAAGGGCGAGCGGATCAGCATCAGCTTCAATTACAGTTAGGCGGGGCGCGCCGGGATCGTCAGGCCTTTCGCGACGCCGGGGCGCGCCAAGGCGCGGTCGAGCCAGGCGGGGACGTGGACCAGTTCGTCATATTGGACGAGTTCGCCCGCCTCGTAGAAGCCGACCAGATTGCGGACCCAGCCGAGGCTGGCGATGTCGGCGATGGAGAAGTCGCTCCCGACGAGCCATTCGCGGTCGGCGAGGCGGGTTTCCAGCACGCGCAGCAGCCGCGCCGTTTCCTTCGCGTAGCGGTCGCGCGGGCGCTTGTCCTCATAGTCGCGGCCGGCGAATTTGTGGAAGAAGCCGAGCTGCCCGGCCATCGGCCCGAGCCCGCCCATCTGCCACATCACCCACTGGATCGCTTCGTAGCGGCCGGCAGCATCGGCGGGCAGCAGCTTGCCGGATTTCTCGGCGAGATAGAGCAGGATCGCGCCCGATTCCCAGAGTGCGAACGGCTTGCCGTCCGGCCCGTCGGGATCGAGGATGGCGGGGATCTTCCCGTTCGGGTTGAGCGAGAGATATTCGTCGATCCAGCTCTCGTTCTTCATGATGTCGACGAGGTGCGCTTCGTACGGGAGGCCGCTTTCCTCCAGCGCGATCGACACCTTCACGCCGTTGGGCGTCGGCAGGCCGTAATATTGGATGCGGTCGGAATGCTGCGCCGGCCAGCGGCGGGTGATCGGGAAATCGGACAGATCGGCCATGATTGCGTCTCCAGCAGGGATGCGCCGGATTTAGGAAGCACAGCGCCGCGCGGGTAGGCCGCGAAGCCGAAACGGAGCGTTGTGCGAACTTAGCCCCTCTCCCCTTGCGGGAGAGGGGTTGGGGAGAGGGGTTAGCGCGCCGTCTGGCGCGCATAAGGATTTACTGCGGCCGCAGACGCGGCCTTGCCCCCTCTCCCAACCCTCCCCCGCAAGGGGGGAGGGCTTAAGTGCTAGATCGGCATGCCCGGCGGGATGCGCGGCAGGCGGGCGGGATCGGACGCCGCGCGTTCCAGCGCCTCGCGATCCGCGATCAGGCGGGCCAGGCCGCGGCTCCAGTCGGCGTGAACATCCCCTGCCCGCGTCGTGGCGAGCGATTGGCCGAGACGCGCGATCCGTTCGGACAGGGCAAGGGCGATGGTCGGCGACAGGTTCGCGTCGCGCTGGGTGCGGACGAGCGCGAGCAGGGTAGTGGTCGCGATCCGGCGCTGCACGGCGGCCTGCCTGACATTGAGACCGTCGAAGGCGAAGACCTGCGCGATCAGGCGGTCGATCAACTGGTGCGGGCCGGGCGAATTCGGATCGGCCTGATGCTGCAGCTCCAGCCGGTTCAGCCGGTGCGGCTGGATCAGGCTGGCGAGGGTCAAGGCCGTACCGGTCTCGGTCGCCACGAGCGGATCGAAAATCGGCCCGCCGGCGGTGCGCATCACCTCGATCTCGGTCTGCCGGTCGTAGCTGCCCGAATTGCCGGCCGAGAGCGCCGGCAGGATGGCGGGCGGCACGGTCAGCGCGTCGGCGCGCAGGGTGGCCAGCAAGGCGGCGATGGCGCGATTCTGCTCGGCGGGCGCAACCGGGCGGGCGGCCTCGCGGCCGTCGCCATTGACGGCATATTGGAAATTGACGCCGCCGATCAGCTTGGACGCAGCCTCCAATTGGTAGCGGTGTATCAGCCAGATCGGCACGAAGGCGCGGCGCAGGTCCGCGACGGACGTGCCCTGCGCGAGGCCGTTCGGGCCGAAGCGCGAGACGGCGGCGGCGCGTACCGCCATCATCCGCTCCAGTTCGGCGACGGGCTCGGCGAAATCGTCCCAGATCGCGCCTTCCGGATGGCCGGAACTGGCCGGGCGGCTATCGTCATCGCCGATATAGCGCAGCCCCTCGCGCAGGCCCGCCGCCATGCGGGCCGCGCCCTCCTCGTCGGTGTGGGCGCCATAGAGCCAATCGACGGCAAAATGGTCCCAGCGGCCGAGGCCGACGCCATAGGCATCGGTCAGGTCCGGACGGCCATCGACCAGCCGTACGCGCGGCGCGGGATAATCCATCACCGAATAGCGGCCCTGCGTGCTCGCCGCGAAATTGTGGGCGATGCCGAGCGCGTGGCCGATTTCGTGCGCGGCGAGCTGGCGGATGCGGGCCAGTGCGGCGGTGATCGGATCGTTGGGGTCCCCGGTGCCGGTGAGGCCAGCGCCGACCAGAGCCTGGAAGATCATCATGTCCTGCCGCACCCGCAGCGAACCGAGCAGGACGCGGCCGGTGATGATTTCTCCGGTGCGCGGATCGGTGATCACCTGGCCGTAGGACCAGCCGCGAGTGGCGCGGTTCACCCAGTTCAGCACATTGTAGCGGGCGTCGAGCGGATCGATCCCTTCCGGCAACAACTCCACCTGAAACGCGTCGATGAAGCCAGCGCGGTCGAAGGCGTCGGCCCACCAGCGCACCCCGTCCATCAGCGCGCCGCGGATCGGCTCCGGCGCGGCGCGATCGACGTAGAAGACGATCGGGCGGCGGACGCGGGAGCGGGCCGCGGTCGGATCGACCTTTTCCAGCCGGAAGCGGTTGACCACTTCCGTGACGACGGACTGGCCGAGCGGCTGGGAGAAATCGATCAATTGCGTGCCGAACGTCCCGGCGCGCGGATCGAAGCGGCGGACCTGATAGCCCGGCTCCGGCAAGCGCACGAAGGAATGGCGGACGGTGAAGGTGACATTGCCCGGCACCGGCGCGATGTTGCGCACCTCAGGCCCTGCCCGCTGCGTGGTGAAGGTGAGCCGCGCCTCAAGCTCGACATTGGCCGGCAATGCGCGGACCGAGGCGGGATCGGCGACGCTGAGTTCGGGCGCGAGCCGCCAGTCGGTGGATTCCTGCTCCTTCAGCGCCTGCGCGAGGTTCATGTCGTCGCGGGTGAGGAAGCCGCTGATGTCCACCAGCACGCCGCCGCCCGGCGCCTCGCCCGCGACCTGCCCGACCCAGAGGGTGGAGGTCGCGAAGGCCTCGCTGACGCCGCTTTGCTCGACCGCGCTCGCGCCGGTCGCGCGGAAGCGGGGATTCTCCACCTCCGCGACCACGCGATTGCCGATGCGGCGGAAGACCAGCAGGCGGGAATCGCCCGCGAGTGCACGGTCCAGCCCGATGGCGGCGGAGCCGAGTCCCGTCTCCAAAGCGGTGACGTAAATGTAGCGGCCCATGAAGCCGTCCGCCGCGGCGCGCGGCAGTTCGATCAGGATCTTGCCTTGGGCGCGATCGACATGGACCGGGAAGAGGCCCCGCTGCGCCTCCGTGCCGCGCAGGATTTCCGGCTGGGCCTGGGCAAAAGCGGGGAGCGGCGCGGCGCTTGCCAGCATGAATGCGAGGAACAATCTGGTCTTCACGGGCACCCCCTGTCTCGAAGCCCCTCTCCCCTTGCGGGAGAGGGGTTGGGGACAGGGGGGCCGGCCGCGTCTGCGGCCGAAAGAAATCTATTGCGAGCCTAGACAGGCTCGCGACCCCTCTCCCAACCCTCCCCCGCAAGGGGGGAGGGCTATTCGGTCGAAGCTAGCCTAAGCCCCCCCGAGCGGCTAGGCGGCGGCCACACAGATTTTCAGGAGTTCAAGCGTGGGTTTCCGGTGCGGGATCGTGGGCCTGCCGAATGTCGGCAAGTCGACCCTTTTCAATGCGCTGACCGAGACGGCGGCGGCGCAGGCAGCGAATTATCCGTTCTGCACGATCGAGCCGAATGTCGGCCGCGTCGCCGTGCCCGATCCCCGGCTCGACCGCATCCGCGAAATCGCCAAATCGGCGCAGGAGATCGAGACGCAGCTGGAATTCGTCGACATTGCCGGCCTCGTCCGCGGGGCGAGCAAGGGCGAGGGGCTGGGCAACCAGTTCCTGGGCAATATCCGCGAGGTGGACGCGATCGTCCATGTGCTGCGCTGCTTCGAGGGCGGCGACGTGACGCACGTGGAGAATAAGGTCGACCCGATCGCCGATGCGGAAACGGTCGAGACGGAGCTGATGCTCGCCGATCTGGAGAGCCTGGAGAAGCGCGTCCCCAACCTCGCCAAGAAAGCGGCGCAGGGCGACAAGGAAGCGAAGATTCAGGCGAGCGTGCTGGGCCAGGCGCTGGAACTGCTGCGCGACAGCAAGCCCGCGCGGCTGACCGAGCCGAAGGATGCCGAGGAGAAACTCGCGCTGGAACGGGCGCAATTGCTGACCAGCAAGCCGGTCCTCTACGTCTGCAATGTCGACGAGGGCGACGCTGCAACCGGCAATGCCCATAGCGCGCGGGTGTTCGAGAAAGCGGCGGCCGAGGGCGCGAAGGCGGTGATCATCTCCGCCGCGATCGAGGCCGAGATCGCGACCATGCCGAACGAGGACCGCGCCGATTTCCTGTCGGACCTGGGCCTCGAGGAGACCGGTCTCGCCCGCATCATCCGCGCCGGCTACGATCTGCTCGACCTCATCACCTATTTCACCGCCGGGCCGAAGGAGGCGCGCGCCTGGACCGTGGCACGGGGATCGAAGGCGCCGCAAGCCGCGGGCGTGATCCATACGGATTTCGAGCGCGGCTTCATCCGCGCCGAGACGATCGCCTTCGACGATTTCGTCACCTGCGGCGGCGAGGCCGGCGCGAAGGAAGCGGGCAAGATGCGCGCCGAGGGCAAGGAATATGTCGTGCAGGACGGCGACATCCTGCTCTTCCGCTTCAACGTCTGACCCGGATTGGCGCGGCGCTTCGAAGCGCCTATCCTCGCCGACGATGCGCCGTCTGTTGCTCGCCTTGCTGATCGTCTGCCTCGCTTTACCGGCGGTGGCGGTCGAGGCGTGCGCACCGCCCGTCCAGCCGGTGCATGACATGGCGGCGCACGACATGGCTTCGCATGACATGGCAGCGCACGGCCATCATGCCCCGGCCGCACCTGCCCCCGCAGACGAGGATCGCGGTCCGGACGCGGCCGCGCAACATGCCTGCATCGGCTGTGTGCCGCCGCTCGCCACGCCCGGCGGGCCTGACGCCATGCCGGTGATCGCCACGCCCTTCGCCAGCGAACCCGCATCCCTGAACCTCGTGCCGCCTTACGGACCCGCGCCGCCCCCTCCGCGATTCCGCGCCTGAGCGAGCCGCGCCTTCCGGCGCATCCTCCTTCAGACAGGATCAAAGACAATGAAACCGACCTTGTTCGGCGGGGCCGCCCTGGCCTCCGCCCTTCTTGCCGCATCGCCCGCGGCCGCGCAGCATGGCGACCATCAACCGCCGCCCCCCGCGCAGCCACCGCAGCAGCACGATCATCATGCCGGGCATGCGGAGCCGCCCGCCCAGCCGGACCATTCGAACCATGCCGATCATTCCGGCCATGGCGACGCGCCGGGCGTCCCCGCGAACGCCGTGGAAGGATCGGGCACGGGGCTGATGCCAGCCCGAGACGCGGGATCGCACGGCCTGCACACGCAGACGGGCGACTGGTCGCTGATGCTGCATGGCTATGCCTTCACGACCTACACCAACCAGGGTGGGCCGCGCGGCGACGACATGCCGTTCGTCGCCTCCATGCTGATGGCCCGCGCCGAACGCGATCTGGGCGGGGCGACGCTGCAGCTGCGCACCATGCTCAGCCTCGATCCCCTGATGGGCAATCGCGGTTATCCCCTGCTGCTGGCCGTGGGCGAAACGGCGGGCGGCGTGTCGCTGGTCGACCGCCAGCATCCGCACGATTTCGTGATGGAGCTGGCGGCGAAGGTGGAGGTGCCGCTGGGCGGCGGCGCCACCGCCTTCCTCTATGGCGGCCCGGTGGGCGAACCGGCGATCGGGCCGGGCGCGTTCATGCATCGCGGCTCGGCACGCTACAATCCGGAAGCGCCGATCACCCATCACTGGTTCGACAGCACCCACATCACCTTCGGCGTGGCGACGGTCGGCGTCCGCACCCGCGGCTTCCAGCTCGAAGCGTCGGCCTTTCGCGGGCGCGAGCCGGACGAGGAACGCTGGGACCTGGAGACGCCCCGCTTCGACAGCTGGAGCCTGCGCGGCACCTGGACCCCCTCCCCCCGCTGGACGGCGCAGCTCAGCTTCGCCCGGCTGGAGGAGCCGGAGGCGCTGCATCCGGGCGAGGATGACGAACGGCTCACGGCGAGCATCGCCTATGCCGACGGCAGCCTGTCGGTGACCGGCGCCTTCGCGTCCAAGAACCGCAAGCCGGGGCCTACACTGAACGCCTTCCTGCTCGAAGCGAACTGGAATCTGGACGCACGGCACAGCCTGTTCAGCCGAATCGAGCATATCGACCAGGACGAACTGCTCGACCATCACGATCCGCGCCACGGCATCGTCTATCAGGTGACGCGGGCGACCCTGGGCTATGCGCACCGCCTGTCGCTCGGCGGAGAATGGCGGCTGGCGCTGGGCGGATCGGGCTCGGTGCACCTGCTGCCCGACGCGCTCCGGCCCGATTATGGCGACACGCCTCTGGCCTTCACTCTCTTCGCAAAGGTTTCATTGGGAGACTGACTTGAGGCCCTCCCTGCCCGCCGCTATGCGGTGCGGCAGGGAGTTTGCCATGAAATATCTCGAGGACATGCAGGTCGGCATCACGCGCAAGTTTGGCGCCTATGCGGTGACACGCGAGGAAGTGCTGGAATTCGCGCGCAAATACGACCCGCAGCCTTTCCATCTGTCCGACGAGGCGGCGGCAAAGACGCATTTCGGCCGGCTGGCGGCGAGCGGCTGGCACACCTGCGCGATGACGATGGCGATGCTGGTCGAGGACGGGAAGGCCAACCCCTATGCCGGTCTCGGCTCGCCCGGCGTGGACGAATTGCGCTGGCTGAAGCCCGTCTATCCGGGCGACACGCTGCGGGTCGAGATGGAGATCGTCGAAGTCACCCCGTCGCGGAGCAAACCGGACCTCGGCTCGTTCCGCTCCGCGATCAGCGTCTTCAATCAGGCCGACGAGCCGGTGATGCGGATGACCTCGATCGTCCTGATCCTGCGCCGCCCGGACTAAGCTGGGGCTTCAGCCTCGCCGCCCCCTGCGGCCATCGCGCCGCCCGTCGCCGCGCCCGCGCCATTCGCGGCCGTCGCGGCGATATTCGCGCCAATTGTCGCGGAAGCCGCGGTTGCTCCAGTCGGGACGGCCGCGCCAGTAATTCTGCCGGCCGGTCCAATAATCGCGCTGATAGGCATTCCAAGTGTAGCGGCGGTTGTAGCGATCGTAGACGTAATAGCCGGTGCCCGGATAATAATAGCCGTTATACCAGCCCCAGTATGGCTGCGACGAATAATAGCCGTAATAATCGTCATCATAATAGCCGCCATAGCCGCTACCGTAACCAAGGCTGACCCCGCCATAGCCGCCATAGCCGTAGCTGGAACAGCCGCCGAGCGTGAGCGCGGCGGCGGCTGGCAGGATGATCTTCAGAATGCGGGAAGCAGGCATGGCCTCGGTCTCCTTTACGAAAGACTGGGCCTACCCCCACCTGGGCAGGTCCGGCGTCGACGATTCGTTAACCGAGTGCGACGCTGCCGGTTCCCACCTGTCGCAAAAGTGAACGGCGCGATCCCGGGTGGGACCGCGCCGTTCGCGTGGGTTGGGGTTGAGAGAGCCGCTCAGGCGGCCGCCTCATCCTTCTTTTTCTTCTTCGGCTTCTTGTCCGCCCAGACGTTGCGATAGGCGAAGTAGGCCAGGATCGTGGCGAAGATCAGGAAGATCAGCACCGCGATGCCGACATTCTTGCGCGTGTCCATCTTCGGTTCCGCCGTCCACATCAGGAAGGCGGTCACGTCGCGCGCCATCTGATCGACCGTCGCTTCGGTGCCATCGGTGTAGGTCACCTGCCCGTCCGAATTCAGCGGCCGGGGCATGGCGATGGCCAGGCCGTGGAAATAGGGATTGTAGTGCAACCCCTGACCGACCTCGACGTCCGCCGGCGCGTCGCCATAGCCGACGAGCAAAGCGTGGATATAATCCGCCCCGCCCTCACGCGCCTTCACGATCAGCGACAGATCAGGCGGCAGTGCATTGTTGTTCGCGGCACGGGCGGCGACGGCATTGGGGAACGGGTTCGGGAAATTGTCCGACGGCAGCGCCTTGCGGGTGTTCGGGGCGCCGTCCTGCGGATTGATCGACGGCACCTGGATCGGCCATTGATCGGCGATCGCGCGGACCTCGGCCTCGGTATAGTCGATCTCCTCGAGATTGCGGAACGCGACGTACTTCAGCGAGTGGCAGCCCGAACAGGTGTCGCGGAACACGCGAAAGCCGCGCTGCAGCTGCTGGTTGTCGTAGCGGCCGAACGGACCGGAGAAGCTCCATTCCTCGGCGTGCGCATGCTTCAGATACTTATATTCGATCGACTTTTCGGTCTCGGTGCTGATCCACGTGCCGAAGCCGTTGACGAACGAGCAACCGGAAGCGGCGAGAAAGCCGAGGCCGACAACGAAGGCGAGAAGGCGGATCATATCGTCCTCGTATCCTTAGACGGCCGGCTGCGGCGACGGATCGCCGGACGTGGACTTTGTGGTGGCGACGGGCGCGACCGGCTCGTCATGGCCCAGCACGGACTCCGTGATGGAGTTGGGCAACGGCGTGGTTCGCTCGATCTTCGCCAGCACCGGAATGATGATCAGGAAGAAGGAGAAATAATAGGCCGTCGCGATCTGGCTGATCATGACGTACGGCTCCTCCGCCGGCATGCCGCCGCAGTAGAAGAGCACCACCAGGTCCACGAGCCAGATATAGAAGAACATCCGGAATTTCGGCCGGTAATTGGCCGAGCGGACCGGGCTGTTGTCCAGCCAGGGTAGCAGGAAGACCACGAGGATCGCGGAGAACATCGCGATCACGCCCATCAGCTTCGCTTCGATGAAGAAGAAGTCGGACGTGAACGACCGCAGGATCGCGTAGAATGGGTAATAATACCATTCGGGCACGATATGGGCCGGCGTCGAGAGCGGGTTCGCCTCGATATAATTGTCCGCGTGGCCGAGCGCGTTGGGCAGGAAGAACACCATGATCGCAAAGGCGATCAGGTAGACGCCCAGGCCGAAGCCGTCCTTGGCCGTATAATAAGGATGGAACGGCACCGTATCCTGCGGGCTCTTCACGTCCACGCCGGTCGGATTGCCCGAGCCCGGAATGTGCAGCGCCCAGATGTGCAGGATGACGACACCGGCAATCACGAACGGCAGCAGATAGTGCAATGAGAAGAAGCGGTTCAGTGCCGCCGTATCGGGGGCAAAGCCGCCCAATAGCCAGGTCTGGATCGATTCGCCGACGAACGGGATTGCGCCGATCAGGCCGGTGATCACCTTGGCGCCCCAGAAGCTCATCTGCCCCCAGGGCAGCACATAGCCCATGAAGGCGGTGGCCATCGCCAGCAGATAGATGACCATACCGAGCAGGAAGACCATCTCGCGCGGCGCCTTGTAGGAGCCGTAATAGATGTTCCGCCCGATATGGATGTACATGGCGATGAAGAAGAAGCTGGCGCCGTTGGCGTGGGCATAGCGCAGGAACCAGCCCTCGTTCACGTTGCGCATGATGTGCTCGACCGAGGCGAAGGCGATCGCGCCGTCCGCCCGGTAATGCATGGCCAGGATGATGCCGGTGACGATCTGCACCATCAAGGCGAAGCCGGCGAGCACGCCGAAATTCCAGAAATAGTTCAGGTTGCGCGGCACCGGATAGCCGGGGCCGACCGCGCCGTGCACCAGCCGGAAGATCGGCAGACGGCTGTCCATCCACTTGGTAAAGCCGTTCTTCGGCTCATATTGCTGTGCCCAGGGAAAGCTCATTTTCTAGTCCTTCCCTCAGCCGATCCGAACCGACGTGTCGGACATGAATTCATATTCCGGCACTTCCAGATTCAAAGGCGCCGGACCTTTGCGGATCCGGCCGGCAGTGTCGTAATGCGAGCCGTGGCACGGGCAGAAATAGCCACCAAACTCGCCCTTATTCTCGCCCTCGGCTGCACCCAGCGGCACACAGCCCAAATGGGTGCAGACGCCCAGAGTGATCAGCCATTGCTGATGCTCGGGCTTGGTGCGGTCGGCCAGCGATTCCGGGTCGCGCAACTCGCCCATGTCGACCGCATTGGCGGCCTCGATTTCGCCGGCGGTCAGGTGGCGGATGAACATCGGCTGCTTGCGCCATTCGGCCTTGATCGCCTGGCCTGCCTGAATCGGCGTCAGATCGACGTCGATCGACGACAAGGCCAGCACGTCGGCCGACGGGTTCATGTTGTTAATCAGCGGAATCAGGACCGCGCCCACACCCATGGCGGGGAAGCTCACCGCCGCAAGATTGATGAAGTCGCGGCGGCGGATGCCGTCCCCGGCTTCGGCCGGAGCATGCGCCCCCTCACTATGTTCGACAGCAGCCATATTCACCTTCAGCGCGTCAGCACTTTGACAGTCCCCGCGCACCTCACGCTCTCAGTTCCCCCTGAAAAGCGGATGCGCGCATACGAACCGCCCGAGAGGGCGGCTTGGCGGGCCTGATAGCCGCGCGGCACGCGCTTTGCCAACAGCGTTTTTGACCGGAAGATGAACAGCCCACCCCTCCCCCGCACCGATCACCGCCGCTATGAAGAGGGCGATGCGGCTCGCTTTGTTTCAACCCGATCAGGCCGGCAATGTCGGCGCCATCCTGCGCACCTGCGCCTGCTTCGGCGTGCCGGTGGACGTGATCCTGCCCTGCGGCTTTGCGTGGAGCGACCGGGGACTGAAGCGCGCCGGGATGGATTATGCCGAGCGGGCGACGGTGACGGCGCATGCGGATTGGGCGGCGTTTATCGCCCAGGCGCCGGGCCGGCTGGTGCTGCTGACCACGAAAGGCGGCGTGCGATTTGACGAAGCGCAATTCCGGCCCGGCGACATTTTGCTCATGGGATCGGAAAGTGCGGGTGTGCCGGATCCGGTCCATGCGCGCGCCGACCTTCGCGTCCGCATTCCGCAGGCAGCGGGGACGCGGTCCTTGAACATCGCGGTCGCGGCGGGCATCGCGCTCGCCGAAAGCCTGCGGCAAACGAACGGGTGGCCCAAGTGAATCCGCATAAAGACGCGAGACCTGAAGTGGATATTACGGGCCTGACGCTCGATCCCGAACAACGCGAAGCCCGCGCCTGGTTCGAATCGCTGCGCAACCGCATCTGCGACGCATTCGAGGCGATCGAGCGCGAGGCGGGCAGCAACGCCGCGTTCGACTATCTGCCCTGGGACCGTACCGAGCCGGAAGGCGGCCCCGGCGGCGGCGGCGTGCGGGGCCTCATGAAGGGCAAGGTGTTCGAGAAGGTCGGCGTGAACGTCTCCACCGTCGGCGGCCGGTTCAGCGAGGAATTCGCGCGGTCGATCCACGGCGCCGCGGAAGACCCGTCATTCTTCGCCACCGGCATCAGCCTGGTCGCGCACATGGCCAATCCGCACGTGCCGGCAGTGCATATGAACACGCGCTTCCTGGTCACCACGAAGCGCTGGTTCGGCGGCGGCGCGGACCTCAATCCACCGATTCCCTATGAAGAGGATACGGCCGATTTCCACGCGCGGCTGCGCGCCGCCTGCGCCGGACACGACCAGACCTTCTATGATCGCTTCGCCAAATGGGCGGACGATTATTTCTACATCCCCCATCGTGGCGTGCATCGCGGCGTCGGCGGCATTTTCTACGATCATCTGGAAGGGCCGTTCGACGACACCTTCGCCTTCACCCGCGACGTCGGCGAGGCGTTTCTGGACGTCTTCCCCCGGCTGGTGCGGCGGCGGATGGACACGCCGTTCACGGCCGAGGACAAGGCCCGCCAGCTGGAATGGCGCGGCCGTTACGCCGAGTTCAACCTGATCTACGATCGGGGAACGCTCTTCGGCCTGAAGACCGGCGGCAATATCGACGCCATCCTGATGAGCCTGCCGCCCGAAGCGACCTGGAGCTAGGCTGCGGGGGTCGCGCGATAGATGGCGGCGGTTACGACGATCACCAGCACCGCCACCAGGGTGCTGGCGAACGACTGGACGAGCGCGAGCAGCAGAGCGCCGATGCCCGTCTGGCCCGCCAGCAGCATGATCACCGTACCGAGGCCGACATTGATCGCGAGTCCGACCAGAAAGGCGGTAAGCGCGATCAGGATCAAGATGCCGGCGGTCCACCAGGGCCGCCGCGTGCGCTGCCAGGACAGTCGCAGCGCGGTCAGCGGCGCATAGGGTGTCTCCAGCGCCAGGATGGGCGTCGCGAGCGCCAGCTTGCCGAACAGATAGATGCCCGGAACGATGAAAAGCATCAGACCCGCGCCGACCACGAAGCCGGCCATGAGCGCGAGCAGGATGTAGAATGTCAGGATCGCGAACGCCCGGCCGAGAGCCGCGCCGACGGTGATGCGCGAGCTCAACATCAGCAGATAGAGAGCGAGTGTGCCGACCAGATAAGTGGTCGTCGAGATCAGCATCCACCACCAGTTCGACTCGAAATAGAGCCGCATCTGGAAATTCCACTCGGCCACTTCCGATTGGGCCAGCGACAGGGGAAGAGGCGGCGGCGGAAAGAACCGCGCCTCGATCACGCCGGGCAGGAACAGCAACGCCCCGGCAATGGCGAAGATGAGGCCGGCGTTAGCGGTCAGCAGCCGCCCGGCATCCTCCCAGATCGTATTGGCAGTCACTGGCGTCTGGCGATCGGGATCGGTCATGCCGCTAGCCATAAGCGCCGCTCCCGCCCCCTAGCAAGAAAGGGTTGTCCGGCGCGGCAGCTTCGCCGCGACAGGCTGGCTATACCGTTTCCGGCTCGCCCTCCGCGAGCTGGGCGTAAAGTCTGGCGACCAGAACCGCGGTTACCGCAAGAACGATCGTCTCCAGTAGGGTATCGAGCAATGTGATTGTGACGAAGGATGCACTGCCGAAAACAGGCGGACCCGCGACCAGGAAGATCAGCACGCCCAAGCCGCTCGAAAGGGCGAGGATGAGCAGCCAGGAAACGATCGTGACGGCGAGGAAGGTCGCGAACAGCTTGAGATAATGGCCCTTGGTGAGTTCCCAGCTTCGCGTGAGAATCTCGACCGGGCCGGCCGGCTCCTTAGCGGCGACCGGCGTCGCCATGCTGAACTTCGTCCAGATGGCCACGAAGGCGACGATGATCACGATGGTGAATAGAAGGCTCGGTGGCTGCGGACCGCGGATCGATCCGGCGTCCGGGAGAAAGATCATCAACAGGATTGCCAGCAGGACGATGATCGGAATGACGACGAGAAGACACATGCCCAACAGCGGCAGGAAACGCGTCAGACCACGATGAAGCGCCTCCCCCACCGAGACGCCGGGGACGAGAGCGAGGTGGCTGATGGCAATGCCACCGATCAGGTTGGCGAGCAGGGACGCGAACGTCAGAAAGAGAGCCAGAATGGCCCGGTCCGCACTTTCCGGGGCGTCGGGTGCCGGCAACAGCAACGCATTGGCCACCGGCGGAAGGGCGATGAACAGGAAGGCGATAGGGAGGACCAGGCCCGCGTGGCGCGCGAGAAACCGTCCCGTCTCGGTCCACGCCGTGCTGATCGACAGGCTCGCCACACGCTTTCTCCCCCCGCGCCATTCCCCTTCGGCACGTGGCCGCTTATGCGGACCGGCGATGCCGGACGCAATCGACCAGCCGATAGAATCAGACGTGGAATGGCGGGTGACGCCGGGACTAACGCCCTATCCGGACGCCTTCGCAGAAATGACCGCACGCGCCGAGGCGGTGCGAACGGGGGAAGCGCGCGAACTGATCTGGCTGCTCCAGCACCCGCCATTGTTCACCGCCGGGACCAGCGCCGATCCGGCGGAATTGTTCAATCCGCAGGGCTTTCCGGTGTTCGATGCGGGCCGCGGCGGGCGCTACACCTATCACGGGCCGGGCCAGCGCGTCGGCTATCTGGTGCTGGACCTGGAGAAACGCGGGCGCGACATCCGTCGCTTTGTCCACGCGCTCGAGGGCTGGATGATCGCGTCGCTCGGCGACCTGGGCGTCGAGGCGCGGCGCGAACCGGGGCGAATCGGCATCTGGGTGGGCCAGGGCGCGGCGGAAGCCAAAATCGGGGCGATCGGCGTGCGCGTGCGGCGCTGGGTCACCTCCCACGGCTTCTCGATCAATGTGGAGCCGGAACTTTCTCACTTTTCAGGGATCGTTCCATGCGGTATCGCAGAATTCCCGGTCACAAGCCTTGCGGCGATCGGGTTGGCGAATGTGGGGGATCAGCTAGACCTGGCACTACAGCACAACTTCGCCGCATTCCTGTCCGCACTCGACGGTGGTGCGGAGCGGGCTTGAGAGCCGTTGTCAATTTGTATAGTAGGCAATTCGATTTGGGCAAAAACGGGGTAACCGGCCAAATCTTCTATCTAGGGAGCTATCAATGCGTAACGTTCTGAAGATTTCGATGATCGCCGGTGCCGCTCTGGCGGTTGCTGCCTGCGGTGGCAACACCAAGGCGACCAACAACTCGTCGACCAACACCACGACCACGACGACCAACACCACCACCGAGGTGACCCCGATGGCCAACGACACGATGGCCACGAACACCACGACGACGACGACGAACTCGACGTCGACGACGGCTCCGGCCGACAACGCGGCGGCTCCGGCCGACAACGCGGCGGCTGCCAACAAGATGTAAGCTGCTGCCTGCTTCCCCCGGGAGGCGGCAAAGGCGAGGGCCGCGGGGCAACCCGCGGCCCTTTCTTGTTGGGGACGCCATCCGGTAAACCGGCGGCAGTCCCTGCTGAGCGCCATCCGGTAAACCGGCGGCGCTTTCTTTTTGCTCGCGCTTGCTTTTTGGCGTGGGGAGGAACAGTCTCCCGCTCTGCCCGACGCTCAACCGGGCATTGTCAAATCACGATTTTCGCTCAAGCTTTAGGGAGCTTCCGCAATGCGTCACACCGTCCGCCTCGCCCTCGTCCTGACCGCCGCCGCCGCGCTTGCAGCTTGCGGCGGGAACAAGGCCGCGAACAGCAGCGCCAACAACAGCTCGGCGAACAGCGCCGCGCCGACGGCCCCGGCCAATGATGCGAGCGCGATGGAAACGATGGCACCGGCGCCGGCCACCAACACGCCCGCCGCGACCGAGACGACGACGACCACCACGACCACGAACAGCAGCTCGAGCACCACGCCGCCTCCGACCGTGGACACCAAGACCGGCGCGGGCGGCGATGCCGGCGGCAACAGCAGCGACAAGAACACGCCGGGTATGTGATCCGTCGATACCCGGTGGCGCGCCGTGCGCCGCCGGGTATCGATCATCCCGGCCGAAGCCGCTGAAGCGGTCACAGGCAGCGTTCGCCCGACAAGCTCCGCCTTGGCGAGGCGCAAGCGGGACGATAGGATATTCGCCGTGAAACGCCTGCGGGTGGGGAGTTCAGTCTTATGCGTAATCTTGTGAGACCCTTGATCGCGGCCGCAGCCGCTGCGGCCGGTTTCTTCCTCGCCGCATCACCCGCCCAGGCGCAGCTTTTCTATTCCGACACGGCTTATGATCGCGGACCGGTCGAACCGGGCGACGCGCTGATCGGCATCGCCCTGCCCGGCGCCAATGCGGCCGAGTTGCGGGCGGGCCTGCTGTGGAATTTGCGTGCCGGGCTGAATGTCGGCGCCCTGCGCTGCAACGGCTACCGTTATCTGCGCACCGTCGATGTCTATAATGGCATATTGGCGCATCACTCGGCCGAGCTGGCCTCCGCTTATTCGACGCTGGAAGGCTATTTCCGCCGCCGCGCGAGCGGCAATGCCCGCAATGGGCAGCGCGCCTTCGACAATTGGAACACCTCGACCTATCAGGATTATTCGACGCAGAACGCGATCGGCTTCTGCCAGACGGTCGGCGCGATCGGCAAGGATGCGCTGGCGCGGGCCAAGGGTGAACTCTACACCACCGCGCGCGAGCGGATGCGCGAGTTGCGCAGTGCCGCCGCCACGCGCCACGTCGATCGCATCGCGCCGCCGGTCACGGCGCTGCGGCCGCTGCCGGCAACTTTGTTCGCCGCCCCGGTCTGCACCGGCCTCAGCGGGCGCGCGTTGCAGCAATGCCAGGCGGGACAGACACCGGCACGCTGAACGCTGGCACTCTCGCTCAGGGCAAGCCGATCATCTTGTGGGTCTGCACGCCGAGCCGCCAGCGCGGGTCGGTGTGAACCAGTGCGATCGCAGCGCGCAGCGATCCGGCGCGGTCCGCGCCGTCCATCGGCTGCACGATGAAATGCCGGAAGTCCCAGCCGAGCAGTTCGTCCGTGTCGATCCCGGCCTGGGGCCACACCAGCTTCAGTTCATCGCCCGAACGCTGGACGACGTGATTGCCGGCTTTCGGGCTCACGCAGATCCAGTCGATTCCGGCCGGCGCGGCCTGCGTGCCGTTGGTCTCGACCGCAATCTCGAAGCCGCGCGCGTGGAGCGCGTCGATCAGCGGCGCATCGGCCTGCAGCAGCGGCTCGCCACCGGTCATCACCACGAGCTTGCGATCGCCCGCGTCCCACAGGGCATCGACCCGGTCCGACAGCGCCTCCGCCTGGTAGCGCCCGCCATTCTCGCCATCCATGCCGACGAAATCGGTGTCGCAGAAGGTGCACGCGGCCTCCGCGCGATCCTGCTCGCGGCCGGTCCACAGATTGCAGCCGGCGAAGCGCAGGAAGACGGCGCGGCGCCCCGCCTGCATCCCCTCGCCCTGCAGCGTCAGGAAGATTTCCTTGACCGCGTAGCTCATGGCGTTGCGGCGTACAGCGTCGGATCGGCGATCCCCGCTTCGGCATAGCCCTTGGCGCGCAGGCGGCAGGAATCGCACAGGCCGCAATGGGCGGGGAAATGCGCCGGATCGTAGCAGGACCAGCTCTCACCCGCATCGAGTCCCAGCCGTTCCGCCTCCGTGGCGATCTGCGCCTTGGACATGTGCAGCAGCGGCGTGTGCACCTTGAACGGCCGCCCTTCGACGCCCGCCTTGGTCGCGAGCCGGGCCGTCTCCTCGAACGAGGCGATGAAGTCCGGACGGCAATCGGGATAACCGGAATAATCGAGCGCGTTGACGCCGATGAAGATGTCGCTCGCGCCCGCCGCCTCCGCCCAGCCCAGGCAGAGCGACAGGAAGATGGTGTTGCGCGCGGGGACGTAGGTGATCGGGATCCCCTCCCCCACGCCACCCTTCGGCACGTCGATGTCGGCGGTCAGCGCCGAGCCGCCGAACCGGGAAAGATCGAGCGGCATGACGATATGCCGTTCGGCCCCCAGCATCGCCGCGATCCGGGCGGCGGCGTCCAACTCGACCCGGTGGCGCTGATTATAGTCGATGGTCAGCGCGAACAGGCGATAGCCCTGCTCGCGCGCGATCCCGCCCACGGTCATCGAATCGAGACCGCCGGAGAGGAGGAGGATACCAATTGGTGCGTCGTTGTTCATCGGGGCACAGCCGCTAGTCGCCGCATCGCGCGCGGGCAAGCGCGCCATAGAGAAGGGCCGCCCCCGAAGGAGACGGCCCAGTTCGTGGCCTCGCGGCCCATGCCAGGGAGAAATGCGTGCCGCTCGGACACCAAATCTCCCTATCACCGCATATTTGAATCGGCCCTTAACGCGCTGGTCAGCCGGCGTTTCAGTTCAACTCCGCCAGCGTGAATGTGAACGAACGCGAGCAGAATTCGCAATCGACGCTGATCACGCCATCCTCGTCGGCCATTTCCGCCCGCTCCTCCGGGGAGAAACTGGCGATGACCGAGCGGACATGCTCGGGATTGCAGCGGCAGCCGCGGGTCAGCGGCACGGTGGCGAGCACGCGCACCTCATCCTCGTTGAACAACCGCCACAGCAATTCCTCGATCGGCAGGCTCACGTCGAACAATTCGTTCGCGCGCACCGTCTCGGCGAGCATGCGGACATGCTCCCATTCCGGATGATCGAGCCGCGTGTGCAGGCGCTCGCGCCCCTCCTCGCCCTCGGGAAGATGCTGGAGCAGGATGCCGCCGGCGATATGGCCGGTATCGTCGGTCGCGAGCCGCACCAGCGACGGGATCTGCTCGGACTGCGCGAAGAAACTCTCCACCGCTTCGGCCAGGCTCGCGCCCTCCAGCGGCACGATCCCCTGGTAGCGTTCGTTGGTCGCAGTCTGATCGAAGGTGATGGCGAGATAGCCCTTGCCGAACATTTCCGCGAGCGACGGCTTGGGTGGCGCCCCGGCGAGACGGTCGCGATCGAAGCGCACATAGCCGCGCACCTCGCCGCCGCGATAATCGCAGACCAGAAGCTCCACGATGCCGTCTTCGGCCTGCGCCTGCATGGTCAGCTGGCCGCCCGCATCTTTCAGCATCGCGCCGAGCAAAGCGGTGAGGGTCAGCGCCTCCGACAGAATGCGCGCGACCGGCGCGGGATATTCGTGCGCGGCGAGAATGTCGTCGAGCACCGGTCCGAGCCGCACCAGCCGCCCGCGAGCGTGGCGCTGGGGGAGGGTGAAACCGATCGCTTCGTCGAGATTGGCGGCCTGGCCGGGCCGCGGAGAGATTTGCGAGGACATGCCCCCATATGGAGGCACCCTCCGCTTTTTTCACCTGTCGTGGCGGATCGAGATGCGGCGCACGACCGGGCCGTAGCGGCGCTGCAACGCGCGCGGATATTCCAGGCGGTAGGAATGAACGATGTCGCGGCGGTCGTCGAACTCGAAGCGCTGATAGAAAATCCGCCCGCCGCTTGTACCGGACATCACCGCGAAATCGCGGCCCGCATGGCGATAGCTGACGGCGCCACGCTCCTCGCGGACCCGCCCAGCGAGATAGGCGCGCGGGTCCTGCCCTTCGAGATTGTAGGCGCCGTAGATTAGCAAAGTCGCACCGTCCCGCGCGGTGAAGGTCGCGCCGTCGCCATTGTCCGATTCGCGGCGGTTGCCGAACATGCCGCCGGGGAAGCTGGCGCGCGTGCCGTAGCGGGCGTTGACGTAGATGCCGCCAGCGGGCTGCTTGACCTCCGGCGCGGGCGTGGCGGCGACGGCGGTGGCGATGGCGAACGTGAACAGCATCGGCGTGTCTCCCTTGTTGCCAGCAAAGGCGGGAATTTCACACTTTGCGGGTCAATCCCGCGCGAACCGATCCGTCGCCTCGATCAGCCGGTGCAGATTGCCCGGCTCGTCGAAGGCGTGGCCCGCGTCCGGCACGATGTGCAGGTCCGCCTCCGGCCAGACGCGGTGCAGCAGCCACGCATTCTCCACCGGCGTGCAGGCGTCGTAGCGCCCGTGGATGATCACGCCGGGAATGTCCGCGAGTTTGCCGGCGTCGCGATAGAGCTGCCCCTCGTCGAGCCAGCCGCGATTGACCATGTAGTGATTCTCGATCCGCGCGAAGGCGATCGCGAACTTCTCCTCCGTGACCGACTCGATATAGGCTGGATCGGGAATCAATTTGATCGCCGAGCCTTCCCAGGCGCTCCATGCGCGTGCGGCGGTCAGGCGCACTTCCGGATCCGCATCGGTCAGGCGGCGATGATAGGCGGCGACCAGATCGTCGCGCTCATCCTCCGGGATCGGCGCGAGGAAGCCTTCCCACGTGTCGGGGAAGATGTGGTGCGCGCCATATTGGTAGAACCAGTCGATCTCGCTCTTCCGCATTCCGAAAATGCCGCGCATGACCAAGGCGGAGACACGATCCGGATGCGCCTGCGCGTAAGCGAGGCCGAGCGTCGAACCCCAGGAACCGCCGAACACCAGCCATTGTTCGGCGCCGATCGTCATCCGCAGCCGCTCCATGTCGGCGACGAGATGCCAGGTGGTGTTAGCGTTCAGGTTCGCATGCGGCGTCGAACGCCCGCAGCCGCGCTGATCGAACAGCAAGATGTTATAGCGCGCCGGATCGAACAGCCGCCGATGCGCCGGGCTGCAGCCAGCGCCGGGCCCGCCATGCAGGAATACCGCGGGCTTGCCCTGGGGGTTGCCGCACAGCTCCCAATAGACCTGATGCCCATCGCCGACATCGAGCATGCCGCTGCGATAGGGTTCGATTGGCGGGTAGAGTTGGCGCATCATCACTCCAAAAAACGTCCGTCCTGAGCTTGTCGAAGGACTGTCCTTCGTTGGCGCGCAGGGAACAAGAAAGGGCAGGCCTTCGACAAGCTCAGGCAGGGCGGATCGCGTTAAGCGGCCTCGGGCATCTCATATTTCCGCGCCGCTTCGGACAGCCGCTCGACGAATTCGGTGATGTGCGCCTCCTCGATCACCAGCGGCGGTAGCACACGCATCACATTGTCGCCCGCCGCGACCGCCAGCAGGCCGTGGTCGCGCAGATAGGTGACGAAGGCCCGGCTGTCGGACTTCATCTTGATGCCGAGCATCAGCCCCAGCCCGCGCACGCTTTCGAACAGATGGTCGTGATTGGGGATCATCTGCTCCAGCGCGCCGCGCAGGCGGTCGCCCATCGCACGGACGTGGGCGAGAAATTCGTCATTGGCGACCACATCGAACACCGCCTGCCCCGCCGCCATGGCCAGCGGGCTGCCGCCATAGGTCGTGCCGTGCGTGCCAAGGCCCATACCGACCGCCGCTTTCTCGGTCGCCAGGCAGGCGCCCATCGGGAAGCCGCCGCCAATGCCCTTGGCCGACGACATGATGTCGGGCGTAATCCCATATTGCTCATAGACGTAGAGCGTGCCGGTCCGCGCGACGCCGGTCTGCACCTCGTCGAAGATCAGCATCAGATCGTTATCGTCGCACAATTTGCGAAGGCCCCGGATAAACTCGTGACTCGCCGGGCGGATGCCGCCCTCGCCCTGCACCGGCTCGAGCAGGAAACCGGCCGTATTCTCGTCGACCGCCGCGGTCGCGGCTTCCAGATTGTCGAACTCGACGACTTCGAAACCGGCGAGCAAAGGCGCGAAGCCGTCGATCATCTTGGGCTGATCGGTGGCGCTGATTGCGGCCATGGTGCGGCCGTGGAAAGCGTTCCGGAAGGTGATCAGCTTGTGCTTGTGCGGATTGCCATGATGATGGTGGTAGCGGCGCGCCGTCTTGATCGCGCACTCCACCGCCTCGACCCCCGAATTGGTGAAGAAGACCGTGTCGGCAAAGGTCAGGTCGACCAGCCGCTGCGCAAACGCCTCGCCCTGCGGGCTGCCGTAGAGATTGGAGACGTGGACCAGGGTCGCAGCCTGATCCTGGATCGCCTTGGTCAGCACCGGATGGCCGTGGCCCAGCAGATTGACCGCGATGCCGCTGGCGAAATCGAGATATTGCTCGCCTTGCTCGCCATAAAGATAGACCCCCTCGCCTCGCACCGGCCGCACCGGCGAGCGCGGATAAACGGGCATGAGCGGGGTGATGGTCATGGCAAAAGCTCCGGGAGGACGCGCGGGATAAGAAGGCGCGGCCCGGCTATAGAATCGGCGCCGACAGGAGGTCAACGCGCGCCGCCGCCGAAACGAAAGCGGGCGGCGAGTTGCCCCGCCGCCCGCTCGTCAATGTCGCTGCCGCGAATTAGCGGCGGCGGCGATCCCGGTCGCGGCGCTCGGCGCGCAGCCGGTATTCGACCTGATTGATCCCGGCCCGCAGCTGGCCGATCTCGCGCCGGTCGAGGCCGTTGCGGCTGAAGCGCGAGAATTGCGCCTCCAGCCGGTTGACGTCGCGGCGCAGGCCGACCGCCTCACGGTTCGAAATCGTGCCGCGGCGCTGCGCCTGGTTGATGCGGTTCTGCAGCTGATTGATATCCTGACGGATTTCACGGGCCGGCTGAAAGTTATTGCCGCCATGATGCCGCTGCAACGCCACTTCGGCCGCGGCCGGGGTCGCCATCAGGGCGCCGGTGGCGGCGCTGCCGACAATGGCCAGGGAAAGCATGAGTTTACGCATGATCATTCTCCTAATGGAAATCGTGCTTACCAGCCGCGGCGGCCATCGCGACGCTCGTCGCGAATGCGCTGCTGCAGGTTGAGGATACGCTGATCGAGGCTGCGGATCTCACCACGGTCGAGACCGTTGCGGGCGAAATTGTGCAGCGCGCGGCGCAGATCGGCCGACTGATTGCGCAGCGAACGATATTCGCCCGGCGAAATCGCGCGGCGCTGGGCCGAGCGCTCGATCCGCTGGTCGAGCTGACGGATCTGCTGCTGGTAACGGTTCACCAGACCGCGATCGCCCGGATAGCCGTAGCCATAACCGCGCTGGGCGACATTGCCCCAGCTCTGGGCGGTGGCCGGCGCGGCGGCGGCGAGCGTGGCGGCGGTGGCGGCCAGGGTGATCAGGATCTTCTTCATGACTCAAACTCCCTTCGTGAGAAGAATGAGCTGCTACTAACGTAGCCGGTCTGGCGTTCCGCTGAACGCGATCGGCAGAAAGTGTTCAGGTCTGTATCGCTTTGTCGCAGACAAAAATCGCCTCAGGCGGAGCGCAAGATATGGCAGTCAGGCGCGCAGGCGCCAGCCGCTGCGCAGCAGGGCGTAGCAGAGCGCCAGCAGCGCCAGGTTGATCGCCAGCAGGAGGCCCGCGCCGAACAAAACCGGCGAATCGGCCGCGCCGACGAAACCGTAGCGGAAGCCGGAAATCACATAGAAGAATGGGTTGAAGTGGCTCACCGTCTGGAAGCCGGGCGCCAGCTGTTCGATCGAATAGAAGGTCCCCGACAGCAGCGACAGCGGCATCACGATGAAATTGCTGACCGCGGCGGCATGATCGAACTTCTCCGCCCAGATCGAGGTGAGCAGGCCAAGGAAGCCCAGCATCGCCGATCCCATCAGGCCGAACCAGATCACCGCCCAGACATGCTGCGGCCAGACATGCACGCCCGGCCAGAGCAGCATCGCCCCCCATACCGCGAAACCGACCAGCACCGCCCGCGTCACCGCCGCGCCGACCATGGCGGTGATCAATTCCATCGTGGACAGCGGCGGCATCAGATAATCGACGATCGTCCCCTGAATCTTGCCGACCAGCAGGGAGAAACTGGAATTGGCGAAGCTGTTCTGGATCATCCCCATGACGATCAGGCCCGGCGCGACGAAATCGGCGAAGGCCAGGCTCGCGCCGGCCAGACTCACTTCCCGCCGCGCCCCCAGGGCGACGGTGAAAATCGCCAGGAAGAGCAGGGTCGTGAGCGCGGGCGCCCAGACGGTCTGCAGCTGCACCTTGAAGAAGCGCCGCACTTCCTTGGTGTAGAGCGTGCGCAGGCCGCCCCAATTGACGTTGCGGATGATGGGAACGCCGGGGTCGCTCCGTACCCAGGCTTTGACGGGATCGCTCACGCCTTGCCGCTAGTCCCGGCGGCGGGCGGCGGCAAGCCCGGCTGGCGCGGCCGGGCCACGCGCGATCAGTCCGGGCGGCGGCGCATGGCGGCACGGATCACGCCGATCCGCTGGGCGGCCGGCACGTTCCACGTCCCCGCATACATCCCGTCCAGATAGGACAGGTCCCACTGACTGAGTTCGGTCGTCGCGGCGCCGGCGGAGCCGCCGCTCGCATCCATCAGGTTCAGGATCGACGGCAGCGCGATCGCGCCATGGTCCGGCCGGACATTGCCGAGCACCACCATCGACAGATAGTCGGCGAGCGACCGGTATGAGATGCCCGCCAGCCGGGTCGTGTCGACGATCACGATCATGGCCTGCAGGTCGATGCGCGAGCCGGTCTCCAGCCGCGATGGCGTGGTGCGGAAGCCGGGCACGGGCCGTTCGGGCTCGCCCCTCGACGGCGGAGCGGCGAAGCCGATGGGCAATTGGCCCTGCGGCCCCCGCAATTGGCCGAAGGACAGCCAGCGCACAGGCGCGCGCGAGGCTCGGAATGGCCGCTGCTCCGCTTGGGGGATCACGCCGAAGAAGGCCGGACGGTCCCGCGCGAGCCTGGCGAGCAGCAATTCCGGCTCGGCGGTGAAGATGATGTGGACGGAAGGATCGCAATGGCGCTGGGCGACATCCAGATTCAGCCGCTCCGCGACCGTAGCGATCTCCCCGGCGAAGAAGTCGCGGCGCCCATCGTCGAGACCGGCGATTGAAAGGCACAGGCGATCGGCCCAGCGCGCCACCCGGTCATTTTCGGGTTCGGCCAGAACATTGTCGACAAACAGAGCCACTTCGCCGGGCGTCGCCTGCCGCCTGCCGGTCACCACGAGTGTCGGGGCGTCGGGATTTTCCGGCATCGCGACCGCCGGTTCCACCGGTGCGTTCGCCGGCGGAGCGGCCGCCGCGCCGGGCAGAAGGAAGAGTGACGCAAACGCCCGGCTCAACCATGCGCGCATTCGCGGCCTCCCTGCGTCCCATTCCGGACCCGTGCCGCCGATCCTCCCACGAAAATGCCCGCTTTCCAAGCGCCTGGCGTCCGTCATCGGCAAACGACTCGCCACCCCTTGAAGAACGGCCTCGCCTGCGTCACATAGCGGTCACTTGCCGCACCTGCGGCACCACCCAATTCGGAACAGGCAGGCGGATGGGCTGCCGCGATCGCGCGGACCGCCAACGCCATTGAGCCGAGCCAGAAGGATGACGCCATGTCCTGGACGGACGAGAGAATCGATCGGCTGAGGGAGATGTGGACGCGCGGCATGACCGCGAGCCAGATCGCCGAGGATCTGGGCGGCGTGTCGCGCAATGCGGTGATCGGCAAGGCCCATCGCCTCGGCCTGCAGTCGCGCCCCTCGCCGGTGAAGCCGAACGAGGCGTCTTCGGCTGCGGCGGCCCCCGCGCCGGCCGCGCCGCCGCCTCCGCCGCTCGCGCCCGCACCTTCACCCGATTTCCCCGCGACCACCGCGCTCGACGTGGAAGGCACGCCGCCCTTCGACCTGAACGACGAGGAGCCGGAGGCGCCCGCCGCGGCGGCGCCGCTGCCGCAGCCGGTCGCGCCGTCCGAAGCGCCGCAGCCGCGCGTTGTCTCGATCGGCCCGGGCGGCTTCGTCCGCCAGGGTCCTGGCGAGCAGCAGGCGCCGATCCCGCCCGCCCCGCCGCGCCGCCTGGTCCCGGCCAAGCCTAGCCCGGAAGTCGCCGACAAGACCGGCCTGCTCGATCTGAGCGAGAAGGTCTGCAAATGGCCGATCGGCCATCCCGGCGAGCCGGATTTCCACTTTTGCGGCAACCCGGCTAATCCGGGCTTCCCCTATTGCGTCCAGCATTGCGGCGTCGCCTATCAGGCCCAGCTGCCCCGCCGCGACCGCAAGCCCCCGCCGCCACTGCCTTTCGGCGGGCCGCGCGTCCGCTAGGCAGGCGCTGTTGCATCGTTAAGGCGTCGTGCTAGGCCTCGTCTCCCTCTTGCAGGAGATCAGGCCTTGTCCCTTCGCCGTCCGACCGTCCGCGCGCTCCTCGCCTTCACGGCCCTGACCGCGGCGTCGCCCGCTTTCGCGCAGCAGCCGCCGATCCTGCAGCCCGGCGCGCCGGGACAGCCGACGCGTGTCCTGCCGCCCGAGGAAGCGGCGCGGGTCGCGGAGACGCGCTTCACCGCCGCCGACGTGAAATTCATGCAGGACATGATCCTGCACCATCAGCAAGCCGTCGAGATGGCCGCTCTGGTCCGCGACCGCACGCGCAGCCGGCCTTTGGTCGATGCCGCCGGACGGATCGACCGCTCGCAGGCCGGCGAAATCCGCTTCATGCGCACCTGGCTGACCGATCGCGGCCAGGACGCCCCCAATCCCGCCGCCAGTCATGGCGCCCATGGCGGCCACGCCGCGCATGAGGGCATGCCCGGCATGTCGACGCCCGCGCAGCTGACCGCTTTGGCCGCCGCGCGCGGCTCCGACTTCGACCGGCAATTCCTCGAACGGATGATCGCCCACCACGAAGGCGCGCTCACCATGGCGCGCGACCTGCTGGAGCGGGCCGGATCGGCCTACGACCCCAATCTGTTCGACTTCGTCAACGAGGTGGTGAACGAGCAGCAGGCCGAGATCGACCGGATGACGGCCCTGCTCGCCGGCATCGCCAACGATCCCCGCGCCACCCTGCGCCCCGGCTTTCGCGATGCCGGGCAGGCGATCAGCAACCTGACCCTGGTCGCCAGCCTGCCGCGCCCGCCGGGCTTCTTCGATCCGAACAATCCCGCCGATCTCGCCCCGCCGCTCGCTGCCCGCCCCGCGACCCCGACCCAGCCCGCGCGCCCCGCCGGCACGGTCGAGCGCTCGCCGCTGATGAGCTTCGCCCAGACCGACATGGCCTTTTCCGGCGATCTGCTCGCGGTCGGCAATTATCACGGCTTCAACCTCTACCGGATCGACCCCGCCAATCCGGCCGCGGCGCCGCGCCACATCACCTCCGTCGTCTGCCCGGGCGGCCAGGGCGACCTTTCGATCGTCGGCAACCTCCTCATCATGTCGGTCGAGCAAAATCTCGGCCGCACCGATTGCGGGCGGCAGGGCAATCTGGAGGACGTCACCCCGAACCGCCTGCGCGGCATCCGCATCTTCGACATTTCCAATCCCCTGCTGCCCCGCCAGGTCGGCCAGGTGCAGACCTGCCGCGGCTCGCACACCCACAGCGTCGTGTCGTCCGACGAGCGCGCAATCATCGTCTACGTCTCAGGCACCGGCTGGGTCCGCGACCAGCGCGAACTGGCGAGTTGCAACAGCGCGCAGAGCGGCGACAATCGCACCGCGCTCTTCCGCATCGACGTGATCGAGATCCCGGTCGCCGATCCCTCCCGCGCCCGCATCATCGACAGCCCCGGCGTCTTCGCCGAGGGCGACCGGCTCGCCGGCCTGTGGATGGGGGGCCGTAGAGAGCCCGGCGCGCAGGACACCAGCGCTACCGACCAGTGCCACGACATCACCGTTTTCCCCAGCCGGCGCCTTGCTGCCGGCGCATGCTCCGGCAACGGCATCCTCCTGGACATTTCCGATCCGCGCCGCCCGCGCCGGATAGATTCCGTCTTCGATCCCAATTTCGCCTACTGGCACTCCGCGACCTTCAACAATGACGGCACGAAGGTGCTGTTCACCGACGAATGGGGCGGCGGCGGCCAGCCGCGCTGCCGCGCGCAGGACCCGCTCACCTGGGGCGCCAACGCCTTTTACGACATCATCGACAACCGCCTGGTCTTCCGCGGCCACCAGAAGCTAACCGCTATCCAGACCGAGGAGGAGAATTGCGTCGCCCATAACGGCTCGATCATCCCGGTCCCCGGCCGCGATATCTTCGTCCAGGCCTGGTATCAGGGCGGCATCTCGATCACCGATTTCACCGACAGCGCGAATGTCCGCGAGATCGGCTATTTCGATCGCGGTCCCGTAGACGGCGAGCAGATGGTGCTGGCCGGATACTGGTCGGCTTACTGGTATAATGGCCGCATTTACGGCACCGAAATCGTCCGCGGCATCGACGTACTGACGCTGACGCCGAGCGCGCACCTGACCAGCAACGAGATCCAGGCCGCGATGCTGGCGAGCCAGGGCCAGACCTTCAACCCGCAGCAGCAATATCCGGTCACCTGGCCCCACCACCCGGTGATCGCCTTGGCCTATCTCGACCAGCTGCAGCGCACGAACGGCCTTCCCGCCGCGACGATGACGAGCCTCACCCGCGAACTCGCCACGGCCCGCACTGCCATCGACGCCAACCGCAAGGACGCGGCGCTGGCCGGCCGCCTCGAAACGCTTGCGCGCGGCCTGCCAGCCGGATCGACCACCGACGCCCGCCGCCTCACCGCGCTGCGCGACACGCTGCGGGGGATTGCCGGGCGGCTGAGGTAAGACCGTGGGTGCGGGGCCTCACAAGCTCCGCACCTCGCCCGCCGGCGGGGTCACGGCGCGTCGTCGGACGCGATCATTCCACCTTCATTTTCGAGCTGGGCGAGTTGCCGCACATCCTGCCGCGTGAATTTCAGCCTCACGCCGGCGCCCAGATCGCCCGATTCCTCCACAAGGAGGATACCGAAATGATCCAGACCCCGAGCCAGCGCCTGAACATCGTCACGCGCACGCACAATGGCGCTCCCACCCGCTTCCAGCCGAGTCAGCGCCCCGACCGGAAGGCCGCAGGCCGCCGCAAAATCGTCCGGGCCGATGCCGGCCAAAGCGCGCGCGGCCGCAACCTGGCGTCCACTCATCCGGGCCTGCCCGCCCGCCGGCGCGAGCCGGTTGCCGGACGTATTGCGATCGATGGTCACCAGCACTTCCTCCGTTGCGCACACCTGCCCGACCATATGGCCAAGTCGGCGCCCTGTCTGCGGCGGACGGATGCGAAGAGCCGCTTTCCGCGCAACGCTGCACCGGCCGCCTGGAGGCAAATGCAAGAGGGGGCCGCCCCAGCCGGGACGGCCCCCTCTCATTCAATCCGCCCGGCGGATCAGAAGCGGAAGTTCGCCACCGCGCGGACGCTGTGCATGTCGAACTTGCCGTCGCTGCGGATGAAGTCCGTGCCGTTGGCGTTGCCGAGCAGGAACGGGTTTGTCGCCGGGGTGGTGCCGCTGTTCACCAGCCGGACCGACGAATCGTCGTCATATTGCTGGTAGAGATATTCGACGCCGATCGAGAAATTGCGGCCGATCTTCTGCTCGATGCCGCCGCCCAGCACGAAGCCGATGCTCTCGTCATCCAGGTCGCGGGTCACGCCGTTCGCCGTGTTGGTGGTGACGAAGCTGTTGTTCATCTGCGCATAGCCGACGCCGCCCGTGGCATAGACCAGGGTGGTCGGGGTCGCGGTAAAGCCGGCGCGGATGCGGGCATTGGCCAGCAGATCGACCTCACGGTTGAAGGTATAGGAGGCCGGCGTGATGCTGAACGCGGTCACGCTGCTCGAATAGTCGCTGGTGCCGACTTCGACGAGGGCGCCGAGGACGAAGCCGCCCATCTGCCGGTCGAAGCCGATGCGGCCGGAAAACTCGATCGCGCTGCTTTCGCTGTCGCAGCCGGCGGCCGGGCGGCTCGGGCTGGTGCCGACGGCACCGCCGCAGAAGCCGGTCGAGAAGGCGTCGGCGCCGCCCGTGGTGACGACCGTGTCGCCGAACGAGCCGTTGAGGTCGCGGTCGAACAGGATCGTCTCGTCGCTATTGCCCGGCTTGAAGGTCGCGCCGATCGAGCCGCCGGCGTAAAAGCCGTTAAACTCCCGGTCCTGGTCCTGCGCGAAGGCCGGGGTCGCGGCGGTGGCGCAGAGCAGGGCTGCGGCGGCGGTGAGATACTTTTTCATGCGTATTGAACTCCTGAAGTGGCGAGACGGCTCTTCGCAGCGCGGCCGGGACTGCCCCAGTTTTGCTCGACGAACGCGTCTCCACTTCCGGCCAAACTGACGAACGCCCGCGACGTTGCGACCAAGGCGACAAAAGCGGCGACTGATGTAGTTGGGCAACACGCCGGTTCACGCCGGCTGTGGATAGAACAGGGCGGGAACCTTGGCAGCGCGGCCACCGTGCGCCATAGGCTGGACCATGTCCGACGACCTGTTTGCCGCCTCCCCGGCTGTTTCCGGAGACTATGACGCCAGCGCGATCGAGGTGCTGGAGGGGCTGGAACCCGTCCGCAAGCGGCCGGGCATGTATATTGGCGGCATCGATGAGCGGGCTTTGCACCACCTCGCCGCCGAGGTGATCGACAACAGCATGGACGAGGCGGTCGCCGGCCACGCGACCCGGATCGAGGTGGTGCTGGAACCGGGCAACCGCCTGACCGTCACCGACAATGGCCGCGGCATCCCGGTCGACGAGCATCCCAAATATCCGGGCAAGTCCGCGCTCGAAGTGATCCTCACCACGCTCCACTCGGGCGGCAAGTTCAGCGACAAGGCCTATGCGACCAGCGGCGGCCTGCACGGCGTCGGCGTCAGCGTCGTCAATGCGCTGTCGATCGAGACGATGATCGAGGTCGCCCGCAACAAGGAATTGTACCGGCAGAGCTTCTCGCGCGGGATTCCGACCAGCAAGCTGGAGAAGATCGGCCCGACCCCGAACCGCCGCGGCACCGTCACCAGCTTCATCCCCGATCCGGAGATATTCGGCGAAGGCGCGCATTTCCGCCCGGGCCGGCTCTACCGGCTCGCCCGGTCCAAGGCCTATCTGTTCGCGGGCGTCGAGATACGCTGGAAATGCGATCCCTCGCTGATCAACGATGGCGAGGAAGTGCCGGCCGAAGCCGTCTTCCAGTTTCCCGGCGGCCTGGCCGATCATCTGAAAGAACAGGTGGGCACGCGGGAATGCGCGACCAATCAATTCTTCACCGGCAAGCAGGATTTCCCGAACGGCCAGGGCAGCGTCGAATGGGCGGTCGCCTGGCCGCTGTGGAGCGACGGCGCCGCCTCTTACTATTGCAACACCATCCCCACCCCGGACGGCGGCACGCATGAGAACGGCCTGCGCGCGGCACTGACCAAGGGCATCCGCGCCTTTGGCGAACTGGTCGGGCAGAAGAAGGCGAAGGACATTCAGGCCGAGGATCTGCTCGGCCCGTCCGAGCTGATGCTGAGCGTCTTCATCCGCGATCCGCAATTCCAGAGCCAGACCAAGGACCGGCTGACCTCGCCCGACGCGGCGCGGCTGGTTGAGAATGCGGTGCGCGACCATTTCGACCATTATCTGTCGGACTCGATGGACCGCGGCCGCGCCTTGCTCGGCTATGTACTCGACCGGATGGACGAGCGCCTGCGGCGCAAGATGGAGAAGGAGGTCAAGCGCAAGACCGCGACCTCCGGCCGCAAGCTGCGTCTGCCCGGCAAGCTGACCGATTGCGCCAATGACGATCCGGCCGGGACCGAACTCTTCATCGTCGAGGGCGACAGCGCCGGCGGCAGCGCCAAACAGGCGCGCGACCGCAAGACGCAGGCGATCCTGCCGATCCGCGGCAAGATCTTGAACGTCGCCAGCGCCACCGCCGACAAGATCCGCGCGAACCAGGAAATCGCCGACCTGATCCTCGCTCTGGGCTGCGGCTCGCGCGAGCGCTGCAACCCCGACGACCTTCGCTACGAACGCATCGTCATCATGACCGACGCCGACGTCGACGGCGCCCACATCGCCACGCTTCTTATGACGTTTTTCTTCCAGGAAATGCCCGACGTCGTCCGCAAGGGCGCACTCTTCCTAGCCCAGCCGCCGCTGTACCGGCTCGCGAGCGGCGCGACCAACGCCTATGCCCGCGACGACGCACATCGCGCCGAGCTGGAAGCGACCCTGTTCAAGGGCAAGAAGGTCGAGGTCAGCCGTTTCAAGGGCTTGGGCGAGATGAACCCCGGCCAGCTGCGCGAAACCACCATGGATCCGAAGAGCCGGTCGATGATCCGCGTCACCCTGCCGCAGGATTATGAGGAGCGCAGCGCGGTGCGCGACCTGGTCGACCGGCTGATGGGCCGCAATCCGGAGCATCGCTTCCAGTTCATCCAGAGCCACGCCGCGGAGCTGGACGAAGCGGCGATCGACGCCTGACGCCCTTGCGCGCGGGCGCCCTACTGCTCATCTGCGCAGGATGGCGGGCAAACGGGGCTTCATTTCATTCATCAGCGTGCCGAAGGCGATCGCCGCGGGCGTCGTCTGCGGTGTCGTGGCCGTGCTGTGCTGGGCGGCTTTCGCGATCTGGCCGCATGTCTTCGTGCTGCCTTACGTAGCGGCGCTGGCGGCAACGGCGCTGTGCGGCTTCTACGTGCTGCTGGCCACCTTGCGGGACAGCTATCGAAACCCGCGTCGCGGCGTCCGCATCCGCCCGATCCGCGGTTTCGACGTTGTCGCCGGGCTTCTGCTCGCGGGTCCCGCGACCTGGGCGCTGTGGCCCTTCTTCCGCGTTTTCTGAGCGAGCGAGAGCGGCTTCCCAGTCGGATCGGTCCCTTCTAGACCGTTTGCCGCCCGAAACGGGATCCACGGAGAGTATGACATGCGGCGATTGAAACTGATCCTGCTCTCAATTCTGTTCGTAGTCGCATCACCGAGCCTTGCGCAGCCTCCTGCGAATCCCGCTCCCGTCCCGGCCACGGCGCAGAACCCGCTCAATCAACGCGCGCGCGATGTCGTGTCGGTGCTGCGCGGACAGGGCGACCTGCCGAGCATCTTCACCGCCGGTTTCCTGGCGCAGGTGCCCGCCGAACAGATTGCCGGCGTTACCCAGCAACTGGCCGCGCAATGCGGCACGGTCCGCGATGTTGAGAGCGTCGCCGCCGCCTCGCCGACCGCCGGCACCGTCCGCTTCACCTTCCAGCGCGCGATCGTCATCATGAGCCTGCAGGTCGAGGCGCAGGCGCCCCATCGCATCGCCGGGCTGAACGTCACCGGCAGCGAACCGATCGGCGGCGACAGTACGGAGACGATCCTCGGCGAGCTTCGCCAGCTGCCGGGCCAGGTGAATTTCCAGGTCGCGCGGCTGGGAGATGGTGCCCCTACCGTGGTCACCCAGCTGGAGCCGGATCGCCCGCTCGCCATCGGTTCCAGCTTCAAGCTGCTGATCCTCGCCGAATTGAGCCGGCAAGTGCAGGCTGGCCAGCGGCGCTGGAGCGAGGTGGTGCCAATCGACCGCCACTCGCTGCCGAGCGGCATATTGCAGGACTGGCCGCTGGGTTCGCCGGTGACGGTGCACACACTGGCGTCGCTGATGATCTCGCGCAGCGACAATACCGCGACGGATGTGCTGTTGCGCCTCGCCGGGCGCGAAAATGTCGAACGGATGATGACGCGGATGGGCCTGAGCCAGGCGGCGCGCAACCGGCCGATGCTGTCCACCATCGAGCTCTTCCAGCTGAAGGCCAATGCCGAGGCGCGCACCGCATGGCTGGCCGCCGACGAGGCCGGCCGGCGCCGCATCCTGCGCGAACAGGAGGCCGATGGCGGCCCAGCGGTAGAGGTCAGCCAGCTTTTCGCCACCGGCCCGGTCGCGATCGACACGGTCGAATGGTTCGCCACGGCGGCCGACATGGCGCGCGTGATGGACTGGCTGCGCGTCAACGCCGACGACACCGCGAAAGCCGTGCTGGCGATCAGCCCCGGCATGGCGCGCGATGCGGCTGGCGCCTTTTCCTATGTCGGCTTCAAGGGCGGATCGGAGCCGGGGGTGATCAACCTCACCTACCTGATCCGCAACAATGCGGGCGTGTGGCACGTGGTAACGGCGGGGTGGAACAATCCGGCCGCTTTGGTCGATGAAGCGGCCTTCCATGCATTGATCGTGCGCGCCGCGCGGCTCGTGCGCTAGCTGGTCACCGCCGGGGCGATCAGCGGGAAGCGCGGAATCTCGACTTCGAAACGGCTGCCATCCGCCGCGACCATGAAATAGCGGCCTTCCATCGATCCGGTCGGCGTCGTGAGCGGGCAGCCGGAGACATAATCGTACGCTTCGCCCGGCTCGATGACCGGCTGCTCGCCGACCACGCCTTCGCCCCGCACCTCGTGCACGCCGCCGCGTCCGTCCTTGATCGTCCATTCGCGGCTGACGAGCTTCGCGCGCGTCGCACCCTCATTCTCGATGCGGATATGATAGGCCCAGAACCAGCGGCCGCGCGACGGCTCCGATTGTTCGGGCAGGAAGCTGACCGAGACGCGGACGACGATGTCGTCCGTCCGGGCGCTGTGGGGGAACAAGGCTTTCACATCACCCCACTTGGGGCTGAAGGCGGCGAGGTCAACCGCTGCAGGCGATCCAGCAGCCGTCCGCGCGAGGCGAGCAGATCGGCCCGCCGGTCGATCAGCACGTCGCGGGCGAGGAAATGGCCGGTGATCCTGAGGCCCGCGACAATCTCGTCCCAGCCGCTTGCAACACCGCCTTCCGCAAGAAACGGCGGGAGGGGAAACAGGCGCTCGCGATACTCCCCTGCCCCGGCGCGGCTGACGGCGCGCCCGCTGCGCGGGCTGACGAAGACCAAATCGTGCGTGCCGCCTGTTGCAGCGCATTCGGTGAGATCGAGACCGAAGCCGAGTTCGCCGAGCAGCAGATATTCGTAGCGCACCAGAGCAGCTCCCCAGCCGCGTGCGCTCGGCGCCGCTTCTAGTGCGTCGAGCAGGCCGGAAAGGCCGGCATAGAGGCCGGGATAAGGCTGCGCCTCCGGCAAGGCGGTAGCGGTCAGGACGGTCGCCCATTCGATCGCCGCGGCGGCAAGCGGCTCGCCGAGCATAGGCGCCCGGCTGCGGATCAGTTCGGCGGTGAGATGGGCGAGCTGATCCTCGGTACGGGCGCGGAACTCGGCGGCGATCAAATTGCCCGGCAGCAGTACGGGCCGCAGCCGGCGCGAGCGGCCGCCGCGGACATAGCCGGGTCGAACACCGTCGCCCGGCGTGAGCGCGCGAACGATCGCGTCATGCTCGCCATGCGCGCGAACCGACAGAATGATGGCGTGGCTGCTGAGGCGCATCGGCGCGTCTTACCGGCCCACGATCCTCTTGGCGAAGGAAACGGCGCGGTCGAACCCGGCGAGCGCAGAAGCGGTGGCGACATTGCTCAAGGTCGGCCGGAGCAGAAGCAGATCGACACTGGGGATCGATCCAGTGGCGAAGGCGCGCTTATGCTGGCCGTCGCCCTCCGTGAAATCAAACCAGCGGAAGCGGCGCTCTTCCATCAGCAGCCGCATCGCCTCCAGTTGCAGCACGCTGCCCACCGACCAGTCGGCAAAGGCCGGATCGTAGCCGAGATGCTCGTAGCGGAGTGTCGCCCCCTCCCCCGGCGTATGGAGATAGGCGACGGCGCGGCCGTCCATGAACAGCAGAAAGGCGCGGACCTGATCGCGGGCGGCGAGCGCCTGCATCTCCGTCAGATCCTCCGGCAGGCCGGCGTCGAGCAATTTCTCCTGATAGGTCAGCGCCGAGACGGCGCGCGCACAAGCGTGAAAATCGGCAATCTCGGCCGGGGTGCGATAGACGCGGATGTCCAGTTCGCCGCCCGAATGCTCCGCCAGCTTGCGCGTCTTGCGCTTCAGCGACGAGCGGGTCTTGGCGGAAAAGCTGGCGAGATAGGCATCGTAACCCATGCCGAGATCGGCATAATGATGCGGATAGGATTGCCGGATGAAGGCGCGCATCCCCGTTGCACCGCCGATCGTGCCAGCCTGATCCTCCGGCACGGCGCGAAGATAATAGCCATCCGCTTGTGGCGGCAGACCGGGCAGCGTGACGGACGCTCCGCTGATCGCCTGTTCCAGCGGCACCGTCACCCGCACCAGCCGGCGGTGGACGCGCACGACGGTGCGCGGACCGACGCGGAACGGCAGAGGCGTGCGGGCGGCGATTGCGTCAGCCAACATGCGCCCGCCTCCGCTCGGCCGCGCGGGCCGCGAAGCGCTCGTAGCGCAGATTGCCCCACGCCTGCCCGGCCATCCGGCGCAGGCGCCGCTGCTGGCTGCCCGGGAAGGGTGCCGCGTACGAGGCCAGCGATACATCGGGCAGGGTCGCGAAATTGGCTGTGGGCAATATCTCGCGCGCGCGATCGAGAAAGACGCAGAGCCTGTCGAAGCGGCGGCGCACGACGCGATTGACGGCAAGGCCGTTGCGGGTGGCGAGTTCGAAACTGTGACTCACGATGGTGACGACGGGCTGGCTCGCCGTCCGCGCGGCCACCAATGCGGCGCGCATTTCGGGGAATGACACGGCGCAGATCTGCAAATGACGGAGGCCGTCCGCACCGCCGATCTGGCTGACGGGCAATTCGATCAGGCCAGGCGCGATTTCCACCGGCGCGACCATTTCCGGCGGCAGCGGCAGCGCGCTCGGCTCCGGATGATGCGAGCCATTGTGGCTGCTGTCGTAGCGGAAGCCGAGTTCGGCCAGCGCCCGGGCGGTGTCGGCATTGGCGGCATAGCTGCCGGAGCGGAAGGCGATCGGATCGGGCACGCCCGCTGCCACCAGCAGGTCGCGCGCCCGGCAGATCAGCTCAAGCTGCGCCTCGTAATCATAAGCCGTGAGTTCGTCCGTGCGGCGGCTCTGCTCGGCCTTTTCCAGATGCGCCCAGAAGGGGTGAAGATGCAGCTGTACTTCCTGCCCAGCCGCGAGGATCGGATCGACCATGCGCCTGACCGGGTCCAGCCCGTGCACCGCCGCGGGCATCGGATCGACGAAGAAGCACGCCTTCAGATCGTGCCGACCCAGCAGCTCGAGCTGATAGGGAATCCCCACCCCTGCCGCGTTGTAGGAACGGGCGAAATTCTCCCGCCAGTCATGGCCGGCCGCATGGTGCCGCCAGACCAGTTCCGTATCGACGGTAAGAAGCACGCGCGTCGCCATGAGGGCGGCTTAGCGTCACCCTCCCAAGAAAAGGTGAACCCGGGCGCTGTTACACGCCATTTTAACGGCGAATCGGGCAGTTCCAAACCCATGTTAATGCGGCGGGACGTTCAGCCTGCGCGGGAGCGCCTGCACATCGTGCCTGCGACGCCGTCCGATCTGGACACGGCGGCCGCAGCGGCCGATCCGCGTCACCTGTTCCTCCGCGGCGCCTGGGTTGCCGCCTGCGAGGGCGCGCGCCTGTCCGCCATATTGCGCGGCGACGGCAGCGCGTTGGCCGCATTCGGTCTGGTCGACCGGCACGTCGGGCCACTCAAAGTCCGCGAAGTGGCGGGCAGCTATTGGCCTTTCCGCAGCATGGCGGTCGCTGCCGATGCGGCCCCGCACGAAATGACCGCGATGTTCGCCGATCGCGCGATGCGCCGCGTCCTCGGCAGAGTGTGGCGGCTTGGCCCCGTCTTCGCCGACGATCCGTCCGCGAATAAGGTGCGCCAAGCAGCCGTGGCGAGCGGCTGGGCCGTGCTGGAACGGCAACTCGGCAGCTGTTTCGAGATCGACATGCGGGCGCTCACGGCGGAAAGTGCCTGGCCCCGCGCATCGACGCTGAAGAAGAATCGCTGGCGCGAGAAGAAGCTGGGCGAGATCGGGGCACTGGAGAGTCGGCGCTTTACGGGCGCGGACTGGCTTGCCGAGGATCGCGACGCGATCGCCGGGATCGAACGCAATAGCTGGCTGGCCACCGAAGCGGGGGCCGGGCTGCAGTTCGCCGATGAGCGGCAGCGGCGTATCTGGGAGGGGGTTGCCGCAGACCCGGAACTCGCAGCGAAACTGTGCGGCAGCATTCTGCGGGTCGGCGATACGCCTGCAGCCTTTACCTTCGGCCTGCGCGTCGGGCCGACTCTTTACCAGATCGCCAACAATTATGACGAGCGCTTCGCCCAGTATAGCCCGGGCCGCACTTTGCTGATCCGGGAGTTCGAACAGGCCGCACGCGACGGGATCGAGCGGATCAGCTGGGGTTCGGGCGACGCCGGCTATAAAAGCGAAATGGGAGCGCAAGCCGGGCCGGAGATCATCGACCTGCTGTTCGTGCGCCCCAAAGCGGCGGCCGCCGCTCTCGGCAGGCTGTGGAAGGCCGCCTGATCCGCGCTCAGCCGCGCGGGTGAAAATGATCGTAAATGCCCTGCGCCGTCGCGCGGCTGATGCCCGGCACCTTCGCGATATCCTCCAGCGCGGCGTTGCGGACCGCGCGGGCGGTGCCGAAGTGCATCAGCAAGGCCCGCTTGCGGTTCGGGCCAATGCCTGGAACGTCGTCGAGCGGGCTGGCCGACATGGATTTGGCGCGCTTCGTCCGGTGCGCGCCGATCGCGAAACGGTGCGCCTCGTCGCGCAGGCGCTGCAGATAGAAAAGCGTCGGGTCGTTCGGCGGCAGCTGGAAATCGCGGCCGCTCGGCAAATGAAAGGTCTCGCGGCCCGCATTGCGATCCGGCCCCTTCGACACGCCGACAACCGGCACGTCGTGAATGCCCGCTTCCTCCAGCACCCGGCAGACCGCGCTGAGCTGGCCCTTACCGCCGTCGATCAGCAGCAGATCCGGCCAGTCGCCACGTGACCGGTCGGGATCCTCCTTTTCCAGCCGGGCGAAGCGGCGGCCCAGCACTTCGCGCATCATCGCGAAATCGTCGCCCGGCTCGGTCTCCGGATTGCGGATGTTGAACTTGCGATAGGCGTTCTTGCGCAGCCCCTCGGGTCCGGCGACGATCATCGCGCCGACCGCATTCGTGCCCTGGACGTGGCTGTTGTCGTAGACCTCGATGCGGCCCGGCGCCTCGGGCAATTCGAACAGTTCGGCGAGCGCGCGGAGGTTCTTTGCCTGCGTGCTGGTTTCGGCGAGCCGGCGATCGAGCGCTTCCTCGGCATTGCGCCGCGCCTGATCGATCAGGCGGCGTTGCTCGCCGCGCTGCGGCTGCTTCAGTTCGACCTTGTGCCCGGCGCGCTCGGCAAAAGCCTCTTCCAGCAATTCCGTTTCCGGCACTGCGCGGTCGAGCAGGATCGCGCGTGGCGGCGGCACCTCCTCGTAAAATTGCACGAGAAAGCTCGACAGCACCTCTTCCTCCGGCACATCGGCGGTGTGCGCGGGAAAGAAGCTGCGCGCGCCCCAATTCTGACCGCCGCGAATGAAGAAGGCCTGGATGCACATCGTGCCGCCCTTGGCGCTGAGTGCGAAGATGTCCGCGTCCCCCACCCGCTCGGCGTTGATCGCCTGGCTGCCCTGAATGTAGGTCAAAGCGCGGAGGCGGTCGCGATAGACGGCGGCCAGTTCGTAATCTTGTCGCTCGGCGGCGACGCTCATCTGGTCCTGCAGCTTCGACTGCACCTTCGTGGACCGGCCACCGAGGAAGTCCTTCGCGTCCTGGATCAGTTCGTCATAGCCGGTCTCGTCGATCCGCCCGACGCAGGGCGCGGAGCAGCGGCGAATCTGGTGCAGCAGGCAGGGCCGCGATCGATTGGCGAAGAAGCTGTCCGTACACGAGCGCAGCAGGAAGAGCTTCTGCAGCGCGGTCAGGGTCGTCCGCACCGAACCGGCGCTGGCGAACGGGCCATAATATTGCCCCTTGTGCCGCCGCGCGCCGCGATGGAGCTGGACGCGCGGAAAGGCATGATCCTCGCGCAGCAGGATGAAGGGGAAGCTTTTGTCGTCGCGCAGCAGGACATTATAGGGAGGCCGGTAGCGCTTGATCAGCTGCGCCTCGAGCAGCAATGCCTCCGCCTCGTTGTTGGTTGTGACGATCGCCATCGACCTTGTCTGCGCCACCATGCGCAGCAGGCGCTTCGTGAGGCGGGCCGCCTGCGTGTAGCTGGTCACGCGATTGCGCAGCGACCGCGCCTTGCCGACGTAAAGCACGTCGCCCTTCGCATCCAGCATCCGGTAGACGCCCGGGCGTACCGGCAGGGTCCGTAGCACCTCGCGGATTGCGGCGACCCCGGCCTCCAGATCGGGCGCGTCGGAGCCACGGACCGTGTAGGTCGCCTTCTCCTCGTTGAAGCGCTGGGCGGCGTCCGGATGGTGCGGGCGCCCCGCCGATGAATCCGATCGTGGCATCAGGGCGATATAGGTCGGGGAAGCGGGCGCGAACAGCGGGCGCGGCGGTCCGCGCACACTCGTTGCGTCGCTGTTACGATCGGCGTAACATGGTCGCGCGCCTGTGGACCTGTTGGGTCCAGCAGCGGCATGTTTCATGATGATTTGGGGGATCGGATATGAAGAAGTCGGTAGCCTTGTTCGCTTCGCTTTGCGCGCTTGCCGTGACGGCGCCCGCAGCCTCGCAGGATTTCAGCCGGGCGCCGGCGTTTGGCACGATCACGCTGACGGGCGGTTTCGATGGCGATCCGCGGACAGTGCGCGTGACCGCCGGCGGTACGCTCGACGCTTCTACGCTCGGTTCCGGCTGCGTCGGCTCGATGGCCAACGCTCCGGACGTCCGGCTGCAGTTTACCGCGAGCGGCAGCCTGCCGCTGATCATTTCGGTGGCGTCTGACGAGGATACGACCCTGGCGATCAACCGGCCCGACGGTACCTGGGTGTGCGACGATGATGGCGGCGAGCAAGGGACGAACCCGTCCATTCGCTTCACGCCGGCCATGTCTGGCCAGTATGACATCTATATCGGCCATTATGCCCGCGGCCGGCGGATCCCGGCGACGCTCTACATTTCGGAAATCAGCTCGCAATAAGCCTAGCGGATCGCGCCACCCCGGTCTGAGTCCGGGCGCGGGATCGGCAGCGCATGGATTGCTGTGGGGCGAAGCGGACCTTCGCCCTGCAGCACGCCATTGGCGCCAAAGCGCTCCCATTGCGCGTCGGCGACGTAGATAAGCCGGTCGCCATCCATAGTGCCGAGCGTGGGTTCGCTCCAGCCGTCATGGGCGCGCTCCAGCACCTCGATCCCGGTGATCGCGCGCGCCTCCCGATCCAGCGAGATGGCGATGATCCGCCGCGGCAGGCTGCCATTCTGGATCGCGATCAGCCGGCCGCGATGAATCAGCAGGCCGTCTATCCCCTCCAGCATCGTCGGCTCCGCGGGCAGGATCGGCTCCGCCGCCCCGGTTGCGATATTGATGCGGAACAGACCCAGCGCATAGTCGGCGACGACCAGATGGCGGCCGTCCGGCCAAAGCGCCATGCCCTGCGGGCTGCGCAACCGGCCCGGCGCAAGCAGGACTTGCGTCACGCTACAACCAGGGCGGCAGACATGGATTGCGCCGGACTGGCCATCGCTGACGTACAAGCTGCCGTCGCGACCGATCGCCACATCGCCCGGCCGGACGCCGGGCATGGCAATCCGCCGCATTTCGGTCAGCCGGTCGAGGTGCACGGCCACAAGCCCGGCAAATGCGCTATCCGCGCCCGGCACCGGCTCGGCTGGACCGGTGGCGAGCCACAACAACCGCCGCTCGCGATCCACGGCCATGCCGAACACGCCGCCGAGATTGTCGACCCGCACCGGCGTCCAGCCCTGCGGACCGCGCATCAGCAGGCTGCGATCGACGACGCTCCCGGCGAACAGCCGGCGCCGCGCCTGATCGAACGCGACACCTTCGATCAGGCGGAAGCCGGTCGGGATGCTCTCCACAACGGCGCTCGCTTCGCGCGGGTGGCCATTGGCGTCGAACAGGGCGTTGAGCGCGGCTGGAAGTGTCGCCGCTCCCTCGGCCAGCAGTGGCGCTATTCGTGTGCGGCTGGCGGCGGAGAGCGATCCGCCCATGCGCGCCAGCAGCCAGGCATTGGCCGCGACCGTCCCACCGTCGCCGGCTTCAACCGCCTGACCGAGCGCGCGGCGCACATCCGCACTGCTTACCCGAGTGTTGGCGGCCGATTCGCGCGGCTGGGCGATCGCGGGAGTGGCGGCAGCAAGCGCACCAACGATAAGGGAAAGGGTCGCGCGCATATTCGGCACTCTCGCTATCGGAAAATCGCGACCCGCAGCCAGACTATCCGGAACCGCCGCCGCTTCGCAAGCGCCGTTTGCCTTCGCCCCGGCGCCGTCTATGCAGGGCAATGACCAAGGATTTTCAGACACTTCGTGACGAGATCGCCGCGCTCGGGCCATGGCATCACGATATCGAGGTCGCGCCGGGAGTGAGAACCGGAGCTGAACCGGAACGCTGGCGCAGGGATGACGAGACCGGCTCCCCCTCGCTGATCGATCCAATGCGCGCCATGGCGGTGCTCGACCCGATATTTCCGAATGGGCTGGAAGGGCGCAGCTTCCTGGACTGCGGGTGCAATGCGGGCGGTTATGTGTTTGCGGCCAAGCAGCGCGGGGCCGGCCGCTGCTTCGGTTTCGATGCGCGCGATCACTGGATCGATCAGGCGAAATTCCTGTCCCGTCACCTCCCGTCGGATGACGTCGCGTTCCAGACGATGACGCTCGGCGCGCTGGCCGCGGCCCAGCCCCATGCATTCGACATCACCTGGTTCAGCGGCTTATTCTATCATTTGCCCGATCCGGTTGCGGGGCTGAAGGCCGCAGCCGACCTGACCAGCGACGTGCTGGTGCTCAACACCGCGACGGCGGAGGGAAAAGGCGACGCGCTGGTGCTTAATCTGGAAAGCCGGAGCCTGATCATGTCGGGCGTCGATCGCCTTGCCTGGATGCCGACCGGCGAAGGCGTACTCCGGCATATCCTCAGCTGGTGCGGCTTTCCGCACGCGCAACTGATCTTCGAGCATCTACCCGTCGACGGTTTCGGCAGGATCATGCTGGTCGCCGCTCGCGACGCCTCGCGGCTCGAACCCTATGCCGCGGTCGAGGCATCCCTGCCCGGCCGCGAGCGGCGTCCGTTCATGCGGCGTGTGCTGGCCCGGCTCGGCCGCCGGGGCTGAACCGCGCTCAGTGCGGTCGGCCCAGACCCTGGATTGCCTGATCGACCAGCTTCTTGTCAGCCGGTGCGTCGAGGCGGTCGCGGATCAGGCGCTCGGCAGCCGCGGCAGCGGCTTCAGCGGCGCTGGCGCGCACTTCCTCCAGCGCGGCGCGCTCGGCCGCGGCGATCTTGTCCTCGGCCATGCGGGTGCGGCGGACAACCAGAGCCTCGGCATCCTCGCTCGCCTTGGCGATGATCGCCTGGCTCTCGGTTTCGGCCTGGCTCATCATGCCGGCCATTTCGGTCTCGACGCTGGCCAGCTTGCGGGCATATTCGTCGCGCAGCGCCTCCGCTTCCGAGCGCAGCGCGGCGGCTTCGTCGAGGCGCGAGCGGATCGCCGCGATCTGCTTGTCGAGCCCACCGGTGATCAGGGCAGGCACCTTCTTCCAGATCAGGATGGCGATGAACACCGCCATCGCGACACCGACGAAGAAGGTGGAATCGAGCGTACCGCCGAGGAATGGCACGGGGTGGTCGCCCGCATGCGTTTCGATCACCGGGCTATGCTCCGCCGTGTTCGACGTCGGCAGCGGGCCATGATCGATGGTCACGCCGCCGGATTTGCTCTCAGCCGCCATGGCGAACGCTCTCCACTGCCTTACGGGCTTCCGCCGCATCGACGTCCGCACCGGCGACGCGAGACACGATGTCGCGCGCCGCTTCGGCCGCGACATTGTCGATCTCGCTCATCGCGGCACCACGGGCTGCCGCAATGCGGGCATCCGCCTCGGCACCCTTGGCATCGAGTTCGGCATTGGCCGCGGCCAGACGCGCTTCCGACGCCTGTGCGCCTCTTGCGCGTGCTTCGGCCAGCTTGGCACGGGCCTGCTCGCGCGCCGCATTTTCCTGCGCCCGCCATTCCTCTTCGGACTGGTCGGCCGCCGCCCGTGCACTCTCCGCCGCCGCCAGATCGCCGGCCACGGTCTCATCGCGCTGCTCTACCGTCGCGACGACCTTGGTCGCCATCGACCGGCCGATCACGAAATAGACCAGGGCGAAGACGATGATCAGCCAGAAGAGCTGACTCGAGACGAAGCCGCTTTCGCCAAGCTGCGAGATTTGCGGCATGCCCCCTTCTTTTTCGGGAGCAGCCGTCGCGCTTGAGGCTGCGGCGAGCAGGAGAAGTGCAGACATAATCATCCTGTCCAGATGCGGGCCGGATCAGCTCCGGCCCGAACCGGAAAATCAGGCGACGAAGATCAGGATCATCGCCACGACGAAGGCGAGCAGGCCGAGCAGTTCCGCGGCCGCGAAGCCGATGAACAGGCGGCCCTGCTGGCCGTCAGCCGCGCCGGGATTGCGCAGCGCGCCCTGCAGGAAGTTGCCGAACACGGCGCCCACACCGATGGCGGCCATACCGGCGCCGATCGCCGCGAGACCCGCACCGATCAGCTTGGCTGCTTCTGCTTCCATTTCATTCACTCCTTAAAAGACGTCAGTCAGATGGTTGGAAAACCTCGGGAAACCCGAGAAACTCGAAAACTCAGTGCAGATGCTCGGCGTCGTGGATGTAGAGCGACGTCAGCAGCGCGAACACATAGGCCTGGATCCCGGCCACCAGCACTTCCAGTGCCGACACGCCGACCATCAGCACGAAGCTGGGAATGCCGACGACGCCGCCCCACAGGAAACTGGCATTGCTGGACTGGATCACGAAGCCGGCGAGCACCTTCAGCAGGATATGACCGGCGATCATCGCCACAAACAGTCGCAGCCCCAGGCTGAACGGCCGGAACAGGAAAGAGATGAACTCGATCGGCGCGATGATGATCTTCATGATCAGCGGCGTGCCGCTGGGCACGAACAGGCTGAAGAATTTCAGGCCGTGCTTGGCGAAGCCGACGATCAGCACGATCGAGAAGCTCATGATTGCCAGCACGCCGGTGATCGTGAAGTGGCTGGTGAAGGTGAACGGATGGGTGACGACACCCAGTTCCGGCACATATTTGGAAACCGGCGCGAACAGGCCGAGCGGCAGCAGGCCGATCAGGTTCGCGAACAGGATGAACATGAAGAGCGAGAAGACGTAGGGCAGGTATTTGCGGCCCGCCTTGCCGATATTCTCCTTCAGCAGCTTGTCGATGAAGCCGGTGAAGCCTTCGACCATCATCTGCCAGCGGCCCGGCACCACCTCGCGCTTCATCCCGCCCAGCATGAACAGCCACAGCACGGCAAGCGTGACGACCATCCAGAAAGCGCTGTTGGTGAAGGAGATCGGTACCCCGCCAATGTCGAACATCGGGGCGATCGTCTGCACCTCGAACTGGTGCATGGGATCGATCTTGGTTGGGTCGGAGGCCACGTTGCTTCAGTCTCGCTCAAAATGACGAACGCGAGCGCCCGGGAAAGTCACGGACGCTTCGAAGTGATCCTGATGATGTTCCTGAACGCATTCACTATTCCGAGGAACAGGAAGACGAGCAGGAGCCATGGCGCGGTGCCGAACAGATGGTCGAGCCCGAGCCCGACCAAGGCGCCGCCGATCAGACCACCGAGCAGTTCGGCGAGCACGCGGTTGCCGAGGCGATAACCGCCATCGTCCTTCCGCGCCTCGCCTGACCTGATCGCCTCGTCGTGTTTAGCGCGGCGTAATCGCTCATCGAGCGAATCCAGTCGCGCATCCTCGTCGAGGGGGTCCAGCCCGGACTCCTTTTCGGCCAATGCTTCCTCCGTACCGCCCCTTCCGGAGCGGGCGAGCGCATCTGCCGAGCGGCGAGCCCGCCAAGGCGCGGCCCGTTTAGGGAGGGGGGGTATGCGAGTCAACACCACCGGAGCCAAACCAAACCCGTCCATCCTGAGCTTGTCGAAGGACTGTCCTTCTTGACCGTGCCGTGAGAAGAGAAAGTGCAGGCCTTCGACAAGCTCAGGCAGAGCGGGTGGGGAAATGGTCGTGAGTGAAACTGACAGTCCAGACGGCGCCGGCCACCGCGCAAGATTGCGCGAGCGGCTGTTCGAAGGCGGGCCGGACGCGTTGCTGGACCATGAACTGGTCGAATATCTGCTGGCACTGGCCCTCCCCCGCCGCGACACGAAGAAACTGGCGAAGAAGCTGATCGACGACTTTGGCGGGATTGGCGGACTGCTGAGCGCTGACGCGCGGACCATTCAGCGGCTCAGCGGCCTCAGCGACGGTGCGGTCGCTGCATTGAAGATCGCGCAGGCCTCCGCGCTGCGGCTGCTGAAATCAGAAGTGGCGCAGCGGCCGGTACTGGGTTCGTGGCAGGCCCTGCTTGATTACCTCCGCGCCGACATGGCGCATCTCGCCGTGGAGCGTGTCCGCGTACTCTTCCTCAACGGCCGCAACATGCTGATCCGCGACGAGGCGATGTGGGAAGGCAGCGTCGACGAGAGCGCCGTCCATGTCCGCGAGATCATGCGCCGCGCGCTCGATTGCCAGGCGACGGCGCTCATCATCGTCCACAATCACCCGAGCGGCGACCCCTCCCCCAGCGCGCAGGATATCCGCCTGACCAAGGAACTGATCGAGGCCGGCAAACATATGCGGATCGACGTCCACGATCATATCATCGTCGGCGCGAAGGGCCATTCGAGCCTTCGCGCGCTCGGGCTGATCTGACTCAGCGGCAGGCGAAGGCGGCGAGCGCGGCGTCGGGGCTGTCGGGGACGACCGGCTCCATCTGGCGCTGATCCGCCGGCACTTCCTGCTCGAGGATAACCGCGCCGTCCGCGCCGAGCATCTTCACGGCCAGGGTTTCGGACCGGTTGCGGCGGCAGTCGTAGCGCATGCGCACCTCCACCGCGCTTGTGCCGTCAGCGAGCGCCTCGGCGAAGACCGTGCGGCTGCGCAGGGTGACGATGTCCCCGGTTCGCTGCCGCGAGGCGAGATCGGCGGTAATCATCCCGCGGTGGCTCTGGCCGACCTCCTGCCAATCCTCGGCGGGCTGCGCGGTGAACAGCAAGGTTGCGGCAATAAGCTGGTACATGTCTCTTCCCTCCGCGCGCTTTGTCCTAGGACCGCCATCCTGAATCCACGCTGTCAGTCTTGCGGCCATATGTCGACTTGGCGCGCTTGCCTGCCTAGAGGGGCGCGATGATTCCCCGCTATTCCCGCCCCGAAATGACGGCCATCTGGTCGCCGGAAAACCGCTTCCGCATCTGGTTCGAGATCGAGGCGCATGCGCTCGACGCGATGGCCGGGCTCGGCGTCGTACCGAAGGGAGCGGCTGAAGCGGTCTGGGCCTGGTGGAAGACCGGGCCGGCGATCGACGTCGCGCGGATCGACGAGATCGAAGCGGTCACCAAGCATGACGTGATCGCCTTCCTGACCTGGGTGTCCGAGAATGTCGGACCGGAAGCGCGCTTCCTGCACCAGGGTATGACCAGCTCGGACGTGCTCGATACGGCGCTGGCGGCACAGCTGACGGAAGCGGCCGATATCCTGCTCGCCGACCTCGACGCCCTGCTCGCGGTGATCGAGCGGCGGGCGCGGGAGCATAAGCTCACCCCCACGATCGGCCGTAGCCATGGCATCCACGCCGAGCCGGTGACGTTCGGGCTGAAGCTCGCCCAGGCCTATGCCGAATTTGCCCGCAACCGGGCGCGGCTCGTGACGGCGCGGGCCGAGATTGCGACCTGCGCCATTTCAGGCGCGGTCGGGACCTTCGCCAACATCGACCCGCGGGTCGAGGCGCATGTCGCGGCCAAGCTCGGGCTGAGCGTGGAGCCGGTCTCCACGCAGGTCATCCCCCGCGACCGCCACGCCGCCTTCTTCGCGACGCTGGGCGTGATCGCCTCGTCGATCGAGCGGCTGGCAACCGAAGTGCGGCATCTGCAGCGCACCGAGGTGCTGGAGGCGGAGGAATATTTCTCGCCCGGCCAGAAAGGCTCGTCGGCGATGCCCCACAAGCGCAATCCGGTGTTGACCGAGAATCTCACCGGCCTCGCCCGCATGGTCCGTTCGGCGGTGACGCCCGCGTTGGAGAATGTGGCGCTGTGGCATGAGCGGGACATCAGCCACTCGTCGGTCGAGCGCTATATCGGCCCCGACGCGACGATCACGCTCGACTTCGCGCTGGCGCGGCTGACCGGCGTGATCGACAAATTGCTGGTCTATCCGGAACGGATGCAGCGCAATCTCGACCGGATGGGCGGCCTCGTCCACTCGCAGCGCGTGCTGCTGGCGCTGACCCAGGCCGGGGCGAGCCGCGAGGATGCCTACCGGCTGGTACAGCGCAACGCGATGCGGGTGTGGGAAAGCGACGGGACACTGAGCCTGCTCGACCTGCTGCAGGCCGACGGTGAAGTGACCGCGCTCCTACCCAGGGACGCGATCGCGGCCGAGTTCGACCTCGATTATCACTTCAAGCACGTGAACACGATCTTCGAGCGCGTCTTCGGCCGCTAGCGGGTCAGCCCTCCCAGAGGGACTTCACTTTCTGGAAGAAGCCCTTGCTTTCGGGGCATTCTTCACCCGTCTCGGTGCAGCGGAATTCTTCCAGCAATTCCTTCTGCTTGGCACTCAGCCTGGTCGGGGTCTCGACATGGACTTCGATCACCATGTCCCCGTGGCCGCGTCCGTTCAGGATCGGCATGCCCGCGCCGCGGATGCGGATCTGCTTGCCGGACTGCATGCCGGCCGGGATCTTCACTTCATGCTTCGACTTGTCGAGGCCGGGCACCTCCACCGTGCCGCCCAACGCGGCGGTGGTGAAGCTCAGGGGCAAACGCGCGAACAGGGTCGTGCCCTCGCGCTGGAACACGCTGTGCCTCGCGAGGTGGATGAAGATGTAGAGATCGCCCGGCGGACCACCGCGAATGCCGGCCTCGCCTTCGCCGGCAAGGCGGATGCGCGTGCCTTCATCGACTCCGGCGGGGACATTGACGTCCAGGCTCTTGCGCTTCTCGACCCGGCCCTCGCCCCGGCAGGACGGGCAGGGATCGGCGATCACCTCGCCGACGCCCCGGCATGAGGGGCAGGTCTGTTCCAGCACGAAGAAGCCCTGCTGGGCGCGGACCTGACCGCGACCGCCGCAAATGTTGCAGGTTCGGGCGGAGGTGCCCGGCTTGGCGCCCTTCCCATCGCACGGTTCGCAGGCGGCGGTGCCATCGACATTCAGTTCGACCGCGCGGCCGTTGAAGGCGTCCTCGAGGCTGATTTCCAGATCGTAGCGCAGATCGTTGCCGCGCAGCACGTTCGTGCGCCGCCCGCCGCCGCCACGGCCGCCGCCCATGAATTCGCCGAAGACGGATTCGAAAATGTCGCTGAAATCGGGCGGCGGGCCGTTGCCCATGCCGCCATTGCGGACCCCTTCCTTGCCGAAGCGGTCGTAAGCGGCGCGCTTCTGCGGGTCCTTCAGGCAATCATAGGCCTCGCTGATCGCCTTGAACTTCGCCTCACTGTTTGCGCAGCCCGGATTCTTGTCCGGATGGCATTGCATGGCGAGGCGGCGATAGGACGACTTGATCGTCTTGTCGTCGGCGGTGCGCTGGACCTCCAGCAGCTCGTAATAATCGGCGTCAACCATGGCGGGTCCCAGCGGCCGTCATCCCGAAATCGTGAAATTCGCGAAGTTTGCGCATTTCGCTCACTTCACGACCCGGCGCGAAAAGCGCAGGTCGGGATGACGGCGGGTTTTCATCCGGGCTCAGCCCTTATTCTCGTCCACTTCCGAGAATTCGGCATCGACGACTTCTTCCTCGTCGCCCTTGTTCAGATCCGGACCGCTGGCGCCGCCATCGGCGCCGGCATTGGCCGAAGCCGCCGCCTGATCCTTCTCGTAGATCGCCTGGCCGAGCTTCATCGCGATCTGGGCGAGGGCCTGGGCCTTCTCCTGGATCGCGGCGGTGTCGCCGCCTTCCAGCGCGGTACGCGTCTCGGCGATCGCGGCCTCGATCTCGCCCTTCAGGCTGGCATCGACCTTGTCGCCATGCTCCTTGAGCTGCTGCTCGGTCGAGTGGACCAGACTCTCGGCATTGTTCTTGGCCTCGGCCGCGGCGCGGCGCTCCTTGTCGGCCTCGGCGAACTGCTCGGCGTCGCGGACCATCTGCTCGATGTCGTTGTCCGAAAGGCCGCCCGACGCCTGGATGCGGATCTGCTGCTCCTTGCCGGTACCCTTGTCCTTGGCCGACACGTTGACGATGCCGTTGGCGTCGATGTCGAACGTGACCTCGACCTGCGGCACGCCGCGCGGCGCCGGCGGGATACCGACCAGATCGAACTGGCCGAGGACCTTGTTGTCCGCCGCCATTTCGCGCTCGCCCTGATAGACCTTGATCGTCACCGCATTCTGATTGTCCTCGGCGGTCGAAAAGGTCTGCGACTTCTTGGTCGGGATCGTCGTGTTGCGGTCGATCATGCGGGTGAAGACGCCGCCCAGAGTCTCGATGCCGAGCGACAGCGGCGTCACGTCGAGCAGCAGCACGTCCTTCACGTCGCCCTGCAGCACGCCGGCCTGGATCGCGGCGCCCATGGCGACGACCTCGTCCGGGTTCACACCGGTGTGCGGCTCCTTGCCGAAAAATTCCTTCACGATCTCGCGGACGCGCGGCATGCGCGTCATGCCGCCGACGAGCACGACCTCATCGATGTCGCCGGGCTTCAGATCGCCAGCATCCTTCAGCGCATTCTTGATCGGATCGATCGTGCGCTTGATCAGGTCGCCGACCAGCTTCTCGAGGTCCGAGCGGCTGAGCGTCTCCACCAGGTGGAGAGGGGTCGACGCGCCGCCTTCCATGCGGGCGGTGATGAAGGGCAGGTTGATGTCGGTGGTGGCGGTCGAGGACAGCTCGATCTTGGCCTTTTCCGCCGCTTCCTTCAGGCGCTGGAGCGCGAGCTTGTCGCTGCGCAGGTCCATGCCTTCCTTCTTCTTGAACTGGTCGGCCAGCCACTCGACGATCTTGGCGTCGAAATCCTCGCCGCCGAGGAAAGTGTCGCCATTGGTCGACTTCACCTCGAACACGCCGTCGCCGATTTCCAGCACGGACACGTCGAACGTGCCGCCGCCCAGATCGTAGACCGCGATCGTCTTGCCGTCCTGCTTCTCGAGCCCGTAGGCGAGCGCCGCGGCGGTCGGCTCGTTGATGATGCGCAGCACTTCCAGGCCGGCGATCTGGCCGGCATCCTTGGTCGCCTGGCGCTGGGCGTCGTTGAAATAGGCCGGGACGGTGATCACCGCCTGCGTGACCGTCTCACCCAGATAGGCCTCGGCGGTTTCCTTCATCTTCTGCAGGGTGAAGGCGCTGATCTGCGACGGGCTGTAATCCTTGCCGCCGGCATTGACCCAGGCGTCGCCATTCGGGCCCTTGGCGATCGTGTAAGGGACGAGGCCCATATCCTTCTTGGTCAACGGGTCGTCGAAGCGGCGGCCGATCAGGCGCTTCACCGCGAACACGGTATTGTCGGGATTGGTGACCGCCTGGCGCTTGGCTGGCTGGCCGACGAGGCGTTCCCCGTCCTTCGTAAAGGCGACGATGGATGGCGTGGTGCGCGCGCCTTCCGCATTTTCGATGACCTTCGCATTGCCGCCTTCCATGACCGCGACGCAGCTGTTGGTCGTTCCCAGATCGATACCGATGACTTTCGCCATAATGCTAAAACCTCTGCCCCAATTAAATTGCCCAAGAGCTTCCGCCCGTTAGCGCGCGGAAGCCCGGTTCTGCGGGTCGATATAGGTGCCGTTCCGGTTGCGACAAGAAGCGCTCCCGGCCTATGGGCCAGCCCATGAAATTGCTTGTCCCGTTCGTGGCCGCTCTGGCCCTCGCCAGTTGCGGCGCGCCCGCTTCCCAACCGCAGGTCACCGAAGCGAGGATTCGCCTGCCCGCTGCGCCGGGATTGCCGGGGGCCGGCTATTTCCAGCTGAAGGGCGCATCCAGTATGGAAGTGCTGACCGGCGCCTCCTCGCCGGCGGCCGAACGGATCGAACTGCACTATAGCAGCACCGAAAATGGCGTCAGCCGGATGCAGAAGATGGAACAAGTGAGCCTGCCGCGCACCGGGGAATTCACCTTCGAGCCGGGCGCGCATCATCTGATGCTGTTCGGGCTGCGCGACGGGCTGCAGCCGGGCGGGACCATCCCGATCACCCTGACCTTCGAGAAGGCGCAGCCGGTGACGGTCGAGGCGCGGCTCGAGGCGCCGGGCGGCGGCGGCATGGAAGGGCATCATGACGGGCACTGAGTCCATGCCGGGCGGCGTCTACGACCCCAAGCAGGCCGAGCCGGACCTGCCCTATCTGCGCAAGGTGGTCGGCGCGTCGATGGCCGGGACGGTCGTCGAATGGTACGAATTCTTCCTCTACGCGACGGTCGCGACGCTGGTCTTCGGGCAGCTCTTCTTCCCCGCGACCGGCAATCCGCTCGACGGCGTCATCGCGGCCTTCGCGACTTATGCGGTGGGCTTCCTCGCCCGGCCGCTGGGCGGGATCGTCTTCGGGCATATCGGCGACCGGATCGGCCGCAAGGCGCTGCTGCAGCTGAGCCTCGTGCTGGTCGGCGTTTCCACCTTCCTGATGGGCTGCCTGCCGACCTTCGAGACGATCGGCTATTGGGCGCCCGCCTTGCTGGTGCTGCTGCGCTTCATCCAGGGCTTCGCCGTTGGCGGCGAATGGGGCGGCGCGGTTTTGCTGGTGACCGAGCACAGCCCGGACAAGAGCCGCGCCTTCTGGGGCAGCTTTCCGCAAGCCGCCGTGCCGCTCGGCAATTTGCTCGCCACCACCGTCTTGCTCACGCTCAGCGCAACCCTGAGCCAGGAACAATTCCTGTCCTGGGGCTGGCGCGTCGGCTTCTGGCTGAGCGTCGTGATCGTCGGCATCGGCTATTATATCCGCACGCAGATCAGCGATTCCCCGATCTTCCAGGCGCATAAGGAGGAAGCGGAGCAGGCGGAGAAGAAAGAGGGCTTTGGCCCCGCCGAAGTGCTGCGCCGCTATCCGCGCGGCGTGCTGAACGCGATGGGCCTCAGGTTCGGCGAGAATATCGTCTATTATATGATCGTCACCTTCTCGATCACCTACCTGAACCATATCCAGGTCGATACGGCGCGCATCCTGGCCCTGCTGTTCGTCGGGCATCTGGCCCATTCGGCGGCCATTCCCCTGATCGGCGCGATGGCGGACCGGATCGGGCGCAAGCCGGTCTATATGCTGGGCGCGGCGCTCACCATGGCCTGGCCTTTCCTGGCCTTTCCCCTGTTCGACAGCGGCGACACGATGATGATCCTGGCGGCGATCGTCGCCGGCCTGATCATCCACGCCTTCATGTATGCGCCGCAGCCGGCGATCATGACCGAGATGTTCCCGACGCGGATGCGCTATTCGGGCGTGTCATTGGGCTATCAGGTGACGGCGATCTTCGCCGGTTCCTGGGCGCCCCTGATCGGCGCCTGGCTGTTGCGCGAATATGATGCCTGGACGCCGATCGCGATCTACATCGCCATCGCGGCGGGCATCAGTTTGGTGAGCGCGCTGGTGATGCGCGAGACCAAGGGCGCGTCGCTCTATGCGCTGGACGAGGCGGACCGCGCGCGGGGCGTTTGAGGGGCGGCAACGAACGCGCTACCCTTGCACGCACCAGATTGGGGGACCGAGTCGCATGGGCACTGACCATTTCCGTTCTTCGACCAGAGGCTGGCTGCTCGGGACCCTCGCCGGCTGGGGGACGATCCTGCTGATCCTCGCGGGGATCGTGCTGTCGCTGCTGCCGCTCGGACTGAATCTCGGCTGGTGGCCGATTCTGCTCAGCGTAGTGGGCCTCGGTCTGATCGCCTGGAAGTGGATCTCCAACATGATGGAGAGTTTCGAGGTCACGCCCGACCGGCTGGTGATCCGCCGCGGCATCTTCATCAAGTCGATCGACGAGATCGAACTCTATCGGATCAAGGATGTCCGCATCGATTTTTCGCTGATCAACCAGATCGCCAATGTCGGCACGATCGGCATCACCTCGTCCGACGAGACGACCAAGGACGGACCGCTGATGCTGCCGCTGGTCCAGGACGCGAAGCGCCGGCGCGAAGTGTTGCGCGATCTGGTCGACCAGGCCCGCCAGCGCCGCCGCGTGCGCGAGGTCGACATGGTGCATGACGGCTACTGACGAGCCTGTTCCTCCGCCGGACGAGGCCCGTGCCCCGGCTCCTTCCGTAGCGGCGGGGACCCCTCCCCCGCCGACCGCGCTGGTAAAGCGCCACAGGCTTTCGACCCGGATCTGGCACTGGACGAACGCCGTCACATTGTTCGTGATGCTGATGAGCGGGCTGATGATCTTCAATGCCCATCCGCGCCTCTATTGGGGGCATTATGGGGCAAACAGCGACTATGCCTGGCTGGAGATCGGCGCGGACGATGGCGGCGGTTATGTCCGGGTCGGCGAGACGCGGATCGGCACGACAGGGCTGGCGGGGCAGTGGACGCGGAGCGACGGCCGGGTCGAGCGGCGGGCCTTTCCCGGCTGGGCGACGATCCCGTCCAATTACGATCTGGCCGGGGCGCGGCGCTGGCATCTGGCCTTTGCGTGGCTGTTCGCGTTCGGACTGCTCTTCTTCATGCTCCGCGCGCTCTGGAACAAGCATGCGCAGCGGGAACTGACGCCGGGGCTTTCCGAGTTGAAGCCGCGCCATTTGTGGCAGGAAGTGAAGGACCACGCCCGTCTGCGCTTCGCGAGGGGCGAGGCGGCGCTCAAATATAACACGCTGCAGAAGATCAGCTATTTCGTGGTGGTCTTCCTGCTCCTGCCGGCGATGATCTTTTCCGGCCTCGCCATGTCGCCGGCGATGGATGCGAACTGGCCGTGGCTGGTCGATATGTTCGGGGGGCGGCAATCGGCGCGGTCGGTGCATTTCATTGTCGCCTTCCTGCTGGTCGGCTTCGTGATAGTGCATCTGCTGATGGTGCTGCTCGCCGGGCCGGTCAGGGAGGTTCGGGCGATGATCACCGGCTGGTATCGTGTGTCGCAGCCGAAGGGGCCCGAGCAATGATCACGCGGCGGCATGTGCTGATCGGCGCGAGTGGCGCCGCCCTCGTGGGCTGCGACCGGCTGCACGGCAGCGCGACGTTCCGCGATGGCCTGCGCGTGTTCGAGGGGCTGAACATGCGGGCACAGCGGTCGCTCGGACTCGGCCAGAACCTCGCGCGCGAATTCGACGAGAGCCAGCGCTCGCCCACCTTCCGCGGCAACGGCAATATGCGGCCGGACACGCCGGATTATGCACGGCTGCAGGCGGGCGGCTTCGCCGATTGGCGGCTGCGGGTGGACGGGCTGGTGACGCGGCCGCTTTCGCTGACTCTGGCGCAGGTGCAGGCCTCGCCCAGCCGCACGCAGGTGACGCGGCACGATTGCGTCGAGGGCTGGTCGGCGATCGGCAAATGGCATGGCGCTGTGCTCGGCCCGATCCTGGACGCGGCGGGGCTGAGGGACGAAGCGCGCTACCTCGTCTTCCACTGCATGGACCGGTTCGGCGACCGGTCATATTATGAGAGCATCGATCTGGTCGATGCCTTCCACCCGCAGACCATCCTCGCCTACGGCCTGAACGATGCCTTCATCCCCGTCACCAACGGCGCGCCGCTGCGCCTCCGCGTAGAGCGGCAGCTGGGCTACAAGCACGCCAAATATATCGAGCGGATCGAAGCGGTCGCGAGCCTGGACGGGATTTACGGCGGCAAGGGCGGCTATTGGGAGGATGTCGGCGATTACGAATGGTATGCGGGGATTTGATCGGCCCAGCGAGATTAGGCCGACACGTTCACATACCTTCCCTCGAACGCCTCATCGCTCGTGGCCGGGTAGATGACAAATTCTCCCCGGAACGGGGAGGATTCAGGTCATCCCTTCTTCGCCACCCCGACAAGCGCCGGGCGCAGCAGGCGGTCCTTGATCGTGTAGCCGGATTGCAGTTCCTGCACGATCGTGCCGGGCGCTTCGTCGCTCGGGACTTCCAGCATCGCCTGATGCTTGTTCGGGTCGAGCGTCTGCCCCATCGCCTCGACGCGGGCGATGCCGTGGCGGGCGAACACGCTGTCGATCTCGCGGCCGGTCGCCTCGATGCCGGTGATCAGCCCCTTCAGCCGCTCGTCATTGCGCAGATCGTCGCCGACCGTGCCGAGCGCGCGTTCCAGATTGTCCTTCACCGACAAGATGTCGCGGGCGAAGGAGGTGGCGGCATAGGCCTGCGCATTCTGCTTCTCCGTCTCCAGCCGGCGGCGGACATTCTGCGTCTCGGCTTTGGCATAGAGGAGGTTCTGACGCTCTTCCTCGAGCGCGCGCTCCAGCTCGGCGACGCGGCCGGAATCGGCGGCGGGCGCGTCTTCCAGACCGGCTTCGTCGAGCGTCGCGTCGATCACGTCCCCTGCAACCTGGGCGTCTTCAGGCTTGGTCTTGTCTTCGTTCATCCCATCAATCTCGAAAGCGTTTTTGCCGTGAAGTCCACCATGGGCACCACGCGGGCATAGTTCAACCGCGTGGGGCCGATCACGCCGACGACGCCGACGATCCGCCCGTCCGCGCCGCGATAGGGCGCGGCGATGACGGAGGAGCCGGAAAGGGCGAACAATTCATTCTCCGAGCCGATGAAGATTTTCATCCCCGCGCCTTCGCGGGCACGGCCGAGCAGCCGCGCAATTTCCTCCTTGCCCTCCAGTTCGCCGAGCAATTGGCGGACGCGCTCGAGGTCCTCGGCGGCGGCGGGGTCGATCAGATTGGCCTGGCCGCGCACGATCAGCACCGGGCGCCGGGCGCCATCCTCCGACCAGAGCGCCAGCCCCTGCGCGACCAATTGCTGCGCGGCGCGATCCAACGCGGCCTGCCCCGCCGCGATTTCGGCGGTGAGCCGGGCATGGGCCTGGCTGAGCGTGAGACCCGAGAGCCGCGCGCTGACATAATTGCCGACCTCGGCGAGCGCGGCGGCGGAAACGCCGGGCGGCAGATCGATCACGCGATTCTCGACACCGCCGTCGGCGCCGACCAAAACCGCCAGCGCCTTGTCCGGCGCCAGGGATACGAAGGCCAATTGGCGCAGCACCGGCTCCTCCTTCGGCACCAGCACGATGCCGGCGCAAGCCGACAGGCCGGACAAAGCCGCCGTGGCCGCGCCGATCGCCTCTTCGATCGGACCCGCCCGCTCGATCCGCGCCTCGATCGCCGCGCGCTCCTGCGCGCTCGGTTCGGCCGCCTGCATGATGCCGTCGACGAACAGGCGCAGGCCGGTTTCGGTCGGAATGCGGCCGGCGGAGGTGTGTGGCGCGGCCAGCAGCCCGGCCTCCTCAAGGTCCTGCATCACGTTGCGGATCGAGGCGGGCGACAGGTTCAGCGTCGAGGTGCGCGCGATCGTCATCGAGCCCACCGGCGTCCCGGCATCGACATAGGCTTCCACCACCAGGCGGAAGACATTGCGGGCGCGGTCGGAAAGCTCGGGGATCGAGGGCATCAAGGGGATTTAGTGCGGCCGATACGGTCCGTCATCCCGGCATCATGTGAACGCGCAATAGTAATAATCGTCGGCGAGCGGGCGGCAGCGAACGAGATCGCCTCCAAACAGCCCGGTCACGTCGCGCGACGCGACGAATTTCCCGTCCCGGTCGAAGCCATCCGCCTGCATGACGTCGCCACTCGGGTCGAAAATGATTGCCGACCAATTGTCGAGAATTCCGTCCGGGTCGAACGCCACCCGGACAGGCGGTCCCCACTCCACCAGATACTTGGTCTCACCCGCGGTCATTATCCCGCTCCTTTGTTCCCCGGACGGTCCGGGCGCGGCACGAAGCTTGGCGACGATCGCGTCATATCGGGGCCGCTCGGACGAGAAGCGCAGCCACGCGCCGGCATCGCGTCCGGCCGAGATCGCCGGCAGCGCAAGCCCGATCGCGGCGAGGATCAGCAACGGCCCGCCCAATCCCGCAACAGCCCGCCAGACAAGTCGCTGAACCCTGAACGCCAGCACGATGCCGTAGATTGCGAGCGCTGCTGCCCCGATCGCAACCACCCCGAACAGAATAGGACCGATGACGAAAATGACGACGGACAGGTCCCCCCGCCAGCCGACCAGCAAGCCTAAGAGAAACAAACCGACGATGACCGCGGCGACCGAAAATCCCGAAACGAGCAGATAGCGCCTGATCCCGCGCGGCATGGAGCAGCCTTCTTCCGCCTCGGATGGTCGCATGACGCGTTACCCCCGCTCGGCCTGCCGGAACAGCAAGGCGGCGGCGAGCCAGATCGCGGCGAAGATGCCGGTCAGTTTCGCGAGGCTGATCGGATCGTCCAGCTGGTAAGCGATGGCGATGGCGCCGATCAGGATTTGCGCGGCAGCCATGGCGAACAGCACGCGCGCCAGACCGCGTGGGCGGAAGCCGGCGAGGAAGCCGCCGGCGAGGCCAGCGAGGAGCAGGAGATAGAAAGCGAGATTGGCGGGATTGTCCTCATCGCCGATGAAGCCGACCGCGAGATTTCCCCAGAACAGCAACAAGCCGCCCGCAATGGCGATCGCTGTCCCCGCGCGGTGAGCGAAGCCGGGCGCGCGGCGGGCGACCAGTTCGAAGGTCAGGCAGCAGACCAGCAGCACGCCGCCGAGCAATACAAACGCGCCCGGACCCCATTGCCATTCGTCGCTGACCTGCATCGCGATGACGGGGGTCGCCAGCAACACCGCCGAACCGCCCCACGCCGCGATCCGCCAGGGCAATTCCAGCCCGAAGCGGCTTTCCGCCATCTCACCCATGTCTGCCTCCTGTTCGATCAGGCGGCAGTGTTACGGGCGCCCCGCATGAGCGGCATGAGCCGGAGGTGAGGTTTCGCTGAAATCGTCCCCGGCGCCGGCGTCAGCCGCCGTGGCCGGCCTGCTCGATCGCCGCCGCAGGCCGGGCGATGGGGAGAAGGTCGAACAGGATCGAACGGACCCGTTCCATCCGCGCGGCCGCGGCATGCCTGTCGCCGGACCCGCAGGACAGGTTGACCGCCAGCACGTCCTGGCCTGTCCGGCCAGTCCAGCGGATCATGCGGAACGGATCGGAATAGATTGCGCGCACCTCGTCCTGTCTGCCGCAATTGGGCGAGCCGCTGTCGACGATCTGACGGCCCAGCGGACGATAGGCGTCGAGCCGCCCGACGAGCGTGCGCCAGGTGCGCGGCGAGACCCTGAACCGGTGGGAGATACCCGACCGCGCATCTTCGATCCGCCCCGTGCCGTTCGCATTCACCGTGACATGGTAGGAGAAACAGGGCGGCCGCATGCATTGCGCCGCGGCGCCGCCGATCCCGCCATTGGTGAATGTATATTGGATGCTCGCGACGTTGTTTCTGGAGGCCGGCTGAGCGGCGGCGGGAGAGACTGCGGCAAAAGCGAGCAGCGACGAAAGGACAAGATACCTCATCGCTCCATGCTTGCGGCGCGCGGCTGAATGGCCTCTGTATGGGTGCCGCCATCCGGCAAGCATCCGCGACGAGGTCCCGATGAAATCCTACCCTGCCCCGGCATGGCTCGGCCTGTTGCTGCTCGCCGGCGCCGGCTGTTCGGGCGGCGTGGACGAATCCGCGCCGCGTGCCACGCTTGAGACCGCGGCGGACGGCACCACCCTGATCGCGGTGGAAAGCGACACGCTGATCGACGGCCGCCGCCCGAAGCTGGTGCTGGTCTGCAAGGCAGGCAGTCCGCCCGGCCTGCAACTGGATTTTGTCCGCGCGCCCGCGACGCCGCCGCCGGCGCGCGAGGTGTTCGCGCAGGTGCAGGCCAAAGGCGGAGTGGAAGTGACGATCGAACTGAGCCGGATCGAAGGCGCGCGCTGGCAGGCGCCCTCGCCAGACCCGCGCCAGCCGGAAAGCGATTCCGACGACCGCGAAAATCAGCGGCGGCTGGTGCCGATCCTCTACGCATTCTCCCGCGAGCGGCTGCTCTACCTGACGCCGCCCGCCGCATACGCGCCCGGCGAGCGGCTCGTGTGGAATCCCAGGACGCTCGGCGAGCACCTCGCCGCCGCGCAGGTTTGTGCGTTCACCGAGCGGCCGACCATCTAGCAGGAATGCCCTGACGGCAGGCCGGTCGGCAGGCGCCTCAGCGCTCCGTTTCCTCCGGCGCGTTCGCCGTCCATTCGCGAACGCGCGCGCCGCCCTGCGCGATTTTCTCCAGCAGTTCGCGCGCGGCCCCCGCATTGCAGCCATGGCCGATTTCGATCCGGTAGTCCGGACCGTCCGCGCTATCGTAATTCACGAAGCTCTTGGCCTGGCTGGATGGCGACCCGTCGCATGGGACCTCCCCGCGATCGCGATATTGCTCGGCCGAGCGCAGCAGCGCGCGGATCTCGCGATAACCTTCCTCCCCCACCGAGAAACGGCGGGAAACCCTGCGCCTCGGCGCCTCGCCCTCGCGGGCGAAGCCGCCGCCGAGTTCGACCCGGCCCTCACCGTCCGGCGCAATCACCCAGGTCGTCACGGAACTCCCGTCGGGCGTCCAGTCCATAACGGAAATCCGCGCGTCGCCCGGTACGCCCCCGCAGGCGCCAAGCGCCAGAGCCAAGGCGGCAGTCAGGATGAACCTTCTCATTTCCCATCCCCCTTCGTCGATGCTGCGTAGGCGCAAGCAAAAGGCCCCGGGGGTCAGCGCCCCTTTTTCGAGGCGAAGCCGACCAGCATCAGGCCGATGCCCGCGATGATCATGCCGTAGAGAATCCATTCGGTGGAATTCACCATATGGCTGGTCTGCGGCCAGTGGATGATCCCGGCCCCCTGCCCGGCAAAGAGCAGTCCGGCGAGCAAAGCGACGACACCGAGCACCAGGAACAATGCCTTCATGGCCTTCTCCTCACGCTGGCGCGGGGGCAAGGCACAGGCTAAGGCCGCCCGCGAACTTCAACGGAGACTTTCTATGCGCCCTTCGGGCCGCGCGCCAGACCAGATGCGCGCGATCACCATCGAATCCGGTTTCACCAAACATGCCGAGGGCAGCGTGCTCGTCGGCTTCGGCGAGACGCGGGTGCTGTGCACGGCCAGCGTCGAGACGAACATTCCGCCCTGGCTGCGCGGCAAGGGCCAGGGCTGGGTGACGGCAGAATATGGCATGCTGCCGCGCGCGACCCACACGCGCGGACGGCGCGAGGCGGCGCAGGGCAAGCAATCCGGCCGGACGCAGGAAATCCAGCGGCTGATCGGGCGGAGCCTGCGCGCGGTTGTCGATCTTTCGGCGCTCGGCGAGCGGCAGATCGTGCTGGATTGCGACGTGATCCAGGCCGATGGCGGCACCCGCACCGCCTCCATCTCCGGTGCCTGGGTGGCCTTGCGGATCGCGGTGGACAAATTGCTCGCCAGCGGTGCGCTGACCGCCGACCCGATTACCGCCAAGGTCGCGGCGGTGAGCTGCGGCATCCATGACGGCCAGGCGGTGCTGGACCTGGACTATGTCGAGGACAGCGCGGCGGGCAGCGACGGCAATTTCGTGCTGACCAACAATGGCAATATCGTCGAGGCACAGGTGTCGGCGGAAGGCGCGACCTATGACGAGGAAGGGCTGCTGCGCCTGCTCCGCCTCGCCCGCATCGGCTGCAGCGAGATTTTCGCGGCGCAGGATCGGGCGACGGGGCGGTGACCCGCAAGCTGGCGCCCGGCACGCTGGTCATTGCCAGTCATAATGAGGGCAAGGTGCGGGAAATCACCGCCTTGCTCGGCCCCTACGGGATCGAGCCGGTGTCCGCCGCTTCGCTCGATCTGCCGGAGCCGGAGGAAACGGGTACCAGCTTCATCGACAATGCCGATCTGAAGGCGCGGGCGGCGGCGGACCTGAGCGGCATGGTCGCGCTCGCGGACGATAGCGGGCTGTGCGTGGACGCGCTGGGCAACCGGCCGGGCATCTTCTCGGCGCGCTGGGCGCTGGCCGAGGATGCGCATGTCCCCGCCGACGACGATGCCGGCCATATCGAGGGCGACCGCGATTTCGGCCGCGCGATGCGGCGGGTGCAGACGGAGCTGGAAGCGCTGGGGCCGGAGGTCAGCCGCAACGCGCACTTCGTCTGTGCGCTCGCTCTGGTCTGGCCGGACGGGCATAGCGAATGGTTCGAGGGCCGCGTCGACGGCAGCCTGGTCTGGCCGCCGCGCGGGGCCAACGGCTTCGGCTATGACGCCATGTTCGTTCCCGAAGGCGAGACGCGGACGTTCGGCGAGATGGCCCCGGACGAAAAGCACGCGATCAGCCACCGGGCCGACGCCTTCCGCAAACTGGTCGCGGCCGCCCTCACCTGAGCGGAATGGCGCGCTCGCCCATGACGTTGCCGGGCGCGGTGTAGCGGCAGACCAGATAGTCGAAATTCCGGTCCGACGCGATCGCGCAGCCGACCTGCGAGGTCGCGGGCCAGATGATCTGCGTGTAATGGCCGACATCGGCAAAATTGCCGGTGGTGCTGAAGTCGGGCGTTGGCCGGTTCACGAACAGGCGTTTCTCGTCGACCCAGAGCTGCGCCATTTCCGTATGGCTGTAGGCGCCGCGTGTGCCGACCCACAGATTCTCGCCATGACCCGGGCGGCCGGAATGGCGCATCTGGCCTTCCCGTGCGAGCTGCCGCGCCCAGCTCAGGGCTTCCACCGCCAGTGCTTCATTCCAGACGAGCGGCGCGGCGCGAACCTCGGCGCGCGCGGCGTTGTGGACGCGCAGCATCACCGCCTGCAACGTGTCCGTCGCTTGCGCCCCGGCAGCCGGAAGAGTGGCGGCGAGCAGCGCGACGTGGCAGAGGGCCGCTCCGAAAAGACGCTTGATCATGACCCAGATTTCCTCGTCCGCCGATCTGGCGCTCTACATCCACTGGCCCTTCTGTGTGGCGAAATGCCCTTACTGCGACTTTAACAGCCATGTCCGCGAGAGCATCGATCAGGCGGCGTGGCGGGAAGCGCTGCTGGCCGATCTGGCGCATGAGGCGGCCTTGCTGCGCGGACGGCGGCTGACCTCCATCTTCTTCGGCGGGGGGACGCCCAGCCTGATGGCGCCCGCGACGGCGGCGGCTTTGATCGAGGCGGCCGCCGGGCATTGGCAGACGGCGGACGAGATCGAGATCACGCTGGAGGCCAATCCGTCCTCCGTGGAAGCGGCGCGCTTCGCCGATCTGGCGGCCGCCGGGGTGAATCGCGTGTCGCTGGGGCTGCAATCGCTGGACGATGAGGCGCTGCGGTTTCTCGGTCGCGCGCACGATCTGGCGGAGGGACTGGATGCGCTGGCGACGGCGCAACGCCACTTCGGGAGGGTCAGTTTCGATCTGATCTATGCCCTCCCCGGCCAGAGCGCGGCGGCGTGGGAGGGGGAACTGGGGCGAGCGCTGGGCTTCGGAACCGGCCATTTGTCGCTCTATCAGCTTACCATCGAGCCGGGGACTCGCTTTGCCACGCTGGCGGCGAAGGGCGAATTGGTCCCCGCCGATCCAGATCATGCCGCCGACCTGTTCGAGCTGACCGACGCGATGACCCGCGCCGCCGGGCTGCCGCGCTACGAAGTGTCCAATCACGCCCGCTTGGGCGAGGAGAGCCGCCACAACCTCATTTACTGGCGGATGGGCGATTATGCCGGGATCGGCCCCGGTGCGCACGGGCGGCGCGAGGGGATGGCGACGCAGCGGCACCGCAAGCCGGAAAACTGGCTGAAGGCGGTGGCGCGCAACGGCCATGGGCTGGTCGAGGAAACGGCACTCGCACCGACGGACCGGGCATCGGAAATGCTGCTGATGGGGTTGCGGCTCGGCGAGGGTGTGGACCTTGACGACATCGCGGCCCGCACCGGCATGGACCGGCTTGTCGATGCGGCGGCTGTCGCGCGGCTGGAAAAGCGGGGACTGGTCGCAGCTGAAGGTGCGCGGCTGCGGGTGACCGACGACGGCATTCTTTTGCTGGACGCGATCCTGGCGGAGATCGTTACAACCTAGTCACCGCTCAGCCTGAGCTTGTCGAAGGCCTGCCTCTTCTTTCCGCGCGGTCGATCGGAAGGACAGGCCTTCGACAAGCTCAGGCTGAGCGGTCTGGAGAGGCCGCACTTGCCCAGCGAATGCGCAAGATGCCATGACCGCAGGCATGAGCGACGAACCGCTTGCCCCCGGCCTCTATATCGTCGCGACGCCCATCGGGAATCTGGGCGACCTGACGCCGCGTGCGGCTGACGTGCTGCGCCGGGCCGACCTGATCGCGGTCGAGGATACCCGCGTCACCGCCAAATTGCTCCGCCACGTCGGCAGTGAGCGGCCGATGACCCCCTATCACGATCACAATGCCGAACGGGTGCGGCCGGGGCTGGTGGCGCGGATGGCGGGCGAGGCTGTGGCTCTGGTTTCCGACGCGGGCACGCCACTCATTTCCGATCCGGGTTACAAGCTCGTCCGGGACGCGCGGGCGGCGGGGGTCGCCGTCACCACCCTGCCCGGCCCCAGCGCCGCCATCGCCGCGCTGACTTTGGCCGGCCTGCCGACCGACCGCTTCGCCTTCTTCGGCTTCCTGCCCGCCAAGCCCGGCGCGCGTGCAACGGCAATAGCCGAGGCCGGGACCTTTGCGGGGACCCTGCTTTTCTACGAAAGCGGGCCGCGGCTCGGCGCGGCCCTGGCGGCGCTGGCGGAAGGACTCGGCCCACGCGACGCCGCCGTCACGCGCGAGATCAGCAAGGCCTATGAGGAAGCGGTCACCGGCACGCTGGCCGAACTCGCCGAACGCTATGCGGACACCGCGCCGAAGGGCGAGATCGTCATCGTCGTCGGGCCGCCGGGCGAGGCGCCGCCCGCCGCCGAGGATGAGATCGAGGCGGCGCTGGCGGAGGCACTGAAGCGGCTTCCCCCGGCCAAGGCGGCGGGCGAAGTTGCGAAGCGTTACAATGCGGACCGCAAGGCGCTCTACGCCAGAGCGATGGCGCTGAAAGCGTGAGAGACCGCCGCCGCGCCGAGCAGAGCGGGCGGGAAGGCGAGACGCGCGCGGCCTGGTTCCTGCGGCTGAAGGGGTGGCGCATTCTGGACCGGCGGGTGCGGACTCCCGCGGGGGAAGTCGATCTGGTGGCGCGGCGCGGCAAGCTGATCTCCTTCGTGGAGGTGAAGACGCGCGCGACCGAGGCCGAGCTGGATTTCGCCATCGACGAATATCGGTTGGCGCGTGTCGCGGCGGCGGCGGAGATATTGGGGCCGCGTTACCTGAAGGAGGGCGACGACATGCGCGTGGACGTGATCCTGATCGCGCCGCGCTGCCGGCCCCGGCATATCGAGAATGCCTGGATCGGCGGCTGATCCGCTTCAGGCGGCACGCTTGCGGGCCTCACGATGCAGCACTTTCTCGCGATAGCAGGCGAGGTCGGCCTGCATGTAGAGCGATTCAGGATCCCGCGCCGCATCAGGTATGTTCGCGAGCCCGACGCTGGCCGAGATCGTCAGTCTCAAATCGCCGAGCAGGAAAGGCGCGGCGAGGCCGTCGCGGAGTGCTGCGGCCAGTACGGGCGATTCCTCTGGAGGCCGCCCGGTCAGCAGAATGGCGAATTCGTCGCCGCCCAGCCGCGCCACCATCCCGCCATCCGGACAGGCTTCGCGAAGCCGCGCGGCGACCGCCCGCAGCAGATCGTCGCCGACACCATGGCCGTGATGATCGTTGACGAGCTTGAACCCGTCGAGGTCGATCACCGCGAGCGAGACATGTTCCGGGCCGCCGCAGGGGCTTTCTGTGGCGGCGCCCAGCGCGTCGTCGAAGGCCCGGCGGTTGCTGAGTCCGGTCAAGGGATCGGTATTGGCCTGATCGCGCAGCCTGTGCCGCAGAGCGAGATTGTCCTCCATGTCGCGCAGTTCGCAAACGGAGAGGCGCACGGTCATCATCGCCACCGCCCAGGCCGTCACTGCGACGACCCACATGCCGGTATCGCCCTTGATCACCATGACGGTGGTGATCGGCGCGAGGCCGGCGACCAAAGCGAACAGGGCGGCGGCCGGGAAAGTCGACAGGGCCGTCGCCGCGGCGAACGAGCAGAGCAGGATCAGCACGATCGTCAGCGGCCGTTCGCCCTGCGACGCATCGAGGAAGTTGATCATCGCCCAGCCGCTGCCGAGCGCCACCATCAATGGCCCCATCCACATCAGCCGCCGCAATTCACGCCGCGACTGACCGGGATCGAAATCGGCATCGCGCACGCGCTTCCAGTGAAAGAAGCGAATGATGCTGGCCACGAACAGGAAGAGCGGCAGGGCGTAGCGCGTCGTGGAATCGCCCCGCTCCGGCGTCAGCAACATGGCGGAAATGCCAACGAGGGAGAGAACGACGAACAGGCTCGGCAGGCGCTGGCGCATCCGGGCGAATTGTTCGACCGCGAGTTCAGCGGCGAACGCGGCGGTCGCGCCGGACGGCGGCAACAGGCCGAGCGTGCGCCCGATCCTCTCGCGCCGGTTCGAAAATGGCTGGTCCGCCTGCATGCCCGATACCGGTAGGACAGGCGTGGTTAAATCCGCGTAACGATACGCCCGCCATTGCGGGGAGCGGAGCGCGGCGATAGCGCTGAGCCATGACTTTGACCGTGGCCGTCCAGATGGACCCGCTGGACGCGATCAACATCGCCGGCGATTCCACCTTCGCGCTGATGCTTTCCGCGCAGGCGCGCGGGCACCGGCTGTTTCATTATACGGCGGACGCGCTGACCTATGAGGCCGGCCGTGTCCATGCCGGCGCCTATCCGGTCACCGTGCGCCGCGAGCCGGGCGATCATTTCACCTTCGGCGATTTCACCATCCTCGACCTCGGACGGGATACCGACGTCGTGCTGATGCGGCAGGACCCGCCTTTCGATCTCGGCTACATCACCGCCACCCATTTGCTCGAGCGCGTCCAGGGCCAGACTTTGGTGGTGAACGACCCCGCGAGCGTCCGCAATGCGCCGGAAAAAGTCTGGGTCTTGGATTTCGCGCGGTTCATGCCGCCAACAATGGTCACCCGCTCGCTCGGCGCGGCGCGCAAATTCCTGGAGGAACATGGCGAGATCGTCGTGAAGCCGCTGCACGGCAATGGCGGCAAGGCGATCTTCAAGGTCGGACGCGACGGCGCCAACCTCTCCTCGCTGATCGAAGTGTTCAACACCGCCTATCGCGAGCCGCACATGATCCAGGCCTTCCTTCCGGACGTGGCGGAAGGCGACAAGCGCATCGTGCTGGTCGACGGCGAAGTGGCGGGCGCGGTGAACCGCATTCCCGGCGAAGGCGAGATCCGCTCCAATTTGGCGGTCGGCGGCAAGGCGGCGAAGACGGAACTGACGGCGCGCGAGCAGGAAATCTGCGCCGCGCTCCGCCCGCATCTGAAGGAGCGCGGGCTGCTCTTCGTCGGCATCGACGTGATCGGCGGCCAGTGGCTGACCGAGATCAACGTCACCTCCCCCACCGGCATTGTCGCCATCGACCGGTTCAACGGCACCGACACCGCCGCCCTGATCTGGGAGGCGATTGAGGCGAAGGCGGCGCGGGGCTAACCCGCCATTCATCCGGCGCCACACCAGGCCCCGGCAGGCAGCGCGAACGACGAGTATCAGAGAATATCATGGACGACTGGATCATCCGCTTCATCGACTGGGCGGGCTATACGGGCATCTTCCTGCTGATGCTGCTGGAGACGGTCTTTCCGCCGATCCCGTCGGAAGTGATCATGCCGGTGGCGGGCACGCGCGCCGTGAACGGCGACCTGAATATCTTCGGCGTGATCGCGGCCGGTACGGGCGGCGCGATGGCGGGTAATGTGATCTGGTTTTTCGCCGCCGCATCGCTGGGCGAAGCGAAGTTCCGCTGGTTCATCAAGCGCTACGGCCGCTGGTTCACGATCGACTGGACGGAGATCAGGCGCGTGAAGCGGGTGTTCGGCCGCTATGGCGGCATATTGGTCTTCGCCGGACGGCTGGTGCCGACGATCCGCTCGGTCATCTCCTTCCCGGCCGGCCTCGCCAAGATGCAGCTGCTGAAATTCCTGCTCTGGTCGGGGATGGGCACGGCCATCTTCAGCGCTGCGCTGGCAGTGGCGGGCTATATTCTCGGCGCCTCGTTCAACGACGTCGACAAGGTGATCGGGCCGCTGTCGTCGGCCGTCTTCATCGGCGTAATCCTGATCTACATCTGGCGGCAGGCAACATGGTCGCGCCGGCACCGTAACAATAATCAAGTAAACGATATAGACGCATAGAGTATGTGTGCATAATATAACTTAAGTTGTTTCGTATTCGTAATATAGTTGAACCAGATCATCCATTTTGGATATTATTTGCGATCTGTTGGTAAAGAAGTCTTTATAAGTAAATGTGATCAGTATCAGCCTTCGATATGGAGGTTGAAAATGATCAAGTCTGGCTTCGCTGTATCGGTGCTGGGCATTGCCTTTCTGGCCTGCACGGCCGGCGCAAACGCCCAGCCCGTCAACATTACGGGTATTCTTACCAACAGCTGTGTGCTGAGCATTTCGGGAAGCGGCGTGCTCGCGCCCGCCAGCGACGGGCATTCCATCAGTTCGACCCAGGCGGGCGGGCAGCCGGGCAGCTTCACCTTGGTCGCGATCGGCGCCTCGCCACGCGTCCGTTTCACCGCCCCGACGCTGGAAGCGCCCGCGGGCGTGACGGGAACTCCCGTGACCACGATCCGCTACACCTCGCTGCGCGGCGCTCAGCAGGACTGGACCGCGACCGCCAGCATGGCGACGGCGGGAGCGCTGCTCGACACCTTCACCATACACGGCCGGGTCGAGAATGAGGCCGGTTTCGTCAGCGGACGCTACAACGTCCAGACGGTGGTGACATGCGAGCAATAGCAGGCGCGGCCGCATTGCTCGTGGCGGTGGCGGCGCTTGCCGTCCCCGCCTCGGCGGTGGGTCTCGGCCCGCTGCGCAAGGAGGGCGTGACGGACGGCCCGGCCAAGGCCTTCTACCTCACACTGATCAACCCCTATGCGGGCCGCGAATCGTTCAGAATCTACGCGATCGGCGTGGATGACGAGAATCCAGCGGGGCGGGTCAGGCTGCCCGCGGCGCAGCTGCAGGTGGCCGGAGAGCGCACGCGGCGCTTCGTCGTGATCGCCAACGACCTCGCCCCCGGCGAAAGCTACACATTCAGAATCTGCGCCGAGCGCGCGGAACATTCGGAAGGATCGATCCATGCGCGGGTTTGCTCACGGCTTACTGCTCGCCGCCTGGCTCGCCGCGGCTAGCCCGGCCGCTGCCCAGCCCGGCATCTACCTGCCGCCCGCGCCATCCGGCACCGGCGGGGAGGACAGTATCGAGACGGCGGAGGGCACGAGGTGCCGCCAGAGCATCAACAGCTCCGGCCCCTATCTCGACGTCGGCGTCTCGGGCAGCCGCTCGCGATCGGAACCGGCCGACCAGCGCGCGCTGGTCACGACCGCGCCATTCGGCGATCAGGCGCTCGCTTATGCGCGAGTCACGGTGCCGCTCGGCCAGCGGCCCAACCGGATCGATTGCTCGCGGCTCTACGAACTGGAGATCGCCCGGCTGCGGCGCGAAATCGAATTGATGCGGATGGCCGCCGAATAGGTCAGGCGCGCGGATGGGCGGTGCGGTAGATATCGAGCAGATGCGCCGCATCGACCGCCGTATAGATTTGCGTCGAGGACAGGCTGGCATGGCCCAGCAATTCCTGCAGGGCGCGCAGATCGGCGCCCCGGCCCAACAGGTGCGTGGCGAAGCTGTGGCGCAGCGCGTGCGGCGTGGTCCGCTCCCCTAGTCCAAGCGCCCGGCGAGCATGGCGGACGGCGCGGCGAACGAGTTCCGGGTTTAGCGGCCCGCCGCGTGCCCCGCGGAAAAGCGGTTCGTCGCGCGACGGCTGGTAAGGGCACAGCTCCAGATAGCGCTCGATCGCCTCGCGCACCTGCGGCAGCAGCGGGACGAGCCGGGTCTTGGCGCGCTTGCCGGTGACGGTCAGCACCTCGCCCAGCGGCAGAGCCGCGCCGGTCAGGCCAAGCGCTTCGCCGACGCGCAGGCCGCCGCCGTAGAGCAAGAGCAGAATCGCGAAATCGCGGGCGCCGATCCACGGTTCGGACGCGTTGCCGGCCGCTTCTTCCGCCAGGCCGGTCACGTCCGCTGGCGCGACGGGACGCGGCACGCTGCGTGTCTGCTTCGGTCCTTTCAGCGCGGGCGCCGCCTCGCCGGTTGCGTAGGCGATGAAGCCGCGCACCGCCGACAATTCGCGGGCAGCCGAAGCATTGGTCAGGCCCGCCGTGCGGCGCGCGGCAAGGAAGGCGCGCAGATCGGCGGCGTTCAGGGCGCCGAGTTCCGGCTGGCCGACCGCGCCGCCGAGATGCGTTTCAAGGAAATCCACCAGGCGATGCGCGGTGGCGGTGTAGGCGCGTACCGTGTGACCGGAGCGGCGGCGTTCGCGCAGCAGATGATCGTGCCAGCGCGCGGCGATGGCGCGGGCCGGCGAATTTTTCAGGGGGTCAGCCACCTGTCGACACTACGCATCAGGACCGAGCCGAGGAACAGCAAAAGCTCCGAGCCCTGCCGCGTCTCGAACCCCTGCCCCCGGCGCTGGCCGAGCGCGAGCAGGCCGCTGGTCTGCGAATTGGTCCCGGCGAGCGGCACGAGCGCCTCGGCGCGGATCAGTTCGCAGGCCGGGCCGAAGAGCGGATGGCCGCGATCGACCGGGCGGAGGACCACCCCGTCGAAACCGTCGATCGAGCGCGCGATCACGCGCGGATCGACGAAGTGCAGCCCACTCGCGTCGGCGCGCAGGGCGGTGTCGCCCGCGACCAGCGCCAAAGCGACCGCATCCAGCCCCAAAGTCTGCGGCCATTCCTGCGTGACAATGTGGACGAGATGATCCAGCCCCTCGGCCTCGATCACCGAAAGCACCGCTTCGTGGATCGCCGCCACGGTACCGCTATGGCCGCGGGCGAAGGCGATCAGATCCTGATTGGCTTCCTCGGCCGCCGCCACGCGTGCACGCAATTGTGCAAGCGCATGATCCTGAAAGGAAACGACCTGGGCCATGGATGGGAGCCTAACCCGAATATGGTTAAGACGCGATGGACGAAATAAGGCGATGCGATGACCCGTTGACCTGCGCGCCGGCTGCCCTATCTGAACGGCGCGAGGCCACGTCCTCCCCCTCAGGTTGAGAGGGCATAAGTCCGGGACGGCCCGGCGATCTCTTTAAAGGAGAATCGTCATGGCCTGGATCATCCTTGTTATCGCCGGCATTTTGGAGGTCGTCTGGGCCTTCACGATGAAGCTGTCCGACGGCTTCACTCGCCTCTGGCCGTCCGTCCTCACCCTCGTCGCGATGGGCATCAGCTTCGCCTTGCTGTCCTGGTCGATGCGGACCCTGCCGCTCGGCACGGCCTATGCGGTCTGGACGGGCATCGGCGCGATCGGCGCGTTCCTGGTCGGCATCATCTTTCTGGGCGAATCCGCCAACCCGATGCGCGTTGCCGCCGCGGTCATGATCGGCGGCGGCATCCTGCTGATGAAGCTGTCGAGCGAGGCCTGAGCCTCACCCGATCTTCTGGCCCGTCTTCGCCCAATCGTCGAGGAAGCCCTTGATGCCGCTGTCGGTCAGCGGGTGCTTGAACAGCTGGCGGATTACCCCGGGCGGCGCGGTCATCACGTCGGCGCCGATCTTGGCGGCCTCCAGCACGTGGATCGGGTTGCGGACGCTCGCGACCAGGATCTCGGTCGGGAAATCGTAATTGTCGTAGATCAGGCGGATGTCGGCGATCAGCTCCATGCCAGGATAGCCGACATCGTCATGCCGCCCGACGAAGGGCGAGATGAAGGTCGCGCCCGCCTTGGCCGCGAGCAGGGCCTGGTTGGCGGTGAAGCACAAAGTCACATTCACCATCGTGCCGTCGGCCGTGAGCTTCTTGCAGGTCTTCAGCCCGTCGATCGTCAGCGGCACCTTCACGGCGACATTGTCCGCGATCTTCCGGACGATCTCCGCCTCGCGCATCATTCCTTCGTGATCGAGCGCGACGACTTCGGCCGAGACGGGCTTGCCCGGAACGATGCCGCAAATCTCCTTCACCACCTCCAGGAAGTCCCGGCCCGCCTTGTGGATCAGCGAGGGGTTGGTGGTGACGCCGTCCAGCAGCCCGGTTTCGGCAAGGTCGCGAATGTCGGCGGTGTCGGCGGTGTCGACGAAGAATTTCATGTTGATCCTGTCCTCTGGGTCAGCGCTGCGGCGCGGCTTCGTCCTCGGCGATCAGCATCACCTTGGCGGCCGGCCCGGTCATGCCGCTCAGATGCAGGATGTGCACGCCGCCGTCGAGGCGAAAGCGAACGATCTTGCGAATGCCGGAGCAAGGCGGGCCATGGCCGTGGGCGACGGACTGGAGCAAGGTCGAGCCGGATTCGCGATCCTGATAAACATCCACCCACGCGCCCTGATCGACGGCGATGCCATAGACGCCCGGGCGCGGGGCGACGAAGCTCACCGCCGCGACCCCGCCGGGCCGCGACGGCGCGGGCATGAGCGCGATCAGCCCGGCGTCCTGACCCGCCGGCAGGGTGAGGGCGCGGCCCGATGCCAGCGAATCGCCGCTTGCCGTCCAGCCCGAAAGCGCGGCCGGCAAAGGCTGCGGCCGGCTGCAATCCGGTGCGGGCGCCGCCGCCTGTGCGAGCGCGAGAAACCAGTAGATCAATGCGCGTCTCCTTCTCTCCGCTCCCTACCGTCGGCCGCCGCCCGCCGAAAGCACCGTGACGCGATCAGCCGCGCATCATCAGGATTGTGACACTTGTATGAAAGCTGTGCGTGCGGCATCGGCCGATCATGCGCTTGCCCTTGCTCTCCCTCGCCCTGATCCCTCTTGCGGCCGCTCCGGCCCACGCCCAGCAGAGCGACGAGCAGCTCTGGTTCCAGGTCAACGGCTCGGTCGAGATCGGCGCCAATGAGAAGATCACGCTCGAAAGCATCGGGCGCTTCAGCGATCGCGCCGAAGGCTTCTCCCATGCCGAGGCCGGCATCCTGTTCACCCACAAGACCTCCGGCGGGATCGAGCTGTCGGTCGGCTACCGACACGTAGAGGACTGGAATCAGGGCAACCGCCTGCCAAACGAAGAACGGCTGCGGCAGATGGTGCTGGTGCCTTTGGGTTCCGGCTTCAATGGCCGGCTGCGCTTCGAACAACGGATGCGTGAGAGCGGTCAGGAGATCGCCTTCCGTCTGCGCCCCCGGCTCGGCTTCGAGACGCCGCTGAGCGAAGGCGGCCTGAAGCTGTTCGCCACCTCGGAGCATTTCCTGAACCTCAACGACACCGCCTGGGGCGCGAATGGCGGCTATGAGCGCATGCGCAACGCGGTCGGCCTCTCGATCCCGCTCGGCGGCAATGTGCGCGGCGAGGTCGGCTATCTGAACCAGTATCGCTTCGGCCGGGGCGGCGCGCGCGATCAGATGGATCATGTCGCGACCTTCACCCTGACCTTCAACGTCGAGGGGCTTGGCGACAGCGGCGACTAGGCCGCTTGCCTTCGCGACGCCGCGCGCCGATGTCCGCGCCATGACGCGCGCGCGCATCGTCCTGCTGAACGCCGCCCTCGGGCCGCTCGATTATCGCGTGCCGGAGGGCATGGCGGTCGAGCCGGGCAGCATCGTGGTCGCGCCCCTGGGCCCGCGGCAATTGGTCGGGGTCGCCTGGGAGCCGGAGCGGCTGCCGTCCGAGGAGATCGAGGAGCAGCGCCTGCGCCCGCTGGTGCAGGCGTTCGACGCGCCGCCCTTGCCGGAACCGCTGCGGCGGCTGATCGAATGGACGGCGGATTATTATCTCGCGCCCCTCGCCTCCGTGCTGCGCATGACCCTGCCCTCGACCAGCGCCTTGCAGGGCGGGCGCAGCGTCACCGAATATCGTGCCACCGGCGCCGAGCCGGAGCGGATGACGCCGCAGCGCGCGCAGGCGCTGGAGCGGATCGCCGGGCGGCAGGGACTGGTCAGCGAACTGGCGACCGCCGCGAGCGTCTCAGATGCCGTGATCCGCGGACTGGTGAAGTCGGGCGCGGTGGAAGCGATCGAAGTGTCGCTCGATCTGCCCTATCCGCAAGCCGACCCGGATCATAACCTGCCTATGCTCGAGGCCGCACAGGCCGATGCGGCGGAAGCGTTGGCGGACGCCGTCCGCGCGAGCGATTTCGCCCCATTCCTGCTCGACGGCGTGACCGGCTCCGGCAAGACCGAAGTCTATTTCGAGGCGATCGCCGAGGCGTTGCGGCAGAGGCGGCAATGCCTGGTCCTGCTCCCCGAAATCGCGCTGACCGAGCCGTTCCTGAAGCGCTTCCATGCCCGCTTCGGCGTCGAGCCGGTCGTCTGGCATTCGGGCCTTCGCCAGTCCCAGCGCCGCCGCGCCTGGCGGGCGATCGCACTGGGCCAGGCACAAGTGGTGGTCGGAGCGCGGTCCGCCTTGTTCCTGCCCTACGCCAGGCTCGGCCTGATCGTCGTCGACGAGGCGCACGAGACCAGCTTCAAGCAGGAGGAAGGCGTCCATTATCACGCCCGCGACGTGGCGGTGATGCGCGCCAAGCTGGAGGCCATCCCCGTCATCCTCGCCTCCGCCACGCCCGCGATCGAGACCCGCCAGCAGGTCGCCCAGGGCAATTATCGCGAATTAAAGCTGCCCGCCCGCTTCGGCGGCGCGGAGCTGCCCGAAATCGCCGCGATCAACCTGGTGCAGGACCCGCCGCCGCGCGGCCGCTGGCTGGCGCCGCGTCTGGTCGAGGCGCTGCAGGCCAATCTGGACGCCGGCGAGCAAAGCCTGCTCTTCCTCAACCGCCGCGGCTATGCGCCGCTGACCTTGTGTCGCCGCTGCGGCCACCGCTTTCAGTGCCCGAATTGCACCGCCTGGATGGTCGAGCATCGCTTCACCCGGCGGCTGGCCTGCCACCATTGCGGGCATGTCGCGCCGGTGCCGGAAGAATGCCCGGAATGCCATGAGGAAGAGAGCCTCGTTCCGGTCGGTCCGGGTGTCGAACGGATCGCCGACGAGGTCGCCGCGCTCTGGCCGGAGGCGCGCACGGCGGTGGTGACCTCCGACACGATGTGGTCGCCCGCCAAGGCCGCCGAATTCGTCGCGCGGATGGAAGCGCCGCACGATGACGCGCACGCGATCGACATCGTGATCGGCACGCAATTGGTGACCAAGGGCTATCATTTCCCGAACCTGACTTTGGTGGGCGTGGTCGATGCGGACCTGGGTCTCTCGGGCGGCGACCTGCGTGCCGCCGAGCGCACTTTCCAGCAGATCAGCCAGGCGTCCGGACGGGCCGGGCGTGGCGAGAAACCGGGCCGCGTACTGATCCAGAGCCACGATCCGGACGCGCCGGTGATCGACGCACTGGTGCGCGGCGACACGGAGGGCTTCTACGCGGCGGAAACGCAGGCCCGGCACGAAGCCGCAATGCCCCCCTTCGGCCGCCTGACGGCGATCGTCGTCAGCTCGGAGAAAGAAGCGGACGCCAAGGTCGCGGCGCACCGCATCGCCAAGGCCGCGCCGCGCATCGACGATCTGATCGTGCTCGGCCCCGCCCCCGCGCCGCTCGCAATGCTGCGCGGCCGCCATCGCCTGCGTCTGCTGCTGCACGCGCCGCGCAGCCTGCCGCTGCAGGAGATCGTGCGCGACTGGCTAAGCGACCTTGAGACCCCGCGCGGCGTGCGCGTGATCGTGGACGTCGATCCTTATTCGTTTCTTTGACGGCCCGGCGCCTCAGGCGCCGCTATTTGGCCGCCTTAAGTTCCTGAACGGCGCACTCGCCGACCGCCGCGGCTGCCTCGGGCGGCATTTCCTTCTGCGAGAAGATGTCGCGGACCTGCGCATCGCTCTTGCCTTCGGAAATCTTGGTCACGACGCAGGAGCACAGGCGCTGCGGATTCATGCCGGGGACACCGCCGGCCGGAGCACCCGCAACGCAATCCTGCTCCGCCTTCGCGAGCAACGAGGCGCGATCGCCCCCGCAAGCGCTGAGCGCCGCAACCGCACCGACCAAGCCAATCATGCTGAAGCTCAGACGCATCTTCATTCTCCCCAGACGAGTCATGCGAACCTGCGTCTTGTTCCACATGTTGCGCCGCCGCGTCGAGCGCCAATATCGCGCCTCTCGCGCAGGGGGGTGAGGCGCTCTGCTACTTGCCGGCCGGAATCGTCATTTCGGTCATGCACTGTCGCATGATCGCGACATCGGCCGGGGTCGGCGCCTTCTGCTCGTCCAGGGCGTGGAGCTGCTCGATCGTCTTGCCCTCGGCGATCTTGTTCATGGCACAGGAACAGAAGCCCTCCACATTGACGCCCGGCGGAGTCCGGCCTTTCTGGGCGGTCTCGACGCAGGAATTGACCGCCTTGGTGATGAAGGCCTGACGCTCCGCATCCCCGCCGACGACGCCGCAAGCGGCCAGCGCAAAGGTGGCGAGAGCGATCACGGCGTAACGGCTGCGCATTCATTTTCCCCTTCGTTCAGGCGAACAAATCCACTCTCTCCACATCCCCGGCGACCGCATCGAGCAGCAGGGTGCGGTGGCATTCCGCCGGATCGCGTTCATAGCACAGGACCGCCACCGGCTCGGTCGACGCCCGATCGAGCAGGATCGCCGCCTGCGCCTGCGCTTCGGGGAGTTCGAGCTGGCCGGCATAGATGCGTTCAAGCGCCGGCATATCGCCTTTGCGCGCCGCTCCCCGCCCTTCCTTCGGCGTGCCGAGGGCGCGCAGATGCTCATAGGCGATCCCGGCCTCACCGAGATTCGCGGCCAGCGCCGTCTTGGAGAAGCCGGGCCGCCGCGACGCCGCCACCGCCCGCACGTCGAGCACGCGCTTCACACCCGCGGTTGTCAACGCGCCGACCACCTCGTCCACGGTGGCTTGTTCGTAGCCGATGGTGAAGATGGGTCCAGCAGTCATGTGCGCCCCCTGTCAGACCCCGGCCTCGCCCAGCGCGTCGCGCAGCGGCGCCAGCGCTTCCGCATAAGGCGCCGTCGAACTCATATATTCCCGGGAAGGCGGCTTGCGGACCTGGGTCGCGCTCAGCGTCGTCACGACGCTCTTCTGTTCGTGATAAGCGAGCGCGGCCGGGTCCCAGGCCAGGCCGAACTGCGCGGTGAGCCGGCGCAATTCGCCTTCGAAATCGCCGACCAGAGCCTCGTAATTCACCAGCGCCAGCCGGTCGCCGAGCGCCTCGTGCCAATGCGCCATCAGCCGTGCATATTGGCCGTAATAATGACCGATGTCCGGCAGTGCGGTGGAGAAGGTCCAGGTTCGGGTGAAATTCTTCCGGTAGATGGAGAAGCCGGTTTCCACCGCATCGCGGCGAATGTGGATGATCGGCGCGGCCGGGAAGAGATGCCGGATCAGGCCGACGGACAGGATGTTGAGCGGCTGCTTGTCGGTGACGAAGGCGGCCGCCTTTATTCCGTAATCGGCATATTGCCGCAAATAGCCGGCGCGCAATTGCGCCGCGACCTGATCGGGAATCGGGCCGCCGCGCCAGCCGGAACCCTGCGCCCAGGCCAGGAAGCGGTTCAGCGCGAAAGGCATGGCCGGCAATTCCCCGCCGGAGGATGTGTCCGCGCGCGCGGCCAAGGCGCTGTCCAGCAGAGTCGTCCCCGATCGCGGCATGCCGACGATGAAGATGGGCGTGGGTCCGGAAACGCCGCCGGCGGGCGCCGTCGCGGGAAAGTCACGGAAGCTGGCGATCAGCCGGTCGACGAGTGCCTCCGTTTCGCCCCGCTCATAGCCTGACCCGGCCGATACCGCGGCATGCCGCTTGATCTCATTGGCCTGCCGCCACGCATCGAAGGCGCGGTCATGCGCCTTGCGCCGATGGTGCACGTCGCCGGCCGTGAAGAGCGCGCTGGCGCGCTGTTCGGGATCCGTCGCCGGGTCCGCCGCGATGGCGTGGAGGCGCGCCAATTGTTCGTCCGAAAGCCGGGAATCGCTTGCCAGGGCCAATTGGCCGTAGGCGTCCACGTTGAGCGGATCGGCCTCGACCGCCTTGCCGGCCAGAATTGCGGCCTGTTCAAGCCGCCCTCTGTAGATATTCAGCCGGGCCAGTCCCGCCGCCGCATCGGCATTGCCGGGTTCGAGCGCCAGCGCCCGCTCATAATGTGCTTCGGCGCCATCGAAATCGCGCGCCCAAAGCAGATAGCGCGCGAAGGTCGCGGCATGCCCGGCATTGTCCGGCTGCCCCTGGACGAGCGGGCGGTAGAGTTGGACGGCGCGATGATAATCGTCCTGCTGGGCGTGGCCGTGCGCCAGCGCGACGCGCGCGGCCTCCGACGCCGGATCTGCCTCGAGCCATTTCGCCGCCGCCGCCACGAAGGCCCCCTGATCGCCGCTTTTGCGCGCCAGATGAGTGCGCAGCCGCAGCGCCTCGGGATGGCCGGGCGCCGCACGTTCCAGCAGGTCGAGCGCCTGTGCGGCCTTGTCATGGCGCCCGGTCTCGTACGCCGCTCCGGCAAGCCGCAGCGCCAGGCCGGGATGACCGCTGATCGCGACCGCTTTGTCGAGCGCGGCCACGGCGCCTTCGAAATCGCCTTGTTTCCCGCTGAGATCGCCCAGCCGGGCCCAGGTCTCGAACCGCTCCGGTGCTGCGGCGGCCGCGGCCTCCGCGCTTTCCTTGGCGGCCGCCGGATTCCCCTCGATCTCGCGCAGGACGGACAGGTTCAGCTGAAAGCGCCAATTGCCCGGCTCGAATGCCGCCGGCTGCTCGATCAGCAGCCGCGCCCGATCGAGATCGCCGGCCTCCGCGAAGCAGACGCCGATCAGGCTGCGCGCGCCGAGATGGGCCGCGTTCGCGGCGAGAATGCCGCGGCAGATATCCATCACTTTCCGGTCATCGCCGGCCTGACGCGCGGCATAGGCTGCGTCGATCTGAGGGTCGTTCATGCCGGTGGCGTGGTCTGTCTGCTGCGGGGGCGAGGAGGAAAAGGCACTAGCGCCTTTTGTATTGGCAGGCGAGCGACTAGGTCCCCGCCATGCTTGTCGTCGTCCCCACCCTTCCCACCCCCTTCACCGATGCACGCGCCCCGCGAGGCCGCGCGTGACCGACTTCATCCACATCGTCGGCGGCGGACTCGCCGGATCGGAAGCGGCCTGGCAGCTGGCGCAGGCGGGCGTGCGGGTGCGCCTGTCGGAAATGCGCGGCGGCGGGGACATGACCCCGGCCCACCATACGGACGGGCTGGCCGAACTGGTCTGCTCCAACAGCTTCCGCTCGGACGATGCCGAGAATAATGCGGTCGGGCTGCTGCATGCCGAGATGCGGGCGCTCGATTCGCTGATCATGGCCAAAGCGGACGAACATCGCGTCCCGGCCGGCTCGGCGCTGGCGGTGGACCGCGACGGCTTTTCGGCGGCGGTGACGCAGGCGCTTGCCGCGCACCCGCTGATCGAGGTGGTGCGCGAGCGGGTGGATGTGCTGCCGGAAGGCCCCGCCATCATCGCCACCGGCCCGCTGACCGCCGCGCCTTTGGCGGAGGCGATCGCGGCCGAGACGGGCAGCGACGCGCTCGCTTTCTTCGACGCGATCGCGCCGATCGTGCATCGCGACACGATCGACATGGACGTCGCCTGGATGGCCTCGCGCTGGGACAAAAATGCCCAAATGGCCGACGGGAGCGTATCGGACGGCGATTACATCAACTGCCCGATGACGAAGGAGCAGTATCTCGCCTTCCACCAGGGCCTGCTCGACGGCGAGAAGACCGAGTTCCGGGACTGGGAGAAGGACACGCCCTATTTCGAAGGCTGCATGCCGATCGAGGTGATGGCGTCGCGCGGCGAGGATACGTTGCGCTACGGGCCGATGAAGCCGGTCGGGCTGGACAATCCGACGACCGGCCGCTGGCCCTATGCGGTGGTGCAATTGCGGCAGGACAATGCGCTGGGCACGCTCTGGAACATGGTCGGTTTCCAGACCAAGCTGAAACATGCCGAGCAGGTGCGGCTGTTCCGCACCATCCCCGGTCTGGAGAATGCCGAGTTCGCGCGGCTGGGCGGGTTGCACCGCAATACCTTCATCAACTCCCCGCAGCTGCTCGATCCGACTCTGCGCCTGCGTTCCGCGCCGAACATCCGCTTCGCCGGTCAGATGACCGGGTGCGAGGGCTATGTGGAAAGCGCCGCCGTCGGCCTGCTCGCCGGGCGCTTCTGGGCGGCGGACCTGGCCGGGCGCGCGATCGACCCGCCGCCTGTCACCACCGCGTTCGGCGCTTTGCTGGGCCACATTACCGGCGGCGCGGATGCCGCCACCTATCAGCCGATGAACGTCAATTTCGGCCTGTTCCCGCCCGTGGGCGGAGGCGGCCGCTCGAAGAAAGCGGACCGCAAGCGGCGCTACACCGATCGGGCGAGGGAGGATCTGCGCGCCTGGAGCGCAACGCTCAGTCCGGCAGGCTGACGGGACCGCCGATCGACTGGGTGTTGGCGAGCACGAGCGCACGGATCGCCGGATCGATTTCATCGGGCAGGACCCCGACGACTTCGCGCTGTGCCTCCTGAAACGCCGTGCTGACCTGCACCAATTGCATCGACCAGTCCGGGAAGGAGCGCGCGGTCACGAAGCGTTCGTCCTGCACTTCGAACGCGGTATGGCGTGGGTCGCGGCGCAAGCCGGCGACCAGTAGGTCGATCGCCTCCTCCGGCCCCTCGACAATCTGCAGGAAGCGGACGCCGTTGAAGATCAGCAGGCCGGTAATTCCCTCCAGTGCATTTCTTCGCTGCGCGACCTCGAGGATGGCCAGCAAGTCCCGCTCGGTGATGTCGAGGCTCGCACGGCTGACATAGGTCAATGTTTTCAATTGCATGTACGGCGCTCTAGCAGACGCGCCGCCGATCAACAGCTGCAATTCGCCTTCTGCCGGGCCGGCGCGCGGCGGCGTGGGGCCGTGGTCGCATATTCCTCGCGGCTCAGCCGGCCATCGCGGTTTCGGTCGGCCTCGGCGAAGCGGGTCGAGGTCCGCACCGCCCATTCCTCGAACGACAGGCGGCCGTCGCCATTCTTGTCGAGGCGGCCGAAGGCGCGGCGGCGCGGCTGATAGAGTTCGTCGAGGACGATGACCCCGTTCCTGTCCTTGTCCGCACGATCGAAGCGGCGCTGTTCCTTGTTGCGCGTGTCGGCGGCCGGCGGCGCGGCAGGCCCCTCCCCGTCATCGCCCTCCTCGTCCTGGGCCGCGATCTCGCTGGTGAAATAATCCGGGACCGCGATGCCGGGATCGCCCTGCGCAATGCTTTTCCAGATGAAGAAACCGCTGAGAAGCAGCAGCAACATGGCCCCGCCGCCGGCCGCGAATTTGAGCATCCGACTCGCCCCCGTTCGGAAAATCGGGGCCAGCCTAACGCCTCGCGGGATCAGTACATCGCCAAACCGGCGCCAAAATGGCGCTATCGGCCCGTCAGCCGGTGGCGCAGCATGCGGGCGATGCGCGGCGGTGATCCGAATTCCTCCCAGCGCCCTGGGTCGCGATCCAGGTCCCGTTTGGCGAGGCTAGCAAGCATGCCGAGCGGGCGCAGCGGCCTGAGCCAGCGGCGCGGCAGGTCGCGGCGCCGGGCGGCGGCCAGAGCGGCGTCCACGTCAGCGGGTTCGGTGCTGTGCCGGGCGAGATCGACCAGCGCCCACGCCTCGCCCGCCGCCTCGACCGCCATATCGCCCTGCAGCAACCGGGCAGACATGTGAAAGAGCATGGCACCGCGCGCCTTTGCATAGCTTTCGAGTTCGTCGGCGGTGATCGGCTGGTCTCCGGGCAACAATGCCCAGCCCGGCTCCATCTCGCCAAGCTCCGCACCTGTGATTCCGGCCGGCAGGACATGCTGCGCCAGCCCCTCCAGGACCGGCTCCTTCGGCGGCGGCTCCCGGTCGAGCCGCTCCAGCGCCTCCCGCCACCAGGCGAGTCTGATCCGTGCGATCATCGCCTCACGGCCCGTGGCAAGCACGCGGCCAAGCGCATCGTCCAGCGCCCAAAGGGCGTTCAGCGCAGGCTGCACGGCCACGGGTGCGCTGCCGAGCGCGAAGGCAATATCGGGGTTCACAACGAATTCGCGTCCCCGCGGGCCAAGCCGTCAAGCTCAGTCGCGGTAGCAAACCTTCTTCGCCGCCGCGACGACATCGGCCGCCTTGATCAGCGCGAGCTTCTCCAGATTCGCGGCATAAGGCAGCGGCACATCGACATTCGTCACCCGCAGCACCGGCGCATCGAGATCGTCGAAGCCTTCCTCCATGCAGATCGCGGCGATCTCGGACGAGATGGAGCAGACCGGCCAGCCCTCTTCGACACAGACGATGCGGTTGGTTTTGGCCAGGCTCTTCAGCACTGCTTCCTTGTCGAGCGGACGCAGGGTGCGCAGGTCGATCACCTCGGCCTCGATCCCTTCCTCGGCCAGCGTGTTCGCCGCATCGAGCGCGATGCCGACGCCGATCGAATAGGACACGAGCGTCACGTCCTTACCCTCGCGCGCGACGCGGGCCTTGCCGATCGGCAAAGTGCAATCGTCGAGCTTCGGCACGTCGAAGCTCTGGCCGTAGAGCAATTCATTCTCGAGGAAGACGACCGGATCCTCGCTGCGGATCGCGGCCTTCAGCAGGCCCTTCGCGTCGGCCGCGCTGTAGGGCGCGATCACGATCAGGCCCGGGACGCTGGCATACCAGGGCGCGTAATTCTGGCTGTGCTGAGCGCCGACTCGGCTCGCGGCGCCGTTCGGGCCGCGGAACACGATCGGGCAGCGCATCTGGCCGCCGGACATGTAATTGGTCTTCGCGGCCGAATTGATGATGTGGTCGATCGCCTGCATCGCGAAGTTGAAGGTCATGAATTCGATGACCGGCCTCAGCCCGCCCATCGCGGCGCCGGTGCCGACGCCAGCAAAGCCATATTCGGTGATCGGCGTGTCGATCACCCGCCGCGGGCCGAACTCGTCGAGCAGGCCCTGCGTGACCTTGTAGGCGCCCTGATATTCCGCGACCTCCTCGCCCATCACGAACACGCGATCGTCGGCGCGCATTTCCTCAGCCATCGCGTCGCGAAGCGCCTCGCGCAGGGTCTGGCGAACCATTTCGGTTCCCTCTGGCACTTCGGGAGCGGCGGGCTCGGCCTTGGTCACCAGTTGCTCGGTGCCGGTGTCGGCCGACTTCTTCTCTTCGGCGGCGGGCTCGGCCTTCTGCTCGCTCGGCGTCTCGGCGGGAGCCGGTGCCGGGGCCGGTGCAGGCGCCGCGGACGCATCCTCGCCCTCGCCCAGCAAGGTCGCGATCACGGTGCCGACCTTCACCCCGTCCGTGCCTTCCGGCACCAGGATCTTGCCGACCGTTCCTTCGTCGATCGCCTCGAACTCCATCGTTGCCTTGTCGGTCTCGATCTCGGCAAGCACGGTGCCGGACGCGACTTCATCGCCCTCCTTCACCAGCCATTTTGCGAGCGTGCCCTCCTCCATCGTCGGGGAGAGGGCGGGCATTTTCAGTTCAATTGGCATGTGGCGCCTCATCAGAAACGAACAGTCCGTCGCAGCGGCTTCCACGAGGTCCGCCCACGTCACGCAGAAATTGCCGACACTCGCGCCTGGTCATCGGACGCATCTTTATCGGGGCGAGACTCAGAAGGTCCGGCCTCGGTCGCCGGGGACCAAGGTCTACTGTCGCCGGCAAGCCAAACGAACACGGCCCGCGGAAGTCCGCGCAGCCACCCTCCAACAGACAAGGCGGACACGGAGGCGGAGGAACGTAGCCGGATGGCAGTCCCGACGATGGCTGCCCGACGACACCAAACATTGCCGCTACCAGCACCGGCAGCATCAGTAGCTCCCCACCAGCACGTCGGTGTAAAGCTCGGACGGATCCGGCTCGGGCGATTGCTCGGCGAAATCGGCGGATTCGGCGACGATGGCGCGGATGTCCTTGTCCATCGCCTTCAGCTCATCCTCCTTCACGCCCAGTTTCTCCAGCTCGCGCTTCGCCGCCTCGATCGGGTCGGATTTGTCGCGCACCGCCTGCACTTCCTCGCGGCTGCGATACTTGGCCGGGTCGGACATGGAATGGCCGCGATAGCGATAGGTCTTCAGCTCCATCAGCACCGGCCCCTTGCCGCTGCGCACCCATTCGACCGCCGTCTCGGCCGCGCCCCGCACCGCGAGCACGTCCATGCCGTCCACCTGCATGCCGGGAATGCGGAAGCTCTCGCCGCGCTTGTACAGCTGGTCCTCGGCGCTGGCGCGATTGACGCTGGTGCCCATGGCGTATTGGTTGTTTTCGATCACGAAGATGATCGGCAGCTTCCACAGCTCGGCCATGTTGAAGCTCTCATAGACCTGGCCCTGATTGGCCGCGCCATCGCCGAAATAGGCCATGCAGACCCCGCCATCGCCGGAATATTTGTGCTTGAAGGCCAGACCCGCGCCAAGGCTGACTTGCGCGCCGACGATGCCGTGGCCGCCATAGAATTTATGCTCGACGCTGAACATGTGCATCGAACCGCCCTTGCCCTTCGAGATGCCGGCCTGGCGCCCGGTCAGCTCGGCCATGATCACATTGGGGTCGATGCCGTAAGCGAGCATATGGCCGTGGTCGCGATAGCCGGTGATGACGCTGTCCGTCTCACTGTTCAGCGCCGACTGCAGGCCGACCGCGACCGCTTCCTGGCCGATATAGAGGTGACAGAAGCCGCCGATCAGGCCGAGGCCGTAAAGCTGTCCGGCCCGCTCCTCGAAGCGGCGGATGAGCAGCATCTGGCGATAGAATTCCAGCAAGGTCGCCTTGTCGGCCTTGAACCGTTTCGGTTCAGGCGGACGTTCGCGATTCGGTGTCGCGGGTGCGGGCGACGCGGATGCGCGCTTGGCGGCTGCTCGGGCCATGCTTGGGCCTCTCCCTTATTGCTCTACGGCGGCGTTGCGCCGGACCTATGGCGGCAAATGCGGGGAGTCGCAACGGGTGGCATGCCAAACGCGTCGTCCGGCCACCCCTAATCGAGGGTGATGACGTATTCGTTCTTGTCGACCACGCCGAGCTGGCGGCGCGCCTCCTCCTCCGCCAGATCGCGATCGGGGTTGCGCGGATCGAGCAGTTCGGAACGATGGATCAGCCGCGCCTCCTCGGCCTTCAGCCCGTCCAGCTTGGCCTGCCGATCGGCCGAGGTCCGGCGATATTCGCCCCACGACATCACGCCATTGTCGCCGATCACCGCGGAGGCGAGGAAATAGCCGAAAATCACCAGCCCGATCGCCGGAAAGGCGACGCGCTTGATCAGGGCAAAGGGACGAGGGGCGGCGACGGGCATTGCGAACCCTAAGAATCAGCAAAAGCCAGCCGAATCAAGCCTTCAACCACAATGGCTGACAATTATCGCGCTGAGATGGGCGAATGAGCGGACGGCTGGCGCTCACCCGAAAATATCGCGGCCCGCATAGATGGCCGAGCTGCCCAGTTCCTCTTCGATCCGCAGCAGCTGGTTGTATTTCGCCAGCCGGTCGGAACGGGCCAGCGAGCCCGTCTTGATCTGCCCGCAATTGGTGGCGACGGCGAGGTCGGCGATGGTCGTGTCCTCGGTCTCGCCGGAGCGGTGGGACATCACGGCGGTGTAGGCATTGCGGTGGGCGGTGGTGACCGCTTCCAGCGTCTCCGTCAGCGTCCCGATCTGATTGACCTTGATCAGGATGGAATTGGCCAGGCCTTCCTCGATCCCGTCCAGCAGCCGCGTCGGATTGGTCACGAACAGATCGTCGCCGACCAGTTGCACCGCGTCGCCCAGCCGCTCGGTCAGCACCGCCCAGCCCTGCCGGTCATCCTCGCCCATGCCGTCCTCGATCGAGCGGATCGGGTAGGCCGAGGCCAGTTCGCCGAGATAGTCGGCCATCTGCTCGGAGGAGAGCGAGCGCCCCTCTCCGTCCAGCCGGTAGGCGCCGTCCCGGAAGAATTCCGTCGCGGCGCAATCGAGCGCGAGCACCACATCCTCGCCGGGCTTGTAGCCGGCCTGCTCGATCGCCTTCATGATCAGGTCCAGCGCTTCGCGCGCCGAGCCGATGTTCGGCGCGAAACCGCCTTCGTCCCCCACCGCGGTGGAAAGGCCCGCCTGATGCAGGCCCTTTTTCAGCGTGTGAAAAATCTCCGCGCCGCAGCGCAGCGCCTCGCCGAACGTGTCGGCGCCGACGGGCATGATCATGAATTCCTGAAAATCAATCGGATTGTCGGCGTGGGCGCCGCCATTCAGGATGTTCATCATCGGCACCGGCAAGGTGCGGGCCGAAACCCCGCCGATATAACGATAGAGCGGCAGGCCGCGCGCATCCGCCGCGGCTTTCGCCGTCGCGAGCGACACGCCCAGGATCGCGTTCGCGCCCAGCCGCATCTTGTTCTCGGTGCCGTCGCATTCGATCATCAATTCGTCGATCTCGAGCTGGTCCTCGGCCTCGTTGCCGATGATCAGCTGGGCGAGCTCGCTGTTCACACTGTCCACCGCCTGCTCGACGCCCTTGCCGAGCCAGCGCGTGTCATCGCCGTCGCGCTTCTCCACCGCTTCATAGGCGCCGGTCGAGGCCCCGGACGGCACCGCCGCGCGGCCCAGGCTGCCATCCTCCAGCAGCACTTCGACCTCCACCGTCGGCTGGCCGCGGCTGTCGAGGATCTGACGGGCGTGAACATCGATGATCGCGGTCATTGTTTCGGCTCCGATATGGCCTATCTTGGAATGCGAAGGCGCGTTTCGCGGGCGGCTTATCGGGGCCATGCGCGGCACGCAACTTTCGCGTCGGTGGCGGAACGAGAAGCCCGGCGCGGGTGTTCAGTTGTTGGAATTGCGTATCGCCGACCAAGGAGGAATTGCCATGCCGTCCCGCCAGACCGGACTCCCCGAGGGGACCGATCACATTATCGACACCAATATCGATCTCGGTGAGGGCAATGGCGCGAAGGGCGGCGGCAAGAGCCGCGCCGCGACCAAGGCTGGCGACGCGGCGCCGAAAAGCTCGGCATTCCAGTTCGACAAGGATGATGGCGAGGGCCACGGTGTCAGCGGCATCGCCGGCCAGGTCCGCGATCAGATCAGCACGCTGAAGGCCCAGGCGGGTGACAAGGCGCGCGAATATGCGGACGACGGCAAGAACAAGGCGTCCGGCCTGCTGCAGAGCCTCGCAGAAATCCTGGCCGACGCTTCAGGTTCGGTCGAGGACCGGCTCGGCGGCCAATATGCCGGCGTCGGCCGCAAGGCATCGGATTCGATCAAATCGCTCGCCTCGACCATCGACGAGCGCAGCATCGACGATCTGGTCGAGGATGCGCGCGCCTTCGTGCAGCGCAGTCCGGCGGTCGCCATCGGCATTGCCGCCCTGCTCGGCTTCGCGGTCGCGCGGGTCGTCCGGAGCGGGCTCAGCGAGTATCGCGACGGCGATGCCTGAAGACGAAGGCGGCCTGCTCGCCTCGCAGGCCAATGATCCGCGCGATGAATCGATCGGCGGCCTCGTCAAGCGGCTGGTCGCTGACGGCAAAGCTTATGCGCGCGCGGAAATGGACCTTCTCAAGCAGGTCGCCCGGCATCGCGCGAAGCGGGCGAAGGCTGGCATCGGCCTGCTCGGCATCGGCATTGTCTTGCTGCTCTGCGCGCTGCAGGCGCTGGTCCTCGCGCTCGTACTTGGACTCGCGACCCTGATCGGCCCGTTCGGCGCGGGCATGGCGATATGCGCGATCTTCGCGATCTTCGGCCTCCTCGCCGCCCGCGCCGGCGGCAAGGCCTTGGCCGCTTTGGGTGGCGGCCCGGACGAGAAAGCCGCGCTTGCGCGAGGAGACGACCAGCCATGAGTGTACAGGATCTGGCCGAGCTGGAACAGGCACGGCGCAACAAGGCCCTCGCCAAAGCGCGGGTGCAGAGCACTACCGGAGCGCTGAAGGAGCGGCTCAAGCCCGCGAATCTGGTGGCCTCCGCCGTCGGCGGCGTCCGGCAGAAAACCCAGGCGGCCAGCGGCAAGGTCGCCGGCACGATGCGCAAGCGGCCGGCCGCCACGACGGTTGCGGCGGGTATCGCCGCGCTGATCCTGTTCCGCAAGCCGCTCAAGAAGCTGGCCTGCCGCCTGTTCGGCAAAGGCCGAAAAACCAATCCCGCCACCACCTCAGCCCAGTAGGAGTAAGATCATGGCGAACACCGACAGCAGCAAGGCCGGCGTCAACGCCAACGACCGGGCCGGCAACGGAGCCAGCCGGCGGATCGGCGACAATCCCGTCGCGGCGCTCGGCGCCGGCTTCGCGGTCGGCGCGCTGGTTGGCGCATTGCTGCCCTCCAGCCGCCGCGAGCGCGAAGCGCTGCAGCCGATCGGCGCGAAGATCGGCGACGCCGCGCGCGGCGCGGTCGATAGCGGCCGCGAGAAATTCGGCCGCCTCAGCGACGAGGTCGTGACGCAGGTGAAGAGCAGCGTCGATCAGGTCGTCGCCAAGGCCAAGGAAGAAACGGGCGCCTGAACCGCGCCCGCCCTTGCGGAAGCCGCTCGTGCTCGCCTAACGCGAGCCGATATTTTTCCCGAGGAATCTCCTACCGATGAGCAAGTTGCATCTCGTTTTCGGCGGCCGCGTGCGCGATCCGCAGGGCCTCGACTTCGTCGATCTGGAAAAGATCGACCTGGTCGGCGTCTATTCCAATTATGCGGAGGCAGAGGAAGCCTGGCGCGGCAAGGCGCAGCGCACCGTGGACGACGCCGAGATGAAATATGTCGTGGTCCATTTGCACCGGCTGCTTGAACCCGACGCGGCGGAGCAGCCTGAATAGCCTTTCGGCCTCAGGCTTTCCGGTAGCGCCAGAGCAAGAGTGGCCGGGCGAGGATCACGCCCGCGACGAAGCCGCCGATATGAGCGCCGACCGCCAGCACGATGCCGTCCGTGCCGGCACTTAGCACGATGGCGACCGCGACCTGCAGCGCGACCCAGGCGGCCAAGAGCCACAGCACGTTGAGCCAGAGGGCCAATCGGGCGTTGGCGACGCGCACCCGGTTCTTGCCGAACAGCATGGCATAAGCGCCGATCACAGCCGACACCGCACCGCTGGCCCCGATCATCGGACGCGGAAGGCCGCTCGTCAGTTGGTCCGCGCCATATTGCCCCGCGGCTGCCGCATAGGCGCCGACGACATAGAGAATGACCAGGTTTACCGGCCCGAGTGCACTCTCGACCGCGCGACCGCAGAATGCGAAGACCATCATGTTGAACAGCAGATGCAGGGTCCCTGCGTGCAGCAGCGCGGCCGTCAGCGGCGTCAGAACGAATGGCACGCGCGGAAAGCCGAGCCGGTCGCTGAGGAACGCGAGCAAATCCCCGTTGGGCGGGAAGAAGGCGCCCCACAACACTGCTTCGTCGCGCCAGCCCACGACTGATACGACCAATTCGATGAAAATCGTCGCGAGCGCGATCGCGACGGTCGCGCGTGCGGTGTGCCAGCTGTTGGGAGTGCGCACGCCTGCGCCGCAGCTTATTTGAACTCGATCTTCGCGATCTCGAAGTAACGGTCGCCCGACGGGGCGGAGAATTCCACCTCGTCGCCGACATTCCGGCCGATCAGGGCGCGGCCCAGCGGCGAGGAATAGCTGATCCGGCCCACCTTCGCGTCCGCCTCGGTCTCGCCGACAATCTGATAGACGATCGTCTTGTCATTCTCGTCGAGCAGCTGAACGGTCGCGCCGAAAATCACCTTGTCGCCGGACAGGGTGGCGGGATCGATCACCATCGCGCGGCTGAGCCGGTCGTCGATATCGGCGATCATCGCCTCGATCTGGCCCTGCCGCTCCTTCGCGGCATGATATTCGGCATTTTCGGAAAGGTCGCCATGGGCGCGCGCTTCCTCGATCGCGTCGATCACCTGCGGCCGCTCGCTTTTCAACGCGCGCGCCTGGGCCTGGAGCTTCTCATAGCCCTCCGCCAGCATCGGCATCTTCTCGACGGTAGCCATTCACCCTCACCTTTCAAAAACCAGCCGACCGGACGCAGAATATGCGCCCGCCCGAAGTCTATCTTGTCGGAGAAATTGTCGCTTCAGGACTTGGAATAATAATCCTGAAGGGCGCGCACTTCAAGCCGATGCGCCTGCAGCGCCTCTATCGCCCGCACCGCCGCCACACTGGAGGCCGCCGTGGTGAAGTAGGGAATGCGCTGTTGCACGGCGGAGGCGCGGATGGAGGCGCTGTCCTTGTGGCTCTGCCAGCCCTCGGTGGTGTTGAACACCACATCGATACCGCCATCCTTGATCTTGTCGACGATGTGCGGGCGGCCCTGCGCGACCTTGTTGACCCGCTCGATCTCCAGACCCAGCGCCTTCAGATAATCCGCCGTGCCGCCCGTCGCGACGACCTTGAAGCCGAGACCGATGATGGTCCGGATCGCCTCGCCGATCATCGGCTTGTCGCTGTTCTTCACCGAAACGAAGACGGTGCCGGTGGTCGGAAGCTCGTTTCCGGCGCCCTGTTGCGACTTCAGGAAGGCGCGCGCGAAATCGCTGTCGATCCCCATCACCTCGCCGGTCGATTTCATCTCCGGGCTCAGCACCGGATCGACACCGGGGAAGCGCGCGAACGGGAAAACCGCCTCCTTGACCGCGATGTGATCCACGTTCCGGTCGATCGCTGGCAGTGCCGCCAGCTTCTCGCCCGCCATCACCCGCGCCGCAACCTTCGCGACCGGCGCGCCGATCGCCTTGGCGACGAAAGGCACGGTGCGGCTGGCACGCGGATTCACCTCGATGAGGTAGACTTGCCCGTCCTTCACCGCGAACTGGATGTTCATCAGGCCGCGCACAGAAAGCGCCTCGGCCAGCACCCGCGTCTGCCGCTCGATCTCGGCGATAACATCGGACGGCAGGCTGTAGGGCGGCAGCGAGCAGGCGCTGTCGCCCGAATGGACGCCAGCCTCCTCGATATGCTGCATGATACCCGCGATGACGACCTGATCGCCGTCGCAGATCGCATCGACATCGACCTCAATCGCATCGCGCAGATACTGGTCGATCAGCACCGGGCTGTCGCCGCTCACCTGCACCGCGGTCTGGATGTAATCCTCCAGTTGCACGGGGGAATCGACGATCTCCATCGCCCGTCCGCCCAGCACATAGCTCGGCCGCGTCAGCACCGGATAGCCGATCCGCTCGGCGACCGCGATCGCCTCCTCGCGGCTGCGGGCGATGCCGTTCATCGGCTGGCGCAGGGCCAATTTGTCGATCAGCGCCGCGAACCGCTCGCGGTCCTCGGCAAGATCGATCGCGTCCGGCTGCGTGCCCAGGATCGGAATACCGGCCGCGTGCAACGCCGCCGCCAGCTTCAGCGGCGTCTGTCCGCCATATTGCACGATGACGCCGGCGAGTTCGCCATTCGACATCTCCTTCTGCAGGACCTCGAGCACGTCCTCGGCGGTCAGCGGCTCGAAATAGAGGCGGTCGGACGTGTCGTAATCTGTGCTCACCGTCTCCGGATTGCAGTTGATCATGATCGTCTCATAGCCCGCGTCGCGCAGCGCGAAGCAGGCGTGGACGCAGCAATAATCGAACTCGATCCCCTGCCCGATCCGGTTCGGCCCACCGCCCAGGATCGCGACCTTGCGCCGCGCCGTCGGCTGGCTCTCATCCTCCGGCTCGCCGAAGCTCGGCGCCTCGTAGGTGGAATACATGTAGGGCGTCTTCGCCTCAAACTCGGCGGCGCAGGTGTCGATCCGTTTGAACACCGGGCGCACGCCAAGGCGGTGCCGCAGCGCGCGGACTTCCTCTTCGCTCGTCGCCCCGGCCAGTGCGCGGACGGTATCGGCGATCAGTCCCCCGCCGCGCGCAAGCGTGCGCGCATCGCTGCTGAGATGCAGGCTCCGCACCGCGAGATCGGCAAGGCGCTTGTCGGAGAAGCCCATCTGCTTCAGCGCCAGCAGGCCCGCGGCCTCGGTCGGCAGACCTTCGCGGCAGACCTGTTCCTCCGCCGCGACAATCTCCGCGATCCGCTCGAGGAACCAGGGATCGTAATGGGTGACCGCGCCGATCCGCGCGATGCTCAGCCCTTCCCTCAAGGCTTGCGCGGCGATCAGCAGCCGGTCCGGCGTCGGCCGCGACAGGGCTGCCTCGATCTCGTCATGCGGCGCGCCTTTCAGCTCGGCGACATCGTCGAGCCCGTTCAGGCCCGTCTCCAGCCCGCGCAACGCCTTCTGCAGGCTCTCGTGGAAATTGCGCCCGATCGCCATCACCTCGCCGACCGACTTCATCGCCGTGGTCAGCAACGCCTCTGAACCCCGGAATTTCTCGAAAGCGAAGCGGGGGATCTTGGTGACGACATAATCGATCGACGGCTCGAAGCTCGCCGGCGTCACGCCGGTAATGTCGTTCTGGATCTCGTCCAGCGTGTAGCCCACCGCCAGCTTCGCCGCGACCTTGGCGATCGGAAAGCCGGTCGCCTTGGACGCCAAGGCCGATGAACGCGACACGCGCGGGTTCATCTCGATCACCACGAGCCGGCCGTCGCGCGGATTGACCGCGAACTGAACGTTCGAGCCGCCCGTCTCGACGCCGATCTCGCGCAAGCAGGCGATGCTCGCGTTGCGCATGATCTGATATTCCTTGTCGGTCAGCGTCAGCGCCGGCGCGACCGTGATGCTGTCGCCGGTGTGGATGCCCATCGGGTCCACATTCTCGATGCTGCAGATGATGATGGCATTGTCCGCGCGGTCGCGGACCACCTCCATCTCATATTCCTTCCAGCCCAGCACCGATTCCTCGATCAGCACCTCGTTGGTCGGCGAGGCGTCCAGCCCGCCGGTGACGATCGCGACGAATTCCTCGCGATTGTAAGCGATGCCGCCGCCCGTGCCGCCCAGGGTGAAGCTCGGCCGGATGATCGCCGGCAGGCCGGTGGTCTCCAGCCCCTTGATCGCCTCCTCCAGCGAATGCGCGATCGCCGAGCGGGGGCTTTCCAGCCCGATCTTGTCCATCGCCTGGCGGAATTTCAGCCGGTCCTCGGCCTTCTCGATCGCCTCCGCATTGGCGCCGATCAGCTTCACGCCGAGCCGCTCCAGCGTGCCGTCCTTGGCGAGCGCGAGCGCGGTGTTCAGCGCCGTCTGCCCGCCCATCGTCGGCAACAACGCGTCCGGCCGCTCCTTCTCGATAATCTTGCGGACATAATCGGGCGTGATCGGCTCGATATAGGTCGCGTCCGCAAATTCCGGATCGGTCATGATCGACGCCGGGTTCGAATTGACCAGGACGATGCGATAGCCGTCCGCCTTCAGCGCCTTGGCCGCCTGCGTCCCCGAATAATCGAACTCCGCCGCCTGGCCGATGACGATCGGGCCGGCGCCGATGATGAGGATGGAGGAAATGTCAGTTCGACGGGGCATCGGGGATACGTTCCAGACCTTCCAGGACCACGAGGGTGAGGCTTCTCCGCCGCGCCCAGCGCCGCACGCACACCTGCTGCGTCGCCACCGGGTTCGGCACGATCATGAAAAGCAAACGCGGCTCCTCTTCTTCCTGCGCCAGTTCGCCTAGCGCGAGTCCGCAGGACTGGCCGACGCGGGTGAGCTCGTCATTGGTGTACATGCGGGCGGGGGTCATGCAGCCGGCCAAAGTCAGCGTCCCAAGCAGCGAGCAAATTCCAAATTTATGCATCGGTCGCCCCCAAGACTGGCAGGCTTCCAAACTCATTAGGCTGGAGCACCGTCACGTCGAGAAGCTCGAACAGGCTGCCGTGACGCGTGGCGACATCCTCCAATTTCTGCGCCAGTGTCACCACTGACTCCCGCGTCAACGGAGCGCGTCCATGCATGTATATCCACCCGGACCCGTCCGGCGGATCGCCCTGCCAGCCCATCTCGCAAAGATCCCGGTAGGTTGGCACAAGCACCTCGTCGCCTCCCACGAAATTCGCGATGAAGGCATGGTCTGCGTTAAGGTCCTCGCCCGCCGCTTCCCAGGCTGCGAAAAAGCGGGGTAGCCTCTCAGCGATGTCCTGGGACGTCGTCTTCACTTCACCGCCGCCACGAACTTCTCGAACAGATACTGGCTGTCCTGCGGCCCCGGGCTCGCCTCCGGGTGATATTGCACGCTGAACGCAATCTGGTCGGTCAGTTCCAGCCCGCAATTCGAGCCGTCGAACAGGCTGACATGCGTCTCGCGCGCATTCGCGGGCAGGCTCTCCCGCTCCACCGCGAAGCCGTGGTTCATGCTGGTGATCTCGACGCGGCCGTCCGCGAGGCGCTTGACCGGGTGGTTCGCGCCGCGATGACCCTGGTGCATCTTCGCCGTCCGCCCGCCGATCGCCAGCGCAAGCAATTGGTGACCGAGGCAGATGCCGAACAACGGCTTCTTCGTCGCCAGCAATTGCTGGATCACCGGCACCGCATAGCGGCCGGTCGCGGCCGGATCGCCGGGGCCGTTAGACAGGAAGAAACCATCCGGCTTGTGCGCCATCACCTCGTCGAACGAGGCGGTCGCGGGCAGCACCGTCACCCGCGCCCCGGCATCGCGCAGATTGCGGAAGATGTTGCGCTTCGAGCCATAGTCGATCGCGACGATATGCGGCTCGCCCTTGACGCCCGCATCCCATTCCTCGTCGGCGACATAGCCTTCGCCGAGCCGCCAGCGCCGTCCCGCCCAGCGGTACATTTGCGCGGTCGAGACTTCCTCGGCCAGGTCCATGCCCTCCAGCCCGGGCCAGGCCCGCGCCTGCTCGGTCAGCGCCGCCAGATCGAACTGCCCGTCCGCCCGGTGCGCGATCACCGCATTGGGCGCGCCCTGCATGCGGATCCGCCGCGTCAACGCCCGCGTATCGACGCCGCTGATCCCGATGCGACCGTTGCTCCGCATCCAGAAATCGAAGCCCTGGATCGCGCGGAAATTGCTCGGCTTCGTCACATCCTCGCGCACGATGCAGCCCAAAGCGAACGGATTGTCCGCCTCCAGATCCTCGTGATTGGCGCCGACATTGCCGATGTGCGGAAAGGTGAAGGTGACGATCTGCTTCGCGTAGGAAGGATCGGTCATCACCTCCTGATAGCCGGTCATCGCGGTGTTGAAGCAGACCTCGCCGACCGCCTCGCCTTCCGCGCCAAAGCCGCGGCCCCAGACGATTGTGCCATCGGCCAATACCAATACGCCCGTCGCTCCTTCTGGCGCAGGCGTGTGGCTGGCGTCGGCCATGGCGGCGGGCACTCCTTCTTGCGTCCGGCGATGTCGCTAAGCTGCGGCGGCTAGAGACGGCCCGGCATCAGGTCAATCCTGTTAAACGCGCTACCGCCGCCCTATGTTGGCCGTTTCCCCGATAGTCGGACGGACGGCCCATGATTCGCGATGAGATCAAGGCGGCGCTGGTGAGCGCCATGAAGAGCGGTGAGAAGGCGAAGGTGGGCGCGATCCGCCTGATTCAGTCCGCGCTGAAGAATCGCGACATCGAATTGCGCGGCAAGGAAACGGGCGACGACGACGCGCTGGTGACCGACGTGCTGCAGAAAATGATCAAGCAGCGCCGCGAATCGATCGAGATGTATACCAAGGGCGGGCGTCAGGAGCTGGCCGACGTGGAAGCCGCCGAGATTGCGGTGATCGAGGCCTTCCTGCCCGCGCAGCTGAGCGAGGCGGAGCTGGCCGCGGCGATCGACGCGATCGTGGCGGAGACGGGCGCGGCCTCGATCAAGGATATGGGCAAGGTGATGGCGGTGCTGAAGGAGCGTCATGCCGGGTCCGTGGACATGGGCAAGGCCGGGGCCGTGGTGCGGGGGAAGCTCGCTTAAGCGCGGATGACGCTCTCCCCCCAATTCCTCGACGAGCTGCGCGCGCGGACCTTGTTGTCCGCACTGGTCGGCAAGTCCGCGAAACTGACGAAGGCCGGGCGCGAGTACAAAGCCTGCTGCCCGTTCCACAACGAGAAGACGCCCAGCTTCTACGTCAATGACGAGAAGGGCTTCTACCATTGCTTCGGCTGCCAGGCGCATGGCGACGCGATCCGCTGGCTGACCGACGCGCGCGGGCTGCCCTTCATGGATGCGGTGAAGGAACTGGCCGATGCGGCGGGGATTGAAATGCCCGCGCCCGATCCGCAGGCCAAGGCCCGCGCCGAACGCGCGCTCGGCCTCTATGAAGCGATGGAGGCGGCGCAGGCCTTCTTCGAGGAGCAATATGGCGGACTCGAAGGCGGCGAAGCGCGGGCGTATCTGCAGAAGCGCGGGATCAGCGAGGAAACCCGCAAGCGCTTCGGCTTCGGTTTCGCGCCGGACAGCCGTGGCAAGCTGAAGACGGCGCTCAAAGCGTTCGGCAACGAAAAGCTGATCGAAGGCGGACTGCTAATCCAGCCCGACGACGACCGCGAACCTTATGACCGTTTCCGCGGTCGTCTGACCTTCCCGATCCGCGACCGGCGCGGCCGCGTCATCGCCTTCAGCGCCCGCATCCTGGGGCCGGGCGAGCCCAAATATCTGAACAGCCCGGAGACGCCGATCTTCGACAAGGGCCGCAATTTGTTCAATCTCGACCGCGCCGCGCCCGCCGCACGGGCGGCCAATCGCGTGATCGTCGTGGAAGGCCAGATGGACGTTATCGCGCTCGACCAGGCCGGGATTGGCGAAGCGGTCGCGCCGCTGGGCACGGCGCTCACCGACATGCAACTCGCTTTGCTCTGGCAAATGACGCCGACGCCGATCCTCTGCTTCGATGGGGATTCAGCGGGGCAGAAAGCGGCGGTGCGCGGCGCGATGCGCGCCCTCCCCCATCTCGCGCCGGGCCGCTCGCTCGCTTTCGCCACGCTCCCCGCCGGCCAGGACCCCGACGACCTGATCCGCGCCAACGGTCCGGGCGCGCTGGAGGCCTTGCTCGCCGCGCCGGAAGCGCTCGTCGACCGCCTCTGGCGGCACGAGCGCGAGGCGGAGCCGCTCGACACGCCGGAACAGCGCGCCGGGCTGAAGCGACGCCTGCTCGGCCTCAGCTCGGAGATTGGCGACCCGGATGTGCGCGATCAATATCGCGCCGAACTCCTCCGCCGTTTCGACGAAACCGTCCGCCCACCTCGGCGGGAATGGCAGCCCAACGCTCCGGGACGCGGCGCCGGCCGCAGGTTCCAGGCCCCGCCAAGGCCTGCTTCCGATGCCGCGCGCGCGGTCGGCGCGTCGGGCCTCAACCCCTCGGTCGCCCGCGCCGTACTGGACGGCCTGACCCGCTATCCTGCCCTCATCGCGGAACATGCGGAGGCGATCGCGGCCCTGCCTCTGGCCAGTGGCGAAGACCGCAAACGCCGCGACCTTTTGCTCGACGCCGCCTTCACGCACGATTCGCTTGATCCCGCCGCCCTCGACACCATATTGGCGGGCGCTGGGGTGCCGGGCCTCGCCGAGGCTTCCGGTCAACAGCGTGGACTGAACTTCTCCTTCGCCAGGGCCAATGCCGATCCGGAGCGCGCTCAACGCGAACTCGTTCTGGTCGTTGATGTCTTGGCGGCCAGGCCGGAACTGATTGCTGCACATGAAGCGGCGACGGCCCGACTGAAAGAGGCGTTCGACGAGACTAACTTCGCCGAGCAGCAAAGGCTGCGGGCGGAAATCGAAGAATCGGACCGGCGGCTGGCCCGCCTGGTTCTGGGTGACGAAACGATCTGAACGGGCAGAGCAAGCGGATGGCGAAGGCAGAAACGGTCGACACGGACGAGCGCGGCGAAGCGGGCGACGCGCCCCTGATCGATCTTAACGAAGCGGATCTCAAGAAGCTGATCAACCGTGCCAAGAAGCGCGGCTACATCACCTATGACGAGCTGAACGCGGCCCTGCCCCAGGACCAGATGTCCTCCGAGCAGATCGAGGACGTGATGTCTGCCCTCAACGAGCTTGGCGTCAACGTCGTGGAGAATGAGGAGGCGGACGAGGACGAGCCGCAGGCGGAGGAGCCGGCGGTCGACGAGGTCGATGGCGAGGGCGGCGAGACCTTTGTCGTCGAGAAGAAGAAGGAAACGGTTGATCGCACGGACGATCCGGTCCGCATGTATCTGCGCGAGATGGGGGCGGTGGAGCTGCTCAGCCGCGAGGGCGAGATTGCGATCGCGAAGCGGATCGAGGCCGGGCGGGACACGATGATCTGGGGGCTTTGCGAGAGCCCGATCACCTTCAACGCGATCATCAGCTGGTCGAACGCCCTGAACGCGGGCGAAATGCAGCTGCGCGAAATCCTGGACCTGGAAGCGATGCTCTCCAAGGGGCCGACCGCCGAACAGGTCGCGGCCGCGGAGGAAGGCGACGACGACACCATCTCCGAAAAGACCGCCGGCCCCAGCTTCAAGGAAGAAGAAGAGGTCGAGGACGCGCCGCCCGAAAAGAATGAGGATGATGACGATCTGGTCGAGCGCCGCACGCAGGCGCCGGCCGCGGAGGAAGAGGATGAGGACAACACGCTCAGCCTCGCCCAGATGGAAGAGACGCTGAAGCCAGACGCGCTCGAGAAGTTCGCGAAGATCACCGACCTGTACAAGAAATTCGGCAAGCTCCAGCTCGCCCGCATGGACGCGATGAGCGGCGGCGCGGAATTCTCCAAGGGCGACGAGAAGAAATATCAGTCGCTCAGCGAGCAGCTGACCGCCGAGGTCGAGAGCGTCCAGTTCCACGGCGCGAAGATCGAATATCTGGTCGACCAGCTCTACTCATACTCCAAGCGGCTGAACGCGCTGGGCGGGCAGATGCTGCGCCTGGCCGAGCGCCACAAGGTGCCGCGCAAGGCCTTCCTCGACGCCTATATGGGCCACGAGCTGGACGAAGGCTGGGCCGAGCGCGTCTGCGGCACCGACAAGAAATGGACCGCCTTCTGCACCACCGAAGGCGCCGCGATCGAGCGCATCCGCGCCGAGATTGCCGACATCGCGACCGCGACCGGCATGTCCCTCGCCGAATTCCGCCGCATCGTGAACCAGGTGCAGAAAGGCGAGCGCGAGGCCCGCATCGCCAAGAAGGAAATGGTGGAGGCGAATTTGCGCCTCGTCATCTCCATCGCCAAGAAATACACCAATCGCGGCCTGCAATTCCTGGACCTGATCCAGGAGGGCAATATCGGCCTGATGAAGGCGGTCGATAAGTTCGAATATCGCCGCGGCTACAAGTTCAGCACCTATGCGACCTGGTGGATCCGGCAGGCGATCACGCGCAGCATCGCCGATCAGGCGCGCACCATCCGCATCCCGGTCCACATGATCGAGACGATCAACAAGCTCGTCCGCACCGGCCGCCAGTTCCTGCACGAACATGGCCGCGAAGCGACGCCGGAGGATCTGGCCGAGCGCCTCTCCATGCCGCTGGAAAAGGTCCGCAAGGTGATGAAGATCGCCAAGGAGCCGATCTCGCTCGAGACGCCGATCGGCGACGAGGAAGACAGCCATTTGGGCGACTTCATCGAGGACAAGAATGCGGTGATCCCGGTGGACGCCGCGATCCAGGCGAACCTCAAGGAGACGGTGACGCGCGTGCTCGCCAGCCTGACCCCGCGCGAGGAACGCGTGCTGCGCATGCGCTTCGGCATCGGCATGAACACCGATCACACGCTGGAGGAAGTGGGGCAGCAGTTCTCGGTGACGCGTGAGCGGATTCGCCAGATCGAGGCGAAGGCGCTGCGGAAGCTGAAGCATCCGAGCCGGTCGCGGAAGATGCGGTCGTTCCTGGACCAGTAGGCGAACCGGATGCTGCGGGGGATCATCGCCGGCCTCGTGCTGCTGCTTGTCGCGGCATGCGGTGGCCCGTCGGGCAACAACGCGACCGCGCTCCACTCCCCCGTTGCCGACAATTTCTCGGCCGTACCGGCAACGCCTGCGGCGCCCCCAGCCGCGGCCGGCGATGAGGCAGCCGCCCGCCAGGCATGGCAGGATTGGGACGATCTGGAAGCGCGGGCGCAGAAAGTGTGTGACCCGACGATCAACGCCTCCCGATCGGTCGGAAATACCGGCGTCATCTGCGGTTGCAACTTCGGGGGAACCGCGAGCAGCATCGATGGCCGCCGTGTTTGCGCGGGCGGAAGGTTTACCGGTTCGGCCACCAGCAGATATGGCAACGATGTTGCCTGCGGGGGATTGTTCACCGGAACAGCGACCAGCACCGATGGGCACCGTGTCTGTGCCGGCGGCCGCTTTACCGGCACAACAACCAGCCGCGACGGGCGCAACGTAGCGTGCGGAGGCCTGTTCACCGGAACGGCGACCAGCACGGACGGACGAAGAGTCTGCGCGGGCGGCCTCTTCACGGGCTCTACGACCAGCCGGGATGGCACCGATGTCGCATGCGGGGGCCAGTTCACGGGAACCGCCCGCAGCAGGGACGGACGGCTGGAATGCCGGGGCGGGCGGTACTGACGGTCACATAGGGCAGGAATGCGGTGATCCCGGTGGACGCCGCGATCCAGGCGAACCTCAAGGAGACGGTGACGCGCGTGCTCGCCAGCCTGACCCCGCGCGAGGAACGCGTGCTGCGCATGCGCTTCGGCATCGGCATGAACACCGATCACACGCTGGAGGAAGTGGGGCAGCAGTTCAGCGTGACGCGCGAGCGTATCCGGCAGATCGAGGCGAAGGCGCTGCGGAAGCTGAAGCATCCGAGCCGGTCGCGAAAGATGCGGTCGTTTCTCGATCGGTGAACCGTGGCTCACGGAGCGGACCCTAGTTAGCGCACTGCCACCGACCGAATTACGGGATTTAGTAAACTGTCACCGTAATTGAAACTGTCACCGTAATTCGTAATTCTGCGATAACACTGAGAAAGAAGCGCTTTGTATACGCAGGATTGGAGCTCCTTGCATGGAGAAGCGCGAAACTCGCGCGAGCAGGACACCTGCTGCTTCATCGGCTCCATGACCTTAATATCCTCCCACCTCTCGATGACTCCGATTAAGGCGCCCACGCACGACCAGGCGTGTGATCCGTAGCAGCAATTAGCTTTGCACCCACCGTCTCTAGGAACTGAAGCTCAGCTTCCTCCTCGATGGACATAACGATAATATCAATCGGAAAGTCACCGCAGTATTTTGACAGAGATGTCCTAACTGCGATCCTGTCGGCTATATCATCGCAAACAAACGCGATATCGATATCGCTCCACCCAGTTTTCGACCGAAGCGTAGACCCGAATAGGAAGGCTCTCACGGCGCTGCCTGTCTTAGTAGATTTTATCGTGCCTGTTATTAAATCTAGTGCCTCATCTATAATCATCTTCCTAATCTATCAAATAGGTCTTTGGAGCTGATCAGATCAATACCAAGCTCGGTACCGACATCTACTGCTTTAGCGACAATGCGCCCCATATTATTCGTGTGGAATAACACATCAAAATGGCCATATCGGTCGTATAAGGTTCGGACCTCGTCCGCTGTGAGATCATACTTATCGGAGATAGCGACGCTTAGCGTGTCCCCAGCCTTACGATGCACGCGCCATACACGGTCGTATATCCTCGACACTCCGTTAACCGCGCGATGCTGCCTCAGACGCCGCTCAACGTATTCATATTCCTTGAAAACGTAGTCTCCCGGATATTTCATTGTTATCGCCCGACGGAGATCGCCCACGCCACCAAATGCGGCTCCGTGCGCGGCGAGAGTCTCAATCGCCTCTCCGTCCCACATCCCGCTTGATGGAATGTTGACCAGGAAGCTCAACTCATCGTGGACGCCCGTCAACGGAGCTACATCGGAGTGTTTAACATGTGGAATGGACAAGACCGCTATAAGAGTGGGGTCGAGTGTCTCCCGTTCCACAGAGACAAAGTGACCATCAAGAGCCTTTGCTGATAGGCCATCGCGCTCATCTTCCATCAGAATCTTAGCAATCCAATCTGAAGATGCCATCAATCAGTCCTCCATCATCCGTTCCATCTCGGCGGGATACTGCCTGCCCCCAGTCATCCCTTCTAGATGCCTTGCAGCGACATCGTCTGTGTGTTGCCGCATATACTCCAGCACCTGCGGCTCCGCGTTTGTCATAAGCTCCCGGTTTGCGTCGAGTATCGCAATAATCCGTCGGTTATTGGGTATTATTTTGGCTAAGACTTTACGGGTCCAAACCTCCAAGGCGTTGCTTTCGGGATCATATTTAGCATCGGTGCCTGGTCCATATTCCTCAAGAATATGCTTGCTCTCGCGCATTAGGGGTTCGATCGCCGACCTCACAGCTTTGCGGGTGTCGTGGCGAACAGCGCCAAAGACACCTGCGAGCTTGTCCGACCGATCCTGTTTCCAGCGGCGAAGCGTATCGTCAGGAAACGCATCCGGGGCCTTGTCGATGATCGTGTGACAGGTGGGGCAGAGGAGAATCAGATTGTCGTATGCGCCTCGATCCGCCGCGCTTAGTTCTGTATTCGCGCGAGGCCCTTGATCGTTTGCGGCGAAAATATGCGCCATCTCGCCAATGTGGATTGGGCCTGAGTCTGGGGCGGCAAACAGTTCACGCGCGCAGTCCGGGTTTTGGCAATAGCCAGCTGAGTCGGCGAATAGCCGCAGTCGAGTGACCTGGTCCGGACTAGCTTTGCCTCTCGAACAAGCCACAACGCCTCCGACTCTTATGGGTGGCTAAGATGATGCCCGAGCAGCCCCTTTTGAAGGGGAAGCCTAGTCCGCCAAACGGGCGAACCGACTAGACTGTCCTCACCCTCGGCCCGGCCCCGCCCTTTAGCGTCAACTCAGTCAACGCCCACACCATCGCATCCGCTCTGTCCGGCGAGCCACCCGGCCCCTGATAATCCCCGCCCGCGATCAGGCCGCACAGCTGCGCTTCTAGCTCCGGGAAGCGCCCGTGGAGCACCACCTTCCCCGCTTCGAACAGGTGGGCGATGGGGGCGGCGCGATCGGCCTTTCCGACGTGGGCGGTGACGGGTTTGACGTGGAGGTGCGGATCGGCGGTCAGCAGGATCGCCTTCACCATGCGGCCGCCCTGGTTGGTTTCGGCGACGATGGTGGTGGGGATGGGGTGATGGTGTGCGGCGTGTTCCGTTGGCGTCAGGGCGTCTTGTTCCGCTCGCGCAAGGGCGCGAGCGGCCCCTCCACCGTCCCGGATCAAGTCCGGGACGGTCCCCCTCCCCTCGAAATCGAGGGGAGGATTTGAAGGGGCCCCTCCACCATCCGGCCTTGCCGGATGGTCCCCCTCCCTCCGCGGGCATTCCACCGACGCTGACGCGTCGTCGGAGCCTTGAAGCCCGCTCCGCCCATCGCTGCGCGACAGGGAGGATTGGGGGGTGGTGGCTTCTCCCCTCAGGGAGAGGGGGAAGTAGCGGCCGTGGATGGCGGCGGCGGTGGCGACTGCGCTGGCCCAGCCTTCGGGGGTGCGGGCGGTGACGCTGTGGTCGGCGAGGACGTGGGCGATGCCTTCATCGTCCAGCGCGCAGGCGATGATGCCGCAGGTGCCGTCGGCGATGGGCGGGTCCACGCCGATGACCACCCGGATCAAAGTGGTGCTGTGATCCGGGAAGGTGGAAGAGAGGCAGGAAGAAGAAGAGCCACCCCTAGCCCCTCCAAGAAGGCTTGGAGGGGAATCCGGTTGCGTGGAGCTTGCAGAGTCGGGCTCCCCTCCAGCCCTTGCTGGAGGGGTTGGGGGTGGTTCTTGCTTTCTGCATTTCTCCAGCAACTCCACGGTCCACAGCGCACCGGGCGTATCGGTGAGGAGTTCGCCGTCCAGTTCCTGCCTCCCCAGGCGCGTGCCGGCGTAGAGGGCGTGGACGCGGGCCTTGAAAGCGGGGGAGATGTGGGGGTTTTCGAGCGTGCTGCCGCGCGTGGTGAGCGTGTCGGGATCGGCAATGATGGCGGTTAGTAAGGGGCCGGCCTTCGGCGTGGTGGTGATCAGGGCGCGGGGCCGCTCGCCCAGACGCAGGCCGAGCTGGAGCATGTCCCAGCTGTCCGCCGCGCGCTCCCACTTGGCCAGCTCGTCGCACCAGGCGAGATGATGTTCGGGGCCGCGCAGGCGATCCGGGCTGGCGCCGGAGAAGAGCGTGGCGGTGGCGCCGGACTTGAAGATGAGCTGGTTCAGGCTGGGGTGCCAGGCGGCGATGCGATCGGCGGCGACATGCAGCAGCCCGCTGCGCCCCTCCACCATCACGCGGCGGGCATCCTCGATCGTCGCGCCGACGAGCGCGATGTCGAGTGGCTCGGCGGTGTCGGCGTGGTGCGCGACCTGCGCGGTGATCCACTGCGCGCCGGCCAGCGTCTTGCCGAAGCCGCGGCCGGCCATGATGATCCAGGTGCGCCAGGTCTCGGCCTTGGGGTCTTCCGGGCGAACGACCTGCCCCTCATGCGCCCAGACCGGGAAATGCGCGGCGAGGACGGCGCGATCGCAGGAGCGCAGGCCGATCAGCAGGCGATCGCTTTCGTCCTCCCGAAGCCGGCCGGTGACATCGTCCCACGCGGGGCTGGGGGTGGGCTTCATGCGGGTTCGGGAGGCGGATCGTCAGGCCGATCCTTGCGCGCGGCGCGGATGGCGGCGGCGCGGCGGCGGACGGTCTCCAGCACCTGCTCGATCGAGGGCGGCTTCGCGCGCTGACCCGGGCGCTTGCCCTCCCCCTTCACCGCGGCGCGATGCAGGCCGATCAGCTTGATCGCCTGATCCGCGCTGACCGGGCCGATGGCGCGTTCGGTGAAGGTGATGCCCTCCACCGATTCCGCGGCGGCGCAGACCACGCCCATTTCCAGCCGGGCATAGCCCTGCGCGAGGGCGGCATCCCATTTGCGCTCGAAGTCGGGATGCTCGCGCCGGCGGCGATAGACGGCGTCGGAGCCGATCCCGGCCGCCTCGCACGAGGCGCGGACGTTGGAGGTGGTGGCGAGGTGATCGAGAAAATCCTGCTCGATCGCGTCCGTCCAGGGATTCTGGCCGCGCACGTAAGTGGGGCGCGCGGGGACGCCGCCGAGGCGGACGCGGGCGGGGCGGACGTGGCCGGGGGCGAGGCTGGCGGGCGGGCGGCGCAGCGCGGCCCAGCGCGCGGCGAAGGAGTCCCGGCGACGGCGCTGCCGGTAGGCCGTCGCCACGCCCCACCCGATCGCCGCGGCCGCTTGTGCGACATTGCCCAGCGCCGCCAACGCCCCCAGAAAGGCCTCATCCTCCGCCACGCCCCAACGACACCGATCCTGTCTCTGCATCTTCCCGCTCCTTATCAGCCGTTCCGGCATTGTTCACGATTTGGATCATTTTGTCAAGCTTTTTTGTGCCAGAGGGGTTAGCCTGAGCGCGGCGGATTTTCTGCGTGCGCGACGCACCGTGGATTGCAATCGGCGCCGGGACGCCTACATGCGCTGCGCGGTCCATGCGGACGGGAGCTGGCTTTGCGTTTGGCGAAACCCCTGGCGAATGAAGCGATGAAGCGGGCCGCGCGCCTGCTCGCCTTGCTGTTCGTCATCCTGGGCGGCGCCGTTCCGGCCGTGGCGGCCGACGACCGGCTCGCCGCGCCTTCCCTCGCCACCGCCTCTTATTCGCCCGACATCGGCATCGCGCAGGCTTCGCCGGACCGCTGGGCGGAAGCATCCGGCGAACGCGGCCAGGCCGATCCGGCGGACGATGCCGGCGCGCTGCCGGCGGCGGTCACCGCGGCCGCGCGTTTCAGTGTCGCCGTTCCCCTGTCCGCAGCGCCCGCCGCGGCTTTCGCCGGGCAGCCCGCGCGCTCCTACCGGGCCCGCGCCCCTCCAATCGTCTGAAGCCCTTCACCCTTCGGCTTTGACTCGTGGCGACCCGTGCGCGGGCGCCCGGATGATTGGAATATGACATGACCAGTGCACAACTTTCCCGGGCCGGGCGCCCGGGCGCGACCGACATCGCCGTCACCGCCAATGCGCGGACCGACCGGATGACCACTTTGCTGCGCCGCTATCCGGCGATCGAGGAGGAGGAACGGCTGGAGCTGCTCAACTTCCTGACCAACGGCTCGCAGGAGGAGATCGTGCAGGTGGCGCATCTGCAGGGGCTGGAGCCGCGCTTCGAGCAGTTCCGCGCCGACCATCCCAAGCAGTTCCGCACGGGGCTGCGCGGCTGGCTGCCGATGATCATCTTCGTCCTCGTGGCGGTGATCGGGATCGTGTGGCGGGTGAGCCTGCATTGATGCTGTCCCGCTGACGCGGGATCGGCACCGGCCCTCACCCCCACCACGACAAAAGGCGCGTTCGGCGGGACAAACCCGCCGGGCGCGCCTTTGCCGCATCTGCTGCGGGCCCGGTCGCAGCATGCGGGCGCGACTCGGAAAGCGGGGCGCATCCCTTCCTCGCACATATCGAAGCGAGCGCGGGAGGAAGCGCGATGGGAGCCGGAGCGGGACCGTCCTGGCGGGCGGTGGCGATCTTGCTGGGACTGGGCTGGACGGCGGCGTTGCTGCTGCCGGTGGCGACGTTCGGCGAAGGCGCGGGGGAAAGCTGGGACGGCTGGGCGGTGCTGCTGCTCGGCTGGCTGGGCGTGATGCTCGGCCAGTTCGCCTGGGTGGCCAATTTCCTGTTCGCGGCGGCGCTGGTGCTGCTCGTGCGCGGGCGGCCGCCTCTGGTGTGGGGGCTGATGATGGGGGTGCTGACCAGCCTGCTGGCGGCGCATGCGCTCGGCTTCAACCGCGTGCAGACGCAGGACGGGGTGATGCCGGTGCTGGCCTATGGCGCGGGCTATTATCTGTGGATCGGGGTGACGTTCCTGGGCGGTGTGGCGCTGTGTCTGGCGGCGCTGAGCGGGGTGCGGCAGGAGACGGTGGCGGTGCGGGAGCCTGGCTGAGACCGGGCGCGCGGGGGCCGAGTCCAAGCGCTTGTCAGCATGCGGGAATGCTGGAAGTTAGGCGCATGGGCCGCCTCCACTCTTCCATCGCGCTCGCCGCCTGTCTGCTGCTCGCCAACGCGCAGCCGACGGCACGCCCCCTCACCGCAGAGGAAATCCAGACCTTCCGCGAGGACCGTAACGGGTTTCGCGCTTATGATCCTCCGCTGCTGACCAGCTTCGACCAAGCTCTGCGGGAGGCACTGGCGAGCGGAACCGTCGAGCAAGCGGCCGACGCGCTCGCGGCCCGCCACGGACTCGGCAGCGTCCAGATGCGCGCGCTGACGCGCCTGTGGCTGACGGTGAGAGCGCGGCGATTCTCCTACCGCGGAAATGAGGGTGAGAAGATTCTGCTGCGCCGCGAGTTGCGCGCATTGCTACCGGCCGTCCGCTCGTCGCCGCTCGGCTTGCAGCTGGCTGCCGAGGCGCTGGACTGGCTGAACGAATGCGATGGCGAGGACTTCGCCGCGCTGTTGGCGGGCTCGGCCGATCCCGGCGCCGACGCCTGGGCGGTGGCCGACGCCGCGACCTGCAACGACAATTTCCTTCGCGCCGCCGCCGCCGCGCCGGACAAGGCGATGCCGGCGCTGATCCGCGCCGCCCATTTCGGGGGACTCGACCTTCGCGCGCAGCTGCCGCTCCACCACTGGCTCTCCCGGCCGGAGCAATTGGCGCGCATCGCCGAAGCGGACCGGCCCGCTGTGTCGGCGCTGCTGCACCGCCGCTACGCCCGCGCATTGTTCAGGGCCGGCCTGACGGATCGCGCCGTGGCCGTAATCGACGCCCTGCCGCCCGCGCTCAGACAGCGTACGCTGGCGGATGCCAGCGCCAGGTTCGCGGCGACCGTCGATGGCCTGCCGATCTCGTTCGACCCGCGTCACGAGAATGAAGACGTATCGGTCGAGGTGGCGGCCGCCTATGCGCTCGCCGGCCGTACGGCGGAGGCGGAGGCATTGTTCGCCGCGATGCCCCGCCTTGCCGGCGCCCGGCGCTCGTTCGACTGCGCATGGTCGACAAATTCCATTGAGCCTTCCTCACCCTGCGCACGGCAAAGCCACGACGACAGCATCGGCAACAATATCGACCTGCTGCTGCTCGATCATTTCCTGCACCGCCCCGGCGACGATCCCTATCCGCTGGCCGAGACCGGCTTTGGGGGCATGGGCGGCGGCTCGACGATCGGCGGCGGCACGGCCGCCCTAAGTTGCCGGATATTCGCCGAGGCCCGTTTCCAGGACATCTGCCGCAACGCGCAACGGACAATCCTTTCCTATCTGACGCCCGGCGCCTGGACAGCCGGCGGCGACGCGGCGAGCGCGCGGTCGCTGCTCGCGGCGCTGAATCTGCCAGGGTTCGAGGCGGCGCAAGCGGACAGCGAAGCCGAGATCGCACACGTCATGGCAACGCTGCCGACCACCGAACCGGCGGGCCGATCGACGCCCCCCTCCGTGACGCCGACACCGCCGCCCTTCGCTGAACTTCCCCTGCCCGAGCGCTATCGCGGCACCCGACCGCAGTCGGCGCGGGTGCCGACAGGCACGGCCGATTTGCCGCCCGGCTTCATGCCGGTGCGGTTCGAACGGAGTGGCGCGCGAGCCGCGGCGATCAGCGTCTCGCAAAGCTATGACCCCACCGGCGAAGTATCGCAAGGCGGCTATTGGCTGCACCTGTCGGAGGATGGCGGAAGGAGCTGGCAGACACCCCTCTATACCGGCCTCGCCCAGAGTTTCCCCTACGTCGTGCCCGCGACCTCGCGACTGCCGATGCTGAACGGCGACCGGCTGGACCTGGAGGTGGCGGTCGAGGAGATCGACACCGCATCGATCACCTATCCGCCGGTGGGCCTGCGCACGCGGCGGCGGGCCGAAAATCTCTATCTGCAAATCCCCCTCGCCAACCTCAGCCGCGACAGCGACGGCGACGGCCTGACCGACATCGCGGCGCGCAGCCTGCTGCTGGATCGGCCGCGCGGCGCGGCTGCCACACCGTTCGTCGTCGGCAGCGACGCCGGCGCCGATTGCGCCGCGCCCGACCCGGATCGCGCCGCCCTGATCGCCCTGCTGGAACGGCTGTTCAGCCGGGGGAGTGGCGCGATCGTCGAACCGGTCGACCGGGCGGCGGAAGCCCCGCTCATGGCCGGTTGGCGGCGCGCGACCGCCTCGGCCGAGCGGCCGGTGTTCATCCAGGGCGACCCGAGCGACTATCGCTGCCTGCGCGCAAACCGGCTGATGGTGGTGTATAGCGAAGCAGACATTGCGGCGCTGGAGCGCTTCCGCCCGGATTTCCACGCGGTGAAGGTGCCGCCGATCGTCTACAATCGCGACCGCGACCGCGGTTATGTCATTTATTCGCTGGGCTGGGCCGGCGGCACTTTCCGGCTGCGGCTGGTCGATGGCGCCTGGGTCTTCGACGAGATCAGCAGCTGGATCAGTTAGCCCTCGCGGCGCTCGATCCGGAGCGGATCGCTTGAAGCCGGGGCCCGCGCCGCTTAACAGCCGGTGCGATGAGCCAATATGATTTGACCGATGAGCAGCGCCAGATCCAGGAGATGGCGCAGCAATTCACCGCCGACGCGCTGACGCCTCACGCCGCGGAGTGGGACGAGAAGCATATCTTCCCGCGCGACACGATCCGGGCCGCGGCGGAGCTGGGCTTCGGGGCGATCTATGTGTCCGAGGAGAGCGGCGGGATCGGGCTGGGGCGGCTCGAGGCGGCGTTGATCATGGAGGCGATGGCCTATGGCTGTCCGTCGACCAGCGCCTTCATCTCGATCCACAACATGTCGGCGTGGATGATCGACCGCTTCGGCGCGGCGGCGGTGAAGGAGAAGTATCTGCCGTCGCTGACCACGATGGAGCGGATGGGATCATACTGCCTGACCGAGCCGGGGGCCGGTTCGGATGCGGCGGCGCTGAAGACTCGGGCGGTGCGCGACGGCGACCATTATGTCGTCAGCGGCTCGAAAGCGTTCATCTCCGGCGGCGGCGAGAATGAGATTTACGTTTGCATGGTGCGGACGGGCGCCGAGGGGCCGAAGGGCATTTCCTGCCTGGTGATCGAAAAGGACATGCCGGGCGTGTCGTTCGGCGCGCAGGAGAAGAAGCTGGGCTGGCATTCGCAGCCGACGGCGCAGGTGAATTTCGACGAGGTGCGCGTGCCGGTCGAAAATCTGGTCGGCGGCGAGGGCGAAGGCTTCCGGATCGCGATGATGGGGCTGGATGGCGGGCGGCTGAACATCGGCGCCTGCTCGCTGGGCGGGGCGCAAAGGTGCCTGGATGAGGCGGTGAGCTATACCAAGGAGCGCAAGGCGTTCGGGCAGGCGATCGCGGATTTCCAGAACACGCAATTCATGCTGGCCGACATGGAGACGGAGCTGCAGGCGGCGCGGACGCTCTTGTATCAGGCGGCGGTGAAGGTGACCGGGAATGCGCCGGACAAGACGAAGTTCGCGGCGATGGCCAAGCGCTTCGCGACCGATGTGGGCAGCGAAGTGGCGGACAAGGCGCTGCAGCTGCACGGCGGCTATGGCTATCTGCAGGATTATCCGATCGAGCGGATCTGGCGCGATTTGCGGGTACATTCGATCCTGGAGGGGACGAACCAGATCATGCGCATGATCGTGGCGCGGGAGCTGCTGCGGCAATGACGGGTTGGGACGAGGCGCTGGGCGCCATGCAGAAGGCGATGGCGGCGCCGTTGGCGGGCGCGAAGACGCAGGCTTACGATCCGCTCGCAGTGGCCAATGCGATGAACGATTTCGCGCTGCGCATGGCGGCGCATCCGGAGAAACTGGCGAGCGCCTGGGTGGAAGGCGCGCAGCAATGGGGCGATTTCTGGCTGAAGGCGTGGAATGCCGCGCCTGCCGAGGAAGCGCCGCCGAAGAAGAAGGACAGGCGCTTCGCCTCGGCGAAGTGGGAGGCGGACCCCTGGTACCGGGCGATCCGCGATTCCTATCTGCTCGCGTCGGACCAGATGCGCGGGCTGGTCGATACGGTCGAGGAGGAAAGCCCGAACCACAAGATGGTCGGCTTCCTGCTGGATTCCTGGCTGAACGCGGTGGCGCCGACCAATTTCGTGATGACCAATCCGGACGTGGTCGAACGGACGGTGGAAACGCAGGGCGCCAATCTCGCGCGCGGTTTCGCGAACCTGCTGGAGGATCTTTCCGACGGCAAAGGCGTGGTGAAGCGGCGGACCGATCCGAATGCGTTCGAGAAGGGCGTGACGATCGCGGCGACGCCGGGCCAGGTGGTTTACCAGAGCAAGCTGTTCCAGCTGATCCAGTATAATCCCACCACGGAGAAGGTCGCGGCCGAGCCTCTGCTCTACGTGCCGCCGCTGGTGAACCGCTTCTACATGATCGACCTGGTGCCGCGGCAGAGCCTGGTGCGCTGGCTGGTCGAGCAGGGGCGGACGGTGTTCGTCGTATCGTGGGTCAACCCGACCGAAGAGCATCGCGACGCGGGGGTGGAGGATTATATCCTGGCCATCGTCGAGGCGCTGGAGACGGTCACGAAGCGGACCAAGGCGAAAGCGGATTTCTTCTCCTTCTGCCTGGGCGGGACTTTGGTGGCGATCACCCTGGCCTGGCTCGCGGCCAAGGGCCGGTCGGACGAGGTGAACAGCGCCACCCTCATCGGCTCGATGGTCGATTTCGCGGACATGCGGGACTGGTCCGCCTTCGTGCATGAAAGCCATCTGGACGCGCTGGACGCGCATATCGGGCGGCAGGGCTATATCGACAGCGTCGAATTGCAGCGGCTCTTCTCGGCGATGCGGGCGAACGATCTGATCTGGTCGAGTGTGGTGAACCACTACCTCTTAGACAAGCAGGCGCCGGCGAGCGACCTGCTCTACTGGTTCGAAGACGGGGCGCGGATCCCGGCGGCCTTCCTGACCAGCTACAATCGCCAATTGCTGCACGGGAACCGCCTGCGCGAGCCCGGCGCGTTCGAGGTGAAGGGCACGCCGATCGACCTCACCGCGATCGCCACGCCGATCCTGTCGATCGCGCTGAAGGACGATCATGTCTCGGCGTGGGAGGCGGTCTATGACGGCGCGAAACTGCTGGGCGCGGATTTCGTGCTGGGCGGATCGGGGCACAATGCCGGGGTGATCAATCCGCCGGCGGCGAACAAGCATGGCTTCTGGACGGGGAAGGACACGTCGCCGGAGACCGCGACCGACTGGCTGGCGGCGGCGACGCGCAATGAGGGGTCCTGGTGGCCCTGGTGGAACATCTGGCTGAAAGAACATGGCAGCGGCAAGACGGTCGCCGCCCGCGAGATCGCGGACGGGATCGAGCCCGCGCCGGGTTCCTACGCGAAGGCGCCCTAGCGTGACGATACAATATATGCCTCCCCCCTTGTGGGGGAGGTTGGTGGGGGGCGCGGCAGCGTCTGCTGCCGCAACAGATTCTTATGGCGCGCAGACGCGCGCCGCCCCCACCCCAACCCCTCCCCACAAGGGGGAGGGGCTAGATTTGAGTACGAACCTGATATGACTTTAGAGATCGAGACCGTCCGCGCCGAGGATGAGGGCGCGGCGGGCAGACTGCGCCTCAACCGACCCAAGGCGCTGCATGCGCTGGACCTGGACATGGTGAAGGCGACCACCGCGGCTTTGCTGCGATGGCGCGACAATCCCGAGATCCGGCTGGTGATGATCGACCATGCGGAGGGCCGCGGCTTCTGCGCGGGCGGCGACGTGGTGACGATCGCGCGCTCGGTCGGCGAGAAAGACGGCGTCGCGGAGGAATTCTTCCTCCACGAATATCGCATGAACCATCTGCTCTTCACTTATTACAAGCCGACCGTCGTGTTCATGGACGGGATCACGATGGGCGGCGGCGTGGGGATCGCCCAGCCGAGCCGCTATCGCGTCGCGACCGAGAATACGCGCTTCGCCATGCCGGAGACGACGATCGGCTTCTTCCCCGACGTGGGCGGCGGGCGGTATCTGAGCCAGTTGCCCGGCTGCATGGGCAAGTTCCTGGGCCTGACCGGGGCGCGGCTGGATGGAGCCGAGTGCAAATATCTGGGGATCGCGACCCACTACATCCCCTCCGCCGCGCTGGACGAGGTGAAGGCGCGGATCGCCGAGCATCCGGAGCGGGTGGAAGGAATATTGGGCCAGGCGACCGTGTCGCCGCCGGACGCGCGGATCGCGGAGAATGACGCGCGCATCAACAAGCTCTTCGCCGGCGAAACGCTGGAGGAGATTATCGCGGCGCTGGAGGCGGACGGGTCGGACTGGGCGCAGAAGGAATTGGCAACGCTCCGGGCGCGCTCGCCGCTGGCCTGTAAGGTCTCCCTCAAGCTGCTGGCGCAATCCTATGGCATGCCGAGCTTCGCGGCGGAGATGACCAAGGAATATGCGATGGCGGTGCGGATGACCCATTATCCGGACTTCCGCGAGGGCGTACGCGCGCTGCTGATCGACAAGGACAATGCGCCGCAATGGGAGCCGGCGACGCCGGAGGGCGTGAGCGAGGCGTTGGTCGACAGCATGTTCGAACCGCTGCCGAGCGGGCAGACCTGGACGCCGCTGGCGGAATAAGGAGAGGCACATGGCCGAGTATGAGAACATCCTGGTCGAGCAGCGCGGGGCGGTCACGCTCGTCACGCTCAACCGGCCGCAGCAGCTCAATGCGCTGAACAGCCATGTGCTCGCCGATCTGATCGCGGCCTTTCGCGCTTATGACGCGGATGCGAGCCAGCGTTGCCTGGTGCTGACCGGCAGCGGCGAGAAGGCGTTCGCGGCGGGGGCGGACATCAAGGAGATGGAGGAACAGGGCTTCGCGGCCATGTATGGCTCCAATTATTTCGCCGGCTGGGAGCAGGTGACGGCGACGCGCAAGCCGTGGCTCGCGGCGGTCGCGGGCTTCGCGCTGGGCGGCGGCTGCGAAGTGGCGATGATGGCGGATTTCATCATCGCGGCGGATACGGCCAAGTTCGGCCAGCCGGAGATCAAGCTGGGCGTCGCGCCGGGCATGGGCGGGTCGCAGCGGCTGACCAAGGCGATCGGCAAGGCCAAGGCGATGGAAATGTGCCTGACCGGGCGGATGATGGGCGCAGAGGAAGCCGAGCGTTCGGGTCTGGTGGCGCGGGTGGTGCCGGCGGCGGATCTGCTGGCCGAGGCGATGAAGACGGCGGAGACGATTGCAGGCATGGCGCCGCTGGCCGCGATCGCGAACAAGGAAATGGTCAATGCCGCGTTCGAGAACGGGCTGGCGCAGGGCATCCTGTTCGAGCGGCGGCTGTTCCACGGCCTGTTCGGCACTGAGGACCAGAAGGAAGGCATGAGCGCCTTCGTCGGCAAGCGCGCGGCGGAGTGGAATGGGAGATAAATCCTCCCCGGAACGGGGAGGTGGCAGCCGAAGGCTGACGGAGGGGGCTCACCTCTCCATCTCTTCCCAAGTTTGAAGGTGGGCCCCCTCCACCACTCGCTTCGCGAGCGGTCCCCCTCCCCGTTCCGGGGAGGATCGAGGAGACAGACATGGCACGCGTCGCATTCATCGGGCTGGGCAATATGGGCGGCGGGATGGCCGCGAACCTGGCGAAGGCCGGGCATGATGTGCGGGCGTTCGACCTGAGCGAGACGGCGCTGGCGAAGGCGGAGGAGCGCGGCTGTCTGCGCGCGGCGAGCGCCGCCGAGGCGGTGGCAGAGGCCGAGGCGGTGGTCACCATGCTGCCGGCGGGCAAGCATGTCCGCGCCGTCTATGCGGAGAGCGTGATCGGGGTCGCGCCGACCTCCTCCATCCTGATGGATTGTTCGACCATCGACGTCGCCAGCGCGCGCGACACGATCGCGGCGGCGGAGGCCAAGGGCTATCGCATGGTCGATGCGCCGGTTTCCGGGGGCATCGCGGCGGCGGAGGGCGGGACGCTCACCTTCATGGCCGGGGGATCGGCGGAGGCGTTCGCGGCGGCCGAGCCGTTCCTTGGCGCGATGGGCAAGGCGGTGATCCATGCCGGCGGCGCGGGCGCGGGTCAGGCGGCCAAGATCTGCAACAACATGCTGCTGGGCGTGACGATGGTGGGGACGTGCGAGGCGTTCGTGCTGGCGCAGAAACTGGGGCTCGATCCACAGACTTTCTTCGACATCGCGTCGAAGGCGTCCGGCCAGAGCTGGTCGATGACGAGCTATTGCCCGGTGCCGGGCGTGGGGCCGGAGACGCCGGCGGATCGCGGCTATGACGGCGGCTTCGCGGCGGCTTTGATGCTGAAGGACCTCAGGCTGGCGATGGAGGCCGCGCAGACGGCGGATGCCTATACGCCGATGGGCGCGGCGGCGGAGGAGCTTTACACCCGCTTCGCCGAGGGGCTGGGCGGCGCGGGCAAGGATTTTTCCGGGATCATCAAGATGCTGGACGAAAGCTGGACGCCGCCCGAGGGCAATGCGACTCCGCACACGCCGATCGGCGCGAAGGTTTGATTTGATCCTCCCCGCGATTTCGCGGGGAGGATTCTTCGCAGGTCAACCTTTTCCTAGCATCTGGTCTTTAGCCCGTTCCGGATGGCGGAGCGGGATTATGCACTTCGGCTCGAAATCGAGCGGCGGGACGATGCGGTCTCGACGGCGTTCGAGTCAGTGGATGGCTGTCCCGAACTGATCGACCGGATCGCGGCGAAGGCCCCGGACGAGCATGCCTTCCTGCGCGCGGCCTGGTACCGGGCGGCGGGGGCCGAGGCGACGCTGGTTGCGCGCCGGAATGGACGGATGATCGCGGCTTTCCCGACCCTGCGGGCAGGTCCCCCTGCCCTGGGCGTCCGCGCAGTGGCGGGGATTTACTGGCCCTTCCGCAACGTGCCGGTCGCAGCGGACCTTGACGAACGCGGCGTGGTGGATTTGCTGGCCGCATTGCGCGCGCACGGCGCGCTTGGCCCGGTCTGGCGGCTGGGACCGGTCTATGCGGACGATGCGAGCGTGGCGCGATTGATCGCAGCGGCGCCCGCGGCGGGATGGAGCGTGCTGAAGCGCACGCTCGGCAACAACTATCTGCTAGACGTCGAAGCGGAGCGGGCGGCCGGGCGGGAATGGCCACGCAAATCGAGCCTGAAGCGGCTCGATGGCTATGAGCGCAAGCTGAGCGAACATGGCGCGGTCACCATCGACTATGTGACCGGTGCGGACTGGTCCCCCGCCGTGTTCGACGCGCTGGCCGAAGTGGAATCGCGCAGCTGGGTGGCGACGGCCACGGACCGGACGGGCGCGAAATTCATCGATCCGGCGCATCGGAGCGTGTGGGAAGCCTGCGCGGCCGATCCGTTGCTGGCGCAGATGCTGTCGGCGGTGATCGTGCGGGTCGGGGGACGGCCGGTGGCCTTCTCGCTCGATCTGACGTGCGGCACCCTGCAATATGGCATTGCCGGGACCTATGATGCGGAATTCGCGAAGCTGAATGCGGGCAGCCTGGCCAACGAGCGCAACATGGTCTGGGCGGCGGAACGCGGCGTGACGCGGTTCGACTGGGGCGCGGGCGACAGCGGCTACAAGCGCAAGCTGGGCTTCGTCATGGGGCCGCAGATCGTCGACCTTTTGTTCGTGCGCAGCGCCTTCGTGGCGGCGATGCTGCGCTCGCGCTGGGAGCGGATGGTGAGCGAGGGCGTGGGCGACGATGCCCGCAAGCTGCCGCTCGGGCGGCGGGAATGGCTGCTGATCGCCAGCATCGCGACCGCTACCGCGGCGGGGACGCTGGCGGAATGATGCCGGTAGAAAAGTAAGAAGAACCAGGAAGTAAGAGCCACCCCCCGCCCCTCCAGCAAATGCTGGAGGGGAGTCAGGTCAGCGAGCGGCACTCCCCTCCACGCCTTCGTGGAGGGGTTGGGGGTGGTTCTTTTTTTAGTCGAGGACCTGATCGAGGGCTTTTCGCCAGGCGGTGAGGCGGGCGTCGCGGATCTTGGTGTCCATTGCCGGCTCGAAGGTGCGGACGCCCTCGCGCATAGTCGCGGCTTCCTCCAGCGTGGCGTAATGGCCCGCGCCAATCGCGGCGAGCATGGCGGCGCCCAAGGCTGTGGTCTCGACGAAGCCGGGGCGCTCGACTTGCAGGTTCAGGATGTCGGCCATGTCCTGCGCGAGCCAATCGTTCGCGCTCATGCCGCCGTCGATCTTCAGGTCCGCCCATGCGGCGCCGTCGGCGGCGAAGGCGGTCATGAGGTCGTGCGTCTGGTGGGCCATCGCCTCCAAGGCGGCACGGACGATGTGGGCGCTGTGCGCGGCGAAGCTGAGGCCGGTGATGGCGGCGCGGGCGTCCGGCCGCCAGTGCGGGGCGCCGAGGCCTGAGAGTGCGGGGACGATGACGACTCCCGCATTGTCCGGGACGGAGCGGGCCATTTCCTCGCTCTCGTCGGCGGTGACGAGCAGGCCGAGGGAATCGCGCAGCCATTTGATCAGGCTGCCGGCGACGAAGACCGAGCCTTCGAGCGCGTAGCTGGTCTCATTGTTCAGCCGCCAGGCGATGGTGGTGAGCAGGCGGTTGCGGGACGCCTTGGCCTCCGTACCGGTGTTGGTGAGGACGAAGGCGCCGGTGCCGTAGGTCGCCTTGGTGTCGCCGGGAGCGAGGCAGGCCTGGCCGATGGCGGCGGCCTGCTGATCGCCGGCCATGCCGGTGATCGGGATCGGGGCGCCGAAATGCTCCGGCGCGGTCTCGCCGAATTGGCCTGCGCAATCGGTAATTTCCGGCAAGGCGGAGCGCGGGGTGCCGAACAGGTCGAGCAGGTCCGGCGACCAGTCGCCCTGGTGGATGTCCATCAAGGCGGTGCGGGAGGCGTTGCTGGCGTCGCTGAGATGGGCGCCGCCGGTCAGTTTCCAGACCAGCCAGGATTCGATCGTGCCGATGGCGAGATTGTCGCCAGCCTCTTTCAGCTGCGGCCAGCTTTCCAGCGCCCAGGCGATTTTCGAGCCGCTGAAATAGGGATCGAGCAGGAGGCCGGTCTTCGCCTGGACCATGGCTTCGTAGCCGCGCTCCTTCAGGCCTTCGCACAAGGAGGCGGTGCGGCGGTCCTGCCAGACGATGGCGGGGCCGAGCGGTTCACCCGTTCGCTTGTCCCAGAAGACGATCGTCTCGCGCTGGTTGGTGATGCCGATGCCGATGATCTGCTTCGCGCCGCCGGCCTTCTTCACGCAGGTGCGGGCGCAATGGAGCGTGTAACGCCAGATCTCGTCCGCATCATGCTCGACCCAGCCCGCGCGGGGATAATGCTGCTCGAGCTCCTTTTGCACGATGCCGACGCACTCGCCGGCCGGGGTGAAAAGCATGGCGCGGGTGGAGGTCGTGCCTTCGTCGAGGACGAGGATGAAGCGTTCGGCCATGTTCAGGCCTGCGTGGCGGGAGGAGCGAGGCTGACGGTCGTGACCTCTTCGACCAGATAGTCGCGATAATTATAGTAGAAATAGCCGGGGAACCATTTGGCGGCCGCGACCAAAGCGGCGGCGTAGGCGGCGAGCGCCAGCAGGCCGAACAGCAGGCTGCGTGCCAAACCGCGCAGGCGCGTGTCCTGCAGCGAACGGTTGAGCGAGCGGCCCACGACCCAGACCCAGAGCAAGGCGACGCCGATCAGCTGCCACTTGGCGGGCGTGACCAGATACCAGCCGGGCGCGAAATAGGGGGCGTAGAAGTCGCCGGCATGCTCGCCACTGTCGAGATGGGCGAGGACCGGCGTGAATACCGGGCCGCCATAGGCGTTGCTGAGCGTGCCCGCGCCGATCAGCAAGGCGACGGCGAGCGCGCCCATGCAGAAAGCGAGCAGGGTGGCGATGAGCACGTACATCGTGTCGGTCTTCGCCCCCATGACCGGGAGCGCGATCCGCAGGAGGATGGTGATCGCGACCGCGGCGACCGCCCAGGCGATGATGTAGGGCAGGATGACGAAGGCGCCCGCGGCGACCGCGACCGCGCCCATCACGAAGACGATCCCGCCTCCGCCGCCGCCGGAATCCGTCTGACCCTGCCGATACAGATCGTCCGCCTGGCGGCGCATCCGGCCGCGATTATAGGCGCTCATATCGGTGGTGAAGGAATCGGCGGCCTCGCCCCGATAGCCCTTCTGCTCGTCCTGTCTGGAACCGTCCATGCGCCATGGAGTAGAGGCAAGATGCCCGGTTCGACAAGCGAGGCGGGCCGCCGGCTCCGGCCGCTATTGCCGCCGCTGCCCGGCGCCCGGCGGACCCGACATGTCGATCCTGCGGCCCACATCCACGATCTGGCCCTCGCAACCGCTGCCCCGGCACCAGAGGAAATGCCGGTTATTGCCCTGATAGCAGGGTGTGCGGCCGGGATAGGCGGCATCGGCCAGATCGGACCGAACACCGACGACAGTGGCATGTCCCTCGACCCAGGAGCGACCGTCGAACGGGTTTCGCCGGGGCGTCCACGTCTCGAGGAACAGCCCGTTGTCGCGCGCTTCCAGCAGGAGGGTCGAACCCCGGTCCCCGTCGCGCGGGACGATCGACGTCAGTTCGAAGCGCGCCGAGCAATAGCGGTAGCCGGCCGGAAGCTGGACGGTGATGCCCGTTCCTTCGCCATAATTGGCCGTGCTGAAGACCGCCGCGACCGCCACCGCCTTGTCGATCGGATAGCCGCTGATCGACGAAATAGCCTGCAGTGCCGCGGCGCACATTTCGTTGCCGGTACAATCCGCCGCAACATCGAAGACGGTGTGGGGCGTCATCACATTGTCGATGTGCGCCCTGACGACGACATATTCGGCGTTAGACTGCTGCGCGTGGGCGCCCGTCGTCGCGAACAGCGCCACAAGGGCGCTGGCACAACACAAGGCATTCCTGAATTTCGCCATTGGAACTCCCCTCCCGATTCGAATTCGGCAGTCGGCACTGCCGACACGGCGGTGCAGCAGGAGGTGGGCTGCCGTCATAAAGACAGCATGAAGCTTTTCTGAAGGTTCATTCCTTCGCTTCTTTCGCGGCGGCGATATGAGGTGTCCGTATGGATTCGTTCGACATCCTGATCGTCGGTGGCGGCATCAACGGCGCGGCGATCGCACGGGATGCGGCCGGGCGTGGGCTATCCGTGCTGCTGGTCGAGCGGGACGATCTGGCGAGCCATACCAGCTCGGCCTCGTCAAAGCTGATCCACGGCGGGCTGCGTTATCTGGAGCAATATGAATTCCGGCTCGTGCGGGAATCGCTGCACGAGCGCGAGACTTTGCTGAAGACCGCGCCGCATCTGGTGCGGCCATTGCGGTTCATATTGCCCGATCCGAAGGGCGGGCGGCCCTGGTGGCTGATCCGGCTGGGGCTCTGGCTGTATGGGCTGCTGGCGGGGCGGTCGTCCCTCCCCTCCCCGCGCGCGGTGCGGCGGGACGAGGCGGAGGTGCGTGCACCGCTGAAGGGCGAGTATAAGCTGGCCGAATATTGGGACGCGTGGGTCGATGACGCGCGGCTGGTGGTACTGAACGCGGTCGACGCGGCGGCGCGCGGGGCGGAGATTGCGACGCGGACGGCGTTGGTGTCGGCGCGGGCCGAGGGCGGACGCTGGCGTGCCGAGTTGTCGGATGGGCGGACCATCGACGCCGGGATGATCGTCAATGCGGCGGGACCGTGGGTGGCGGAAGTGCTGCACGAACGGCTGGGCGGCAGCGGCAAGGCCGGGGTGCGGCTGGTGAAGGGCAGCCATATTGCGGTGCCCCGGCTCTACGACGGCGAGCACGCCTACATCCTGCAGGCGGGCGACGGGCGGGTGGTGTTTGCCTTGCCCTATGGCGACCTGTCGCTGGTCGGGACGACCGATGCGCCGGTGGAGCAGCCCGACGATGCCGAGCCGGATGCGGCGGAGATCGATTATCTCTGCGCGACCGCGAACGCCTATTTCGTGCAGCAGACGGTGCCTGCGGACGTGCGCTGGTCATTCGCGGGGATCCGCGCGCTGTACGATGATGGCGCGGCCAAGGCGAAAGATGTGACGCGCGATTACCGGCTGGAGCTGGAGGAACGCGACGGGGCGACATTGCTGTCGGTGTTCGGCGGGAAGATCACGACGGCGCGGGCGCTGGCCGAGGAGGTGATGGCGAAGCTGGACGTCGGCGGTGAGGCGTGGACGCGGGAGGCGATGCTGCCGGGCGCCGGGCGGGTACCGGACGAGAGCGGGCGGCACTTCGGGGGCGGGCTGTACGAAGGCGAGGTGCGCTATCTGGTCGCGCACGAATTCGCGCGGACGGCGGAGGACGTGTTGTGGCGGCGGACGAAATTGGGGCTGGTGCTGGGTGCGGACGAGGTCGCGGCGTTGGAGGATTTCATCCAAAACATCGCAATCCGCTCACCCTGAGCTTGTCGAAGGGCTGTCCTTCTTCTTACGGTGCGCCAAGGAAAGGGCAGGCCTTCGACAAGCTCAGGCTGAGCGGGAAAGGTTGTGCCTCAGGTCAAAAAGGGGTCCAGATGCGCGCTCTCCTCCTCGCTTCGCTGCTGTTCGCCGCCGCACCCGCTCTTGCGCAGGACATTCCCCAGCCGCCACCGACGCGCGCACCTGCGCCGCCGGCCGAGCAGGGCGTCACCATCGTGCATGCGGGGACCTTGCTCGACCGGCCGGGCCGCGCGCCGCGGCGCAATGCGACGATCGTCATTCGCGACGGGCGGATCGAGGCGGTGCAGGACGGTTTCGCCGCGCCGCCCGAGGGCGCGCGGGTGGTGGACCTGCGCGACCGGACGGTGCTGCCGGGGCTGATCGACAGCCATGTGCATCTGACCAGCGACCGGGCGGGCAATGAGGGTTTCATGTCGGGCTTCACCGACAGCGTGGCGCTGCGCAGCCAGGAAGCGGCGTGGAATGCGCGCAAGACGCTGGAGGCGGGCTTCACCACCGTGCGCAACCTGGGGTCGGGCGACGGCGTCACGCTCGGCCTGCGCGACGCGATCAATCGCGGCTGGGCGGTGGGGCCGCGCATAGTCGATGCGGGATCCAGCATTTCGGCGACGACCGGCCATATGGACGGCGCGCTGGGCGTGCGCGAGGAATTGCATGACGAGATGCGGTCCGGCGGGAACCTCTGCGACGGCGCGGATGCCTGCCGCGAGGCGGTGCGGCGACAGATCGCCTTGGGCGCGGACGTGATCAAAATCGCCACGACCGGCGGGGTGAACAGCCGGATCGGGCTGGGGCTGGGCGCGCAATTGTTCGAGGATGAGGCGCGGGCGCTGATCGAGACGGCGCATCTTTATGGTCGCCGCGTCGCGGTGCACGCGCACGGCACGGACGGGATCAATCTGGCGCTGCGGCTGGGCGCGGATTCGATCGAGCATGGCACCCTGATCGACGAGGAGAGCATCCGGCTGTTCCGCGCGAGCCGGGCCTTTTACGTGCCGACGCTTTCGACGGTGAACGGCTATCTGGAGCGGATTCGCAACAATCCGAACGCTTATTCGCCGGAGGTGCGCGAGAAGATCGACTGGCGCATCCGGATCACCGGGCTGGCCTTGCAGCGGGCGCATCGCGCCGGGGTGCGGATCGCCTTCGGGACCGATGCGGGCGTGTCGCTGCACGGGCGCAATGCCGACGAATTTCCGCTGATGGTGCAGCATGGGATGAGCCCGATGGAGGCGATCCAGGCGGCGACGGTGAATGCGGCGGAATTGCTGGGGCTGAGCGACCAGATCGGGTCGATCGAGCCGGGCAAGTCGGCGGATCTGATCGCGGTGGCGGGCGATCCGCTGGCGGATGTCGGCGTGCTGCGGAACGTGAGCTTCGTGATGGCCCGCGGGCGGGTGCATCGGGATGTTCGATAACAACCGCTCAGCCTGAGCTTGTCGAAGGCCTGACCTCCCCTTTCGCCGGCGGAAAGAAGGACAGTGCTGCGACAAGCTCAGCATGAGCGGGTTTGGAAAGGTGTGAGACCATGAACTTCAACCGCCGCCAGTTTCTCGCTTCTTCCGTGGCCACCGGGGCGTTGCTCGCCTCGGGCTGCGCGACCACGCCGCGGGCGGCGGCGGGTGGCGGGTCGGCGCAGGCCAGCGCTCTTTACGACGCCGTGTTTGCGCAGATGCTGCAGCTTTCGCCGGAGACCGCGACCGCGCTGGGATTGGATAATGGCGCGAATGCGGGCCTGAAGGCGCGGTTGTCGGATCGAGCTGCGACCGGGCGCACGGGCTGGTGGGGACCGCTGGTGGACGCCCTGCCCCGGCTGCGTGCGATCGCGCCCGAGAGCCTGCCCTTGCGCGAGCGCGCGTGGCGGGCGACGGCTTTGTGGTTCGGCGAGCGGGCGGCGGAGGGGCGGTCCATCCCTTACGGCACCGCGCAGACGCCCTATGTGCTGACGCAGCTTTACGGATCCTACACCGGGGTGCCGAACTTCCTGGACACCCAGCACACGATCGAAACCGCGGCCGATGCGGAAGCCTATCTCGACCGGCTGGATGCCTATCACCGCAATATCGACGCGGAAGTCGCGATGGCGCGGGAGGACGATGCGGCTGGCGTGATGCCGCCCAATTTCATCGTCGAGAAGGCGCTGCGGCAGACGCGGGCGGCGCTGGCGGAGCGCGGGGCGCAGGCTGGGCTGGTCGCGTCGCTGGTGCGGCGGACGCGGGAAAAGAACATTCCCGGTGACTGGCAGGCGCGGGCGCTTCGGATCGCGGACGGGCCGGTCGCGGCGGCGTTGGGTCGGCAGGCAACGTTGCTGGAGGATCAATTGCGGCGCGCCAGCGACGTGGCGGGGGTGAACAGGCTGCCGCGCGGGGACGAGGCCTATGCCCAGTCGCTGCGTTATTTCACCAGCACGAGCATGACGGCCGAACAGGTGCATCAACTCGGCCTCGACGAGGTGGCGCGGCTGACCGCGGAGGCGGAGCCGGCTTTGGCGGCGCAGAATATCCCGGCGGGGCCGATCGGGCGGCGGATCGCGTCGCTGGAGCGGCTGCCGGGGCAGATGTTCGCCAACACCGACGCGGGCCGCGAGGAATTGCTCGTCTATCTGCGCGGCTGGACCGAGCGGCTGCGGGCGCGGACGCCGGAATTGTTCCGCTCGCTGCCGGTCAGCCCGATGGAGGTGCGGCGCGTGCCGCCGGCGATCGAGGTCGGCTCGGCCGGCGCCTATGCGCAGGGCGGCAATCTGGAGGGCACGCGGCCGGGGATTTTCTACATCAATCTGCAGGACACGTCGGCGCGGCCGCGCTTCGGGCTGCCGACGCTCACGGCGCACGAGGCGATCCCCGGGCATCTGTGGCAGGATGCCATCGTTAATCGCGCGACCGACATCCCGATGTTCTTCCGCGCCACCGGCATTTCCGCCTTCGCCGAGGGCTGGGGGCTGTATTCGGAGAGTCTGGCGGACGAACTCGGCATGTACCGCGACGAGCCGCTGAGCCGGATCGGGATGATCCAGAGCTTCCTGTTCCGCTCGGCGCGGCTGGTGGTCGATACCGGCATGCACGCCAAGGGCTGGAGCCGCGAGCAGGCGATCACCTATTTCATGGACACTGTGGGGCGCAATCGCGGCGCGACCGAGCGCGAGATCGACCGCTATGTCGCCCGGCCCGGCCAGGCCTGCGCCTACAAGATCGGGCATAATGAGATGCTGCGGATCAGGGACGCGACGCGGCGGCGGTTGGGGTCGCGGTTCGACATCCGCGCCTATCACGATCTGGTGCTGCTGAGCGGCGACATGCCGCTGGAAGTGCTGGCAAGCCTGACGGGCGATTGGGACGGCGGCGCTATTTCATAGTTGTATATTTATGCATTAGATTGCATATAGTCGCACATGACGGTCAATGTAGCCATATTAGGAGCCTCGGGCTTCGTGGGTGCGGAGCTGCTGCGGCTGTGCGCGCTGCATCCTGGGCTGACGCCTGCGCGGCTGTTCGGGGACAGTCAAGCGGGGCTGTCGCTCGCCAGCGTGCATCCGCATCTGGCGCCGGCTTATCCGGGCCTGACGGTCGAGCGGTTCGAGCCGGCGGCGCTGGACGGGATCGGGCTGGTGTTCGCGGCTTTGCCCCATGGGGAATCGCAGAAGGTTGCGCCCCTGATCCTTGAGCGAGGGATTCCGTTCGTGGATCTGGGCGCGGACTTCCGGCTCGATACGGCGGAAGAATATGAGCGCTGGTACAATGAGCCGCACCAAAGGCCGGAGCTGCTGGACCAGTTCGTCTATGGCATTCCGGAGTTGAACCGGGAGCGGATCCGGGGCGCGAAGGCGGTCGCGGCGGCGGGTTGTTATCCGACCTCGGCGATCCTGGCGCTGAAGCCGCTGGTGGATGCCGGGGTGATCGAGCCGAGCAGCATCATCGTCGACGCGGCGTCGGGCGTCAGCGGCGCCGGCAAGGGGCTGAAAGAGGCCACGCACTTCAATAGCGTCGATGAGAATTTCTCCGCCTACGGCCTGCTCAATCATCGCCATACGGCGGAGATGGAGATGGCGCTGGGCGGGACATTGTTGTTCACGCCGCATCTCGCGCCGATGAACCGGGGCATATTGGCGACCTGCTATGCCGAGGCGCGGAGCGGGGACGATCCGCTCGAGTTGCTGCGCGCGGCCTATGCGAACGAGCCGTTCGTTTTTGTGTCGGAGGCCCTGCCCTCGACCAAATGGACGCTGGGATCGAATGCGGTGCACCTCACCGCCCGCCGCGATCCGCGCACGGGCCGCGTCGTCGCGCTGGCCGCCTTGGACAATCTCGTGAAGGGCGCGGCGGGTCAGATGATCCAGTGCGCCAATCTGATGCTGGGTTTCGAAGAGACGGCAGGTTTGCCGAATACTGGAGTATGGCCGTGAGCGTTACCGCCGCTGAAGGGTTTGTCGCATCCGGGCTGCATGCCGGGATCAAGGCGCGACGCCACGACATGGCCTTGCTCGCGACCGAGGACCGGCGGCCGGTGCCCTGCGCCGCCGTGTTCACGCAGAACAAGTTCGCCGCGCCGCCGGTCGAGCATGACCGGGCCGTGCTGGCCGCCAATGGCGGCGTCGCGGCGGCGATCGTGGTCAACAGCGGCAATGCCAATGCCGGCACCGGCAAGCCGGGCCGCGCGGATGCCGAGCGGATGGGCGCCGCGGCGGCGAAAGCGGCGGGCGTGGCGGCGGGCGACATGCTGGTCTGCTCGACCGGGATCATCGGCACCCTGCTGCCGATGGACAAGATTCTGACGGCAATTCCGTCGCTTGCGGGCCAGCTTTCACGCGATGGTGGAAGTGACGCGGCGCTCGGCATCCTCACCACCGACAGCGTAGCGAAAGAGGCGGTGATCGAGGGATCGACCTTCACGCTCGGCGGGATGGTGAAGGGCTGCGGCATGATCGCCCCGAACATGGCGACGATGCTGGCTTTCCTGACCACCGACGCGGCGGTGGAGCGGGACGTGCTGCAGCGCATCCTGGCCGACGCGGCCGACCGGACCTTTAACACGCTGAATGTGGACGGCGCGACCTCGACCAATGACAGCGCCTTCCTGCTGGCCAGCGGGCGGCGCGGGCCGTGCGATGTCGATGAGTTGGCGGATGCGGTGCACAGGCTCTGCGAGGATCTGACGCACCAGATGGCGCTGGATGCCGAGGGCATGACGAAGCTGGTGCGGCTGAAAGTGGTCGGCGCGGCCAGCGATGCCGAGGCGCGCGCGGCGGCCAAGTCGATCGCCGAGAACAACCTCGTGAAATGCAGCTGGTACGGTTCGGACCCTTATTGGGGGCGCCTGCTGGCCGCGGCTGGATCGGCGGGGATCGCGTTCGAAACGGAGCGGTCGAGCGTGGCCTATGGCGGCATTCCGGTGGCGCTGGCCGGGGCGCCGATCGACCATGATGCCGCAGCGGTGACCGAGCATATGAAGCGCAAGGAGGTGGACATCATCGTCGACCTGGGCCTCGGCGCCGGCGCGGCGCAGGTGATCGGGATCGACCTCGGTCCGGGCTACATCAAAGAGAATAGCGTGACGTCATGACCGCACCCAATCTGACCGCGCAGATCCTCGTCGAGGCACTGCCCTACATTCGCCGTTTCGCCGGCAAGACCGTGGTCGTGAAGCTCGGCGGCAATGCGATCGACGAGGCGATCGAGCGGGCGATGGCGCAGGACGTGCTGCTGCTCCGCTCGGTCGGGATACGCTGCGTGCTCGTCCATGGCGGCGGGCCGCAGGTTGACGAGATGATGAAGCGCGTCGGCAAGGCGCCGGAGTTTCGCGACGGGCTTCGGGTCACGGATGCGGACACGCTGGAAATCGTCCGCATGGTGCTGGTCGGCAAGGTCAATCGCGACCTCGTGGCGCGGATCAACCAGGAAGCGGGCGACGATCCGATCGCGGTTGGCGTGTCGGGCGAGGATGGCGGTTTGCTGGTCGCCGCGCCGCGCGATCCGAGCCTGGGGTTCGTGGGCGATGTCGTGCATGTGCGCGCCGACCGGCTGGTGAAATTGCTGAATGACGGCCTGTCGCCGGTGGTCGCCACCATCGGCAGCGACGGCAAGGGCCAGTCCTACAACATCAATGCCGACGAAGCGGCGCGGGCGATCGCGGCCGCGATGGGGGCGGAGAAGATCGTCTATCTGACCTCCGCACCGGGGCTGCTGGAGGATGTGAACGATCCCGATAGCCTGGTGCAAAGATTGAGCGCGGACGAATTGCGCGCGCGGCTGTCGGGCGACAGCGTCAGCGCGGGGATGATCCCGAAGCTGCGCGCCTGCGCCGACGCGGTGGATGGCGGCGTCAAATCCGCGCACATCATCGACGGCCGCGTGCCGCACGCCATCCTGATCGAACTGCTCACCGATGCCGGCATCGGCACCATGATCTACCGGGGGACCAAGGCATGACCGACCTGCTGACCTTGCACGAGATCGGCGCGGCCGGCGTCGCGGAGATCCTTGCGATGGCGGAGCGTGACGATCTGGGGGCGCCGCTGGCCGGTCAGGGCGTCGCTTTGATGTTCGCCAAGCCATCGGCGCGGACCCGCAACTCGATGGAGATGGCGGCCGTCCAGCTGGGCGGGCATCCTGTCTATATCCAGGCCGAGGAAGTCGGGCTGGGCGAGCGCGAGACGGCCGAAGATATCGCCAACACGCTCGCCTGCTATCACCGCGTGATCGCGGCGCGGGTTAAGGAGCATGGCCATCTGACCGCGATGGCGGCGGCGACGGACGTGCCGGTGCTGAACATGCTGTCGGATACGGACCATCCGCTGCAGGGGCTGGCCGATCTGCTGACGATCAAGCAGCTGACCGGGAAGCTGGCGGGCGCGAAGATCGCTTATGTCGGCGACGGCAACAACAACGTCGCCAAGTCGCTGGCAGAAGGCTGTGCGCTGGCGGGTGCGACGCTCACCATCGCCAGCCCCGAGGAGTTCCAGCTCGCCGCGCCGCCGGAGGGTGTGCGGCAGGTGGTGAATCCGGCCGAAGCGGTCGCGGGGGCGCAGGTCGTTTACACCGATGTCTGGGTCTCGATGGGCCAGGCGGAGGAAACGGCGCGGCGCAACGCGGCTTTGGCGCCATATCAGGTCGACGAGGCGCTGATGGCGCTGACCGACGACGCGTGGTTCCTGCACTGCCTGCCCGCGCGGCGCGGCGAGGAGGTCGAGGCCGCGGTGATCGACGGGCCGCGCTCGGGCGTGTGGCGGCAGGCGGAGAATCGCATGCACACCGCCCGCGCGGCGCTGGCGTGGATGGTGGGGTGATGGGTGGCCTTCTTCGATCCTCCCCATTCATGGGGAGGGGGACCGCGCCGAAGGCGTGGTGGAGGGGGCTCACAACGCGCACCTTGCGGATGGCCCCCTCCACCACGCCGCTGCGCGGCGCGGTCCCCCTCCCCGTAAACGGGGAGGATCTGTCGTGACTGACACGCGCTCCCGACGATTACGGGCGCTGACGGAGCTGATCCGCGCCGAGCCGCATGCCAGCCAGGAGGAATTGACCGAGCGGCTGGGCACGCTGGGCCACACAGTGACGCAGGCGACGGTGTCACGCGATCTGGTCTCGCTCGGCGCGGTGAAGGTGAAGCGCGACGGCGTGCTGCGTTATGTGCTGCCGGACCAGTTCGGCGCGCGCGACTGGGCGACCGGGCAGCTGGAGCGGATCGTGCGCGAATGGGTGCGCGGGATCGAGCCGGCCGGGCCGATGCTGGTGATGAAGACGCCACCCGGCTCTGCCCATCTCGTGGCCAGCGCCATCGATCAGGCCGAACTGGCCGAGATTGCCGGGACGGTCGCCGGCGACGACACCATCTTCCTCGCCGTCCGCGACGGCTTTCCCATCCCTGCCCTCATCCATCGCTTCGAAGCGATGATGGGGCGATCCCATGAGGTTTACGTATGAATGCCCCCAAGAAGGTCGTGCTTGCTTATTCCGGCGGCCTGGACACCTCGATCATCCTGAAGTGGCTGCAGACCGAATATGGTGCGGAGGTGATCACCTTCACTGCCGATCTGGGTCAGGGCGAGGAAGTGGAGCCGGCACGGCGCAAGGCGGAGCTGCTCGGCATCAAGCCGGAGAATATCTTCATCGAGGATCTGCGCGAGGAATTCGTGCGCGATTACGTCTTCCCGATGTTCCGCGCGAATACGGTCTATGAAGGGCAATATCTGCTCGGCACCTCGATCGCCCGGCCGCTGATTGCCAAGCGCCAGATCGAGATCGCGCGCAAAGTGGGCGCCGACGCGGTCAGCCATGGCGCGACCGGCAAGGGCAATGACCAGGTGCGCTTCGAGCTCGGCTATTATGCGCTGGAACCCGGCATCCACGTGATCGCGCCGTGGCGGGAATGGGATTTCGCCAGCCGCGAGCAATTGATCCACTTCGCCGAGCAGCACCAGATCCCGATCGCCAAGGACAAGCGCGGCGAGAGCCCCTTCTCGATCGACGCGAATCTGCTGCACTCGTCGAGCGAGGGGAAGGTGCTGGAGGATCCGGCCGCGGAGGCGCCGGAATATGTCCATCAGCGCACGATTTCGCCGGAAGAGGCGCCGGATGTGGCGACCTACATCGTGATCGACTTTGAAGCGGGCGATCCGGTCGCTATCGACGGCGAGGCTTTGTCGCCCGCGAGCCTGCTGACGAAGCTCAACCAGCTCGGCCACGACAATGGCATCGGCCGGCTCGATCTGGTCGAGAACCGCTTCGTCGGGATGAAGTCACGCGGGGTGTACGAGACGCCGGGCGGGACGATCCTGCTCGCGGCGCATCGCGGCATGGAAAGCATTACTTTGGACGGCGGCGCGGCTCATCTGAAGGACGAGATCATGCCGCGCTATGCGAAGCTGATCTATAACGGCTTCTGGTTCAGCCCCGAGCGCGAGATGCTGCAGGCGCTGATCGACAAAAGCCAGGAGCATGTCACCGGGCGGGTGCGGATGAAGCTGTACAAGGGCAATGCGACGGTGGTTGGCCGGGAAAGCCCGCTGGCGCTGTACGATCAGGATCTGGTGACCTTTGAGGAAGGATCGTCCAGCTACAGCCAGCGCGACGCGGCGGGCTTCATCCGGCTGAACGCGCTGCGGTTGCGGACGCTGGCCACGCGGGATAGCCGCGCGAAAGCCGGCCCCGAAGGCTGATGCGAACGAGACTATGAGTATCGCAATATTGGAAACCGGCACACCGCCCGGCGAGCTCGCGGCGCAATTCGGTTCCTATCCGGACATGTTCGCGGACATGCTCGGCACGGGGAAGCTGCCCACCTACGACGTCGCTTCAGGCCCCCTGCCCGATCATGGCGCCCATCGGGGCTATATCGTCACCGGCTCGCCGGCGGGCGTGTATGACGGCCTGCCCTGGATCGCGGCGCTGAAGGAGTGGCTGCGCGCGGCGCCCGCCAGGACCCCGCTGGTCGGCATCTGCTTCGGGCATCAGGCGATGGCGGAGGCGTTCGGCGGCCGGGTCGAGAAATCGGCGAAGGGCTGGGGCATCGGCCTGCAGGAATATGCCGTGGTCGGCCGCCGGCCGTGGATGGACGAGGCCCTGTCCGTGGCCATTCCCGCTTCGCACCAGGACCAGGTCGTCGCGCCGCCGGCTGACACCGATATCATCCTGGCCAGCGAGTTCACACCATATGCCGGGCTGGCCTGGCGCGGGCGCGCGGCGATCTCGTTCCAATGCCACCCGGAGTTCAGCCCGGCCTATGCCAAGGCGCTGATCGAGGCGCGGCGCGAGCGCCTGCCCGATCCGGACGCCGCGATCGCCTCGCTGAACGGCTATAACGACAATGGCCGCGTGGCGGGATGGATCGCGCGCTTCCTCGGCCTTGCGTCGCCGCAGGCTTCAAGCTAGTGAGCCGCCTTCCCGGCCCACCCCGCCGGGCGCTCGAAGAGCAAATGTGGGCGTGTAGCTCAGTGGTAGAGCACTGTGTTGACATCGCAGGGGTCGCAAGTTCAATCCTTGCCACGCCCACCATTTTCCACCCGATCTGAACTATTTGCCGGATCCCTTCGGGGACTTTCCGCAGCGCGTCTTCCATGCGACCCTGCGCCGGAGGGGGATGGCCGGTGCGGGTGCTGCTGCTGGGGGCGACGGGGCTGATCGGGAGCGCGGTGGCGGCGCGGCTTGGCACGGCGGGCCATGAGGTGGTTGGCGTTGCCCGCGGCGTGGACAGCGCGGCGCGACGCGTGCCGGTGGCGCGGTGGATCGCGCTGGATCTGCGCGCCATCCGCGGCCCGGAAGACTGGCTGCCACACCTCGCGGGAATCGACGCGGTACTGAATTGCGCGGGCACGCTGCAGGACAATGGCCGCGATTCCACCGCGCGCGTCCATGCGGAGGCGCCGGCGGCACTCTGGGCGGCGTGCGAGCGGGCCGGGGTGAGGCGCGTCTTGCAGATGTCGGCGATGGGCGTGGACCGGCCGGCGGCGACCGAATTCATGCGGACCAAGCAGGCTGGCGATGCGGCGCTCGCGGCGAGCGGGTTGGACTGGGTGATCTTGCGGCCGTCGGTGGTGCTGGGGCGGCAGGCCTATGGCGGCAGCGCTTTGATCCGTGGGCTGGCCGCTTTGCCCTGCGCGATTCCGGTGAAGGAAGCGGGCGCGGTGGATGCCGTGCAGCTGGACGATGTCGCCGAGACAGTGCTGCGGATGATCGAACCCGGCGCGCCGTCTCGGGTCGCATTCGACATGGCGGGACCCGAGCGGCTGGAATTCGCCGACGTGGTTGCGCGCTATCGGGCCTGGCTCGGCTGGAAGCCCGCATGGACGTTGCGCGTACCGGGATTCGCGATGGCACTGGCCTGGCGGCTGGGCGATCTCGCCGCCTGGTTCGGCTGGCGGCCGCCCGTCCGCACGACGGCGCGGATCGAGCTGGCGCGCGGCTCCACCGGCGACAATGCGGTCTGGCGGGAACTGACCGGCATGACGCCGACGCCGCTGAAAACGGCGCTCGCGGCCAGCCCGGCGGGGGTGCAGGACCGCTGGTTCGCGCAGCTCTTCCTGCTGAAACCGGTGGTCGTCATCGCCTTCGCTTTGTTCTGGCTGCTGACCGGACTGATCACGCTCGGCCCTGGCCGGGCGGAGGCGATCCGGCTGACCGAGGCGACGGCCGCGGCGCCATGGGCGTGGGAATTGGTGGTTGGCGGGGCGTTGTTCGATGTGCTCATGGGCGTGCTGCTGCTGCACCGGCGAACGATCCGGCCGGCGCTGATCGTAGCCTTTATCGGCACGGCCGGTTATCTGCTCGCGGGCACGATGCTGATGCCGGAGCTGTGGGCGGATCCGCTGGGCCGGCTGCTGAAGATCGTGCCGGTCATGGTGCTGAACCTCGTCTGCCTCGCCATGCTGGACGAACGATGACCGAATATTTCCTGCTCAAATTCCTCCATATCATCGGCGCGACAATGCTGATCGGGACAGGCGCGGGCATCGCCTTCTTCATGCTGATGGCACACCGCACCGGCGAGGCCGCGACGGTGGCGGCGGTGGCGCGGATCGTGGTGATCGCCGACTGGCTGTTCACCGCGACCGCGGTCGCCGTGCAGCCGATTACGGGCACGCTGCTAGCGTGGAAGACCGGCCTGTCGTTGAACGAAGGCTGGGTGTCGCTGTCCCTTCTTCTCTATTTGATCATCGGCGCCTTCTGGCTGCCGGTGGTCTGGATGCAGATGCGGATGCGCGATCTGGCACGCGCGGCAGCGGCGGCGGGCGAACCCTTGCCGCCGGACTATTACTATCTGTTCCGCTGGTGGTTCGCCTGCGGCATCCCGGCCTTCGCCGCGATCCTGGCGATCGTCTGGCTGATGATCACCAAGCCGGCCATTTAGGGCGAACTCAACTCGCCTCGCCTTGCGCCGCCTAGCTGCCCTGCTACGATCGAGTTGCGACCAAGATCAGGATGGAGGCAATGATGCTCGCGGTCTGGCTTTCACTGGCACCGATGAGCTTCGCGTCTGCGAGCCTGGACGATCAGGATATTTACTGGATTCGACGGCCGAACCTCGATTGCCTGATCGCGCACGAGCAATCCTACCTCGCCTCGCCGGATAGTCTCCTCGTGGTCTTCCCGACACTTTGTCCCACGACACATCCGACCCGCGTCGAGCGTCAGGGGATCATGGAGAATCAGTATATTCCGGATTGCGCGGCGGGTTTCCAAAGCTGCATGATTCCGCTGAACCGGCAGCTGCGCCGCTGCTTCTTCGAACGGCTGCGCGCCCAGGCACGCAACAATCCCCGCGCGACGCGGGTTACGGTCAGCACCTACGGCTGCCGCTCATGACGGTGGCGGCTGGCGCGACTGAGGAGAGTCAGCCGGACGCGCCGCCGCCGCGCCAGCCCGGCCGGTGGCTGATCTATCTCGAAGCCCTTTCCTACCTGTGCACGTCCCTGGCCCTGATCGGCCTTTTCCTGCAGATCAGCGCAGACAGCAGCGCACAACGCTCCGAAATGTCACTCAAGCATGTGGAGCAATTCAATACTGATCCGGTGAACACGCATCGCCTGAACCTCACTCGCGCCTGGGCAAATTGGCGGGGGGAACTGGCGACGATCAGTGCCGTCGGCGGCGGCTCGCGGCAGGCCCGTGCAGATTTTGTGAATGACAGAATCAAGCCGTTCAATCCCGAGAACCAGTCGATCCTTATCTCGATTTATGAACTCACGGCTTTCTATGACCGCACCCTGCTCTGCGTGGATGTCGGCGCCTGCGACAAACGGATCATCGACGCCTATTTCGAGACCATCATCCGCGAATTCTGGGGCCTGTACGAGCATATTATCGTCGAGGCCCGCCGACACCATTCGAAGAATCTCGGCACGGTTATCGAAGCCTATATCGCCAGAAAGGACGAGGAGAATAAGCAATGAGGCTGGCCGCGACCGTCATGAGTTTGTGCTTGTTCGCGGCTGCCCCTGCATTGGCGCAACAACAGCAACCGCCGGAGATGACTTTCGCCAAGGTCGTTTCTGCCCGCGGGTCTTGGTCGATCGAGGCCGAGGGCAGGATTTCGGGCAATACAGCGCGACGCTTCGAGGAGTTTGTTGCCGCACAGGACAGCATTGAATCCCTGCAATATATCACGCTCAACAGCGATGGCGGCAGTCTGGAAGGCGGAATGGCGCTGGGGCGGGCCATCCGCCGGATGCGGATCGGTACCGACGTCGATTTCGAAGCGCGTTGCCTGAGCGCCTGCGCTTACGCTTTCCTGGGCGGACGTTTCAGGGGCCTCGCGAGGGCATATGGCCAGGAACCGGAGCCGACGCAGGATCGCCTCGGCTTCCACAGCTTCAGTTACGGGGACAGACCTACCGTCAGCGGGATGCTGATCACCGACGTGCAGGACATGACGAGCCGGCTCAGCAACTATGTGGCGAGCATGGGGGCCAGCACCGAGATCGTCGTGCGCTCAGCCGATATTCCTGCTGGCCGGTTCCTGTACTTCACCACCCAGGAACTGACCGACCTTGGCATCGTGACCGCGCGTGGCGGTGACGTCACCGAATTCCAGCTTGTCCCCGATGGCGGCACGTTGCTCGCGGTGGCCCGGCATGAAAATCATCAGTTCATTCTGGCCTGTCGCGCATCCGCATCCGGCGTGCGCAGACCGGTTGTGGTGTTCACGCAGGCCGTCGCCGCCAGCGCTGCGGAACTCCCAGACGAACTGCCGCGACCGATCCTGCTGTCGCAGATCAACCGCGTTACAAAGCTGCCCTGGACGCAACGTGATCTGGAGCATGGCCATTTCCATGCCCAAGAGTGGATGATCCCCGCCGACTCCAACCAAGTGTACGACGATTTTCACTTTGCTGTATTCAATGACGAAGGCGACGAAGTGGAAGCGGAGCAGGTGGAGCTTTCCGCCGCCAACGCCGAATTCCGCGTGGAACCTGCTTTCTTCCACGGGCTGGTCGAAATCCCAGTAACTATGGCCCGGCGGATCACGGGCGCGGCCTCCTTCAGCCTCTGGTTTGCCGAGGCGTTCTCAGGCTCGTCCGTCAGCGAATATCGCTGGGGCCATCGTTTCGACAGTGATCCGCTGGAGCGCGACGTGATCCGGACGGCGCTTGCGTCCTGTATCTAGGCGAGAGAAGGCATGAAGCTGGTTCGCACCATCATTGGCTTGCTTGCGATCGCTGCGGCGCCGGCCGCCGCGCAGGAGCAAGGAGAGGAAGCACGGGAAGCTCCGCCACAGCAGGAAATGACCTTTTCCACCATAGTGGCGACTTACGGAATCTGGTGGGTCAAAGCTGAAGGAAGGATCACTGCCGATACGCCGCGCCGGTTCGAGCAATTCATGGCTGAGCAGGACGCAATCGAATCCCTGCAAGGCGTGCAGTTCAACAGCGGAGGCGGCAGCCTTCAGGCCGGAATGGACTTGGGGCGCGCGATCCGCAGGATGCGAATAGCGACCGAAGTCGATCGCGAAGACCTGTGCCTCAGCGCATGCGCCTATGCGTTTCTAGGCGGGCGCATTCGCAACCTCCCCGTCGGCATTTACGAAGATCTGGGAACGACGCAGGATCGCCTAGGATTCCACAGCTTCAACTATGACGGCGGGCGTATCACGGGACTGAATCCCGGTCAGCGCGACGTGGTCACCGGCATGATTACCGCGGATGTTCAGGGCATGACCAGCGAACTCAGCGACTATGTGGCGAGCATGGGTGTCAGCACCGCCGTGGTCGTTCGGTCCGCCGCTGTGCCCACCAGCGATTTCCGCTTCTTCACGCCGCAGGAGCTTGAGGATTTACGCGTTCTGACCCCGCGCGGGACCGACATCTCCGAATTCCGGCTGGTACCTGATGGCGACACCTTGCTGGCGCTTGCCAGCCATGAAGACCATCAATTCATCATAGCCTGCCGCGCAACGCCATCGTCAAATGTCCGAAAGCCGGTATTCGTTTACACACAGGCGGTCGCAGCCACACCGGGAGAACTTCCGGAAGAGCTGCCGGAGCCAATACGTTTGTCCCGGATTCTTCAGTTGCCGCCTTTGCCCTGGACGCAGGAAGACGTCGCGCACGGCCACTTCCACGCGGGCCGATGGCTCAACCCGGTCGATTTCCCCCAGGTTTTCAGCCATTTCAATCTCGGCATTACCAATGAGCAGGATGAGAACCTGGACCCGGAGCAACTCGGCCTCAGTGCGGCCACAGCCCAGTTTCGCACCGAACCCGAGTTCTTTCACGGACTCGTGGAACTGCCGGTGGCAATGGCGCGGCAGATTGCCGGGGCGACGAAATTCGAACTCTGGTTTTCACAGAGGATGGGACCGGAATCCGATGAATATCGCTGGGGTCATCGGTTCGAGAGCAAATCGCTCGAAAGGGACATCATCCGGGCTGCCCTGGCGCCCTGCATCTAGCGGCACTTAAAGTCGCCCGTGCTGGTCCTCGGACTGGAACATGCGGTCCACTTCCATCACCAGATCCTTGAGGTGGAAGGGCTTGGAGAGGACCTTGGCTTCCGGCGTGCGGCGGCCGGCCTTCAGGGCGACGGCGGCGAAGCCGGTGATGAACATGACGCGCACGTCCGGGCAGATTTCGGCGGCGCGCTGGGCGAGTTCGATGCCGTCCATTTCCGGCATGACGATGTCGGTCAGCAGCAGGTCGAAGCGCTCGCGCTCCAGCAGCGGCAAAGCCGCGGCGCCATTGTCGACCGACTGGACCTCATAGCCGACGCGCTCCAGCGCGCGGGCGAGATAGAGCCGCATCGCCTCATCGTCTTCCGCCAGCAGGATCCTGATCATCGCCCCTATCGTCCCTGAACCCTCGTGCGGACCTGTATGCGCGAACTCGAATCGCAATGCCAGCATGGGCGGCAGGGTTAATGTCCCGCTTTGATATGGCGTTGCCGCCGTGCCACGCCTGCCATACACCACCGGCCCATGACCGCCCGTACGGACGCGCCGCCATTTCTCCGCATCGGGCCGGAACGCCCCGCCTCGCCAATCGTGCTGTCCGTGCCGCATGCGGGCCGCGGCTACAGCGCCGCTTTGCTGCGCGCGGCGCGGGTGCCGCTGAACGTGCTCGAGCAACTGGAGGACCGGCTGGTCGACCGGCTGGTCTGGCGCGCGGCGGGGACCGGGGCGACCGCGATCGTGGCGCAGGCGCCGCGCGCTGAGATCGACCTCAATCGTGACGAGAGGGAACTGGACCCGGCGATGATCGCCCCTGCCCCGCCGAGCGGCAGCCTGCTGACGACGGTGCGGACTCGGGGCGGGCTGGGGCTGGTGCCGGCCCGGCTGGCGGGTTCGGGAGCGCTGTGGCGCGGGCGGATGAGCCGCGACGAGCTGAAGCGGCGGGTGGAGACGATCCACCGGCCCTATCACGCGGTGCTGGAACAGGCGCTGCAGGCCGCGCGGGCGCGGTTCGGCGTGGCGGTTCTGCTGGATTGCCATTCCATGCCGCCGCGCGGGCCGGGGCAGCCCGGGATCATCTTCGGCGACCGTTATGGGGTGACGGCAGGTCCGCATATCCTGGCGGCGGCGATCGCGGCGGCGCGCCAACTGGGCTTCGCGGCGGGACTCAACGATCCCTATGCGGGCGGCCATGTGATCGAACGGCATGGCCGGCCGCAGGAGCAGGTTCATGCCTTGCAGGTCGAAGTGGACCGCTCGCTCTATCTGGATGCGGCTTTGCGCGAGCCGGGCGACGGGTTCGACGGCATTGCGCGGCTGCTGGCGGCGATCTGCGAGGCGATTGCGGCCGAGGCCTGCGGCGAATCCGCGGCGATCGCGGCCGAATAGCCGGCCCCGAAAATAAAATGACCGCCGCGTGGGGTCACGCGGCGGCCAAGTTCAGGGAGGAGCGCCCTCCGGAGAGGGCGCGGCGCGCGGCCACAAAGGGGGGGTATGGCCCCGCGCTTCCCCTCATATGGGGAATGGAGTCGCGGTTTCAAGGGATATTAAGCCGCTGAAACCTAACGACTTTTTAGGGGGTCAGTTGACCTGCAGCGCCGGGTTCGCGGCACCGTTCGGCGCGGCCTGCGGCGGGACCTTGCCCTGCTGCATCTGGCGGCCGAAAATGTCGCGGATCATCGACAGCGAGAAGAGATGCGCGATGACCAACGGCAGGATGCCATTGTCGCTGATCTTGCGCAGTTGCTCGTCCGTCAGCGCCTTGAACTTCTCTTCATTGACCATGAGGAAGCCGCGATAGACGTAGGGCTGCTCCTCGCTGTCCAGCTGGATGCTGACCTCGCCGTCCATCAGCAGGCCCAGATCCTGCAATTCCTTGACGAACGCGCCGGTGCGCTGGGCCGACATCTCGAAATCTTCGCAGAATTTGACGACATTGTTGGTCGCAATGCTGGGCTTGTCGCCGTCGAACAGCGGCTCGCCATCTTCATATTCGCCGACCACGCCGCTGTCGGGATCGAAGCAGAGCGACAATTCGGGCGCATCCGGGCTGGTCCGGGCCAGCAGCCACGGATAGCGGCGGACATAGGCCGGGACGTACAATTCGCCGCGCAATTCGCCGCTATCGTCGAGGAAGACGTTCACGCCCTCGTTCAACCCCATCAAGGCCAGCGGCACGGGATTGTCGCCCACCGAGAAGACGATCGGGTAGAAACGCTGCGCGTTGACGAACTCGTCGATCGTCAGCGGAACCGCATGCGCCTGCGCAAAGAAGGGCGCCTTGTCCGGCGTGCGAAGGCGATAATTGGCGTGAACGCCGCTCTGCAGCGGCATCAGATTCTTGTAAAACAGGGGCAAATTTTCCGCCGGCTGCGTCGCCATTCGAATGAACTCCATGGATATGGGTGCGTCTGGACCGGTCGCGCGCGCGACCTGGATTCGGTGTGTCACCCTCTATTGCGCCGTGGGCGAAACCGCAAGCCGGGGTGTCGGCAGGGGATCGGCGTCCGCCTCTGCCCAATTCATGCCATATTCAACCGGCGGCGGCTCAAATCCGCAAAATGGAGAATTTCGCTTGATCCGCCTCGCCATGGTGGCTGCGCTGTCGCTCGCTGCCCCTCCCGTCGACGAGGAGGAGACCGCACCGCCGCGGATCGAGCGCATCGCCGTCGAGCTGCTGCAGATTACCGTCCAGCAGATCATCATCCGCGTGCCCCGCCGCGACGACCGCGTCCCGGCGATGAGCAATATGGGCTGGCGCGAGACGAACGGCCCGCGCTGCATCCCCGCCCGGCAGATTGCCGGGGCGATGCCGAGTGCAAGCAATGTCGATCTGCTGATGCGCGACAATAGCCGCGTCCGGGCGCGGCTGGTCGGGCGCTGCGCGGCGCTCGATTATTATCGCGGCTTGTATGTCGATGCGAATCCGGACGGGCAGCTCTGCGCCGGCCGCGATGCGATCCGCTCGCGCATGGGCGGGCAGTGCGAGATCGTGCAATTCCGGGTGCTGAGGCCGCCGGCAAGAGGGCGCTGAGGCCGCATTTCCTTGACTTTGCTCTCTGCGTAACGCCTAGCCGCGCGGCCCATGACGTTCGCCAACCTCCATCTGTCCGACGATCTGCTGCGCGCAGTGACCGAAGCGGGCTACGACACGCCCACGCCCATTCAGCGCGAGGCGATCCCGACCGTATTGATGGGCCGCGACCTGATCGGCATCGCCCAGACCGGCACCGGCAAGACCGCCGCCTTCGTGCTGCCGATGATCGACATTCTCGGTGAGGGCCGCGGCCGGGCGCGCATGCCGCGCAGCCTGATCCTGGAGCCGACGCGCGAGCTGGCCATGCAGGTCGCGGAGAATTTCGAGAAATACGGCAAATATCACAAGCTCAACATGGCGCTGCTGATCGGCGGCACGAACATGAGCGACCAGATCAAAAAGCTGGAAAAGGGCGTCGACGTGCTGATCGCGACGCCGGGCCGGCTGATGGACCTGTTCGGGCGGGGGAAAATCCTGCTCAACGGCTGCGGCTTGCTGGTGATCGACGAAGCCGACCGCATGCTCGACATGGGCTTCATCCCGGACATCGAGGAAATCTGTTCCAAGCTGCCGGCCAATCGCCAGACCTTGCTGTTCAGCGCGACCATGCCGCCGGTGATCAAGAAGCTGGCCGACAAGTTTCTGAGCAACCCGAAGCAGATCGAAGTGGCGCGGCCAGCGGCTGCAAACGTGCTGATCGATCAGCGCATCATGAAGGTGGCCGGGCCGAAGAAGCGCGACGCGCTGGGCGGGCTGTTGCGCGGCGACGGCGTGGCGACCGCGATCGTCTTCTGCAACCGCAAGACGACGGTGCGCGAACTGGCCACGAGCCTGAAGCGCGGCGGCTTCAAGGCCGGACCGATCCATGGCGACATGGAACAGTCTGAGCGGATCAAGGAACTGGACCGGTTCAAGGCCGGCGAGATCAACATATTGGTCGCGTCCGACGTCGCCGCCCGGGGCCTCGACATCAAGGGCGTCAGCCACGTCTTCAATTATGACGTGCCCTGGCAGCCGGACGATTATGTCCACCGCATCGGCCGTACCGGTCGCGCGGGCGCGAGCGGCACGGCGGTGACGCTCGTGACTCGCGAGGATGCCGAGGCGATCGACCGGATCGAGAAGCTGACCGGCATCAAAATCCCGCTGGTCGAGGACGGCGCAGGCGCGCCTGAGCCGGCGGCCGAAGAGGAAGCGCGCGAAGAGCGTGTCGAGCGTCAGGAGCGTCCGGCACGCGACGATAAGCCGCGCCGTAGCCGGGGCGGCCGTGGCCGCGGCCGCAGCGAGGACGCGCCGAAGGCCGCTGCCGCGCCCGCACGCGCGCCTGCTCCAGCCCCCGCTCCTCGCCGCGAACGGCGCGAGGAGCCGGAGCAAGCCGGCGGCGACGATGGCTGGAACGGCCCGGTGCCGAGCTTCCTGGGAACCGGCTTCGGCGGCTAGAAACGGCGGGCGGGATGTGCCTCCCGGCTATGACGATCCGGGCCTATCAAGCGTCCGACTGGGCGGCAATTTGCCGGGTCCATGATTCTGCGCGGCTTCATGAACTCGCCGCCAGCAGCCTTTCCGCCGCCTTTCTCCCTCTCGAAGTCGCGGCCGAACGCGAAGGGCTGTTCGAGGCAGAGATCCTCGTACTCGAGCAGGACGAGCTGGTGCTTGGCTTCGTCGCCGTCGCCGGCGATGAGCTCACCTGGCTCTATGTCGATCCCGGCCAGTTCAGACGCGGACTAGGCCGACGCCTGCTCCGCGCCGCGATAGGCAGGGCCAACCGCCCGCTCTCGCTCGAAGTGCTGGTCGGCAACGACGCGGCGCTGTCGCTATATCTGAGCGAGGGCTTCAGGATCGCGGGCATTTCGGCCGGCAAGCTTGCGGGCAATGAAAGCCATGCCGCCGAAGCCCACGTGCTGCGCTACGAACCGGAAGAAGGTCTCGCCGGCCCCGGCGGGTTCAGTCGCGCCTGAAGCCGAACCGGTAGGGTGCGCGTGGGCCGCTGCTCTGGCGGTAATTTTCCGGCCAGACGCTGGCCAGGACGAGCCGCCCGCCGCCGGGCAAGACGAATGGTTCGATCGACGAAAGAGTCGCGGGGCCATCCACGCCCGATATTTCGGCGCGCATCACGAGGCGGCCGCTCCAGACGCAATCGACATCGACCGGACAACGGCTATCCTCGATCACTTCCAGCGGCTTGATCGTCAGGTCGCCGAGGCGGATCGTCTCGTTGAGGCCGCCATAGGCATGGCCCGGCTGATCGGCGGGACGCTGCTCGCGCGGCTGGCTCTGGTTCCCGCCCTCAGGCGCGGGCGCCGTCTCCGCGACATTGGCGGCCGGCGAGGCCCCCATGCAACCGGCGACGGCGAGTCCCAGGATCAGGATCATACGCATCAGGCCTCATCCCTGCGCCCGCGCGCCATAACGGGCGGTGAACGTGGCGGCGCAGGCGTCGAGCCGTCCTTCTGCGATCGCGTCGCGGAGCTGCTGCATCAGCTGCTGGTAGAAATAGATGTTATGCTCGGTCATCAGCATGGCACCCAGCATCTCCCCGGATTTGACGAGGTGGTGGAGATAGGCGCGGCTCCAGCCGGCGCAGACCGGGCAGGCGCAGTCGGCGGCGAGCGGGGACTGGTCCTCGGCGAACTTGGCGTTGCGGATGTTCAGCGGACCGTCCCAGGTGAAAGCCTGGCCGTTGCGGCCCGAGCGGGTGGGCAGGACGCAATCGAACATGTCGATGCCGCGCAGCACCGCGCCGACGATATCGTCCGGCTTGCCGACACCCATCAGGTAACGCGGCTTTTCGGCGGGGAGCTGGCCGGGGGCGAAATCGAGGCAGGCGAACATCGCCTCCTGCCCTTCCCCCACCGCCAGGCCGCCGACCGCATAGCCATCGAAGCCCACGTCGATCAGCGCGTCGGCCGAGGCTTTGCGCAGTTCCTGGTCCAGTCCGCCCTGCTGGATGCCGAACAAAGCGCCGTGATGGCCGAGCGTATCCAGCGCCACGCGCGAGCGCGCGGCCCAGCGCATCGAACGGTCCATCGCCGCCGCCTGCGCCTCGCGGCTGACCGTGGTCGGCACGAGCTGGTCGAAGGCCATGACGATGTCGCTGCCGAGCGCGTGCTGGATCTCCATCGAGCGTTCAGGCGAGAGCATGTGGCGCGAACCGTCGATGTGCGACGCGAAGGCGACGCCCTCCTCCGTGACCTTGGTCAGGGCCGACAGGCTCATCACCTGATAGCCGCCGCTGTCGGTCAGGATCGGCCGGTCCCAGCCCATGAAGGCGTGCAGCCCGCCGAGCCGCTGCATCCGCTCCGCGCCGGGGCGGAGCATGAGGTGATAGGTGTTGCCAAGGATGATGTCGGCCCCCGCCGCCCGCACATCGGCCGGCTTCATCGCCTTGACCGTCGCGGCGGTGCCGACCGGCATGAAAGCGGGCGTGCGGATCTCGCCGCGCGGCATGCGGATCGTGCCGGTGCGGGCGCGGCCGTCGGTGGCGGCGATAGAGAAAGTGAAACTGTCGGCGGAATTGGGGGCAGGCATGGAGGCGGGCTTTAGTCCCCCGTGCGTCGAGGGCAATGGTTCAGACCATCAGCCGCGCAAGCTCACCAGCGGACGGTCGGAGAAGCAGGCCTCGCGGTGGACCGGCCAGTTGAGCTGGCCACGGCCGGGCGCCGGCGACCTCGCCTCAACCCGCAGCCACGCGAAGCCAAAGGGTCCCTCGACCTGACGGACGAGCAAGCAGGCATGCCGATGGCCCGCCGACCCTTCTACCTCCACGGTCACACCGTCGTCGAAAGCGACGATGGTCGAGGTGCGGTTGAAGGGGCTGCGTCCGTGGCTCTTGTGGCCGACAATCTGCGCCCGGACCGGCTCGGCCACATGTGCCGAACGATAGGAAATGGCCAACAGGGCGAGAAACAGCGGGGGGACGCAGAGCATCCCGATCCAGGCGAACTTCGCCGCGCGCCCCATGAAATTTGGCCGGACATCGCGATGAATGAGCAAGCCGAACAGGAGGGCGGTGCTGCACCCCAATATGGAGAGGACAGGCAGCAATATCGGAATGCGAACGAGATGATCGGGCGTAGCGCGCGCCACGCCAAAGCCTATCACAAGGGCCAAGACGGCTGCGGCGAACAAGGAACAGGCGTGGAAATAGGCCCAGCCCTTCCGCCCCTCGCGTTGGTTCCATTGCTCCACGAGCGCTGCTTCCAGCGGCATCGGTTCGCCGCGCTTCGCAATCCATTGCCGGGGATCAGGTCTGCGCCGCATCCCTCTCTATTGGCCTGGAAAGGTTAGAGACTTGTTGGTGTGAAGCGGGCGTTCGGCCCTAGGCCGCAGACAGGCGCGCATAACGGCCGGGCGTGACGCCGGTGTGGCGGCTGAAGGCGACGCTGAAGGCGCTGCTGGAGCCGTAGCCGACCCGCTCCGCCACTTCGGCGAGGCCGATGCGGCCGGCGCGGAGCAGATCCCTGGCGAGCGCCATCCGCCAGCGGAGCAGATATTCCATCGGCGGAATGCCCAGCACCCGCGTGAAGCGATCGAAGAAGACCGAGCGGGACATGCCCGCATCCTTCGCCAGCGCGCCGACCGTCCAGGGCCGGGCCGGATCGCCGTGCAATTGCCGAAGCGCCGAAGCGAGCCGCGCCTCGCCGAGGCCGCGGAGCAGGCCCGGTGGCGCCCCCTCCCCCTGCGCCGCGCGCAACGCCTCGATCAGCAGCACCTCGACCAGCCGCGACAGCACGAGATCGCGGCCCGCCATCGCGTCCAACGCTTCCTCGCCGACCAGCCGCGTCAGCGTCGCCAGCCGCTCCGCCCCGCGCAGATGCACGAGCGGCGGGAGCAATGGTACGAGCAGGTCCACGTCAGGCGAATCGAAGACGAAATAGCCGCCGAGCAGGCGCACATCGGGGTCGCCCTCCGGATCGCCGTGGCGGACTTCCTCCGCAGGCGCGGGCATCGTCTTCGGGTCGATCGCCGTCAGCGGCGCAGGCTCGAAGCCGGAGATGGTGAAGCCGGGCGTGGCGGGCAGGAGCACGAAATCGCCAGCCAGGAGGGTGACGGGCTCCTCCCCGTCCACCGCCAGCAGGCAGCTTCCCTCGATCACCGTGCAGAAGCTCGGCTGACCGAAATCGGCATAGCGGACGCCCCAGCGGCCGGCGCCGCTAATCCCCTTCGTGAACACGGTGCGGGGCCGGAGCAGGGTGACGACTTCGGACAAAGGATCGAGCATATCAGGACTATTGCTAAATATATACGGATTTCGGATTATATATCGTCCGGCTTTTCCTGTCTAGGAAGCGTCCACCCAGATGGAAAGGACACTCCCATGAAGACAGTTTTGATCACCGGTTGCTCGTCGGGCTACGGCCTGGAGACGGCCCGCCATTTCCTCGCGCAGGGCTGGAATGTCGTCGCGACGATGCGGACGCCGCGCGAGGACATATTGCCGCGCTCCGAGCGGCTGCGCATCCTGCCGCTCGACGTGACCGATCCCGCGAGCATCACCGCCGCGCTCGAACTGGCCGGCCCGATCGACGTGCTGGTGAACAATGCGGGTATCGGCGCGATCGGTGCGCTGGAAGCGACGCCGATGCGCAAGACCCGCGAACTGTTCGAGACCAATACTTTGGCCGTGATCGCGATGACGCAGGCGGTGGTGCCGCAGATGCGGGCGCGCGGTTCGGGCGTGATCGTCAACGTCACGTCCAGTGCGACGCTGGCCCCGATGCCGCTCGCGTCGGTCTACACCGCGAGCAAGGCGGCGATCGAGGGCTTTACCGGCTCGCTGGCGCATGAACTGGGCGCGTTCGGCGTCCGCGCGAAGCTGGTCGAACCGGGCTACGGGCCGAGCACGCGCTTCTCGCAGAATACGGACCTCAGGATCGAGGATGTGATTCCGCCCGCTTATGCGGAATTTGCCGGGCCGATCCTCGCGGCCTTCGGCCAGCCCGCTTTGGTGACCGTCGAGGCCGATGTCGCCGACGCGGTGTGGCGCGCGGCGAACGACACGACCGGCCAGCTGCGCTTTCCCGCGGGGCCGGACGCCGTCGCGCTGGCGAACACGCGCTAGGCGTCGCTCAATCCTCGGCTGCCGCGTCCGCCTTCGGGCTGGCGCGGTAGCCGATGACGCACAGGATCAGCATCGCGACGTTGGCGCCGAAATCGAGCAGCATCCATGCGCTGAACAACGGCACGACGAACACGAACCAGTAGTTGAACCAGAAGAAGGGCAGCAGGGCGATCGCGTAGACGAGGAAGGTCGCGCGGGTGAAGCGGCTGAAGAAGGCGAACAGGCCCGCGAGCATCGCCTGCGCGCCGAAGCAGCCGAGCAGCAAGAGGGTGACCGCGTCGCCGCGCACATGTTCGGGGCGAAGCGACAGGCGCTCCACCATGCCCGGCAGGAACAGGCACCAGGCGCCGAGCAGCAGGAACGGCACGGCGATCAGCCGCTGGGCGAGCAAGGGGGTCATGGCTTACGCTTACGCTTCCTCGTCGCCCGCAGCGCGGCTGGCGGCGATCGCGGCGCTTTCCTTCCGCAGCGGCCGGGAGACGGGGCAGACCGTCTGCAGATAGCCGTTCAGCGTGTTGGCGAGGCTCTCCGCCACCAGCGAATAATGGACGAACTGGCCCTTCTTGGTCCGCTCGACGAGGCCGGCATTCTCCAGAATGTTGAGATGCTGGGACACGGCCGACTTGGTGATCTCGAACCGCGCGGCAATCTCGCCTGCGGTCAGATCGGTCTCGGACAGATAGGCCAGCATCCGGCGCCGGATGGTGGAGGAGAGGGCTTCGAACACGCGCTGCATGGGTGAGCAGTTAAGCGGTCGCTTCATTGCTTGCAACGCGCGCGCTATATAATTAAGCGATTACTTAATTTCTGAATAGGTGATTCGATGGCCGTTGACGAACGAGGGTCGGAGGTGGATGCCCCTCCTGTCATTGATCCGGGCTTCGAGAATGTCGGCTGCGCCCTTCTTCATGCGAGTGCCGCCGCTACCTTGGTAATCACGCTGATCGCCGGGTTCGGATTTCCCTTCCTGATGTTCATCGTGTTCCCGTTCGCGCTCCTCGCGGCACTATTGCTGGGCTTCGCGATCGGCATGCCGCTGTTCACGCTGGCGGCGAAACTTCGGATCGCTGGCCCAGTGTCGGCCGGGCTCGGCGGCTTTTTTGTCGGCGGCATGCTGCCCATCATTTCCATCCTTGCTGGCAGCGGCGAGGCCTGGGTGGGAGTTTTACAGATGGGCGGCGCAGGCGTGGTTGGCGGGCTTGTGTTCTGGTTTCAGCTGTTCCCGCGAAGCAACCCGTGGCGTTGATGCGCAGTTCATCGCATACCCGGCTCGATCCGCACGCCGTCAATTCACTGATCCCGGACGGAGCTGATCCGGTAGCGGGGCGGGTGCGCTGGGATCCGGTTCATTCGCTCTGGAATGGCGCAATGCTGGCGGCGTCGCTCGTACTAGGGCCGCTATTCTTCTCCTGGTCGGCCTTCGCGGTCTTTTTGCTGACCACCGGCGCCGGGCTGCTGCTCGGTCATTCGGTCGGCTTTCATCGCCGGCTGATCCACGGCAGCTTCCAATGTCCGCTCTGGCTGGAGCGCATCCTCGTCTGGTTCGGCACGAGCGTGGGGATGAGCGGACCGTTCTGGATGATCCGTACCCACGATCTGCGCGACTGGGCGCAAAGGCAGCCGACGTGCCACGATTATCTCGCGCACCGGGCGCCGATGCCGGTCGACGCCTGGTGGCAGATCCACTGCCGCCTGGAACTGGAGAGTCCGCCGCGCTTCGAACTGGGCCGCATCGGCCGCGACCCCTTTTACCGCTTTCTCGAACGGACCTGGATGGCGCAGCAAATCCCGATCGCCGCGATCCTCTATCTGGCCGGCGGCTGGAGCTTCGTGGTCTGGGGCGTCTGCGCGCGGGTGTCCGCATCGGTGACGGGCCACTGGTTCATCGGCCACCTCGCCCACCGGCGCGGCCCGCAAAGCTGGCTGGTGGAGGGCGCGGGCGTGCAGGCGCATGACGTGCCCTGGGCAGCGATCCCGACGATGGGGGAAGCATGGCACAACAATCACCACGCCTTTCCCGGCTCAGCGCGGATCGGGCTTTATCCGGGGCAATCGGATTGGGGCTTCGGCTTCGTCCGGCTGCTGGAGCGGCTCGGCCTCGCCTGGGACATTCAGACCCCCGACACGTTGCGGCAGACGCGGCGACTAATCGCGGTCGGCCGGCCCGGAGGCGAGGCGCCCGGGTCCTTTAGTCCCCGTCGCGCCGGGCCGGGAGCTGGCCGCCGCCCTGGTGGATGACGAGGCCGGTGACGCGGCCGTCCGCGACGTCGAAGGCGATCCTCGCGCCCACCTCTTCCACCCGGAACTCGCGTTCGGAAATCGCGCGCAGCGGCAAAGCGGGCTGACCGTCGAGCTGGACGGTGAGGCCGCCCGCCTCTGCCATGGCGATGGTCACGACCGGGCCGCCGGTGAGGTAGCGGCCGACATAGGTGCGCAGCAGCGTCTCCGCGACCGCCACGGTTGGCGCTTCCGGCGGGATCGGGCCGGTGCGGGGCGAGCGGACAGCCTCGTTCTGGCCGTTCGAATGCATGTGCATCACATGAGTGCCGTCCGCCCCGCGCTCGATGCGGAACCAGGTAAGGCTGCCGGGGCCGTAGAAGTAGCGGTCGCCACCGGCCGGGAAGACCTCCAGTTCGCGGCCGCCATCACGGCTGGTGTAGAGCTTGCCGTCGCGCGCGTAGAAGCGGCGCGCCTCGTTGTCGCTGATCCGGTAGACACCGAACAGTGGCTCGACCGCCGCCATATCGAGCGCGGCGCGGGTGAAGATCGGATAGGGATCGCCCAGCGCCAGCGCGGCGATCCGGCGCAACAATGTCGGCGGATCGACGGCCGGATTTTCGACATTGGCGAAGACCGCGATGAACATGTCTTCCGCCGGCAGATAGAGGCTGTCGGTGGCGAAGCCGTTGATATTGCCGCCATGGCCGATCCCGGCCCTGCCCCGCGCATCCGCGTTCGTCAGGCCCATGCCATAAGGGCTTTCGCTGCCGTCCGGCAGCGGCGTGCGGGTGATCATCTCCCGATAAAGCGCTGGCGTCACGACCCGTCCGTGGTGCAGCGCACGCGCCCACTTCGCCAGATCCTCGACCGAGCCGACCAGCCCGCCCGCCGCGTGCGGGACGCTCATATGGATCGCCATCGCGGCCTCCGGGCCGTTGTCGCCGATGCCATAGCCGCGCACCATTGCCGCGCTGGCCGCCACATCCTCGCCATAGGCGATCGTCGTCAGCCCGAGCGGGCGTGAAATCCGCTCGCTTATGGCCTCATGCCAGGCCTTGCCCGTCACCTGCTCGATGATCGCGCCGAGCAGCAGATAGCCGCTATTGTTGTAGGCGAACGCCTCGCCCGGCCGGGTGGGCGACGGCAGATCGCGGAACGCGGCGATCATCTGGGCCGTGCTGTGCGGGCGGTTCATGTTCGGCTCCATCCAGCCCGGGATGCCGGTGTAGGACTGGATGCCCGACAGGTGACGCAGCAACTGGCGGACGGTCGCACCGCCCCCGGGCTGAGGATAATCCGGAAAGAAGCGGGTCAACGGATCGTCGAGCGAGATGCGCCCCTCGCCGACCAGTTGCAGGATCACGGCAGCGGTGAATTGCTTGGTGATCGAGCCGAGCCGGAACACGCTGGACGGCGCGAGCGGCCGGTTCGCGGCGATATCGGCCATGCCGCGCCCGGCGGCGTAAACCGTCTGCCCGCCGCGAGTGACGATCACCGCCACGCCCGGTCCGTCTGCCGGATAGGCTTCCGCCAGCACCGCGTCCGCCTGGACCCGGAAATCCGCGGGCTGGGCAATGGCGGCCTGCGGCGCGGCGACGATGAAGGCGGCGGCGGCAGCCGCGCCGACCCGGCTCATGACATGCATCAGATTCTCCCCCATCTGTATTAGTCAGATAATACAGTTGACTTGAAGCGGCGGTCAAGCGGTCATTCGGCCGAGTAAGCGTAGCGATCCTCGCTGAGCGTCTCGGCAAGCCCGCCGCCGCGCCGGACAACGCGGACCTGCCGGTGATCGTTACCGTCGCTCCGCTGGATATCGATCTCCGCCGCCTCACGCTGACCGAGCGCATGAATTTCCGCGTGCAGAGTCAGGTCGCGGACGGCCACGCGCAGGCGAACCGGGACGTCGAGCGGATTGGCGAGGCGCAGATCCTTCCAGGGCCAGACCACGGTGGCGTCGAGGCCGAGCGGGGTGAATCGCTCCTGCTCGGCATACAGGTCCTTGGAATGGGGATGACGCTCGACCGGATTGAGTCCGGCGCGGATGCCCGCTTCATAGACGATGCCGCTGAGCTGACACAGGCCGCCGCCAATATCGCCCCCGGCCACGCCGCCGCGGATCGAGCGGCCGAGCGCGAAACCGGCCCTGGCGCTAGGCTTCCCGACCAGCCGCCAGAAGGACAAAGTTTCACCGGGCGCGACCACGACGCCGTCGAGCCGGGAAGCGCCAAGCGTCAGATTTGCCAGCTTGCCCGCGAGAAAGGGCGACGGCTTGATCTCCTGCACGATCGAGACAACCGGATGCGGGAAATCAGCGCCCCGTCCACGCGCGAAGCGGGGCCGTGCGCGCAGATCGCGAAGCTGCCGGCGCGCTCCGGCCACGGAGGCGCGCAGGCCATAAGGCAAAGCACGGCGGATCGCGGCGCGCAGACCCATCTTACCCGGTCCGCGCGGCGGGCTCAGCCCGCTTTCGCGACCTGTTTGTCGGCCAGAAGTTGTTGAAGTTCGCCCGCTTCGAACATTTCCATCATGATGTCGCTGCCGCCGACGAATTCGCCCTTCACGTAGAGTTGGGGAATGGTCGGCCAGTCAGAATATTCCTTGATGCCGTTGCGGATCTCGGGGTCCTGCAGCACATCCACCGTCTCGAAGCCGACATTGAGATGATCGAGGATCGCCACCGCGCGGCTGGAGAAGCCGCATTGCGGGAACAGGGCCGTCCCTTTCATGAACAGGACGACGTCGTTCGCGTTCACGATCTCGTCGATGCGGGCCTTGGCGTCGGTCATTTCGTCTGTCCTCAATCCGGCACTGCGGTGGAAAGCTGGAGCGCGTGCAGCACGCCGCCCATGCGCCCGCCGAGCGCCTCGTAAACCATCTGGTGCTGCTTCACGCGGGGCATGCCGCGAAAGACTTCGGCCACCACGCGGGCGGCATAATGATCGCCGTCGCCGCGCAGATCGGTAATTTCGACCTGCGCATCCGGGATCGCGGCCCGGATCATCGTCTCGATCTCGTCGGCGGCCATCGGCATCGCGTCAGCCCATCGATTCGATCAGCTGGCGGCGCGCCTCCACCGACTTCAGATCGACCTGGGCGCGGATCGCGGCCTCGTCGATCTCGATCCCGGCCGAAGTGAGGTCGCCGAGCAATTTGCGGATCACATCCTCGTCGCCCGCTTCCTCGAAATCGGCGCGGATCACGTCGCGCGCATAGGCTTCGGCCTCGACCGGGCTCAGCCCCATCAGCTCCGCCGCCCAGGCGCCGAGCAATTTGTTGCGGCGGGCAGTGATCTTGAACTGCATTTCCTGGTCACGGGCGAATTGCGTCTCGAAAGCGCGTTCGCGATCGTCGAAAGTGGTCATTCCGGCTCCTCGGCTTCTTCCCATCGCAGATAGGCGGCGCGCCGTGGCTTCGCAACGCCGCGTCTCAACCGAATCAAATCGCGCTTGCATGCCGCATGAATCCTGCCAAGCGTCCGCCGCCCTTTGGAGATACCCCTATCATGTTGAAAACCGGACTTTCCGCTCTTCTGGTTCTGACCGCTTCAGCCGCTGTCGCACAGCCCGCGCAGACGCCGCCGGCCGCCGGCGCCCCGGCCCAGCAGCAGCAAATCGTCCCGCCGCCCGCTTTCATGCAGACCGCCGAGGCTTTCGGTCAGTGCGTCGAAGGCGCGATTGAGCAGGTCCCGGCGTCGGCGACGCCGGAAGCAGGCGCGGCGCAGGCGCTCGCCGGCTGCGCGACGCAGAAGGCCGCGATGGAGACGCAGTTCGAGGCGTGGGTCGCCAGCGACAGCTTCCCCGCCGCCGGCCGCGACATGGCGCGCCAGCAATTCCGCACGCAGGTTGGCGGGGCGGAAGCGCAGATCGCCAATGCGATTCGCCAGCAGCGCGCCGCCCCGGCCGCTCCGGCCACGCCCTCCAACTAAGCCGGGCGAGCGGGGTGCCACAGCGCCCCGCTCGACAGCCTCGCCGCCGCGTGGCACCCAGAGCGCTCACCGAGGGGGAGTGCTCATGATCCTGGCCATGTTCGCGGCTGCGATTTTGCTTCAGCCGGCAGAGGAAACGCCGCCGCCGGAGGTGGAGCAGGCCGGCCAGGCCTGGGCCGATTGCATCGGCGCGGGTGTCGATGCCGCCCCGGCGCGCGGATCGGAACGCGCCGCCGCGCGCGCGATCCTGACGAATTGCCGTACCCTGCAGAACCGCATGGTGGCGGCCTATGGCAGCTGGGTGAACGCATCGTCGCTGTCCGACGCCGACAAACGGAGCGCGATTGCCGCCACACAGCGCACCATCGACGGCATGGAAGCGCAGATTACGGCGGCGATCCGCGCCAGTCGCGCGGACTGACGCCGGGTTATTTCGGCTCTGATCCACTAACGTGGAAGCGGCACCGGCCCACGCCCCCACCCGGCCTCCCATCTAGGGTACGCTGTCTGGGTGGCCGGGTGGGGGCGTGGGCCGGTGCCGCACGGATTCAGCATAGCTGAATCCGAATTCTGACCCTCAGTCCATCGTCACCACGAGTTTGCCGACCGCCTTGCGCGCGGCCATGTGCGCAATCGCCTCGCCGCCTTCAGCGAGCGGCCAAAGGCGGGTGACCTTCGGCGCGATCTTGCCTTCTTCCCAGAGGCGGAAGAGCGTCTGCAGGTGCGCCGCATTCGCCTTCGGGTCGCGCGCCGCGAAGGCGCCCCAGAAGACGCCGCGCACGTCGCAGCTCTTCAGCAAGGTGAGGTTGAGCGGCAGCTTCGGGATGCCGGCCGGGAAGCCGATCACCAGATAGCGCCCCTCCCAGGCGATCGAGCGCAAGGCCGGTTCGCAATAGTCGCCGCCGACCGGATCGTAGATGACGTCCGCGCCATTGGCGCCGACCGCCGCCTTGAACTGGTCGGCCAGCGCCTTCGACGCCGCCTTGTCGAACGGGCCTTGTGGATAGACGATCGCCTCGTCCGCGCCCGCGTCGCGCGCCGCCTGTGCTTTCTCCTCCGACGAAGCGGCGGCGATCACCCGCGCGCCATAGGCCTTGCCGAGTTCGACCGCCGCCAGCCCGACGCCGCCCGCCGCGCCGAGCACCAGCAAGGTCTCGCCCGCCTTGAGCTGCCCGCGATCGAACAGAGCGTGGATCGTGGTGCCGTAGGTCAGGATCAGTGCCGAGCCATCCGCGAAGCTGCGCCCCTCGGGCAGCGGGATCGCCTGCGCGGCGCTCACCACCACCTTCTCGACGAGGCCGCCATGGCCGATCATCGCGATCAGCCGGTCGCCGGGCGACCAGCCGGTAACGCCCTCCCCGACCGCCTCGACCACGCCCGCCACCTCGCCGCCCGGCGCGAACGGGCGCGGCGGCTTGAACTGATATTTGTCCTCGATGATCAGGACGTCGGGATAGTTGATCGCGCAGGCCTTCACCGCGACCAGCAACTGGCCCGGGCCGGCGACGGGATCCGGCAGGTCGCTCAGCCGGAGCGTCTCGGGGCCACCAGGCGCGGTCGACAGCAGAGCCTTCATCGCGCGGCCTGCGGAAAAGCGGGGAGCTTCGCCACGTCCGCCGGCTCGTGCTGGATGATCACCCGCGCGCCGAGATTACGGGCGATACGGTCGAAGCGGTCCATGCTGGCGAGCGTATCGGCGCGATTGTGATTGAAGGGCGGGACGCCGCGATTCGCGACCTGCTCGGTGAAATGGTACATGTCGCCGCTCAGCAGCACCGGGCCGGAGGCGAGCCGGACGAGCAGGGCGTAGTGGCCCGGCGTATGGCCGGGCAGTTTGATCATCGTCACACGCCCGTCGCCGAACACGTCATGGTCGGCAGTCAGTTCGGTCTTCTCGCCTTCGCCGACCAGCCAATGCCCCAGCGCCGCGGCGGAATCGGCGTCGGCGGGCGGGGTGGACAGCAGCGCGCCGACATCGCCCCGGCCGATCAGCAATGTCGCGCCCGGGAAGCGCGGCGCCTGGCCGACATGGTCGAAATGGTAATGGCTGATGCCGAGATATTCGATCTGCTCAGGGCGGACATTGAGCTGGCGGAGCTGATCGACGACGCTGCGCTGCATCCGCATCGTCCCGATCGGCAGGGTCATCGGATTGCCGACCAGAGCGTCGGGCAGGCCCGCGTCCCAGAGCAGATAGCGGTCGCCATGTTTGATCAGATAGCAGCTGGCGACGACATCCTTCGGCCCCGCAGGATAATCGAAGGCATCGTTGAAGAAGGCGCCGTACTGGGCGACCGTCAGCGCCCCGCAATCGAGCCGCCAGAGCGAGAGTTCGGCTTGCCCGGCGGGCGCGGTGACGGGCGCAGGTTGCGCCGAGGCGGGGCCGGCGGCTGCCAGACTCGCCAACGCGGCCAACAGGAAACTCTTCATCTCGCTCACCCCTTTTCGCGCGATCGTTCGCGCCGTTGATAAGGGGGTTGAGGCCGGTGGGGCAACGGGCTTGCGCCGCCCGCGCCGCTTCAGGCCGCGACGAGCGCCTCTTCATAATGCGCCGTCGTCTTGGCGCGGACTTCCTCCGCCGTCACGCCCGGCGCCAGTTCGATCAGGCGGAACGGGCTGTCATGATCGACGCGGTGGAACACGCAAAGATCGGTGATGATCATATCGACCACATTCTTGCCGGTCAGCGGCAGGGTGCAGGCCGGGATAAACTTCGGGTCGCCGGCCTTGGAATTATGCTCCATCACCACGATGATCTTCTTCACGCCGGCGACCAGATCCATCGCGCCGCCCATGCCCTTGATCATCTTGCCGGGGATCATCCAGTTGGCGATGTCGCCATTCTCCGCAATCTCCATCGCGCCCAGCACGGTCAGATCGATATGACCGCCGCGGATCATCGCGAAGCTGTCCGAGCTGCTGAAATAGCTGGTCGAGGCCAGTTCGCTGATCGTCTGTTTGCCGGCGTTGATCAGGTCCGGATCGACCTCGTCATCGTACGGGAAAGGGCCGATGCCCAGCATGCCATTCTCGCTCTGCAGCGTCACCGTCATCCCCGCCGGAATATTGTTCGCGACGAGCGTCGGGATGCCGATGCCGAGATTGACATAATAGCCGTCGCGCAATTCCTGCGCGGCGCGGGCGGCGATCTGGTTACGATCCCAGGGCATTGTTCGCTCCTTCTCCTCCCCTCCCTGCAAGGGAGGGGCCGGGGGTGGGTAGCGGCGTCGGGGCTCGATGCCCCGGCGGCGCTTTGAAACATCGGGGCGGAAAGATGCTCGCTTCGCTCGCACCCACCCCTCGATCCCCTCCCTTGCAGGGAGGGGAGGCAATCACGCCGCCTCCCGCTGCCTCGTCGTGCGGAATTCGATCTTCTTGTCGTAGGGCGCGCCGACGATCATGCGCTTGGCGTAGATGCTCGGCAGATGGATCGCGTCGGGATCCATGCTGCCGGTCGGGACGATTTCCTCGACCTCTACCACGCAGATCTTCGCGGCGGTGGCCATTGGCTGGTTGAAATTGCGCGCGGTCTTGCGGAACTGGAGATTGCCGCTTTCGTCCGCGCGCCAGGCCTTCACGATGGCGAGATCGGCGAAGATGCCGCGCTCCAGGATATAATCCTGGCCATCGAAATTCTTCACTTCCTTGCCCTCGGCAACCTTCGTGCCGACGCCGGTCTTGGTGTAGAAGCCGGGAATGCCCGCCCCGCCCGCGCGACAGCGTTCGGCCAGCGTTCCCTGCGGGCAGAATTCCACCTCCAGCTCGCCGGCCAGATATTGCCGCTCGAACTCCTTATTCTCCCCCACATAGGAAGAGATCATCTTCTTCACCTGGCGGGTGCGGAGCAATTTGCCGAGGCCTTCATTGTCGATGCCGGCATTGTTGGAAGCGATGGTGAGATCCTTCACCCCGCTCGCCTGGATCGCGTCGATCAGCCGCTCCGGAATGCCGCACAGGCCGAAGCCGCCCGCGCAGATCGTCATGCCGTCGAACAGCAGGCCGTCGAGCGCCGCCGCCGCATCGGGATAGAGTTTTTGCATGTCCGCTCCTGATCGCTTTGCGGGCGCGATAGCCCCGCCGCGAACGGGGGGTCAAGCGGAGCGGGGCCGCAGGATTTGCCTGCCCGGCCGTCCCGCGGCGGGGCGGTCGGGATTGTGCGGTTGCGGGAATCCGCAGGTTGGGAAAGAAAGGCCGCGAGGTTCATCCTCAAAGCGACCAACCTGCCGCTCCGGACCCCAAAAGGCCCGGAGCGTTTTTTGTTCGGGCGCCGCGATCAGCAGCGGATGAAGTCGATCCCGCGGCCATTCGGGTTCGTCAGGCGCAAGGTGCGGCCATTGTCGCGAAGCTCGAACCCGCCCGTCTGGCCACGACCATTTTCGATCAGTTCCAGCCGGCCGGGCGCCGGAACCCGCCAGGTCGGCGAGCCACCACGGCCATCGGGAATGTTCACCCGCCCGTCGGCGAAGAATTCCATGGTTTCGGCGCAGCTGTTCAGCCGGCCCCAGCGGCCGACCAGGGGGCCGCTGAGTTCGGGCGCGCCGGGAATGGGTGCGCTGGCATCGACAGGCACCGGCGCCGGAGCGACGCGATTGGCGCTTTCGGCGGAGACGATGCCCCCATCGGGAGCACTGGCCGGTGCAGGTGCCGGTGTTGCCACGGCGCCATTGGCCTGCGTCTGGCTGTTGTTCGCGCCCGCGCCGCAGCCGGCGAGCAGCAGGGCGCCGAAGCCGATCGTTGCGATTCTCATGCCGGTCTCCCTCCCGAAAGGAGGAAGTCTAGGGGCTGGCGCGCCACCCGCAAGCGCGAAGACGCGACAGGATCAGCCGCGCAGCTTGGCGAAGACGCCCTGCAGCTGCATCGCATTGCCCATGTCGCCTTCGACCTTGAGCTTGCCCTGCATGAAGGCGGTCATGCCGTCGAGCTGGCCATCGGCCAGCGCCTGCCAGTCGTCCCACGAAATCTTGATCGTGGTGTCGGCATCGCCATCCTCTTCGGAGGCCGAGCCGGCCACGCCGTCGAGCAAAACCACGCCTTCGGCGCCGTAATCGATCTTGACCTTCTTGCCGGGCAGCCAAGCCTGCTTCTCGTTCAGCGCCGCAACCATCTCGCTCTTGGTCATGTCTCTCTCCTTATCTGTTTATCCCCGCCTGACTTTACGCAAACGTCAAGTCAAGGGCTGACATTGGTGTCAGTAGACAGCGGGTGGAAATCCCGCCGTGAGCCGATTAGGCGATGGCCATGACAAAACGCACCGGTGGCCGCATCCTCGTCGACAATCTCGTGGCGCAGGGCTGCGACCGCATCTTCACCGTGCCGGGAGAAAGCTTCCTCGCCGTGCTGGACGCGCTGCACGATACGCCCGCGATCGACCTGGTCGTGTGCCGGCAGGAAGGCGGCGTGTCCTACATGGCGGATGCGGACGCGCGGCTGACCGGAAGGCCGGGCGCGGCCTTCGTCACGCGCGGGCCGGGCGCGACCAATGCCTGTGTCGGCGTCCATGTCGCACGGCAGGATTCGACGCCGATGCTGCTGTTCATCGGCGACGTCGCGCGCGGCGACCGCGACCGCGAAGGCTTTCAGGAAGTCGATTTCCACACGATGTTCGCGCCGCTGGCCAAGCTGGTGCTGCGGATCGAGGATGCGCGGCGCATTCCGGAATATGTCGCGCGGGCGTGGAACACGGCGGTGTCGGGGCGGCCCGGGCCTGTGGTGATCGTGCTGCCGGAGGACATGCTGACCGACGAGGTCGAGGCAGTGGACCGGCCGAAGGTGCCGTGCATCGCCCAGAGCGCCGATCCGATGGCGGTCGATGCGATGATGGCATTGCTGAAGGATGCCGCGGCGCCGGTCGCCATCGTCGGCGGCGCGGGCTGGTGCGCGGGCACGGTCGCGGCGTTCAGCGAATGGGCCGAGCGGATCGGCATTCCCGTCGCGGGCGCGTTCCGGCGGCAGGATTCGATCGCGAACGACAGCCCGGTCTGGGCGGGCAATCTCGGCTACGGCCCGAACCCGAAGCTGGTGCAGCGGGTGAAGGATGCGGACCTGATCATCGCCGTCGGCGCGCGGCTCGGCGAGGCGACGACGGACGGCTACACCCTGATTCCGCTCGATCATCCGGAGCAGACGCTCGTCCACATCCATCCCGATCCGTCCGAACTTGGCCGGGTGTACAAGACCGACCTCGCCATCTGCGCCGACATGCGCGAATTCGCCGAATTGTGCGCGGCGTGGGAGGATGAGGTCATCCATTTCGATGCGGGCGCGGTAGCGCATGCGGAATGGCTCGACTGGTCCACGCCGAAGCCGCGCGATGGTGTGACGCTCGACATGGGGCAGGTGCTGCTGGCGCTGCGCGACACCCTCCCCGCCGACACGATCGTGTGCAACGGCGCGGGCAATTTCTCCGCCTGGGTGCACCGTTTCTGGCGCTATGCCGCCGCGCCGAGCCAGCTCGCGCCGACCAACGGCTCGATGGGCTACGGCACCCCCGCCGCCGTCGCTGCCGCTTTGCGCGCGCCGCGTCGGCAGGTGCTCGCTGTCGCGGGCGACGGCGATTTCCTGATGAACGGGCAGGAACTCGCCACCGCCGTCGCGCATGGTGCGAACATGCTCGTCGTGGTGGTCGACAATAGCGCCTACGGCACGATCCGCATGCACCAGGAGCGCGAATATCCCGCGCGGGTGAGCGGCACCAACCTCGCCAATCCCGATTTCGCCGCCCTCGCCCGCGCCTATGGCGCCTGGAGCGCGACGGTCGAGCGGACGGAGGATTTCGCGGGCGCGCTGGCGGAGGCGCAGCGGCAGAAGGGCGTGCGGCTGCTGCACCTGAAGACCGACGTGGAGCAGATCACCCCGGCGACCACGATCAGCGCGTTGAGGGCGAGGTAGCCTGATGAAGCCGCAAAATGCCTATGAAGCCTTGATGGAAGATGTCTACGTCGGGCTGGGTTATTGTGGCTGCATCAAACGTGATCGGCCCATGCACGACGATTTTCTGATCCCGCCCTACGGACCCGTTACGGCAGACCAATTTGCCGAATGGGTCATCCTCGCCGACAATATGAATCCGAACACGGACGGTCACAAAACCGAGATCCGCCAAGCGTTTGTGAAGCACATGGGCGGAGAGGTCGTCGATGCGGCCTTGCTCCGCTGGGAAATATCTCCGTCGACCCAAGCCGGACCAGACGCGAAGCTTCGCGGGAGCCTGCCGGACCTCGACTGATCTATCCCGCCTTGCGGTCAAGCGACTCCAAACGCCTCGCGAACCGCCGCAATATCTCCGCTCGGCGATTATGCTCGCCGCCGGTCCAGTCGTCGGCCAGTTCGTAGCCGGCGCGGTCGGACAGGCGCTGGGCCAGTTCGCTCCGCGTGGCGCCGGGGAGCGTACTCATTTCCTTGACCAGCGCGTCGATGGCGCTTTCCCACGCTTCGAGCGAAGGCGCCGCCGGTGCATCCACGGCCGGGGCGGCGGCAAGCGTCTGCGCCCGTTCGACAGCGCAACGCTTCAGCTGCGCGGGGCGGCAGCGTTCCCACTGGATGGCGAGCGCGGCGCTGACCCACAGGCCGAAATAGCCCGCCCAGATCATCGCCCAGCGCAGGTCGCGGTTCAGATCGCGGACCTCGCCATATTGCAGAAGATCGGTGACCATCCGGGCCGCGAGCACGAAGATCGAGGCGGGCAGGATGGTCGCCAGGATCGCGGCGACGCGCGCCGCCTCCATCCGTTCCGCCGCGCGCCGGGTCCAGCCCAGCACCAGGGCAAAGCAGAGCGCCCCGACGCCCGTCGCGATCAGCCGCGTCCCGTTGAACAGGCCGGGCGCCGTGGGGATCAGGCTCGCGATCGAACTGGTGAGGCAATAGCTGAACAGCCAGAAGGCCAGCGCCCAGCGCAGAATCGAGAAATGCCGGGAAGGCTCGGTATAGGCTGCGGCGGGGGTCGACAGGTTCATGCGGGCATCCACTCGTTATCGAGGCGTCCTACCTCGCTAACGCACCTCGCGCCACCCTCGATCCGACCGGGATCAAAGCCCGAACAGGCCGCTCCCTGCCAGATTCTTCCCGACCAGGGCCATCTTGCCCGCGTCGCCTTCCGCTTTCGCCTCGGCATAATTGCCGGCCATTTCCGCCTGCTGTTCCAGCATACCGGTTTTGAACGGGGTCGCCCCCTGCTCATATTCGTACATGCGCCAGGCCTGGCCGCGGACGCGGGCGAACTGGATGCCATAGCGGGCGAGGAACCAAAGCGTGCCGAGCCGGTCATATTGCCAGACATGCGTCAGTTCATGGATGAAGAGACCCTTCGCTGCGGCCTTGCCGGTGGAGAAATCGGGGAGAAACCGCTCCGGGCTGAAATGGATCGTGCGCCGCAGCGTGATCGCGGTGTTGCCGTTTTTGAACGCTGCCTTCGCGACCGGATTGCCCGCCGCGCCGTCGACGAAGCGGATTTTGGCATAAGCGAGCCGATCCCCGAACGCTTCGCGAGCGAGCGTGATTTCGCCTTCGGTCAGATGGCGTATCGTCATTTCGCCCCCACCCTTTCGGGTCAGCCCGCCGCTTCGGCCGCCTGTGCGCTCTGGATCAGCGCATCCGCGAGTACGCGGGCGTGGGCGGGCAACATGCGCAGCTGGAGCACCGACGCTTCCCCCGCGTTCATCGCCTCTTCGGTCTCGAAATATTCCAGCCTCAGCAGCGACAGCGGCCCCGCACTGCCCGTTTCATAGCCGCCGAGCGTGAGCAGTTCGATATGGCCGCCTTCTTCCAGTTTCCAGTCCAGCAATTCGGCCATCGGGTCGTCTCCATCGGATCAAGCGACCGTCTCTAGCCGATGGTCCGGCGGAGTCGATATGGCTCGGCCGCCGCCCGGCCCGCGTCGCGCACGAACCGGACGGCGGCCGGAAGCATGGTCAGAGGCTGTTGATCGCGCCCTTGACCGCGCCCTTCAGCTGCTGGCCCTTGCCTTTCAACTCCTGCGCGGCGCCTTCGGCCTGGGTCTCCGGATTGGAGCTTTGCTGCTTCAGCTTGCCGGCGGCCTCGTTCAGATTGCCTTTCACCTTGTCGATCAGTTCGCCCATGACGGGATTCCTTCAAGTGGTTGATGTTGATTGGAAAACGGGCGGCGGCGAATCCCGTTCCGCAACTCGTCGCATTCGGGCATGAAGCGGGCATGGCGCACGAACGTATCGTCGATCTGTACGAACGCACCACCGCGGCCTGGGATGCGGTGCGCACCTTGCCGACGGTGGAGGAGCAGCCGCATCTGGATGCCTTCGCGGATGCGCTCGTTCCCGCCGCGGCTGTGCTCGACATCGGCTGTGGCACCGGCGTGCCGGCGCGGGGGCTGATCGCGCGCGGCTTCGCGCTGACCGGCGTCGATTCGTCGCCGGCGATGATCGACTTGTGCCGGGAGCGCTTTCCGCGGGCCGAATGGCTGGTCGCCGACATGCGGACGCTCGACCTCGACCGCCGCTTCGACGGCCTGCTCGCCTGGCACAGCTTCTTCCATCTCTCGCCGGACGACCAGCGCGCGATGTTCCCCATCTTCGCCCGCCACGCCGCGCCCGGCGGGCTGCTGATGTTCACCAGCGGCGATGATGAAGGTATCGCGATGGGCGAATGGGAGGGCGAGCCGCTCTATCACGCCAGCCTGTCCCAGGCGGAATATCGCGCCCTGCTGACGGACAATGGCTTCAATCTGCTCAGTTTCACGGGCGGAGAACCCCGCGCGCCCGGCCCGACCGTCTGGCTGGCGCGTAAGGGCTAGCGCGTGGCAAACCGGTCGACGATGCGGTGGAAGGCCGGGTCGCGCTTCCGGCGCAAAATGTCGATCGCGGTGCGGCCGTCCGCATCCGGAATGTCGCCGCGCGCGCCGTAGCGCGCCAGCATCTCGAAGTGCCGGGCCTCGCTGCCCTTCTTGAGCATCAGGTGGAGCGCCGTCTGCCCCTTGCCGTTGTGCGCGTCCGGGTCCGCGCCATGCTTCAGCAATTCCTCGGCGGGGCCAAACTTGCTCCAGGCGATGGCGCCAAGGAACGGCGTCTCGCCAGGCGTGCTGTCGTCATCCACTTTCGCACCATGCGCGATCAGCAGGCGGATGGCGGCGCGATCCTCGTTCCAGACCGCCGCGAACAGGCAATAATCAGGCGTGGAGCCGAGCTTCAGCAGATGTTCGGCCAGCGCGAGATTCTGCCCGTGCGAGACGGCATGCCAGAGCGGCGTCGCCTGCCAGCGCCCCTCGGTAAAGGCCGGGTCGCTCAGTCCCAGTCCGCGCGCCAGCAGCAGATCGGCCATGCTTATGCTGTCCGCAGCGGTCCGCCCGTCCGCCAGCGTCCGCATCGCCGCGAGGTGCAGCCAGTTGCGCCCGCGTTCGTCGCGAACATCGAGCAACTCGCGCTTTGCATCCAGCAGCGCCGCCACCTCCCCGATGCGAAAATCGCGCACCAGTTCGCGGAGGCGGGTCTTGGACATCGCCGTCAGATCAGCCCGGCCAGCGGGCTTGAGGGGTCGGCATAACGCCTTTGCCCCATCCGCCCGGCCCGGTAGGCCAGCCGCCCGCTCTCGACCGCCAGCCGCATGGCCCGCGCCATCCGGATCGGATCCTTCGCTTCGGCAATGGCAGTGTTCATCAGCACGCCGTCGCAGCCCAATTCCATCGCCACAGCCGCGTCGCTCGCCGTGCCGACGCCCGCATCGACCAACACCGGCACGCCGGCGCCTTCGACAATCAGCCGGACGGTAACGCGATTCTGGATGCCGAGGCCGGAGCCGATCGGCGCACCCAGCGGCATGATCGCCACCGCGCCGGCTTCCTCGAGCTGCTTCGCGGCGATCGGATCGTCGACGCAATAGACCATCGGCTTGAAGCCCTCGCGGACCAGCACCTCGGTCGCCTTCAGCGTTTCGCGCATGTCGGGATAGAGCGTCTTCGCCTCACCCAGCACCTCCAGCTTCACCAGCTCCCAGCCCCCCGCCTCGCGCGCCAGCCGCAGCGTGCGGATCGCGCTTTCGGCGTCGAAGCAGCCGGCGGTGTTGGGCAGATAAGTGTAGCGCTTCGGATCGATATAGTCGGTCAGCAGCGGCTGGCCCGGATCGGTCACATTCACCCGCCGCACCGCAACTGTGACGATTTCGGCCCCCGACGCCTCCACCGCGGCGGCGTTCTGCGCGAAATCCTTGTATTTTCCGGTGCCGACAATCAGCCGCGAGGTGAAGGTGCGGCCCGCGACGGTCCATGTATCTGAAGATTCAACTTGGCTCATTCGCTCTCCCAAACTCGTCATGCCGGACTTGATCCGGCATCCACCTGCCTTTCGGCGGCCGGTCAAGAAGAAGGTGGACCCCGGATCAAGTCCGGGGTGACAAGGAGAGTGGGTCAACCACCGCCGACGAAGGTGACAATCTCATAATCGTCGCCATCCTCGACCATCACCTCCGCCAGCGTCGAGCGTGGGACGATCTCCAGATTGCGCTCCACCGCCACTTTCTCCGGCGCCAGGCCCAGTTCGGCGACCAGCTCCGCGATGCTCGTCCCGCCCGCCACCCGCCGGTGCTGGCCGTTCACTGTGACCGAAAGTGTCCCGTCCGCGCTCATCTCTTCGCCTTCAATTGCCGCTGCCCCTTTTTGGCCATATAGGACCGCCCGCGATGGCGACCGCCTCCCTCATCTACGTCCTGAACGGCCCCAATCTCAACCTGCTCGGCACGCGCGAGCCGGAGATTTATGGCGCCGACTCGCTGGACGATATCGCCGCCCGCCTGACCGATCAGGCGGAGGACCTGGGCGTGGAGCTGGATTTCCGCCAGTCCAATCACGAAGGGCATTTGATCGACTGGCTGCACGAAGCGCAGGCGCAGGGGGCAAAGGCCGTACTGCTGAATGCGGGCGGCCTCAGCCACACCTCCGTCGCTCTGCACGATGCGGTGAAGGGCATCACCACGCCGGTGATCGAGGTCCATCTTTCCAATCCGCAGGCGCGCGAGGACTTCCGGCAGGTCAGCCTGACCGGCCGCGCCGCCATGGGTTCAATCTGCGGCTTCGGCGCGCTCGGCTATGCGCTGGCGCTGGACGCGGCCGCACGTCTCTGACAGGGGAATGTGAATGAGCGACGATAACGGTTCCGAGGGAGCCATGCGCGTCGACACCGACATGGTGAAGACGCTTGCCCAGTTGCTGAGCGAAAACGATCTCAGCGAAATCGAAGTCGAGGACGGCGATCGCCGGATCTCGGTGAAGCGCAAGATTCAGGCGGCAGCGGCGGCCGCGCCCGCCTTCATGGCGGCGCCCGCGCCTGCGCCCGTTGCAGCGGCGGCGCCGGCCGCGGCGGCCGCGCCCGCGGAAGGCCCGGCGGCGGGGTCCGTGCCCTCGCCGATGGTCGGCACCGTCTACCTCTCGGCCGAGCCGGGATCGAAGGCGTTCGTCAGCGTCGGCGACCGGGTTTCCGAAGGCGACACGATCGTGATCATCGAGGCGATGAAGGTGATGAACCAGATCGCCGCGCCGCGATCCGGCACCGTCACCGCCATCCTCGTCCAGAATGCCGAGCCGGTCGAATATGGCCAGCCGCTCGTGGTGATCGCCTAGATCATGCCGGACATCGGCAAGATATTGATCGCCAATCGCGGCGAGATCGCGCTGCGCATCCACCGCGCGGCGCATGAAATGGGCATCAAGACGGTCGCGGTCCATTCCACCGCCGATGCCGACGCGATGCATGTGCGCCTCGCGGACGAAGCGGTCTGCATCGGCCCGCCGAGCGCGACCGATTCGTACCTCAACATCCCAGCGATCATCTCGGCCGCCGAAATCTCGAACGCCGACGCGATCCACCCCGGCTACGGCTTCCTCAGCGAGAATGCGAATTTCGCGGAGATCGTCGAGGCGCATAACCTGATCTGGATCGGGCCGAAGCCCGAGCATATCGTCACGATGGGCGACAAGGTGGAGGCGAAGCGCACCGCCGGCGCGCTCGGCCTGCCGCTCGTTCCCGGCTCCGACGGCGCCATCGAGGATGTGGCGGAGGCGAAGCGCCTGGCCCGCGACATCGGCTATCCGGTGATCATCAAGGCGGCGTCGGGCGGCGGCGGCCGCGGCATGAAGGTGTGCGAGAGCGAGGACCAGCTCGAAACCCTGATGCAGCAGGCCGGATCGGAGGCGAAGGCCGCGTTCGGCGATGCCACCGTCTATCTCGAAAAATATCTCGGCAATCCGCGCCACATCGAATTCCAGGTGTTCGGCGACGGCAATGGCAATGGCATCCATCTGGGCGAGCGCGACTGCTCGCTGCAGCGCCGGCACCAGAAGGTGCTCGAAGAGGCCCCCTCCCCCGTCATCACGCCGGAGGAGCGCGCGCGCATGGGTGGGATCGTCGCCAAGGCGATGGCGGACATGGGCTATCGCGGCGCGGGAACGATCGAGTTCCTGTGGGAAAATGGCGAATTCTACTTCATCGAGATGAACACCCGGCTGCAGGTGGAGCATCCGATCACCGAGCAGATCACCGGCCTGGACCTCGTCCGCGAGCAGATCCGCGTCGCCGAGGGCAAGGGGCTGACGCTGCGCCAGGAAGACGTGCAATTGCGCGGCCATTCGATCGAAGTGCGCATCAATGCCGAGGACCCGCGCACCTTCGCCCCGTCGCCGGGGCGCGTCGGCCATTTCCATCAGCCGGGCGGGATGAACGTCCGCGTCGATAGCGGCCTTTACTCCGGCTATTCGATCCCGCCTTATTACGATTCGATGGTCGCCAAGCTGATCGTCACCGGCACCACCCGCGCCGGCGCGCTCCGCCGCCTCCGCCGGGCGCTGGAGGAATTCGTGATCGAGGGCGTGAAAACGACGATCCCGCTCCACCAGGCGATCATCCAGGACCCGGACTTCATCGACGGCAATTATACCATCAAATGGCTCGAGGAGTGGCTCGCCAGACAGGACGCCGCATGAAGGCGACCATCTGGCACAATCCGCGCTGCTCGAAATCGCGGGAGGCGCTGACGCTGCTGCAGGATGCGGGCGCGGATGTGGCCGTGTTCGAATATCTTAAGCAGCCGCTGTCGCCAGACGAGTTGAGGCGCATCCTGGCGAAGGCCGGGATCGCGCCGCGTCAGGTGCTGCGCGACAAGGAAACGGGCGCGGCCGCGCTGAAGGATGCGAGCGACGACCAGATCGTCGACGCGATGATGCTGGATCCGATCCTGATCGAACGGCCGCTGGTGGAGACGCAGAAAGGCGCCGTTCTCGCCCGCCCGCCCGAATTGGTGCGCACCATCCTCTAGGTCCCGCCCCGACCCCGATGGGCTGGAGCGGGACCTGAACGGCAAGCGCTCAGCCTACCGGCGTGACCGGCGGCGGCGCGGCGGCGGGCATTTCATAGCCCACTCCGGCATTCGGCCCGAGCGGGATGTCGAACGCGACCCAACCTACGGTCAGCACCAACCCGGCCAGCAGGATGCCGATCGAATAAGGCAGCATCAGCGCCACCAGACTGCCCAGCCCGAAGCTCTTCTGCCAGCGCTGGCAGAAGACCAGGATCAGCGGGAAATAGACCATCAAAGGCGTGATGATGTTCGTCGCGCCGTCGCCGACGCGATAGGCGGCGGTCGACATTTCCGGGCTGATCCCGAGCAGCATGAGCATCGGTACCAGCACCGGCGCCAGCAATGCCCATTTGGCGCTGGCGGAGCCGATCAGCAGGTTGAGCGCCGCCGACAGCACCACGATCGACGCCAGCAGCAACGGTGCGGGCAGATCGAGTTGGCGCAGGAAGTCCGCGCCGCTGACGGCACTGATCAGGCCCAGATTCGACCAGCCGAACATGGCGACGAAATGGGCCGCGGCGAAGGCGAGCACGAGGAAGTAGGACAGGTCGCTCATCGCGCCCGCCATCATCTTCACCACGTCCCGATGACTCTTCACCGTCCCGGCCGCGCTGCCATATGCCCAGCCGGTCGCCAGGAAGAGCACGAAGAAGCCGCCGACGAGCGACCGGTAGAAGGGATTGAGCTGCGCCTCCGGCGGTGCGGTCTCGTCGATCAGTGGCGTTCCCGGCCCAAGCGTCATCACCAGCCACAGGCCGATGACGGCCAAAGCGGCGAGTCCGGCACGGCGCAGGCCGCGGCGCTGCGCTTCGCCGACCTCGTCCTCGGCATTGGGCAAGGGCGCCTGTTCCTCCGGCCGGTAGACGCCGAGCCGTGGCTCGATCATCCGGTCCGTGACGTACCAGATGACCGGCAGGAAGATGAACGTCATGCCGATCAGGAAGTACCAGTTGCCGGCAATGTTCGGCGTCCAGCCCTGCACGATCAGCTCGACGGAGGATTCGGTGATGCCGAAGAGAAGGGCGTCGAGCTGGCCGGGCAGCAGATTGGCGGAAAAGCCGCCGGAGACACCCGCGAAGGTCGCCGCGATGCCGGCGATCGGATGGCGCCCCGCCGCCGCATAGAGCACCCCGGCCAGCGGGATCAGCACGACATAGGCGGCGTCAGCAGCCAGATTGCCGATCATGCCGACGAGCGCGACGATCGGAGTCAGGAGGAAGGTCGGTGCGCGACTGACGCCCTTGCGCATCGCCGAGGCGAACAGGCCGGACCGTTCGGCGACGCCCGCGCCCAGCATCACCACCAGCACATAGCCGAGCGGATGGAAGTGGGCGAAGGTCGTCGGCATTTCGACCCAGACACGCTGGATGTTGGCAGCGGACAACAGGCTCTCGGCCGCGATCACCCGCTGCGCGCCGGTGGCCTCGTCAATCTCGGTTGGATGGACAGCCGACCAGCCGAGCCACTGCGCCAGCACGCTCAGCGCGACCAGACCGGCGATCAGGTAGAAAAAGATGAAGATCGGATCGGGCAATTTGTTGCCGGCCCGTTCGATCGCGGCGAGAAATCCGCGCTTGGGAACGTCCGCTTCGTCGATGGCTGCACCCGATTCCGTCACCCGCTACTCCCGTTGCCGTTAACCCGTCGAGCCAACTGACACGGTCGGGCGGGTGCTTGTCCACCCCAAAAGCCGCTCCTCGCCTCGCCTCTTGCATGTCCGCCCGGCCTCGGCTTTTGCCGTGTCATGCCCGCCATCGATCCCGACCTCCTGCTGCGCGGCTATGCGATCGGCGTGTTCCCGATGTCGGACGGGCGCGATGCGCGCGACGTCTATTGGGTGGAACCGAAGCGGCGGGCGATCCTGCCGCTGGACGGCTTTCTGCTGTCGCGCTCGCTGCGGAAAAGTCTGCGCTCGGGCCGGTTCACAATCACCCGCGACCGCGCCTTTGCGGGCGTGGTGGCCTGCTGCGCGGAGCGCGGCGAGACCTGGATCAATCCGGCGATCGAGCTGAGCTATGCGGACCTGCACGCCCGCGGCCACGCCCATTCGGTCGAGGTCTGGCAGGACGGTGTGCTCGTCGGCGGCCTCTACGGCGTCAGGCTCGGCGGTGCCTTTTTCGGCGAGAGCATGTTCTCGACCGCAACCGATGCGTCGAAGGTCGCGCTCGCGTGGCTCGTGGCACGGCTCCGGGTCGGCGGCTTCAGCCTGCTCGACTGCCAGTTCATGACGGACCATCTGCGCAGCCTGGGCGCGGTGGAGATCAGCCAGGCGGCCTATCTGGAGCTGTTGTCCGCGGCCCTGGACGGTCTGGACGGCGCGCTCTCATTGCCGGCCGCACGGCGCGGCGCCGCGGCGGGCGGCGATGGGGTCGCGGGCGCCGGCGTTTCGACTCTCGGCCGGGCGCCGGAACGCGGCGCGGCCGGTTCGGCGCCGGATTTCGAGCTGCTGGACGCGTTGCTCGAGGCGGATGGCGTGTCGGGCGATGCCGCCGCCGAATCCGGATGGGTCATCTCGCAACTCTTGACCCAGACATCGTAAATCGGGTGCTCGACCACGTTGAGCGACGGCGATTCTTTGTAGAGCCAGCCGGAGAAGATCCGGTTCACCTGGTTCTGGCCAACGACGATATCGACCTGCACGAAAGCACCGGTCAGCTGCTCAGGCTCCCACGGTGCGGTCGTTTCGCACGAACGCAGCCGGACGATGAGGTTGCCTTCCCGCACGGCCTCGCCCGGACGCATGGTCAGATCGCGCGAGCTGCCATTGCGCTTGTTCAGCAGGCCGATGACCGCCGTCCGCTCTGCCACAGGCGTCGTGCCCTCGGGCAGATCGTCGGCGGAGGGGCGTACCGGCTCCGGATCGATCGAGATGTTGCTGGCATTGTTGGTCTCGCCCCCGCCGCATCCGGCGAGCGCCACGACGGCCAATGCCGACAGGGCCGTCTGCAGCGGTCTCACGCGGAGTCGGGCGTCCAGGCCTGATAATCGCCGCTCGCCGCCGCGCGGCGGCCACCGCGCTCCAGCGATCCGGCGGGACGATAGGCCGCATTGGTGCCGGTCAGGTTCGGCAGCGGCTCGGCCAGGAATTTGGGGGCGGGCGGCAGCGCCTCGTCCGGCACGTCGTCAATCTGCTTGTGCATCCAGGCGTACCAGTCCGGCGAGATGCGGCTCGCGTCATTCTGGCCGTTGTAGATGACGTAGCGGCGGTCGCCCTTCTTGCTCTGGTAATAGACATTACCCAGCGCATCGCGGCCCACCTCGCGGGCGCTGCCGCGAATGTGCATGCCGGCGCCGAAGGTCGCGCCTTCCCACCAGGTGAAGATCTTCTTGATGAAGCCCATAGCGGCACTGCGCCTAGCGCCGATGCGGGGCGGGTGGCAAGCGTCGAGCGGAGCGGAGACGCGTGTTCGAGGAGCCTTAGCGCCCCTCCACCTCCACCGCGAGCGGACCCTTGCGGCCGGGGGCGATGCGGGCGCGCAGGGGCTGGTCGGGGATGAGATCGGCCAGGCCGCCGCGACGGACGGTTTCCATATGGACGAAAATATCCTCGTCCTCATTCTCCTCGCGCACCAGAAAACCATAGCCGCGCAGGCGATTGAACCATTTCACCTTCACCGGTTCGAACGGCCCGGCCGACTCGAGCAGGGCCGCCGGATTGATCCGGTCGGACCTGTCGTCCTGCGCGCGGGCCAGTTCCGGCATCACCGCCTGGCTCAGGTCGATGCTCAGAATCTTGCGCGCCTGCAGCCCGCGTTCCTGGTCCGCGACCAGGCATTCGACGATCGCGCCTTCCGGCAGGCTGCGCCGGTCATGTTCCCGCAACACACTGAAATGGATCAGGATATCGCCCTGGATGTCGTCACTCACGACAAAGCCGAAGCCGCGGGTCGCGTCGAACCATTTGACCGTCCCGGTGGCACGAACGAGTCCCTCCTCGGCATCGGGCACAGCCTTGTCCCGGCCTGTCGCTTCGGCTTCAAACTGGTCGTCGTGCGACGTCATCAAGCACTCAATCCCGCACACCTCGGAAAATCCCGAGCCGATGGAGTATCACGGTTTCGACTTTTGTGAACATTCGTTCATTCCTCATCCGGAACAATCCCCGGGTCGGCGTCGATCAGCCGCCGGGCGAGGTCCATAGGATGGCCGGCGCGCAGCATCGCCGCAAAGGCCTTTTCGCGGCCCGGCCGGTCGGGAAGCTCCGCCGCGAACGGGCCGATCCGCTTTCGTTCCGCGAAGCGCAAAGCCGCTGCCCATGCGCCGTCGCGCGCTTCCTCCAGCGCCTCGGCCTTGTCCTCTTCGCCGATCCCAGCCGCGCGCAACGCCTGATCGACGCGGCGCGCGCCATAGCCGCGCCGGCCGAGCGCGCCCGCGCGCGCCGTCGCAAAGGCGGCGTCGTCGATATAGCCCAGTTCCACGAAGCGGTCCGCCAGGCCTTCCGCCTGCGGATGGCTCTCGCCTTCCCAGCCGCGCTCGCGCACTTTCCGGACGAGGTAGACGATCAGCTTCGCGCGGGTGACGGCGTAGCGCCCCACATAATGCAGCGCGAGCCGTTCCAGCCGCTCGGCATCGAGCGGTGGCGGTGGCGAAGAGCGGTTGCGATGCCCCATCGCCTTGTTTGTGCCACAGTGGAGCCTGAATATGAACGCGCCTGCCGCATTGGGCTAATTCCCGGTTCATGCCGCGACGGCCAAAGCGCGTTTCCGAGCGGTAAGATGTTGAAAGGACTAGGTCGATCGTGACCGCGACTGCTGATTCCGAAGGCCCGACGCCCACCCCGACCGACGACGGCAGTGTCCGCCGCTATGCGGATTTCGGCACGTTGGGCGAAGCGCTCGATTATGCGGCGCAGGGAAAACGCGGCCTGAATTTTCACGATGCCCGCGCGCGGTTGGAGCGCGCCTACCCCTATTCGAAGCTGCGCACCGACGCGCTCGCCGCCGCCCGCCGTCTGATCGCGCGCGGGGTGAAGCCGGGTGATCGCATCGCGCTCATTGCGGAGACAGTGCCGGAATTCACCGCTCTGTTCTTCGGCGCTGTCTATGCTGGCGCCTGGCCAGTGCCGTTGCCGCTGCCGACCAGCTTCGGCGGCGCGCAGAGCTATATCGACCAGCTGAAGGTCCAGCTGGGCAGTTCCGATCCGAAATTGCTCTTCTGGCCGCCATCGCTGGCCGTCATGGCTTCGGCCGCGGCCGAGGAGGCCGGGGTCGAAGGGCTCGACTGGGCCGCGTTCGCGGCGGAGCCCGATGTCGAGGCGAAGCTGCCGGAAATGCAGCCCGACGACATCGCCTATCTGCAATATTCGAGCGGCTCGACCCGCTTCCCGCATGGCGTGATCATCACGCATCGCCAGCTGCTCAGCAATCTGGCGGCGCACAGCCACGGCATGAAATTGGGCGATGGCGACCGCGGCGTTTCGTGGCTGCCTTTCTATCACGACATGGGCCTGGTCGGCTGTCTGCTCTCGCCGGTCGCAAACCAGATGAGCGCCGATTATCTGAAGACCGAGGATTTTGCGCGCCGTCCGCTCGCCTGGCTCGACCTGATCAGCCGCCACGACGGCACGACGATGAGCTATGCGCCGACCTTCGGCTACGACATCTGCGCGCGCCGCGTCTCCACCCAGATCGACGTCGCCGAGCGTTTCGACCTCTCCCGCTGGCGGGTTGCGGGCAATGGCGCGGACATGATCCGCCCGGATGTCATGCAGAATTTCGTCGATATTTTCGCGCCCGCCGGTTTCAACGCTAAGGCCTTCCTGCCGAGCTACGGTCTCGCGGAAGCCACCCTCGCCGTCTCGATCATGCCGCCGGGCGAGGGCATCGTCGTCGAATTGGTCGAGGAAACGCTCCTCGCGGGCGGCACCGCTGGCGAGCGCAACCGGCCGCAGCGCTACCGGGCGATCGTCAATTGCGGCAAGCCGGCACTCGGCATGGAAATCGAGATCCGCTCCGAAGCCGGCGACGCGCTGGCCGAGCGCGAGATCGGCAAGGTCTGGTGCCGGGGCACGTCGGTGATGAGCGGCTATTTCCGCGACGATGAGGCCACCGCCGCCTGCATGGCCGACGGCTGGCTGGACACGGGCGACATGGGCTACCTCAGCGACGGCTACATCTACATTGTCGGCCGCGCCAAGGACATGATCATTATCAACGGCAAGAATCACTGGCCACAGGATATCGAGTGGGCGGTGGAGCAATTGCCGGGCTTCAAGGCGGGCGACATCGCCGCTTTCTCGATCACCACGCAGGGCGGCGAAGAGACCCCGGCGGTGCTGGTCCAATGCCGCACCTCGGACCTGCAGGAGCGCGGCAAACTGAAGGAATTGATCCGCGAACGCGTCCGCGCCGTCACCGGCATCAATTGCGTGATCGAACTGATCCCGCCGCGGTCACTGCCGCGCACGAGTTCGGGGAAGCTTTCGCGGGCGAAGGCGCGGAAACTGTATCTGGAGGGCGAAATCCAGACCTACGACATCGCGGCGTAGCTAGCGCCTGGAGACGCCTCGTGCCTCCGTTGGCGCCGGGTCGCCCGGATCCGCCGAGAGACGGAACACGAAGAAAGGCGGCGGCGGCGTGTCGCTGTCGAGGCTGGCCATCGTCCGGTCCGCGGCCGGGCGGACATGGTCAAGGCCGGTTGCGATGCAAAAGCCTTCGCCATCCTCCTGCCGTTCGGCACGGTCCTCGGGAGCGCAGAGCAAGGGAAATACTTCCAGCAGATGCTCGCCGACCCTGGCGATGCCGATCATATAGGCTTCGCCATTGCCGAATTCGCCGAGATAATGGCCCGACCGGATCGGGATCAGCCGCGCCTCGATGACGCCGTGCCCAGGCGACGACATTTCGTAGGTATGATCCTCCCACTTGCTGATCGAGCCGGTCGAGCCGGCCTGGCCCGTGGCGGGATCAACCTCGCAGAAGTGAACGACATCGCCCTCCACCGGATAGGTCAGACACCGCTCGCGCTGGTCCCGCGGTAGGCGCGCGGCCAGCCGGGTCTCGATCAATTGCGTGAAGCGGGTCGCACGCGATTCCGTCACTTCATGGCCATCGCCGAGCACAGGCTGCTCGGAAACATAACAGCCGCCCAGCAGCGCGGCGGCAAAAAGCGGCCAACAACGCATGCATTGCCCCCCGGTCTGCCCGCATCGACCGCGATCGGGCAGTCGCGGGAGCATATACAGGGGCGGTGAAGCTTGATAGCCCATGGCGGTCGGCGTGGATGGGGGGTCTCGCGCTTATGCGGTCTCGCGGGGGGAAAAGGCGGCCGGTCAGGCTGTTCTTGGCATCGGCCATTTCGCTTTCGATATGGTGTGCGTCGAGTCCCGCCGCAGCGTGGGGGCTGAAAACACATGTCTGGATCGCGCGAGAGGTGATCGCCGACGTCAGCGATGACGGCGCCGTCACCATCGCCGGGCGGCGATACCGTGTCCCCTTGAACGTGCGGCGGGCCATTCAGGAACATCCGGAGCTGTTCATCGCCGGCGCGCTGGGCCCGGACGTCTATCCGGACCCGCTTGCCGGACAGACGACGACCCATCCCGGGGTCGAGAATGGCTGGCAGGCCGACGATTGGCTGCGGTGGATCAGCCGGACCGGAAGCGCCTACGATCTGGCGGCCGATTCCGATGAGGTGCGGGACGATGCCGAAGGCCTGCGGCGGGTCGCCTTCGTCTACGGGTTCAACGCCCATTTCGCCGGGGACATTTTTGCCCACAGCTATGTGAATGCCTATTCCGGCGGCACGTTCGATCTGCTCGACGGCGAACAGGATGTGGAGCGCCGGCACGCCATCCTGGAACGCTATATCGACGCGCATTTGCCGCCCCCCGCCGGGGGCGCGATTGCATCCGCCGACGGCATGCGCCCACCGGTGGCATTCATCGCGGACCGGCTGATCCTGCAGAATGATGCCGGCGGCCAATATTTGCGGCCGCCAACCCTGCATTTGTGGGCGATGGGCGAGATGTATCGCCGCACCGGCGACCTGGAATCCGGCCTGCGCGCGCTGGAAAAGCCGATCGACGATGCGATGGCAGCCTATGACCGAATTTACCGGACCTTGCAGGATCAGGTGTTCGGCGCCCGCGCCCAGGTCCATATCGCACAGGAGGGTCTGGAGAATGCGCGCAGGGCGCTGCAGCTCAAGCGCGATATCCTGGCGGCGGCCGAGCAGAAGCTGCGCGAGGCGCTGACCCTGCTGAACGCGCCCGAGGCCGTGTATCGGCAGATCGAGGACCTGACCCAGAAAATCAAGCGGCTGCGGGAAGCGATCCGGCCGGAGGAAATCGTCCTGGACAATTTCGGAGCGCAATATCGCACGCTCCAGTCGGGCCTGACCAAGGCCTATGACAAGATCACCGATTTCATCTGCACGATCGTCGATCCGTTCGACTGGTTCGGGTGCGACCGGAAGCGCAACCGCCTGATCAGGGCCCATAACCGTATCGTGCGTAACCTGGATCGCCTCTGGAGCGCCTATCAACGCGCCTATCGCACGGTGGAAGACGCAATGCCGGAAATCCGTGAGGCCGAAGAAGAATTGATCGACCTGCGCCGCCGCTTTTCCGAAGCGACCCAGGGCATGGCCACGCAGGCGCTGCAACGCGCCGTAGACGTGGCCAATGCGGCAATCGATGCGCAGGAGTCCGTCGTCGCCTTTGCCGACAGGAGGCTCGCCGACCTTGGCCGGGCGCTCGAACGGGCCGAGGCCGAATTCGCGCCGGTCAGCGACATCATGGACCAGGCGCGGGAAGCGCTGAACATTTTCGGCACGATCCGCGCGCTGGTCAGCAATTGGCGCAACGACATGCGCATCGCCGCACGCCACTATGTCGAGGCGAGCTGGCGCGCCGGCTTCCTGATGTATCGCGGCGAGACCGGCGCGCTGTCGGAATATCTGCGCTGGTATCGCTGCTACGGCGCTGTGTTCGTGGGCGTGCCGCGCCAAGTGGGCGAGGCCGGCTGCCTGGCCGGCGACTTCGTCGTGAAGCTGCGGGACGAGTTCGACAGACTTTACGGCCGTCTGCCGGAGCCGCTGCGATGGCTGCTCAACCCGACGGGCGAGCTGAAGGACATGCTCAGGGAAAGGCTGGAGCCGCAGATCCAGGAAGCGACCACCCGCCTAGCCAATCTGATCGGCGAGCATAGTTCATTGGGCGAATTGATCATCGTTCTCGGCTATCCGGAACTGGCCACGCGCGACCGGCTGAATCGCATCTATGCCACCGATCTTGGCGGCACCGGCCTGATCCGCTTCGACGACGCCGCCAGCCTGATCGAGGCCGATTCCGGCATGAACGTCGCGGGACGGGTCGATCCCCAGCGTTTCCCGGCGCTCGCGCATAGCGTGACGCTGGCAAAGCTCGCCCTCCTTGGCGACAGCGAGTTGAACCGGCTGATCCGCGATCTTTCCAATGGCTATGTCTCGCCGCGCTACGGCGCCAGCGTTTACCGGTTCCGCGAGCCGAACCAGACGATCCTGCACGACATGGTCCGCAGCCTGGACGGCAATCATCAATGGCAGGCCTTCGGTCTGCCGCGCCCGCGCGCAGGCGGACCTGCGGAGACGCCGCGCGAGCTCCCGTTCGGGCGCAACGGCTTTGAAGACGGCAATAGGGGCTTGCGGATCTGGACCGACCCGGGCCTGCGCGAGCGCGTGTTCGCACGCCTGTTTCCTGGCGCGATCATCGGCTCGCTGGGTAATCGGCCGGAACTTCAGCGCCCGCTTTACCCCTTTCCCCATTGTCCTGAGAACCCGTTCCCCAGCGCCCAGGACGCCTCGGGAGCACTGCAATCGAGCGACCCTGGTTGTTCCGACTGAGTCTCGGACTTCGGTCAGGGCCGAAAACAACGCGGAAAGCGCTGCTTAGGCGTTTGCGGAAGCCGCCTTCTTCGCCTCGCTGAATCCCACCAGCCGGCGCGTTTCCTCGCACCACAATTTCAGCCGAACGGCGCTGAGGCTCTGCCACAGTGTCAGCCGGCTGACCTGATGCAATTCCGGCCGGGCGCGCAGCACCTTCGGCAGATTGTAAAAGGGTATGCGGCTGGAGAGGTGGTGCACATGGTGCATGCCGATATTCGCGCTGATCCAGCGCAGCGGCTGGGGCAAAGCATAGTGGGAACTGCCGTGCAGCGCCGATTGGTGGAAATTCCAATCCTCGTCGCGGTCCCACACCGCACCTTCGAACTGGTGCTGAACGTAGAACAGCCAGACGCCTGCGGTCGCGGCAACGATGAGCACCGGCAAATATAGCAAGACGAACACCATCCAGCCCAGGAACACGATCATCAATGCAATCGCGCCGCCAATGAACACATTGGTGCTCATGGTGCTGGCCCATGGCTTCCAGCCCTTGCGCATCAGGCCGAGCGGCAGGCGGAACTGGAACAGAAACAGGAAGGCCGGGCCGAAACCGAACAGAATCAGCGGGTTGCGGTACAGGCGGTAGGCCAGCCGCTTACGCAGCGGCAGGGCGCGATATTCGTTCAGCGTCAGCGTCGCGACATCGCCCATCCCGCGCTTGTCGAGATTGCCGGTGGTGGCGTGATGCAGCGCATGCGAGCGCTTGAAATAATCGTAAGGCGTGAAGGTGAAGATGCCGATCACCCGGCCCACCCAATCGTTCGCGGCACGGCTGCGGAAGAACGAGCCGTGACCGCAATCATGCTGGATCATGAAGAGCCGGACCAGCAATGCCCCGGCGGGCACACACAGCACGATCGCCGTCCAAAAGCCGATCGCGAACAGCACCCACATGCCGAACAGCAGGCCGAGGAACGGGATCGCCGTCACCGCCAGTTCGAACAGGCTCCGGCCGGTGGAGGAACGCGCGAAAGCCGCGATCTCCCGGTGCAGGGCGCGCGGGTCCATCGGCGCGGGCAAGCCGGCCGGGCTGTCTGTCGTCATCGAGGCGTGCTTATTCGGCGGCCATGACCGGCATCGACGCCGCCGCCGCTGCCGCCTTCATCCGTTCGGTCTGCTCGCGGCTCTGCTCGTGCCGCTCGGCCCGCTCGGCCATTTGCGTCCATGCCTCAGCGGAGCGCAGGCAGCGTTCGCGGACATTGGCCAGCGCCGCGGCTTGCGCCTGCGCTTCCATGGCCCGGGCCTGGGTACGAAAAAACTCCGCCTGATTGCTCATCTAATGATTTCCATGGGCGCGGGGGCCGGTGGTGCAAGCGGGAGCGCGCCGAAGGATCGGAGGTCTCTCAGCCGCCGGCATGCTCAGCTGGAAAGGAGCCGACGATGACTCGGATATAGGCCCGCGCGCGCAAAATAACCAGCATGACCGCGGCGGAGGCGGATGCGGCCGCGGATCGGCCTTAAAGGACTGCTTACCAATCGCCGTTATGGTCGCGGCCAATTCCGGCTGTTCCCATGGAGTGACGCGTGCGCATCGCCATCCTTTTCGCGCCTTTGGCCCTGACCGCGTGCGGACTCGTGCAGAGCGAGCCCGAGGTCGAATATACCGAGACCAAGGGCCGCGTCGTGACCGTCAAGGATCAGTGCGAACTCGCCTTCCCGGACGGCAAGGGCGGCTCGGTCGGGCCGTGCAACGAAATCCTGCCCCGCTCCCGCGCGCAGGAGAATCGGGCCGCGACCGTCTATCGCAAGCTGGAGGTCACCTACGCCTACACCTCTCCCGCCGATGGCCAGATCTACCAGGGCAAGAATGACGTGCAGCAGCCCTTGTCGTCGCACGTGCCCCGGCCGGGCGAAAGCGTGGATGTCGAGGCGCACCCGCAGCACGCCATGGTCAGCCGCCTGCGCTAGGTCTCCCGCAGGATCCATTGCGCTGATTCTCAACAATTATGAGCCTAACGGTTTCCTAAGTTTTGGTCCGTAATGGTCGCGTCGAGAAAACCATGAGCGACCGCAGTCTCCCCGAGATCAACTGGCGCGTGGTGTTCAACCGCGCCGCCCCGCCGGGCCTCCGGCACTGGGGACGGGTTCGTGCTGCCCAGCTGAAAGCGCTCGGCCCGGCGCTCGTGATCGCGGGCTGCGGCCTGCTCGTGAACACCCTCTTCACCGTCTATGTCCTGTGGGGCAGCGTCCCGGTCACGAAGCTGGCCGCCTGGGTGCTGGTGCTGGCGGCGGCCACCTTGTTCGTCACCTATCAGACGCGCCGCCTCGGCAAGCGGGAATTCCACGCCGTCGGCCGCAAGGCGATCGACCGGGTGGCGCTCTACAGCCTCATGTTCGGCTGCGTCTGGGTCATGCCGATCCGTTACTTCTTCGGTCAGGCCGGACCGTCGGAGCAGGTGGCCATCGGCGTCATGGCGGCGGTCATGATGGCGGGCGCAGGCTTCGTCTTCGCCTCCATCCCGGCCGCATCGGTCGGCTTCATCACGGTTACCGGCGTCACCATCACGCACATGCTGAACGCACAGGATTCGGGCGTCATCTTCCTGATCGGCCCGGTCTACATGATGGCGATGTTCGGGTTCGTCTTTGTCAACGGCCGCGCCTTCATGCAGCGCACCTGGCTGGACATCGAACTGGAGCAGAAGAGCGAGACGGTCAGCCTGCTGCTGCGCGAATATGAGGCGAGCGACGCCGACTGGCTGTGGCGCACCAATGGCGGCCTGACCTTCGAGAAGGTGTCGCAGCGCACCGCCCGCGCGCTCGGCCGCACGCCGGAGGGGCTGGCGCGCATGACCCTGCGCGAGTTGCTGACCGAAAGCCGCAAGGCCGACCAGACCACGCGCCGCGCGATCGCCGCCGCTCTGGCCTGCGTGAACCGGCGCGAGGCCTTTTCGGAGCTGCTGCTGCCGATCGAGATCAATGGCGAGGAGCGGATCATCGAGCTGTCGGCGCGGCCGCGCTCCAGCCCGCAGGGACGCTTCGTCGGCTATGAAGGCGTCGGGTCGGACGTGACGGAGGCGCGCCGCGCCGCGGCCCGCATCACCCACATGGCGCATCACGACGCGCTGACCGGGCTGCCCAACCGCCTGCACGTGCTGGAAAGCCTCGAGGCGGCGCTCGCTGAGGCACCCAAGCGCGGCGACCGGCCGGCGATCATCCTGATCGATCTGGATCGCTTCAAATCGATCAACGACACGCTCGGCCATGTCGCCGGCGACCATCTGCTGAGCGAAGTCGCGCGCTGCCTGGAAAACATCATTTCCGACGAGATGACCGCCGGCCGCCTGGGCGGTGACGAATTCGCCATCGTCGTGCCTGCGGTCGAGAGCCGCGACGAACTGGAGCAGATGTGCCTGGCGCTGATCGGCGCGCTGCACGGCCCCTTCCACTATCACGATCAGCGCCTCGTGGTCGGCGCCAGCATCGGTGTCGCGATCGGGCCGCGCGATGGCGATACGGTCGAGGAACTGGTCCGCAACGCCGATCTGGCGCTGTACAAAGCCAAGGCCGGCGCGGGGAACGAGACCTGTTTCTACGACCCCGCGATGCACGAATTGTCGGAGGAGCGCCGCCGCATCGAACTGGCGCTGCGCGACGCGCCGGAGGCCGGCCAGCTGTCGCTCAACTATCAGCCGCTGGTGAACACCCAGACTGGCCAGATCGAGAGTTTCGAGGCTCTGCTGCGCTGGAACCATCCGGAGCTGGGCCAGGTCTCGCCCGCCAAATTCATTCCGATCGCCGAGGATACCGGCATGCTCGGCAAGATCGGCGAATGGGTGTTGCGGACGGCCTGCAAGGAGGCCGCGAACTGGCCGGCCCATGTCGGCGTCGCCGTCAACGTCTCCCCGCGACAGGTACAGGATGCGGGCTTCCTGGTCACCTTGATGTCGGCGCTCACGCAGGCCGGGCTTGAGCCGCGACGGCTCGAACTGGAAGTCACCGAAAGCGTCTTCCTGGAACTGACCGGCAAGACGCAGAAAATGCTGCAGCAGATCCAGAGCCTGGGCGTGAAGCTGGCGATGGACGATTTCGGCACCGGCTATTCTTCGCTCGGCTATCTGCGCCGCGCGGAATTCGACACACTGAAGATCGACCAGAGCTTCGTGCAGGCGGTGCGCGAGGACGATCCGGAAAGTACCGCTATCGTCCGCGCCGTCGTCGCACTCGCCGGCAGCCTCGGCATGAAGACGGTCGCCGAAGGCGTGCAGACCGAAGAGCAATTGGCGATCGTGCGCGAACTCGGCTGCGACAAGATCCAGGGTTATATCTTCTCGCGGCCGGTCGCCGCCGGCACCGCGCGCGCCATGCTCGGCGCCGGCCTGACGCCTGATTCCGGCGCCGAACGCTCCGCCGCCGCGGCCTGACCCGCTTGCGAAGCGGCCGATGCGGGGCTATCTGCCCGCTCCGGCCTAGGAGTGTAGCTCAGTTTGGTTAGAGCATCGGTCTCCAAAACCGAGGGTCGTGGGTTCGAATCCCTCCACTCCTGCCAGGCCCGAGCCAGCGGCGCAGCCGCGATGGCCGCGGGCCAGGCGAACGGCCGGCCAGCGGGTCGGCTTTAGCCGAACCCGTCTGACGTCACGGATTTACTCCGTGACGGCCCGCCCGGGCCCCTTCCATCTTGCACCCATTGCGCAGCGGCGCTATCTCCCCCACTTCCGCTGACATCGGAAAGCTACAAAGACCGGCCCGCCGGTCGAGAGCGGCTGCCCGAAAGTCCGTTATGATCGCGAAGGAACAGGCAAGTGGCCCGCACGTCCCCCGGTGAATATTTCCGCCAGGTCCGCGCCGAAACCGCCAAGGTGGTGTGGCCGACCCGCAAGGAGACGATGATGACCGCCGTCATGGTGGTGATCATGACCACGCTGCTCGGCATCTTCTTCTTCGCCGTCGACAGCGCGTTCAGCGCGCTCGTCAAATTCCTGCTCAGCTTCCTCGGTTAAAGGGTCCGACCGCAGCCATGTCCCGCTGGTATATCATCCACGCTTATTCCGGTTTCGAGAACAAGGTCCGCGATTCGATCGAGGCCGAAGCCGCGCGCATGGGCCTGACGCCGCTCGTCGAGCAGGTCGAGGTTCCGACCGAAAAGGTGACTGAAGTCCGCCGCGGCAAGAAGGTGACGTCCGATCGTAAGTTCTTCCCGGGCTATGTGCTCGCGAAGCTCAACATGAATGACGACGTCTATCATTTGATCAAGAACACGCCGAAGGTCACCGGCTTCCTGGGCAGCATGGGCAAGCCGCAGGCGATCAGCGACGCCGAGGCCGCACGCATCCTGAACACCAAGGATGAAGCCGCCGCCGCCGCGCCGAAGGCCCGGATCAAGGTGGATTACGAGATTGGCGATCAGGTGAAGGTGCTCGAAGGCCCGTTCGCCAGCTTCAACGGCGTCGTCGAGGAACTCGATTTCGACCGCAGCCGCGTGAAGGTGTCGGTCTCGATCTTCGGCCGCGCCACGCCGGTCGAACTGGAATTCGAGCAGGTCGAACGAATGAAGTAAGCCGGAGCGCCCAAGCGCGGCGAGCAGGCAGCAAAGCGACTGCGAGCAGCGCGAAATGCGCACGACCGGCTGGACGCCCGCTTGCCTATTAGGCGGCGCCCAGACCCCGCCCCTTCGCGAAGTCGATCCCCAGAGTCAGGCTCTCGGCGATCCGCGCGGCCTTGTCCTGCAGGGCGGCGGCGCTCGCGGCGTCGAACAATTCGTCCGTCGTCTCCCGCCACAGGCCGAGCCATCGCTGGAACGAGGCGGCATCGATCCGGTCGGCATGCTTCACATGGGCGGGCAGCGGTCGGCCCTTGTAACGCCCGCTGGTCAGCATCACCGACGACCAGAAGGCCTGCAGCCGCTCCAGATGCTCGGGGCAGTCGTCGATCGCATCGTTGAACACCGGCCCGATCTTCGGATCCTGCCGGACGCGCGAATAAAACAGGTTCACAAGCGCCGCCAGCCGCTCCTCCGTGATGCCTTTGCACGCCTCGGTCTCGCCCATGCGACGGATATGGGGAGCGATGGCTCGCGCGTCCACGCCGCGGGACTCAGGACCCCGCGAACAGCCTTGCCCTCGCCGGATCGATCCGGACGAAGCCGCGCCCGATCGGCGGCGCTCCGCCCGCATGGCGCAGCGACGCCGTCGCGCCTTCGGCTTCCACAATGATTTCGCTGAAGCCACCGCCAAGCCGCGCCGCCGTGACCGTCACCGGCGCGCCCGCTTCCGCCAACGCCAGCGCTTCGGGCCGCAGCATCAGCCGGGCCGCGCCATCGGGCAGATCGGCGGGGAGCGAACCGAACGGCGTCTCCGCTACTCCACCCCTCACCACCGCCGGAACCACGCTGACCTGTCCCAACAGCCGCGCCGCCTCGATCGAGACCGGGCGGGCGTAGCATTCCGCCGGCGTCCCCGCCTGCAGCACCCGGCCGTCGCGCATCAGCGCCAGTGCGTCCGCCATCAGCATGGCTTCTTCCGGATCGTGGGTGACGATCAGCACCGCCGCGCGCGTCTCCGCCAATCCGTCCAGCACCTGCCGCCGTACTTCCGCGCGCAGATCGCCGTCGAGGCCGGAGAAAGGCTCGTCCAGCAGCAGCACCGCCGGGTCGCGCGCCAGCGCCCGGGCGATCGCCACGCGCTGCTGCTCGCCGCCCGACAAGGTGTGCGGCCAGGCTTTGGCGCGGTGGCTCAGCCGGAAACGTTCCAGCAGAGCCGCGACCCGCTCCGCCCGCTCGGCCCTGGCCAGATGCGCGATGCCGAAGCCGACATTCGCGGTCACGTCGAGATGCGGAAACAGGGCAAAGTCCTGAAACACCAGGCCGATGTCGCGTTGCTCCGGCGGCACATGGCCAGCTGCGCTCGACAGCAAAGCGCCCGCCATCGCGATCTCGCCCGCATCCGCGGGTTCCAGTCCGGCGATCAGCCGCAGCAAAGTGCTCTTGCCGCAGCCCGAAGGGCCGAGCAGGCAGGTGATCCGCCCCGGCGCCAGCGCCAGCGACACGTCGTCCAGCGCGACATGGCGGCTATAGCTCTTGCCCGCATGGGCGATGGTCAGGATCGGGGCGTCGCTCATCTGCTCCTCATGCCGCGCCCGGCCGCGAACGCGCAATCTTGCGGGTCAGCCAGATCACAGCCGGCAGCGCCAGCGCGATGATCAACAGGCTCGGCCAGCCCGCCTGCTCCAGCCTTTCGTCCAGCGCATAATTGCTCGCGATCACCGCGAGCGTATCGAAATTGAACGGCCGCAGGATCAGGGTCGCGGGCAATTCCTTCAAGATGTCGATGAACACCAGCAGACCGGCGGTCAGCAGCGCCCCGCGCGCGATCGGCAATTGCACGTGCCAGGCCGTCGAAACCGGCCCGCGCCCGAGGCTGCGGCTGGCCCAGATCATGTTCGGCGTCACCTTGGCGAGGCCGGCATCGACCGGCTCCAGCGCCGCCGCCATCAACCGCGCCGCGTAGGCATAAAGCAGCAGCCCGATCGCCACGGCAAAGCCCGTCGCCCCCGGCACGATCCGCCAGATCAGGGCGGCGGGCGCGAGCAGACCGATCGCCATCACCGCGCCCGGCGTCGCATAGCCCAGGCTCGCCACCCGGGCCGCCAGCGGCAGCTTGGCCGCGCCCAGCGCCAGCGCGGTCGCCAGCGCGACGGTGATCGCCGCCCCCGCCACGCTGAGGATCAGACTATGCTCCGCCGCGTCGAACAGGCGCACCCAGTCCGGCGACACATTCAGCCCGTTCCAGGCCAGCCAGAAGCAGGGAAGCAACAGGCCAAGGGTCAGCAGGAGCAGACAGAAGGTGACGGCCAGGACCGCCTTGACCCCCGTCAGCCGCGTCACCGGCAGCTCCCGCCAGCGGGCGCGATTGGCCTCATAGCCCCTGCCGCGCCGCCCGGCCCGCTCGATCCACAGCAGCAACGCCGCCGCGCCGAGCAAGGGCAAAGCGAATTGCGCCGCCGAGGCGGTCGAGCCGTAGACCGACCAGGCCCGCACCACGCCGGTGGTCAGCGTTTGCACGGACAGGAACTGGACCGCGCCATAATCGGCGAGCGTTTCCATGATCGCCAGCGCCGCGCCCGCCGCCAGCGCCGGCCGCGCCAGCGGCAGGGCCGCGCGCAGGAAGGCCCGCCGCTGCGAGCAGCCAAGCGTTCGCGCCGCCTCCAGCGCCGTCACCGACTGGTTGAGGAAAGCCGCCCGCATGGCGAGATAGACATAGGGGTAGAAAGCGCAGGACAGGACGAAGGCGGCGCCCGAAATGGTCCGCATCTCGAACGGCATGTCGAAGCCCAGCGTGCCGCGCATCCAGATGCGCAAGCCGCCCGCCACGTCGAACAGATCGCCATAGGCATAAGCCAAAGCGAAGGCCGGGGCGGCGAGCGGCAAAGCCAGCGCCCAGGCGAAAATGTCGCGCCCCGGAAAGCGATGCATCACCACCAGCCAGGCGGCGAGCGTACCGGCGATCGCGGTGATGACGCCGACCAGCAAGGCCAGCCCCGCCGAGGTCAGCGCGTAGCGGCCCACGTCCGCCGCCGCGATGTCAGCGGTGGCGCCGGAAAAGGCCGCGGCGACGATCCCGGCCAGCGGCAAGGCCGCCGCGATCGCCGCCAGCAAGGCCAGCCATTGCAGGAGTCCAAAGGACCGCCGCCGGGGGACTGATCCGGCGGCGGTCCAGGCGGGAACTTTATTTATCGCCAGCCGACCCGGCTCATCAGCGACTGCGCCTCAGGCTGCCGGGCCGCGAAGGCCGCGACCGGCATCGGATGCGCGGTGAAATTGGCATGCGCCGCCACGGGATCCGGCGCGGGCACGTTGGGCGAGGCAGGATATTCGTTGTTCAGCCGCGAAATGCGCGTCTGCCCATCCGCCGAGGCGAGGAATTCCAGCAGCCGCACCGCATTGTCCCGGTGCGGAGCCCGCGCCATCACGCCACCGGCGGCGACGTTCACATGGGCGCCCTGCCCGTCCAGGCTCGGGAACGCCAATTTGACCCGCTCGGTCACCGCGCGGTCGTCCGCATTGTCGCCATTGGCCATGCGGATATAATAATAGGAATTAGTGATCGCGACTTCGCAGACGCCGGCGCCGACGGCGCGGATCTGGTCACGGTCGCCACCCTCGGGCGGACGCGCCATATTGGCGACGATGCCGCGCGCCCATTCCTCGGCCCGCTGCGGCCCCCAGGCCTCGATCAGCGCGCCGAGCAGCGACAGATTGTAGACGCTGTCGGACGAGCGCACGCACAATTTGCCGCGGAAGCGCGGGCTGGCGAGCTTCTCATAAGTATCGACCTCCTCCGGGCGCACCTTGGCGCTGTCATAGGCGACGATGCGCGCGCGGCGCACGAAGCCGAACCAGCGATTCTCCGGATCGCGATACTGGGCAGGGATGGCCGTGTTCAGCGCTTCCGACTGGGTCGGCTGGAACAGATTGGCCTGCTGCGCCCGCCACATCGCGCCCGCATCGGCGGCGACGAACAGGTCGGCGGGGCTGGCCTCGCCTTCGCTCTGGATGCGCGCGACCAGCTCGTCCGGCCGGCCTTCGATCACGTTGACGCGAATCCCGGTCTCCTCGGTGAACTTCGCCAGCACTTCCTTGTCGCCGTCATAATGGCGCGCGCTGTAGAGGTTCACTTCCCCGGCGGCGCCACCGGCACCGCCCTCGGCCGACTGATTGGTCTGCGCGCCGCAGGCGGCCAGCATGGCGATGCCCGCGGCCAGGCCCAGCAAAGAACGTCGATTCATATCCAAGCGTCTCCTTCGCGGATCGTCCTAGGAATATTGAGAACGGCTCGCAAGAGGAGGCTGACTCAGAACTTCACGCTCAGGCCCAGGCTGAAGGACGTGCCGATATCGTAGGAATTGACGGAAATGCGGTTGCCGCCAGTCTCCTGAAATTCCTCATAGCCCTCGCCCAATATGTTGCGGATCTCGAGCTTGAACTCCGCCTCCCCGCCGAACATCGGCACCGCCTGGCGCGCGACCAGATCGAAGCGCAGGCCGGGCCGCTCCAGGATGTCCGGCTGCCGGTTGATGCCCTGGATCGGGCCGCGATTGGTCACGCGCTCGCTGGCATAATTGGCCAGCAGCGTGATTTGCGACAGCGTGTCGCTATCCTCCAGGCTGAGCTGGACATTGACCAGATGATCGGACTGGCCGGTCAGCGGCACACCGTCCTGGAACAGCAGATTGGCGGCCACGGGCTGAAGGTCCGGGCCGATGATCACCGACGCGTCCGAACTGACCTGGCTCTGCGTGTAGGTGTAATTGGCGATCATCAGCAGCCGCCGCGTCTCGAAAAAGCCGCCCAGGCTCTCCAGCGACTGGCTGGCCTGCAATTCGATCTCGCCGCCATAAAGTTCGGCGCGCGGTGCGTTGGCGAAGCCGGTCCGCAGCTGGCCGCCGCCCGCGAAGAAGGCCGCGGCCTCGATCGGGTTGGTGATCTCCTTGTAGAAACCGGAGGCGGTAAGCCGCTGCTGGCGACCGAAATACCATTCCACGCGCCCTTCCAGATTGGTCAGCTCGCTGTCCTGCAGGAAGGGATTGCCAGTAAATTCCCGGTCGGAATCGAAATCCTGATAGAGTTGCGGCGCCAGTTCGCGGAATTGCGGACGGGCGATGGTCCGCGACCCGTGCAGGCGCGCCTGCATCTGCGGCGCGAATTCGTAGGTCAGGGTCAGCGCCGGCAGAAAATATTCATTCTCAAGGCCCGTCGCGGCAAGATTGTTGCCGATCGGCAGCACCGACTGCTCGGCCTGTTCGAAGCGGACGCCGCCATTCAGGCTCAGCCCGTCAAACACGTCGAAATTCGCCTGCAGATAGGCGCCGTGGATGGTGAGGTCGGCCTCGTAGCGCGCCGCGCCTTCCGCGCCCGAAACGTCGCGCAGCTGCAGATCCCAATTGTAGACGTTGAAGTCGGACAACAGATAGTCCGGCCGCTGCTGCGCGATCTGGATCGGCAGCGGCCCGCCGCCGGGGAAATATTGGAACTGATAGCGCGAGGAGGTCCGCTCGGTCCGGCTATAGGCATAGCCGGCGGTCACGGTCAGCGGGATCGGGTCGAAATTGTAGGTGAGGTCGATCCCGCCCGCCAGGACGTTTTCGCTCAAGTCGCTGAAGGCGATGCCGGCGGACTGGCCGGCGCCGGTCAGGTTGTTAACGTAATCGTCGACATCGGTCGCGCTCTTGGTCAGCGGGTCGCCGTCGCCCAGATAGAAATAGCTGATGTCGCGCTCATACGGGGATTCACGCTGCGAATTGGCGTAGGTGCCGCGCAGGTCGATATCGAGCGCGCCGAAATCCAGCTCGGCCACGAATTGCGTGTCGAGCAATTGCCGTTCGAACCAGTAGCTGTTCTGCTCGATGATCGAATCCGGCAGGTTCGGATCGGGATCGACGACGTTGCGGTTGAAGCCGGACGCGAGGCGCCCCTGCTTCAGCGTGTCGCGGATGAAGACGTTGGTCCAGCGGAGGCGATGCTCGCCCACTTCCAGCCCCACGCCCAGCATGCCGTTCACCAGAATGCGCTGATCGGTGATCACGGAGCGGAAGCTGCGCTGCGGAATCCCGGCCAGGTCCGGATCGTTCGACGTCTGCTGCAGCGTGTCGCGGGTGCGCCAGTTGCTGCTGTAGCCGAGCGACGCGACAAAGCCGAGTTGCCCGTCGCCGAACACGGTCGTGGACGTGCCGCCGCTGATGCTGGCCGAGAAATTGGCCGGAATATTGCGGTTGGTCTGCAGCACTGTCGTCGGCGCATTGACCAGAGCGGCGGCGAAATCGCGGCGCTGGGCGGCCGTGGTCGCGGTGTTGAAATTGCCCGGTGCGACGGCGGCGCCCAGCCCGGCGGGCAGATCGCGCGTGCCGTCGTCGAAGCCGGTGAAGTCGAAATCGCTGCCATAATAAGTGTAGCCGAGATTGGCCGTCGTCTCGGTGTCGCCGCTGACGCTCATCCCGATCGAGAAGAAGCTTTCGCGCGGCACGGCGCGAGTGGTGAGATTGATTACGCCGCCGCCGAACTCGCCCGGGAAATTGGGCGAATAGGTCTTTTGCACCAGCGAACTGGCGATCAGGCTGGTCGGGAAGATGTCGAGCGGCACGACCCGGCGCAGCGGCTCGGGGCTGGGCAGTGGCGAGCCGTTCAGCAAAGCGAGGCTGTAGCGATCGCCGAGGCCGCGGACATAGACGAAGCCGTTGCCGACCACGCTGAGGCCGGTGACGCGGCCGAGCGCGCCGGCAATGTCGCCCTCGCCGCTGCGGGCAATGTCTTCCTGGCTGAGCAGGCTGACGACCTGCGGCGCGATGCGCTGGATGTTGCGCGAACCACGCTCGCCGGTGACGACCATTTCGGCGCCTTCATTGCCGAGACCGGCGCCGGGGATCGAAACTTCGACATCATCGCCCGGCTGCGCCGCATCCTGCGGGGCATCGCCCGCATCCGGCGTCTGGGCCGGCTGCGCGTCCGCGGCCGCCTGCGCGAGCGCAGCGGGCGAGAACAAGGCGGTGGACAGGAGCAGCATGCTGCCGAACGCGAAACTCTTCTTCATCTCGAAATCCCCCAGTCTCAACGCGCCACGCGCGGCCTGAAAGCATGGGGGCGGCGATCCCGGTCGAGGATCGCCGCCCCTCTTGCGTGCAACGGCGATCAGGAAGCGGGGAGCGACGTGCAGGATCCGCCGCTGCCGCCGAAATTGGCGTAGCCGGAATTGCAGGTCCAACCCTGGAAGCTGGTGTCGCCCGCACCGCTGATCGCGCCGATGAAGCTGACAGCCTGCAGCCGGTTCGGAGCGGCCGCGTTCGGCTGACCGGTGCCGGCATAGATGTCGGCGTTGAACGCGGTCGGATCGGTCACCGTCACCGCATTCTCGGTCGCGCCGTTCATGAAGCTGTTGATCAGCGACGGCGTGTAGGCACTGTTATTGTTGTTCGCGCCCGAACCGAAGATCGTCGTGACCAGAGCCAGCGCGACATTGTTGTCGTCGCGGAACGGCGTGCCGCAATTCATTACGACCGAGCGGAAGACCGGGGCGCCGAGATCGAAGAGACCCGCATCGGCATCGCGCGAAGTCGTGCCGCCGGTCGCGTCGATGTCGAGGCAGGCCTGGCTGCTGACGACGATCGAGTTGAGCAAAGCGAAGTCGGTGCCGCCGCGCAGCAGGATGCCGTTGCCGCCCGAACTGTTGCGGCGCTGGATGAGGGTCGCGTTGGAGATGCGGTTATACTGGCGGGGCAGTGCATCCTCGTTGCCGTTCGAGTCGATCTCGAGCGCGCTGTCGCCGTCGCCGGTCGGCTTCTGCACCGCGAGCAGGAACTGGGCGGTGCCGCGATAGCCGAGATCGGTGTCGTAGCCGTCATCGTCGGCGCCGGTGATCGCGATATATTTGGTGTTCACACGGCCTCCGAAAATCTCGATGCCGTCGTCCGAGCTGTTGTGGACGTGGATGTGGTCGACCGTGGTCAGCTGGCCGACGCCGCCCATGGTGAGGCCCTGCAGCTCGTTGCCCGGCGCGATCTCGAAGCCAGAATAGCGGATCTGCACGAAGCGCAGCGAGCCGGAATTGTCGTTCGGGCTGGCGCCGCCGTAAAGCGAGCCGGTCGTGCCCTCGATCACCTGCTGGCAATTGGCCGAGCCGCCCGCCACCGCCGAATTACAATCGGAGATCGGCGCGCGGCCGAGCAGGATGATGCCGCCCCACAGCCCCTGGCTGGTGTCGGTGACCGTGCCTTCCAGATTGCTGCGGTGGGTGAAGATGATCGGCTGCGTCGCGTTGCCGACCGCGTTGATGCGCGAGCCGCGGTTCACGACCAGATAGTCGTTGCCCGACTGGGCGACGACGACAACGCCCGGCTGCACCGTGAGCGTCACACTCTGGCAGGCGGCCAGCGGCGCGGCGGTGTCGCCGCCGCAATCGGTGCCGACATTGGTCGGGCCGGCAATCTGATAGGCCAGGCCCGGGACGTTCTGCAGCGTGGTGTCGGCGGTGAAGCGGCCCGGCAGTTCGCAGACGCGGCGATTGGCGACGACGCCCCGGTCGATCGTGCCGGTGACGCAGGACGCGGCGGGCGTACCCGGCGGCGTCGTTGGCGGCGTGGTCGGCGGGGTCGGCGTGGGCGTCGGGGTCGGAACGATGATCACGCCCTCGCCCGGCGAAGCGATGTCGTCCGCGCCGCAGGCGGCGAGCGGCAGCATCGTGGTGACGAGCAATAGCGTACGGAATTTCGACATGACCGGCCCCTTGGTTTTCCCTGGCATGGGAGCGACTCGGCTGCTGCCGGCTCCGCGTCCCGGGGCGGCAATTAGGGACGGTTCGTGACAGCCCGGCTGCGGAACGAAGACTCTCCGGACATGAAAGAGTCAGCGTTCGGACATGCATCGGTCATGGAAACGTAACGCTGCGCCGGGGGCAGGAGACAAAGCGCCGCTCGTCTGTCACCGTCCGCGCATGCCGACGCCGACTCGCGCCTTCGCTGACCCTGAAACCCGACGGATTGCGCCAACGCCCGGATATGAGCGCAACCGCATGATCATCGTCACGCAAATCACGCTCTCGGGAGAGCGTTCTTGACCGCGGCGCGACATTTGAACGCGGGAAAGCCCAGGCGGCCGGCATGGATCGCGCCACTGGCGCTGCTGACGGTCGTCATCGGCGGCGGCGTCGGGATCGGTCTGCTGACCAGCCCGGGTGGCGGCAATGCGGACGGCACGACCGCTTTGCTCCAAAGCGGCAAGAGCGAGCTGATGCGCGGCACACCCGGCAGCATCGGTCGCGCCCGCGAGCTGTTCGGCGAAGCGGCGGCCCGCGATCCCGACAATGCCGGCAATCACGCCCAGCTCGCTCTGGCCGACCTGCGGCTGATCGAATCCACCCCGCGCGCCGCCGCTGACGCGCTGCTGCGGGCGCATGCAGCTGCGACGCGCGCCGTGGAACTCGATCCCGATCTCGCCGACGCGCAGGCGGCACTGGGGTACACGACCTTCTTCTGGCACGGCGACTGGCCGGGCGGGATGGCTCGGCTGGAGCAAGCAGTCGCGCTCGATCCGGCCTCGGCCCGCGCCCGCCACTGGCGCGGCCTCGCCTTGCTCTACAAGGGGGACACGACGCGCGGCCTCGCTGATCTGGACGCCGCCTTCCGCGCTGCACCGGCCGAGCGCGCGATCATCGCCGATCGGGGCCTCGCTCTGGTCCTGGCCGGACGCGCCGACGAAGGTCTCGCCGCCCTGCGCCGCCTCGCCCGCGAGGAGCCTGAATTTGCCGGCGCCGCCCGCAACCTCGCTTTGGCCCAGCTGGCCCGTGGCGATGATGCCGCCTGGCTGGAGTCGGAGGAACGCGCCGCCATTCTGCTCGGCGACAATACGGGCGCTGATGCCATCGCCGCAGGCCGCGCCGCTTTGGGCAATGGCCGCGTGGCGGCGCTTACCGCCATCCTCTCGCGGGTCAGCGGGGCCTATCGCCGCGCGCGCCTGCTCGCTTTGCTCGGCCGCGCCGACGATGCCCTCGTCGCGCTGGAAAACGCACGCCGCGACCCGGCCTTTCTCACAATCCGCCTCGACCCGGCCTTCGCCTCCCTTCGCGCCGATCCACGCTTCCAGGCACTCTCCGCCTCCCTCGGCTGACCTTGCCTTTGGCGCTGCCGCCCGCTAAGGGCCGGCCCTTCCAGGCACAGGCTCGGAAAAACATGCGGGAGATCGCCCTTCGGGGCGTTCGTCTGGACCGCTAAACTTGAACCCGTCCCGGTCCGCCGGGGCGATCTACAGAGTGAGAGACAATGGCTAAGAAAATCAGCGGCTATATCAAGCTGCACGTGCCGGCTGGCGACGCCAAGCCGGCGCCGCCGATCGGCCCGGCACTGGGTCAGCGCGGCGTCAACATCATGGAATTCTGCAAGGCGTTCAACGCCCAGACCTCCAATGAGGAAAAGGGCACGCCGCTGCCCACCACCATCACCGTCTATGCCGATCGCAGCTTCAGCTTCGAGACCAAGACGCCGCCCGCGACTTTCTATCTGAAGAAGGCCGCGAAGATCAATTCGGGCTCCAAGGAGCCGGGCAAGGTCACGGCCGGCAAGGTCACGCGCGCGCAGCTCGAGGAGATTGCGACCGCGAAGATGAAGGATCTGAACGCGAACGACGTCACCGCCGCCGCGAAGATCATCGAAGGTTCGGCCCGCGCGATGGGCCTCCAGGTTGTGGAGGGCTAAACGATGGCCAAGCTCACGAAGAAGCAGAAGGCGACCGCCGAGAAGATCGACACCGATCGGCTGTACAATGTCGAGGACGCGATCAAGACGCTGAAGGCGAACGCCACGTCGAAGTTTGACGAGACGATCGAGATCGCCCTGAACCTGGGCGTCGATCCGCGTCATGCCGACCAGATGGTCCGCGGCGTCGTGTCGCTGCCCGCGGGCACCGGCAAGGACGTCCGCGTCGCCGTCTTCGCCCGCGCCGCCAAGGCCGAGGAAGCCACGGCCGCCGGTGCGGAAGTCGTCGGCGCCGAGGATCTGATGGAGCAGATCCAGGCCGGCAATATCAATTTTGACCGCGTGATCGCGACGCCCGACATGATGGGCATCGTCGGCCGCCTCGGCAAGGTGCTCGGCCCGAAGGGCATGATGCCGAACCCGAAGCTCGGCACCGTCACCCCGAACGTCGCCGAAGCGGTCAAGGCCGCCAAGGGCGGTCAGGTCGAGTTCCGCGTCGAGAAGGCCGGCATCATCCACTCGGGCATCGGCAAGGCGAGCTTCTCCGACGCCGACCTGAAGCGCAATTTCGAGGCGTTCGTGGACGCCATCGTCAAGGCCAAGCCGGCCGGCGCCAAGGGCAAATATGTCCGCAAGGCCGCGATGAGCTCGACCATGGGCCCGGGCCTGAAGCTGGACGTCGCCGAGGTGGCGTCGGCCTGAGCCTTCGTACTTCGCGAAACAGAAACGGGCCGGGGCGGAAACGCTCCGGCCCTTTTCGTTGGCCGGTGCGGGAACCCCTGAAACGCGTAAGCCCCGCCAGTTTTACCTGGCGGGGCTCCTACCCTCGTCTCTTTCGATCTGAGGACATGGGTAGAACGGGCGATGCAGCCAGGGGTTCCCGCGCCGGGCATGAAAATCTTCGCTCGCGTCAGGTTAGCGCCACCAGATGCGTGCCATCGGCCTGCTGCGCGAAGCCGAAGCGCCGCCCGGTGAACAAGGCGACGATGTCCGCCGCGGTGCGGGCATGCTGGCTCGGCTTCACCGTCGTGAAGCTGCCGCCCCCAGCCAGCGCGAAGGGCAGGATCAGCTGATCGGCCAGGTAAGGACCGGCAAAGGCCCGGCTGGCCAGATAGCCCGCCATGCGCTGCGCCGCTGTCTTGGCGAGCGCTTCCGACGACACGCCCAATTTCCCGAAGCCGGTCACGATCTCCGTCACGTTCGCGAACCGCGCTTCGAGCAGCAGGGCATTGCCCGGCCCGACCTGTTCCGGCAGCTGGCGCACCGCGAACGCCTCCTCCGGCCAATCCGGCAGCAGCTTGCGCGCCATCCTCAGCTCGCGCTCGGCAATCTCGAACGGCAGCGCCGCAATAAGCGCCGTGGCCGAACATGCCTCCAGCGGACCGCGCTCCATGCAATCGATCTTGCGGAGCGGCGCGGGCGTGATTTCCACTTCGATCCGGCCACCGCCTTTCGGAAAGAAACCATGCCGCACGAGCCGCGCCGTCGCCGTTGGCCCCATGCGATTGAGCACCGGCAGGAAGACGCGCTCGATGAATTCGAACGGCGGCGCCATCATGTTATGGGTGCCGCCCTCCAGCACGAGCGTGGACGGCCCGTCGGCAAGGACGAGCGGCATCAGCACCGTCTGCAGCACCAAGCCCGTGCTCCCCGCCGTGCCGATCGCGAACCGATAGTCGCCGGCTGTCACCTTGCCCGGCCGGAAGGTCAGCTCCGACGAGCGCAATTCCAGCCCCTCGCACTCCGCCCCGCCAAGCGCGCAGGCGGCCTCGATCGCCGTCAGATGCTGCCGCATCAGCCCCGGTTTCTCGCGGCGGCCGCGGATGTTGGTGATCCGGAACGGCTGCCCGGTCACCAGCGACAGCGCGCAGGCGTTGCGAACAACCTGCCCCCCGCCCTCGCCTTCCGATCCATCGATGACGATCATCTTACTCTTCAACTTTCTCGTCGTGGCGCGCCGGACGCACGAATTTGCGGAACCGCTCCTGGACCGCACCATAGCTGGCGAAATTCAGCTGGCCCTGGCGCAGGCTGAGGTCGTGATTGGGTCCGCCTCGCACCACGTCCGCATCATGTTCGTCCTGGCCGTCATCCTCCCAGAAGCAGACCTGGCAGATTTCATACTCCCCTCGCGAGTGGAGGGTTCTGAACTTGCAACAAGGGCAGTGATATGCAGCCGTAGGCTGCTCCGGTGCGAAGATGTCTTTCCGTGTCATCGACCGGTCTCCAATGGCGGCATCAAAGGCGTTACCCCTTCACGCACACCACCTGCTTGAGCGTGTGGACGACCTCGACGAGGTCCGCCTGCGCGGCCATCACCTTTTCGATCGGCTTGTAGGCCTTCGGCGTCTCGTCGATCACGCCCGCATCCTTCCGGCATTCGACGCCTTCGGTGTCGCGGATATGCTCGTCGAGCGTCACCAGCTTCTTCGCCGCGGTGCGGGACATCACGCGCCCCGCGCCATGCGAGCAGCTGTCGAAGCTCTCGGCATTGCCGAGGCCGCGCACGATGAAGCTCTTCGCGCCCATCGAGCCCGGGATGATGCCAAGCGTTCCCTTCGCCGCGCGCACCGCGCCCTTGCGGGTCACGAGCACGTTCTCGCCGAAATGGTTCTCGCGCGACACGTAATTGTGGTGGCAGTTTACCGCCTCCAATTCCGCATCGAATGGCTTCGCGATCTGGCCGCGCAGCGCCCGGATCACGTTCGTCATCATCGTCCGCCGGTTCAACGCCGCGAAATCCTGCGCCCATTCGACCGCCTCGACATAATCGTCGAAATGGTCGGTCCCTTCCGGGAAATAGGCCAGATTCTCGTCCGGCAAATTCACGAACCACTTGCGCATGTCCTGCTTCGCCAGCTCAATGAAGAAGCTGCCGATCGCGTTGCCGACCCCGCGCGAACCCGAATGGAGCATGATCCACACGCGCTGCTCGGTGTCGAGGCACAGCTCGATGAAATGGTTGCCGGTGCCGAGCGTCCCAAGATGCACGAGGTTGTTCGTGTTCTTGAGCCGCGGATGCTTGGCGGTGATGCGGCCGAAGCGCTCCGCGAGTGTTGCCCAGGCGGCGACGATCTCGGGAGACGGATCGCCCCAAGAGCCCTTGTCGCGCCCGCCACGTCCGGTGCTCCGGCCATGCGGCACCGCCTGCTCGATCGCCGAGCGTATGCCCTCCAGATTGTCCGGCAGGTCGCTCGCCATCAGCGAGGTGCGCGCCGCCATCATGCCGCAGCCGATATCGACGCCCACCGCCGCCGGGATCACCGCGCCCTTGGTCGGGATCACCGAGCCGACGGTCGCGCCGATGCCGACATGCACGTCGGGCATGACCGCCATATGCTTGAAGATGAACGGCATCTGCGAGGCGCGCGCGAGCTGGTCGCGCGCTCCGTCCTCGACCGGCACACCGCGCGTCCACATCTTGATCGGCACGCCGCCGTCCACCTGGTGAAAATCGTATGTCGCGGTCGACATGTTTGCTCTCCTTGTGTCTTTCATGCTGCCGGCGACGAGGGATGGCGAGACATTTCCGCTGAGCTATCCGGTCGCCCGGAGGCGGAATCGAACCGCCGGCCTCCCGCCCGAAGGCGGACGCTCTAACCATGTAGTCCCGCCAGCATTCGCCGACTTGTGTTCGGGTGCTGGCGACGAGGACTGGCGGGACTTCTCGGACTGCTCCGAGGAGGGATTCGAACCCCCGATGACCAATGTAGTCCCCACCGGCATTCGCCAGCTTCGATACCGGTCACGGCGACGAGTGGGTGGCGAGACGTGCCTCATGCTCTACCACTGAGCTACGGGCCGAAGCCCGGCCGGAATCGAACCGGCGACTCTGAAGGTCCATGTAGTCCCGCGCGGCATTCGCCGTGTTGAATTTGTCCGTGGCGACGAGAAATGGCTGAGACGTGCCCGGAGGCACATCGTGAGAGGATGTAGTCCCAGCCGGCATTCGCCGCGGTGAATAAGGTCGGGCTGTGGCGACGAGTTTCGGTGAGACATCAGCGTCCTTAAGCTACGTTCCAGCGGCGGGATTCGAACCCGCATCTCCCCGGTCCATTGCTGGCGCCGGGGCGCTTTACTCTTCGGACTATCGTTGGTGGATGTAGTCCCACCAGCATTCGCCACAGCCCTTGTCTTCATACCTCCATTTCGTTCACGCGATCGACCCAGCTGGCAGTTTCGCCAGCGGCGAAGCGTGCCATCGTTTCGAACACGTCGTCGGAGAAGCCTCCGACATTCATGATGTCCTCGGCGTTCTGCGCCTGGGTCGAGCCGTAGGGCTGGATGTCGATGCAGACGAGTTTCGCGTGCCGGTTGCGCCGCTTCAGCGCCTCCCACTCACGCATCGTCTGCGTCGCACCCTGGCGCCGCCAGCTGTCTCCCTTCGTGTCGATCCAGCTCTCATTGTCAGAGACGATGATTAAGAGATCGACCGCAGCGCCCTCACGGTTCAACTGCGCCAGCGGAGCCGAGACGTTCGTCCCGCCGCCACCGACCGAAGCCAGCTTCGCCGCATTGACCGCGACCCGCGCGTGCGGATCGAGCGTCAGCGGCACGACGCGTTGCTCGAACGGCAACACACGAGCCTGCGGGTTGGACCGCAGCATCGCCGCCGCGACCAGGGCCGCGATGTCGATGCAGCGCACCTTCGAGGTCGCGCCCTTGCGGACACCGGTGGCCGGCGACTGCATGGAGCCGGACACGTCCGGGCAGACCACGACATTGCCGCCGATTGCCGGCACCGCCGCAAGTGCATGCTCGAGCGCGGTTTCCAGCGCCGCCTGCACTTTCAGCGGCACGCCCTCGCCAACCTGACCGAGCGCCACCAGCAACTGGTACGGCAGCACCCCGGCACGGGCGATTGCGTCCTTATCCTCAAGCCGCGCGGCCACACGCTCCGTCACGCCATCGACCGCGAACGCGCCATTCCGCGCCAGCGTGTTGAGGTTCATGCGCAGCGCCTGCCAGCCGATCCGGCCGGACAGTAAAGCCCAGTTTTCCGCCGTTAGCGGAAACGCGGTCAGCCATTCGAACGGCACGTCCGGGAGCGGTTGCGCGGGATCGCGCTTCCACGCCTCGAACGCGGCAATCTCGGCCGGCAGCGCGGCAACGTCATAGGGCCGCCCGATCAGCCAACCGTAAAACGCCTTGCGGGCGTCGTCGGCAGGCTTCGGGTGGACCATCTTGACGATGTCGGCCAGGCTCGGATCATTGCCGGTCGCGGCATGCATCAGCTGCTTGATGGAGGCGCGCTCCAGCCACTGCTGAACCAGCCGCTTCGGCCGCGTGCCGAGCGAGCGCCGGCCGATCTGACCCGAGCGCATAATCTGCACGAAGCTGCGCAGCATGCGGCCATTGTCGATCGTGCGGCCGAAGATGCGGACCGCGAGGTCCGGCTCCTGCACCGTCAGCAACGCCGTGAGCAGAGCGGGCATATCCTTCATCTTCCCCGCCTGACGCGCATAAAGCGCGGCCTTGGCGACGAAGCGCGGATCGCAGCCCTGCGCGGCTTCCAGCGCCTTGACGAGCTGATCCTCCGCCGGCCCGTAAAAGCCGTCGTTGAACGTGCCCGTCGCGGCAAGCTGCGCCAGCAAATGCTGCGGCGCGTAAGCGTAGGCGACCCCGCCCGCCTCGTTCACCATGTCGGTGCGCGGGAGAAGTTTCGCGATCGCGGAAGCAAAGAGGCTCTTGTTGGCCATGTGCATCTTCCTTGTTCAAATCTCTCGGCGCCTTCGGGGCGGCCGGCTCATTCCGGCCGCCCCTCTTCCGCCGCTCGCGCACATGAAATCCGCATGTGCGACGACGACATAAGAGCAGGAGGCGTGCCAGTTTGGCCGACGCCTGCGCGATAGACCCGCTACCCATCTGTTATATCTGGATATTTTTGGCGTCAGGGGCGTAGCCGGCCGAGAATGCGCGCAGCAAGATTTTCTCGAAAAGCTATCGTATAGACTAAGACTTTATCCTACAGGATAAGCATGCGACCACTGACCGTCATCGGGTTCCTCGGCTCCACGCTCGACGCGAGCAAGTTCGGGCCGTCGCGCTGGAATAAGTGGCGACCATCGGTCGGGCTCACCATGCACCCCGATCTGCGCGTCGACCGCTTCATCATGCTGCACGGCACGGCGCATCGGCGGCTGGCGGACTATGTGACCGAGGATATCGCTTCGGTTTCGCCGGAAACGAAAGTCGATCCGCGCGTGCTGGATTTCGCCGATCCGTGGGATTTCGAGGAAGTGTACGGCAAGCTGCTCGACTTCGCCCGGGCGGAACCGTTCGATCCGGAGGTTGAGGACTACCTCATCCACATCACCACCGGGACGCACGTCGCGCAGATCTGCCTCTTCCTGCTCAGCGAGGCGCGCTACCTGCCCGGCCGCCTGCTGCAGACCCAGCCGGCGCGCGGAAGCGTGAGCGCAGCAGGAACCTGGACCGCGATCGACCTGGATCTGTCCCGCTATGACAGCATTGCCACCCGCTTCGCGGTGGCCGCGTCGGACAGCAAATCGTTCCTGAAATCCGGCATTGAGACGCGCAATCCCGCCTTCAACCGGATGATCGACGAGATCGAGCAGGTCGCCTCTCGCTCGCGAGCACCGATGCTGCTGACTGGCCCCACTGGCGCCGGCAAGAGTCAGCTTGCCCGGCGCATCTACGAACTGAAGCGCGCGCAGCATCAGGTCGGCGGTGCGTTCGTTGAGGTGAATTGCGCGACCCTGCGCGGCGACAGCGCGATGTCTGCCCTTTTCGGCCACAAGAAGGGCGCGTTCACCGGCGCGGCCGCGGATCGGCCGGGCCTGCTGCGCGCCGCCGACAAGGGCATGTTGTTCCTCGACGAGATCGGCGAACTGGGGCTGGACGAGCAGGCGATGATCCTGCGCGCCATCGAGGACAAGGTGTTCCTGCCGGTTGGCGCCGACCGTGAGGTGTCATCCGACTTCCAGTTGATCGCAGGGACCAATCGCGAACTGGGCGCGGCGGTGACGGAGGGCCGGTTCCGCGAAGACCTCTATTCGCGCCTGAATCTGTGGACCTTTGCTTTGCCGGGGCTGGCCGAGCGACGCGAGGATATCGCGCCCAATCTCGATTACGAACTCGACCGCTTCGCCGAACGCGAGGGAGAGCGGGCGAGCTTCAACAAGGAGGCCCGCGCTCTGTATCTCGATTTCGCGGACTCGCCGGAGGCGCGCTGGCCCGGCAATTTCCGCGATCTCGCTGCCAGCGTGACGCGGATGGCCACCCTTTCGCCGCGTGGCCGGATCGATGTCGAGTGCGTCCGCAGCGAGATCGCGCGGCTGAAGCGCCTCTGGTCCGGCACGGGCGCGGAGGAAGATGCGGTCTCGGCCCTGCTCGGTCCGGAAGCGGCGGCAAAGATCGACCCGTTCGACCGGGTGCAGCTCGCCGAGGCGATCCGCATTTGTCGCGCCAGCCGCTCGCTATCCGAAGCCGGACGCATGCTGTTCGCCGCCTCGCGCCTGCGCCGAAGCAGCGCCAACGATGCCGACCGCCTGCGCAAATATCTGGCGCGGTTCGGGCTGGACTGGGCGGCGGTCGGGCAACATCCCTAATCCGCGATTAGCCCCGCCTCTCCGCCCGGCCTTAAGCGGGATCGGCTAGACGGATGCCATGTCCCTGATCGGCCCCGTCCCCGCCGCGACCGCGAGCGGCTTCACGCCGGGCTTCCACGGCGTTCGGGTCGATGTCGCGGGCTCCGATTTCGTCCGGCGCTGGGGCCAGGCCGGCGGACTCAGCATTTCGCAGGCCGCACTGAAGGCGGAACGGCGCCTGCGCCTCAGCTTCGCCCGCGCGCCGGAACCCGATGAGCCGCCCGCACCGCAGGAGACCGCCCGCGCGCCCGCAGACATCCTGCGCCACGCCGCTTTGTCGCTGATCGCGCAGGCCAATATCGACCGGCAAGGTACGATCCGATTGCTTCTGGATAGCTAGCGCGTCCCGTACATCCGGTCACCGGCGTCGCCGAGGCCGGGGACGATATAGCCGTGATCGTTCAATTGCTCGTCCAGCCCGGCCGCCCAGATCGGCACGTCGGGATGGGCGGCGCGCACCGCCTCCACCCCCGGCCGGGCAGCGAGCAGGCAGACGAAGCGGATGTCGGTCACGCCCGCTTCCTTCAGCCGGTCAATCGCGGCGGTGGCGGTGTGGCCGGTGGCCAGCATCGGATCGACCACGATCACCAGCCGCTCGGCGCAATCCTCCGGCGTCTTGAAATAATATTCGACCGCCTCTAGCGAGAGCGGATCGCGATACAGGCCAATATGGGCGAGGCGGGCCGAGGGGACGAGATCGAGCATCCCCTCCGCCATCGCGAGGCCAGCGCGCAGCACCGGCGCGACCACCAGTTTCTTGCCCGCGATCACCGGCGCCTTCGTGTCGGTGATCGGCGTCGTCACCGCTTCCAGTTCGGTCGGCAGATCGCGCGTCACTTCGTAGCAGAGCAGGGTCGCGATCTCGCGGACGAGGGCGCGGAACACCGATGTCGGTGTGTCCCGGTCGCGCATCTTGGTCAGCTTGTGCTGCACGAGCGGGTGGGAAACGATGGTGAGGCCGTCGATCATTAGAATACCGTCCCGTCTGAGATGATGTTGAGAGGCGGGCCGCCGCCATCGCGTCGCTCCGCCGCCAGCCGGCGCCCGGCCGCCCAGGTGCCGCCTTCCAGCATGCAGGCGAGCGGGAAGCTGGCGGCATCGACGCCCAGCCGTTCGCGGACGAGCGGCGCAAGCCGGTCGAGCAACGCCACCGTCATCGCGCGCCACGCGACGATGAGCGGACTGGAGACATCGTGCGCACGGCCAGCATCTTCCGGATCGGCGAGGACCAGTACGCCTGTGTCCATGAACAGCCCGCCATTGCGATATTCGGCAAGGCCGGTGAGGCCGTCTATGTCGGTCACCACGACGCCGCTTTCCTGCAGCGGCTCGATCAGCGAGTAGCTCAGCCATTGCGACAATTTGTGGATCGGCACGAGCCCGTCCGTCGCATCGTCGCGCTTGATCGCCGGATGCCGCCAGCAATCTCCGAGCGCCACGCCGTGCAGTTCCAGCCGCCCCGCCCAGACCGGGCCGAGCGCTTCGAGCAGTAATTCGAGGATCGCGGGCGCAGTGATGCTGCCTCGCGTCGCGATGAGGTCGAACAGACCGCCCAGCCGCCCGCCGGGGAAGATATCCGGCCTTTCCAGCACTCGCGAGCCGAGGCGGCGGAGCAAAGCCGCGCGACCTTCGAGGCCGAGCAAGGGATTGTCCGGCGAAACCTGAAAGCCGCCAGCCAGAGTTCCGGCGGTCAGCGCCGCCAGCGCCGCACCAGCGCCTTCGAGCGCACCGCTTTCCACCATTCGCTGGCTCGCCACCGCCAGCCCTTCCGAACGAGCATAGGTTCCGCCGCTCACCGGATCGACAAAGCGCCAGCCAGGCCCGGAGCCCGCGTCGAGCAACACAGATAGAATGACCAAGTCGAAGGCCGCGCGGCCACGCTCGGTCGGGTCCTCCGGCAGCACCGGCGTCCCCGCCACAAAGTGCCGCGCGCGAGCATGAAACGGGATTATCAGGTCGGGATATTGCTCCCGCGTCACGCGCGCGCTGATCTCCGCCGCCGCGTCGAGCCGCGACAGGTCGACACGCCAGCCCCCCACCTCACCGGCAATCGCGAGATCGAGCATCTCATGCGCCCGCTCGCGCACCGCGGCCGCGGACAGGAGCCCGCGCACTTGCTGTTCAGCTGTGGTCACGGGCTTAGAACCGCCCCAGATCGCGCCCGACCGTCTTGCGCAATTCCTCTTCGCTCGGCGCGCCTTCGGGAGTGAAATAGCCGGCGGCCTTCTTCGCCTCCATCTCCACGCTCGCGTCGGGCGGGATCAGATCGGCGGGGATCGGCACGCGCTCGCCGATGTCCACGCCGCCTTCGGCCAACGCGTCATGCTTCATGTTCGACATGGAAACGAAGCGGTCGATGCGGCGGATGCCGAGCCAGTGGATCACGTCCGGCATCAATTGCTGGAAGCGCGCATCCTGCACGCCCGCGACGCATTCGGTCCGCTCGAAATAGGTCGCGGCCTGATCGCCGCCCGGCTGGCGCTTGCGGGCATTGTAGACGAGGAATTTGGTCACCTCGCCCAGCGCCCTGCCCTCCTTGCGATTATAGACGATCAGGCCGACTCCGCCCTCCTGTGCCGCCCGCGTCGCTTCCTCGATGCCGTGGGTCAGGTAAGGCCGGCAGGTGCAGATGTCGGAGCCGAACACGTCCGAACCATTGCATTCATCATGCACGCGGCAGGTGAGCGGCTTGTGGCCGAGCTGCTCGGGGTCGCCAAAGATATAGAGCGTCATACCCCCGATCGGCGGCAGGAATACGCTGAGGTCAGGCCGCGTAACCAGCTCGGTATACATGCCGCCCGTCTGCTCGAAGAGGCAGCGGCGCAGCGCCCCTTCCCCGACCCCGAACCGTTCGGCGATACCCGGCAGCCACCAGACCGGATCGACCGCGATCTTGGTGACCGACACGTCGCCCGCTTCGTGCACCAGTTCGCCATCGACCTTCAGCCGCCCGGCGGTGATGGCCGACTGGATTTCCGGCAAGGTCAGCCGCGCCTTGGTGATTGCGATGCTCGGGCGGATGTCCATGCCGTCCGCGATCAGCCCGCCATAGTCGAGGGCGACGCGGTGGCCCCACGGGTCGAGCGAGACGATCTTGTCGGGATCGTCCCATTGCGGATGCGGGCCGATGTCGATGATCGGCGAGGTGTCGTGCAGGTCCGGCCGCGCGTTCGGGTCCATCGCGCCGGACGAGATCGCCAGCGCGCGATAGACGGAATAGGAGCCGCCATGCGCGCCGATCGCGTTGCGGTCCTGCCCCGCATTCACGGTCGCGATCACCGGTCCGCGCGCATCCGCACCGGCCGCGCCCCAATGGATCGGGAAGCGCGCCGGCTTGCGCGATCCCGGATGCGAATTCAGCCGGATATGTCCGCCTGCGCCACTAGTCATTCACCCTCTCCCGCTGCCGGTCTTCGCCGGTCTGAATCGGGCAGGCTACGCCAGAGGAAGCGGCGGCGCTAGCCCCAGCCAATCCGCCATCAAAGCCAGCTCCGCGGAGAGGCGTTCGCGTGTGTCCGGCGGCGCGCCAGGCTCGTAGCTCACCTGCCTCACCAGCAGCCGCCCATTCTGCCGATCGCTCTTCAAATCCACGCGGGCGACGAGACGGTCGTCCATCAGGAAGGGCAGGACATAGTAACCGTGCCGGCGCTTGTGCTGCGGCACATAGATTTCGATCCTGTAGTGGAAGCCGAACAAGCGTTCGGTGCGCGCACGCTCCCAGATCAGGGGATCGAACGGCGCGAGCAGGGCTTGCCCCTCGATCCAACGCGGACGCCGCGCCTCGGCGTGCAGGAAGGCCGGCTGCCGCCAGCCCTCAACCTCGACAGGAAGCAATGTCCCCGCGTCGACCAGAGCTTCGATCGCAGGCTTCGCCTCTTCGGGCTTCAGACGAAAATAATCGCGCAGGTCGGCGGCAGTGGCGACACCATGCGCGCGCACCGCATGCTCGATCAGCTCGCGGTGAGCATCGGCGGCGGAGGGCGCCGGCAAGGCGAGGATCGGCTTCGGGATGACCCGCTCGGTCAGATCATAGACCCGCTCGAAACTGCCACGCCGCGTCGCGGTACTGATGTGACCGGCCCAGAACAGGAATTCGAGCGCCTGCTTCGTATCGCCCCATTCCCACCAGCCAGACCGGCTCCGGCCATGCTCGAAGTCCGACGCGGCCATCGGCCCTTCCGCGCGGATACGGGCCAGGATCGCGTCCGCCTCGGCGCGGCGCTCATGGGCGAAGGCCTTCAGCCGCGTCCAGCCGCGCAGGCCCCGGTCCGCCTCCGCCATCCGCCAGCGGAAGAGCGGGTGCAGAGCAAGCGGCAGCAAGGACGCCTCGTGCGCCCAATATTCGAACAAGGTGCGCTTGCGCTTCGGTCCCCACGCCGCCTCGTCGAGCAGGCCACGATCATACGCCCCCAGCCGGGAGAAAGCCGGCAGATAATGCGCGCGGGACAGCACGTTGACGCTGTCGATCTGGTGCAGGCCGAGTCGGCCGACGGTGCGGCGCAGATGCGTGGGCGTGCATGCCTCCGGCCGCCCGGCGCCAAAGCCCTGCGCCGCGAGGGCGATACGCCGCGCGAGGGCGAGCGAAAGCGTGGCGACAATGCGGGTCACCAGCCCATAGAACAAAAGCGAAACGGCACGTCAATCGCGCCGCTTCGCTCCGGTCAGGTCATATGACAGGTGAGGCCGGCCCACATCGCGCGGGCATTGCCGTCATCGCCCAGCAGGCCGCCAACCGCCTGCTCGCCGCTGCCGACGGTCCATTCCGTGCCGAGCGTGCTTTGCTCGAAGGTCGCGCGATTGGCCTCCAGCTGGGCGCGAGTCATGCCGACCTGCAGGTCGCCGAGCGCATAGATGCCCGGCTGGTCGATCTCCCAGCCCTGCAACTGGTCGTTCTGCGCCAGGATGCGCAGGCCGTTCGACCAGATCACGATCCGGGTCGGCCCGGCACCGCAATCGCTGTTCACATTGTCCGACGCGGGGGCGCCGTACAGGCTGGTCAGGCCCGCAATCGCCGTCGTGACCGGGCTGCCGAACGCAAGCGTATCGCGCCGGCCATTCGTCTCGATCGCCTCCAGTCCATTCGCCAGCAGCACGAGCCGCGTCTGGTTGGCGGCCGGGACAGCGGCGCTGTTGCCAGCATTGGTGACCGGCGCCGCGGCATTGCTCACCGTCGCATTCGCCCCGGTGGCATTGTTGCCCGCGCCGCGGTTGCAGCCGGCCACGCCGCAGGCCGCGACCAAAGCCAGCAAGGTCGTAAATTTCGTCATCTGCCCTGTCCTTCTCTGGCGGGGGGAACGTCATTGCCGGCGCAGGTCTGTCCGGACCACATTTCCTGCACCCTTGCGTCGGGGCGCTCGGAATCGAAAGTGATGCGCAGGCTCTGTGCCTGCGAGATCATCAGGTCGTTGTCGATATTGCGCAGGTCGGCACGACCCGAGCCGGGGCCAAGGCCCGTCTCGAAGCGGACCGGCACGCCGCTTGCGGGTACGCCCACCGACCAGCCGACGAAGGCATCGGCGCTGAAGAAGACGGTCAGGCCGCCCTGCCAGCCAACCATGTCGCGTACGCCGGGGCCGCAATCGTCGGTTTGCGTGAAGCGCTCGGCGGGCGGCCCGAGGATCGCCGTCAGCCGGTCGAGCATTTGTGCCTTGGGCGTGCCGAAGGGCGTGGGCGTGCCGCGGTCGCGCAGAGTCAGTCCACCATCACCCAGATAGACGCCTTCATTGCCACTGATGCCGCTGTCGCCGGCGACCTGGTTCGCGGCACTGGCATTCGCGGTCATGTTGTCGCCGCCGCGATTGCAGCCGGCGACGAGACCGGCCGACAGGGCGATCAGCGCAATGGTCGTGGCTTTCCTCATCGCGGCGCTCCTCCATCCCGGAGGCAGGCGCTCGATACCGAGTCCCTTTCGCCTCCGGAACGGACTCTTACGGCTGGTGGCGGAAGCGCGCCAGCCCCGGCGCCACCGCCTGGCGGAAGCCGTGGCGCCTACTTGCCCGCGAGTTGCAGGCCGGCGCGGCCATCCGAGGTCCACACCACGATCGCGGCGGTCAGCCGGCCCTCGACCGTTTCGATCACCACATCGTCGCCGGGCCGTAGCTTGGCGGTGTAACCGTCGATCATCATTCCGGTCGGCGAAACGTCGCGGATACGCGCCCCGCTCTTCGCGCCATGATGCTGGATGCGGGTCGACCGGAGCAGCTTCTGTCGCGTGGGCCGGCTCGTCTTCAGCCCGACCGGCTTGGCCGCGGCGCCACCCGTCAAAGCCGCGGTAACATCCTCGTTCGGCATCGGCTTGCCGAAGACGTAACCCTGAATGTGCGAGCAGCCGAGCGAGCGGATCAACTCGATCTCGTCCTGCGTTTCCACCCCTTCCGCCGTCGTTTCCAGCCCGAGCGTATCGGCGATCGCGGTGACCGCGCGGATGATCGCGGTGTTGCGCTTGTCGTGCGCCGCGCCCTTCACGAAGCTCTGGTCGATCTTGACCTTGTCGAACGGCGCCTTCTTCAAATAGGCGAGCGAGGAATAACCGGTGCCGAAATCGTCGAGCGCGAGGCGCACGCCGGTCTTCTTCAGCGTCGCCAGCATCCGCTCCGTCTGGCTGTCCTCGTTCAGGAACACGCTCTCGGTAATCTCCAGTTCCAGCCGCTCGGCCGGCAGGCCGGACTGGGCGAGCGCGTTCGCAACCATCGCGGGCAGCGAGGCGCGCGCGAACTGGACGGTCGAGACGTTGACCGCGACACGCACGGGCCGCGGCCAGGAAGCCGCCTGCGCGCAGGCGGTGCGCAGCACCCATTCGCCGATCGGGTCGATCAGGCGCGAATCCTCGGCGATCGGAATGAAATCCGCCGGGGAAATCAGCCCGAGCGTCGGATGGCTCCAGCGGATCAGCGCCTCGTAGCCGACAATCTCGCTGGTCGCGGTGCTGACCACCGGCTGGTAAGCCAGCCAGAATTCGCCGCGCTCGAGCGCCCGGCGCAGATCGTCCTCGAGCGTCTTGCGCGACTGCGCCTGGGTCAGCAGCTCCTCGCGGAAGAAGCTGTGCTTGCCGCGGCCCTGCGCCTTCGCCTCGTAGAGCGACAGATCGGCGTTGCGGATCAGTGTTTCGGGGTCGCTGCCATGGTCCGGCGCGACCGAAATGCCGATCGAACAGCCGATCAGCACATTGGCGCCCTTGATGAAATAAGGCTGGGACAGCGCGGAGATGATGCGGTCCGCCAATTGCTCCAGTTCGCCGGCATTGCGGTAGTTGGAGACGATGACCTGAAATTCGTCGCCGCCCAGCCGGCCGACCAGCCCCTTGTCCCCGACGCAGCTTTCCAGCCGCTGCGCGACGACGGTCAGCAAGGTGTCGCCGCTCTGATGGCCGAGCGTGTCGTTGACCGCCTTGAAGCGATCGAGATCGAGCATGAACAAGGCGACCGGCCGGTGCATCCGCTCCAGCTGCAGGATCATCTGATCGAGCGAGGCGCGCATGCGCGCGCGGTTGGCAAGGCCGGTCAGCGGATCGGTCAGCGCCAGCCTTTTGGTTTCCGCATCCAGGCGCCGTTCGGCGGAAAGATCTGAGCCGTAGCCGACGAAGCCGCGAAACTGATCGAGTTCGTCGATGTGCGGCCGCCCGGAGATGGTCCACACACTGTCGCGGTCGTCGCGCGAGCGGACCTCGAAATTCTGGAACGACGTGCGGGCGTGCAGGTGGAAGGCGAGCGTGCGCTCCGCCCCTTCCGATTCGCCGCTCACCTCGAACAGGTCGCTCAGCATCTTGTCGAGCACGGGTTCGCCGCGGCGCTGCAATTCCCGCGACACACGCTCCGTGAGATAGATCAGCCGGCCGGCGCGGTCGGTCGCCCAGAACCAGCCGCTGCTCTGCGCTTCGTGGCTGCGCAGCAGGAGCAGAGCGAGTTCGCTGTCGAGCGAGGCGGAATCGCCCTCGCTTTCGCCGAGTCCGTCACGCGCGGCACGGCCAAAGCCGCTGACGAAACGCGCTGTGAGACTCATTCAGATCAACCTGCCACGCTTATGATGATGCTGCGAACTGTTCCCTCGCACACGACCGTAAAGAATCGCTTTCAATGTGGACCAATTTCGCATCCGGATTGGCCATCGCATGTCCGCGCTCGCCCGCACCTGAAGCGCCATCGCACGATTATCATCGGAGTCCTCTTGTCGAACGTAACAGAACGATATATCTTAGCTGTATCAAGAAGGAGTTCGACATGAGATTCAAGATGCATGGGCCGCGCGTACGCTGGGGCGTTCCCGAAGCGATCATCACTATGGGCATGGGCCGCGGCGGCGGGGGCTGGGGCGGCCAGAATTGGGGCGGCGACTGGAGCCAGTGGCCGGGTGGCGGCGGCGGTCGCGGTGGGCGCGGCGGCGGCCGGCGCGGCATGTTCAAGCCGGGCGAACTGCGCCTGGTGCTGCTGAAGCTGATCGCCGATCAACCGCGTCACGGTTACGATCTGATCCAGTCGATCGAGGAAATGACCGGCGGCAGCTACGCGCCCAGCCCGGGCGTGGTCTATCCGACCCTCACCATGCTCCAGGACATGGCCCATATCGAGGAGAAGGCGGCCGAAGGCACGCGCAAGGCCTTCGCCGCGACCGCGGAGGGCGAGGCCTATCTCGCCGAGCGCGCGGAAGAGGTGGACGCGCTGCTCGAGCGGCTGACCGACGCGGGCGACCGCGAGCGCCGGACCGGCGGCGCGCCGATCAGCCGGGCCGTGGGCAATCTGCTCTCCGCTTTGTGGCATCGCGTCCAGCGCGACGGGCTGGATGAGGAGACTCTGCACAAGCTCGCCGACGTGCTCGACGAGGCCGCGAAGAAGATCGAGCGGCTGTGAGCGAGGCGATTACCTCCAGCACGGCAGACGTGCCGACCGCGCATGCGAGCCGCTATCTCCAGCAGCTCTGCAAGCATTGGCAGCACAATCTGGCGGTCGAGTTTGACGCCGAGCGCGGGAAGGTCACCTTCCCGCGCGACGCGCGCGGCGCGGACTGGCCCGGCGACGCGGTGGTCACCTTCGCCGCGCGCCCGGACATGCTGGAATGCCGGATCGAGGCGAGCGCGGCGGGTCAGCTCGACGCGCTTAAGGGCGCCGTCGCGCGCCACCTCGATCGCTTCGCTTTCCGCGAGGCACCGCTCACGTTCGACTGGCGCTAGCTAAATCCTCCCCGAGATTTCTCGGGGAGGGGGACCATCCGAAGGATGGTGGAGGGGCCGCGCCGCAGGCGCGGAATTCTTCGCGCAAGCAAGAACCGCGCTTCGCGCGGCCCCTCCACCGCTTCGCGGTCCCCCTCCCCTCGAAATCGAGGGGAGGAATAGGTCGGCTCACCGCCCCCGGAACAACCCGCCCAGCAGCCCGCGCACGATCCCGCCGGCGACCCGGTTCACGACCTGGCGCTGGACCGTCTTGCCGAGCTGGCGGCTGACCTGCCCGAACATCCCTTCGTCCGCGCGGGACTGGCGCTCGGCGCGGCGCTGCTCGCGCTCCTGCCGGGCAGCCTCGCGGTCCGCGGCAATGCGGGCTTTCTCTTCCTCTTTGGCGGCCTTTTCCTCGTCGCGCCGCGCCTGCTCCTCGGCCGCCGCGGCCTGCGCCTGTTCGGCGCGCCCCATCAGCAATTCGTGCGCGCTCTCGCGATCGACTTCCTCGTCATATTTGCCGCCGACCGGCGAGTAATTCTGCAGCGTCGCGCGCTCGACCGGGGTCAGCGGTCCCGCCCGCGAGCGCGGCGGCGCCACCAAAGTGCGTTCCACCGGCGTCGGCGAACCGTCGCGCTGGAGCGTCGAGACCAGAGCCTCACCGATTTTCAGTTCGGTCACCGCGGTGGCGACGTCGATGGCGGGGTTGATCCGGAACGTGTCCGCAGCCGCCTTCACCGCGCGCACGTCCTTCGGCGTGAAAGCGCGCAAGGCGTGCTGCACCCGGTTGCCGAGTTGCGCCGCGACGCTGTCCGGAATGTCGATCGGGTTCTGCGTGACGAAATAGACGCCGACGCCCTTGGAACGGATCAGCCGGACGACCTGCTCGATCTTCTCCATCAGCGCCGCCGGCGCGTCCTCGAACAGCAGATGCGCCTCGTCGAAGAAGAAGACGAGCTTGGGCTTCTCGACATCGCCCACCTCCGGCAATTCCTCGAACAGCTCGGACAGCAGCCAGAGCAGGAAGGTCGCATAGAGCTTCGGACTCTGCATCAGCCGGTCGGCGGCGAGGATGTTGACCATACCCCGGCCGGAATCGTCGACCTTCAGGAAATCGGCAATCTCCAGCGCCGGCTCGCCGAAGAAACGGTCCGCGCCCTGCGCCTCGAAGGCCAGCAATTGCCGCTGGATCGCGCCGACCGTCGGCTTGGCGACATTGCCGTATTTCATGGTGAGATCAGCGGCATTCTCCGCCACCCAGGTCAGCATCGAGCGCAGATCGTCGAGGTTGAGCAACAGCATCCCCTCATCGTCCGCGGCTCGGAAAGCGATCTGCAGCACGCCTTCCTGCGTCTCGTTCAGGCCGAGCAGGCGGGCGAGCAGCAGCGGCCCCATCTCCGTAATCGTCGTGCGGATCGGATGGCCGGACACGCCATAGAGATCCCAGAAGATCACCGGATTGTCGGCATAGGCCCAATCGGTCAGGCCGATGTCGGCGGCGCGCTGGGTGAAGGCGGCATGCGCCTTCTGCTCGGCATTGCCCGGCATGGCGATGCCGGCCAGATCGCCTTTCACGTCGGCGGCGAAGACCGGCACGCCCGCACGCGAAAAGCCCTCGGCCAGCACCTGCAGCGTCACCGTCTTGCCGGTACCGGTCGCGCCCGCGACCAGACCGTGGCGATTGCCGCGATCGAGCCGCAGCATTTGCTGCACACCGCCGCCCACGCCAATCAGGATGCCTTCGTCGCTCATGCGCCTGTCTCCACCGCTCTTCCCCCACCGGCTAACGCGCGATGCGGCGATGTTCAACTTGCCGAAACATCCGCGCGGCAAGAGAGAGCGACGTGACGACAAAGCGAACCCCATGTTCGGCGTAAGGCGCGAGGTCCGGGCGCGCTCGCTCGCGGCGGTGCTGGCCGCCCATTGCCTTGTGGCCTGGCTCGTCCTGTCCTTCGCGCACCTGTCGTTCGTCCGCGAGCGCGAGACGATGATCGGCGCGTTCGATGTCCGCCCGGTGGAGCCGCCTCCCCCGGTCGAGCCACCGCCACCCGTTATCGCGGCGCCCCGCCTGCCGGGCGCAGCAGCCCCGGTCAGACCGGCAGCGCAACCAGCGCCGCTGCCCCCGGTCGTTGCTACGCCGGTGCCAGACGCGCCCTCCTCACCCGCCCCGGGCGGCCCGCAAGCGGCGCCGGATGCCGCGGGCGGCGGCGGCCCCGGCGGCACGGGAAGCGGCCTTGGCCAGGCCGGAACGGCTATGGGAGGCATCAGGCCGGTCGTCGCGCCCCGCCTGAGCAGCGGCCGGATCGTGCCGCGCGATTATCCGCGCTCGGCCGGCGGCGCGCAGGGAAGCGTCGTCGCCCATGTCGCGGTCGGCGCCGACGGTCGCGTGACCGGCTGCGACGTGGCCCGATCGAGCGGCAATGCCATCCTGGACGCAACCACCTGCCGCCTGATCCGCGAACGCTTCCGCTTCACGCCCGCGCGCAATGCGCAGGGCGAAGCGGTGGCCGGCGAATTTGGCTGGCAGCAGCGTTGGTGGCGGGACTGACGGGTTAGATCAGCAGATCGCTCGAGCCCGGCAGCGCGTGCAGTGCACCGGGCATATCGATCAGATCGGGATCGCCCAGGCGGAACATGGCGGCGCCGGACGCCTCGTGGCTCCACAATTTGGACAGGCCACCGCCGGAAAGGGTGTCGAACGCGTCCTTGGGCTGGTCGAGCCGCTGCATAGCGCTGACCCCGCTGAAATCGCCGATGCCGAGCACGAGGCCGCCCAGCAAAGTCACATCGATCACCATGTCCGGATTGGCGTCGCCGTCGAGATAGACATTCACCGTCGCCTGATTGCCCGTCTGGGAAACCTGCACCTGCCGCGCACCGGTCTGCGCGCCATCGCCGATAAAGGTGAAATTGCCCCCGCCCGTATTGGAGGCGAGCGCCGCGAGGCTGATCAAGTCGCCCGACGCGAAGTCGAGAATCTGGTCGCGCGCACCCGGGGTGGAATCGGTGATCTCTCTATAGGAGAAGGTGTCGTTCCCTGCCCCGCCGCGCAAGATGTCTGCACCGCCGGTGCCGACGATGAAGTCATTGCCCGCACCGCCCCAGATTTCGTCCGCATTCTGGCTGCCAACGATGAAATCGTCGGCCGCGCCCGAGAAAATCCGGAACGAGCCGTCGTTTTCGAAGGCGCCGTTGAAGATAAATGTCTCACCGGCGCGCAGCGTGTTCGCCTGGATGACCATCGACTGCCCGGCGGCGACCATGCTGTCGTGCATCGTCAGATCGTAGTTGACGATGCCGCCAAAGGCTCCGAACCGGTTGTCGCTGGCGGACAGCAGGACGATGAACTCGACATTGGTCACCTGCCCGGCACCGAAATTGATCGCGCTCGCACCCAGATAACTGCCCTGCAGGCCGAGTTGATCGCTGCCGCCGCCACCATTGACGAAATCGTTCGGCGTGAACCTGAACTGCCCGAAAAAGAAGCCGTCATCGCCTGAACCACCGGTCAGGAAATTCGCCCCGAGTCCGGCATAGATCAGGAAATCGATGCCCGATGCCGATCCGTCGAACGAGAAATTCTCGCTCGCGCGCAACGTGTTGGCCTGAACGGTTATCCGGTTTCCGCTGACGACCGTATTGGCGTCGGCGACGATCGCGTAGCTGAACGGCCCGCCGCCTCCGCCGAAGCGGTTATCGTTGCCCGGCAGCAGTACCACCATTTCCACGCCCACCAGCGAACCGAGTGTCACGCCGCCGGCATAATTGCCCTGCAGCGCCACCTGGTCGCGCGTGCCCGCACCGCCATTGACGACGTCCGCGACAGTATAGGCGGCGCCGAAATAGAAGCCGTCATCGCCGCCACCGCCATGCACAGTATCGTTGCCGCCCTGCTGGAGCAGAAACAGATCGTTCCCGTTATTGCCGTTGATGGTATCGTTCCCCGCGCCACCAACGAGCAGATGATCGCCGGCATTGCCGAAGCTGACGCCCGGTGTGCCACCTGGTGGCGAAACGGAAAGGTTCGCGCCGTTGGCGCTGCCGGGGAAATTCGCGGCGACGCCGGTGCGCACGTTTGGATCGAGGATCGTGGTTGTGTACGTGCGCTGGCCCATGTCGCCCGCGGAGAACAGTGCGAGGCCAGGATCGCTCATCCCATTGAGGCCCCAGGTGAAGGCGCCGGTGTAATTCGTGTCGATCGTGCCGTCGGCGTTCAACGCGACCAGCGTGAAGGTGACCTGATTGCCGACACGGCTATAGTTGCGGATCCCGAACTTGACGGCCATTTCACTCCCCACGCATTGTTGGCGATGAAGGACCGGCGCAAGACAGGTGACACGGTCCGCAGGCGACCAAAGCTAGTGCCACCTGCCAACCGTGACAAGTACGGATCACATCATATTGAAATCGCTATAAATTATCTTACCAGACCATCCCCGCTTCGCGACCGGCGGCGGCAGTGAGGATGTCGATCGTCTCGTCCGGGCTGGCCGCGACGAGCAGTTGATCGCGGCGGCTCTGCGACACGAAACCGCTCTTCACGGTGGTGTCGAGGAAAGCGAGCATCTCGTCCCAGAAGCCCTCTTCGTTCAGCAGAGCGAACGGCTTGGCATGATAGCCGAGCGCGTTCCAGCTCCAAGCCTCGAACAATTCGTCCAGCGTGCCGACGCCGCCCGGAATCGCGACAAAGGCGTCGGTCAGTTCCGTCATCATCGCCTTGCGCTCGTGCATCGTCTCCACGACGTGCAATTCGGTCAGGCCGCGATGCGCAACCTCCAGATCGACCAAGGCCCGCGGGATCACGCCATAGGCCTTGCCGCCCCCCGCCAGCACGGAATCGGCAATGACGCCCATCAGGCCGCGATGCCCGCCGCCATAGACCAGGTCGACGCCCCGCGCCGCCATCGTCGCGCCCAGCGCCCGCGCCCGCTCCGCATAATGCGGCGCACTGCCCATGCTGGATCCGCAATAAACCGCCAATCTCTTCATGGCGGCTCCGCTACATCGCCATCGCGCCCGCGCCAAGCATCATCCAGATTCCCATCGCGATCATCATCAGATTCTCGGTTAGCGACAGGAAGCCCAAAGGCACGTTGCTGTCGCCGCCGACGCAGGCGCATTTCAGCTCGCGTTTGTCGAGATACACCGCCTTGAACACCGACACCGCGCCGATCGTGCCGATGAAGAGCGCCAAGGGGACGGACAGCCAGTTCAGCACGCCAGCGATCATCAGCAACCCGGCCAGCCCTTCCGCGAACGGATAAACGTAGCCATAAGGCGGCCAGCGGCGGGCGAGCAGATCGTAATTCAGGAACATGGTCGCGAAGCTGTCCACGTCGCGCAGCTTCATGAGCGCGAGCACCGCCATCGAAAAGGCAATGAACCATTCGCCCGCGCGGATCGTGAACGGCGAGCCGAAGGCGGCCTGGCTCGCCGCCAGCGCCATCAAAAAGGTGATCGCGAACAAGGCGATCACCGGCGCATAGGTCAGCGCCTTCGGGTCGCGCACGCGCAGGCCCAGGAAACGGCGCAGATCGTCATGCCCGCCGATCCGCTCGCCGCCGATGAAGATTTGCGGCGTCGTCTTCACGTCATGAGCGGCCTTGAACGCATCCGTCTCGGCCCGCGTCGTCAGATGCCGGTCCTCGACCGCATAGCCTTTGCGCTCGAGCAGATATTTCGCCTTGATCCCGTAGGGGCAGACATGGCCGGGCATGACCATGCGATGGATCGTGGCAGTGGGGCGGGCGGACATGGCGTGTCCCTTGCGGAGCGGTGAGGTCCTGCCGATATAGGGTCCGTACCATGGTACGGAGTCAAGGGCCGATGATGACGATCGGGAAACTGGCCGCGGCAGGCGGCGTCGGGATCGAGACGGTGCGCTATTATCAGCGCCGCGGCATGCTCACCGAGCCGGCGCGTGGTCCTGGCGCGAGCGTGCGGCGCTACAGCGACGCGGACCTGCGCCGGCTGCGCTTCATCCGTGCCGCGCAGGGCGCCGGCTTTACGCTGAACGAGATTGCCGAATTGCTGGAACTGCATGCCAGCGACGACCGGCCAAGGGCGCGCGAGCTTGCCGCCCGGCGGATCGCCATCATCGACGCGCAGATCGCCGAACTGGGCCGCGCCCGCGCGGCGCTCGATCAACTGGCCAGCAGGTGCGCGGCCGGCAGCGCAGGCCCCTGCCCTATCCTCAACGCCTTCGACGCCCCATAGAGGGAGCCACCATGAGAGCGGGCCGCAGCTAGATTTCGTCGAAGAATCGCTCTTCGATCGTCACCCGCTCGGTGATGACCTGTTCGGTCCGCACGCCAAGCCCCAGCTTCTTGAGGAGATCGGCCAGCGCTTCGGCGTCGATCAGGTCGATCGCCGGGGCGCCGTCGCGCGTTGCCTCCTTGCGAGCATCGGCGGTGAAGGAGCCGGTGGTGATGATCAGGCCCTTGTCGGCGCGGCCCTGCATCGCGCCGCGGAAATCGCGAACCGTTCCGGACGGCACCGATCCCGAATAGCGTTTGCACTGAAAGAGCACCTGAAAGCTGATCAGATTCACTCGCAGCACACCCGATCCGTCGATGCCGCCGTCGCCGGATTTGCCCGTGACTTCGACTTTGACGAAGCCGCTTTCTCGCAAGAGCCGTTGCGCCAGGCGCTCGAAGGCGTCGGGGGCCATGGCCCGCAATTTTGCGAGCAAGGCGTCCGTCCATTCGGCCTCGTCGGCCTCGGAGGATTCCCCGGAAACCAGAAGGGTTTGCGGCTGACTGGCAAGCGCGTCCCCGACACTGGCCTGCTTGGCTTTCTTCTTCGCCAGAAGATTCGCATTGTGGATGTTGTAGGCGTCCGCAACGAGGCGGCGAACCTTCTCGTCCGGCAAGACGGATGCGTGGCGGCCCTCGTCGGTCAGAACCCAGATGCCCCGCCCGCCGCTGGCGACGAGGCCGGCGATTTTAAGATAGCTTCGCGCCCATGACATGCGATCGGCTGCCATCAGGGCGCCGCTCGCGGGATAGGTTGCGTCCAGCTGTGCCTGGGTCAAACCGAGCCTCTCCGCCAGGCGATCCTGAATTTCCTCGATCGATGCCGAGCCGCCGAAATGGTCCAAGGCCTGCAATGTCGGCAGCAAGAAGTCGTCATATTTCGGTATGCTGGTCATTGCGTGCCCCGGACGGTTGCTTTGCAGTCTCGCCTCGCAGGCGCGCGGATGACCTCAAAAGAAAGCGCCCCGCCGGTCAAGCCGGCGGGGCGCTCTCTTCTCTCGGGCGAACAGCCCGGAGCTTACCGCTCCAGATATTCGCCCGCATCGGCGTCGGTGCCGTGGCCGCTCTGGACGACTTCGGCCAGCGGATCGGCGTTGATCGCCGCTTCCGGACCCTGCGCCAGTTCGGCCTTATGCTCCTCGGCGGCGGTATTGGCGGCGATGATCGCCTCCTGCACCTTGCGCTGGGCGGCACGGATCGCGACGTCGCGGCTGGAGGCCGCGATGCGCGCGCGGTTCATGCCGGCGCCGGTGCCCGCCGGGATCAGGCGGCCGACGATGACATTCTCCTTCAGGCCGTCGAGCGTGTCGATCTTGCCCTGCACCGAAGCCTCGGTCAGCACGCGGGTCGTTTCCTGGAAGCTTGCCGCCGAGATGAAGCTGCGGGTCTGCAGCGACGCCTTGGTGATGCCCAGCAGGACCGGCTGGGTGGTGGCGATCCGGCCGCCACGCTTCTCGACCTTGGCGTTCTCGAGCACGGCTTCCGCGACCTCGACCGTGTCGCCACGGATCAGGGTGGTTTCGCCCGAGTCGAGGATCTCGACCTTCTGCAGCATCTGGCGAACGATCACCTCGATGTGCTTGTCGTTGATCTTCACGCCCTGCAGTCGATAGACTTCCTGAATCTCGCTGACGAGATATTCGGCCAGCGCCTTCACGCCGAGCACTTCCAGGATGTCGTGCGGATCGGGCGAGCCGCCGATGAGGTTGTCGCCGCGCTTCACGAAGTCGCCTTCCTGCACGTCGATCACCTTGGACTTCGGCACCAGATACTCGACCGGATCGCCGCCCTCCTCTGGGATGATCGCGATCTTGCGCTTGGCCTTGTAATCCTTGCCGAACTGGATCCGGCCGGAGACCTTGGCGATGATCGCATTCTCCTTCGGCTTGCGCGCCTCGAACAGCTCCGCAACGCGCGGCAGACCGCCGGTAATGTCGCGGGTCTTGGCGGCTTCGCGGCTGACGCGGGCGAGCACTTCACCCGCCTCGACCCGCTGGCCTTCCTCGACCGACAGCATCGCGCCGGACGCGAGCATGTAGCGCGCCGCCTCACCCGAATTGTCGTCGAGCAGGGTCAGGCGCGGACGCAGATCCTCCTTCGACTTGGCGGTGGCGCGGAACTCCGTGACGACGCGCTGGGCGATGCCCGTCGCTTCGTCGGTCTGCTCGGTGAGCGTCTTGCCCTCGATCAGATCCTGGAACTTCACGATGCCGCCCTTTTCGGTGATCACCGGCATCATGAACGGATCCCACTCGGCCAGGCGATCGCCCTTGCTGACGATATGCCCGTCCGTGACCATCAGGTGCGCACCGTACGGAATGCGGTGCGTGGAGAGCTCGCGCCCGTCCATGTCCTGAATGACCAGTTCGCCGCTGCGCGACATCGCCACGTGGCGGCCGCGCGGATCGGTGATGACCGGCAGGTCCTTCATCGAGATCGTGCCGTCGACCGGCGATTCGAGGCTGGACGTTTCGTTGAGCTGCGCCGCGCCGCCGATGTGGAAGGTCCGCATCGTCAGCTGGGTGCCCGGCTCGCCGATCGACTGCGCCGCGATGACGCCGACCGCCTCGCCGATATTGACCGGCGTGCCACGCGCGAGGTCACGCCCGTAGCACTTGCCGCACACGCCATTTTCGCTCTCGCAAACCAGCGGACTGCGGATGTGCACCGCCTGGATGCCCAGCTCGTCGATCGCCTTGGCGGCGGGTTCGTCGATCAGCTGGCCTTCCTTGGCGATGATTGTGCCGGTCTTGGCATCGACCACATCCTCGACCGGGGTACGGCCCAGAATGCGCTCGCCCAATGAGGCGATGACCGCGCCGCCCTGGACGATGGCACGCATCTCCAGATTGTTCTCGGTCTTGCAATCCTCCTCGACGATCACGCAATCTTGGCTGACGTCGACGAGACGCCGGGTCAGGTAACCCGAGTTGGCGGTCTTCAACGCGGTGTCCGCGAGGCCCTTGCGGGCGCCGTGGGTCGAGTTGAAATATTCGAGGACGGTCAGGCCTTCCTTGAAGTTCGAGATGATCGGCGTTTCGATGATCTCGCCAGACGGCTTGGCCATCAGGCCGCGCATGCCGGCAAGCTGCTTCATCTGCGCCTGCGAACCACGGGCACCCGAATGCGCCATCATGTAGATGGAGTTGATCGGGGCCATGCGGCCGGCATCGTCCTTCGGCTGGGCCTTGATCCGGTCCATCATGGCGTTCGCCACCTGGTCGCCGCAGCGGCTCCAGGCGTCGATCACCTTGTTATACTTCTCCTGCTGGGTGATCAGGCCGTCCTGATATTGCTGCTCGTAATCCTTCACGAGCGCGCGGGTCTCGTCGACCATCGCTTCTTTTTCGGGCGGGATGATCATGTCGTCCTTGCCGAACGAAATGCCGGCCTGGAAAGCGTGGCGGAAGCCCAGCTGCATGATCGCGTCGGCGAACAGCACCGTGTCCTTCTGGCCGGTGTGACGATAGACCTCGTCGATCACGTCGCCGATATCCTTCTTGGTGAGAAGGCGGTTGACGGTCTCGAACGGCACCTTGTGGCTCTTCGGGAGCGTTTCGGCGAGCAGCATGCGGCCCGGCGTCGTCTCGAAGCGCTTCATGTAGGTCTTGCCCTTCTCGTCCGTCTGCGGGACGCGGCTCACGATCTTCGTGTGCAGCGTCACAGACTTCGCGTTCAGGGCCTGGTGGACCTCCTGCATGTCGGCCAGCAGCGAGCCTTCGCCCGGCTCGCCCTCGCGCTCCATCGACAGATAATAGAGACCCAGCACCATGTCCTGCGAGGGGACGATGATCGGCTTGCCGTTGGCGGGCGAGAGGATGTTGTTGGTCGACATCATCAGCACGCGCGCTTCCAGCTGCGCCTCGAGGCTCAGCGGGACGTGCACGGCCATCTGGTCACCGTCGAAGTCGGCGTTGAACGCGGCGCAGACGAGCGGGTGCAGCTGGATCGCCTTGCCCTCGATCAGCACCGGCTCGAACGCCTGGATGCCCAGACGGTGGAGCGTCGGGGCGCGGTTCAGCAGCACCGGATGCTCGCGGATCACCTCGTCCAGGATGTCCCAGACTTCCTTGCGCTCCTTCTCGACCCACTTCTTCGCCTGCTTCAGCGTCATGCTGAGGCCCTTGGCGTCGAGGCGCGAGTAGATGAACGGCTTGAACAGCTCGAGCGCCATCTTCTTGGGCAGGCCGCACTGGTGCAGCTTCAGCTCCGGCCCGGTCACGATGACCGAACGGCCCGAATAGTCGACGCGCTTGCCGAGCAGGTTCTGGCGGAAGCGGCCCTGCTTGCCCTTCAGCATGTCGGACAGCGACTTCAGCGGCCGCTTGTTGGCGCCGGTGATCGTGCGGCCACGACGGCCATTGTCGAACAAAGCGTCGACCGCTTCCTGCAGCATGCGCTTTTCGTTGCGGACGATGATGTCCGGCGCGCGCAACTCCATCAGCCGCTTCAGGCGGTTGTTGCGGTTGATCACGCGGCGATACAGATCGTTGAGATCCGATGTCGCGAAGCGGCCGCCGTCCAGCGGCACAAGCGGGCGCAGTTCGGGCGGGATGACCGGCACGACGTCCAGGATCATCCATTCCGGGCGGTTGCCGGATTCCAGGAAGCTCTCGACGACCTTCAACCGCTTGATGATCTTCTTGGGCTTCAGCTCGGACTTGGTGACGGCCAGCTCTTCCAGCAGAGCCGTCTTCTCGCCTTCCAGGTCGAGGTCGATCAGCATCTGCTTGACCGCTTCGGCGCCGATGCCGGCGGTGAAGGCGTCCTCGCCATATTCGTCGCGGGCGCTCTCCAGCTCGTCCTCGGTGAGCAGCTGGAACTTCTCCAGCGGCGTCAGGCCCGGCTCGGTGACGATATAGCTCTCGAAATAGAGCACGCGCTCCAGCTGCTTGAGCTGCATGTCGAGCAGCAGGCCGATGCGCGACGGCAGCGACTTCAGAAACCAGATATGGGCGACCGGCGCCGCCAGCTCGATATGGCCCATCCGCTCACGGCGGACCTTCGAGACGGTGACCTCGACGCCGCACTTCTCGCAGACGATGCCCTTATATTTCATGCGCTTGTACTTGCCGCACAGGCACTCATAATCCTTGATCGGACCGAAGATGCGCGCGCAGAACAGGCCGTCACGCTCGGGCTTGAACGTACGATAGTTGATCGTCTCGGGCTTCTTGATCTCGCCGAACGACCAGCTGCGGATCTTGTCCGGGCTGGCGATGCCGATCTTGATCTGGTCGAACGTCTCCGGCTTGACGACCGGGTTGGCGAAGTTGGTGAGTTCGTTCATCTGTTTTCGTCCCTCTGGGGGGTCAATTCTCTGGGCGGAAATGGCCTCTGCCCTCCGAAGGCAGAGGCCTGATCCCGCTTATTCAGCCGCCTCGGCGAAACCTTCATCGTCGGCATCGGCAAGGCTGTTCAGCTCGACGTTCAGGCCGAGCGAGCGCATTTCCTTCACCAGCACGTTGAAGCTTTCCGGAATGCCTGCCTCGAACGTATCGTCGCCCTTGACGATCGCCTCGTAGACCTTGGTGCGGCCGATCACGTCGTCCGACTTCACCGTCAGCATTTCCTGCAGCGTGTAGGCGGCGCCGTACGCCTGCAGCGCCCACACCTCCATCTCGCCGAAGCGCTGGCCGCCGAACTGCGCCTTGCCGCCCAACGGCTGCTGGGTGACGAGGCTGTACGGCCCGATCGAACGCGCGTGGATCTTGTCGTCCACGAGGTGGTGCAGCTTCAGCATGTAGATGTAGCCCACCGTGACCTTGCGGTCGAAGGCGTCGCCGGTGCGACCGTCGAACAGGGTGACCTGCCCGCTCTCGTCCAGCCCCGCCTTGCGCAGCATCGCGGCGACATCGGCTTCCTTCGCGCCGTCGAACACCGGCGTGCCCATCGGGACGCCGCCCTTCAGATGCTCGGCCAGCTCGACGATTTCCGCGCTGCTGCGGGCCTCGATCTCGGCGGCATAGGCATCGCCATAGATGTCGACCAGCCGCGCCTTCACCGCGTCCGGCGCAACGCCGGCCTGCGGATCGGGATTGTCCTGGCGCCATTGCTCCAGTGCTTCGGTCACCTGCTGGCCCAGGCCGCGCGCGGCCCAGCCCAGATGGGTCTCGAAGATCTGCCCGACATTCATGCGCGACGGCACGCCCAGCGGGTTGAGCACGATGTCGACGTGGGTGCCATCCTCCAGGAACGGCATGTCCTCGACCGGCAGGATGCGCGAGATCACGCCCTTGTTGCCGTGACGGCCGGCCATCTTGTCGCCCGGCTGAAGCTTGCGCTTCACCGCGACGAAGACCTTGACCATCTTCAGCACGCCCGGCGGCAGTTCGTCGCCACGCTCAAGCTTCTCGACACGGTCGTCCAGCTTCGCCTTGATGACGGCTTCCGCCTCTTCATACTGGGCGCGGACGGCTTCCAGATCGGCCTGGACGGCATCGTCCTTGACCGCGAACTTCCACCATTCGTGCGGCTCGACCGCGTCCATCATCTCGGCGTCGATCTCGGCACCCTTCTTGACGCCCTTCGGCGCCGCGGTGGCGATCTGGCCGATCAGCATTTCGCGCAGGCGCGCATAGGAAGAACGCGTCAGGATCGAGCGTTCGTCCGCGGCGTCCTTCTTGAGGCGATCCTTCTCCTCGGTCTGGATGGCGCGGGTCCGGTCGTCGATGTCGATGCCGTGGCGGTTGAACACCCGCACCTCGACGACCGTACCGGCGACGCCCGGCGGCAGTCGCAGCGAGGTGTCGCGCACGTCCGACGCCTTCTCGCCGAAGATGGCGCGGAGGAGCTTTTCCTCCGGCGTCATCGGGCTTTCGCCCTTCGGCGTGATCTTGCCGGCCAGGATGTCGCCGGGCTCGACCTCAGCGCCGATATAGACGATGCCCGCCTCGTCGAGGTTGCGCAGCGCCTCCTCGCCGACATTCGGGATGTCGCGGGTGATGTCCTCCGGCCCCAGCTTGGTGTCGCGGGCCATGACCTCGAACTCCTCGATGTGGATCGAGGTGAAGACGTCATCCTTCACGATGCGTTCGCTGATGAGGATGGAATCCTCATAATTGTAGCCGTTCCACGGCATGAAGGCGACGAGGCTGTTGCGGCCCAGCGCCAGCTCGCCGAGATCGGTCGACGGACCGTCGGCGATCACCGCGCCCTTGGTCACCAGATCGCCCTTCTTCACCAGCGGACGCTGGTTGATGCAGGTATTCTGGTTCGACCGCTGGAACTTCATCAAAGTGTAGATGTCGACGCTCGACTTGCCGGCCTCGACATCCTCGGTGGCGCGCACGACGATGCGCGACGCATCGACCTGGTCGACCACGCCGGTGCGGCGGGCGGCGATGGCGGCGCCGGAATCGCGCGCGACCGTCTCCTCCATGCCGGTGCCGACGAACGGCGCCTCGGCACGGATCAACGGCACGGCCTGACGCTGCATGTTCGAGCCCATCAGCGCGCGGTTCGCGTCGTCGTTCTCGAGGAACGGAATGAGCGAGGCGGCGACCGAAACGAGCTGCTTCGGCGACACGTCCATGAGCGTGATCTGGTCGCGCGGCGCGATCAGGAACTCGCCGGCGCGCCGCGAGGAGATCATCTCCTCGACGAAGCCGCCATCCTTGTCGAGCTCGGCATTGGCCTGCGCGACCGTATGCTTCTGCTCCTCCATGGCGGAGAGGTAGACGACCTCGTCGGTCACCTTGTTGTCGATGACCTTGCGGTACGGCGTTTCAATGAAGCCGTACTTGTTCACTCGCGCGAAGGTGGCGAGCGAGTTGATCAGGCCGATATTCGGGCCTTCCGGCGTCTCGATCGGGCAGATGCGGCCATAGTGGGTCGGGTGGACGTCGCGCACCTCGAAGCCCGCGCGCTCACGCGTCAGGCCGCCCGGCCCGAGCGCGGTGACGCGACGCTTGTTGGTGACTTCGCTGAGCGGGTTGGTTTGGTCCATGAACTGCGACAGCTGCGACGAGCCGAAGAATTCGCGCACCGCGGCGACCGCGGGCTTCGCGTTGATCAGGTCGTTCGGCATGACCGTCGACACGTCGACCGACGACATGCGCTCCTTCACGGCGCGCTCCATGCGGAGCAGGCCGACGCGATACTGGTTCTCGAGCAGCTCGCCGACCGAACGCACGCGGCGGTTGCCGAGATTGTCGATGTCGTCGATCTCGCCCTTGCCGTCCTTCAGGCCGACCAGTTCCTTGACCACCGCGACAATGTCTTCGGTGCGCAGGGTGGTGACCGTGTCCTCGGCGTCGAGCGCCAGGCGCATGTTCAGCTTCACGCGGCCGACCGCGCTGAGGTCATAGCGTTCGGCATCGAAGAACAGGCCGTAGAAAAGCGCCTCGGCGGTCTCCTTCGTCGGCGGCTCGCCGGGGCGCATGACGCGGTAAATGTCGGACAGCGCACTGTCGCGATCCTCCGACTTGTCCGCCTTCAGCGTGTTGCGGATCCACGCGCCGGTGGAGACATGATCGATGTCGAGCAGCTCGAGCCGATCGACGCCGGCCTTGTCCAGCGCCTCGAGATTCTCGGCGGACACCTCGTCGCCGGCCTCGATGTAGATTTCGCCGGTCGCGTCATTGACCAGATCATAGGCGCTGTAGCGGCCGAAAATCTCTTCGGTCGGGATCAGGAGGGTCTTCAGGCCGTCTTTCTGCGCCTTGTTGGCGCCGCGCGGCGTGATCTTCTGGCCCGACGGGAAGACGATTTCGCCGGTCTCGGCGTTGACCACGTCGTACATCGGCTTCTGGCCGCGCCAATTCTCGACCTGGAACGGGATCTGCCAGCCATTCTCGCCGCGGACGTAGGTCATGCGGCCATAGAAGGTGTTGAGGATTTCCTCGCTGGTCAGGCCCAGCGCGTGCAGCAAAGCCGTCACCGGCAGCTTGCGCTTGCGGTCGATGCGGACGTTGACGATGTCCTTGGCGTCGAACTCGAAATCGAGCCACGAGCCGCGATACGGGATCACGCGGGCGGCGAAGAGATACTTGCCCGAGGCGTGCGTCTTGCCGCGGTCATGGTCGAACAGCACACCCGGCGAACGGTGCATCTGCGACACGATGACGCGCTCCGTGCCGTTGACGATGAACGTGCCGTTCTTCGTCATCAGCGGCATGTCGCCCATGTAGACGTCCTGCTCCTTGATATCGAGCACGGAGCGGGTTTCGGTGTCGGAATCCACCTCGAACACGATCAGGCGGAGCGTCACGCGCATCGGCGCGGCATAGGTCATGCCCCGCTGGCGGCACTCGTCCGTGTCGTACTTGGGCTCTTCCAGCTCGTAATTGACGAAATCCAGCTCGGCGGTGCCCGCGAAGTCGCGGATCGGGAAGACGCTGCGCAGCGTCTTTTCCAGGCCCGACACGTAACCGATCGACGGATCGGAGCGCAGGAAATGCTCGTAGGATTCGCGCTGAACCTCGATCAGGTTCGGCATCTCGCTGACTTCGTGGATGTTCCCGAAAATCTTGCGGATACGCTTGGGCGCGGAAGTACGCGTCTCGGTCGCCGGAGCTGCAGTCGCCATGTGGATTGTTCGCCTCTTCAAAATCGTGGGCGCATCAGACGCAAAAAGCCGCGGATTCCTGCCAGCAATCTGGACGCGGAACACGCAGCTTCGGGCGGCCTGAAACCCCATGCGCCAATGCGTGGAATGTGCTGCGCGACGGCACATCCTGTTCCGGCTCATGGGGTGATGGCGGCGATATAGGTTCGGATAGGAGACTTGTCAAAGCCCGCGGCCGCAATTTTCCAACAAGTCAAGCCCGCGCCAAACCGAAAGCTTCGGACCGGCCCGGCTAAGCGGCTATTTATCTGGTTTCCAAGCGATTCACCCCGAATGCGCATGGTCACTATCACCAATCCGGAGTAGATTCCCGCATAGCGGTTTGTGCGATCCGCTTCGGGGGGTGGGCATGACCGACTTCGACGCCACGACTGGCATCGCCGACGAAGCACTTTCGGGCGAAACACTGGCAGACACGGGTCCGGCGGCGGTGCCGGAACCCTCCGGCGGCTTCAAGTTCGGCGGCCTGCCCGCCGCCTTGCTGGTCACGGCCTGCGGTGGCGGCGGCTCGACGCCCGGCCCGCCGGTGGTGGTCGTCCCGCCCCCTTCCCCGCCGCCACCGCCGCCCGTGTCGATCACCCGCGCCGAGGCTTCGCGCTTTCTGGGCCAGGCGACGATGGGTTTCGGTCGCGCCGACATCGATCGCGTCACCGCGATCGGCTACGAGGGGTGGCTGGACGAACAATTCAACACTGTGCGGCCGACCACCCATTGGGACTGGCTGGTCGCCAACGGCTATGCGGTTACCGCCAATCGCGACAATGAGACCGGCTTCGATCCGGTCATGTGGCGGCAGGCAATCGCCAGCCCCGACCAGCTGCGCCAGCGAGTCGGCATGGCTCTGCTCGATTTCCTGGTTGTCGGCATTGGCGGGGTGGCGACATCCTGGCGGCAATTCGCGGTCGCGGCCTATGTCGACGTACTGATGGACGGCGCGTTCGGCAATTTCCGGACCTTGCTGACCAACGTCTCGCTCAACCCGGCGATGAGCTATTATCTGACCTATAACGGCAACCGGAAGGCGAATCCGGCGACGGGCGCCGTGCCGGACGAAAATTATGCCCGCGAGCTGATGCAGCTCTTCACTGTGGGCCTGGTCCGCCTGTTCGCCGACGGCAGCGTGCAGATGAGCGGCGGCCGCGCGGTGGAAACCTATGTGCAGGATGACATTACCGGCCTCGCCCGCGTCTTCACCGGCTTCGTGCTCGACAGTTCCGACAACAGCACGCCCGACCGCTTCCGCCGGCCGCTGACGGTCAATGCTGCACAGCACGAGACCGGCGCCAAGACCTTCCTCGGCACCACCATACCGGCGGGGACGGGCGCGGCCGACAGCCTGCGCCTCGCGCTCGATGCGATCTTCCAGCACCCCAATGTCGCGCCCTTCATCTCGAAGCAGCTGATCCAGCGGCTCGTCACGTCCAACCCCGCGCCCGGCTATGTTCAGCGCATAACAGCGGTGTTCGAGAATGACGGCACCGGCGCCCGCGGCAATCTGCGCGCCGTCGTCCGCGCCATCCTGCTCGACACGGAAGCGCGCTCCGCCGCGATCGCCGGCACTGCCAGTTTCGGCAAGTTGCGCGAGCCGATCCGCCGCCTCACCGGCTGGGCGCGCGCCTTCAACGCCAGCTCCGCCGCCAACACCTGGCCGATCGGCGACACGTCGAGCACCGCCAATCGCCTCGGCCAAAGCCCCGGCCGCAGCCCCAGCGTCTTCAACTTCTTCCGCCCCGGCTACGTCCCGGCCGGCAGCCCGATCGCCAATCAGGGTCTCGTGGCGCCCGAATTCCAGATCGCCAACGAGCCGTCCGTTATCGCCTACGTCAATTACATGCAGGCCCTGGTGGGCCTGTCGACGGGCGACTTCCAACCCGATTACAGCCAGATCCTGCCGCTGGCCAACGATGCCGCCGCCTTGATCGACGAGGTCGACCTGCTGCTGGGCGCGGGCCTGTCGCAGGGCACGAAATCGTTCTTCATGGGCGCGGTGAATTCGATCTCGTTCACCGCGAACAACGGGCCTCGGAACCGGGTGAACACGGCGGTCCTGCTGACGCTCGCCAGCCCTGAATATCTGGTCCAGAAGTGAGGGAGGCGAGACGATGACCGACCTCAGCCGCCGCGCCTTCCTGCAGCAAAGTGCCGCCCTCGGCCTCGTCGGGGCGGCCGCGCCCTTCGCGATGAACCTAGCGGCGATCGGCGAGGCCGCCGCCGCGACCGCCGCCGACTACAAGGCTCTGGTCTGCATCTTCCTGTTCGGCGGCAACGATTACGCCAACACCGTCACGCCCTACGATCAGGCGTCCCACAATCTCTACGCGAACCAGCGCGGCACGATCGCCACCGCCCGCGATGCGCTGACCGCGACGCGGCTCGCACCGACGACGCCGCTGGCCGGAGGCCTGGAATATGCGCTGGGGCCGAACCTCGCCGCGCTGATGCCGCTGTTCGACGCGGGACGGCTGGGCGTCGTGCTGAATGTCGGCACTTTGATGCAGCCGACCAGCAAGGCGCAATATAGCGCACGCTCGGTGCCGCTGCCGCCGAAACTGTTCAGCCACAATGATCAGCAGAGCTTCTGGCAGGCCTCCAATCCGGAAGGCGCGACTTCGGGCTGGGGCGGCCGGATCGGCGATCTGATGATGGCCGGCAACGGAGCTTCGGCGCTCACCTGCATCAACGCCAGCGGCAATGCGGTCTATCTGACCGGACGCCAGGCGATCCAGTACGGCATCACCACCAACGGCCCGGTGCCCCTGCTCAACAACAGCACCAATCTGTTCGGCTCCGCCACCGGCATGGCCACGCTCAGGAGCCTGATGCGCAGCCAGCGGACCAATCTGTTCGAGGCCGAGCATGCGCGCATCTCGGCACGCTCGCTCGACCTCCAGGCGCAGGTCACCGGCGCGCTCGCCGCTGGCCCCGCAATCGCCACCGCCTTCCCCAACGAGAGCCTCGCCAACCAGCTTCGCGTCGTCGCGCGGATGATTTCGGTCAGCCAGGAACTGGGCGCGCGGCGGCAGGTCTTCTTCGTCAGCCAGGGCGGCTACGACAATCACGATTCGATCCTGACCACCCACCCGACCCTGCTGAGCCGGCTCGCCGCGGCGATGCGCGCCTTTCACGACGCGACGGTCGAACTGGGCGTGGCGGACCGCGTCACAGCCTTCACCGCTTCCGATTTCGGCCGCACCCTGACCTCCAACGCCAACGGTTCCGATCATGGCTGGGGTTCGCACCACTTCGTGATGGGCGGCGCGGTGCGCGGCCGCGAATTTTACGGCACACCGCCGGCAATCGCGAACAATGGTCCGAACGATGTCGGTCAGGGACGCCTGCTGCCGGGCCTCGGCGTCGACCAGTTCGGCGCAACGCTCGCCCGCTGGTTCGGGGTCAGCGATGGCCAGATGTCGACAGTGCTGCCGAACATCGTCAACTACAATCCGTCGACCTGGAATTTGGGCTTCATGGCTTAGGTTATCGAGCGGAAATGAAATTGCTTTTGCTGACAGCGCTGCTTGGGGTCACAGGCCTGAACCCCAGCGCCCCGCCTGACGCCCACCTCGCTACTGACAATCCCGCCAGCCCGTGCGCGCTTCAGCGTTCTGATTTTTCGCTTCCACGACAGATGGTTCTCAGAGCCCGCTATCGAACCGACCGGCAGCATATCGCGCTGCTCGGAGACGAACTGTGTCCGAGAATTATCGTCGATCCGTACGAAAGCCGCAGCGTATCCAGAGCTGGTGCGTACAATGACTTCGTGAGGCTTTTGCGAACCGATCCTCTCTTTTCGCGCCTGATCGAGGCGGACGTGACTGTGGAGGGTTTGGTGACCCGCATAAGCGACCCCCGCGATCGATCAGCCATTGCTCGCTACAGGATCGACATCGTGCGCTACATTGAGGTGACGCCGCTTCCCTGAACTTGGCGCGGCGTCAGCGCATGTGGCGCAGGCCGATGCGGAGATAGTCCCAGCCCGTGATCACGGTCAGCGGTGCGGCGACCCAAAGGCTGACCAGGCCGACGGTGAGCATCCACGGCCATTGCGGCACCGCCACCGCGAGGATCAGCGCGCCCAAAGCCACCATCTGAAATGTCGTCTTCCATTTGGCGAGGCGGCTGACGGGAACGCTCACCTGGCTGCCCGCCAGATATTCGCGCAGCCCCGACACCATGATCTCGCGCAGCAGGATGACGAGCGCCGCGATGACATGCCAGCCGGCGATCACCTGCACCGCGCAGAGCATCAGCAGCACCGCCGCGACCATGATCTTGTCCGCGACTGGATCGAGGAAGGCGCCGAGCTTGGACGTGCTCCCCATCCGCCGCGCCAGCCAGCCGTCGAAATAATCGGTGATCCCGATCAGCGCGTAGAGCGCGAAGGCGAAGGCGTAGAGAATCGGGTCCGGCACCCAGAGCAGGGCCACAAGGAACGGCACCGCGACGATGCGGGAGAGGGTCAGCAGGTTGGGCAGCGTCAGCACGATCCCGCTCTAACGGCCGAAGCGCGGAAATGTCACCTACGCTTGCGTCGTCCCATCGCCGCGACGCCAAAGCCTTGTGCGCCCGCCCCCGCTTTGGCTATGCCCGTCCGTCCGCCGGACGGTTCGAAAGGTTGCAATGCCCATCCTCTCCGCGCGTGACGCTTTTTCGTTTGTGGCGTTACCCCGATCATGAGCTTCAGCCGGCAACTCGGTCTGCACCTGGTAAAGAAGAAGCGTTTCGGACCGGTCTTCGCGACCCAGTTCCTGAACGCCTTCAACGACAATCTCTACAAGAACGCGATGGTGCTGTTCGTCGTCTATCAGGTGATGAGCAACGAGCATGCGGAGACGTGGTTCAGCGCCCTCGCGACCGGCATCTTCACCATCCCCTTCGTGACCCTCTCCGCGCTCTCCGGCCAGCTCGCCGACGCCTATGACAAGGCGCGCATCATCCGCATCGTGAAGATCTGCGAGATGGGCATCATGGTGGTGGGTGCCGCCGGCCTGATGCTGGCGCTGTGGGGCTGGTGGTCGAACTGGGCGGCGATCGTGCTGATGCTGCTCGCCTTGTTCGCAATGGGCGTCCACTCGACTTTCTTCGGCCCGATCAAATATGCCATACTGCCGCAGCATCTGAAGCGTGACGAGGTGCTCGCCGGCACCGGCCTGATGGAGGCCGGCACCTATCTCGCCATCCTCGCCGGCACGATCTTGTCCGGCATCATCTCCGTGCCGGCCGCGGCGATCTCGGTGCTGGCGATCGCTTTGGTCGGCTATTGGATGAGCCTGAAGATCCCAGCCGCGCCGCCGTTCGAGAGCGGCCACCGGATAGACTGGAACGTGCTGCGCTCGTCGATCCGGCTGGTGAACGCGACCCTGCACGTGCCGCGCCTCGTCATGGCGATCATCGCCATTTCCTTCTTCTGGACGATCGGCGCGGTCCTCTTCATCCTCTTCCCGCCTTTGGTGAAGAACGTCCTCACCTCGGACAAGGAAGTGGCCAGCGTCTTCCTCGGCGTCTTCTCGATCGGCGTGTCGATCGGCGCCGTGCTGATCAACCGCATGCTGAAGGGCGAGGTTTCGGCGAAATGGGCGGCGCCGTCTGTGCTGATCATGGGTGCCTGCATCATCGGCTTCCAGCAGGTCGCGCTCGGCTGGAACCCGGCGCCGGAAGGCACTTATTACGGCATCTGGCAATTTCTGACCCAGCCCGCGACCCCGTTCCTGCTGCTTTTCCTGCTGGGCATCGCGGCGGGCGGCGGCATGTTCGTGGTCCCGCTCTACGCCTTCCTCACGACGGCGGTGAAACGCAGCGAAGCCTCGCGCACGATCGCCGCCAACAACATCGTCAATGCGCTGGCGATGGTGGTCGGCTCGCTGATTTCGGTCGGCCTCTCGCTGCTCGGCGTCGCCACCCTGCCGCAATTGCTGTTCGCCGCGTCGATGTGCGTGATCTCCGCCTGGCTCGCGTGGAAGCTTCACAAGGTCGCGGATTCGGGCAAGGTGTTCGAAGAGAGGAGTTTGCCGGACGACGTTTAGGTCTGGTGAGCCACTGCGGCCGCAGTTTCCGCCTACAGGGGAAACGGGAAGGAAACACCAATGTCGATCTTTGTGCGCAGCATGGGCGGATTGTTCTTCGTCGCCGGCATTCTCGGCCTGATCATCGGCATCAACCTGATGGACGCCAACGAGATCAGGTTGATGGCGCTGAAAAGCTCGGTCGGCGAGTTGAAGGGCGTGATCTTCGTCGTCGGCGCGCTGATGGCTTTCTTCTTCGGGACGATCCTGCTGCTCGGCGCCTCGATCTATGAGAATCTCAAGCGGCTGGCGGATATCAACGCCTCGGCGGCAGTGCAGATGTCGGCGGCAACCTCGACCTACGCGGACTCGGCCTATCTCTCGACCTACATCCCGCAGCTGCCGCAGAGCCAGACGACCGCCGATCCGGACGCCTAGCGCCCCACCGGCGCGGGGAGCGCCAATTCTGTCCGAACGATCCGCTCGCCGCGGAAGAAAGCGGTGAGCAGGGCCGGGACCTCCGGATGCGCCTCGAACAAATCGTGGCCGCCATAGCGGACGAGGATGCGGTGGAGGTTCGGGAGGCCCGCGGTCGCCACCGCCTGCTCCTCCAGCGGCGTGCGCACGTCCAGATCGCCGGCCAGCAGCAGCACCGGATGGCGAGCGCCGATCTCGCGACGAAAACGGTCGCCGAGGTCGAGATCGGGAACCGCGCCGCGCAGCTGCGGCATCGGAAAATTGACCGCCATTCCCGCGATCGACCGCGCCGCCTGCCGCCGCACCCGTGCCAGGCGCGCCACCGAGATGCCCGAAGCGGCGTCCATAAGTTCCGGCATGCCGCTCATCGTCAGCGGCCGGGCGTAGAAGAAATCCCAGAGCAGGGGCGCCAGCGGCGCGGACTGCCCGGCGTCGAGCGCCGCATAGAAGCCGCTGAGCTGACCATAGCCGTCCGGATTCTTGGCGACGAAGCCGGCCATCATCCGCAGCGGGAAGGAGTCCGCGCGAAAGGCGTGGCGCGTACCGTCCGGTGCGGCGAAAGCGAAGTCCTGCGGCGCAGCGTCGAAGCGGGCATGGACGCGGCGCATCTGCGCGGTCAGCGGCTGCCCCAGCGCGCCGTCGATCCGGGCGAAGGCGGCATCGACATTGGCCGGCAGCTTCACCGTCTGGTCCATCCCCTCCGCCGAGGCCAAGGCGACGCGGCCGATCGAATCCGGGAAACGACGCATCGTCGCGAAGGCAAGATGGGTGCCGTAGGAAATGCCCCACAGATCGATTCTCCGAACCCCGAGCGCGTTGCGCAAATCCTCGAGATCGGCGGCGCTTTCTTCGGTCGTATAACCCCCGACCGCCACCCCCGCCGCGCGCCAACGGGCCACGCAATCGGTCAGCGTCTCGCGATAATAGGCAGTGAGGTTCGCCTCGTTCAGCAGCTGCGCCGGATCCAGCCGACGCGGCGCGGCGCAGGCCGGAATATGGTTCGAGAAGCCCGTGCCACGCTGATCAAAGGCGATCACGTCGGCGACCGCGCGCAGCGCCAGGAAGACCGGCTGGCGCGGCCCGCGCGCCGTCGCAACGCCCGAGCCGCCGGGGCCGCCCGCGAGATAGACGATCGGATTGCCCGGACGCGGATTGGTCGAACGGAAACGGACGAAGCCGAGTTCGATCTTGCGCGAATTCGGGTCGCTGCGATCCTCGGGTACGATCAGCCGCCCGCGCTCGGCCGGCAGGTCGGTGCCGTCGGCCAGGCGGAAAGTGTAAGGCTCGATCGTCAGCACCGGCTGCGCGAGCGCGGCGGACGGCGCCAGCGCGATGGCGGCACAAGCAGCGAGGCGGCGAAACAGGCGGGCGATCATATGTGGACTCCATTTATGCCTCCCGCTTGAGCGCCGAAGCCCGACGCCGTTCCAATCCGCATCGGTGACCGCCCGCGGGCATCGGTGAACGACCGCGACAGGCGGCGGACGGCGCGGCTATCATGGCGCGATGAGAGCATTGCTCGCCTTGCTGGCCTTCCTCCTCGCCGCCGCCGCGCCGGTCGTGGAAAGCAGCCCGCTGCAACTCTGTCCGACAGCGGAAATGTCCCCCGCCTGCCGCGACGTGGCGCTCGACGATTTCCGGCCGGGCGAGCGCGAGATATTCCTGAACCAACGCGTGACGGTCGATCCCGCCGCGCTGCCGCTCGAACGGCCCAGCATGGTCCGGATCGTCGCCATGGCCAGCAGCGAGATCCGCTGGAACGGCGCATTGATCGGCACCAACGGCGCGCCGGGACCGGATGCCGCTTCCGAGCAGCCGGGGCGCTTCGTGGCGAACATCCTGGTCCCCGCCGGGGCGCTGCGGCCCGGCGACAATCTGCTTTCGGTGCGGATGTCGGCGCAGCATCTCTGGCTTCCGGTGGAACGGCCGATCCACATGATCGCGGTCATGCCTTATGAAGGCGACCGCCTGCCGGGCCTCGAAATCTATCTCCCCGCCTTGCTCATGCTCGGCGCGCTGGGCGCGGCCTTCGTCTATTTCGCCGCCGCCGCATGGAGCGAGCGCGGCGCGCGGCTGCCATTGCTGCTGGCGCTCATCGCGGGCGCGGCCATGCTGCAACTGACGGTCGAGGTCAGCCGCTCCTTCGTCGCCTATACCTACCCCTGGCATCTCGTGCGGGTCGCGATCATCGCCTTGCTGGCGGGAGTCATCGCCACGTTTGGCGCAGCCTATGCGGCCACGCGGCTCGCGCCCGAAAGGTCGCGGCTGATCACCGTCCTGACCGGCCTCGCCGCCCTGGCCGCGATCATCGCACTGCCCTGGTACGACCTCAAGGCGATGGCCGCGATCCTGGCGGGGGCAATCGGCATCGGCGCGGCCGGCACGACCGGCCTATGGCGGGGGCAGCGCGGCGGCTGGGCAGCCATGGCGGCCGCACTCGCAATCATGCTCCTGATGGCCTGGTTCCTGACCGATTTCCTCGACCATGCTTGGTTCCTGCTGCTCGCTGTCATCCTGGTCGCCCTGGTCGCCGAGCAGGTGCGCAGCCTGCGCCTCGCCCGCGCCGAGCGAGATGCAGAGGCAAAGCGGGCGGCAACACTGGCCGAACGGCTCGTGCGGGCCGAGCGCGAGGGCGAACCGATCCTCGCTTTGAAGGATGGCGCGCGCACCCACCGCGTCGTGGAGAGCGACATCCTCTATCTGCGCGCCGCCGACGATTATGCCGAGGCGGTGCTGGCCGACGGCCGCGAGCTGTTGGTGACAATGACGCTGGCACGCCTGCTCGCCACGCTGCCTCCGCGCTTTGTGCGGGTGCACAAAAGCTATGCCGTGAACCGGGGCCGCGTCGCCGGCGTCGCGCCGCGCCCGGGCGGCGGGCGCGTGCTCAGCCTGAGCGACGGATCGGAAGTGCCGGTCGGCCGGGCCTATGCGGGGGCGGTCGCTGAGGCGTTCAGCTGACCATCTTCGCCGGGTTGGCGAACACCCGGCTCACCTCGGGGCGAAAGCTTTCGAGGGCATCCATGTCGTAGGCCGGATCGAAGGCTGGCGCGTCCCAATCGTCGACCAGCTTCACCGCGAAATCATACCAGGGCTGATCCGCGAACCGCTCCCGCGCCTCCGGGTCCAGCCCGAGATGCTCGAAATAGTAACGCCCCTGAAATTGCTGGTGGTGATAGACGGCGTGATAGATGTCCTCGGACACATAGGGCTTCAGCATCTCGGCCGCGATCGGGCCGTGATTGGGGATGCTGAAAAGCTTGCCGAGATCGTGGCAGAGCGCCGCGACCACTTCCTGATCGCTCGCCCCGGCCCGCCGTGCGAGCGTCCCGGCCATCAAAGAATGCTGCAGCTGGTTGGCGCCGAAGCCGACCTCGATCGCCTCGAGCCGGGCCAGACTTTCCATGATCTGCTGCGCCGCCGCGCTCTGCTGATGCCGGGCATGTTCCGCCCCGATATGCTGCCAGTCGGCAGCGGTGCCCTCGTGCATGGTCGTGAACATGGGGCGATCATATCATTCCGGACCGGGCCGGAAAAGGCGGCCGGGATTCAGCCGAACCGGGATTCAGCCGAACAAGGTGCCGAAGACCACCAGTCCCCCGACCCATCCCGCCGCAAACAGCTTTGCATCGTCGAGCCATGACACCGCCTGCTCGATCGCCGGCAGCGGCCGCGCGACGGCCACTGGAAAGCTGCCCGGATTGCGGACGCGGCGGCGGACGAGCGGAGCCATGCGGTTCATGCCGCATGGCTAACAGCGGCTTAACTTTTGACGCAACAGGGGTTGCGACGGGCCGAGTCGTCTGTCCCGTTACGGGCCGGATCAATGCGCGGCGTTGCCGCTCCCGCAGGCCGCCGCGCCCGGTTCCGCGCGCTTGTGCGCTTCGCCATGGCCGCCGCCCGCGCCGGCGGTGATGCACCAGGACCGGCTGCTCAGCACATAATCGCTGCAACGCTGCTCGTGGACGACATCGCCAAGCTTGTAATGGCCGATGGATTCGATCGACGAGATGCGCTCGACCTGGCCGTGGGCATGACCGGAAACGGATGCGACCAATGCCGCGTGGCAGGCCGAATGCGAACGGTAGCGGCGCGACTGGGCCGCATCGGCCTGCGCGTGCCGTTCGTCGGCGGCGGGATTGTGCGGGTGATGCGGCTGATTGTCCTTCAGCGCCGAGCCGAAGGGCGGGCCGTAGGTCGCAGGCAGCAGCCGCTCGCCGAACGGAAAGATCTTGCCGCAGCCCGCGAGCAACAAGGCTCCCGCCAGCAATGCGAACCCATGGCCCAGGCGCATGTCTTCCCCTTCTCTCTTCCGGCCCGGCATAGCGCAGCCGCGGCGGAACGAGAAGGTCGCGGTAAGCGCCGGTTCAGCCGCGAGCGCGCTCTGTCCGGACATTCTCGCGGGAGATGGACATGAGAAACCTGTTGATCGCAGCCGGTCTCGCCGTGCTGACCTGCGCGTCACCGGCGGGCGCGGAGCAGCGCAGGAGCGGCGGCAATGTGATCGAAGGCGTCGATTTCACCCGCCGCCCCGGCCAGCCGCCGATCGAGGAAACCTATCCCGACACAAGGGGCATGCCCCGCGATGTGCAGGCCTATATCATCCGCTGGAGCGACTGCCGGCACTGGGGCGGCGAATATAGCGAAGATCCGGTCCGCGCCGCCCAGATCGCCCGCGGCCAGCGCGAGGCCTGCGCCGGCATCGATGCGCTTGGCGAGCGCGTGCGCGACCGCCACCGGTCGAATCTTTCGGTCATCACGCGCCTGACCACCTACGAACCGATCGAGAATTGAGCGCAGCCGCTCAGACGTAATGAGGCTCGGGGCGCTCGTGCAATTGCTCGTAATGAACCAGCACCGGCTCCGGCCCGAGCGGCACCGGCTTGCCGGCCCGGAATGCCCATTCGCCCCGGTCGCAATCCCCGGCGCGAACATAGCCGTTGATGAACAGGCGGCGCTGATGGTCCGACCGGTTCGTCCCCGAACCATGGACCATGTAGCTGTTCCATAGCGCCACATCGCCCGGCTCCAGCAGCACGTCGATCACGTCGTTCGCCGATAGCCCGACCGCCGCCAGCGCCTCGTCATCCATGCTGCGGCCCAGCACGTCGCTGGAATAATCCAGGGCCAGCTCGCCCTTCAAATGGCTGCGCGGAATGAAGCGCAGGCAGCCGGAGTCGCGGGTATGCGGGTCGATCGCCAGGCCGGTCTGCACATAGGCGTCGGACAGGTTGCGGTAGGCCGCCTCCGGCTTGCGGAATTGCGAATCCTGGTGCCAGGCGAAGTCGCCTTTCGATCCCGGCTTCTTCCAGTGCAGCTGGTTGATGATCTGCTTGATGTCGCCGCCGATCAAAGGCGCGAGCAGGGCCGCCCAGCGCGGGTCGCGCCGCACCGCGTCCAGCTCCGGCATGTGATAGGACGGCCATTGCACCATCTGCACGACCGGCGCGGCGCCACCCTCGCCCGCCGCCATACGATAGAACAGATTACCGTGCCGGAAGCTGCGCCCGTGCGCGACCGCCTCGGCATGGAGCCGGTCCACCGACGCCCCGATCGCCGCGACCTCGTCCGGCGCGAACAGCCCGCGAATGATCGCATAGCCGTCGCGCCGGTAGCGCGTGACGGCATCGTCCGCGGATTGCTGTTGTGCTGCGTTTTGCATGGACGCCGCAAAAATGCCGCCGCCCGAACGGCTTGGCCCCCATCTTTTGCCGCGCGCGATATAACCAGCGGGTATGCAGGCGGCCGCACGAGCGGCTAATTGCCTGCCATGACCAAACAGATCAGCCTGAAGCGCGCGGCCCTGTGGGGCGCTGTCATCTCTCCGATTATCCTGATCGTCCGCCTGACCCTGCTCGACCGCTGGCCGCGCGAGGATGCGGCATTCATGATCGGCTATATGCTCGGATCGGTGGGCGGCGGCGCTTTGATCTTCGTCGCCATCGCTGCGATCATCAACGCATTGAGGCGCTAGCCGCGCTGAAAACAATCCTCGACGAGATCAAAGCCCTGACCACCGGCGCATTTTTGCCGTGGCGTTACCGGAGCAGCAGCCAGCATCGATCGCAACCGATGCCAGAAAAAGATATTATTTTTCAGGGAGTTAAGGTTGGTGGAGCCTAGCGGGATCGAACCGCTGACCTCTACAATGCCATTGTAGCGCTCTCCCAGCTGAGCTAAGGCCCCACACCTTGTCGCGCCGGTCCCTGGGAGGACCGGAAGCGGGCATTTAGGTCAGGAGAACGGCTGGCGCAAGACCAGTCCGCCCCTGATTTCAACGCTCTTCGTCGTCTTTTTCCGCGCCGGAGACGCCAATGTCGTCATCGCCGCCCAGATCGACCTCGTCGTCCGGATTCTGCTCGGCTTCCTCGTCCGGCAGATCCTCCATCTCGTCGGCGGCCAGATCGCTGTCTTCCTTCTCCGCGGCGGCCTTCTCGGCCTTGGCGGCCTCATAGGACATGGGCTGCTGCTTGGACTTCAGCACGGGCTCCGGGAACCAGTTCACGCCGCAGGAAATGCAGGTGACCGGATCTTCCTTGCCGAGATCGTAAAAGCGGGTCGCACACTTGGGGCAGGTGCGCTTGGTGCCCCATTCAGCCTTCACCATGGGTGAAAATTCTCCGTGATTTCGTGAAGCGGGCGGCAAGCGCCCTCAAATCGGCGCGCGCCTTGCCACACGCTTGGGGCGCTGTCAAAAGCCCGCGATGCGTATTTGTTCGGCCACTTCGGCACCGGCCCTCTCCCCCACCCGGCCTCCCATTCCAGGATATGCTGTTGGGAGGCCGGGTGGGGGAGAGGGCCGGTGCCGTTCCCGCGCGAGCGGGACAAACAAATGATCATCGCGGTCGACGGTCCTGCCGCGAGCGGCAAGGGCACGATCGCCAAGGCGCTGGCCGCGCATTACGGCCTGCCGCACATGGATACGGGCCTGCTCTACCGGGCCGTCGCGCTGAACCTGCTGGAGACGGACGGCGATCCGGACAGCGAATTTTCCGCCGCCCGCGCCTGCGACATAGCCCAGATCGACTTTTCCGATCCGCAGCTGAAGAGCGAGGCGGTGGGCGGCATCGCCTCGCGCATCTCGACCTATCCGATGGTCCGCGACGCCTTGTTCGAACGGCAACGCGCCTTCGCCGCCCAGGAAGGTGGCGCGGTGCTGGACGGGCGCGACATCGGCACGGTGATCGCCCCGGAAGCGCGGGTGAAATTGTTCGTCACCGCCGCCCCGCAAGTGCGCGCCCGCCGCCGCTTCGAGGAATTGAAGATGATGGGCATGAACGTTCATTATGAGGATGTCCTCGCGGACATCCACGCCCGCGACGAGCGCGACGCCGGGCGCAGCGCCGCGCCGCTGCGGCAGGCCGAAGATGCGATCGTGATCGACACCAGCGAGATGAGTCCGGACGAAGCCGTGGCGGCCGCGCTGGATGCGGTCGTGGGAATCGTCGGCCTCGACTGACGCCTTGCAATCCATGCGGGCCGATGGTCTGTTCTCCCGGAAAAGGGTGGGGAGCGGATGATGGTGGGTCGCGCGGTTTTTGTCGTCCTGGCGGCCGCCGCCGCTTTCCCCGCTCAGGCCCAGCAGCAGCGCCCGCGCTACGACGTCAGCATCACCCGCACGACCTACGGCATCCCGCACATCAATGCCCGCGATCATGCCGGGCTGGGCTATGGCGCGGGCTATACCGCCGCCGAGGACAATCTGTGCATCATCGCCGAGCAGATCGTCACCGTGCGCGGCGAACGGGCGCAACATTTCGGCGCGGGACCGGTCGCGGCGGGCGATCAGACGACCAATGTCGAAAGCGACATCTATTATCGCGTCACCGGCGATCAGGCGGCGCTGCGCCGCAGTTTCGCCGGCACCTCGGCGGACGGACGGGCGCTGATCACCGGCTTCGCGGCCGGCTATAACCGCTACCTCCGCGACGCTGCCGCGCGCCTGCCGGAGCCCTGCGGCGGACAGGTCTGGGTCCGCCCGATGAGCGCCGACGATGCCTTGCTGATCCTGCAGGGCGGGCTGCTCGCGCCCACCTTCCTGCGTCAGGTCGCCGCCGCCGCGCCGCCGCAAGCCGCCGTGCCGTCAGCGACCGCCGTCGGTCTTCCGGTCGAGAATCCTGAAACCGCTTTGGGCAGCAATGGCTGGGCCTTCGGCGCGGATGCGACCGCGAACCGGCGCGGGCTGCTCGTCGGCAATCCGCATTATCCGTGGGAAGGGCCGAACCGCTTCCGGCAGATGCACCTCACCATCCCCGGCCGCCTCGACGTGATGGGCGCCGGCCTCGTCGTCGCACCGTTCGTGGCGATCGGTTACAATCGCGACGTCGCCTGGACCCACACCGTCTCCACCGCCCGCCACAACACCCTGTTCGAGCTGAAGCTCGATCCCGCCAATCCCACCGCCTATCTGGTCGACGGCCAGAGCGTGCCGATGGAGCGGCGCGAGATCACGATCCAGGTCAAGGACGCGGCCCCGGTCACGCGCACCGTTTATGCCACCCGCTACGGTCCGGTCGTCGCCGCGCCGCAAATGGGGCTGGGCTGGACGAACGAGCGGGCCTTCGCCTGGCGCGACGCGAACCTCTACAATTTCCGCGGCACCGACGCCTGGCTCGCTTTCGGGCGCGCCCGCAATGTAGGCGAATTGCGCGACATTGCCGGGCGCACCCTCGGCATCGGCTTCACCAACACCATCGCCGCCGACCGGCATGGCGACGCGATCTATGCCGACGTGACGCCGGTGCCGGACGTGGACGCGGCGCGGCTCGAACGCTGCGCGACACCCGTCTCCGCCATCGCCGCCAGCCAGCGCATCTATGTGCTGGACGGCTCGAAGAGCGATTGCGACTGGAACCGCGACCCGTCCTCGCCGGTGCCCGGCCTCACCCCCATTTCCCGCTTGCCCGTGCTGGAGCGTCGCGACTGGGTGCAGAACAGCAATGACAGCTATTGGCTGAGCAATCCCGCCGCGCCTTTGCCTGCCGCCTCGCCGCTCGTCGGCCCGGTCAACACCCGCCCGTCGTTCCGCACCCAGTCCGGCATCCTCGAAATCCAGCGCTCGCTGGCCGAGGGCCGGATGACGCAGGCCCGCGCCCGTGACCTCGTCTTTGCCAATCGCAGCATGGCGGCGGAGCGGCTGCTCCCCGGCATCCTCGCGATCTGCGAGACCGACCCGGCCCTGCGCGCGCCTTGCGATGTACTGCGCGCGTGGGACCGCAAGGCCGATCTCGACAGCCGTGGCGCAATTCTCTTCTTCTCCTTGCTCCGCCACCTCGGCGGCAATGCTGCCAACCTCCAGCCTTTCGACCCCGCCAACCCGGTCGCCACGCCCGCCGGGCTGAGCGATGCGGCCGCCGAGCCGGTCAAACGCGCCCTCGTCGCCGCCGTCGGCGAACTGAGCACCGCCGGTATCCCGCTCGACGCACCTTTGGGCCAGGTTCAGGCCGCCCCGCGCGGTGATGCGCGCATCCCGATCCATGGCGGCCCGCACATCGCCGGCATCCTCAACATGATGCAGACCCGCGTGACGCCCGAGGGCCTCGTGCCGGTCCATGGCAGCAGCTACGTACAGGTCGTGAGCTTCGAGCCCTCAGGCCCGGTCGCCGACGCTTTGCTCAGCTATTCCCAATCCACCGACCCCGCCTCCCCGCACAGCAGCGACCAGACCCGGGCCTTCAGCGAGAAACGCTGGCACCGCCTGCCCTTCACCGCGGCTGAAGTGCGCCGCGCGGCGCTGGGGCCGACACAGCGGCTCCGGGAGTAACATCGTCACTGCGGCGTCGATTGTGGCGAGCCGCCACCCCGCCTAATGCTGTCCGCCGATGAGCCCCGGAACGCGCCGCACCCTGTTGCTGACCCTGCTCGCGCTGGCCGCGGCGGGGATCGCGATCACGATCCTCAGCAATGTCGTAACGCTGGAGGAATTGAAGCAGCGGCGCGAGGAATTGCGGACCCTGGTCGCGGAACGGCCGATCGCCTTCTGCAGTCTCTATTTCCTCGCCTTCGCCGTGCTCACGACCTTCTCGCCGGGCGCGTCCATCTTCAAGATGGCGGCGGGGGCGATCTTCGGGCTGGCCGGCGGCTTCGTCTTCGCGCTGTTCGCGACCTTGAGCGCCGCGACGATCGGCTTCCTCACCGCCCGCTATCTCGCCCGCACCCGGCTGGAGCGCCGCTTCCACGACCGGTTCGCGGCGATCAACCGGGGGGTCGAGCAGGAAGGCGTCGTCTTCCTGCTGGCAATGCGCCTGAACCCGCTCGTGCCCTTCTTCCTGATCAACCTCGGGATGGGGCTGACCTGCATGAAGCTCTGGAAATTCGCGCTCACCAGCCTTTTCGGGATCCTGCCGGCGACCTTCATCTACACCAATGCCGGGACGGCGCTGGCGATGGTGGAGACGCCATCCGACATTCTCTCCGTCCGCCTGCTCGGCTCGCTCTTCCTGCTCAGCCTCATGCCCCTGCTCGGCCGCTGGGCCGCAAAACGGCTGCGCGCCCGCCGGGCCACCATTGCGGGAGACGTTGCCGGGGACGTGCCCCAAGGCTAGGCGGCGGCATGCGTGAAATGCCGCCTTACGCCGTCACCCTCGGCATCGAACCGTTCGAGCAGGATGGCGAACATCTGTACCGCCTGCCCTTCGGCGACGTCGTGCTGGGCCGCCCCGGCTATCTCCATGGCGGCGCGATTGCCGGCCTGCTGGAGATCGCGGCGATCGGCGCGGTGCTGCGCGCGCTCGGCGAAGGGGGCACGATCAAGCCGGTCAACCTGTCCGTCAATTTCATGCGCGGCGGCACGGACCGCGACACGTTCGCGGGCGCGGTCGTGACGAGGCTCGGCGGCCGCGTCGCCAATGTCGAAGCCCATGCCTGGCAGGACGATCGCGAAAAGCCGATCGCCTCGGCGCAACTCAATCTGCTGGTGAAACGAGCCTGACCTCATTCCGCCCCTCGTTTTCGAGGGGACCGGGACCGTCGAAGACGGTGAAGGGGCCGCGCGAAGCGCGGAACTCTTGCGGCGAAGAACGGCGGCTCCGCCGCCGCCCCTCCACCATGCTACGCATGGTCCCCCTCCCCTGCAAAAGCAGGGGAGGATCTTTGCTCAATAACCCGTCAGCCGCGCCACGCGGTCAATGTGGTAGTTGGCATCGCCCCACAGCTCGTCCAGCGCCCGGTCGCGCTTCATGTAGAGGCCGATATCATGCTCGTCGGTCATGCCGATGCCGCCATGCATCTGCACGCCTTCCTGCACCGATAGGCGCGCCGCCTGCCCGGCCTTGGCCTTGGCGACGGAGACCATCAGTTCCGCTTCGTCCGAACCTTCGTCCAGAAGCTGCTGGGCCTTCAAAGTCGCGGCGCGCGCGATTTCCAGTTCGCCGTACAGATGCGCGGCGCGATGCTGGAGCGACTGGAAGCTGCCGATCGGCACGCCGAACTGGCTGCGCTGCTTCAGATAATCGACCGTCAGGTCCATGGCGCCCGAAGCGACGCCGACCATCTCCGCCGCCGCGCCCGCGCGACCCGCGCCAAGCAATTGCGTCAGCACCGCCCAGCCCTGATCGACTTCGCCGACGACGGCATCGGCGTCGACCGCGACCTTATCGAAACTCAGCCGGGCCGCCATCGCGCTGTCCAGCGTACGCTCGCTCGCGGCCGAGAGTCCGGCGGCATCCTTCTCGACCGCGAACAAAGTCAGCCCGTCAGTCTCGCCAGCCGCACCGCCGGTGCGCGCCGCGACCAGAATCACGTCGGCCGATCCGCCCTGCACCACGAAGCTCTTCTCGCCGCTCAGCATGAAGCCGTTGCCCGAGCGCTCTGCCCGCATCTCGATCTGCTCCGGCCGGTGCTTGCGGCCCTCGTCCAGCGCCACCGCCGCGACCGTGTCCCCGCTCAGGATGCCCGGCAACCAGCGCTCGCCCGCCGCCTTGCCCTTCACCGCTTCCACGAAAGCCACCGCGCTCACCAGGAAGGGCGACGGCGTCAGATTGCGCCCGATCTCCTCCAGCACGATCCCCGCCTCGACATGGCCGAGCCCGAGCCCGCCCTCCGCTTCCGACACGAGAATGCCGGTGAAGCCCATCTCGGCGAACTGCTTCCACAGCCCATGCCCGAAACCGTCCTTGCAGGAAATGTCGCGCCAGTGGCGCAGCTGCGTCTTGATCGCGCCCTGCTCGGCCATGAACTCGCGCGCCGTATCGCGCAGCATCGCCTGATCGTCTGTGAGATAAAGCGGCATCCGTCTCTTCCTTTTCCCTGTCCCCGGCGGGGAGAGGATACGAAGCCTTGGCGGCTCTGCCGCCTAGGCGAAGTTGGTGAGGGGGTACGGCGGCCGGTGCATCCCTCTGACGCCGAGCCCCCTCACCCCAGCCCTCTCCCCGCCGGGGAGAGGGAGCTAGGCGCCCGGCAGTCCCAAAATCCGTTTCGCCACAATGTTCAGCTGCACTTCGCTGGTGCCGCCCTCGATCGAATTGGCCTTGGTGCGCAGCCATTCGCGGGCATCCTTGCCGCCGCGCGAGGCTTCGCTTTCCCATTCCAGCGCCGCCGATCCGCCGGCTGCCATCACCAGTTCGTGGCGCCGCTTGTTCAGCTCGGTACCCGCATATTTCATCATGCTCGGCTGGGCCGGATGCGCGCGTCCGGCCTTCAGCTCATCGATGAACCGCTCGCTCATCGCCTTGAACGCCAACGCATCAACATCGAACCGCGCCACGTCCGCGCGCAGCAACGGATCGTCCGCCAGCGCATTCTTCGCCTTGTCGCCCAGCGTGACGCTGCCATGGCCGAGGCCCATGCCGCTGATCATCTCGCGCTCGTGACCGAGCAGATATTTGGCGACGTCCCAGCCCTTGTTGAGCTCCCCGACCAGCTGATCCTTCGGCACCTGCACATCGTCGAAGAAGGTCTCGCAGAACGGCGAGTAGCCGGAGATCAGCAGGATCGGCTTGGTCGACACGCCCGGACTGGCCATGTCGAACAGCAGGAAGCTGATGCCGTTATGCTTGCTCTCTTTCGACGTGCGAACGAGGCAGAAAATCCAGTCCGCCTTGTCGGCATAGGAGGTCCAGACCTTCTGACCGTTGACCAGGAAATGGTCGCCTTTATCCTCCGCCGAGGTCTGCAAACCGGCGAGGTCCGACCCCGCGCCCGGCTCCGAATAACCCTGGCACCAGCGTATCTCGCCGCGCGCAATCTCGGTCAGGAAGCGCTTCTTCTGCGCCTCATTGCCATATTTCAGCAAAGCCGGACCGAGCATCGAGATGCCGAAGCTCATCAGCGGATTGCGTGCGCCGATGCGGGCCATTTCCTGCTTGAGGATCTTCGTCTCGGCCGGCGAAAGCCCCCCGCCGCCATATTCCTTGGGCCAGTCCGGCACCGTCCAGCCGCGTTCGGCCATCCGCTCCATCCAGAGCTTCTGCGCATCATTCTTATATTCGGGATTGCGTCCGCCCCAGCAGGCATCGCTCTCGTCGCGCATCGGCTCGCGCATTTCGGCCGGGCAATTCGCCTCCAGCCAGGCGCGCGTCTCGGCGCGGAACGTCTCGAGGTCGGTCACTGGCGGCTCTCCCTTACGTAAACGTCAGGTGCCGTGACGAAAGGCCCGAGTCAATCTGTCCGATCCCCAACCCCGTCCTGGCTGAGCTTGTCGAAGCCCTGCCCTTCCTCTCCCCGGCTCCAAAGAAGGACAGGCCTTCGACAAGCTCAGGCAAGGCGGGTTCCGAAGAGAGTCAAGTACACATCGAAAGAAACGCAATCTCCAGCACCGTGCCCGCTTCGGCCGGGCCTGCGACCGCTTCGGCCGGGGTATATTGGCGGAACGAAATCTCCGCCCCCGCCGCGTCGGTCTGGCGCAGCGCCAGCGGCTGGATGGTGCGCGCCTGGCAGTCGATCCGCAGCCGGTACATATTGTTGGTCGCCGCGCCGCTGTCGGGATCGGTCATCCGGAACCAGGCGATGCGGGTCGTCCCCTCCTGCTCGATGCTGCGCGCGTCGATGCCAATCGACTGGCCCGATTCGGCCGAGCCGAGATTGAGCCACGTCGCGGTCGCCGCGGGCACGGACGGCGTGACCGGCGTCATGTCGACCGGAATGTTGCCGCTCATCGTCACCGGCGCGGCGCCGGCCGTCGGCGCCGCCGGTGTGGCTACAGTCGGTACCGCCGCGGCCACCTGCAAATTGCACGCGCCGATCGCGGTATCCAGCGCCGCCCGGGCTCCGCCGCCCGCCGAGCCGGCGATCGCCTGCAAATTGCCGATGTTGAGCTGCGCCTCGTTGGCCGGCCGGACCGACGCCGCCACTTCCTGCAGCCGCCGCACCTCGACCTTGGACAGGCTCCCGCCGAGCGCGGCGCTGACGCACTGGCTCTGTTCGACATCGAGCCCGTAGCGCAGCAATTGCGGCCGGATGATGCCGGGTTCGTCGCGGAACCAGTCGGACGCATAGCCTGTCGCGCAGCCGGCCAGCAGGAGCGGCGCGATCAATAGGGGCGGCAGGCGGCGCTTCATGAAACTCTCCCTGCGCCGTGAGTTATCAAGCCCCGCGCGCGATTGCATCAGCCAAATCGCGCGAGGATGCCGCCAAACCGCCCCTTGTTTGCACAATCGGATCGGGCTAGCGCAGCCCTCAGGTTTACGTGAACGTAAAGCAGACGGGAGACGCGGCTTGGACTTTTCTCTCACCGAACGCGAAGCGCATTATCGCGACCGCGTCCGCGACTTCATCGAAACGCACATTCGCCCGCGCAAGGCCGATTACAAGGCGCAGGTCGCCGAGGGCGACCGCTGGCAGCCGGTGCCGGTGATCGAGGAATTGAAGCCCAAGGCAAAGGCCGCCGGCCTGTGGAACCTCTTCATGCCGCCGGGCCACGCGCTCAAGCATGTGGACGAGAGCTTCCAGTTCGAGGGCACCCAGCTCTCCAACCTCGAATATGCCCTCTGCGCCGAGGAGATGGGCCGCATCCTGTGGTCGAGCGAAGTGTTCAACTGCTCGGCCCCCGACACCGGCAATATGGAGGTGTTCCACCGCTACGGCACGCGCGAGCAGAAGGAACAATGGCTCCGCCCGCTGATGAATGGCGAGATCCGCTCCGCCTTCCTGATGACCGAGCCGGCAGTCGCCTCGTCGGACGCGACCAACATCGAATGCCGGATCGACCGCGACGGCGATGATTATGTCATCAACGGCCGCAAATGGTGGTCGTCCGGCGCGGGCGATCCGCGCTGCAAGGTCGCGATCCTGATGGGCAAGACCGACTTCGGCGCGCAGAAGCACCAACAGCAGTCGATGATCCTGGTCCCCATCGACGCCCCGGGCATCACCGTCGAACGCGCCCTCACCGTCTTCGGCTATGACGACGCCCCGCACGGCCATATGGAGATCGAACTGAAGGACGTGCGCGTCCCCGCCTCGAATCTCCTGCTCGGCGAAGGCCGCGGCTTCGAGATCGCGCAGGGCCGCCTCGGCCCCGGCCGCATCCACCATTGCATGCGCACGATCGGCGCGGCCGAGGAGGCGCTTGCGGCCATGGTGAAGCGCCTGCAAAGCCGCATCGCCTTCGGCAAGCCGCTCTCCGCCCACAGCGTCTGGGAAGAACGCATCGCCCGCGCCCGCATCGACATCGAAGCCTCGCGGCTCCTTTGTTTGAAAGCCGCCGACGTCATGGACAAGGCCGGCAACAAGGCCGCCGCGCTCGAAATCGCGATGATCAAGGTGCGCGCGCCGAACATGGCCCTGCGCATCATCGACGACGCGATCCAGGCGCATGGCGGCGCCGGCGTCAGCCAGGATTTCGACCTCGCCTACAGCTATGCCGGCATCCGCACGCTCCGGCTGGCGGACGGCCCCGACGAAGTCCACGCCCGGGCGATCGCCAAGCTGGAATATGCGCGGCATGCCTCGTAAATCCTCCCCGGAACGGGGAGGGGGACCGCTCGCCACAGGCGAGTGGTGGAGGGGTCCCACCCATCAAGAAAACGGAATGTGGAGAGGCGGGTCCCCTCCGTCAGCGCGTCGCGCTGCCACCTCCCCGTTCCGGGGAGGATTCTAGATGTCTCTCTTCGATCTCACCGGCAAAGTCGCCATCATCACCGGCTCCAGCCGCGGCATCGGCCGCGCCATCGCCGAAGCCTTGGCGGATCAGGGCGCGAAGGTGGTGATTTCCTCCCGCAAGGCCGAGGCCTGCCAGGACGTCGCCGACGCGATCAACGCGAACCATCCCGGCGCCGCCATCGTCGTCCCGGCCAGCATCTCGTCGAAGGAAGCGCTGCGGGAACTGGTCGACGAAACCCGCCGCCAGCTCGGCCGCATCGACATCCTCGTCTGCAACGCCGCCTCCAACCCCTATTACGGCCCGATGGCCGGGATCAGCGACGATCAGTTCCGCAAGATCCTCGACAACAATGTCATCGCCAATCACTGGCTGATTCAGATGGTCGCGCCCGAAATGCTGGAGCGCGGCGAAGGCTCGATCATCATCGTCAGCTCGATCGGCGGCCTGACCTCCTCCGCGACGATCGGCGCCTACAACATCTCCAAGGCCGCGGATTTCCAGCTCGCCCGCAATCTCGCCGCCGAATTCGGGCCGCAGGGCGTGCGCGTAAACTGCATCGCCCCCGGCCTGGTCCGCACCGATTTCGCCAAGGCGCTCTGGGAAAATCCCGACACGCTGAAGGCCGTCACCCGCCACACCCCGATGCGGCGCATCGGCGAGCCGCACGAGATTGCCGGCGCGGCGGTGTTCCTCGCCTCGCCCGCCTCCACCTTCATGACCGGCCAGACCATCGTCGTGGACGGCGGCAGCACCACCGGAGCGGGGTTGTGACCCGTCCCCCACCCACCGTCATTGCGAGCGTAGCGAAGCAATCCATCCTGCGAGGCCGGGGCACTGGATTGCTTCGTCGCTCCGCTCCTCGCAATGACGGGAGGGAATGATATGCGCCTGAAAGACAAAGTCGCCATCGTCACCGGCGCCGGCTCCGGCATCGGCCGCGCCGCCGCCATGCTCTTCGCCGCCGAGGGCGCCAAACTCATCCTCGCCGACCTCGACAATGCCGACGAGACCGCCGAGGCGATCGGCGCCAACGCCCGCGGCTACGCCGCCGATGCGGGCGACGAGGACAGCATCCGCCGCCTCGTCCGTCAGGCTGAGGAGCATTTCGGCGGCCTCGACATCATGTTCGCCAATGCCGGCATTTCCGGCGGCTTGAAGGGTATCTTCGAGCAGACCCCGGAGGACTGGCAGGAGATCCTCCGCGTCAACCTGATCGGCCCCTGGCTCGCGGTGAAGCATGCCGCCCCGGCGATCAAGGAGCGCGGCGGCGGCTCGATCATCTGCACCGCCAGCGTCGCGGGCCTCCGCGCAGGCGCCGGCGGCCCGGCCTACAGCGCCTCCAAGGCCGGCGTGATCAGCCTGGTCGAGACCGCCGCGGCGCAGCTCGTCGGCTCGAACGTGCGCGTCAACGCCATCTGCCCCGGCCTGATCGAAACCGGCATGACCGCCCCCATCTACCAATGGGCCCGCGACAAGGGCCGCGGCGCCAGCATCGGCCAGCTCAACCCCCTCCAGCGCGGCGGCGAGCCCGACGAGATCGCCAAGGCCGCCCTCTTCCTCGCCTCGGACGAGAGCAGCTACGTTAACGGACACGCCATGGTGGTGGACGGCGGCCTCTCCGCGAGCCACCCGTTCCGGAAACTGGCCTATGGGCAGACGGCGGCCTGAACTCCCAATCCGTTTCCGCCCGGACGGCCGCTAAGGGTCGAAAGTGGATGTTCGCTCAATGCGACACCGAGCTGGAAAAGCCGTTCATAATGACCACGCCCACGACGATGAAGCCCATGCCGATCATAGCGGCGGTATCGAGCTTCTGGCCTTGGATCAGCCATGCAACACCCGCAACCAACACTACGCCTAAGCCTGCCCAGATCGCGTAAGCGACACCGGTCGGGATGGTCCGCAATGCCAGCGCAAGAAAATAGAATGTGACTAGATAGCCACCGAGGGCGATCACTGTCGGGCCGAGCTTCGTGAAACCCTCTGTCTGGCGGAGGAACGATGTCGCGAACACTTCACCAATGATGGCAATCGCAAGATAGAGATACTGCATGAAACGCTCCTTAGGCTCGGAGGGAGCGTCGGCCCGATGGTCAAGCGCCTACCCTCTCGATCAGGTGACGCCGTGGCAGGGAAGAACCCGACATGCGGGCGCAGGGGCTACCATCCTGCTACTCTATTCTCGGCCGGACCGACTTAGGAAAACCCAATCGGGTTGTCACGCGACCATCAGAAAAAATGCCTGAGACGGATCGAAAGCAGATGTTCCAGACACACCCAAGAACCTACTCACAAAAAACTTTCCTACTCGCCTCTCTTATGTTTCACCCTGCCAGATGGAACATAGCAGGAACTTCATCGCCCCCGAAGCGTCGACCGATGAGCGCGCTTGTTCCCCCGAACCCCACGCCGCCGGCGGCCGCCGACGACCGGCCCGAATTCGCCACGCGCGAGGAGGCGGCGGCCTTCTGGCAAGGCGTCAAACGCGGCATCCGCGATTCCGGGGAGAAGACCCCCCGTGATTCCGTGTGAAAGTTGTGAACTTTCCGTCCTAGGCCTGCGATCGGGTGCCCGCCCCGCTCGGGCAAAGATTCCTCAGGTTGACGTTTACGTAAAGCTGGGCCACTCGCCCAGGCCTGCAATCCGGAGTCGAACATGAGCCCGATCACCACCAGCCGCCACGGCGACGTCCTCGTCATCACCTCCAACAACCCGCCCGTGAACGCCCTCGGCCACGCCGTCCGCGATGGGCTGGTGAAAGGCATCGAGGAAGCGAATGGCGACGACAGCGTCAAGGCGGTGGTGATCATCGGCGAGGGCCAGACCTTCTTTGCCGGCGCCGACATCAGCGAATTCGGCACGCCCAAATCGTTCGAATATCCGGCCCTGCCACAGGTCGTGGACATCATCGAGAATTGCACCAAGCCGGTGGTCGCCGCTATCCACGGCACCGCGCTCGGCGGTGGCCTCGAGGTCGCGCTCGCCAGCCACTATCGCGTCGCCGTGCCGTCCGCGAAGCTCGGCGTGCCCGAGGTCAAGCTCGGCCTCCTCCCCGGCGCGGGCGGAACGCAGCGGCTGCCCCGCGTCGCCGGTGTCGGCAAGGCGCTGGAAATGGCCTCCACCGGCAATCCGATCGGCGCGCAGGAAGCCTATGATGTCGGCCTGGTCGATCGCCTGATCGAGGGCGACCTCCTCCCCCATGCCGTCGCCTTCGCCGAGGAAGTAAAGGACAATCGCCCCCTCGCCAAATCCTCCGAGCGCGACGAGAAGTTGGCCGAGGCGCGCGACAATCCCGGCCTCTTCGACGAATTCCGCAAGGCCAATGCCCGCAAGTTCCGCGGCTTCGACGCGCCCGAATATAACATCCGCTGCATCGAGGCCGCCGTCGCCAAGCCTTATGCCGAGGGTGTGCTGGCCGAGCGCCAGATGTTCATGGAGCTAATGAGCGGCACCCAGGCCAAGGCGCAGCAATATTTCTTCTTCTCCGAGCGCAAGGCCGCGAAGATCGATGGTGTTCCCGAGGGCACCGCGCCGCGCGAGATCAAGAAGGTCGGCGTCATCGGCGCCGGCACGATGGGCGGCGGCATTTCGATGAACTTCCTCTCCGCCGGCATCCCCGTCACCATCGTCGAGATGCAGCAGGACGCGCTCGATCGCGGCACCGGCATCATGCTGAAGAATTACCAGGCCACCGCCGCCAAGGGCCGCATGACCGAAGCGCAGGTCGGACAGGCGATGGGCCTCCTGACACCCACCCTCAAGCTCGAAGACCTCGCCGATTGCGATCTCGTGATCGAGGCGGTGTTCGAGAATATGGACGTGAAGAAGGAGATTTTCGGCAAGCTGGACGGCATCTGCAAGCCGGGCGCGATCCTCGCTTCCAACACCTCCTATCTCGACATTGACGAGATCGCCGCCAGCACCTCCCGCCCGCAGGACGTCGTCGGCCTCCACTTCTTCTCGCCCGCCAACGTGATGAAGCTCCTTGAAGTCGTGCGCGGCGCGAAGACGGCGCCGGACGTTCTCGTCACCGCGATGCAACTCGCCAAGAAGATCAAGAAAGTCGCCGTCGTCGCGGGCGTCTGTTACGGCTTCATCGGCAACCGCATGCTGATCCCGCGCCAGATGGAGGCGATGAAGCTGCTGCTGGAGGGCGCGACCCCGGCGCAGATCGACAAGGTCCATGTCGATTTCGGCATGCCGATGGGCCCGTTCCAGATGTCCGACCTGGCCGGCGTCGACATTGGCTGGCACCGCGACCCGAACCGGATCGAAAATATCCGCGACGCGCTCTGTGCGGTCGACCGCTGGGGCCAGAAGAAGGGCGCCGGCTTCTACGATTATGACGAGAAGCGCCGTCCCTCCCCCTCCCCCGTCGTGCAGAACATCATCGAGGATTTCCGCGCGAAGGCCGGCGTGACCGCCCGCGAAGTGAGCGAGCAGGAAATCGTCGAGCGCACCCTCTACACGATGGTGAACGAAGGCGCCCTGATCCTCGAGGGCGGCTTCGCCCAGCGCGCGTCCGACATCGATGTCGTCTGGGTCTACGGCTATGGCTGGCCCGTCTATCGCGGCGGCCCGATGTTCTGGGCGGACACGGAAGGCCTGGCCAAGATCGTCGAGGGACTGGAACGCAACGGCTTCGAAGTCGCGCAGCTCCTCCGCGACAAGGCCACGGCGAAGGAGAAACTCAGCAAGGTCTAGGAATGACCGACGGCGATCAGCGCGATGCCGAGGATCAGGAACAACGGACTGTAGAGCCGCGTGTCCCAGCGCGCCCAGCGCGTGGTGCGTAGCGTCTTGAAGAAGCCGACATAGCGGTTCGGGACGAGTGCGCGGGCGATGAACACCGCGCCCGTCCCGATCAGGCCATAGTCGATCAGGGCTGCCGGGAAGCCGGTCCCCCACCGCAGCGCACGGGCAATCACGAGGAAGCCGAGCACCAGCAGGGCCAGCCCGATCCCGAACGCCGCGGGCCGCCAGAGCTTCAGCCTGTGGCTCATCACCGGCGTGCCGTCCGGCCGTTGCGGCAGCGAGATTCCGAATCCCCGCCGTCCCCCGAACGCCCAATGAAAATGAAAGCCCGCCGCGAAAGCGATGATGGCAAGGGCGATGAGCGAGGCGACCGGCATTCCGGCAGCTGTGCACGTGCCCGGAGCGGACGGCTGCCGGCAACCGCCTCCCGGAGCCGCACCAGCGCATAAGCCAGCCGCGACTTGACCGTGCCGAGCGGCAGTTCCAGCGCCTCGGCAATTTCGACCAAGGTCAGGCCCTCCCGATAGTGCAGCCGGGCGACGACGCCCGTGGCCGGGGGCAGGCGCTCCATCGCCTCTCCACAGTTGGCGAGGAAGTTCGTTGTCGCGGGCGCCTGCACGTCGAGAGCCTCCACGGGAATATTGTCATCGATCAACAACCGCTCCCGCCCGCGCCGCTTCGCTGCCCGCACGGCTTCGCGGGTCACGATCCGATAGGCCCAGGCCCGGAACCAGCGCGGATCGTGCAGAGTGGTTAGCCGCCGGGCGATCAGCAGCAGGCTCGCCTGCATCACATCCAGGGCTTCATCTTCGTCGCCAAGGATCGTCCGGGCGTGGCGGAACAGGGCGTCCTGATGATCGCGCAGCAGCCGGTCGAGCGCCCGCCGGTCGCCACTCTGGGCGAGCGCGACATTGAGCGCCAGTTCCGCTTGCGAAGGCCGTTCGGCGGTCAGCGCCGTTCGTCCCTCTGCGCTTCCAGCACGGCCAGGATGCGGCCGGTGGAGCGCGTCACGTGACCGGCGAGGATGAAAAAGCCATTCGCCAGCATCAAATAGCTGAGGATGAAGATGACGAGCAGCATGACCTGCGTGCTGTCACCCCATTCCACGAGGAATGCGCAGGCCAGCAGCAGCGCCAGTTCCAGCACCGCAAAGATGGCGAAGCCGATCTTCACCTGCTTGTTCCCCGCCTCCATCTGGTCGAGCACGCCTTCCCGCGCTTCATCGAGCCTCGCCTGGTTCATGCCGTTTCTCCTTTCTGCCACTTTAGAGGCATAAGCAGTCGAAACGGTTCGGTCGCGCCGGCGAGATTTTTTCGGCGGGTGACAGGACGCGGCTGGCATGGCACCCGATGGGCCAGCGAATCCGGGGCAGGTCGATGATGCGGAAATTGGGTTTGATGCTGTGTGGCGCGCTGGCGCTGGCCGGTTGCGCGACGACGGCGGATCGGAGTGCGAGCCGCGCGCCCGCGCCGGTCGAGGTCACCCTGATCGCGCTGAACGACTTCCACGGCAATCTGGAGGCGCCGCGCCGCGCGATCACCGCACCGGCCGATGCGAATGGCCCCGAGGTTCAGGTCCCGGCCGGCGGCGCGGCCCATCTCGCCGCCGCCATCCAGGCGATCCGCGCCCGCAGCCCGAACAGCCTGACGGTCGCGGCGGGCGATCTGGTCGGCGCCTCGCCGCTCATCTCCTCGCTCTTCCTCGACGAGCCGACCATCCACGCGATGAATCTGATGGGCCTCGATTTCAACGCGGTCGGCAATCACGAATTCGACCGGGGCAGCGCGGAATTGCTCCGCCTCGACCGGGGCGGCTGCGAGCGGCTGGCGACCCGCGACCCGTGCGTGGTCGATCGCGAATTCGGCGGCGCCGACTTCGCCTTCCTCGCCGCCAACGTGCTGAATGCTGACCGCAACCCCCTACTGCCGGCCTACGGCATCCGCCGCTTCGGCACCGGCCGCAATCAGGTGGCGATCGGCGTGATCGGCATGACGCTGAAAGAAACGCCGACGTTGGTGACGCCGGAGGGCGTGGCCGGTCTGACCTTCGAGGATGAGGCGGAAACGGTGAACGCCCTTGTCCCCCGGCTCAAGGCGGAGGGCGCGGATGCGATCGTCCTGCTGATCCATCAGGGCCTGACCTTCGAAGGCCCGTACAGCGCCAAGACCTGCGACGGCGTCGACGGCGATCTGATGCAGATCCTCCGTCGCCTCTCGCCCGAAGTGGACATCGTCGTCTCCGGCCACACCCACCAGACCTACAATTGCGACTTCTCGACCATCGATCCGGCGCGGCGCTTCCTCGTCACCAGCGCGGGTTCGGCGGGTACCTTGCTGACCGAGATCAAGCTCACCGTCGATCCGGCGCGCGGCGTCACCGCCCGCAGCGCCGACATGCATATCGTGCAGGGCGACGGCTATCGCGGCTCGCGCGGCCAGATCGAACCGACCGACCGCTTCCCGCGCTACACTCCCGAACCGCGCGTCGCCGCACTGGTCGAGCGCTATCGCGTCGCCGCCCAGCCGCTCGCCGAGCGCGTCGTCGGCAGCCTCGCCGGACCGGCCGTGCGCCAGAGCACGCCCTCGGGCGAATCGGTGCTCGGCAACATGATCGCCGACGGACAATTGGCGGCGACCCGCGCAAACGGCGCCCAGATCGCCTTCGTCAACAATGGCGGCGTACGGGCCGATCTCGTCCCCGCCGCCAATGGCAATGTGACCTATGGCCAGATCTATGCGGTCCAGCCGTTCGGCAACGTCATCGCGCTGCGCAGCCTCACCGGCGCGCAGCTGAAGGCGGTGTTGGAGCAGCAATGGAATAGCGGCACCAACACGGTCGAGCGGCCGCAAATGCTGCACCCGTCGGCGGGCTTCACTTATTCCTACGACCTCAGCCGCCCGGCCGGGCAGCGCGTGTTCGACATGCGGCTGAACGGCGCGCCTATCACCGACGAGACGGTGATTCGGATCGCCGCCCCGACCTTCCTGCTCTCCGGCGGCGACAATTTCACGGCCTGGGCCGCCGGCACCGATCCGCTCGGCGGGCCGATGGATGTGGATGCGCTCGAAGCCTGGCTGCGAGCCAATCCCCGCCTCACCCCGCCCGCCACCGACCGCATCCGGAACCTGACACCCGCCCCATAGTCCTTTCGCTTCCCATCCGGGCGACACCGCTCTAGGTTCCCGTGCCAAGCGGGGGACGGCGTGCCGGATATTTTCCTGTCCTATTCGAGCAAGGATCGCGAGGTTGCGGAGCGCATCCAGGCCGGGCTCGCCGAGGAAGGCTATGACGTCTTCTGGGATCAGGCGACGCCGCCCGGGATCGATTGGGACACTTGGATCCGCAACCAGCTGAAACAGGCGCGCTGCGTCATCGTTCTGTGGAGCCGGGACAGCGTCGCTTCTCCGAACGTCCGGCACGAAGCGATGATCGGGCGCGACACGGCAAAGCTGCTGCCCGTGCTGGTCGAAGAACTGACGCCCGACGATTTCCCGATGGGGCTGTTTTTCGTTCAGGCGCTGAACGTCGGGCGGACGAAGAAAAGCCTTACCGCCAGCTGGCCCAAGTTGCTGGAGGAAGTCCGGGCGCGGGTCGATGCCGAGCCGGCGCCGGCCGATCCCGCTGCGCCCGCAGAGGAAAAGCCTGCCCGCAAGCGCCGCGCCCGGCCCTTCTGGCGCCGTCCGGCGGTGTTGGGCGGCACCCTCGCTGTGCTGCTCGCGGTCGCGATCTGGCAGTTCCGGCCGCTGATGATCCTGTTCGACGCCAGCCGCCCGCCCGTCCCCGCCGGCTGGGTGGAAACGGCGCGGAATGGCGAGGCGCTGGCCCGCGCCCGGGTCGTGCGCAGCGCGGAGGAAGCGCTCACCAGCAATCGCCAGGCGGTCGGCACCTCCTGGGTATGGCTCGTCGCGCAATTGATCAGTTCGTCGCCCGAGGAGGCGCGCGGCATCGCGCCCTTGTTCTTCCGCTATCTCGCCGGGCTGGAAAATCCGGAATGCGGCTGTTTCTATACGGAGGATATTCCGCACACGGTCGGGAATGGCTGGGTGGTGATGGTCTATGCCAAATATCGCCAGCCGGTCCCCGCCCCCTTGCTGCGGACCTTGCTCGCCGGCCAGTCTCCTGAAGGCTGGTGGCCGATCAGCTTCACCGCGACGCGCGACGCCAGTAATGCCGCGACTCACGCGACCGCGGTTCTGACCATCGCCCTGGTCGAGGCGCGCGACGCCGGGGTCGTCCCAGCGGAGCTGCGGCCGCAAGTCGATGCGGCGATCGCGCGGGCGGTGACCTGGCTCAATCGCGGCCCGGAAAATGGCGGCGAATGGTCCGATTATCCGAATAACGAGCGGCGCATCGAGAATGTCTCCTTCGCCGCGATGGCGGCAGTGGCGAGCGCGGTGGGCGGCGAGCCGGACGGGCGCGCGGCCCGCGCCTTTCGCCGCGCCGTGACGGGACTGCCCGAAACCACCGACAGCTTCCCGTCGAATTCCTATGTCGAGCTGACCAACGGCACCCGCTTTATCGACCAGTATCGCCACCCCACCGCACCCTGGATCGGCGCCGCGGCGGTGATGACCTATTCCGGCGGCGGCATCATGGAACGGCGCACGCTGCGGCGCATCATCCGCGAATGGCTGCAGGACGATATTGGCGACGAGCGGCTGCTCCGGCAGGACTGGATGACCGGCGAACATCTCTTCACCCGCTCGCTGGCTTTGCCCTTGCTGGAGCGGGATCAGGATTAGCAGCGAGCCGTTCGGGGCGCCCCAACGGACGCCCCGAGCAAAATCAGGCTCCGATCACGCCGGAGGTACAACATTCTCCCGGGCCGGCTTCCGGCACACGATCCTTGAGATAGCATATCCCATGATCGGTCGAACCCGGCACGACGAAAGTCCATGCAACACACCGATTGTCACCCTCGCAGGCGGCCTGGCAGGTCGCAACCGTCTGCCCCCGCGCAAGATCGAACGAGCGATAGTCGTTACCCGGCAAATCGGTGTTCGGCAGCACCGAGGAACGGCGAACCGGGAGCGAGGGCGTTTGGCCTGGCTGCGCGGGTCGACCGGCGATGGCCGGTGCTGTCGATGTCCGGTTTGTCATCCGTCGGTCGGGACCCAGATAACGCGCCGACGACATGGAGCCGTTGTGCTCACCGAGGTCGGTCACGTCCGCGTCGACGATGCGGCAGTCGGTGACATAACCCGCATCCATGCAGATTTCCCAACGCCCCTGAACGCGAATGCTGCGCGCGGAATCGTTGGCACCGATGCTATCGAGATTCGCGATGTCGCGGGTAATCGTCCAGCTTGTCCCGCCAAAGCCCTCGCCCTCGAAAATCACGAGGCTGGGTGGCGTTTCCACAGGCTGACTTAACACGGCGGCGCCTCCGGCCGCTGCTACTCCCAGACCGGCGCAAAAGGCGACAAGCAACTGCTTCAACTTCATCTGAACCCCTCCCACTAAGGTACGCGCTCCTAACATTCGCAAGGCCGCCGCAAAACCGTCTCGTTTGGGCAGCCTATTCGCGCACGCCGCGTGATGGTTCGGGACGGTTTACGCCCCGGCGCCCAAATTGGGGCGCACCGGTCGGTTGGCGCAGAGAGGCTGATCGCGCGGGCCGTTGACCCTTTCGGGACTCGGCGCTATAGGCGCGCCTCGCTTCGGATGCCCTTGGTGCGTCCTGAGCGAATTAGCGCTGAACACTGCCGCGCATGAGAGCAAGGCCTGGGGGGCTGGAGCAGCCTTTTGGGCCGCTTCTGCTTTTCGCAAGCTCGCTGTCGGGCGTGGCAGAGTAACTCACAAGGAAGTGAAGGCTTCATGCCCACGATTAACCAGTTGATCCGCAAGGGTCGCGAACCGCAGAAGGCCAAATCCAAGGTCCCTGCGATGGAACAGAACCCGCAGAAGCGCGGCGTCTGCACCCGTGTCTACACCACCACCCCGAAGAAGCCGAACTCGGCGCTGCGCAAGGTTGCCAAGGTCCGCCTGACCAACCAGCGCGAAGTCATTTCGTACATTCCGGGTGAAGGCCACAATCTGCAGGAGCACTCGGTGGTGCTCATCCGCGGCGGCCGTGTGCGCGACCTTCCGGGTGTGCGCTATCACGTGCTGCGCGGCGTACTCGACACCCAGGGTGTCAAGGACCGCAAGCAGTCCCGTTCCAAGTACGGCGCCAAGCGCCCGAAATAACCAGACGAGTAAGCCCCGGCCGGTTCGCCTTTTTGGGTTTTCCGGTCCGGATCAGGCTGAAGAGCAAAGGATACAGATATGTCCCGTCGTCGCCGCCCCGAGAAGCGCGAGATTCTGCCGGACCCCAAGTTCGGCGATATCGTGCTCTCCAAGTTCATGAACAACATCATGCTGGACGGTAAGAAGTCCGTGGCCGAGAGCATCGTCTACGGCGCCCTCGACAACGTCCAGGAACGCGCCAAGAAGGACCCGATCGGCGTCTTTCATGAAGCGCTGAACAATGTGAAGCCGGGCATCGAGGTCCGCAGCCGCCGCGTCGGCGGTGCTACCTACCAGGTCCCGGTCGAGGTGCGCGCCGAGCGCGCCCAGGCGCTCGCCATCCGCTGGCTGATCAGCGCGTCGCGCGCCCGCAGCGAAAAGACCATGGCCGGCCGTCTGTCGGGCGAGCTGCTCGACGCTTCGAACAATCGCGGCAACGCGGTGAAGAAGCGCGAGGATACGCACCGCATGGCCGAAGCCAACCGCGCCTTCAGCCACTACCGCTGGTAACTTTCATACCTATATGATGGGAGGTCCGGACCGCCCGGGCCTCCCACATCGCTAAGGAACTGACGATCATGGCCCGCAGCCATCCGCTCGAGCTCTACCGCAACATCGGTATCATGGCGCACATCGACGCCGGCAAGACGACGACGACCGAGCGCATCCTCTATTATACCGGCAAGTCCTACAAGATCGGCGAAGTGCATGAAGGCACGGCGACGATGGACTGGATGGAGCAGGAGCAGGAGCGCGGGATCACGATCACGTCGGCTGCCACCACCTGCGTGTGGAAGGCCGAAGAGGGCAAGGGCCCCGAGCACCGCATCAACATCATCGACACGCCCGGCCACGTCGACTTCACCATCGAAGTCGAGCGTTCGCTGCGCGTGCTCGACGGCGCGGTCGCCTGCTTCGACGGCGTTGCCGGCGTGGAGCCGCAGTCCGAGACCGTATGGCGTCAGGCCGACAAATATGGCGTGCCGCGGATGTGCTTCATCAACAAGCTCGACCGTACCGGCGCGAACTTCGACTATTGTGTGCAGTCGATCATCGATCGTCTGGGCGCGACCCCGGCCGTGCTCTATCTGCCGATCGGCATCGAGAGCGACTTCAAGGGCCTGGTCGACCTGGTCGAGCAGCGCGCGATCATCTGGCTCGAGGAGAGCCTGGGCGCGAAGTTCGAATATCAGGACATTCCCGAAGAGCTGAAGGACAAGGCCGCCGCCGCGCGCGAAAAGCTGATCGAGCTTGCGGTCGAGCAGGACGATGCGGCGATGGAAGCCTATCTGGAAGGCAATGAGCCGGACGTCGCGACGCTGAAGAAGCTGATCCGCAAGGGTACGCTGGCGATGGCGTTCGTTCCGGTCGTCACTGGTTCGGCGTTCAAGAACAAGGGCGTGCAGCCCCTGCTCGACGCGGTCGTCGACTATCTCCCCTCCCCGCTCGACGTTCCCGCCATCAAGGGCGTGAAGCTCGACGGCGAGACCGAGGATTCGCGCCCGTCGTCCGACGACGCGCCCTTCTCGGCGCTGGCGTTCAAGATCATGAACGATCCCTTCGTCGGCTCGCTCACCTTCGCGCGCATCTATTCGGGCAAGCTCTCCAAGGGCGCTTACCTGAACAGCGTGAAGGACAAGGACGAGAAGATCGGCCGCATGCTGCTCATGCATGCGAACAGCCGTGAGGATATCGAGGAAGCCTATGCCGGCGACATCGTCGCGCTCGCGGGCCTGAAGGAAACGACGACCGGCGACACGCTCTGCGCGAAGTCGGCGCCGATCATCCTCGAGCGGATGGAATTCCCGGAGCCGGTGATCGAGCTGTCGGTGGAACCGAAGACCAAGGCCGACCAGGAGAAGATGGGCATCGCGCTCAACCGCCTGGCCGCCGAGGATCCCTCGTTCCGCGTCTCGACCGATCACGAATCGGGCCAGACCATCATCAAGGGGATGGGCGAGCTCCACCTCGAGATCCTGGTCGACCGCATGAAGCGCGAGTTCAAGGTCGAGGCCAATGTCGGCGCGCCGCAGGTGGCGTATCGCGAATATCTCGCGAAGCCGGTCGAACTGACCTACACCCACAAGAAGCAGTCCGGCGGCTCCGGCCAGTTCGGCGAAGTGAAGGTGAAGGTCACGCCGGGCGAGCGCGGCTCCGGCTTCGTCTTCCTGGACGAGATCAAGGGCGGCAACATCCCGCGCGAATATATCCCCTCCGTCGAGAAGGGCATGCGCGAGACGGCCGAGACCGGATCGCTGATCGGCTTCCCGATCATCGATTTCCAGGTGCAACTGATCGACGGCAAGTATCACGACGTCGATTCGTCGGCCCTGGCGTTCGAGATCTGCGCGCGTGGCGCGATGCGTGAAGTGGCCCAGAAGGCCGGCATCAAGCTGCTCGAGCCGATCATGAAGGTTGAGGTGGTGACGCCGGAAGATTATCTCGGCGACGTCATCGGCGACATCAACAGCCGTCGCGGGCAGATTCAGGGCACTGACAGCCGGGGCAATGCCCAGTCGGTCGAGGCGCTGGTGCCGCTTGCGAACATGTTCGGCTACGTCAATGAGCTTCGCTCGTTCACGCAGGGCCGTGCGCAGTACAGCATGCAATTCTCGCACTATGACGAGGTGCCTGCGAACGTGGCCGAGGAGGTCAAGGCGAAGCTGGCGTAAGCCGGAAATTGCCGTTAAGGGCGCGTCCGCTTGCGGTGCGCGCCGCGATCAAAATTTGACAAGAAGGTAGGGACACAATGGCGAAAGCTAAGTTTGAGCGGAACAAGCCGCACCTGAACATCGGCACCATCGGTCACGTCGACCATGGCAAGACGTCGCTGACCGCGGCGATCACCAAGATCCTGGCCGAGAACGTCGCGGGCAACGCGGCGGTCGACTTCGCCAACATCGACAAGGCGCCGGAAGAGCGCGAGCGCGGCATCACCATTTCGACGGCGCACGTCGAATATGAGACCGAAGGCCGTCACTATGCGCACGTCGATTGCCCGGGCCACGCCGATTATGTGAAGAACATGATCACCGGCGCGGCGCAGATGGACGGCGCGATCCTGGTCGTGGCGGCCACCGACGGCCCGATGCCGCAGACCAAGGAGCACATCCTGCTCGCCAAGCAGGTCGGCGTGCCCACCATGGTCGTCTTCCTGAACAAGGTCGATCTGGTTGAGGACGAGGAAATCCTCGAGCTCGTCGAGATGGAAATCCGCGAAGAGCTCTCCAAGCGCGACTTCGACGGCGACAACATTCCGATCATCCGCGGTTCGGCCACGGCCGCTCTGTCGGGTTCGGACGACAAGCTCGGCAAGGATGCCGTGCTGGCGCTGATGGCGGCGGTCGACGAGTCGATCCCGGAGCCGGAGCGTCCGCTCGACAAGCCGTTCATGATGCCGATCGAAGACGTGTTCTCGATCTCGGGCCGCGGCACGGTCGTCACCGGCCGCGTCGAGACCGGCATCATCAAGGTGGGCGAGGAAGTCGAGATCGTCGGCATCAAGGACACCAAGAAGACCGTCGTCACCGGCGTCGAAATGTTCCGCAAGCTGCTCGACGAGGGCCGCGCGGGCGACAATATCGGCGCGCTGATCCGCGGCGTCGGCCGTGAGGAAGTCGAGCGTGGCCAGGTTCTGGCCAAGGTCGGCTCGATCAAGCCGCACACCGAGTTCGACGCTGAAGTCTACGTCCTGTCGAAGGACGAGGGCGGCCGTCACACGCCGTTCTTTGCGAACTATCGTCCGCAATTCTACTTCCGCACGACCGACGTGACCGGCGAAGTCGTCCTCCCCGAGGGAACCGAGATGGTCATGCCGGGCGACAACGTGAAGCTGGGCGTGAAGCTGATCGCCCCGATCGCGATGGATCCGGGTCAGCGCTTCACCATCCGCGAAGGCGGCCGCACCGTCGGCGCCGGCGTGGTTGGCGCGATCTCGAAGTAAGCTTCTTCAGCTTCTTCGAAGGGTTAAGGAGGCCCGGTTCCCGCAAGGGAGCCGGGCCTTCCCTTTTTATGGAAGCGCATGCTTTTCGCCGACCGCCGGGATTCTGCCGCCGATCGGGCCAATCCGGCTCGAAGGGGGTTGCTTTGACCGCCTCTGTCTGGCAATGGCGCGCCTTCTTCGGAATCAGAACAGCAAGAGGCCCGGCAACGGGCCCAGGCTCTTTCGCATCGGTAAGTGGGAAATGGATACCAACAACATCCGCATTCGCCTTAAGGCGTTCGATCATCGCGTCCTGGATCAGGCAACCGGCGAGATCGCCGACACGGCCCGCCGCACCGGCGCGCTCATCCGCGGACCCATTCCCCTGCCGACGCGTATCGAGAAGTTCACCGTCAACCGTTCGCCGCACGTCGACAAGAAGTCGCGCGAGCAGTTCGAGGTCCGGACCTACAAGCGGCTGCTCGACATCGTGCAGCCCACGCCGCAGACGGTGGACGCGCTGATGAAGCTCGATCTGGCCGCCGGCGTCGATGTGGAGATCAAGCTCGCTTAAGCGGGCGCGTTCCCCCGGGAGCGCATGAGTTAGGGTGATACCGCACGGACTTGTCCGTGGCCTGCGTCCCCGCCGTCTCGCTGCAATCGGCGAGGCACAAGCCCAGGCGGGGCACGCATTTTCTGTTGGGCTTGCACGCCCCCGAGCATTTCGCCCGGGGGCCTATGCATAGGAGCAAATGATCATGCGCACTGGCGTGATCGCGAAGAAAATGGGGATGACCCGCCTGTTTCAGGACGATGGCCGCCACGTGCCGGTTACCGTTCTGAGCCTCGAAGGCGTTCAGGTCGTTTCCCGCCGCGAAACCGATCGTGACGGCTACACCGCCGTCCAGCTTGGCGCCGGCAGCGCCAAGGCCAAGAATCTGACGAAGCCCGAGCGTGGCCACTTCGGCAAGGCCGAAGTCGAGCCGAAGGCGCGCGTGGCCGAGTTCCGCGTTGCCGAGGATGCCCTTCTCGATGTCGGCGCGGAAATTTCCGCCGATCATTTCGTCGAAGGCCAGCTGGTCGACGTCCAGGGCGTCACCCAGGGCAAGGGCTTTGCCGGCGCGATGAAGCGCTGGGGCTTCGGCGGTCTGCGCGCCACCCACGGCGTGTCGGTCTCGCACCGTTCGCACGGCTCCACCGGCAACCGCCAGGATCCGGGCCGCGTCTTCAAGAACAAGAAGATGGCCGGCCACATGGGCGCGCGTAACCGCACCCAGCAGAATCTCGAGATCGTCCGCACGGACGTCGAGCGCGGCCTCCTCTTCGTGAAGGGCTCCGTGCCCGGTCACAAGGGCGGCTGGCTGCTCGTCAAGGATGCCGTGAAGGTCGCCCGTCCGGACAACCTCCCCTATCCCGCCGGCCTGCGCGGTGCCGCTTCGGAGGCTCCGGCCGCCGATGTCGCGACCGACGAAGCCGCTGGTCAGGAAGCATAAGCCATGAAGCTCACCACCAAGACCCTCGACGGCAAGAAGGGCTCGGACATCGAGCTTTCGGATGACGTGTTCGGCCTCGAGCCGCGCGCCGACATCCTGCACCGCGTCGTCACCTGGCAGCTCGAAAAGCGCCGCGGCACCGCCCGCGCCGCCCGTGAGCGTTCGGATGTCGCCCGCACCGGCAAGAAGTTCGGTCGCCAGAAGGGCGGCGGTACCGCTCGTCACGGCGATCGCCGCGCCCCGATCTTCATCGGCGGCGGCAAGGCCCACGGCCCGCGCGTTCGCGACTTCAATCCGTCGCTGAACAAGAAGGTTCGTGCCCTCGGCCTGCGCATGGCGCTTTCGGCCAAGGCGAAGGACGGCAATCTCGTCGTGCTCGACAGCCTGGACCTGAAGGACGCCAAGACCGCCGCGCTCAAGGGCAATCTCGCCGGCATGGGCTGGGGCCGCAAGGCGCTGGTCATCGACGGCGACGCCATCAACGTCGGTTTCGCCCGCGCCTCGTCGAACCTGCGGGAGATCAACCTGCTCCCGGCGATCGGCGCGAATGTCTACGACATCCTCAACCACGAGACGCTGGTCCTGACCCGCGCCGCGGTCGAGCAGCTGGAGGCCCGCTTCAATGGCTAAGCTCTTCAAGCGCAAGAGCGCCGCCGCTTCGGCCAAGCCGACGGTGAGCCTCAATCATTACGACGTGGTGCTCGCGCCCCACATCACCGAGAAGGCGACCCTGCTCAGCGAGCATAATGCGGTCGTGTTCAAGGTGGCCGGCGGCGCGTCGAAGCCTCAGATCAAGGCGGCAGTCGAAGCCTTGTTCAACGTCGGCGTCGTCAACGTGAACACCGTCACCCAAAAGGGGAAGACCAAGCGCTGGAAGGGTACGCCCTACCGCCGGTCCGACTTCAAGAAGGCGATCGTGACGCTGAAGGACGGCGATTCCATCGACGTCACCACCGGCATTTAAGAGGGCTGGATCTAAGTCATGGCACTCAAGACCTACAACCCGACCACGCCGTCGCAACGCGGCCTGATCCTGGTCGACAAATCGTCCCTGTGGAAGGGCAAGCCCGTCAAGGCGCTGACCGAAGGCAAGCGCAAGACGGGCGGCCGCAACAACAAGGGCCATGTTACCAGCCGCGGCATCGCGGGCGGTCACAAGCAGAAGTATCGCTACGTCGATTTCAAGCGGCGCAAGTGGGACATGGTCGGCACCGTCGAGCGGCTGGAATATGATCCGAACCGCACGGCGTTCATCGCCCTCATCAAATATGAGGATGGCGAGCTGGCCTACATCCTGGCTCCGCAGCGTCTCGCCGAAGGCGATCAGGTGATCGCTGCGAAGAAGACCGACGTGAAGCCGGGCAACGCCATGGAACTGGGTCAGATGCCGGTCGGCACCATCGTCCACAATGTGGAGATGAAGCCGGGCAAGGGCGGCCAGATCGCCCGCGCCGCCGGGACCTATGTCCAGGTCGTCGGCCGTGACCGCGGCATGGTGATGGTTCGCCTGAACTCGGGCGAGCAGCGCTACATCCGCAGCGATTGCATGGGCACGGTTGGCGCGGTTTCGAACCCCGACAACCAGAACCAGAATTTCGGCAAGGCCGGCCGCACCCGCTGGCAGGGCCGTCGCCCGCTGACCCGCGGCGTTGCCAAGAACCCGGTCGATCACCCGCACGGCGGTGGTGAAGGCCGGACCTCGGGCGGCCGTCACCCGGTCACGCCGTGGGGCAAGCCGACCAAGGGTGCCCGCACCCGTTCGAACAAGGCGACGGACAAGTTCATCATCCGCTCGCGTCACGCGAAGAAGAAGAGGTAATCGATGGCCCGCTCCGTCTGGAAAGGTCCGTTTGTGGAACTGAGCCTGCTCAAGAAGGCTCAGACCGCTCAGGAGACCAACGCGCGCGCGCCGATCAAGACCTGGTCGCGCCGCTCCACCATCCTGCCCGACTTCGTCGGCCTGACCTTCAACGTCTACAACGGCCGCAAGTTCGTGCCGGTGTCGGTGAATGAGGACATGGTCGGCATGAAGCTCGGCGAATTCGCGCCGACCCGCTATTTCCCGGGTCACGCTGCCGACAAGAAGGGCAAGCGCTGATGGGACAGGCCAAGAACCCCCGCCGCGTTGGCGAAGGCGAAGCGCTGGCCGTGGGCACGATGATTCGTGGCTCGGCGCAGAAGCTGAACCTCGTCGCGCAGATGATCCGCGGCAAGAAGGTGGAAGAGGCTCTCAACATCCTCTCCTTCTCGACCAAAGGCATGGCAATCGACGCCCGCAAGGTGCTCGCCTCGGCGATCGCCAATGCGGAGAACAATCACAATCTCGACGTCGACAGCCTCGTCATCGCCGAGGCTTCGGTTGGCAAGTCGATCACCATGAAGCGTTTCGCCGCCCGCGCCCGCGGCCGTGGCACGCGCATCGAAAAGCCGTTCAGCCGTCTGCGCATCGTGGTGCGCGAGAGCCAGGAAGCCTAAAAATGGGTCAGAAAACCTCCCCCATCGGTCTGCGCCTGCAGATCAACCGCACCTGGGACAGCCGCTGGTTCGCCCGTGGCGACGATTACGGCCGGCTTCTTCTCGAGGACCTGAAGATGCGCCAGTACATCATGAAGGCGCTGCCGCAGGCGGCGATCTCCAAGGTGGTGATCGAGCGTCCGGCGAAGCTGTGCCGCGTCTCCATCTATGCCGCGCGCCCCGGCGTGATCATCGGCAAGAAGGGCTCGGACATCGAGAAATTGCGCAGCAAGCTGCGTGAATTCACGAACAGCGACGTGAGCCTGAACATCGTCGAAATCCGCAAGCCGGAGATCGACGCCCGCCTCGTCGCGCAGGGCATCGCCGATCAGCTGGAGCGCCGCATCGCGTTCCGCCGCGCGATGAAGCGCGCCGTGCAATCCTCCATGCGCCTCGGCGCCGAGGGCATTCGCGTCGTTTGCGGCGGCCGTCTCGGCGGCGCCGAAATCGCCCGCACGGAAGGGTATCGCGAGGGCCGCGTGCCCCTGCACACCCTGCGTGCCCATATCGATTATGCGGAAGCCACCGCGCAGACGACCTATGGCGTCTGCGGCGTGAAGGTCTGGATCTTCAAGGGTGAGATTCTGGGCCACGATCCGCTGTCGCAGGACCGGCTGACGATGGAGGCTCAGACCTCCGGCGTCCGCCCTGCCCGCGACGATCGCCGCTAAGCGCCTGTTGGGATAAAAGAAAATGCTGCAACCGAAGCGCACCAAATTCCGCAAGGCGTTCAAGGGCCGGATTCACGGCGACGCCAAGGGCGGTACCGATCTCAATTTCGGCGCCTATGGTCTCAAGGCGATGGCGCCGGAGCGGATCACCGCGCGCCAGATCGAGGCGGCCCGCCGCGCGATCACGCGTCACATCCGCCGTCAGGGCCGCTTGTGGATCCGCGTCTTCCCGGACGTGCCGGTTTCGTCGAAGCCGACCGAAGTCCGCATGGGTAAGGGTAAGGGCTCGCCCGAATATTGGGTCGCCCGCGTCAAGCCGGGCCGCATCCTGTTCGAGCTGGACGGTGTTCCCGGCCCGCTCGCGAAGGTCGCCTTCGAGCGCGCCGCCGAGAAGCTGCCGATCAAGGTCAAGTTCGTTGCTCGCCTCGGCGAGCAGATTGAGGGTTAAGGGTCATGAGCAAGATCGACGATCTCAAGGTCCGCACGGACGATGAGCTGGCGACCCAGCTCGGCGAGCTGAAGCGCGAGCAGTTCAACCTGCGCTTCCAGGCTGCGACCAACCAGCTGGAGAAGCCGAGCCGCGTCCGCGAGGTTCGCCGCGACATCGCCCGCATCAAGACCCTGCAGGCGCAGCGCTCCAGCGCTGCCCCGCAGGCTTAAGGAGACAAACGATGCCAAAGCGCGTCATGACCGGCACCGTGGTGTCCGACAAGACCGACAAGACCGTGGTGGTCCTGGTCGAGCGGCGGGTGAAGCACCCGCTGTACGGCAAGATCATCAAGCGGTCGAAGAAGTATCACGCTCACGACGAGGCCAATGAGGTCAAGACCGGCGAGACCGTGCGGATCGAAGAGACCGCGCCGATGTCGAAGCTGAAGACCTGGAAGGTCATCGAGCGTGTTTCGGCCGGCCGCGGCGAAGCGGTCGAAGCGAACGTCTGATTTTACGTTCCCGTGGCGACACGGGAAAGCTGATCGCCGGGCTGGTCCCGGTTGAAGTGAAGGGAATGGATCTATGATCCAAATGCAGTCTAACCTGGAGGTCGCTGATAACAGCGGCGCCAAGCGCGTTCAGTGCATCAAGGTGCTGGGCGGCTCCAAGCGGCGTTTCGCCGGCGTGGGCGACATCATCGTCGTCTCCGTCAAGGAAGCGGCGCCGCGCGGCAAGGTGAAGAAGGGCGACGTCCACAAGGCCGTCATCGTTCGCACCGCCAAGGACATCAATCGCCCGGACGGGTCGACCATCCGGTTCGATTCCAACGCGGCGGTGCTGATCAACAACAATCAGGAGCCGATCGGCACCCGTATCTTCGGGCCGGTCGTCCGCGAACTGCGCGCGAAGAAGCATATGAAGATCATTTCGCTCGCGCCCGAGGTGCTGTGATGGCTGCTGCCAAGATCAAGAAGGGCGACAAGGTCGTGGTCCTGTCCGGCAAGGACAAGGGCAAGCATGGCGAAGTCGTGAAATCGATGCCGAAGGAAGGCAAAGTGGTCGTTTCCGGCGTGAATGTCGCCGTGAAGCACCGCAAGCCGAGCCAGGGCAATCCGCAGGGTGGGCTCGAGCGCCGCGAAGCGCCGATGCACGTCTCCAAGGTCGCGATCGAAGATCCGAAGACCGGCAAGGCGACCCGCGTCCGCTTCGAGGAGCGCGACGGCAAGAAGGTCCGCGTCGCGGTCAAATCCGGGGAAGTCATCAATGGCTGACAAGAAGTACACGCCGCGCCTTCGGCGCGATTTCGACGAGCGCATCGCGCCCGCGATGATGGAGAAGTTCGGTTACAAGAACCGGATGGAAATCCCGCGCATCGAGAAGATCGTCCTGAACATGGGCGTCGGCGAAGCGTCGCAGGACAAGAAGCACGTCACGACGGCGGCTGCCGAGATGGAGCTGATCGCGGGCCAGAAGCCGGTGATCACCAAGGCGAAGAAGTCGATCGCGCAGTTCAAGCTGCGTGAAGGCATGCCGATCGGCGTCAAGGTCACCCTCCGCAAGGAGCGGATGTACGAGTTCCTGGACCGACTGGTCACGATCGCGCTGCCGCGCGTCCGCGACTTTCGCGGCCTGAACCCGAAGTCGTTCGACGGCCGCGGCAATTACGCCATGGGCCTGAAGGAGCAGCTGATTTTCCCGGAAATCAGCTACGACAAGGTCGACAAGGTGCGCGGCATGGACGTGATCGTCACGACCAGTGCGAAGACCGACGACGAGGCGCGCGAACTGCTGCGCCTCTTCAACTTCCCCTTCCCGCAGGATGCTGCCGACGCGCAGCAGGCCGCGTGAACCGCATTTGAAGAAGAGAGCTTAAGTCCATGGCGAAACTGAGTTCCATCAACAAGAACGAGCGTCGCAAGAAGCTGGCGAAGAAATATGCCGGCCAATATGCGAAGCTGAAGGCGAAGGCGGCCGACGAGTCTCTGGACGAGACCGAGCGCCTGATGGCCCGGCTGAAGATGGCGGAGCTGCCGCGCAACGGCAATCCGACCCGCATCCGCAATCGTTGCGAGCTGACCGGCCGTTCGCGCGCCGTTTATCGCAAGTTCCGCCTGTCGCGCATCATGCTGCGCGAGCTGGGCAATAAGGGCCTGATTCCGGGCCTCACGAAATCGAGCTGGTAAGGGCACGAATATGCCAATGACCGATCCCCTGGGTGATATGCTCACCCGCATCCGCAACGGCCAGCGGGCGAAGAAGGACAGCGTCCTTTCGCCGGCTTCGAAGCTGCGCGTCCGCGTGCTCGATGTGCTTCAGCGCGAAGGCTATATCCGCGGCTACAGCCAGGATGGCGAAGGCGTGCAGCAGAATCTGCGCATCGAGCTGAAATATTTCGAGGGCCAGCCGGCGATCCAGCATCTGTCGCGCGTGTCCAAGCCGGGCCGGCGCGTCTATTCCGGCGCGCAGGAACTGCCCCGCATCCGCGGCGGCCTCGGCATCACCATCGTTTCGACGCCGAAGGGCGTGCTGTCGGACGCCGAAGCGCGTTCGCAGAACGTCGGCGGCGAAGTCCTCGCGGAGGTGTTCTAATGTCCCGCATCGGTAAGAAGCCGATTGCGCTGCCCGGCGGCGTGACGGCGACGACGGAAGGCGGCATCCTGTCGGTGAAGGGTCCGAAGGGCACCCTCTCGCTGCAGATGGCCGACGACATCAGCTACAAGATCGAGGACGGTCAGATCGCGGTGAACCCGGCGAACGAGACCAAGCGCGCCCGCTCTTTCTGGGGCATGCAGCGTACGCTCGTTCAGAACCTCGTTACCGGCGTGACCGATGGCTTCACCAAGGTCCTCGAGATCACCGGTGTCGGCTATCGTGCAACGGCCCAGGGCAAGAACCTGAAGCTGCAGCTCGGCTACAGCCACGATGTCAATGTCGCCATTCCGGACGGCATCGAGATCAAGACGCCCGATCAGACCACGGTCGAGATCAGCGGCATCGATCGCCAGAAGGTCGGTCAGATCGCCGCCGAAATCCGCCGCTGGCGCAAGCCGGAGCCCTATAAGGGCAAGGGTATCAAATATCGCGGCGAGTATATCTTCCGCAAAGAAGGCAAGAAGAAGTAAGCCATGGCGAAACTCTCTCTCTTTGACCGCCGCCGTCAGCGCGTTCGGACTTCGCTTCGCAAGCGCGCCGGTGACCGGCTTCGCCTCAGCGTTCATCGCTCGGGCCGCCACATCTATGCGCAGGTGATCGACGACAAGGCCGGCAAGACCATTGCCGCCGCCTCGACGCTCGAGAAGGACGTTCGCAACGCGACCGGCGCGACCAGCGAAGCGGCGGCCGGTGTCGGTGCTCGCGTCGCCGAGCGTGCCAAGGCCGCCGGCGTGACCCGCGTGATCTTCGATCGCGGCGGCTTCCTGTTCCACGGGCGCGTGAAGGCGCTCGCCGATGCCGCCCGTGAAGGGGGCCTGGAGTTCTGATGATGGCTGACGACAACAAGAACGAGACCCCGGCCGAAGCGCCGGCTGTCGAGGCTCCGGCCGCGGAAGCGCCCGCTGCTGAAGCTGCGGCTCCCGAGGCTCCTGCTGCCGAAGCGGCTGCGCCGGAAGCGCCCGCCGCTGAAGCTCCCGCTGCCGAGGCAGCCGCTCCGGAAGCCCCCGCGCATGAGGCTCCGGCCGCTGACGCCGGTGGCGAGCAGCGCCGTGGCCGTGGCGGCCGTGGCGGCGGCGGTGGCGATCGTGGCCGTGGCGGTCGCGATGGCGGCCGTGGCCGTGGTCGCGACGACCGTCGCGGCAATCGCGACGAGGATGGCGGCGAAGAGCTGATCGAGAAGCTCGTCCACATCAACCGCGTCTCCAAGACGGTGAAGGGCGGCAAGCGCTTCGGTTTCGCCGCTCTGGTCGTCGTCGGCGACGGCAAGGGCCGGGTCGGCTTCGGCCACGGCAAGGCCCGCGAAGTGCCGGAAGCGATCAGCAAGGCGACTGCGGCGGCCAAGAAGGCCATGGTCCGCGTGCCGCTGCGCGAGGGCCGCACCCTGCACCATGATGGCGACGGCCGCTTCGGCGCCGGCAAGGTCCATGTGCGCACGGCTCCGGCCGGTACCGGCATCATCGCCGGCGGCCCGATGCGCGCCGTGTTCGAAAGCCTGGGTGTCGCCGACGTCGTCACCAAGTCGATCGGCACGTCCAACCCCTACAACATGATCCGTGCGACCTTCGAAGCGCTGAAGGACCAGTCGAGCCCGAAGTCGGTCTCGCAGCGTCGCGGCAAGAAGATCGCCGATCTGATCGCCCGCGGCGGCGCTTCGCAGGAAGCTGCGGAAGCCGAAGCCCTCGCGGTCACGGAGTAAGCTGACATGGCGAAACTGAAGATCACCCAGACCGGATCGCCGATCCGCCGTCCGAAGGATCAGCGCGCGACCCTGATCGGGCTCGGCCTCAACAAGATGCACCGCACGGTGGAGCTTGAGGACAGCCCGGAAGTGCGCGGCATGATCCGCAAGGTCGCCCACATGGTGACGGTCGAGGGCTAACCCTAATCCTCTCCCCTTCAGGGGAGAGGACAGGCTTGCGTAGCAAGCCAGGAGAGGGGGAGTCGGGCTTGCAGCCCCCTCCCCCGCCGCCTATCGGCGGCATACCTCTCCCCTGAAGGAGAGAGGTTTGAAATCAGCGCGAACATAGCGAAAGCGAGTGCACGACATGAAACTGAACGAAATCCGCGACAATCCCGGCGCCCGCAAGGGCCGCGTCCGTGTCGGCCGTGGCATCGGCTCCGGCCTGGGCAAGACCGCCGGCCGTGGCCAGAAGGGCCAGACCAGCCGCTCGGGCGTCTCCATCTTCGGCTTCGAAGGCGGTCAGATGCCGCTGCACATGCGGATCCCGAAGCGCGGCTTCAACAACATCTTCGCCAAGGATTATGCCGAGGTGAATGTCGGCGCGATCCAGAAGGCGATCGACAGCGGCAAGCTGGACGCCAAGGGCGTGCTGACCCAGGCCGAGCTGAATGCAGCCGGCCTGACGCGCGGCGGCAAGGACGGCGTGCGCGTGCTCGGCAAGGGCGCGCTGACCTCGAAGATCTCGCTGAAAGTCGCGGGCGTTTCCGCCGGCGCCCGCAAGGCGATCGAGGACGCCAAGGGCTCGATCGAGCTGATCGAAATCGTCCCCGCCGCCGAAAAGGCGAAGGCCAAGCACCGCAAGGGCAAGGCTTCGCAGGCGAAGGAAGGCTGACAACGCGCTCCGGCGCATTATATGAAGCTGCAGCGCTCTCTCGCCCGAGGGGGCGCTGCATTCATGTTTGAACCCGCGCTCTAGCCGGGTTTCGAGATTTCAGGCGAAGGCACGACACGCATGGCATCCGCAGCCGAACAGATGGCCGCCAACATCAGCCTGGCGAATTTCGCCAAGGCGACCGACCTCAAGAAAAGGCTGTGGTTCACGCTCGGCGCTTTGGTGGTCTTCCGCATGCTTTCGTTCGTGCCGCTGCCCGGTATCGATCCGAACGCGCTGAACGATCTGTTCAACACCACGCGCGGCACCGTCCTCGATTTCTTCAACACCTTCTCGGGCGGCAGCCTGGAGCGGATGAGCCTCATCGCGCTCGGCGTGATGCCCTACATCACCGCCTCGATCGTCATCCAGCTCGCGGCGAGCATGTCGCCGACCCTCGCCGCCCTGCGCAAGGAAGGCGAGAGCGGGCGCAAGAAGCTGAACCAATATACCCGCTATGGCACCGTTCTGCTCTGCGTCATCCAGGGCTATTTCATCGCCGTCGGCCTCGAAAGCTGGGGTGCCACGCAGGGCACCTCTTCGGTGCTGAACCCGGGCATGATCTTCCGCGCCACCACCGTGGTCTCGCTGCTGGGCGGCACCATGTTCCTGATGTGGCTGGGTGAGCAGATCACCAGCCGCGGCATCGGCAACGGCATCTCGCTGATCATCATGGCCGGCATCGTCGCCAGCTTCCCGACCAGCCTCGCGCAGCTTTTCGAAGGCGGCCGCACCGGCTCGCTCGACCCGGTCAGCATCATCACCGTGATCGCGCTGGCCGCCGGCCTCGTGCTCGGCATCTGTTTCATGGAGCGCGCCCAGCGCCGCGTCCTGATCCAATATCCCAAGCGCCAGTCGGCCCGCGGCCAGATCCAGCAGGAGCGTTCGCACCTGCCGCTGAAGGTCAACACCGCCGGCGTCATTCCGCCGATCTTCGCCTCGTCGCTGCTGCTGATGCCGCTGACCATCGCACAGTTCGCCGGCACGGCCGCCGAAGGCGAGAGCGCCTGGGGCGATTTCGTTATCCAGCTCACCCAGTGGCTGCAGCATGGCGCGCCGCTCTACATGGCGCTCTACGGCGCGGGCATCATCTTCTTCTGCTTCTTCTACACGACCGTGGTCTTCAACCCCGAGGAGACGGCGGAGAATCTGAAGAAGCATGGCGGCTTCATCCCCGGCATCCGTCCGGGCAAGCGTACCGAGGAATATCTCGGTTACGTGCTGAACCGGATCACGGTGATCGGCGCCGCCTATCTGACCCTGATCTGCCTCATCCCGGAATATCTGATCGCCCGGGCCGGCATCCCCTTCTATCTGGGCGGCACCAGCCTGCTGATCGTCGTCAACGTGACGATGGACACGGTGACGCAGATCCAGAGCCATCTGCTCGCCCATCAATATGGCGATCTGATCAAGAAGGCGAAGTTGAAGGGCGGGCGCCTGACGCGCTAAGCCAGCCGTTCGACAGGGAGCCGCTGACCTTGAACATCATCCTCTTGGGCCCACCGGGCGCGGGCAAGGGCACGCAAGCCGCGCGGCTGGTGAAGGAGCGCGGCATGGTCCAGCTCTCCACCGGCGACATGCTGCGCGCCGCAGTGCGCGAGGGTACGCCCACCGGCCTCGAGGTGAAGGCGATCATGGCGGCCGGCGATCTGGTCTCCGACGAAATCGTCAACCAGCTGATCGACGAGAAGCTGGCCAGCCTGTCGCCGGATCAGGGCGTGATCTTCGACGGCTATCCCCGCACCCGCGCGCAGGCGGAGGCGCTCGACGGCCTGCTCGCCAAGCATGGCCGTACCCTCGGTCATGTCATCGAACTGGACGTCGATGAGGACGCCCTGGTCGACCGCATCACCGGCCGCTTCACCTGCGCCAAGTGCGGCGAAGGCTATCACGACCGCCATAAGCTGCCGGCCGTGGAGAATGTCTGCGACGTCTGCGCCTCGACGGAGTTCAAGCGCCGCCCCGACGACAATGAGGAAACGGTCCGCACCCGCATGGCCGAATATCGCGCCAAGACCGCGCCGATCCTCCCCTTCTATGAGGCCCGCAAGCTCGTCGCCCGCGTGGACGGCATGGCGAGCATCGAGCAGGTCGACGCGGCGATCGAGGCTGTGCTCGGCTTGGCCTAGCGTGGTCTCGGGATCAGCCTGACGGTATCATAATATGAGTATTCGGAGTTCCAGTTCTGCGCCAGCAGAACGGTACCGGGTATGGCGAAGCTCACCGAAACGTCTCCGATCGTCCGGGTTGCGGGCCAGCCAAGATAGGTGACGCCTTCGGCATTCATCCGGAAAAGTCCGATGCCGCTCGCCAGGATCAGATCCTGACCGGAAATGGCCGCGCCCAAGAATGGCGTGGACCCGAAACCCCCATGTCTCCACTTGTCCTTGAGATCCGGTCTCATTGAAGAAATGCGTTCTCTTACCGCCAGGAACTGCTCGACCTCGCGTCCGCACACTCTTGTCACCCGTCCGCTTCCACCATGGCCGATATCGAGCGCGAGCGCGAGGCAACCGCTTTGCCATGGAATCTGGGCGATGGCCTGGACCCGGTCGCAGCCCGTATTGAGCGGGCCGCTGCAAAGCTCGCCATCAGTCCGCTCGATCGTTTCCACCACCCCCGAGCGGCGATCGATGCGGCGCAAACCGCCGCCCCACTCGCCCATGTCGAGACCGACGAAAACCCATTCGTCCATGAGATGCACGACTTCCATTACCGCTCCAGCCTCCGGGTCGATCGGCGTACTTTCGGGAGGAAGAATTCTCGTGCTCAGCATCGTCTGTCGGCGCTGGGCGTTGTCGAAGGAGACAAGCGTCCGATTCGTTACGAGAACGGGTCCGCCCGGGCCACATCCCAGGCCGAGAAGGAAGTCGTCACCCGTGTCGATCTGGCCGATGCTCAGCCACTGGGCACCTTGCCGCAAGCGCAGTGTGTAGCGCGCGCCGACCGTCACGACCCAAAGCTTCGAACCGTCATCACACATGTCAAGCACCGGCTCGCCGAACGCATGAGCGGAGACGGATTCATCGCCTTCCGCAAAGGAATACAGGTTGCCATCCGCTCGGATGATCCATGCCCTCCCGTCGGCAAAGGCCGCCTTTACGATCCTCGCCTCGAACGGGGCGGTTGCCGGCTCGCTCTCAGTGACGCCTCCGCAACTCCCCAGCAGGGCGAAAACGGCGAAGAGGGTCGTCGAGCGGAACTTCATGAGGTGGTTATATAACATCACGCGCAGCTGAAAAGGCGGTGGCAATTTTCCTTCCGCGACGAACCTGCCTCCCGCCGCGATCAGGGTGACGGCGAAGCACTGTATCGGACCGAAAACCTGTTATGCAGGGCGCAACGCGACTCCGCAGCCGCCGGGCCGCGCGCCGAACACTATTGGGGGATAGATGCAGATGAGCAGGACTCAGGTTTCCGACCATGTCGATCTCGAAGGCTTCATGGCGGGCGTCGAGAAGCGCAATCCAGGCCAGAGCGAATTCATCCAGTCCGTCCGCGAGGTCGCGGAGGATATTTTCGAGTGGATGGAGGACAAGGTCCAGTATCACGAAGCCCAGATCCTGCGCCGCATCGCCGAGCCGGACCGGGTCATCTCCTTCCGCGTCTGCTGGGAGGACGACAATGGCAATGTCCGCGTCAACCGCGGCTACCGCGTCCAGAACAACAATGCGATCGGGCCGTACAAGGGCGGCATCCGCTTTCACCCGAGCGTGAACGAAAGCATCCTGAAGTTCCTCGGCTTCGAGCAGACCTTCAAGAATGCGCTCACCGGCCTGCCCATGGGCGGCGGCAAGGGCGGCGCGAACTTCAATCCCAAGGGCAAAAGCGTCAACGAGATCATGCGCTTCTGCCAGAGCTTCATGACCGAGCTCTACCGCCATATCGGCCCAAACATCGACGTGCCGGCGGGCGACATCGGCGTCGGCGGCCGCGAGATCGGCTTCATGTTCGGCCAGTACAAGCGGATCACCAACGCCTGGGAAGGCGTGCTGACCGGCAAGGGCATGGAATATGGCGGCTCGCTGATCCGTCCCGAAGCGACCGGCTATGGCGCGGTCTATTTCCTCGAGAACATGGTCAAAACGCGGGGCCGCGACCTGACCGGGGTCAATGCCGTCATCTCCGGTTCCGGCAACGTCGCCACCCACGCCGCCGAGAAGATCACGCAGCTGGGCGGCAAGGTGCTGACCCTGTCGGACAGTCAGGGTTACATCCACGATCCGGACGGGATCGGGCTGGAGAAGATCCAGTGGGTGAAGGACCACAAGACCCACCGCCGCGGCCGGATCAGCGAATATGCCGACGAATTCAAGGGCAGCACCTTCCACGGTGACGGCGCCCGGCCATGGGCGGTGCCGTGCGATGTCGCCTTGCCCTGCGCGACCCAGAATGAGCTCGACGGCAACGATGCCCGCACCCTCGTGAAGAATGGCTGCTTCGCGGTTTCGGAAGGCGCGAACATGCCGACCGATCTGGACGGCGTGCACGTCTTCAAGGACGCGCAATTGCTCTACGCGCCGGGCAAGGCGTCCAACGCCGGCGGCGTGGCGGTTTCCGGCCTGGAAATGAGCCAGAACTCGGAGCGCCGTTCCTGGAAGGAAAGCGAACTGCAGCAATTGCTCCGCGACATCATGGACGGCATCCACGACCGCTGCCTGGAACATGGCCGCAAGTCGGACACCTATGTCGATTACGTGAAGGGCGCGAACATCGCCGGCTTCAAGAAGGTCGCCGACGCAATGCTGGCCTTCGGGGTCGTCTGAGCGAACCACAATCCTCCCCGGCTTTTGCCGGGGAGGGGGACCGCTCGCGTAGCGAATGGTGGAGGGGGTTCTTCGATGACGCCGATGCAGCGCGCTCGAAAGCTGCGGCGCGAAATGTCGCCGGCCGAGATTGCCATTGTCCGGTTGGTATTCTTCGCTCACTCAGTATTTGGCTGGAGAACCGCAGCCAGCGGTTAGGGGGTCATATGTTCCTCATCGTTGCCGCGCTCACGATGCAGCCTCCTTTGGCGGACCAACTGAGGGAGAAGCGGGAAACGCTACCCGCGACTCGCCGACTAATAGAGGAAGGTCTGGCCCGGGGAGCGCCAGGCGACGAGACCCTGGCGCGGGCCGTTATGCGCCAAGTGGAAGAGGCTGGCTTGGTGTGGGGGACCTGCGTCAGAGACACGCATGGCGACGCCAGAGGGCAATCGACGACGGCTGAATTCGATGATGCACTCCGCCGCTGCGTCGGAGATCGGGAGGAGTATCTCAATTGGGTGCGGCTCGGAGCGCGGGTGCATGGAGAATCTCCGGATGACCCACGCGTGGCCGACATGGTTGATACCTTGGAACGGCGGATGAGAGAGGCAGCCACCGCGCACGAGCGGCGGTAGTGGAGGTAATTCAAAGCTAGGCGCGTGGCCGAACCGTGTGCTGGGATTTCGAAGTCGACTTTGACCTCGATGTGATGCCGACCGTACGGCAAATGGCCGGCTCCACGTCGTCGATCACATTCGTCGAAGCGTGCGCTTTGCGCATCCCCAACACGGGCTGACGCCGGTTCCCATCATAGGGTTGACCATGCCCCGCATGGTCAAGGATCGTCTGGGAGACGATCTGACCCGAATATCCGCGAAGTCGCGGGGAGGATTGAGTATTCCAAATCCGTTGCCGTACGTTCATAGTGATAATGTAACATCTCTGCATCACTGTGGGAGTGTCTTCATGTCACCGACCGTCCGCCGTCCCGCTCTTATTGTGCTGACTGCACTGCTCTTCGGCGGCGCGATCATCCTTCCAGCCTGCAGCGGCACGACCGCTACCACGCAAGCGGTCACCGAGCCTGGCCGGGGCCTCACCGCCTTTCAGTCTGACGACGAACTGCGCACCTTTCTGCAACGCGTGCGGGCGCGAGAGGAAATGCGTGTCTACGATGTGCAGGAGGGAGCGCCAACCGCTTCGCCTCCACCCATGATGCAGGCCGAGCCATCCGCATATGGCGCAGCGGATGCAGCCGCGGCTCCGGAATCCGAATCCATCACCAACAATCAGGAAGCGGGTGTCGACGAGGGCGGCATCGTGAAGAACTGGCGCGACTATTTGGTCGTGCTGCGCCGCGGCCGCCTGTTCACGATCAGCCTGGCTAGCGGTTCGATGCGCCCGGTCGCCACGATAAACGCCTTCCCCCCGGGAGTGAGTGGCCAGGACGACTGGTATGACGAGATGCTGATCGCCGGCGACCGCGTGATCGTCATCGGCTATTCCTATGCGCGCGGCGGCACCGAAGTGAACCGCTTCCGCATCGCCGCCGATGGCCAGCTGACCTTCGAGGATGCCTGGCACCTCAAATCCAACGATTATTATTCCTCGCGCAATTATGCCTCGCGGCTGATCGGCAACCGTCTGGTCTATTACACGCCGCTTTATGTCGGCTGGCGCGGCGAGGATCCGCTCGACGCGCTGCCGGGCGTGCGCAAATGGGGCGCGGACGGCTCCACCGCCGCCTTCCGCCGCATCACCGACGCCCGCCGCGTCTTCATCGCCCCGTCGATCAAGGGCCGCGAGGATGCGTCCATCGACGCTTTGCACAGCGTGATCGATTGCGACCTCACCGCCGCCGAACTGGATTGTCAGGCGACCGCCGTGCTCGGACCCTCGTCGCGCAATTTCTACGTGTCGGCCAACGCCGTCTATCTGTCCGTCTCCGATTATGGCGGTGGTCAGGACGCGCGGCCCGCCCCCTCCTACGTCTACCGCCTGCCCTTCGCGCGCGAGGACACCCCCTCCGCCATCGGCACACGCGGCGTCCCGATCGACCAATTCTCGTTCCGCGAAGATGCCGCCGCCAACCGCCTCGACATCCTGGTCCGCGCCGAAGGCCGGGGCGACGCGATGTGGGGGCCGGAACAGGGCGAAGGCACCAACCTGGCGCTGCTGCAACTCCCCCTGAGCGCGTTCGGCGACGGCTCGAGCGAAGCGGAAACGGGCATGTATCGGCGCGTTCCAGCGCTCGGCGCCAACGCCTACAACATGCAGAACCGCTTCGTCGGCGCTTATCTGCTCTATGGTGCGGGCGGCAGCGGCTATGGCGCGGGCGAGCGCGAGGGCGGTATCGTCGCCGTGCCGGTCGCCGGCGGCGAGGCGCGGCGCCTCCCCCTGCCCCACGGCGTCGAGCGGATCGAGGCGCTGGGCCGCGACGCGCTTGCCATCGGCAATATGGGCGAAGGCTTGGGCTTCACCGCCATCCATCTGGGCGGGGACCGGCCCGCAATCGGCGAACGCTATGTCCAGCGCGCCGCCGCGCAGGGGGAGAGCCGCAGCCACGGCTTCTTCTACCGCCCCGACCGCAATTCCCCGGATGGCGCGTCCGGCACGATCGGCCTGCCGGTCATGCGTTCGGTCGAGCCGGCCCACAGCCGCTTTTTCGGCTCGGCCGCGGCGATGCTGTTCCTGCGCCGCGACAATCGCGCCTTCACTCCAGCCGGCGAACTGGATGCGCGGCCCGGCGACGTGACCGACGATGGCTGCCAAGCCTCCTGCGTCGATTGGTACGGCAATGCCCGTCCGATCTTCCTCGGCGATCGGGTCTTCGCCTTGCTGGGCTACGAACTGGTCGAAGGCTCGCTGCGCAATGGCCGCATCGGCGAGATCGGCCGGGTGAACTTCGCGCCGCGCATCGCCGCCCGCAAACCGGATTAGTGCCGCGTCACGTCCGGCCCGGCATTGCCGAGATGCTCGATGAAGCGCTGGATCTGCCGCCAGCGGCAATAATGCAGCACATTGCCCAGCTCGCGGCTGCGGCAGGCGCGCTGCGCCGCCTCGTCCGCCGCGAAATCGCCGAACCGTTCGATCAGATCGGCCGCTTCGCGCGCGGCGGCCGCATCGGGAATGTGCACGTGAGTCTGCAAGTCGGGTTCCGCGTCTGGCTGGTGTGACAGCCGTCTAACCCCCGCGCGATTGTGAAAGCGCGCACGTTAATCTTAAACGAGACGTTGACGACGATTTAGCTTCTGGCTCGCTTCGCCCGGCGGTGCCATAGCGACAGCATGGCTCCTCCGATCAATCGTCCCCGCCGCAGCGGCAGCCTCGCCGGCGGTTTCTTCATCGCTCTCGGTGTGATCGGCGGGGTCGTGACCGGCACGATCTACGGGCAGCCGACCATCGGCATGCTCGTCGGAACTGCGATCGGCTTCGGGCTGGCCTTGCTGATCTGGCTGGTCGACCTGCTACGCCGTTAACGGCGCGCCAATCGCCACGCCGCGAGCAGCCAGCCCGCGATCATCAGCGCGCCGCCCACCGGCGTCACCATGCCAAGCCCCCGATAGCCGGTCAGCGCCATCGCATAGAGGCTGCCCGCGAACAGGATCGTTCCCACACCGATCAGGATGGCCGCGAGTCCCAGCCGGCGCGGCAGCGCGCCGAGCGCCACCAGCCCGACGGCATTCCACAGCTGATACTGGCAGGCATTGTGCCACCAATCGAGCTGCTGCGCGTCCAGCGTGGTCTTCAGCGCATGCGCCCCGAACGCGCCAAGCGCGATGCCCAAAGCGGCGAGCAGCGCGCCTGCGGCGGCGATGCGGTGGCCATTGTCCGTCATGTGCTCAAAATCTCCCGCTGGAAGGGCGCCCGCGCCCTCTGCCGCTCCGCGATCCGCGCCAGCCGCAGCACCCGCGCCCGCGAATAACGCTGCAGCATCCACGGATACAGGTTCGCGCCGATGTTCGAACCCGCCAGCCACACCGCCCATAGATGCCAGCCGATCGACCAGGCGAAAGCCGCCGTCACGAAGCCCCAGCACAGATAGGCGATGTGTCTTTGCTCGTTCCAGATCGATTTCGGGACGAGCTTCGCCATCTCCGGTCCATAGACGCGATAGTCCCGGTGCCGGGCCCGGACGAAGCGGTTCACCAGATCGCCATTGGCGACGATCGCGCGGAAATGCTCGACCCCGACGGCGCGATAGAAACCGCCCTTCGCTTCCCAGCCGCGCGGCTCGAAATAGCCCGCAGGCAGCAGCAGGACCCATGGGCCTGCAAGGAAGGAGAGCAGGAAGAATGGCAGCGCCGCCTGAAAACCCGGCACCGGCTCGAACCAGGGGATGATCCCCAGCACGATCAGCCAGAAAGCCTTGGCCGGGATCGACCAGAAACCGAACAGGAAGATGGGCAGCAGGTTCAGCCGCCCGGCCAGCCGGCGCGCCGAGGCAAATCCTGCGCGGTCCGTTTCCACACCCGCTAGATTTGCCTCAAGCAAGCTCAAGTCAATCGCCTTCCCACCCATACCGCGCGGCCGACCAGTTCCACCTTCGCGGGGTCGCAGTCCGGCCAGCTCGGATAAGCGTCATTATCGCTGCGGATCATGACACTCTTGTTGACCGGGTTGAAGGCGAGCCGCTTCACCATCAGCGCCCCGTCCAGCCGGATCACGTAAATGCCGTCGCGCAGCCGCTGCCGGCCGTCGCAGCGATCGACCAGTATCTCGTCGCCATGGGCCAGTGACGGCAGCATCGAATCGCCATCGACGCGGATGATCGACAGCCCGTCCGGCCCGCCGCTCGCCACGGTACGCAACCAGGCCGGATCGAAGGCGACATGCGCCCGCGCCCGTTCGTCGCCCGCCATCGCGCCCGGTCCCGCCGATGCGCCGATATCGAGCAACGGCACCGCGACCGGCGCGGCGCGATCCATGGCAGGCGCTTCCACTTTCTCCCCGCCCAGCAATTCCTCATCGACCTCGAAATATTTTGCGAGGCGCTTGCGGTCCTGCTCGGCCAGCCGCTTCGGCGTGCCGCGCTTGATGAATTGCTGCACATAAGCGGAATTGCGCCCGAGCAGGCGGGACAGGCCGGAATAATCCTCACCGCGCTCCTCGATCAGCCGCTGCAGCACCGCCCGCGCATTCTCCATACTCAACTCCATCAGCGGATGCTTGCAATCCGCGCCGCCGCACCTCCGGATCGCGCCGGCGGTCCATGCCCACCATTATGGATAGGAAATGTCCTAGACAAGTAGGATTTCGCCTATCAACGTGAACATATCACGAACATTCGATTCGCGCCACGGAGAATGAAATGGACCTGCTGCCAAGGATCGAGCGCTATTTGCGACGAACCCGGATGAAGCCCGCTCTGTTCGGGCGAGCGGCAGTGAACGACCCGCGTTTCGTGTTCGACCTGCGGCTCGGCCGCGAGCCGCGCATCAAGACGATGCGCCGCGTCCATGCCTGGCTCGACGCGCAGGGCGCGGAAGGCAGCAGCCGATGACCCGCGATTCCTCCGCGAAACTGGCCGACGCGATGCATGTGGCGATCGTGAATGTCATGACCTTCACCGGCGCGGTGACGGTCGATTCGCTCGCTTTCCGCCCCTGGGCCAGCATCACCTTCTCCGGCGCCCGCCACCGCCTGCGCGTCGTTTTCGACGGCGCCGGCGCGGTCGGTGCGGCGGCCGACCTGCTGCCACGGCTCGAAGACCTGGAAGTCGATATACCTGGCCTGCTCCTCGCCGACCTGGCCCTGCTCGCGGACTCGCGCAGCGACGACGGCGCCCGTGCGTGGCTCGATCTGGAAGCGCTGACGATCGACGACGATTGAGCCCCTCTTCCGCGAGAGGGAACGACGGGCTTTTCGCTTATCCTCGCCCGGGGGCGAAGCGTTTCAGATTTTCCAGCGCCGAGCGCAGCCGGTCGTCGGCCACGTCCGCCGGACGTTCCTCGAACTCCGCCACGACCTCGGCCGCCACCGGCGCCGCCGCGACGGGGCGCCGCGCCATTGCCGCCTCGAGCCGCTCGAGCAATTCCGCCAGGCTCGGTTCGCTGCGCTCGGCCGGCTGCGGCACGTCCGCGTCCAGCCAGGCCCGATGCGTCGCGACCGGTTCCGGCACAGGCTCGAATTGCGTCTCGTACTCCACGTCCACCGCCTCAGGCTCGGAAATCGCGGGCGTCTCGAACACCGCTTCCTCGAAAGCCGGCGTTTCGATCACTTCCGCCACAGGCTCCGGCGCAAAGACCGGCTCCGGCTCGAACATTGGCTCGGGTTCGGATGCGAACACCGGCTCTTCCTTCGCGAAGCCCGGCATGGGCGGGCTGTCCGGCGAACCGATCTCCCGACCGATCGACAAAGGCGCGCGCGCCGGCGCGTCCGGATGACGGTCCCGCCAACGCAGCTTCGGCGCGCTCGGCGCATCCTCGGCCACCGGGGCAGCAGGCTTCGCCTTCTTCGCATCGCGATTCCGCTCGAACAGCCGCGCCGTCTTGCTCACCTTCTTCGGCTTGCCGACCAGCAGCCGCACCAGCAGCGCGACCAGCCCGAAGGCGAAGCCGGCCGCGACCAGCGCCAGGCCGATCTTCGCCCGGCTCCCCAGTGGCGGATCGAGCGGCGGCAGCACCGACGGCAAGCCGCTGGCGATCACCGCATTCTGCAGCAGATCGACAGGCATCAGATACACCGCCGCGCCCGTGACGATCGCGGCCCCCGCCGCAACCATCGTCTCCAGACTGGGCTTCAGCCGCCCGGCCGCACGTTCGAGGAAGCTCATCTCAGGCCGCTTTCTTGTTATGACGTTGATAGACCGGCGCATAATTGGCGACATTGGCCTGCCAGTTGCGCTCCCGCTCGACGAAGCGCCGCGCCACATCGCGCCGCCCGTCCCATTCTTCCCGCTTTGCAAAAAGCCCGGCCAGCGCATCGGCCAGCCCCTGCCGGTCGCCCGCCTTGAACAGGGTGCCGGTGACCCCGTCCTCGATCAGTTCGCGATGCCCGCCCACGTCGGACGCGACCACCAATTTGCGCTGCGCCATCGCCTCCAGCGGTTTCAGCGGCGTCACCAGATCGGTCAGTCGCATCGCCTTGCGCGGGTAAGCGAGCAGGTCGATCAGCGCGTAATATTTCTCGACTTCCTCGTGCGGCACGCGGCCCACGAAGCGGATGCGGTCGCTGAGGCCAAGGTCGCGCGCCTGCCGCTTCAGCGCGCTCTCGACCGGCCCGCCACCGACCAGCAGCAATTGCGCGTTCGGGCGTTGCTCGATCAGCAGGGGCATCGCGCCAACCAGATCGTCCAGCCCCTCATAATCGTAAAAGGAACCGATGAAGCCGACCACGTCCGCGCCCTCCAGCCCGAGCGAGCGGGCGAAGGCGGGATCGGGCGGCGGCGGATTGCCAAACAGATGCAGGTCGACGCCATTGGGCGAGACGATGATCTTGTTCGCGTCGATGCCCCGCTTGATCAGATCCTGCCTGAGGCCGTCGCAGATCACCGCGACCGCATCGGCCTGCCGCGCCGCGCGCGTCTCCAGGCGGCGTATCAGGCGGTAACGCAGCGATCCTTCCGTGCCGGTGCCGTTACCGACCGCCGCATCCTCCCAGAAGGCGCGAATCTCATAGAGCAAAGGCAGGCCATGCCGCTTCGCCAGCGGCAGCGACGCAAGCGCCGTCAGCACCGGCGAATGGGCGTGCAGGTGATCCGGCTGCCATTCGGTGATCACTTCTTCGAGCCGCGCCCGCAGCGCGCCGATCTCGCGCATCTCGCGAAAGGGCGAGCGCGCCGGCTCCGGCGGCACGGTGCGGAAGAAAGTGATGCCGTCAATCTCTTCCCTGGCCGCCTCGGTCGGCCCCTGGCGGGCGCTGGTCAGGCAGGCGACGGTCCAGCCGCGCGCGATCTGCGCCTTGATGATCGCCCGGGTGCGAAAGGCATAGCCGCTGTGCAGCGGCAGGCCATGATCGAGAACGTGCAGAATCCTCATGGGCCACAGTCATGCCATGAAGGGCTTAACGGGCCGTCAACCGCACCCCGCTATCAGGATGCAACACAAAGCGGCGCGGCGGACACCGAACACCCCATGATCGACATTTTCGCCCTCGCCGTCAGTCATGGCCTGATCCTGCTCGGCTTGTGGCGGCTCACCAGCCGCGAGGATTTCAACGGCGACCTGCCGGAGGACGAAGCCGGTGCGTGATCTCGGCCTGCTTGCCTTCCTGGTCGCGGTGATGGCGCTGGGGATGAAGCGACCCTTCATCTTCATCCTGGCGTTCGTCTATGTCGATCTGGTGCAGCCGCAGCGTCTGTCCTACGGCCCGCTCGGCTCCCTGCCCATCTCGATGATATTGGCGCCGCTGGCGATGGGCGCATGGCTGCTGTTCGACGAGAAAAGATGGTCGCGCTTCAGCGGGCGGCAGGCGATGCTGCTGCTGCTGCTGATCTATGTCGCGCTGACCACCTTCAACGCCGACCTCCCCGTGGAGGCGCAATATAAGTGGGAATGGGTGTGGAAGGTGCTGCTGTTCGCGGTCTTCCTGCCCGTGGCCATCTGGAACCGCCTCAGGATCGAGGCTTTGCTGATGGTCGTGACCCTCTCGGTGGCGGCAATCGCGATCACCGTCGGCATCAAGACCGCAATCGGCGGCGGCGGCTATGGCCAGGGCCTTGCCTTCGTCGACAACAATACCGGCCTGTTCGAAGGCAGCATCATGTCGACCGCCGCCATCGGCATGATCCCGATCCTGCTCTGGTTCACCAAGCACGGCACCCTGTTCAAGCCGCACTGGCTGGTGAACGCCTTCGTCGTCTGCCTGATCTTCGCCTGCCTGCTGGTGCCGGTGGGGACGCAGGCGCGCACCGGTCTGGTCTGCATCGCCGCTCTGGTCGTGTTCATGCTGCGCTTCACCAAAAGGCGCATGCTCTACATCGGCATGATCGGCGCTGCGGGTCTTGCCGCCATCCCGCTGCTGCCGTCCAGCTTCTCCGACCGGATGAGCACGATCCAGGATTATAAGGCCGACGAATCCGCCTCCACCCGCCTGGCGATCTGGAAATGGACGATCGACTATGCGACCCAGCATCCGTTCGGCGGCGGCTTCGAAGCCTATCGTCAGAACCGGCTGCAATACAGCCTGACCGCCAATCCCGAGGCCGGCCTGGCCGGGACGATGTCCGGACAGAACAATGTGACCGATGCCGGCCGCGCCTATCACAGTTCCTATTTCGAGATGCTGGGCGAACAGGGCTTCCCCGGCCTCTTCCTCTTCCTCTTCCTGCATGGCTACAGCCTGGTGCGGATGGAGGTGGTGCGAAGGCGCTACAAGGGTGCGGAGGGCGGCGACGCCTGGATCAGCCCGCTGGCGACCGCGCTGCAGACCGCGCATCTCGTCTATATGGTCGGCTCGATCTTCGTCGGCATCGCCTTCATGCCCTTCATCTTCAACCTGATCGCCGCCGAAATCGGCATCGACACCCATTTGCGGCGGCGCGCGAAGCTGGCCGCGGGGGAGAAGGTGAAGAAGCCGGTGCGGATAGGGAAGGCCGTCCCCGCTTAACTGTCACCCCGGCGCAGGCCGGGGTTCCAGTCCCAAATCAGAGCTGAGCGCGGGAGCGCGGTAGCGACGCTGGCCATCGCTGTCTGGACCCCGGCCCTCGCCGGGGTGACGTTATACGGCCTTCTTCATCACCATGCCGGTGGTCCAGGCCCAGCGGCCGGCAAACGGCGCGACCTTGAACAGGCCCGCATCCACCTTGTCCAAACCGTTCTTCAGCGGCTCGAACAATTTCGGCGCCTTGGCCGCGACCAAAGCCCCCATCGACGTCAGCGTGAAGAATTTCGCCTCCACCCCATCGAAGTGCTTCCGCGCCGCGCGGACTTCGCGCATCTTCAGCGGATGCTCGTCCTCGGTCCTAAGGTGCGGGGTGAAGCGGCGATACAGGTTGATCAGCGCATTGTGCGCCAGCGGCTCCAGGAAGATCGCCGCGCCACCGGGCTTCAGCACCCGCGCGATCGCCGCATAGGATTTTTCCAGATCGAGATGATGCAGGATCGCCCGGCCGATGACGAGGTCGAAACTCTCGTCCGGAAATTCCAGATCCTCCGCATTCATCCGCAGCAAGGTGGTCGCGTTCGAAAAGCCCGCTTCGGTCACCGCCTTGCGCGTTTCCTCGATCGCCTCGTCGGAAATGTCGATCGCGGTGACGGTACCGCCCCATTGGTTCAGCTTCACCGCGTACGAGCTGTCGCCGCAGCCGAATTCCAGCACGGCCGCGCCCTTGGCGCGCGGCTTCACCTCGCCTTCGAACCAGCGATAGGCGACGCGCGGCAGTTCGTAGATCGCGTCCGGAGCGCCATGCTCCTGCGCCTCGCCGAATTTGGCGTTGTGAAATGCCCGCTCCGCTTCGAGGCGGCGGGCGAGATCGGCGTCGGTCTTCGAAGGCAGGCTATCCATTGCGCCCGCCTACGCGAAGCGGGTTAAGGGGTGGTTTAGTCCAAACCGACTCCCCTCCCTGACAAGGGAGGGGCCGGGGGTGGGTGCGCGCGTCTGCGCGCCAAAAGACTCTCCCGGCCGCGGCGCCAAGCGAGGCATCGAGCCTCGCTCGTCGCTCGACCCACCCCTGCCCCCTCCCTTCCAGGGAGGGGAAAAAATGGATCAAACACCTTCGAGCGGCGCGTCCGCCGTCTCGACCAGTTCCATGAAGGCCCGCGTGAAGGCCGGCACGTCCTCCGGCTTGCGGCTGGTGATGATGTTGCCGCTCACCACGACTTCCTCGTCCACCACGTCCGCGCCGGCATTGCGCAGATCGGTGCGGATCGATTTCCAGCTGGTCGCCTTGCGGCCGCGCAGCACGTCCGCCTCGACCAGCAGCCACGGCCCGTGACAGATGGAAGCGACCGGCTTGCCCGCATCGGCGAAGGCGCGGATCAGGCCCACAGTGGTCTCGTCCATCCGCAATCTGTCCGGATTGCGCGTTCCGCCCGGCAGGATCAGGCCGTCATATTCATCGGCCTTCACCTCGCCCACGACCATGTCCGGCGTGATCGTGCGGGTCTTCTGATCGCCCTTCTCGCCCTGGATCGGATCGGTCTTCAGCGACGCCAGCGTCACGGTCGCCCCGGCATTTTGCAGCGTCTCATAAGGACCGAACAATTCGCTCTCCTCGAAGCCGTCGGTGGCGATGAAGAGGATGCGGGCGTCCTGGATCGAAGGCATGGGAATTTCCTGCTTGTGAAAGGGTTCTGCACTGAAAACCCGCCTTACGCGGCCTTCGTTCCGGAACGAAGCGGCCCCTTCTCGCTTTGTGCACTCCACCCATGCCGAGCAACCTCTGCACCTTCGTCGACGATCTGGACGCGCCCGGCATCACCCGCCGCAGGCAGGGCCGCCACTGGCTGTATTTCGACGCGAAGGGAAAGCGCATCACGGATCGCGACGAGATCGACCGGCTGAACGCCATTGGCCTGCCGCCCGCTTATGAACGCGCCTGGTTCTGCCCGAAGGCGAACGGCCACATCCAGGCGATCGGCTACGACGCCCGCGGCCGCCGTCAATATCGCTATCATCCCGATTTTCGCGAACGGCAGGACAAGGAGAAATATGCGCTGATGGCCGAATTCGGCCGCGCGCTGCCGAAGCTGCGCAAGCAGGTCGAAGCGGATTTGAAGAAACGCAAGGTCGCGAAGGAAACGGTCGTCGCGGCGGTGATCCGCCTCCTGGATTGCGAGCATATCCGCGTCGGCAACGAACAGTACGCCAAGGCGAACAAGAGCTTCGGCGCCACCACCTTGCGCTCGCGCCACGTCAAGCAGCTCGGCCGCACGGTGAAGATGCGCTTCAAGGGCAAGCATGGCATCGAGCGCGAGCTGAACATCACCGACCGCAACCTGACCCGCATCGTTCGCAAGGTGCAGGATTTGCCCGGCCAGAATCTGTTTCAATATCTGAATGACGAGGGCGAGGCCTGTCCGGTCACCTCCGCCGACGTGAACGATTATATCCGCGACGCGACCGGCGGCGAATTCACCGCCAAGCATTTCCGCACCTGGGGCGCCTCGGCCTTGTTCTTCGAAACGCTCTGCGCGGCTGAACCCGGCGAGAAGATCGGCCTGAAGACCGCCCTTGCCCCTGTCGCCGAAGCGCTCGGCAACACCCCGGCGATGAGCCGCAAATCCTACGTCCACCCGGCGCTGATCGCGGCGGTGAAGGATCGGCCTGCCGATCCGCTCGGCAAGCTCGAATGCCCGCGCAAGACCTCATATCTCAGCAGCGCCGAACGCGGCCTGCTCCGGTTTCTGGAAAGCCCCCGGCGGCGAAAGCGGACATGAGCCGGATTTGCCCTCACGGGGACAAGCCGGTTAGAGGGCGCGCGTGAATCATTCCGATCTCTTCGCCCAGTGGGACAGTCTGCTCGTCTGGTTCGAAACGAACTGGCTCGATCTCGTCATCGCCTCGGTCATCGCCGCCGCGACCGTTCTGATCCTGCTCGCCATTCGCGGCGTCGCCCGGCGCGCGCTCGGGGGCGACGGCGCGGTCGGCTGGCGCGGCGTGGCGGAGCGCGTGGTTGCCCGCACGCGCATGTTCTTCATCGTGATGATGGCGGCGAAGCTGGTCGTGCTGCAGCTCGATCTGCCGCCCCGGGTCGAGGCCACCGTCCATTTCCTGTTCGTGGTCGCCGCCGCCCTGCAGGCCGCGATCTGGGTCCGCGCCTTCATCCTCGCCTCGATCGAGCGACGGATCGGCGCGAGCGAGACGCATGGCACGCTCGGCACCGCGATCGGCCTCATTCGCGTCCTCGTGTCGGTCACCGTCTTCCTGATCGCCACGATCGTCATTCTCGACAATGTCGGCGTCAACGTCACCGGCCTGATCGCCGGTCTCGGCATTGGCGGCATCGCCATCGGTCTCGCCGCGCAGGGCATTTTCAAGGATCTCTTCGCTGCCCTTTCGATCGTCTTCGACCGGCCCTTCCGGCGCGGCGATTCCGTCGCGATCGGCGGCCCCAACGGCTTCACCGGCACCGTGGAGGATATCGGCCTGCGCACCACACGCCTGCGCGCGCTCGATGGCGAACTGGTCGCGATCGGCAACGACAAATTGCTGCAGGACCGCATCCACAATTATGCGCTGCGCACCCGCCGCCGTTCCGTCATGGCGATCAAGGTCGATCCGGCGACGCCCGCGGATCTGCTCGCGAAGGCGCCCGCGGCGCTGCACGAGGTGGTGGACGCGGTGGACAATGCCGATTTCGACCGCGCCCATGTCGTCAAGGTCGACCCGGACTTCATCCAGATAGACCTGGTCTATTATATCGACAGCGGCGACATGGTGCCTTTCCTGAACGCCCGGCAGGCGATCATCCTGGGCATGCTGCGCAGCCTGGCAGACCTGGGCATAGCCGTCGCCCCGCCGACGGAAGACCCGCCCGCGCCGTTCGATCCGAACAAAAGAGGCTAGAGCGATTTCAAGCCGGGCGGGATCACCTGGCGACTCGGAAATCGCGGCAAATCAAGAATCTGAAGCGACCGGGTCGGCGCAGCCGAGCCGAAAGTCGCTTTAGCGCCGTTCCCAGTCGTCGGCCCGGTTGGGTCGGCTGCGAACGCCGCAATCGGGCCGACGGCCTTGCGCCTGCTGCCGCTCCGCGCGCCATTGGCATTCTTGCTGGCGCAATGCTCTCAAGCCTCCGCCCTGACCGACAGTCTGATTGTCGAAGCGTCCCATCGCTTCTTCGTCATTGATCCGCGCCGTCCACGACGCATCGCGATCCTCGTCCGAGCGCTGGTTCCGGAATTGCTGCGGCACGCGATAGGGGCTGTTCTCGTCGTAGCGCTCGCCACGCACGACCATCTCGCCTTCTTCTTCCGGCGGCTCCTCGCCTTCGGGGCGCGGCTGAACCGGGGCGGGCGGGCCGACGACCCGCGCGGGGGCCGGAGGACCCACCATGGCTGGCGCCGGAGGGCCGACCACGGCCGGCTGCGCCAGAAGCAACAGGGCCGCAGCGAGGAGGATGGATCCCATCATCCCTGACTGTCAGCCAAATGCGGCCCAATCGGGGCAGTTCAAAACCCGACATCCTCGAGGCTGAGCAGGGTCGCATTGCCGCCCGCGCTGGTCGTGTCGGTGCTGGTCGTCCGCTCGGCGCAGAAACGCGGCAGGTAATTCGGCCCGCCCGCCTTCGGCCCGGTACCGGAGAGCCCTTCCCCGCCGAACGGCTGCGAGCCGACGATGGCGCCGATCATCGATCGGTTGACGTAGAGATTGCCAGCTTCCGATAACCCCTCCACCGTTTCGGCCGCCCGGGCGATGCGGCTGTGCAGGCCCATGGTGAGGCCGTAGCCGCTGGCATTCACCCGATGCACCGTCTCGGCCAATTTGCCCGCTTCCCAGGTCGTGACGTGCAGCAGCGGCCCGAAAAACTCCGCCTGCAGATCCTCGATCGCATCGAGCCGGATCAAGGTCGGCGGCACAAACAGGCCTTCCGCGGGCACCTCGATCGTCTTCAGGATGCGATCCTTCATCGCCTCGCGGCGGCCCATGAGCTTGTCATAGCTCGGCTGGTCGATGACCGGCCCGACATCGGTGCGCGGATCGGCCGGATCGCCGACGATCAGCGTGTCCATCGCCCCGCGCAGCATGTCGACGGTGCGCTGCGCCACTTCCTCCTGCAGCACCAGCAGCCGCAGCGCCGAGCAACGCTGCCCGGCCGAACGGAAGGCCGAGGTCACCACGTCGATCACCACCTGCTCCGGCAGAGCAGTGGAATCGACGATCATCGCGTTGATCCCGCCTGTCTCGGCGATCAGCGGCACGATCGGCCTCGCGTCGTCTCCAATCAGCGTGCGCGCGATCGTCTTCGCGGTGGCGGTCGAGCCGGTGAAGGCGACGCCGGCGATGCGCACATCCTCCATCAGTTTCTGCCCCATGTCGCGGCGGCCCACGGCGAGGATCAAAACATCCTCCGGCACGCCCGCTTCATGCGCCAGCTTCACTGCATAGGCCGCAATCTCCGGCGTCTGCGAGGCGGGTTTGGCGACCACGCTGTTCCCCGCCGCAAGCGCCGCCGAGCATTGCCCCAGGAAGATGGCCAGCGGGAAATTCCATGGCGCGATGCACACCCAGGCTCCACGCCCTTCCATGCGCAGCACGTTGCGCTCCCCCGTCGGCCCCGGCAGCTCGATCGGCTGCAGCCGCGCGCGCGCCTGCGCCGCATAATAACGGCAGAAATCCACCGCCTCGCGCACTTCGGCCAGCGCGTCGGGAATGGTCTTCTTCGCCTCCTGCACGCAGATCCGCATCAGCATGTCGCGGTCGCGCTCCAGCAGATTGGCCAGCCGGTCCAGCACTCCCGCCCGGTCTTCGACGCTGCGCTTAGACCAGCTCGCGAAGCCGCCCAGCGCCCGCGTCACCAGCGCGTCCGCGTCCACCGGCGGGATCGGCGCCGACGCGATCGGCCCGGCCACCGCCGCGGCGACCCGCTTCAGCTCGTCATCTTCCTGCAGGTCGAGGCCCTGGCTGTTCTTCCGCTCCGGCGCGAACAGATCCTCGGGCAGCGGGATGCTCGGATGCCGCGAGCCGCCCACCGACGCGATCTTCGCCACCGGATCGGCCAGCAGGTCCGCATCGCTCAGATTCTCATCCGCCAGCTGGTGCACGAACGAGCTGTTCGCTCCATTCTCCAGCAGACGCCGCACCAGATAGGCCAGCAAGTCGCGATGCCCGCCGACCGGCGCGTAAATGCGCGTATGATAGCCCTGCTCACGGACCAATTGCTCGTACAGCCCCTCGCCCATGCCGTGCAGCCGCTGGAACTCGAAGTCGCGGCTGTCGCCCGCCCATTCCAGGATGGTCGCCACCGTCAGCGCATTGTGCGTCGCGAAGGCCGGATAGATGTTCGCCGCATCCAGCATGTCGCGCGCGCAGGCCATGTAGGACACGTCCGTCGCCGCCTTGCGCGTAAACAGCGGATAGTCCGAAAGCCCCGCCTCCTGCGTCCGCTTGATCTCGCTGTCCCAATAAGCGCCCTTCACCAGCCGCGCCGCGATCCGCCGCCCGGTCCGCTTGCCCAGATTGTCGGCCCAGGCCACCACCGGCCGCGCACGCTTGGAATAGGCCTGGATCGCCATGCCGAGTCCGTCCCAGCCCTTCAGCGCGTCCAGCCCGGCGACCGCCTCGATGATGTCGAGACTCATCTCCAGCCGCTCGCTCTCCTCCGCATCCACGGTAAGCCCGATGCCAAGCTCTGCAGACAACACCGCCAGCCGCTCCAATTGCCCGATCAGCGAAGGCACCGCGCGCTCCGCCTGCGCCACCTCGTAGCGCGGGTGCAGAGCCGACAATTTCACCGAAATGCTGTGCCCTTGCTCCGGCACCTTGCCGACCGCGCGGATCGCATCCTCATAGGCGGCGAAATAGCGCTCGCCATCCTCGAACGTCCGCGCCGCCTCGCCCAGCATGTCGAAACTGGCGGTGAAGCCCTTATTCTCGGACTTCTTCATCCGCTTGATCGCTTCCTCGATCGTGCGGCCCATGACGAAAATCTCGCCCATCATCCGCATCGCGACGCCCACGCCCTCGCGCACGAACGGCTCCCCGGCGCGGCTCATCAGCTTCTTCAGCGCGCTCGCTTTCTCGCTATCGCCCACCAGCGCCCGGCCGATCACCAGCCCCCAGGTCGCGGTATTCACCAGCCGCGACCCCGATTGCCCGCGATGCTTGCCCCAATCGCCGTCGTCGAGCTTGTCCGCGATCAGATCGTCCGCCGTCTCCGGGTCCGGCACGCGCAGGAACGCCTCCGCAAGGCTCAGCAACGCCACGCCCTCGCTCGTATTCAGCCGATATTCCTGCAGAAACTGGTTCACCCACCCTTTCGATTGCGCCGCCCGCAAATCGCCGAGCAGCCCCGTCGCCCGCGCCTCCACGCCCGCACGCCCCGCCGCATCCACCCCGGCCCGCGCCAGCAGCGGCTTCAGCACGTCCGGCTCCGGGGCACGATGCAAACGGTCGATCTCGCGGCGGAGTTCGATGGTGCGGGGGTCGGTCATGATGGATCTTTCCGGGGCTTGTCTGCCGCGTCGGCGGCTCTATTCCGGCCCGATTAGCGCTGCTCACAAGGAGGCTCAATGCCGGTCGCCAGTCTTGAGGAAATCCAGTCGAAAGTCGGCACCGAAATCGGGGTGAGCGACTGGATCACGGTCGATCAGGACCGCATCGACCGCTTCGCCGAAGTGACCGAGGACCGCCAGTTCATCCACGTCGATCCCGAAGCCGCGGCCAAGACCGTCTTCCGCGGCACCATCGCCCACGGCTTCCTTTCCCTCTCCCTGCTCAGTCGCTTCGGCGAGGACGCCTTCCTGCAGCCGCCGAACGTCCGCATGGGCGTGAACTATGGCTTCGAGAAGATCCGCTTCATCGCCCCGGTGAGAGCCGGCAAGCGCGTTCGCGGCCGCTTCCACCTGAAAAGCGCCACCGAACGCAAACCCCGCCAATGGGAATTCCACCACGAGGTGACGGTCGAGATCGAAGGCGAGGACAAGCCCGCGCTGACGGCGGAATGGATCGGGCTAATCTATATCTGAGACACTCCCTCTTCCTTGCCGGAGAAGAGCGAGAAAGCCGTCTGACCCGCAGGACGCTATGCGGTCGATTGACCGACGACTTGATACCAAGGTCAGCGTTCGATGACCCCGCCTCGAAAGCGGAGCTTCCAGAAGGTCGCCAAGTTCAGCAACGCAGTGAGAAGCCAGATCGGTCCCATGTAGCGATGCAGCCAGCCTCCCGGCTCATACAATTGATGCCAGTAGCCCACCGCCAGAAAAAGCGCCATCATTGCACCCGTTAGGTGCATCCAGCGCAGCGATGTCATTGGGCTTCCCGCCATTGGCTTGTCCCGCCCTTGAGCCTCGCACGGGCCTCGGCGAGTTCGCTCTGCTCAAACACATCCCCGTGACCGGCCAGCGCCCGCAAGGCATCACGACGCTCCGCCATGACCTTGTGTGCAATCTGCATCTGGAGTCCAGGCTCCGGTAAGGCGCGCTTACGACCGGTCACGGCTTGATTATGTCCAATCGAGGTGTGACTGTCCAGCGAACGCCCCCTATGCAGCGCCTTCATACGCCGCTAGAGGCACTTTACGTTTACGGAAAGGGAAACCCGCATGAGCCGCGACGCCGTCATCGTCTCCACCGCCCGCACGCCGATCGGCAAGGCCTATCGCGGCGCGTTCAACGCGACCCCTTCCCCCACCCTCGCCGCCCACGCGATTCGCGCCGCCGTCGAGCGCGCCGGGATTGACGGCGCCGAGGTCGAGGATGTGATCATCGGCTCCGCGCTGCCGCAGGGCGTGCAGGCCACGATCGGCCGCACCGCCGCTTTGCGCGCGGGCCTGCCCGTCACCGTCTCCGGCATGACGCTGGATCGCCAGTGCGCTTCCGGCCTGATGGCGATCGCCACCGCCGCCAAGCAGATCATCGTCGATCGCATGGATGTCGCGGTCGCGGGCGGCGTTGAAAGCATCTCGATGGTGCAGACCCCGGAACTGCGCGTCGGCCCGGATCCTGAGCTGCTGGCCATGCACAAGAATGTCTACATGCCGATGATCGGCACCGCCGAGATCGTCAGCAAGCGCTACGGCATCGGCCGCGATCGGCAGGATGCCTATGCCCTGCGCTCGCAGCAGCGGACCGCCGCCGCGCAGGCGGAAGGCAAGTTCGATGATGAGATCATCCCCGTCACGGCGACCATGCTGGTGAAAGACAAGGTGACCGGCGAGACCTCGCAGAAGGAAGTCAGCCTCACCAAGGACGAGGGCAATCGCGCCGACACCACGCTCGAAGGCCTGCAGTCGCTGCAGCCGGTCATGGGCCCGGAAGGCGTCATCACCGCCGGCAACGCCTCGCAGCTCAGCGATGGCGCGTCGGCCTGCGTCCTCATGGAAGCCGGCCTCGCCGCCGAGCGCGGCCTCACGCCCCTCGGCCGCTATGTCGGCATGGCGGTTGCGGGCACGGAGCCGGACGAAATGGGCATCGGCCCCGTCTTCGCCGTGCCGAAGCTGCTGAAGCGCTTCGGCCTCAGCGTCGACGATATCGGCCTGTGGGAACTGAACGAGGCCTTCGCCGTCCAGGTCCTCTATTGCCAGGACACGCTCGGCATCCCGGACGACCGGCTGAACGTCAATGGCGGCGCCATTTCGGTCGGCCACCCCTATGGCATGAGCGGCGCCCGCCTGACCGGCCACGCTTTGATCGAAGGCAAGCGCCGCGGCGCGAAATATGTCGTCGTGACGATGTGCGTCGGCGGCGGCATGGGCGCGGCGGGGCTTTTCGAGATTCTGTAGACGCTCGTGCGGGACTTGCTCGGAGCCGGGCTGGGCACTTTCGCCCGCTCCGCGCAATTCAGTGGCCGGTCGCGCCGCACCGAGCTGTTTGGCCTTTGGGCCGTACTGACGCTGGCGAATCTGCCGCTGATATTGTTCGGGGCTCACGCAGTTCCGGCCTCGGTCTGGTTCGGCCTGAATCTCATTGGCGCACTACCGATGCCGGCTTTGTTTGTCCGACGGGTGCATGATGTCGGCTGGAGCGGCTGGTGGCTGCTGCCCCTCATTCCGCTGACCGCGACGAATATCTGGCGCCAATTGCAATGGCTCCAGGCTCCGTACGAGATGCCGCCGCAACTGTCTTGGTGGGTTCATCTCGCCCTTGCGCCGGTCCTGCTGGCCTTGATCGCCCTGCTGCTTTGGGATGATGAGGACGGCGCCAACCGCTTCGGCCAGAACCCGCGCGCCGAACTGTAGGCCGGCCTGAGCGGACCGGGCTTGCCGTCGCTGGTGCCCGCGATTAGCCTCGGTCCATGACGCCAAAGCCAGTGCTCGCTTTCGCCTGCGCATTCGCTCTGTCCGGCGCCGCGCAGCCCGCCATACCACGTGTCGCCTTCGAGATCGGCATGTGGGAGACAAGGATCGAGGTCATCGCCATCGAAGCCCCGGCGATGTCCGAGGAAGCACGGCGGCAATTGCACTCCACGCTCGAGAATATCGTCTACAATGTCTGCGCTGGTGGCGAGACCAGCAATCCGTTGGAGGATCTCAAGGAAGGCGTGGTCGCCGGACTCGGCAGTGTCACGCCGGGTGGCCAGTGCCGTTTCGAGGAGGATCGGATGAGCGACGGCCAGATCTCCACCGTCGCGATCTGCGCCGCACCCGATTCTCGGATAACCTCGCGCACTCGGATCGACGGCACTTATTCATCAACCCGGATCGGCAGCGATGTCAGCGTGGTCGTCAGTCGGGCGGATGCCGCGCCTGATGCGCCACCGATCGCCCAGATCAATTCTCATTTCACCATGCGCCGCACCGGCCCATGCCCTGTTACCTCGACGTCGCGCCGGGGTTAGCCGCCTCTAGCGCCGCAGCGCCTTAGGTGCGAACCGCGCCAGCAGGAACAGCACCAACGGCCAGAGTCACGTATTCCACAGATCGTGCCAGCGCGCCGCCCGGAAGCGCTGCTGCTCCGGCCGCGGTCGCTCGAATCTGTCGCAGACCTCGCCCGCGGCCGAGGGGCCGGAATGGGTCCCGGAATAAATTGGCCTACATGATCATCAGGTCGCTGGTCGCGGCCGCATCGTAGACGTCGACCGGATTACTCCACAGCTGTTCGAGCCATGGCTCCGGCATGATCGCCGCGTCGGCCTGCTTCAGCGGCTGCGCGGCCGGGGCGAGGCCGAAGATGCTGCCGCCGGTCAGCGTCATGCCACCGGTCATGGTGACCTCGATGGCGAAGTCGGCAATGCCGTCACCATTGCTGTCACCCTCGACCAGGGCGATATTGCCGGTCTGGCTGATCCGCAGCTGCCCGGCGGCGGTGAAGGCCTGGCCGCTGGCGATCAGGGTGAAGGCCTGATTGCCGGTGACGAGGCTGTTGGCATCGACATTGGTCAGCACGATCGCATCGCCGCTGTCGAAATCCAGAATTCGGTCCCGCGCCGCCGCGGTCGAATCGCTGATCGCATTATAGTTGAACCTGTCGCTGCCCGCCGCACCGCGCAGCAGGTCGGCCCCGCCGCCGCCGGTAATCTGGTCGCTGCCGCCGCCGCCATTGATCTCGTCGGCATTGGCGCTGCCGATGATCGTGTCATTGCCCAGGCCGGCGAAGATGCGGAAGCTGCCGTCCGTCTCGGCCGACCCATTGAAGGTCAGTATTTCGGCAGCCCGCAAGGTGTTCGCCTGGACTGCCAGCCGCTCGCCGGCCGCAACATTCCCATTGTTCATGGTGAGCGTGTAGCTGAAATTCTGTCCTGCGAGGCCGGCGCCGAACCGCGTATCGCCGGCGGAAAGAACGACGATTGCCTCGATGCTGGTGAGTTGGCTCGCGCCGAAGGTCAGCGCATTGCCGCCGGCGAAATCGCCCTGCAGACCGAGCTGGTCTATACCGCCGCCGCCATTGACCGCGTCGGCGGGATTGAAGCGGCCCGTGCCGAAGAAGAAGCCGTCGCCCTGCTGGCCGCCGGTAATATTGTCCGTGCCCCGCCCGCCGAAGGTCAGGATCGACCCATTCGTTTCCGCCGACGCGTTCAGCGTGAAGTTCTCGCCCGCCCGCAGGGTGTTCGCCTGGAAGGTCAGCAGCTGACCCGCCGCCACATTCGCGTCCACCGTGGTCAGGTTGTAGCTGAGCAAAGCTCCGCCCGGATCGATGAAGCGCGTGTCGTTGCCCGCCAGCAGCACCACCGTCTCGACATTCACGAGGCCCGCCGCGCCGAAGGTCAGGCCCGCATACACGCCCTGCAGCGCCAGCTGGTCGCTGCCCTCGCCGCCATCGACCTGATCCTCGCTCGTCATCGCGCCGCCGAAGAAGAAGCCGTCCGCCCCGCCATTGCCAAACGCCTGATCGACGCCGCCGTCATCCAGACGGAACAGGTCGGCGCCCGCGCCGCCGACCACGACATTGTTTATCGCATTGGCCAGCAGCACGCCGCCCGCCGCGCTGGTAAAGACCAGGCTCTCGACATTGGCGGGCAGCACATAGCCGGAAACGGAGGTGCGAACCTCGTCGAAACCCTGACCGGCGGATTCGATCACCACATCGCCCATATTGTCGACGATGTAGACGTCGTTACCCGCGCCGCCGGACATGGTATCGGCGCCGGCGCCGCCATTCAGCAAGTCGTTCTGACTCGACCCGATCAAATTGTTTGCGCTGCCGTTGCCGTTGATCGTGATCGTGTCGTTCGCCGACCAATTGGCGAAGGCTGCGCCCGATAGGCTGAAGTTCGTGCTCGCGTTGATCACGATCCGGTCCACGCCCGCCGAGCCTTCGATCGTGCCCGTCTGGCTGTTGCCGCCATTGGTCGTGTCGGTGATCGTCAGGTCGAGCACCCCGACCCCCGCCCGGATCGTGCCGCCGTCCATGTCGAGATTGTCGATCACGGTGGCGAAGCCACGCGTCTCCAGCGTGCCGATCACGCTGAGTGTCGCGAGGGGCGCGAGGTTGGAGAAATAATTGGCCGCCACCCCGGCATTGCCGAGCTGCACGATGCCATCGACGATCGCGAAGCCGCCGGTGCCGATGATCGTGCTGGTCCCCGTCAGAACGATCGTGCCGGCGACGCCGCTCTCGCCGAACCGCACCGCATTGGCGGAATTGCTGGCCAGCACGAGATCGCCTGACAGGGTCAGGGTCTGGCCCGCGCCCGCCGAGATCGTCCCGATCGCCCCTGTGGCGCCGATCTCGATCCGATTGGCGACGGTGAAAGCCGAGACCAGAACGGCGCCGTTGTTGAGCTCGACATTGCCGCTGCCCAGACCCGCTGCGGTGGCAACGGTGCGCCCGCCCAGCAGGTTCACGTCGCCCAGCCAGCCGCTGTTATTGCCCGTCAGGCTGAGCGTGCCGGTGCCATATTTGTTGAGATCGCCGCTGCCGGTGATGGGCGCCGAGATCTGGAAGAAAGTGTCGCTGTTGATCGTGGTGAGGATCACGTCACTGGCGAAGATAACGCCCATGCCGGTCGTGTTGCGGATGTTGTTCTGCTGCGAGCCGTTGCTGTCGACATCGATGAAGGCGGGACTGCCGCCGACGCCCTGGAAGCGCAGGAACGAATTGGTCGCGTTGAGCGCCGACAGGATGGAATAGCCGTCCAGTGAAGAGGAGACGATGTTCAGCCTCCCGATCGTGACCGTCGTGTTGGTCGGGATCGAGATCTGGTAAATGCCGAAGGCTTCCGTGTTGACGGTGAACTCGGCTTCGGCACCAGCCGCATTGGGGATGCTGTTTCCGCTCCAGCGATTTGCCGCGAGCCAGGATCCGCTACCGTTGCTGGTCCAGAGGGGCATGTTCTTCTCCTCACATCATGGTCTCGATGGTCCCGGCGCCAATAGCCGGAGCGCGCGTACAGCGAGCGCAATGCGCCCGGGCCACTCCGGCACGCATCCGAAACAATGCCACGGTCGGCGCGAGTCCACAACGCGGCGCGATCAGCGCGCATGATTCAGCGACGAAGAGGACAGTGGCTGCCCGCGTCGCGGACGCTAGGATCGTCGGATCGCCGGTGGACGCGCGTTGGAGGCCCTCCCGGCCGGGGCCGTGTCGATCCCGCGCTGGCCGCGTTCGCGGCGCGGTATCGGCGGTAGCGATTGATGCTGGCCTAGCGCTTCAGCGCCTTCGGCGCGAACCGCGCCAGCGCAAACAGCACAGTGGGCCAGAAGCACGTATTCCAAAGGTCGTGCCAGCTCGCTGCCCAAAAGGGCGTCTGCTCCGGCCGCAGCCGTTCGAACAGATCCCAGACCTCGCCCGCAATCGCGACCAGCACCACCGCCGCCAGCGGCCGCCAGTCCCGCAGCGGCAGCCTGAACAGGATCGCCACGAGCAGAAACACGGTCAGCCCGACATAGATGTGCATCGCGTCGCGGCTCAGCCCGAGCAACTCCACCGCCCACGTCTTCGCGTCCTGAAACGGCCCCATCGTTCAGCCCTGCGCCCGGTTCGTCATCGCCACGGCATAGTGTTCCGCCCGGCGGCAAAGCAAGCTACACGGCCCCGACGCGCGCCCGTAGCTCAGCTGGATAGAGCACGAGACTTCTAATCTTGAGGCCGCAGGTTCGACTCCTGCCGGGCGCGCCATTCACGAAGTGCCGGGCGCAACGCGAGCAGAGCGAAGCGAGCGAGCCTTGCGCAAGAGCCGCGCAGTGACGGACGGCGCGAATTCACTTCGCCCCACGGGCTCCGGTCCAATGAGTTACGCACCAACGCGCGCGCGCATCTCCGCAAACCCGAATTTCTCCGCGAACAGGTCCGCGCTCATCGGCCGTCCGAACAGATAGCCCTGCCCTTCCTCGCACCCTTCGGCGCGCAGGAAGGCCCGCTGCGCGTCGCTCTCCACGCCCTCGGCGATCACCGCCAGATTCAATTGATGCGACAGGTTGATCAGCGAGGTCACGATCGCCCGGTCGTGCGGCGAATCCTGCATCGCCTGGATGAAGCTCTTGTCGATCTTGATGTGGCTGATCGGATAGTTTTTCAGCAGGTTGAGCGAGGCATAGCCGGTGCCGAAATCGTCGAAGGCCAGAGCGACGCCCCGCGCGCGGATCGCCTCCAGCTGCGGCAAGACGAGTTGCACCTGATCGAGGACGATATTCTCCGTAATCTCGAGCTTGAGCGCCCCGGCGGGCAGGCCGTGCCGGGCCAGCGTTTCCGCCACCAGCATGGGCAAATCGTCGGCGCGGAACTGGGCCGCGAACAGGTTCACGCTGATGCGGAAAGCGGGATGATGTTCGCGCCACAGCCGCGCCTGGGCGCAGGCCCGGTCCAGCACCCAGGCGCCGACCGTCGCTGCGAGCGGCCCGCCTTCGAGCGCGGGCAGGAACGCGGCGGGCTGAAGCAGATGGCGGACCGGATGCTCCCAGCGGATCAACGCCTCCGCCCCCATCAGCGCACCGTCCGACAGCCGGACCAGAGGCTGATAGTGCAGGCGCAGCTCGTCGCGCTCGACCGCCCGGTGCAGTTCGGCATCGTACATCCGGCGCGCCACGGCCTCTGCACGCAGCGTCGGCATATAGATGTGCCAGCGTCCGCGGCCGCCCGTCTTGGCCTGGAACAGCGCGAGATCGGCGCTGCCCAGCAGGTCCTCGACGGTCTCGCCATGCTGCGGCGCGATCGCGATGCCGCAGCTGCCGGCGACGCGAATCTCGTGACCGTCGATGACGATCGGCTCGGTGATCGCGGCGATCAGCGTTTCCGTCAGCATCGCCACCCGCAGCGGATCGCCGGTCTCCGGCAGCAGGATCGCGAATTCGTCGCCGCCGATCCGCGCCACGGCCGCGCCGGAGGGAACGATCTCCGTCAGCTTGCGCGCCGTCTCCTGCAGGATCGCGTCGCCGACCGCATGCCCCAGCGTGTCGTTCACGTCCTTGAAGCCGTCCAGGTCGATCGTGATCATCGCGGCGGCCGCGTGGCCCGCCAGAATCGCGGCGCCGCGTGCGTGGATCAGATTGCGATTGGCCAGTCCGGTCAGGCTGTCGAAATTGGCCAGCCGGTGAAGCGCGTCCGCCTGCTCCACCCTGTCCGTCACGTCCTGCACGATCGCCCCGAAATGCAGCTCGTCGCCAAGCCGCCAGTGCGACCAGGAAAGATCCGCCGGGAAAAGACTGCCGTCCTTGCGGCGGCCGGTCAGCCGGTTCGTCTCCTTGGTCGGGGGCGCGCCGCCGCCCAGCACGCGGCGCATCGCCTCCTCCACCCGCGCCAGTTCGTGGTCGGGGATCAGCAGGGAGATGTCGCACGACATGGCCTCGTCCGCGCGATAGCCGAACATATCGACCGCGGCCGGATTCCAGGCGGTGATCCGCCGGTTCGTATCGAAGCAGATGACGGCATAAGGCGACGTGGCGGCGATCGCGGCGAATTCGGAAGGCACGGCATCGCTCGCGGTCTCGAGCCGGCGCAGTTCGAGCTTCTCCGACGCCATCGTGGCCAGGTCCTTCAGCCGGGCGCGATCCTCGCGGCTGAAGCCGTCGCGCGGCTGCGAATCCAGAATGCACAAGGCGCCCAGCGCATGACCCGACGGCGACCTCAAAGGCACGCCCGCATAGAAACGGATATTCCCGGCCTGGACGAGCGGATTGTCGTGGAAACGCGGATCCTCGCGGGCATCGGCGACCACCATGACCCCGTCCTGCGTGATCGCATGCGCGCAGAAGGAGACATCGCGGCGAAAGTCGCTGTCGCCGATCCCGGAGCTGGCGGCCAGGAAGACATGGTCGCTGCCGATCATGTTCGCCGCCGCGGCGGGAACGTCGAACAGGCGGACGGCGATATCGACGATCGGGTCCAGGCTCGGAACCGCGACACCGGCGCTCAGGCCATGTTCCGCCAGGGCGATCAGCCGGCCCTCTTCGTCCGGGATCGCATTCGGACAACGCATGATTTTCTCTCCTGCACCGGCGATTAAAGTCGAAGGTCTGAAAAAAACCTAACAGCCGCGCGCCCTTGCAGACTATTCATCGCCAAAACGGATCAGTTCCGGTCGCCTGCCGGACAGAATTGGGAACAAGAAGGAAACGGTTCTGCCAATCCTGCGCAAGTTGCTGGCAATTCTCCTGGCCCTTCCCCTTGCCTACGCCGCAGCCGCCATCCTTCTCGGCCTCATCCCCGCCAATGCCGGCTGGCGCGAGGCTCCGGACGGTATCACCATCTTCGTCAGCTCGAACGGCGTCCACACCGGCATCGGCATGCCGGTCGTCACCAACGAGATGGACTGGCGGCCGCACGCGCCGGCCAGTCATCTGGGCAATCCGGACTATTCCGCGACCCACATCTTCATCGGCTACGGCCACCGCGATTTCTATCTGAACACCCCAAGCTGGGGGCAGCTTTCCCTCGCCACCGCCGCCGACGCCGCCTTTGGCGACGGCCCCGCCCTGCTGCATGTCGAGCACATCGCCGGTCCATCCGAGACAAAGGACGTCAAAGCCGTCCGCCTGACCCGCGACCAGTATCGCCGCCTCGTCGCACATATTCTTCCGGCCTTCAGCCGCGACGGCGAAGGCCGCACCCGTCCCTTGCTCGGCCGCGGCTACGCCCTGAACGACGTTTTCTACGAGGCGGAAGGCGGCTTCAACGCCATCTACAATTGCAACGAATGGACCGGCCGCGCCCTGCGTGCCGCCGGCGTCCGCATGGGCCTGTGGACACCCACCGCGCAAAGCGTGATGTGGCGGCTGCCATGAGGCAGCGCGCAAATTTCCCCGGCGGCGGCACGCCGGCACCACCCACGGGTTTGAGCGCGTGACGCAATCCGCGACGGCAAGCGACGATCCACTGCTTGCGAAGGCGATGGCCGGCGACCGCGATGCTTTCGCCGAATTGCTGCGGCTTCATTATGATCGCATCCATGGCCTTGCGTGGCAGATGACGGGATCGCGCGCGGATGCCGACGACATCGCCCAGGATGTCTGCTGCGTGCTCGCCGAAAAACTGTCCTCCTTCCGCGGCGATGCGCAATTCACGACCTGGCTGTGCGGCGTCACCATAAATGCCTGCCGCGATCTGCGCCGCCGCCGCCGGTCCTTCAGCGGCTTCACCGAGAAACTGGCGGTGCTGACCGGGCTGGCCGCCGCGCCGGACGGCCGCGACCTCTATGATGCGATCTGGCTGCAGAGCGCTTTCTCGCGGCTGAAACCGGTCTATCGCGAGACCGCGATTCTCGTCGCCGGGCAGCAACTCACCCACAAGGAAGCTGCCGACATTCTCGGCGTCGCCGAGGCGACGATCTCCTGGCGCATGCATGAGGTGCGGCGCCTGCTCGCGGCCGAAACCGGCGCCGAAGAAGGCTGATCATTCGGACTGATCGCGCTCCTTCCGAAAAAAATCTCCCGCCTCTCCCAAGGATTTCCGGCCGGGGCGCGTCGAAGTGACAGGCGGACGATGTCAGCCGCCGTCATTCAGGGAGAAAAACATGCCACGCCTGCCTTACATCCTGGCCGTCGGCGTCGCCGCCGCCGCGCTCGCATCCTGCGCACGGTCGGGTCTGGACGTGGCGTCGCCGCCCGTCCGAGATCAGCCGCCCGAGCTGGCGGTCGAATCCAGCCCGCCCGTCCCGTTCGAGACGCCGCCCGCCCAGAATGCGCCGCCGGAGCCGGTCGCCGAGCTCGCCGCGCGCGCGCCGGCAGACGCAACCGAGCGCACGATCGTCGTCACCGGCACCCGGATCCGGCGTCCCTATCTGGAATCGGCGATGCCGGTGACCGTGATCGGGCAGGAGCATTTCAACACGCAGGAAACCGGCCGCGACCGCTTCACCTCGGTCGCCCAGAACGGCTTCATGGTATCGGCCGAGGCGCCCGTGTCGACCTTCTCGATCGACGTCGACACCGCTTCCTATTCCTTCGTCCGCGCGTCGCTGAACCGGGGCGTACTGCCGCAACAGGCGGCGGTCCGGACCGAGGAGATGCTGAACTACTTCCCCTACGATTATCGGGCGCCTCGCAGCGCCAGCGAGCCGTTCAGCAGCGACATTGCGGTGTTCCCAAGCCCCTGGAATCCCGGCCGCAAGCTCGTCCGGATCGGCATCAGGGGCTATGCGGTACAGCAGGCCGAGCGCCCCCGCGCCAACCTCGTCTTCCTGATCGACACGTCGGGGTCGATGAACGAAGCCAACAAATTGCCGCTCGTCCGGCAATCCCTGTCGATGCTGCTCGACCAATTGCGTCCCGACGACAGCGTCGCGATCGTGACCTATGCCGGCCGCGCGGGAACCCTGCTCGAACCGACGCCGGTGAGCCGCAGAGAGGAGATCCGCGCGGCGATCAACCGGCTTGGCGCGGGCGGCAGCACGGCCGGGGCCGAGGGGATAAGGCAGGCCTATGCGCTGGCCGAACGCAATTTCGATCGCGAAGGCGTCAATCGCGTTATCCTCGCGACCGACGGCGATTTCAATGTCGGCATCACCGATCCCGAGGCACTGAAGAGCTTCGTGGAGCGCGAGCGGGGGAAAGGCGTGTTCCTGTCGGTGCTCGGCTTCGGCATGGGCAATTATAACGACGCGCTGATGCAGGTGCTGGCGCAGAACGGCAATGGCGCCGCCGCCTACATCGACACCATCGCGGAAGCCCGGAAGACGTTGGTTCAGGAATCCACGTCGACCCTGTTCCCGATCGCCAAGGACGTGAAGATCCAGGTCGAGTTCAACCCGGCCACGGTCGCCGAATATCGGCTGGTCGGCTACGAGACGCGGATGCTCGCCCGCGAGGATTTCGACAATGACCGGGTCGATGCCGGCGAGGTCGGTTCCGGCCAAAGCGTCACCGCCTTGTACGAGATCGTGCCCGTCGGCGGGGCGCGCGCCAATGGCGATTTGCGCTATCTGGCGCCGGCGTCCCTGACGCGGATCGGCAACGCGTCCGAATATGGCTTCGTCAAGATCCGCTACAAGCTGCCCAATTCGGACAGGAGCCGGCTGATCTCCACGCCGATCAACCGGCGCGCGGAGGTGCGGCGGTTCGCCGATGCACCCAGCGACGCCCGCTTCGCCGCCGGGGTCGCCGCCTTCGCGGAATTGCTGCGGGGCGGTCGTTACACCGGTTCGATGCGTTATGAGGACATAATCGGCATCGTCTCCGAAGCGCGCGGCGAGGACCCGTTCGGCTATCGCTCCGAACTGATCCAGCTGATCCGTGCGGCGAGCACCGCCCGCTCAGGGTGAAGCAATGCGCCGGTCGCTCCCTTCCACACGGAGGGGGGCGACCGCCTGCGCGTTTGACGATAAGGTTGCGGCAATGTGCGTGCCCCTTCCCCATCCCGCCTCAATGCCGGTTCGCTGCGGCGGTGGTCGCGGAGGCGATTGAGTGGCGGGCGACGACGATCTCTCGGCTCTGCTGCCGCACCTGCCGCTGCCCGCGCCCGCCCGGCGGGATGCGGCGATCGACGCGGCGCTGCGGCGCTTCGACGACGGTGAGGCGCAGCCCGCGGCCGCGCCGGAGCCGCGGCGGCCTTGGTTCACCCGGCCGATTGGCGGCGCGCTGGCGGCAGCATCCCTGGCGGCATTGATCGCTGTGCCATTGGTCTGGATGAACAATGCCGATCCGCCCGCGCAAATGGCCGAAGCCGGCAAAGCGGCGCCACCCGAGGCTGCGGCGCCCACCGCTCCGGCCCCGGCCAATGACGCCGGCCCGTCTTATGCCGATGCCCGCGCACCCGGCGGCGTCTCTGCAGCGCCGGACAATCCTGCGCCGCCCGACATACGCGCAGAACCCGCCGCTCAACCGCGATCCGCCAGGCGCTCGGAAGCACAGCGCGCTCGGGGGAACGTGGAATTGGCGCAGGCCGATATTCCCGGAGCGGAATCGAGCATCGTCGTCACCGGCTCGCGCATTCGCCGTCAGGATCTCTCGACCATGTCCCCCGTCACCACGATCGGGAGCGAGGAACTGATCGACACCTCGGGCGCGGCCGCAGCCACTGTCCGGGGAGACTGGAACGCCTGCACGGTCGACGATCCGGCGCGCGATCCCACCGCCTGCCGCAACGCAACCGGGCCGGATCCGACCGGCGCGAGGCACCGGGCGGGCGCTCATATCGCCGACGGTCTGATGCACGCCTGGCGCGGGGAGCAGGCAGATGCGATCGAGGCTTTCGATCGTGCCATCGCCACGCACCGCCGATCCGCATCGGCCTTTCTCAACCGGGGCCTCGTCCGGCAGGCGCGCGGCGATCTGGATCGCGCGCTCGATGATCTGAACCGCTCAATCCGCTACGATCTGCGCGCCGCCCGCGGTTATTATCATCGCAGCCGCCTGCTGCGGCAGCGCGGCGATCTGGCCCGTGCCCGCGCCGACATGGCCCGCGCGGTCCAGCTGGATCCCGGCTACGCTTTTCTCTCTCTGCCGAGCCTGCCCGAGCGCTAGGCTCTGGCCGAACGGCAATCCTGCCCCGGTCGGCGTCTCGAGCAAAACACTGACCGATGCACATCGCCAATACACCGGGACATTCCTGATATGATTTCCCGCTAGCCGCCATCCCCGATCAGGACGAACGGCGCCCAGAAGAAGGGATGCGCCCAGCTTACGCCGGCGTCGGCTCGCGGATCGTTGCGGATATCGCGCATCGCTTGCTGGAAGGCTTCCGCCTGCGCCATCCCGCTCTGCTCGAGTTCCAGTGCGCGCACGGTAACGATAGGCGCGACCGCATCGCTGACAGGCCAGTGTGACGCCAACAGCCCGCGCGCGCCGGCATAGAAAAAGGCGCGGGCCAGGCTTCCGAGTCCATCCGCGGCGCCCGAATCGCCGGTGGCGGTATTGCAGGCGGAGAGGATCACCCAGTCGGCGTTGAGCCGCAACGTCGCCACCTCCGATGCGGCGAGATAGCCATCGTCGTCCGCGCTTGGCGTCTCCGGCGGAGTGAGCACCAGGCCAGGTTCGCTCATTCCCGCTTCGCCTGCGATCAGTCCGTGGGTGGCGAAGGCGATCACCCGGACATTGCGCAAGTCGGTCGCGCGCAATTGCGTCTCCGTCGCGCGCGCGCCAGTGAACAGGGTTTGGGCCGACGCGCCAAGCGAGACGCGCATCCGCTCCAGTTCGATCGCGGTCCCCGGCAAGCGCGCCAGATTCCGCATGGCCTCGATATCGGTCTCGGCGGACCGGTTAGCCGCCAGTCCGCGCGCCTGCGCCTGGCCCGCCAGCACGGGATCGCCGAAGCCGGCAAATCCGGTCGCCCGCCGGCGCGAGGGCGGCGCCCGCCGAAGCGCCGCGAGCGACTGCAGGGCCGGGATGTGAACCAGCGCATGAGCGTCGGCGAACCAGGGTGTCGCCCGCAGCGCGACAGGATCGTCGTCGGCGCCCTGCGGCGGCGCGGTGACCAGCAGCGAGAAGGGGAGGCCCGCCAGCGATCCGCCCGCGACCACGAAAACACGTCTTTTGCCGCGAAGCACATCCTCCCCCGGCGCGATCAGTTCGCGATAGAGATTGTGCGCGGTGGTGCGGTTGAAGCTTCGCTCCGACCGGTCTCGCTCCTGCTCTTCCAGTTCCGCGAGCCGCTCCGCCGGGGCAACGACCTGCGCGCCGACATTCCAGCGCAGCCTCTGCACCGCGCGCTCGACCACGGTCTCACCCTCTTCGAAACGATGCCAGTGCGCCGCCTCGCGGCTCAGCGCGATCGTGTGCGTGGCGAACGTGCCAGGCACGATCAGCAACAGAGCCTCGTCCGGGCGAAGCAGGGCCTGCGTCTCCGCGATGGTCAGCGGGTCGGGACGCACCAGGGTGAAATAGTCCGGAAATTCGCGCCGTAGCCGCGCATCCAGTGCCGCCATCCGGCTCTCAATCTCCTGCCTGGCGCTGGTCAGAGCGGCGCGTTCAGAATCCGCCTCCGCGCTGCCGAGCCCCTCGAAGCTTTGCTCATAGCGTTCGGCATTGGCCGACCAATTCTGGTTCAGTTCTTCCCGTTCGCGCACCAAAGCGGCGAGGCCGCGTCCTGCCTGCGCCGCCTCGCGCCGCGCCGCCATCCGCGCGATCGCCTCGCTGGCATCGCCCGCGACACCGTCCTGCAGCGCCGCGAACGCCTCCTCAGGCAGAGCAGTTGCGTCGCCCGGCTGCGCGGCCGCCCGCGCCCAGGCCGCCTCGGCCAGATAATGAAACCAGTCCGCCTGAGTGGTGCGCACCTGCTGGCGGCGCCGTTCAGCGCGGGCGCTGGAATCGCCTCCCCGCCGCGCCCGGGCATGGGCCACCAGAATGCGCGCTGGCGCCAGCGCCTCCGCCGCCCGCTCCGGCTGGAACAATCGCGCCATCGCCAGATTGTCGGTCAGCTCGATCGTGCGGGCATTCTCCTCGCCGAGAATCCGGGCATATTCCGCTGCCAGCGCCGCCACTGTCACTTCCGATTCCGCGAAGCGCCGCTGGCCGAGTTGCATCGCCGCCAGCCCGTGCACGGAGGCGTAGCGCTCCGGGTCGTCCGCCGACAAAGTCCGCGCCCGCTTCGCCTCCGTCCGCCCGAACAAGGCTTCCGCCTCACCATACCGTCCGGCGAAAGAATAGGCCAAAGCCAGATTGTCCGCCGCGCCGAGCGTCAGTCTGTGCTCCGCGCCCAGCCGTGCCTCGCTCGCCCGAAGCACTCGCTCCAGCAGCGGCGCCGCCTCGGCGTACCGCTCGCTCAGATTGTAGACGCTCGCCAGATTGTTGACCGCCAGCAGGGTGCTCGGATGCTCGGCCCCGAACGCCGCCTCACTCGCCGCCAGTCCGCGCACCAGAATCGGCTCGGCGTCTCCGCCCCGCCCCTGCGCGAAATAGAGCATAGCGAGGCCATTCAGGGCATTGACCAACATCTCCGGGTCGCCGTTGCGCCGCTCGGCCCGCTCCAGGACCGCCTGCGCCATTGTTTCCGCCTCATCATGGCGACCCGCCGCGACGAGCAATTCGGTCAGATTGACTTCGGTATTCAGTGCCTGCCGATCATCCGGGCCAGCAGCCCGGCGCCGGGTTTCGATGATCCGCCTCAGGAGCGGTTCCGCCTCGCTTGGCCTCCCGCTGCCGCGCAGCAGCACCGCCAGATTGTTCAGCGCCAGCAGGGTGCGCGCATCGTCCGGCCCGAGCAGCCGCTCACGGCTCGTCGCCACCCGCCGCAGCAGCCGTTCCGCCTCCGGCACGCGTCCGGTCAGTTGCAGCGCATTGCCCAGCACGCCCATCGACGCGAGCAGGTCCTGGTCGTCCGCTCCGCGCACCCGCTCCAGCCCCGCCACGGCCGCTTCCAGCAACGGCACCGCCTCGCGCGCCCGCCCCTGATAGAGCAAAACCGTACCCAGATTGTTGCGCGCGATGAGGGCGTCGGGGTGATCGGGTCCCGCACCCCGCTCGACGATCGCCAAATTCTCCCGGAACAACGCCTCTGCGGCGTCATAGCGACCTTCGCGGACTAAAGCCTGCGCCGCCTCATCGCGCCGATCGACTTCGGCCTGGTCGAAGGAGGCGAGGCCAGTCTGGGCGGCGGCCGGCGGGAGCGGCATGAAAAGCGCAAGCCCCAGCCAGATCCGCCCGCGCATCCTCTTCACTCGCTTGCTCCTTGCGACGATCGCGACAAATGGCACGCCAGGTCGCCCTTTCCCACCCCAAGATCCTTCAGCCCAAGCTGACGAAGCCTCGGCTCCGCCCGGCTTGACTGATGCAGTTCGCCAATACACCGGGACATTCCTGATACAATTTCCCGCTAGCTGACATTCAGCCGCCAGGTTCGCCCGGCGTTCATCGCCGTTCGTCCATGAGGTTTTTCGTGCGTAGCTTTCGTGTTGTCCTCGCCGCCGCCCTTTGCGGCACGTCCCTCCCCGCGCTCGCGCAGCAGGCCGATCCGCCCGTGGTGGAACTGCCGACGCGGGAGCCGCCGCTCACGGCGGCGCTGAACCAGGACTCGCCGCCGGCGGGTGCCGGCACGATGGACGCGAGCGCGGAGGCCGATCAGCCCGCCAATGGCACCGCGCTGACCGATGACGAGGTGCTGGACGGCGAAGATGTCAACGAGATCGTCGTGACCGGCGAGCGCCAGCGCGGCACGGTCGACACCGACATTCCCGCCGAAGTCACGCTGAACCCGCGCGAGATCCGCGCGCTGGGTGCCAGCAACGTCGCCGAATTGCTGCAGGCGCTCGCGCCGCAGACCGGCGGCACGCGCGGGCGCGGCGGCGGCATGCCGGTCGTGCTCGTCAACGGCCGCCGCATCTCCGGCTTCTCCGAAGTGCGCGACCTGCCGCCCGAGGCGATCGAGCGGCTCGAAATCTTCCCGGAGGAAGTGGCCCTCCGCTACGGCTATCGCGCCGATCAGCGCGTGGTGAACTTCGTGCTGCGGCGCAATTTCAACGCCACCACCGTCGAGGCGCAGGGCGGCATGTCGATGGAGGGCGGGCGCGGCACCTCGCGGTTCGACGGCAATTACCTCACCATCAACGGCCCGACACGGACCAGCTTCGGCGCCCAATATGCCAACCAGTCGGCCCTGCTGGAGAGCCAGCGCGACATCATCCAGGCGACGCCTTCCCTGCCCGGCGCGCGTGACGCGGGCGATTTCCGCACCCTGCTGCCGGAAAGCGACACGTACAGCATCAATGCCCAGCACAGCCGCCAGCTCGGCCGGGTCGGCGCGACGATCGACGGCCGCTATATCGTCACGCAGACCCGCAGCCTGCTCGGCCTGCCCTCCAACGATCCCAACGCCACCACCGCGCTCGGCCGCGCCAGCGACAGCTATAACGGCACGCTCGGCCTCGCCCTGAACGGCGATATCGCGCCCTGGCGGTGGAATTTCACCGGCAATTACAGCCGCGTCGAGACCGATACGGTTACCGAACGCCTCGCCGGCACGCCCGCCGACACGGCCGAGCAGGTCAATCAGGCGCTCACCGCCGGGCTCGTCGTCAACGGCCCGCTGCTGCAGGGCTGGGCCGGGCCTTTGCGCTCCAGCTTCAGCGCCAACATGGAATTGCGCAGCCTCGACAGCCAGTCCACGCGCTCCGGCGTTTTCCGCGACGTCTCCCTGTCGCGCCAGCGCTTCGAGGGTCAGGCCAGCTTCGACCTGCCGATCACCTCGACCCGCGAGAATGTCCTCGCCGCGATCGGCGACCTGAGCGCCAACGTCAATTTGAACGTCGAAAGCTATTCGGACTTCGGCGTGCTGACGACGCTCGGCTACGGCCTGAACTGGCGGCCGACCGAATGGCTCAGCTTCATCGCCTCGGCCACGCATGAGGAAGGCGCGCCGTCCATCACCCAGCTCGGCGATCCGGTCATCGCCACGCCGAACGTGCGCATCTTCGATTTCGTGCGCGGCGAGACGGTGGACATCACCCGCATCGACGGCGGCAATCCGGCCCTGCTCGCCGACAGCCGCCGCGTGCTGAATTTCGGCGTGAACGTGCGGCCGATGGACGGCCTCTCCATCCGCGCCAATTACACCGAGAACAAGATCGACAATCCGATCGCGGGCTTCCCGGCCGCGACCGCGGAGATCGAGGCCGCCTTCCCCGGCCGCTTCGTCCGCGACGGCAATGGCCAGCTGCTCAGCATCGACGCCACCCCGATCAATTTCGCCGAGAGCGAGCGCCGCGAACTCCGTTGGGGCATCGATTTCTCCGCCCCCTTCGGCCCGCAGCGTCAGGGCGGACCCGGCGGCTTCGGCGGCATGTTCGGCGGTCCCGGCGGGCCGGGCGGTCCTGGCGGCCCCGGCGGCCGCCGCGGTCAGAACGCGCCCACGCCCATGCCCCCCGCCCAGACCGAAGGCGGCCAGCAGCCCGCCGCCGGCCAGACTCCGCCCGCGCAGGGCCAGCAGGCCGAAGGCGCGCCGCCCGAACAGGCCGAACGTCCCCGCCGCCGTCAGGGCGGTCCCGGCTTCGGCGGTCCCGGCGGCCCCGGCCGTGGCGGCTTCGGCGGACCGGGCATGGGCGGCGGCGGCGGTGGCCGCATGCAGTTCAGCCTCTTCCACACCTGGCGCCTGGAGGACCGCGTCCTCATCCGTCAGGGTGGCCCGGAGCTCGACTTCCTGAACGGCAGCGCGGCCGGCAGCGGCGGCGGCACGCCCCAGCATCAGGTGGAATTCCGCGCCGGCCTGTTCCGCGACGGCTTCGGCGGCCGGCTGGAGGTCGACTGGCAGAGCGGCACCCGCGTCAACGGCGTGAACGGCAGCGATCTGGAATTCTCGCCGCGCATGAACGTGAACCTCCGCCTGTTCGCCAATCTCGGCCAGCAGCGCGACCTGGTCCGCGCCATCCCCTTCTTCCGCGGCGCGCGGCTGAGCCTGAACATCGACAATCTCTTCGACCAGCGCGTCGAGGTCCGCGATGCGATGGGCAACACCCCGGTCAACTACCAACCCTATCTGCTGGACCCGGTCGGCCGCAGCTTTACGATCTCACTGCGCAAACAATTCTTCTAGAGCATTCTTACCCGCGCCTCCCCGGCCCGCCCGATCAGCTCGTTCAGCGCCCACACACAGGCGTCGGCGCGATCGGGCGAGCCGCCAGCCTTCCCCGCGCCCCGATAGCTCCCGCCCGCCGTCATCCCGTTCAGCTCATCCTCCAGTTCGGGGAAGGCCCCCGCCAGCTTCACCAGCCCCCGCTCCATCCGCGCCGCGACCGGCTCGGCCCGCGCGCATTTCCCCCGGCTCGCGCTCACCAGCCGCAGCGGCAGCGCATCGTCCACCCCGTGCAGCACCGAAGCGACCATCTCCCCGCCAACATTCTTCTCGGCCACCACCCGGTCCGCGCCCCATTCCGCCGCCGCCCCGGCCACGACCCGCGCCCACCCTTCCGGGCTCTTCCCGGCCACCGAGCGATCGGCCAGCACATAGGCCACCCCGTCCGCGCCAAGCCCGCACACGACGATCCCGCACGCATCCCCATGCGCCGAAGCCGGAGGATCCACTCCCACCACGATCCGCCGCCAGAACGCCTCCCCCGCCGCGCCCGCATCCATCCCCGGATGCCGCTTCAGATAGGGCAGCACCTCCGCCGCCCGCCCCGGCCCGGCAAAATCCCGAGGCAAAGTAATACTTTGCCTCGCTTGCTCCAGCATCTCCCGCGGAAACAGCGACCCCTCCGGCTCGTCGAACAGCACGCCCTCAAGCTCCTGCCGCCCCAGCCGGGTTCCCGCATACGTCTCCTCCACCCACGCCCGGAACGCGGCCGGCAGATGCGCATTCTCCGCGGTCGCGCCCTTGCTCTCCGCGATCCCCGGCATCGCCCGCAGCCGCTTCAGCGCCGCCACCGGCCGCGGCGTCGTCGTCACAACCAGTTGCGGCCGCTCCCCCAGCCGAAGCCCCATCATCAGATTGTCCAAGGCCCGGTCCGCATGCTCCCATTTCGCTAGCTCATCCGCCCAGGCGAAATGATGCTCCGGCCCGCGCAGCCGCTCCGGCGCCGCGGCGGAATAGACGAACGCCTCAGCTCCGCTCGCGAAGGTCACCACCCCCCGCGTCGGCAGCCAGACCATCTCCTCTTCATCGCCGGAAACCGCCAGCAGCCCGCTCGGCCCCTCGATCATCACCTTGGCGACCTCGTCCACCGTCCCGCCGACCAGGGCGATCCGCGCCCCCGGAGCCGCACGCGCCCGCGCCAGCACCCATTCCGCCCCGGCCCGCGTCTTCCCGAACCCCCGCCCCGCCATGATCAGCCAGATCGCCCAGCCCTGCGCGCTCACGCCGCCGTCCTCCGGCAGCATCTGCCCCCCATGCGCCTGCCACCCGAAGAAATCGCCGAGCATCGACCGCTGCACCGGCCCCGGCAGCCCGCCCACGAACCGCTCCCAGAGCGCCACGTCCGACCCGCAGACGCGCGCGCCCTCCCGGAGCAACGCCCCGGCGTCCCAATCCGCAGATCTCATGCATCACCCCGCTCGTGCGCCCGCGCGCAGCGCAAGAAAATCGTCCACGCGGAGGCGCGGAGAAGAAGAAGAGGCGCGGAGAAGAAGATTGATCTCACGCGAAGCCGCGAAGACGCAGAAAAAGGCGGCAAAGCCGCCCTTCAAACCCTCCCGCTCCCGGGGACCCGTTGCTACTCAGGAGCCGCCCTCCGCGCCTCCCTTTTCTTCTCCGCGTCTCCGCGTGAACGACTCTGCCTTCTTCACCTATCCCGCCTGAGTCCCCGGCGCTGGCGGCTCAAATCGCACCCCAAACACCACCAGCCTCTTCACCAGCGCCGCCCGCACCTCCTCGTTCGAAGCCGTCCGCGGCTGCCGCCCCTGCTTGCGCGCCACGCCGAACGGCGAAGGCCCGTCCCCGCCTTTGCCCGGCACCGATCCGCGATGCTGCCGCAGCAGCGCGATCCGCTCCATCGGGTCCCGCTCTTGCATCTCCGGCACCTCCCAGTCGCCGTCGATGTCGAACGTGTCGGGATCGATCTTCGTCTCCACGCTCTGCGCCTCCACCCGCGCATAGCCCTGCGCCAGCGCCCGGTCCCACCCCTCGGCAAAGGCCGGGTCGCTCATCCGGTGCTTGAACACGGTCTGATAGGCGATGCCCGTCACGCGCGCCGCGAACGCGATGTTCGCGGTCGCCGCGAACCATTCCAGAAACTCGGTCTTCATCGCCTTGTCGAACAACTTGCGCCCACCCGGCTGCACGATCTGCACCCGGCGATTCTTGGCGCTGGCGATCCGCGCGCCCTTGGCCGCCTGCCCCGTCCGCTTCTTCCGCTCCGCCATTGCACTCTCTCCTCTTCCGCACACGAAAAAGGGCCGCGAAGCCCATGCTCCACGACCCACCTAAAACTCGTCATCCCGGACTTGATCCGGGATCTACCTTCACGTTCCCAGCTTGAGGATATTTACCAGATCAGCGTCACGCTGTCAAGGAAAATAACCAAATCGGCAATTTACGAATCTGGCTTTGGGGTTACGTAAGGTGAAAAGTTTCTCCTAGCCTACTACTTGCGGCGGCAGTTCGGATTTAAGTTTATGTGGGCCGACCGTGCCCCCGCACGGTTCCAACCACGTTTGGATCACCAGTTCTTCGGTCTGGATTCGGTGTGCGGAACTAGCTGCGAGCACGCTCGCGCGTCCGACAACCTGCTGCCGACCGACACCATCGTATATCTCACGGATCGAGACATGGTTGGCATTTGTCACAAGTACCCGAGCCCCACGGGCCGAGGCGCGAACGACAGCATCGCGCAGTCGCAGTTGATCCTCCCACGAAAAGATCTTGTCGTTGTATTTTAGGAAGCCATTGAGATTGTGTTTCACGGTGTACGGTGGATCTACGAACACGAAGTCGCCATCGCCCGACGAATCCAAAGTTACCTCGAAATCCTGATTTCGGATCTCGACGCCTGACAGCATCAAACTCACTTTCTCAAAGTCATCACTCGGCAAAACCACGTTGGTCTTTGTCCCGATCGGCACATTAAACTCATTCTTACGGTTGACTCGATAAAGGCCGTTCCAGCACGTCCTGTTCAGGTACATGAACCATACCGCACGTTCGATAGGCTCGTCGGGCTTAGCGGCTCTCACACTATAGTAATACAGCTTGTCGTGCAGCCGATGATGCTCAGCCAAGCGCTCAGCGATGTCTTCCGGAGCGTCGCGAATCGCACGATAACAATTGATCAGATCCGGATTCAGATCCGAAAGAAGCGCCTTGGTGGGCCTCAAAGCGAAAAACACCGCTCCACTTCCAAGGAAGGGTTCGACGTACCGGTCATGGTTGGACGGGATCAGGTTGAGAAATCTGTCCGCGAACCAACGCTTTCCGCCCGCCCATTTAAGGAATGGTGCCGTCTCACTCATGCCGGACAGAGGCCCCAGAGACCAACGCGCTCATGGCTTGCCAGAACGTTCACCCGGCCGAATGCCCCATAGGCAATCGCGTTCATAGTTTCAAAACTGGCGGGGTCGTCAGATTCGATTTCCGCCGCCTCTCGCAGCCCGTCTTCAATGTCAGCCCAAAGGTCGGTGAGCGCCGTGGGCGGAGTTCCAGGCTTCCAAAGTCCACGAGCCTCTCCCAGCTTCTGCCACCAGAACGACAGCTTGGTAGCGTCGAAGCCCGCTTGGTGCAGCAGGCCGTTGGCTGACCCCGTTGCCACACGCAACAACAGCACAGCGCGTGACATCACAGCGAAAGCGTCAGACTGGGGTGTGCCAGGGCGCATGCCCGAATAGCGGAAGATGAGCGGGTCATCGGCGGCGCTCTGCCGCAGCAGAAACATCTTCAGTCGCACTTCTGCGCTGGTAGCCAAGCTCTGTGCCGAAACTGTCGCCTCGACTAACGCGACGTAGGCTGGATCCGCAGCTGTGGCCTCATTTCCGGTGAGTCCGAGATGATAGCGCTCAATTGCCAGTCGCAAAATATGTCGGTCGATCTGCTCGAAGCTCGAGGTCGCACTTGGCTCTAGTGTGCTCCACATATCGCGGACGAACTCAAACCCATCTTTGGCGTTCATTTCCCACGTCGTGGGTACCCCGTCCGGCCGATAGCTAGACTCGTTACGAGCCTCTCGATCTTTGGTCGCCAGCCCGAGATCCATGCCCCATTGCATGAACCAAGCTTTCGCCTGCGGGGCAAGCGTGCCGGCACCCCCTTGCGCATGAAACCACTCATCAAGCGTGCGCCCCTCCGGTCGAATAAGCTGCGCAAACAAAGCACCAGACGAGGGGAGTTGCGACCATTCCTCCAGCGCCAGCCAAGCCATCACATGTGTGCCTTGGCCGAAGCGCAGCTTGCTCGTCGTGTTGGCTGTCGGCACTACAAAATGTTGGCTGTTGAAGATGCCAATCCCAGCGCTTGCCAGCAACGACATTGCCGCGCGCAACTCGGCATAATAGGCAAGATGCAGGGCTCGGTGTGTGTCCCCGGCGAGCAAGCAAGCAACCGATCGGCCAAGATAGCTCCAGCCGTCGTTCGAGTGCAGCGCAACGCTGGCCGCGATGTATTGGGCAAGGTTGCGTTTGCGTTGGGCTGTGGCAGGCAACGCCTTCTTCAACCGAGCGACAACGTCCTGCGCATAATAGTTAGATTTTCCGATCCAAGTCGATCGCTTGAGGAACGGCTTAAGGCCCTTGGTCGTCAGCTCCATCTGCGAGCGCATCAGGGCATTGATTGCGGCCTTGTCGAGAGCGTGAAGTGCCACCGTCACGAACGGCCGAGCAATCGCTTGGCAGCCTCGCCGTGACCGCCATCAGACGAAGACAGGTGCTCAAGCAGCTGGGTCCGCAATTCCTTATATCCGCCGCTACCACGAAACACGAGCTTGGCGCGCCGCTTCGGCTCGTCGAGGCCCGGCGTCGAACTGGTGCGCCAGTCAAAAGAGGCCAGCTCTTTGCCGATCGAAGTGACGAAGCCCGCGAAGTCTTGTGTTGCCAAGCCCTGAAGGGCGCTTTCAACGGCAGCAATCGGATTAGCACTCGACTGCTCGTCCGGCCGCCAGATATTCATCTTGAGCGCGCTTGCCTGCTCGTAGCAGAGGTCGTTGACGACGTGTAGAAACCCCCGCACACCCTGATCGGTCGTGATTAATGAGTGAGCACCGAAAAAGGCTAGATCGTCACCGGCTTTGATATCCTCGACACGTGCGACTTTGTCGTTGCCAGCTTTCGGCGGATGGCGAAGATTTTCGGCCCACGCGTCCTTTGAGGCAGCAACTGCATCCGCAAATTTGCGCCATGCGAAAATCAGGAATGCCGCCTGCTGGGCACGGCTCCAACCGAGCACCTCACCCTCACTTTTCGACCGGCCGCCAAACAACCCTCCGCTCGTGCTGGAGCGGCGGTCCCAAGATCGAACAAAGGTCGCCGTCAATGACTTAATCCACGCACTCTGCGTCACCCACCGGTTCTGTCGCTCGCCCAGCATGTTAATTCGATCGTACCAAGGGCTGTCGGGATAGGACCACAAGATTTCAGTGAGCTCTTGCGCTCGAGTCTCCCGATAGATGAGGTGCCCTTCGGCCCGGTCGAGCCAATCTTCGTTGCGTAACAGCGGATACAGGTCGAATGCCAAGCTAGGGTTGATCCGCTTAGGCTTTATGTTGATCGTCCAGAACAGATAGGCTTGCCAACTAATGTCGAGGCCGACGAAAGCTACGACCGGCAGTTGAAAATTCTCGAGCTTCGATGCGCCGTCAAATGCCCAAAGGCGGTGCTGGCCGTCGATCACTTCGAACGGTGGCAAACGAGAGGGCTCCCAATCGGCGCTCCATTTGTCATAAGGAAGTTGGAGATGAGGCTGCCCATCGACTTGAACGATCGAGGCAAGATCCGCGTCCGCGATGGTGTTACCGTTACGGATGGCACCCTTTGTCAAGATGTTGAGTACGATGGCCGTCGGAAGCCAGCCAGGCTTACGGAGGTCGTTGAACTCAGCGCTCGCGCGCTTCGCTTCGCTTAGCGTTGACCAAGGAAAACCAAATTCGACAAAGCGGCCAATCTCCTCGGAGCGCTCGGGGTCGTGCTGGCGCTGTATCCCAAGATCTTCAGTTCGCGGCGCTGCATCCTGAGCTACACGCCGCACAATGCCTGATAGACTGCGCAGTTCGCGCGCAGGGAGCGATATTAAATAGAAGTGATTTTCGGGCTTGGCACGATGTTCTTTCGCGTCGAAGTCAATCTTCTCCCAGCCCTGCATCCATTGGTTAACCGTAAGCGCCGGTACCTGCCGAGGTTTCGATTGACTCACCTATCCCACCCCCTAGCGCCGAAACTCTGTCGGCTTAGCTCAGTTTCTTCGACTGTCGTCTCATTTACAAGCGTCGAAAGACGTATGCGGTGTCGGGCGACAACTGAGATGGGAGGTGATAGCGTTACCATACGAGACGGCAAAGTCTCGCCGTGGGCAGATATAGCCTCCACCACCTTGCCCCTCCCCCTCCTCTCCGCTATAGGGCCGCCGTCCGACGGGCGCGGGGAATCGCGCTTGCGGCGGTTTGCCTTTTCCTAAGGTGGCGCGCAGGGTGTGGCATCGGCCGCTCCCCGACGCGCCTTTTTGGCTTGGGGCACGCACCGCCACACACCGCTTTAACCGGCCCCTAGGACGCATGCTCCGGCAATTCCGCCGGCATGAAACGTGGGCAATTTTCCAAAGACCGCGGGACACAACCCGCTGGCCGGAAACGACACGAACAAGAGAGACGAAGACAGCTTATGGCAACCACGGCAATGCCGACCCGCGACGATTTCGCGGCCATGCTCAATGAAACCCTGGGTGGCGAGAACGAGTCCTTTGAGGGCCGCGTCGTCAAGGGCACGATCACCGCGATCGAGAATGATCTCGCCGTGATCGATGTTGGTTTGAAGTCCGAAGGCCGCGTGCCGCTGCGTGAATTCGCCGCGCCGGGTCAGAAGGCCGAAGTGCAGGTCGGCGACGAGGTCGAGGTCTATGTCGATCGTATCGAGAACATGCATGGCGAGGCGATGCTGTCGCGCGATCGCGCCCGCCGCGAAGCCGCCTGGGACAAGCTGGAGAAGCAGCATGAAGCCGGCGAGCGCGTCGAGGGCGTGATCTTCGGCCGCGTGAAGGGCGGCTTCACCGTCGATCTCGGCGGCGCCGTGGCCTTCCTGCCGGGTTCGCAGGTCGATATCCGTCCGGTCCGCGACGTGCAGCCGCTGATGGATCAGGCCCAGCCGTTCCAGATCCTGAAGATGGACCGCCGCCGCGGCAACATCGTCGTGTCGCGCCGCGCCATTCTCGAAGAGACCCGCGCCGAGCAGCGCAGCGGCCTCATCCAGACGCTGGCCGAGGGTCAGATCGTCGATGGCGTGGTCAAGAACATCACCGATTATGGCGCGTTCGTTGACCTGGGCGGCATTGACGGCCTGCTCCACGTCACCGACATCTCCTACAAGCGCGTCAACCACCCGTCCGAGGTGCTGGAGATCGGCGCGACCGTGAAGGTGCAGATCGTCCGCATCAACCGCGAGACGCAGCGCATCTCGCTCGGCATGAAGCAGCTCGAGACCGATCCGTGGGAAGGCGCGATGGCCAAATACCCGATCGGCGGCGTGTTCAAGGGCCGCGTCACCAACATCACCGAATATGGCGCCTTCGTGGAGCTGGAAGCGGGGATCGAGGGTCTGGTCCACGTCTCCGAGATGAGCTGGACCAAGAAGAACGTGCACCCGGGCAAGATCGTCTCGACCTCGCAGGAAGTCGACGTCGCGGTGATCGAGGTGGACGAGGAGAAGCGCCGCATCTCGCTCGGCCTCAAGCAGGCCCAGGCCAATCCGTGGGAGGCCTTCGCGGCCGCGCACCCGGTCGGCGCCGAGGTCGAGGGCGAGGTCAAGAACTCCACCGAGTTCGGCCTGTTCATCGGTCTGGAAGGCGATGTGGACGGCATGGTCCACATGTCGGACATCGCCTGGGGCGTGTCGGGCGAGGAAGCGCTCAACCTGCATCACAAGGGCGAGATGGTGAAGGCCGTCGTGCTCGACGTGGATGTCGAGAAGGAGCGCATCTCGCTCGGTATGAAGCAGCTTGAGCGTGGCGGCGTGTCCGCGGCGGCGGCCGGCGGCGGCGTCAACAAGAATGACGTCGTCACCGTGACCGTGCTCGAGGTTCGCGATGGCGGCCTGGAAGTGCAGGTCGGCGACGACGGCGCGACCGGCTTCATCAAGCGTACCGACCTCGGCCGCGACCGCGACGAGCAGCGCCCCGAGCGTTTCCAGGCCGGCCAGAAGTTCGACGCTCTGGTGATTGGCTTCGACCGCTCGAAGAAGCCCAACTTCTCGATCAAGGCCCTGCAGATCCAGGAGGAAAAGCAGGCCGTCCAGCAGTACGGCTCGTCGGACAGCGGCGCCTCGCTCGGCGACATCCTCGGCGAAGCCCTGAAGCAGAAGAACAGCTAAACCAGAGACTTTATGAGCAAGCGGCACTTCCGGGTGCCGCCTGTTTATGCTGATGAGCACAGGGCCGTCCCGAGAGGGGCGGCCCTTTCATTATGGCTTGGAATGTCGGGACTAGCCCGTCGTCGCGGCATCACGTCACGTCAAACGTAAGCCGATCGGCAGCCTCAGCATCCCGCCGTTCGCGAATGTCACGAATGTCACGAATGTCACACGAAAACGCGGGGAGTGCCCTCTCCCGACGGCAGAGAGGCAGGCGAACCTGGACCGTGACAAAGAGCAAGCAAGACAGCAATGACGCCGACTCGCTCCGCATGCTATCAAATCTATAGGCTGTAGAAAAATTAGCCGATACGGGCTTCAACGATATAAAGCCGAAATTAGTGCACTGTCACCGTAATCCAGAAATTCAGCGAAGCTAAGACCTCAACGCGCGCCACAACGCTTTTCGTTCGTCAGCATTCAGCGCCAGAAACTGCTCAAAGGTCATGTTAGTGTCACTAAGCTCAAGCATCTCCTCCGGCGCATACACGGGGCTACCGGGAACAGCGACCAATGTGACGCGCGCCCGAAGATAGAAGACCCTGTTCACAAGAGACGGTCCTGGCAGGTGGTTTACGGTCCTATTATTTACAAAAGTACCGAAAGAGCGCTGAAGTACCCCGTTCTTGTCGATTAACTCAACCCTACCAATCTGACTCAACGTTGCGAAACCGAGATCTCCAGCGTCGTGCTCGATCAGGCACCTCCCGGAGATGGGCCATGGAACAGCAAGATCATTTTTTTGTGCCAGAACGACAAATGCGCCAAATCTTCCCTCATGATCAAACCAGCATCGCTCGGTCAGGTAGGACGACGCATCGACCGTAGGAATCTCCGCGTCCGGATCTTGTCCGCCAGGCCCCGTACAGGCCGTAAGCGCAAATCCGAGCAGCGCGATCCTAGAAAGGCTTCCCACCTTCCGCCTCCATCGCTCTGTCGACCGCCTGCCCGCAGTATGAGCCAAGGCCATCGCAGTAAGCATGCAATCGGCTTCGAACGTATTGCTGCGCATTCCTGCTGAATGAATGGCTGCCCTCCGATCCGCCGGGCGCGGCGGCAATATAATACTGTATATAGAACGGACGAACCTCTCGGTCTCTCTCTCCCAAGTCCTCGAACCGCTGATGTCTGTGTTGGACCTCGTGGCCAAGGGTTTCTCCTATTCGATAGCCCGCTTGGCCAATTTGCCGGGTATCGAGGGTAATGACATCGTACCACTGGTTACGGTGGCAGTGCACCCGGATTACGGTGACAGGATTACGGTGACAGTGCACCAATTGATGCCAGTTCCGCGGGCATCAAGCCCAAGGCCCCTGTTGGAGTTTTCCTACTGCGTCGCGATCAGGTAAAGTCGCGCCGCGAGCCGCTTCATCGGTGGCCCGCCCGCTCTTTGCCATTGTCCGCCTCTTCACGCGCCTGTCCGCGGAAAGTGACGAAACCCCCTGCGTTTCCATGTGACAGTCGTGACATTCGTGACTCTCGGAACCTTTCGCGCCCGCCTCCGCCGGCGGCCCTAGCATGTGTCAACCTGTCAACTTAAACCGTCCATGCAGCCCCGCTTCGTTCACCGACCCCGCCGGAATCGGCACTCCCGAACCGTGATCCGCACCCACCGCGCCGCCTCCGTCTACGGCTTGCCTTCCGGCCGATGTGGTGCGATTAATCTGGGTCAATCGCGGTCCTGTCCCTATGGCAGGCCGTTTTCGAATTGGGGGCAAAGGTGATCCGCTCGGAACTCGTTCAGAAGCTTTGCGACGATTTCCCCGATCTGACGCAGAAGGAGATCGAGCGCGTGGTCGCGTCCTTCTACGATTCGATCATCGACCAGCTGCAGCAGGGCGGCCGGGTCGAGCTGCGCGGCTTCGGCGCTTTCTCGACACGCGGCCGCGATGCCCGCCGCGGCCGCAATCCGCGCACCGGCGAGCCGGTCGATGTGGACGCCAAACGCGTGCCCTATTTCAAGCCGGGCAAGGAAATGCGCGAGCGGCTGAATATCGACGGCAACGGCGCGGCCTGATCCGGCCCTGATTCTCCCTTCCCGCTTGCCCGCCGCCGCGCGCGCGGGCAGTTTGCCGCGCGTGCGGACGTGGCGGAATGGTAGACGCTGGAGACTTAAAAGCAGATAATTTACTTGAAAAATGGCGGAAAACTGGGATAATTGGCTCATAGATCGCTAGCACACCCCTAGCGCATTTTAGCGCATTGAGAGGGCGCTACACATGGCCGATGCAGTCCACGAAATCCTTGGCGGTAAGGTTCAACTCTTTCGCCGACCGCGAAGCAGCTACTGGCAATGCCGAGCAAGCGTGGCGGGCGAGCAGCGGCGCCACAGCACCAAGACTGCCAGCCTCGCCCAGGCGAAGGACGTGGCAGAGGATTGGTTTCTCACCTTGAAGGGCAAAGCCGGTCGCGGCGAGCTGACCACAGGCCCGACGTTTGCCGACGCGGCCAAACGGTTCATGACCGAGTTTACGGTTATCACGGCTGGGCAGCGCAGCCCGCTCTATGTGCGCCGACATAGGGAGCGGCTCGACCTCTACCTTCTCCCCTTTTTCGGCGAGAAGGCCCTTAGCCAAATTACCTCTGGTTTGATTCAAGATTACCGAATCGATCGGATCACCAAGGGCGGTTTCGATCGGCAGTCCGGCGAACGAAACGGCAAGGCTCCGTCACGCAGCACCATGCATCAGGAAATGGTCTGCCTCCGGCAGGTTCTCAAATGCGCGAATCGGCACGGCTGGCTGCCGGCGATGCCGATCATGACGGACCCCTATCGAGCTTCGGGCAAGGTATCCCACCGGGCTTGGTTTTCGCCGGAAGAGTATAAGCGACTTTACGAGGCCACCCGAGAACGGGCGAAGAACCCTAAGAAGGAGCGGTGGCGGACCGCGTGCGAGGACCTTCACGACTATGTGCTCTTCATGGGTAACACCGGCCTACGGCCGGACGAGGCAAAGCGCCTGCAAGTCCAGGACGTTCAAATCGTCGAGGATGGCGGCGAGCGGCAGCGCATTCTTCACATTGCCGTGCGCGGCAAGCGAGGCACCGGCTGGGCCAAATCGATGCCGGGCGCTGTGATGCCGTTCTCGCGCATCAAAAAGCGTCACAACCTCGAGCCGACCGATCCGCTGTTTCCGACGATCCAACGAGAACTCTTCAACACGATCCTTGATGAGCTTAGCCTCAAGCGGGACCGCGAAGGGACGGCACGGACCACCTACAGCCTTCGACACACTTACATTTCAACGCGCCTTCTCGAAGGCGCGGACATCTACCAGATAGCGAAAAACTGCCGCACCAGCGTCGAGATGATTGAGAAGTTCTACGCCTCTCATATCAAGGACATGATCGACGCCGGAGCAGTGAACGTGCGCAAGGTCCCAAAACGCCGCGACAGTTCTCGCGCCTGAGCACCTGCGGACAGATCGCACATCGTCCTTGGCGGCGAATCCGCCGCCCACTATACCTAGCCCCGGTGTGCGGGCGTGGCGAAATTGGTAGACGCACCGGACTTAGACGATGACTTGAGTGCGCGCGGGGAAATCCGCGACGTAGAACTGCTCAAATTCGGGGAACCCTGTAAAATGGCAATCCCGAGCCAAGCCCAGCGGAAACGCTGGGAAGGTGTAGAGACTAGACGGGCAGCACCTACCCTCCGCCCTGGCGGGGCACGGTGAAGGGATAGTCCAGACCCCAAACGCCTTCGGGCGGCGGCGAAAGCCGTGGCGGGTATGAAAATCCGTAGGGCCGCAAGGCCTGTGGGGGTTCGAGTCCCCCCGCCCGCACCATCACGGAGCCAATCTATGCGAGGCTATCGATATCAAACGCGCCGAGGGCCGATCTATATCGTGGCCCGAGACGGCCGCTGGCAATTGGTCTTCGAGGGCGAAAGCCTGGGATCGTATCACTCTCCACGCGCCGCAGCCGACGATGCGGCAGGCGGACATACTTTCACGCCTTCAAGCGGGATCGACCTAGCGACGCTCGGCATCCCCGACGGAATCAATGAGTGGGAAGTCTACTGACCTCGACTGACAACCTGCCTCGTTTTGCGGATATCGCACGATAGAAGCTAAGCCAAAGCCCGAACGGGCGACGCGACCGCGAAATGGACCCGGCACCGGGGAAATGTTGGACGGTTAAGCCTCGAACGAGGCGGGCCATCGCACCCATCCTCCACGTAGCGAAGTGGCGGGTTGTCAGCCCGCCACCTGCCACAGTCAGCTCTTCATTCTCAGCGCCATCATAATCTGCGCCATCGCCCCAACGAGCTGGGCGAAGGTATTCGCCAGCAAAAGGCTGAGTTCGGTCGTCATTGGGTCCTCCCCGGTTTGTCCCGCGCTGAATCGCACGATGGACGCCGGACGCTCACGACCGACCCGCACTAGCGGACCGGTCATGGCTGCCCCGGGCACCGACTTGTCGGGCAAGATGCACACGCCGAAGGCACGGAAGCGCCGCGCCTTTTCCGGTCCGCGCGGTCGGTCAAAAGCGACCAGACCAACGACGATTTAGCTGCAACCTGTGGAGGAAACTCGCGACCAGAACTCACCAATTTGGCGAAAATTAACCAATTCTTAGGGAGTGCGGCGGTATTATGGCTTGAAGATCTCGAAGGCTCACAACAGGTAACCCATCGCCGCTCGCCCTACAGTCGATCCTCGAAAGGCCTTGCCAGCGGATGACCTGCTGGCGGCCCAGCGTTCCGAACTTCTCGCGCAGGTTCTCGCAGCCCAGTACGGCCTAGAAAGCTCCCTAGCTTCGCTCGCGGCCGCGGGCGCCCAAACCGACGAGGCCCTGTCGCAGATGCAGGCGCTCGGAGATCTGCAAAAGCAGATTGCGAGCGCCACGCCAACGTCACTCACCTTTCTGCGCGGAGACGTTGCCAGTGTGGCAGCCGCATGCCGGACGCTGGCGCAGGAAGCCCGCGCCGCAGGCCTGTCCGAGCGGCACAGTGAATCCCCGTCGGCACGCGCCAGGGCGACAATTCGGCGCCTGGCGGGCGACCTCTTCGAGCGCCGTGTACTCGACCCATATCTGCAGTTCGCCTCGCCAGAAGAGGAAGATGCTTATCGGGAACGCGAGCGCACACGGCGCGATGCCATCGAGCGCGCGCTGGCGCGCGGAACTCCCGAAGGCCAACGCGAGGCTACCAGACTTACCAGCGACCAGCTGCGTGACGCCGGACAGCATGGTGCGACTGCGAGCCCGGATTTTAGCCGCATGCAAAGGGAAGCAGACGCGGCGCGCGCAGCACTCGATGCGGTGGCTCCCAATCAGGAGCAAGTCGATCGCCGATCGGAAACCGCTTCAACCGCAGACGCTCTAGATGACGTGGTCGCTGCCCTCCGGGCAGCTGGGGTCGAGACACTCGAAACGGCGGATGCAGGTCAGCGGTTCAGCGCGGCTGGCACGCCGACTGTAGAAAGCCCCGCTGCTAGGTCAGGTAGGATGACCTAGCCTACAAGCCCGGCGCGACGACAAGCCGTTCGGGTCCGATCCATTGAAGCAGGGTCGCTTCTCATCTCCGACCCGAGCACATTAGCCATCTGAACGACGTCCGCGGCGGTTTTGCGGCTATCGTGTCCCAGCACACGAGCCATTCGCCGCAGGGCATCAGCCGTTCGGTGAATGTCGGCGTCACTTGCGTAGTGAGCAGCCACGACCGAGCACATGAGAGCGACGGTGTAGGCGCGTTCATTGGCGGTAGGTTGCTGCGCATGCGCTACCGGAACGGCGAGCGCGCACAACAACCCGGCGGAGGTGAAAAATCGCACGATCGCAGCCCCTCGACAGGGCTGGAATTCTGACAGCATGCAACAAAATCAGCAATTTTGTTGCAGACCCATTCCTTTATTTTCAATATCTTAGATAGACTAATTTAGTCGCTACAAGTCGTCGGCATCTGCGGTGCACTTGGGATTTCATCATCGATCGACAGTCAGGAGCCCCTCTCGAACGAGTCGCCTGCACAACGTGTAGGTTGAAGGCCGATCAAGGGTCCTTTGGAGTTCACCGAGCGTGAACGACGGTCGTGAGGCTATCACTTTGAGCGTCGACTGTATCGCCTCCGGAAGCAGTATCTGCTTTCCAAAGAACGCTATTTTGAGCCGATCCGGGCCTGCATTTTCAATCGAAAATGAAAGATGTGGGTGAGGTCTCAGCCTCGTCTCGTCACACCACTCCTGCTCAGAAAGCGCATCCAACAGCCGGCCAGACCTCACGTCCGTTCGTCTCGCTTGATAGCCGCTCTGCAGTAGACGTAGTGCGCCCAAAAGATCGAGGTTTGCGATCGTATCGGTAACGGCAGCGTCGAGATCGCTTTGCTCATAGGCGACAGGCACCGCATGCCTGAGGGTTTTCTGAGAGCTTGCGGCTGAAATGGCTGCGCGAGTCACATCGAGCCAAGTCGGCGGAAAGAACCCGATGGTCATGTGGATGGACGGGTCATCCGAGGTTTCAGCGTCATGAAAAGTGCCTCGCGGCACATAAAGGAGATCACCGGCGTGCAGCTCAATTTGCTGTGTCGGCGCTACCTGCGACCACGGCAGCTCGGTTTCCCGGTCCTCTCGAATTGGAGGAAGGGCCGTGGTGTCATAGAGGTTCCAATTTTTGGAGCCTGAAAGCTGAAAAGCCAAAAAACTGTGGGTGTCGTAATGAGCTGTGAAACCTTGGGATCTTGGGGGCGTGATGAACGCGCTCGCATGGACGTTGCAGCCGAATGCCTCTTCGAATGCATTTGTAACGACACCGAAACCAGGTAGGCTCTGCTGGAGCTGTTGAACGACGATCGTCGCTCCCGCATTGTATGCTGAGAAGAGCCGATCGTTGACGATCAGATCGTCTGAAAGATGGCCTCCAAGCCTAAACTCGCGCGTATACTCGTCCCTTGTGAGTTCGACGCCGCCTTGCACCAACCGAACACTGGGGTAGCGGATATCCGATCGGCTGAGAAACTGATCTAGGTCCCTAGGAGCAACGAGGTCATCAAAATTTCGTGAGCCATTACCCGAAATGTGAATCGGCTTGGCCTCCCAATAGGAAGCCAAAAAAAGGTCAACAGACAGAGGCTCGAAGAGAGTGCAGAAATCCACCGGCACTCTAAGGGTCGCCTCTAATTGTTCTGATAGTTTTGCTGGTTCTGAAGAGTGCGGCGCACGTCCGCGCTCGAGGTTGTGTCTGCGGAGACGACAATAATGTCCTCATCCTTCAGAGCGACAACACGTGGTTCGTCGACCGCGCTCTGATTCGAGGCACTTGAGGACTCGTCCATACTAAACCTCAGTTTCTGTTGGGACGAACTACGGTGATCTTTGAGTGCAAAGGTGTCAAGCATACATGCGGTATCCGCCGCAGGCGTCGCAAATCTAAGAAAGCATGTCGGTCGATGCCATCGGTCGCCGAGCGATACGGCAGAATCGAGAATTTATCTGCGCAACCCTATTGCTGATTTTGTTGCAGCGAGGGTTCAGTGTCGTTCGTTCAGATCGGCCAATGGCAGGCGTTTGATGCCAGCGGCCACCGCAAATATCTTAGCGCCGAAGAGCGGACGCGCTTTTTGGCAATGGCCGATCGGCTTCCAGCCGATCGACGCGCGCTTTGCTATCTTCTAGCCTACTCTGGTTGCCGCATCAGCGAAGCCCTCGCCATCGGCGCCCACAGCATTGATAGCGCGCGCGGCACTGTCACCTTCCGCACACTAAAGCGCAGGCGGCCGACATTTCGCACGGTGCCGGTGCCAAAAAGCGTCGCCGAGATGCTACTGGCCCAGTCGCGAGCATCAGGCGAAAAGCTGTGGTCGATCCATCGGGTGACGGCGTGGCGCACCGTTATCTCCACCATGGAGGCCGCGTCAGTTCGCGGCCCGATGCGATGCTGCAAAGGCCTAAGGCATGGCTATGGCGTGCAGGCGGTCGGCAACGGCGTTCCGCTCACATTGCTGCAGAAATGGCTTGGGCACGCGTCGCTCGCGACGACGGCGATCTATCTTGATGTAGTCGGCGAGGAGGAGCGCGCGTTCGCGGAACGAATGTGGCGCTAGGCGTCAATCGGCGGCCGTTCGATCTTGTCGATGGCGGTGACAATGGGTCCGGCTGGCGGATGGGGCCACACGTGCGCCGAGTATTCCTGAATGGCCAGCACTGTCCCCTGCTGGAAATGCCGGAGCAGGTCGCCAAGGTCGGTCCCCTGGATCACGAACTGACGCCGGCCGAAATCAAGGGACAGCATGCGCTCGCCCACGTAGTCGGCCGAAACGAGATAGGGATAGCTGGCCTGCCAGCCGATGAGCAGGCCGGATTTAGGATCGAACTTCCGGAGGTTGAGGAGCAGCGTCGGTCGCGACCGACCCCGCTGCACGATCCACGGCTGGTAGGCCGTAAGGTCCGGCGCGCCGTGATCGTCCTCAACCGCCAAGCCGGTTTCCGCAGACAGGGCCGTGGGCGGCACGCGGATCGGTTCAAACTTGTCGCGCCAGTTTCCACTCATGACTACCGATCCGTGTCGAGGTTAAGGTCGTGGGTCTGTTCGCGCGGCGCCGGCTCCAACCGCGCCAGCTGCCGGTCGAACCAGTCATAGAAGCGCTGCATTTTGCCGGACGCTTCACCGGGCCGATCCATCAGGGGATCGGCCTGGCGGTAAGCCGCGGTCGCCGCCGCCTCGACGGCGCGGTAATGCCGCGCCATCTGAAACTGCCCGAACCGCTCCTTCATGCAGCCGTAGAGATCGCGAAGGTAGTAAGCGAGCCGGAGCGCCGGTTCGGGCAGGCGCGACAGGCCCCGTTCGAGCAGGCTTCGCCGGTCGATGCGCGCCTCCGATCCAATGCGGGCAAGTGCCCCATTAGCGGTATTTTCCCAGTCCGCCCGACACCGCTCGAAATAGTCTGGGCAGTTCCAGCTGTTCCGATCGCTGACGACCATGACCGGGCGGCCATCAGGGTGGGTCCGCCCTGTTGGATCGGCCACCCAGTCGTGGCGGGCCTTTGGCCCGAAGCCGCTCGGATTCAGGGGACGCATGGTCAGAAGGACGTGGGCGTGCGGCTGTTCCTTGCCGTCCGATGCCACTTTGTTGTGCCACGCCACGTCCGCGACCATGCCCTTCGCCACAAAGCTGCGTTCGAGGTAGTCGCGCACGACCGTGATGCGGTCGGGCGGGTCCAGTTCGCGCGGGATCATGATCCGCAGCTCGCGTGCGGTCTGCGCGTCTTTTCGTTTCTCGGTGGCCTCGACCCGGTTCCACAGGGTCTGCCGATCGATCCCCTGGCACCAGTCCGGCGCGTTCGCCGGCAGCAGAATCTCGACATGCTCGACTCCGCTGCGGCGGGAGTAATCGTGAGTGAGATCCTGTCTCTCGTCATAGAGACGCTCGCCCGACCGATAGGCAGAAGCAGCGACAACGGAGCGCCCGGCACTCCGCTTGATAATCTGCATCGACCAACTGAACAGCGCCATGAGCTATTTCCTCCGACTTGCGTCGGCCAGTTCCCCTTGTTGTTTCCGAGCCAGTTCGTCCCCCGGTTTTGTGGGAAGAGTGCACTTATACGTTGCAAGCAACGTGCACCTTGCCGGAGGCATAATGGCTATAGAACATAACAGGAACATGGTTAAGGAATCGCTAATAAGTCCCAGACTTGTCTGGGTTCCTGCGCGTCAGGTTGGATCGGTCGCCCGAACCATTGGCGGGCATAAGGCGTCCGGCCGACCGGCTCAGTGCCAGTCCCGGACTGCAACCATGGGTGGTGTGCGGTCATGCCCATCAGCGTGCGTCCAGCGTCCGCCAGCAATGCTCGGGCAGCGAGCGGTAGGCGTCGGCCAGCTCGGGCACGCGGATCAATGCGGAGCCCACGCAGGGCCGGACAATGGTGAGGCCTGCTTCGGCATTCCGGCGTCCCCAAGAGAGGCCGGCCGATCGGCGAAGACGCACGGCAAGCCACGCGACCATTGCGAGGGTGCCACCGCCGATCAGCCAGTTGAGCGCGAACGCGTAGCCGGGCCGTTCTGGGTGGCTTGCCAGAAGTGTGACCATCCCAACTAAGGCGACGGCAAGCACGACGGCCCTGATTGCCGGATGGACGGAGCGGAGGCGTCGGGCGCCGCCCGGCGCCATGTCGTCCCATTCGCGCTGGTAGGCACGGTAACGGGCGACGGCATTGTGCGCGATGCTCGCCCAGACCATGAGCCAAAGCCCTGCCAGCGCCAGCGGCCAGGCGTTCGGGCTCATATACCAGGCGTAAGGACCGAGGCACGCAGCGCCGACGGTAATGAGTGTCCCGACAGGCGACCCGACGACGGCCTGAATGCCGGACGGAGGCCTCACTGCTGGAACTCCGCCAGCATGGCGTTACCGCCCGACGAGCGAAACCGGCGGCCCGCCTGATACCAGATCCCCGATACGCAGTTGCCGTTGGCCGGGCCGCCGGTCTTCAGAATGCGGCCGAAGTCACCGGGCTCGAGCACGAAGCCCATCTGTTCCGAATAGCCCCGGCTGACATTCGTGCTCGAACCGTGGCCGCGGTTACGGCTGCGGTTGTCGCTCTGACCGTCCGAGCTGCCCCGGCTGGCGGTGCTGCCCGAATTGCCGCTCCCGCCATTCGGGCCGGAGCTGTAGCCCGAGCTGCTGCCCGTGCTGAACTGGCTGCCCCAGTTCGAGCCTTCGCCCATGCTGGTGCCGAAGTTGGTGCTGGTGCCCTCCCCTTCGCTGAAGGTCGCACGCTGCTTCTCGACCTGGCCGATCGTTTCCGCCGCCCAGCGGTTGGTCTCCGGGCAGGCATTGCTGTGCCAGACCTTTGTCGCGAAATTGCCGAGCAGATGCTGCACGCGCTCGCGGGCGCGGTCGCCTCCCATTGAGGCATAAAAGGTCGGCAGCGACTGCGAAAGATAGACCGTGCAGGCCCGCGAGGCGCGGCACGTGGACAGATATTCTGCGTCGAAGCTGTCGAGGAAATACTGCGCCTCGTCGGCCCAGAGAAAGCACGGCCGTTCGCGCTGAAGCGGGTCCAATGAGTTTCGCGCAAGGACTGCGCGTTGCCAGAGATATTTGAACAGCCGTTGGGCGACGATGCCATCGTCACCCATAGTCAGCGCCGGCATGTTCAGAACGATCACCGCACCGTGAAAACACAGCTCCGGCACTATCGTGGATTCGCCGCAGAATGCGTGCTGAAGCCATCCGTGATTGAAACGGTCGAGCGCCGTCGTCAGCGAGATCGCGATGTTTCCACGCGTCTTTGGATCGAGGCGCGCATAGTCCGACGACCAGTAGGAAACGATTCGCTCGCCGGTAGCATCATCGATGCGCGGGGCAGCGTCTCGAAAACAGCGGAAGAAGAACGAGCCGCGCTGCCATTCTAGGTCCGACAGGTCGCCGGGCGCCTGCGGGGCGGTTCGAAGGAACTGCAGCACGTCGTTGATCCGCACCGTGCCGGTCGCGGCGTGCAGAATGGGCAGCGTGTTGCGCAGCACCTGCCGCGTCGTGTCTTCCCAGAACCGTTCGCCGGCGCGCCCAGGCTCCGCGCCCACATTGCGGCACGCCTCCAGCACCCGCATCATACTTTCGATGACGCTGTTGATCCCGGTCTCGCCGTAACGTGCCAGCTCGTAAGTGATGAAGTTTGTGATCGGAACACGCCCATCGAGAACGATGACCGATTTGCTTCGCCCGGTTTCCGCGCCGTAGCGGAGCCATAACTCGGCTTCGTCCGGCTTCGCGCAGAGCACCAAACCGCCCATACCGGCGCTCAAGTAGGCACGGGCCAAAGTTGCACCGAGACCGCTTGTTTTTCCTGACCCGGTGCCCCCGGTGGCAAGAACGCCTTGAACGGCGTCGCGGACCGTGAACGCGTCATGCTCACTGAGCCGCAGAAGCGGCTTGTCCAGCAGCCCGCCGGCTCGCATGGCCATAGGAGCCTCCTATCGATCAAGCCCGACATCATGAATGTTGCCACGATCGGGTTCGCCGCGATCGTGATTTTCGACCGGGTCAGACTTGGCCGACGGATGCGGTTCGAACGTGCGACCGAACCAGCCACCGAGCAGCTCATGACGGATGGAATCCATCGCGTCCGCCGCGCCGTCCGCGAGACTGCCGAACGCCTCGTCGAACCAGTTTCGCTCAGTCATTGTAGGTCACCCCGCAAGATAAGCAGCGCCAGCGGAGGCGGAGGAAATTAGCGATGCGCACGCCCGCCAATCGGCTCAGGATCTCGACGACGGAACCTCGGTCGCCAAGCCGCCGTAACTCCGCGGCAGCCAGCGCAGCGGATCGATAAGGGGCCTCGTCGATAAGGTTACAGGCATAGTCGCAGGAACCGCAGCTCGGGCACATAATGGCTCTCCAAAAAGAAAAGGCCGCCCCGTGAGGCGGCCAGCTCGGTCAATTGAACGTCGTTCCGCAGGACCGGCAGCGATAGGCGCGCCGCAATTTGTTGACCCCCGTCATGATGCCGAGAAGCCCAAGGCCGCCGGCACTGAGAAGTCGGAAGTGTGCACCGTGGCATGCGTGTGTCGCGTGAGCGACTTTCTCGAATGCACCGTCCGAGATGTGATTGGATACGACGTCGCTGCGAAAGCAATTATCGTTTGGACAAGTCGGCATTTCAGATCTCCCAGAAAACGGCGCGCAGGTTCCCCTCGCGGCAGCCTGCGCGCCGCGTTCAGTCAGTCTCGATGTTGTTGGTTTGAGCCGGCGTTAGCCTGCGCAGCCTCCGCCACAGGCGCCGATCTTCGCGCCGACGGCGGCACCGGCAGGCCCAGCAAGCACGACACCAATGAGGGTGCCGATGACGATGCCAGCCGCAGTTTTCGCCGCCTTCTCAGCGACGGAAGTCTCGTTTGTCTTGCTCATGGTGCGCTTCCCTTTCGACTCGCAGCAGGTTGCTCCGAGTGCGGAAAAGCTGCATCGAACCTAGGCCAATGTCAATTTATTTCGATGTGTTCGTTTTACATCATTTAGTTCGCCGCTGTATCGCGGACCTAATTCGCCCAGCCTCGCGCGCCGTAAAGTCACCGAGGGCCGGCCCAATGCGCCCGTCCGGAGCACGCGATCGAAGGGCGTCCAAGTCCCTGCTGGTCTGCTCGGCCTTTGTGGGTAAATCGACTTCGGCCGGCCATTGGTTACCTGGCCTACTCAGCCAATTGTCGATCGCTACAGACAGTTTGCTGTCGAGTTTTCGTATGTGGGCGCGCGTCAGGCCGTGACCCAACCACTCACCGTACACACGCGCAACAAACGCCGGAGGCGTTTCAGGTCCGCGCAAGCCCGCATATAACTCTGGAGGGGTGTTCGGGAGCACTGGCAGCTTCTCACGGGTAACTTGAAGCTGGGGGAACAATGAGATCAGAAAATTCTCGTGAACCGGCATGCTTGGATTTCGAATAATATAGGCATTTAACTCTGACAAAGCAGAATAAAAATCGAAGTCTGTTCGCTCTTTTTCTATCAAATACCTATACGATCCATTCATTATCTTAAATGATCGGTCGATCATTCGCAAGTTTTCAGCTCGATAATTGTGAACGGCTACGCTTGAAGGATGTAAGGTGTCTAGTTCAGAGCCGCCACGCCTGACAGGCCATGTGTTCAACAGATTGTGCTCAGTTCTGGTATATGCAGCTTGAATCTCGTTGAGGCCAGGAGTGTCGCCTTCGGAGAGTCTACGAGCCCAATCGTCCGCGATATCGAAGTACCGTCTCACTATTCCATCGATTTTCTTGGTGACATCCTCAACCAGCTTGGCCGCTGGCCGATCATTTTCGGACTGCTGCTCAGACCTCTCCGAACCACCCTTCTTATTAGGCACCGTGACGTAAGCTGAGCCAAACCGACTATCCTTCGAGCCAGCATGGACCGTCCCGGAGAAACCTCGCGTGAAGCCCTTTGCTTCACCCACCCGATGCTTTCGCTGCACCTCATTGTCGTCATCGGTCATGGCGCCAGCATAGTTCTCCGAGCCTCAGAAGCCTATTGCCGAATGGTTTTGAGCCGACCAATCAACACCGCTGTTGCTGAGACCGCAGGGCCGCATCTGAAGTCTCGCGCGTTTACGCGCACCACCTGCTCGGGGTTCGCCCCCCATCAAAGGGTGGATGATAGGCGCTGCGGATTTTGTGCTTCCAGCCGGGCTCTCGGCGATCGGGCGCGCCGTCGCCCGCCCTCGCATGTATGCTAAATAATTTTCTTATCGCCGCCACCGTTCCTGATATGTTCGCGCACATGGCGAGCTACAGCGGAGATGATACTACCGGCTTCCAGAGCCCTGCAGAAGGCTACGTAGAGCCTGTGCTGGACCTCATGAACGCGCTGGGGTTGGACGGCCCTGGCCTCTACCCAATGCGTGTCCGAACCAACGGGCTTCGCCGCCGGCGCGGCATCCATTCTGGCGATATCATCGTTGCCAATGCCTCCGCCGACCCCACGAACAACAAGGTCTGCGTTGCGTTCCTGGCCGGCGAAGTGGTGCTCGCGACCCTTCACGAGACACCCGGCGGTTGGGCCATCGAGCGCGGCACCGGCGAGCTGGTGCCGGTGACAGATGACGTGGAGGTGTGGGCATTGGTCAAGGCGCTGGTGCGCACCAATGTCTAGCCGGTTCGCGCTGATCGACGGCAACAGCTTCTATTGCTCCTGCGAACGCGCTTTCAATCCCAGGCTGGCGGGCAAACCGCTTGTGGTCCTCTCCAACAACGATGGCTGCGTTATCGCCCGCAGCAACGAAGCCAAGGACCTTGGCCTCAAGATGGGCGACCCATGGCACATCGTTGAGAAGCGCCCCGAGTACCGAGACGTGCTCTGGCAATCGAGCAACTACGTTCTCTACGGCGACATGAGCCGCCGCATGTTCGATGTGCTCTGCGGCCACGTCCCCCGCGTGGAGCCCTATTCGATCGACGAGATGTTTCTCGATCTGGATGGCGTGACGGTCGACCCGGTGGCGTTTGGCGCAGAGGTTCGGGCCGCGGTCCGCAAGGCGGCCAAGATCCCGACCTGCGTCGGGATTGGGCCGACCAAGACCATTGCCAAGCTCGCGAACAAATTGGCGAAGGCAGACCGCACCGGGTCTGGCGTGCTCGACCTATCGGACCCCGAGCAACGAAATCATATCTATCCGACCGTGAGCCTGTCTGACGTGTGGGGCCTTGGTAGCGCGTCGATCGGCAAGCTGGCGAACCTCGACGCGCATACGGTCGCAGATTTTATCGCCCTCCCCCCGGATGTCGTGCGCGACGTGCTGACCGTGACCGGGTTACGCACCCACGCCGAGCTTCGCGGCGTTTCTTGCCATGTGTTCGGGGCGCTGCCCGGCGCGAGGAAATCGATCGCCAGCACGCGCAGCTTCGGTGAGGCCGTCATCCAATGGAATGACATGCGCGAGGCAGTCGCGACCTATGCCTCACGCGCCGCAGAGAAGCTGCGTCGCTATGGATTGAAGGCCGGCGCAATGCAGGTGTTTATACGCACCAACGAGTTCAACGCCGACCCGAAATACTCCAATCAGGCGACGATCGAACTGGAGCCCACGGCAGACACCCGTGACCTTATCGTCGCCGCGACCCGCGCGGCGGCCGGCCTGTGGCGCGGCGGCTATCGCTACTTCAAGGCGGGCGTGATCCTAATCGATCTCTACAAGCCTCAGGAGTTGCCGGTCAGCAATCTGTTTCCCTCGCGCGATCCAGCGCGCTCGAAATCCCTGATGACGGCGATGGACGCGATCAACGGCCGGTTTGGCCGCGAGACGGTGAACGCGGGCGGCCTGGTTAGCCGGCAACGATGGGCCATGAAGCGACGCAATCTGTCGCCGTGCTACACCACCCGACTAGCGGACTTGCTGGAAGTGCAGGCCTGACGGCGGGAAGGCCTCCGATGACAGTCTGCCGAAATATTCTCCCGAGACCATGGGCGGCTTCTGTTCGGTGAGCGTGATGACCCACGCCCGGCAACGATCAACCCAGCTCGCTTCCGCGCCTTCGGCTTGTGCAGCTCCGCTCCGTTCCGGCGCACTGCGTGCGGCGTGTGACCGCCGCCTCGATGGCGCGTGTCCCTTGCTCCCTATGAAGCCACGGGATGGTCCCGCGGCGGAAATGAAGGAGCAGACCATGACCACCCAGACCAAGTTTCCCGGCCGCAAACCGACCCACCGCATCTACCGCGTCATCGGTGAAGGCAAAGCCTCGAGCTGGACGCCGATCGGTGCCGCCTGGCCCAATCAAGACGGCCAGGGGTTTAACATCAGCTACGACGCCGTGCCGCTTTCGGGCCGAATCGTGATGCGGGAAATCACCGAGCGCCCTCAGGCAAACGCCGCATGACACTCGTAATCGCCGCCGCCGGTGACGCCGGCGGCGGTGGATTTCGCGCCGAAACCTTTAAGATGTGGAAGTTTCGAGGATAAGATCCTCGATCTCATGACCATCTAAATGAAAACCGCCAGCGATCGTAAGGCGGAGACGGCCTCGCTCACTTTCTCGCTGCTGGTAGTACGCCGCAAGCATATCCTTCAATGGGCCCTCGGTAATCGCAACACCACTCATGCGACGGCGCCCATTGCCAATTTCCATGCCGTTGATGCGGCTGAGCGTGGCAGGTTGAGATAGATTCACAGCGATCATTTGGTCACCATCGCAACGCGCGCCTTTGAATGAGGATGCGTTCTTGATACGTTCGTAACATGGGATCGCCAAGCACAACCATCCACGCTGACGACGTGAAGCAAACGCGGAAGATTGGCCAAGTCGCCAACATCGCGGAGCCACTCGTCATTCCAGACGTAAAATTGACAGGAGTCGCGGCTGGAACGGCAAGAAGCGGCGAGCAACTGCCTGTGTGGCAGCACCTCGCCTTAATGTCGGACGAGCCACGCTTCCATCAGGTTGCCGAGGGCATCATCGATTTTATCCAGAGCGCGAGCGCGAGGGCTGGCCATCCGGTCGATACGAAGCGGGCCAATCAGATCCTGTTAGTTATCAAAGCTGATGATACCGGACAGCTATGGGTAGACACGGCTGCCGTCACGCTGATGGCGATGTCAAAAAGACCTCTGGCCGCCGGCCAGCCGGTCTTCGAGTCTGACATTGCCGACATTTTGCAGGTCCGATTTCCGGCGGTGGACATTCAGCCTTCTGATCGGATCATTTATCTTTTCCGAAAGGACTGGCGGTTCGGCCTCTATTTCGATCTGCGGACTGAGCGCGACCTGGACATTGACGACGTGGGTCGTTGGCTCGGCGCCATGTACCGTGTGATGGCGTATCGCCACCGGTACGATGCCCTCAGCGATGAACGAACGTTCAGCCAACTGGTGGGCGCAGGCTGGTTCCCTTTCGTCGAGCTGCTTCAAAACGAGTTTCGTTCCCTACTCGCGTTTTGCGAAGCAGGTTTGCCACTTGAAGAGGTCGAAGCCCAAATTCTGGCTTCCTTCGATGCGCAACGGATTGAACATATCCGCGCGCGGTGGATGGCGAAGCCTCACGTTCAGAGGCGCGAAAAAATTCTCCAGTCAGGCATCAATTCGTTTCTCGCCTGCGACCCAGTGGGTTGCTTGAAAATAGTTTTGACGGAGATCGAGGGGGTGCTCGCGGATAGCTATCGGGAGGAGACTGGAACGAGCACCCACCGCCTTGGCAAGCTGTTGTCCTTTGCGCGCGCAGCGGGGGAGAGACGCGCGGGCGCAGTTGATACGCTCATGTTCCCACAGGAGTTTTCGCAGTATCTAGAGACTTACACGTACGCAGGGTTTGAACCGGGTGTTCCTACTGACAGGGCTGGATCACGCAACGTCGTAGGCCACGGAGTAGCGAGCGACGAGGCGTACACGATGGTACGGGCTCTTCAGGCGATCCTGACGCTCGACCAAATTCTTTTCTATCTATGATGATTGGCCGCTAAGTTTCGATCAGAGCCCGGTCAGTTTGGTCTCAAGCTGCCTAGCTTCCGGCACACCCACGCGCACTAGCGCGGCGAGAATCTGATCAATCGCATCCCGTCCAGCTGCGTTCGACGCAAATAAAGCGGGATAGGCGTCTAGTAGCTGCTGAAGCCATTTGCAGAGGCGTTTTCCAATTCCGTAATCCACCCAGAACTCAAAATCCTGCCTCTGCGTGATCCATCCTTGGGTCACGGCAATTGCAAAGGAGAGCTGGGCCGGGTGTGGGCGTACCTCGAGCACAGTCATAAGTTCTGTGGCGATCAAAATGGTGGGCGCTTCAGCTGCAAGTGTCTCCAAGACGGGAAGTAGCGCGTGTGCCTTGTCCGCCACGTCGCTGACCAAGTAGCAATGCGGGGGCGCAAAGCCGCCGTGATAAACATGAAAAAAGAACGCTGAGATCGCGTCGCCTATGCGCGTTTCCACGGATGCGGAGCGGTCCTCCGCGAACCGCGACCACGAGTAGTTCTGACGCACAGCCTGAGCCAGCTTCTGCCGGATATGAGCCGCAACGCCGGCTTCGATCAACTGAGTGTCGAGGTAGATGACGTCGACGCTACGCACCAAACGTCCGATCACGCTCAGCCTGGCGTTGAACGGGAGCCCAGCGATGTCATTGAGAGCGAATTGGTCGACCTCCTCGATGGAAAGGCCGGACGCGCATGCCGCCAACAGGTTGAAATAGGCATCGTTCCACTCGGTGGGGATCTGATCGAGATCCTCGTCTTCCTCTAGCGAGCCACCGTTGGCATCGTGCGTCCACGGACGATAATGTTCGATAAGGCTGCGAAGCCAAGGTCGCTGGGAAACGTCCGCGACATTCTTAAGACCGTCCAGCCAGCGACCCGCTGCGGCGCTATCGACAAATGTCTCTGGCCTCATCCGGCGCCTACGAGGCCGCACCGGATCGCCGCCCAACAGAATGCCTCGCCGAGCCAACGGATTTCGAAGAGGTAGGTCCGGCCAAGCAGGTTCGCCAGATCGGCCAAACAACCAATCTAATTCCGAAGCGACCGCCGCCGCCACTTCCCTGCGCATGTCCTTCTTACGCGCTTCATAGACGGACTCGTCGTCGTCCCAATTACGGTCGCAATAGACAGTCGCTTTCAGAGCGCACCGCACCACCGATTTCAAAATTCTCTCGTCCGCTTTTGCGATCGCGACAGCTGACGCCGCGAGTCCACGCGAGGCGGCCGAGGACTCGTTTGACACAATTTCTAGGAGCTGCCGCACGTCAGCTTCCTCGGCGCGATCACGCAGCGAAAAAGCGTAGCCAACGAAGGCTATCGCAAGGGGATTAAACTGGAGCCTGTCGAGCATCCCTGATGCACGATCCATTGGCTGAGAAAGGCGTCGAGCGAACACATCGTGCGCCCAATCTCGGTTCGATCGCCGAAGCTCGGTGTCTCCCTCGCGCATTGCAATCAAAGCTATGTTGGTGATCGTCTCGCCGAGCGACCAGGCCGCGACGTCGCGCCCTTCCTCGTCCGGCTGAGCGATATTCGGAAACAGCTGAGCGCGCGCCCACTCCACCAGGACTTTTACCGCCTCTGGATTTCCGCGCCCCGGATTATCCAACAAGGTGGCGGCCGCCTTGTGAACGTGCACGCTCAGCAGGCTTTCTTCGGCCTGCGCCTGGAAAGGTGCTAAGTGATCAGCTTCGCTTTTTGGCGAAACATATTCCCGCACCTCCGCCTTTGATCCATCCTCCAGTTCGACTTCGCGAGGCTGCCAATTCGCCGGATCAAGCTGATTGAGGGCATGTAAAACCATGAATTCAGGGTCGCCCAGATTTGATTCTGGCGTCGGCTCATCGAGGGTTGCCCTTGCAGCCTCCAAAAGAGCGACAGCGCGTTCCCGATGGTCGGCTTCCTCGTCAAACGTATAGAATTTTAGAAGAACTTCCAGCGACGCGTCCCGAGACGGCCGAGCAGCGAGGCTGGCGGCAGTGATCGGTCCAGTCGGCTCACGCTGTATCGCTTTCAGACCGAAGATATCTGGAAACTCGACATGCTCCCGAGCCTGGCGCGTACGATCCATTACAAGCAACTGGGGGTTCGCGACGAAAGACACCGCTGCGGTTTTAGATGCGGGCCAATGCGAGAGTACGAGGTCGATCGCGATCATCAGGTAGGCCGCGGGCGTGTCGCCAGTACCGATGATATCCGCGATGACTGCGTCGACGGCTTCGCCGGCGTCTATGCGCTCGTGCCCCCAACCTTCCAACGCCATTAGGCCTGAGGTTACGGCGTGGTATCTCGACCCAGCTTCCCTCGACCAGATGATCGTGTGAGGCCACAGAAAGCGGCGAACGCCTTCCGGCATCTGAATTTCGATCGTCTCCGGTGATCCATTATAGCCGTGGGTTTCCGCCTTTATGGCGTGATCTACCAACTTCCTAACTAGGCGTTTGCCGGTTTCGGGACGCGCCTTGAGGAGATCAACAAATGGCCCTTGAGCGGGTGACACGGGCAAGAAACTTGAGTCTAATAGCGTAAACGCGCGGTCCCTGTAGCCACCCCCAAAATCATCGTCGCGCTCGTCTTTTTTCGGCTCTTGGATCAGAGCAGCCCCAAACAGATCTGCCAGCTCGTCGGGCGCCGCTGCCGCCAACGCGCCCCGGAATTTGTGGATCGCTGACGCAATTTGTTCACGATCCTCCCGGTCCTTTGCCGCTGCGAGGTATGCGACAGCAAGGTCAGGAACTCGATTTGCGAACATGGCGAATCCGCGCCGGATGTCTTCTCGGAGTGATCCGATTTGATCAGCGCTTAGAACGCCGCCAAACAGCTTGGATCGCTCGCGATAGTACCCCCGCTTCCAAGCGGCCTCGATTGTGGTCAGCCAGCGGTATAGGCGGCGGAGCAGATGGGGCGTGATGTTGTCAAAACCCAACATCCCAACCGACCAGGACGTGAACAGGTCGACCACCGCCGGAATGCTCCCACCAGGTATCTTGTCATCAAGCTTCAGCAGCCAAGCGATGAGGCGAAGCCAGGAAGGCCCGCTTGGAACGGTAAGTGAGTCGGGCATGAGGCTGACATCGAGCCCGGCCTCCGCAAAAAGCTCCCGCGCGGGTTGGGCATCGACGGCCATTGTAGTGCGAACAAGCTCATTGAGCAGCGCGCTGTCGGCAGCGGTGAGCACCGGCTCTGCCGTTTTTAGCACTTCCGCGGCGGCTTCGGAACGAACCAGCGCGAGAAGTACTGCTCGCCGCCACGAGGCATGGATGCCGGGGCCTGAAACTTCGGAGAGGAGCGCTGACCATGCGCTATGGTCCGCGGCGCCCTCAATCAGCGATCGCGAGTAAAGCTCTACGCCTCGGGCGAGAAAGGGCTGAGCGGGGCTGGTAAGGACAAGCTGATCAAATGCAGCTTCCTCAATCCCCAGATATTTCGCGACAGCCCACTCGCGCAGAACATCGTGCCGGAACCCGGCGCGATCATGGCCGTAGTCCCTGAGTGTCTCCGAACGGGTCAGGCTATCAAGCGATGCAGCCGGGTGGGAACTGACATCGAACGTGGCAATCCCCCGGATTGCCTGCTCCGCTAAGTTCCGAAGTGTTCGGGCGCGTTCACGGCGCCCCTCTTCGGGACCGTCCGCCGTGCCCCACCACTCGTCGGCCATGTCGATTTCGGTACGAAGAACTGGAGCATCTGTGGGTCGCGCAGCCAAGCGCGCCAATCGGAACAGATTGCGGGTCACATCCCGAGCTGGATGGTTTGACGAGAGCAGGCCAGCGAGAGCCGGGGCTGCAGCGGCCATTTCTTCGACCTCAGCATCATCAAGCTCCCCGATGATAATGGGAGGCGCGCGCCCCAGATCATCCAGTGCTTCTTGCGCGAGCCACACATCGTCGTTTGGCCCGGATTTTCGTCGAGCTGTCGCGATCACCGAAAAACCCGGAACGGTGGCTGCGGCCCGCACTAAGTCGTTCACGGTCACCCGCTCATCCGATGTGAACAAGTCCAAATTATCTATGAACAGCAGACCCGTGCCGTCGGCTGCAAGTTCGACCAGTAGATCTCTGGCCGCTGCACCATCGAAACTCAGCACATTCCGAAGCGCTGCCCATCCACGGGGCGTCACGCGCTCGTGCTTCAACACGACAATTCCGGTCGACGTCGCCGCTTGCAATGCGAAATGTTTCAGGATGCCAGACTTGCCAACGCCAGCATCACCGCGAATTTCGATGTAACGAGCAATGTCGAGGCGGTCCTGAACCTCCGCGACGCGAGCCGCTCGGCTGATGCTGGCACCATTGATCTGGTCTCTGATATCCGCGAGCGCCGCAGCTCCATCTGCCGCAAGAACGGCCAGCGATTTGTAGTGAAGCTGCAGCGTAGCCCAGCGATACCCCTTCAGGTTCTCATCGTTCCGAAGTGCCTCCCGTGAGCGATCCCCGCCCTTGGAAGCGATGCTTAGCGCTAGGCCCATCAAGTCTCGCCATAAGTCGCCCCCGCGCGCCGCGTCCGATGGCTCAAGAGCCCGTGCGGATCGCTCTCGCGCCAAAGCTTCTGAAGCAGAGCCAACAGCGGTGTAATCGAAAACGAGTATCTGGAATCGCCGAAGCAGTTTCCAAACTGTCTCATCATCGTGGGCAAATCCGGAATCCTTGAGGTGGCCGCGGAACGTGGCGACGAAATTGCGCATATCATCGCTGGCGACGCCTTTCTGGTCGATACGGCCGATGAAAGTCGCAGCCGACCCGATCTGCCGAGCCCAGGTCAAAACGTCTTGGTACGGGCCATCAATCTTTCGCGACGTGCGCGCTGTCGCGACCGCCAATTCGTGCTTTGATCCCCAGAAGTCCGGCTTCCGGGCGGCCTCAACCACTTGAGAAACGACAGATCGAAAAACTTCGTCCGACGCTGTAAAACTGATTGAGCGCTTAACTTGAATTTCGAGAGTTGCCTGAGCACCCACCTGATCGTGCGCACGAATTACGACGTCGTCGAGTGGGTACCCCTCGCTCGCGCGCTGAAAAAGCACTGAATCGATGATCGTACCCGGAAGGCCCCTCGGCTCTGACCCTAGGAGAAGTGCGAGCAGGTACGAGGCTCCTACTTGAGCTTCAAATTCGCTTCCCGCGGGGCCACTCGCAGCAGGACTTGCCGGTTTTGCAGGCCCATTCCGCTTCCTCTTAGTACTGGTCTCCGACATTGGGTCAGTATCTGTGAATCTGAAGCTTCGCGCCAGTTCACTTTAGCATCATCCACACAAACTGGGGCTCCGCCCCCAGCGCGCTGCGAAGCGCCTTCCGCCCAGCTTCCTTCATTCCATTCCGTGCAGCCGGTTCCCCGCGAAGCCGCTTACTCCGCTTGCCCCCCGATGTTCGCCACATGGGCAGGGTTTCAGATCGCGCTGAAACCAAACTCAAGGAGACACTTATGAAAACAATCTCGCACGAACCCGGCGACGAAACCGCGTGGAATTGCCTGTGTGGAAACCGGCCGATGGACGACGGATTTTCACCCTCTGATGCGGCTGGTCATATTTTGGAACCGGTTGAGGAAGGCACGTGGACAAGCCTGTACGTCTGCAATCGGTGCAGGCGCATTATTGACCAAAATGATCTGAAAATTGTCGGGCGCGGGCCGTCGTGAGCAGCCGGCCGTAGCCTAATTCAGCACTAGACGACGCCGGCAGACTAGCATCAACAAACAAATGCGGCGCGGGGACCAGGCCACTCGTCCGCCTCCATCTGAGCGGCCAAATCGGTGTTTGTCAGGCGGCGCACGGTGGATGCGGCTACAAATTGCACGCCGAGCGCTAAGCGCACGACTTGAAGTCGTGTGAGGCCGGCCGGGCTATAACGGCTCGCAACGTATCCAGGCAGCGTATGAATAACGGCAGCTATGCGCGCGTCATCGCGGTGCGGCCGAGCAGACGAAGCACGCTGCGTCAGGCCCGCCAGATCATGGCCCTTCTTTCCCTTGAAGCTGCTCGCGTCCACACCCTCATGAACCAAGAGCGCTTTCAGCGAGAGCTCCGCCGTCATGCAAACTGGCTGGATAGCCGTGTCCACACTGAACGCGCTCGGTAGAAGAGCGCCCAAATCTTCTAAATTTGAAGATGCCATGCGCCACAAAGTCGCGGCCTCGGCGCTTGCTCCTCGCAGCTCATCAAGGCCATGCCGGAAATCATGCAAATCGGCGAAGACGTACGCGGAATCTGCGGCAATCTGCCGGTCCTTTCGGCACCACTCCCACCACTCTTCAAGGGATTTGAATCCCAGTGCCTCCCAAGGCTGCAACGCAATGCGGCCGAAGACAACCGGCAGCGTCACTTTGCGGACCCGGTCGACCGAGCCGACTAAGCCAATTCCCATTCCTGGCCAGCTGCTATCGACTTCCGGGATCAGCCGTGCATAGTCGCGCTCAATCTGGGGAAAATCGGAACCATCGTAGAACGCGGACTCTATCTCGACCTTCATGATCTCCATGGCCGCTCGAAAGGGCCGCTGGTGCAGCGGCAGCCCTTGCTCTGCATACTTCCGGTCGAGCGCGAGAATGTCGTCGTCTGTCCACTTAGCCATCCGCCCTCATACAGCGATGACCTCAAATCCGCATATGCGCATCAGCGATTAGCGCATTAAATTAGCGCACTATTCTACTGCATTGGCTTTTTAATCAATCAATACTGAGACTTATGGAATATCTCTAAGGGACTTAAAATCTTCTGCCCGACAGGGCGTGCCGGTTCGAGTCCGGCCGTCCGCACCAGCGGCTTCGCATGTGTCCGGGCGTTGCCGCTCAGTCCCGCGGCGCCATCCACGCGCAGCGATAGATGCTGACCGGATCGAGGAACTTCGCGCCCAGCCGTCCGCCAAGCTGCCAGCGCACCTGGGCCTGGACGGGGCCGATCCCCGGCAGATCGAGCGAAACGTAGGAGCCGATCAGCACCGGTCGGAGGCATTCGACCATGAAGCCGGCGGTCGATAGATCGCACACGACAACCTCGACCGACTGCGCGCCGGTGCCGCGCAAACTGGCGGCCTGCTGCAGCTTCACGCGCACGCTGCGGCGCGGCATGAAAGCGCGTGCCTCCTCTTCCTCACCGGAAGCCCGTCCGTGCAACCCCAAATCCATATCGCGGTAACTAGCCGCAAGCGGTGAAGGAGCCGTAAAAGGCCGCATGCCGACGAATCGCCTGCTCTTGCGTATCGCCGCTTTTGTCCTCCTGGCCGGCGGACTGGCGGCCTGCGAGCGGCCCCAGACAGGACCGGTGCGGATCGTCGCGATCGGCCCGGCTCCCGCCATGCTCAATCCCAATCGCGATCCGATGACACCGTCGTCGGCGCTGCTGCTCGATACGGTTGCGCAGGGACTGGTGCGGTTCGACGCGGCGGGCGAGATCGAGCCGGCGCTGGCCCAAAGCTGGATCGTCTCCGATAATGGCCGCCGCTACACCTTCCGCATCCGCCGCACCCTGTGGGCGCGCGGCGAACCGGTGAATGCACGGCAGGTTGCGGAACGACTGCGGGCGACGGTCGCGCGCAACAGCCGCAACGCGCTGAAACCCGTGCTCGGCGCCATCGACCGGATCGAGGCGATGACCGATCATGTGCTGGAAATCCGCCTGAAGGCGCCGCGCACCAACTTCCTGCAATTGCTCGCCCAGCCGGAAATGGCGATCGTCGCGGGCAATGAGGGGACCGGTCCGTTCCGCATGGGCGGCGAGACGGAAGGCATTTTCCGTCTGATCCCGCCGCCGCCGGACGAGGATGGCGAGGCGCCGGAAGACACCCGCCCGAACATCATGCTCGGCGGCTCCGACGCCGCGTCGGCCATCGCCCGCTTCGTGCAGGGCGCCGCCGATCTGGTCACCGGCGGCACGCTCGCCGATGCGCCGCTGCTGAATGCCGTCGAGATTTCGCGCGACCATGTGGTCTACGATCCGGTGCGCGGCCTGTTCGGGCTGGCTTTCGTGCGCACCACCGGCCCGCTCGCCCAGCCGCGCTACCGGCACGCGCTCGCCATGGCGATCGACCGGGACGCGATCCAGGCGCGTTTCAACATAACGACCCTGCAGCCGCGCATGTCGCTGCTCCCGGCAAACCTCAGCGAATTCGCCGCCGCCGCCGTCCCCGACTGGTCCACCGTCGCGCAGGCCGCCCGCCGGGAAACCGCCGCCCGGATCGTCGCCGAATATGCCGGCGCCGAACGGCCCGCGCTGCGCGTCGCGCTGCCGCCCGGCCCCGGCTACCGCATCCTCTTCGCCCATCTGCGCCGCGACTGGCGAGCGATCGGGGTCGAGGCCGAAGCGGTCACCCCGGACGCGGAGGCCGACCTGCGGCTGATCGACGAGGTCGCGCCGGCCGATCTGGTCCCCTGGTATCTCCGCCAGTTCGTCTGCGGCGTCAGCCCAGTCTGCAGCGAAGAAGCCGACCGGCTGATGGAGGATGCGCGCAACACCCAGGTTCCGGCCGAGCGGCAGGCGCTGCTGGGTCAGGCCGACCGGCTGCTGGTCGGCACCAGCGCATTCATCCCGATCGGCCAGCCCGTGCGCTGGTCACTGCGCGCACCGCGCCTGGACCGGTTCCGCGCCAATGTCTTCGGCCGGCACGCCCCCACCGAACTCATGGGCGAGGACGATTGAGCATGCCCGACCCCGCGGTGAACGGTTATCGAACCCCGGCCAGCATCCGCAAGCGGCTGGACCGGATGGAATATCTGCTCGAACGGGCCGTGCGAATTCCGGGCACCGACAAGCGCCTCGGCCTCGATGTCATCCTAGACATCATCCCGTTCGGCGGCACCGTGATCGCCGCGGCAATGGGCACCTACATCGCCTGGGAAGCGCGCAATCTGGGCGTGTCGAAATGGACCGTGACGCGGATGGCCGGCAATATCGGCTTCGACATGCTGCTTGGCGCGATCCCGGTGATCGGCATCGTACCGGATTATTTCTTCCGCTCGAATACCCGCAATCTCCGGCTGATCCGCAAATGGCTGGACAAGCACCACCCGCACCTGGCGGCTTGAGAGTCAGGCTGCGGTGAAGTCGAGCCCGATATCGGCGGCGGGCGCGGACTGGGTGATGCGGCCGACCGAGACATAGGTCACGCCGCTCTCCGCCTTGGCGCGGATCGTCTCCAGGTTGATCCCGCCACTCGCTTCGGTCGGCACGCGACCGCCGACGATCGCCACCGCCCCGCGCAAGGTCGCCGCGTCCATATTGTCGAGCAGCAAATGGGTCGCGCCCGCCTCCAGTGCCGGCCCGATCTGCTCCAGCCGATCCACTTCGACGATAATCTCGTTTATCCCCGCCGCGACCGCACGGCGCACCGCTTCGCCGACGGAGCCGGCGACGCCGACATGATTGTCCTTGATCATCGCCGCGTCCCACAGGCCCATGCGATGATTCTTCGCGCCGCCCATCCGCGTCGCATATTTCTCCAGCACGCGCAGGCCCGGCAGGGTCTTGCGCGTGTCGAGCAGGGTCGCGCCGGTGCCGGCGATCGCATCGACATAGGCCCGCGTCAGCGTCGCAATGCCGGAGAGATGCTGCACCGTATTCAGCGCCGACCGCTCCGCCGTCAGCATCGCCCGGCCGTTCCCGCGCAAACGCATCAGATCGGACCCACCCGGGACGGACTCTCCCTCTCCGGCCAAAAGTTCGATCTCCACCGCCGGATCGAGCGCGCGAAAGAAGGCCTCGGCAATCGGCAGACCCGCAACGACGATCGCATCGCGGCTGTCCATGACGCCGGCGAACGCCGCATCGGCGGGGATCACCGCGGCTGAAGTGATGTCCCCGCCATCGCCGAGATCCTCGGCGAGCGTGGACGCGACGAAAGCGTCGAGATCGAAACGGTCGAGCGTGAAGGCCACGAAGCCGTCAGTCCCCCGAGACCAAAGGCTTGCCGACATCGCCCTTGCCGACCGTACCGCCGGCCATTTCCAGCATCCGGTCGAGCGGCTTCTTCGCGGCGACCCGCAGGCTCTCCTCGATCTCGATACGCGGCTCCAGGTCGCGCAGCGCGAGGTAGAGCTTCTCCAGCGTGTTCAGCGCCATGTACGGGCACATGTTGCAGTTGCAGTTCCCGTCCGCGCCGGGCGCCCCGATGAAGGTCTTGTGCGGCGCGGCCTTCTCCATCTGGTGCATGATGTGCGGCTCAGTCGCGACGATCATGATCTCGCTGGGACTGGCCAAAGCATGTTCCAGGATCGAACGGGTCGAGCCGACATGATCGGCATGATCCAGCACGTGCGGCGGGCATTCCGGATGCGCCAGCACCGGCGCGCCCGGATATTGCGCCTTCAGCTTCAGCAACTCCGTCTCGCTGAACGCTTCGTGCACGATGCACACGCCGGGCCACAGCAGCATGTCGCGCCCCGTCTTGCGCGCCAGATAGCCGCCGAGATTGCGGTCCGGGCCGAAGATGATCTTCTGTTCCGGCGGGATCTGCTTGAGGATGATGTCCGCGCTGCTCGACGTGACGATGATGTCGCTGAGCGCTTTCACCTCGGTCGAGCAATTGATGTAGGTGAGCGCGATATGGTCCGGATTGGCCTCGCGAAACGCCTTGAACTGCTCCGGCGGGCAGCTGTCCTCAAGCGAGCAGCCAGCATCCATGTCCGGCAGCACCACAATCTTGTCGGGCGAGAGGATCTTCGCCGTCTCCGCCATGAAGCGCACGCCGCAAAAGGCGATGACGTCCGCTTCCGTGCTCGCCGCCTTCTTCGACAGGTCCAGGCTGTCGCCGACGAAATCGGCGAGGTCCTGCAATTCCGGCTTCTGGTAATAATGGGCGAGGATGACGGCATTGCGTTCCTTACGCAGCCGCTCGATCTCGGCGCGCAGATCCAGCCCGGTCAGGCGCATATTCGGTGCGTTCATTCAGGCTTCCCTCCGAAGCGGAATGTAGGATTTATTCGCGGAATTGACAGGCCCTCGCGGCCTATTTGTCGCTGACCTCGACCGGCCGCCCCAGCACTTCGTTCATCGACCGCGACTGATCGACATAGCTCGGCTCGTCGCCCGGCTCGTCGGCGAAGCGGACCTCGACATTCACCTCCAGCCCCGCCGCGCGCAGCGGCATGGCGAAGCTGCGCGCAATCGCCCGCTTGGCCGACTCCCGCGCGGTGCGGATCGGCAATGCCTGCTGCGCCTGCTGGGCGAGCGAACGGAGCGCCGCGTCGCGATTGGCGCCGTCCAGCGTCCGTTCGGCGTCAGTCAGGGTGAACAGCAGACTGTTGTTCCGGATTTCCTGCACCGCGTTCAAATCGACCGCCGGCTGCGAGATTTGCAGGGGCGGCAAGGTGACGCTGAGCGTCCGCGTCCCCTCATCCCAGCGCAGATCCTCCTGCCGCAGCGCCGCGAGATCGACCTCGTAACGCACGTCGCCCGGCATGATCAGCGTCTTCTGCGCCTCCAGCGCGCCGCCTGCCCGCGTCTGCGTGGAGGTAACCACGGCAACATAGCGCGCGGACAAGGTGGTCAGCCGTTGCTGCTCGCGCATCGATTGCAGGCTGGCCGACGCGATCGTCTGCGGCGCCGGCGCTTCGAACCAGCTGCCCATCCAGCGCAGCATGAAGAAGCCGGCGAGCAGCAGGCCGGCAATGATGCCGACCGGAATCGCCCATTTATATTGCCGCGCCAGGCTGCCGACGCCCGAAAGCCGCCTCATGCCGCCAGCCGCCATTGCTCGCCGGAGCGCCGCACACGCCCGCGTGCCTCCAGGTCGAGCAGATGCGCCAGCACCGATCGCGCCGCGGCCGGATACAGGCCCGGATCGGTCTCTCGGTACAGCACAGGCACCATGTCGGTAATGATCCCCTCCCCGTCCTCGAGCGCCGCGAGAATCTGCGCCTCCCGCGACTTGCGGTGCGCGATCAGAGCGCGGACATGCGCTTTCGGTTCCGTGATCGCCGGCCCATGCGTGGGATAATAGACCAGATCGTCGCGCTCCAGCAGCCGCTCCAGGCTGGCCATATAGGCCGCCATGTCGCCGTCCGGCGGCGAGACGATGGTGGTCGACCAGCCCATGACATGATCGCCGGTAAACAAGGCGCCGCGCTCCGGCCAGGCGAAGCAGAGATGGTTCGAGGTATGACCCGGCGTCGCTACCGCCTCCAGCGTCCAGTCGTCGCCCGATACCCGGCCGCCATCGCCCAGCACGACATCCGGCGCATAATCGAAGTCGAACCCCGCATCGGCGCGCGGCCCGTCATCGGGGATGGCGAGCGGCGCGCAGCCCAGGATCGGCGCGCCGGTCGCCGCCGCAAGCGGCCGGCTGGCCGGGCTGTGATCGCGGTGGGTGTGGGTGACGAGGATCGAGGCCACCTTCTCGCCGCCGAGCGCCTTCAGCAGATGCGCGACATGGGCGGGGTCGTCCGGCCCCGGATCGATCACCGCCACGTCGCCCGTCCCGATCACATAGGTTTGTGTGCCGGTGAAGGTGAAAGCCGACGGATTCGGGGCGAGCAGCCGGCGGATGCCGGGCGCGGCCTGTTCGAACAAAATGTCAGCGGCGTTCTCCACCGCGCCTATGTGGCATCGGCACCCGGCAAAAGGAAGGCAATGCCGCCCTTTCGCCGGGTGCCGATATCTCAGCCGGCAGGCGCCGCCGCGGGCGGTTCCACCGCGAGGCGATAGGCACGCGCCGGGTTCAGGTAACGCTGCGCCACGCGGCGAATGTCCGCCGGGGTGATCGCCCGCAGCCCCGCCTCGGTGGTGCGGATCGTCTCCAGCCGCCGGGGTTCCCAAGTCGCGCCGGAGAGCCTGCTCAGCCAGAAAGCGTTGGTGTTGCGATCATTGGCCAGCGCCGTGAGGATCGGCTCGCGGGCGCGGGCGAGTTCGTCGGCGGTAACCTCGCGCGACTTCAGATCCTCGGCGACCTCGGTGACTGCTTCGAGCAGCTGGTTGAGCTGCGACGGATTCACCTCGGCACCCATCATCATGAAGCCGAACTCGTCGAACACTTCGGACGCCTCGTTCAAAACCACCGGCGAATAGGTCGCGCCCAGTTCCTCGCGCAACTTGTCGATCCCGCGCAACTGCATGACGGCGCGAAGCATTTGCACCGCCCGTGCGTCGGCCGGGCTGTCGTAAAAGTCGTCGGTCGGCCACGCGATCATGCCGAAGGCGACGTCCGGACGGCCGGAATGACGCAGCCGCGCCATCTCACTTGCCCGCGTGAAGGCGATGCGCTCGGCGCCCGGCAGACGGGGCGCCTGCGCCTGGCGCTGCGGCAAAGCGCCGAAGGTGGTGGAGGCCTGACGGATCGCCTCGTCGACGCTGATATTGCCGACCACCGTGATCTCCAGCGGCGCGCTGCGCAGCATCGGATCGATCGCGGCCCGCAGCGGCGCGAGTTGCGCCCCGGCGAGCTGCTCGGCGCTCGGGAAGCCCCAGCGCCCGTCACCCGAGCGGGTCAGCTTGCCCAATTGGCTGAGCGTCACGTTCATCGGCGAGGAATTGACAGCGCCCAGCACATTGCCGAGCATCGCGCGATGGCGCCCGAACGCCTGTTCGCGCCAGCCGGGATGGGCGACATAGGCCGCCAGCAGCTGCATCTGCACCGCCAGATCCTCGGGTCGCGTTACCCCGCCCAACGTCAGAGCGTCGTCACCGATGCCGAAATTGGCGGTCGTCACCTTGCCGGCCAGCGCCTCGCGCAATTCCTCTTCGTTCAATTGCTCCAGCCCGCCGTCACGGAACGCACCCTGCGTCAGCGGCGCGGTGACCAGTTCGGGTCCCATCGCCAGCCGACCGCCGCCGATCCGCGCATTGACCATCACCCGGCCCTGCTCGAACTCGGTCGGCTTCACGATCATCGTCACACCGTTGGCGAAGCGAACCCGGGTCGCGCCGAGATCGGCAATCTCCTCGCGTTCGACCACCCGGCCCGCCGTGCCGAAACTGGTATAGGGCCAGGCCCGGGCGGCAGTCGCCACCGGCGCTGTCACCGCTGCGGTCCGCGCTTGGCTGTAGGCCTGGGCAAGCCGTTCATGGCCACCCGGAATCGCATCGGGGCTGGTCGCGAACAGCAAGGGTTCGCTGCCCGTCAGCAGCCGCCGCACCATCTGGTGAGCGGTGCGGCCGTCGAAGCCGCGTACGGCTTCCTCGAACACGGCCAGCACCTGCGTGGGCGAGAGGATTGCCATGTCGGCATTCAGCGCCGCGATGAACTGGCCGGCCAGCTGCGTGGTCGGCCTTGTCGCCGCGCCCGCGACCGCGGTCTGGAAGGCGGTGCGCATATCGACAATCTCGCGCTGCAGTTCGGCGTCGAGAATGCCATGCTCGACGAGCCGGCGGATTTCCTGCTCGAGCACTCGCGTTGCAGCGTCATATTGGCCGGGCTTCGGCTCGGCGCGGATCATGGTGTGCTCGGCCGATTGGTAGCGATCGAAATTGAAGGCGCCGGCATTGGCGAAGGGCGCGTCGGCGCCTTCCGAAATACGGCGCAGGCGGCGGTTGAGCACGGCCAGCGCGAGCGTTTCGCGCAGCCCCTTGACCCGCTCCGCGCGGCTGTCGGTCACCTGGGTGTAGGGGCGGATGTAGTTGACACTGACGTCGCGCAGCGCCCCTTCCAGCACCGCGCTGCCCGCTTCGAACGGACGCGCCGCCGGACGGCCCTGATCGGGCTCACCCCCGGCCGGAGCATTGTTCCGCCAGCCCTCGAACCGGCTGCGGATCTTGGCTTCGACCTCGGCCGGGTCGACATCGCCGACGATCACCAGAGTCGCGCGCTCGGGCCGGTAATATTTGCGGTAATAGTCGACGAACCGGTCGCGCGGTGCGGTCCGGATCACGTCGAGGCTGCCAATGTCGAGCCGGCGCGAGACCAGCTGCCCGCGCATCAGGAACTGGTCGCGCATCACCTGCGCCCGGCGCGCGGGGGCATACATGCTGCGATCCTCGGACTGGATGATGCCGCGCTCGCGGTCGATCGCTTCGGCCCCGAACAGGATTTCGCCCGCGACCTCGCGCATGATCATCAAAGCGGTGTCGACCTTCTCGCCGTTCGCCGCCGGGATATTTAACTCATAGACCGTCTGGTCCGGCGCCGTGAACGCATTGGTGTCGCGCCCGAAGGCCAGGCCCTGGCGCTCGAGGATGCGGACATATTCGCCTTCGGGAATATTGGTCGTGCCGTTGAACGCCATATGCTCGATGAAGTGGGCGAGGCCGTTCTGCTCGTCCGTCTCCATCAGGTCGCCCGCGCTGATGCGGAACCGCACCGCGACCTGGCCGGGCGGCGTGACGTTGCGGTAGATCAGATAACGCATGCCGTTGGGCAGCACGCCGAAGCGCGCGGCCGGATCGGGCTGCAGATCGCCGCCCTGATGCGGCCAGACCCGCGTGGCGCCGGCCGCCTGCGCCTGCGGAGCGGGCTGCCCGGCGGTCGCGGCGAACGAAATGGTGGACGTCCCGGCGAACAACGCCAGGAGCGCAAGCTTGCGATTGATCGTCATCTTAAAGGCCCCTTGTCGCCCCGCGTCCATGGCCGCTTGAGCGGCTCTTTGACTGTTATGCTGTATTAAAATGGTACCACAGATAGGCAAGGCCGTTTTTGCGCCACCGCTAACGGCGATCCCGCGAACGGCCCGGCCAGTATGCGGCGCCCCATGATGCTTCATGGAAGCGCCGCACGGGGAAGAACGTCAGTTGCCGGAACGGGCGCGGGCGATGGCCCGGTCGAGTTCCGCGAGCACCCGCTGCTTCGTCTCGGCACTCATATCGTCATTGCCGGCGATACGCTCGCGCGCCCGCTGCAGTGTCTCGACACTGGTCGTGCCGGCATTGCCGCCCCGGCTGCAAATGACGACGCGCGTATGCTGGCTGTTATTGCCTTCGTTCAGGTTCACCAGTTCGTTATTGCCGTCGCGGCAGCCTTCGATCCGGCGCTGCATTTCGGGATCGAGACCCTCCGTGGTGATGGTCCCGTCGCTGTTGCGGCGAATGCGGATTTCGCGGCGCTCGGTCCGTTCCGTGGTCGATGCCTCCCCGCCTTCGCGGCGATCCATGATGATGACGCGCGTCCGGTCGCGCGCCGGCTCCTGCACCAGATTCAGCTGGTCGGACCGCTCGGTCGGCCGCTCCCTGACCGTGACGAACTCGCTCGTCACGTCGAGACGGCGCACTTCGGCGGCTCCAGGCGCAGCGGGAGCGGCAATCCGCACACTCGTTTGCCCGGACGCGGCCGGGCTGGCGGGCTGCGCGAGGCCCGGTGCGCCGATCGTCAGGCTGACCGCGGCCAGGCTGACCGCGATCGCGCTGCCGGCCAGCAGGCGGCGGGGTTCGCGGCGGTGACGGTTCAACATCTTCAATCTCCGTTTCAATTGATCGGCCCCGTTCAGCGGGCAGGCTGAAACCAAACCGGGAGGACTCGCGGATTTGACGAGGGCGCGGGCATAGTCGCTGCGCTCCTCGGGGGTTGCGGATGAGGCGATGGCGGCGTCGCAGGACAATTCCTGATCGGCGCGGAAGGCGCGGAAGGCGAGCCAGGCAAGCGGATTGCACCAGTTCAGCGCCAGGATCGCGAGCGCGAAATGATTGGTCAGGATGTCGCGGCGGCGGTGATGATAGGCCTCATGATCGAGCGCGAGGCGCTGCTCCTCCGCCGTATAGCGCCTGGAGAAATCGGCCGGCAGGACGATCCGGCGGTGGATCAGACCCAGCGCCAGCGGACCCTCGGCCGCTTCGCTCGTCACCAGCGGCACGCCGCGATGCGTCCCGGCATCGGCCAGCGGTGTCAGGCGCGCGAGGAAAAGACGGTATCGAACCGCCTGCAACGCAAGGAAAAGAAAGGCGCCTCCGGCCCATACCGCGAGCAGGATGGGCGCCCACTGCCCGGACCCGTCAAGCGGCAGAGGCGCCGCGCCCGCGCCGTCGTCGACGAGGACGATCAATTGCGGGAGCGATGGCAAAGGTGTGGCCAGCCAGGCCGAAAACCAGTCGGCCGGTGGCGCCAGCAGCCGGCAGAGCGGGATCAGCCAGAGGGCATAGGCCGCGCCCGCGCCGAACGTGGCCGCGACCGGACGGCGGATCGCCAGCACCAGCAGCATCGCCGCGCTCGTCCAGACGAGATTTTCCAGCAGCCAGGCGAGAAATGGCGAAGCGGTCATGGCTTCAGCGCCTTCAGCAGGGCCTCGATCTCGGCAATGTCCTTCGGGCTGAGCCGGTCGCGCTGGGCGAGGTGTGCGACCAGAGGCGTCACCTTGCCGCCGAACAGCCGGTCCACCAGCCGCGCCGATTCCTGCGCGAGATAATCGTCGCGCGACAAAGCCGGGCGATACAGATAGCGGCGCCCCTCTTCCTCATGGGTGAGCACGCCCTTGGCGAGCAGGCGGCCGAGCATCGTCTTGACCGTCGCGAGGCTCCAGCCGCGATCGGCCGGCGCGCGCTCGGCCACTTCGGCGGCGGTCAGCGGCGCTGTGTCCCACAGCACCTCCATCACCGCGAACTCGGCCTCGCCGATACGCTCCATACGAACCCTCCCGCCGGCCTGCGGGCCGCTTGCGATTACAGATGTAATCGCATCGCTGAACGCCAAGTGAATGGCTTGCGGAGCCGAAATCGTCGGGAGATTTTACACTGACGAAAAGCGTAAACGGGCGGTTGACCATCGCGTGCCGCGGAAATTCGCGGCGCGCGCATTCTGGCACGCCCCATGCGTATCTATCCGCATCCACTTGGTTCCCCCTGACGATGGGACGGAAGCAGCCTCCGGTCGGCAACGCTTCCGTCCCTTTCTTTTTGTCGGGACGGCAGGCCTAGGCAGTGATCGCCAGATAGCCCGGCTCCCGCTCGACCCGAGCGATCCAGTCCTGGACATGCGGATGGAGCGACAGGTCGAACCCCCCGCCCTCCTCGGCGACATGGGTGTAGGCGTAGAGCGCGATATCGGCGAGGCTGATGCTCTCCCCCACGAACCAGGGCCGCGCCGCCAGATGACGGTTCATCAATTCCAGCGCCGCCTCGCCCGCCGCGCTTTTCCCGTCCATCTGCGCCCGCTGCAGGTCGCTCAATTTCTCCGGCCCGACAAAGGCGAGCCAGAAGCGCAGGGTCGCGATGTTCGGCTCGTGATTATATTGCTCCCAGAACATCCAGCGCAGCATGTCCGCCCGCTCGAATGCTCCCGCCGGCACCAGCCGCGTGCCGTCGCCCAGGAAGAAACAGGCCGCATTGCTTTCCGGAAGAAAGCGGTCGCCAATCTGCAGCACCGGAATGCGGCCATTGCTATTCACATTGGCAAGGAAGTGCGGCGTCCGCGTCTCCCCCGCCAATATGTCATATTGCCGCCGCTCCAGCCCGATCCCGAGTATCGCCGCGGTCAGCCGGATCTTGTAGCAATTTCCTGACGCGGCATATTCGTGGAGGATGGGTCGCGTCTCGGTCATGGCTCGGCCGTCGGCTCGTCATAAGACCAGCGCGCATCCTCGGCCGCATTGCGCTCCCGCACCCACAGCCAGGCGAGCAGGATCAGGGTCAGCGGGAAGATCCAGCCCCACATGTAACGCCAGCCATTGAAGCTGTAGCCGGTCAGGATCGGGCTGCCGGCTTTCTGTTCCAGCAATGCCACCTGCCCCGGCGCGACCCCGGCGATCTGGTAGCCATAGCCGGTGTCGTAATAGAGGGATGGCCCGGTCGACACGTCGGTGGCCCAATAAGGCAGGCCCATGATGCCACGTTCCTCATAGACCCACCCGACCTTCAGCGGTGGATTGGCGATCGGCGTACCGTTGCCACGCATATGCGGAATGTTGCCCGATCCGATCTGTGTGTAGCGGCGCACGTCCGCCAGTTCGGGCGTATCCGGCAGGGTCGCGATTTCCTCGATCTGTAGCATCTTGTAGCCGGAGAGCGGCCGGTTCGTGACCACCATGTTCACGATGAGGAACACCGCCAGCAGCCCGGCCACGACCCAATAGGGTTTGATCTTCTTCACCATTCCCGTCGCCCCCCATTCCGTCATCCCCGCGAAAGCGGGGATCCCGCTAGGCTTCACTGCCCGACACCAGCACGATCTTCCCCACATGCTCGCCCGCTTCCATCCGCCGATGCGCATCCGCTGCGTCGGCGAGCGCGAAAGTCGTGTCGATCACCGGCTTCAGTTCACCCCGCTCGACCTGCGGCCAGACGGTGCGGGCGATCTCCGCCGCAACCAGAGCCTTGAAGCTCGCGGGTCGCGGCCGCAGCGTCGATCCGGTGAGCGTCAGCCGCCGCTGCATGATCCTGAAGAGGTTGAGTTCCGCCGTCGCTCCGCGCTGAACCGCGATCGAGACGTGCCGGCCATCCTCCGCAAGGCATTCCAGGTTGCGGGGCGCGTAATCGCCGCCAACCATGTCGAGCACCACATCGACGCCCCGGCCTTTGGTTTCGGCGCGAACAGCCTCAACGAAATCCTCTTCGCGGTAATTCACCGCCCGTGCTGCGCCCAGGTCCAGCGCCCGCGCGCATTTCTCGTCGGATCCGCAGGTGACGATCATCTTCAGCCCGAACAATTGCCCGAGCGCGATCGCCATCGTGCCGATGCCGCTGGTGCCGCCGTGGACCAGCACCGTCTCGCCCTCACGCGCATAGGCCCGCTCGAACAGGTTGACCCAGACGGTGAACAGGGTTTCCGGCATCGCCGCCGCCTCGACCATGGTCAGCGCCGGTGGCACCGGCAGCAGCACATCGGCATGCGCCACCGCATATTCCGCATAGCCGCCGCCCGGAATCAGCGCGCACACCGCCGTCCCGCCCAGCTCGTAGGCGACGCCATCGCCCATCGCGACGATCGTCCCGGCGACTTCCAGGCCCGGAATCGTCGGCGCGCCCGGCGGGGGCGGATAAAGCCCGCGCCGCTGCAGCACGTCCGGCCGGTTCACCCCAGCCGCCGCGACCTTGATCAGCACCTCGTCCGGCCCGGGCTCGGGCACTGGCCGCCGCACCGGAACCAGCACCTCCGGGCCGCCCGGCCCGGACGGGTCGATCGCGATCATCTCGTCCGGAATATCCGCCATGCCCGCTTGCCCCCGTGGCGCGAATATTGACTTGGCCGCGGCAAGGGTCAACGCTCCGCCGCATGGACTGGGACGAACTTTTGCCGAACAAGCCGGACGATCCGCTCGTCCTGCTCGGCAGGCAGGACCTCGATCCGCTCTCCGTCGAGGAGTTGCACGCCCGCATCGCCGCGCTGGAGGCGGAGATCGGCAGGGTTAAGGCGAAGCTGGAAAATTCGGTTAACTTCCGGGAAACCGCCGAGAGTCTATTCAAGAAGCCGGACTAGGGGATTCTAGGCGTCTCCTGACCCGGCTTTTTCGCCTCTGCCCCTTGATGGCGGCGGCGGGAGGGCAGACATTGAGGCCAGGTGGCCCGCCGGAGATCCTCCTCCCGGGCCGGTAGGAGTGTTTTGAATGCCGTCCTTCGCCCGTGATCTCGAGCAGACCCTGCACAATGCCCTGTCCGCGGCCAGCAGCCGCCGGCACGAATATGCCACGCTCGAGCATCTTCTCCTCGCGCTCATCGACGACACGCATGCCAGCCGCGTGATGGCGGCCTGCGGCGTGCAGACGAGCGAGCTGAAGGAAGCGGTCGTCCATTATCTCGACAATGAGCTCGAGGCGCTGAAGATCGAGGGTGAGACCGACCCGACCCCGACCAGCGGCTTCCAGCGCGTCGTCCAGCGCGCCATCCTGCACGTCCAGTCCTCGGGCCGCGACGAAGTGACCGGCGCCAACGTGCTCGTGGCCTTGTTCTCCGAGCGCGAAAGCTATGCCGTCTATTTCCTGCAGCAGCAGGATATGAGCCGGCTCGACGCCGTCACCTACATCAGCCACGGCGTCGGCAAGGGCGAGGCGATCGCCGCCCAGCCGGCGGAGACGAAGAGCAACGAAGAGCCGAAGGCGGACGAGAAGCCGAAGAAGGCCGAATCCGCGCTCAAGCAATTCACCGTCGATCTCAACGAGAAGGCGAAGATCGGCAAGGTCGATCCGCTGATCGGCCGCTCGGCCGAGGTCGACCGTACCGTCCAGATCCTCTGCCGCCGCTCGAAGAACAACCCGCTCTACGTCGGCGACCCCGGCGTCGGCAAAACCGCCATCGCCGAAGGCCTCGCGCGCAAGATCATTGAGGGCGATGTTCCTGACGTTCTGAAGCCCGCGGTGATCTACTCGCTCGACATGGGCGCGTTGCTGGCCGGCACCCGCTATCGCGGCGATTTCGAGGAGCGCCTCAAGCAGGTCGTCAACGAGCTTGAGAAGCTCCCCGACGCGATCCTGTTCATCGACGAGATCCACACCGTGATCGGCGCCGGCGCCACCAGCGGCGGCGCGATGGACGCGTCAAACCTGCTGAAGCCGGCTCTGTCGGGCGGCACGATCCGCTGCATCGGTTCGACCACCTACAAGGAATTCCGCAATCATTTCGAGAAGGACCGGGCTTTGCTCCGGCGCTTCCAGAAGATCGACATCAACGAGCCGACGATCGAGGACACGATCAAGATCATCGCCGGCCTGCGCTCGGCGTTCGAGGAGCATCACTCGGTCAAATACACGCCCGATGCGATCAAATCGGCGGTCGAGCTATCGGCCCGCTACATCAACGACCGCAAACTGCCGGACAAGGCGATCGACGTGATCGACGAGGTCGGCGCGATGCAGATGCTGGTGCCGCCCAGCCGCCGCAAGAAGACGATCACCACCCGCGAGATCGAGCAGGTCATCGCCACCATCGCCCGCATCCCGCCGAAGTCGGTCAGCGCCGACGACAAGGCCGTGCTGCAGGATCTGGAGCGCGACCTGAAGCGCGTCGTGTTCGGCCAGAACAAGGCGATCGAGGTCCTGTCCTCGGCGATCAAGCTCAGCCGCGCCGGCCTGCGCGATCCCGACAAGCCGATCGGCAATTATCTGTTCAGCGGCCCTACCGGCGTCGGCAAGACCGAAGTCGCACGGCAGCTGGCGTCGATCATGGGCATCCCGCTGCAACGCTTCGACATGTCGGAGTATATGGAGCGCCACAGCGTCTCCCGCCTGATCGGCGCGCCTCCCGGCTATGTCGGCTTCGACCAGGGCGGGCTTCTGACCGACGCGATCGACCAGCAGCCGCATTGCGTGCTCCTGCTCGACGAAATCGAGAAGGCGCATCCGGACCTTTTCAACATCCTGCTGCAGATCATGGACAATGGCCGCCTCACCGATCACCACGGCAAGACGGTCGATTTCCGCAACGTGATCCTGATCATGACCACCAATGCCGGCGCGTCCGACATGGCGAGCGAGGGCATCGGCTTCGGCAACATCTCGAAAGAGGATGCCGGCGACGAGGCGATCAAGAAGATGTTCACGCCGGAATTCCGTAACCGCCTCGATGCCACCGTCCCGTTCGGCTATCTGCCGCCGGAAGTGGTCGCGCGGGTCGTGGACAAGTTCATCCTGCAGCTCGAATTGCAGCTGGCCGACCGCAACGTCCATATCGATCTGGACGAGGATGCCCGCGCCTGGCTCACCGAACGCGGCTACGACAAGCTCTACGGCGCCCGCCCGATGGGCCGCCTCGTGCAGGAAAAGATCAAGCAGCCGCTCGCCGAGGAACTGCTGTTCGGCAAGCTGGTCCATGGCGGCGAGGTCAAGGTCCGCATGAAGGACGGCGCCCTCGCGTTCGAGATCGTCTCCGCCCCGCCCAAGGCGGTGAAGGGGAAGAAGAAGGCCGCGCCCAAGCTCGCCAAGAAGTCGGACAAGGAGCCGGAGGCGCCAGAGGCGCAGGCCTGACCCGCCCTTCGCCGAAGCGGATCTGCGCTTGGTCGAAAGCGCGATGAAATGCGGGCCGGCTTGCTCTTCCGTAGCGTTGCCGGCCCGTTCCATCATGCGACCAGGCCCACCAGTATGGTGGAGGGGGCCGGCAACCCCCAGCGAGGTGCAGGTTGCGCTTGATTCTCCCCTTCGGCGCAGCTGCCCTCGCCATGGCGGCTGCCGGATCCCCCGCCGCTGCCCAGGCAGGCCAGCCCGAAGCTGAAGGCGAACCGTCGCCCGCAAGCGCCGCCGCATCGCCGGCAGACCGGCAAAGCTATCCCGCCGGCTATTTCGCGCCCTTCGCACCGTCGACCGCGCTGGATGTGATCCGCCGCGTCCCCGGCTTTACCATCGACAGCGGCGCGCAGGACGTGCGCGGCTTCGGCGGCGCCGCGGGCAATGTCGTCATCAACGGCGCGCGGCCCAGTTCCAAGAGCGACGCGCTCGAGACGATCCTCGCCCGCATCCCGGCTCGACGCGTACTGCGTGTCGAGGTCGCCAGCGGCGAGGCTTTTGGCGCGGAATTCACAGGACGCGCACAAGTCGCGAACCTCGTCCTCGATGCCGAGGGGGGATTGTCGGGTACGATCGACCTATCCCTGCGCCGCGATTTCTCCGGGCAGATCACGCCCCAGGGCACCGTCTCCGCCCTCCTCCGCCGCGGCCAATCCACCTTCAATCTTTCGGCAGGCTTCAACAATCGCCACGGGCCGGAGGAAGGCATCGACCTGCTGACCGCTTTGCCCGGCGGCACGCAGCTGGAACTGCGCGAAAAGTATAATGACATCACCGATCAGCTTGCCTTCGTCAGCGGCTCTTGGGCGCTGGAGCAGGGCGAGAATCGCTCGGCGCGATTGAACGCCCGCTTCGCGATGGGCGACTTCTTTCTGGGCCAGGCCAATGCCGTCTTCCCGGCCTCCGGCCCGATCCGCGACGACCGGCTGGTGCAGGACTTTGAACGGACGGAGTTCGAGATCGGCGGCGACATCACCCGGCCTTTGGCGGGCGGCGGGCTGAAGCTGATCGGCCTGTTCACGCGCCGTGACCGCGACAATCTGGAAGAATCGCTCAATCGGGTGGTGAACACAGTCACCGGCGGCTTTTCGCAGAACGTCATCGACCGCCGCGACGAGGCGGTACTGCGCCTCACCTGGGCACGCAGCGACGGCGGCTGGAATTTCGAGGCAGGGGCCGAAGGCGCGTTCAACCAACTCCGGTCGGACGTGAACCTGTTCGCCATCCAGCCCGGCGGCGCGCGCACCCGCATCGACCTGCCGATCGACCAGGCCACCGTCACCGAATATCGCAGCGAAGTCTTCGTCAATGCCGGCCGCCAGCTCGCGCCGAATTTCCGCATCGACGGCGGCCTGACGCTCGAGGCCTCACGGCTTACCGTCACCGGCGATGCCACGTCCGAACGCACGCTTCGCTTCCTCAAGCCCCGGCTGGTGCTCGATTGGCGGCCGGGTGACGGCTGGCGGACGCAGCTCGCGCTCAGTCGCACCGTCGCGCAGCTCGACTTCAACGATTTCATCAGCGCTGCCGAACTCTCAAACGATCGCGTCACCGGCGGCAATGCCGATCTGCGGCCTCAGCGCGCATGGGAAGTGCTGGCGACGATCGAACGGCCGATTCTGGGTGACGGGCAGGCGCGGCTGGAACTCGGCTATCAGCAGATCGAACAATTGCAGGACCGCGTGCCGACGCCGGAAGGGTTCGACGCCCCCGGCAATCTCGGCAGCGGTCGCCTCGCGTTCCTGCGCGGGTCGCTCGATGCACCGCTCGACCGCTTCGGCATCGGCGGCGGACGCTTCACACTCAACGGCACGCTCCGCGACACGTCGGTCGAAGATCCCTATACCGGCCGGGATCGCGCCTTTTCCGGTTTCAACGAATGGGAGTTGCGCGCAGGTTTCCGCCAGGATCGCGGCCAGTTCGCCTGGGGCATCGACTATTTCGCCAGCCCCGCGACCCGCTTCTACCGGCGCAATGAAGTGGACGTGCCCAACGGTTTCGAGCCGTTCGTCGAGGCGTTCGCCGAATATCGGATGACGCCGCGCACCACCGTCTCGCTGCGCGCCGAGAACATCTTCGACGTCAAATTCACGCGGGTCCGCACCTTCTACGCGCCGGACCGGTCCAGCCCCACGCCCAGTCTGGTCGAGTATCGCGAGCGCAGCGGCCACCCGGCGGTGTCGCTGCGCCTGCGCCATGCTTTTGGCTGATCAGCCCGCGAGCGCGAGGCGCGGCGGTTCCGAAGGTTTGATCCGGTAGACTGGCGCGTCGCCGACGCCCTTCAAGGCTACCGTCTCCGGCAATTGGAACAGCTCCTTGCGGCGTGTGCGCAGAAAAGCGCTTTCGGACACGGCGATGCCTCCCGGCTCTGCCTGCCCTTCCAGCCGCGCCGCCATGTTCATCGTCTCGCCCCAATAGTCATAGGCCATGCGCGTCGCGCCGATCACGCCGCCGACCACCGGGCCGCTGTGGATGCCAACCCGTACCTGCAGGGGCAGTCCGGTCTCTGCGCGAACTTCCGCCAGCCCGGCAATCACCGCCTGCCCGAACGCGATTGCCGCATCCGCGCTGTTTGCAGCGGGCACATTGCCGCCCGCGACGGCCAGATAAGCGTCGCCGATCGTCTTCACCTTCTCCACGCCATGTTCGGCTGCACATTTGTCGGCCAGGTTGAAGAAGGCGTTCAGCGTTTCGATCAGATGGCCGGGCGACACGCTGCTCGCGAGCTTGGTGAAGCCGACCACATCGATGAACACCACGCTCGCGTCGCCATAAGCGTCGGCCACAATCTGCCCCTCGCGCAGCCTCCGCGCGGCCGTCTCCGGCAGAACGTTGTAGAGCAGCTCCTCGGTCTTCGCCCGCTCCGCCTCCAGCGCACCGCGCAAAGCGAACGCGGTGCGATGCGCTCGGCCCAGCTGCCAGTTGATGAAAGTGCCGATGACGCCGCCCGTCAGATAGCTGAGCAGCGCGTAAATCTCCTCCGCGACCGAATCCTCGACCAGCAGCAGTGAGCCTACGAAGGCGCTCGCGTGCAGCGCAATCCAAAGCCGGAACCAGCGCGGCCGGTCCGCCATCACCACCGCCGCGAAGGCGCTGACAATCGCGTAGTTTATCCCGACATTGGCGTGCCGCGAGCCGGCAAACGTCGCTGCTTCGTCCCACAACACTTTGTTGTCCGCGATCACGAGCAGCCCGAGCGCCAGCAGACAGGCAAAATCGATCAGCGGCCGTTCGACATAACCGGACCAGTAGGTCAGCCCGATATAACCCGCGATCACGGCCAGCGTCGGGACCAGGAGGATTGTGAAGCGCACCTGGTCGGCGTGGCTGAAGAAGAGCGGATTGATCAGCGCATAAGCCAGCATCACCGCGAAGGTGATCGCGCCATAGAGCCGGACCATGCCGACGCGGGACGCGCGCTCGCTCAGCCGAAACGCGCGTTCGACTGCCGGATCGCTGAACTGTCCGCGCGCGGCGTCCATCACTGCCCCCAATTTCGCTTGGCCGCCTATCGCATTTCGAGCTTAAGAAAGGGTCACGGCGCGGCTAGAATGCCTGTGGGCCCTGACGACGACGCGAGGAGCGCATCATGACCAGCCTGACCTTTTACACCAACCCGATGTCGCGTGGCCGGATCGCCCGCTGGATGCTCGAGGAAGTTGGGCAACCCTATGAAACGGTGCTGCTCGAATATGGCGGGTCGATGAAGGGCGCGGACTATCTGGCGATCAACCCGATGGGCAAGGTTCCGGCGATCAAGCATGGCGACGTCGTGGTGACCGAAGGCGCGGCGATCTGCGCCTATCTCGCCGACGCCTTCCCTCAGGCCGGGCTCGCGCCGCAGCATGGTACACCCGAACGCGGCACTTATTATCGCTGGCTGTTCTTCGCCGCCGGTCCGCTGGAAAGCGCCGTCACCGCCAAGGCGATGGGACTGCTCGCCCCGGCCGACAAGGCGATGATGGCCGGCTATGGCACGTTCGAAAGCGTGATGGACGCGCTGGAAAGCGCCGTGTCCGGTCCCGCCTGGATTTGCGGCGATCAATTCACCGCCGCCGATGTCTATGTCGGCGCGCAGATCGGCTGGGGCCTCCAATTCGGTACGATGGAGAAGCGCCCCGCCTTCGAGGCCTATTCCGCCCGGCTTAGCGAACGCGAGGCCGCGAAGCGCGCCGCCTCACTCGACGACGCGGACATGGCCAAGGTTACACCGCCGCGAATGGCCGAGCCGGCGGCCTGAGCCGATGAGCGAGGACCAGCGCCGGGCCGCGATCCGCCTCTACGACCGCTTCACCCATGGCGGCATGGACCGTCGCGCCTTCATGGCCGAGCTGACGCGGATCGCCGGCGGCGCGACGGCCGCCAGCCCGCTGCTCGCCGGCATTCCGGGCAGCGCCAGCGCCGCGCCCTTGGTGGCCGAGGACGACCGGCGGCTCGATGCGGCGATGGTCAGCCTGCCGGTCACCATGGATCGGCGCATCGCAAGCTACCGCGTGCGCCCGCGCGGCCCGACGGACCGCCCCGCAGTGATCGTGATCCACGAGAATCGCGGCCTGACGCCGCACATCCGCGACGTCGCGCGCCGCGTGGCGCTGGCGGGATACGAGGCACATGCGCTGGATTTCCTCACCGCCGCCGGCGGCACGCCCGCCGATGAGGATCGCGCCCGCGAGATGATCGGCGCACTGGACCTGACGCAGGCGGTGGCCGACGGGGCGGCGGTGGCGAATATCCTCGCCGGCGGCGGCCGCAAGGTCGGCGTGACCGGCTTTTGCTGGGGCGGGATGATGGTCCACCGTGTCACGCTCGCGGCCGGAACGGCGATCGCCGGCGGGGTATCCTTCTACGGCCCGGCGCCCGCTCCCGCCGAGGCGGCGCGCCTGCATTCACCCCTCCTGATCCTGCTGGCAGAACGCGACGACAGGGTGAATTCCACCGCCGCTCCCTATCTCGAGGCGGCCCGGGCCGCGGGCAAGGATGTCCGCGCGATCACCTATCCCGGCACCGAACACGCATTTCACAACGACACATCCACCGCCCGCTACAATCGCGAAGCGGCGGAGGCGGCATGGCGCGAGACGATCGCCTTTTTCGGGCAGCATCTCGGCTGAAGTACAAGTGGTCACCCGCGAGTTTGCGGGCGCCCGCGGACTCCATCAGAATCCGGCGTAGCGTTCGTTGCCGACGAAGCCCATTGAGGCGACGTTGGCGCGCTTGATCTCGGCCAGGATGTCGCCAACGATTTCGTAGCGCGCCTCAGGATCCGGCTCGAACTGCAGTTCGGGGGTCGGCTCTGACGCCGCTACGCGCTGTAGCAACGTGCGCAACACCGGCCGGTCGATGACGGCCCCGTTCCACAGCATCGCGCCTTCCCGCGTTACCACCAGCTTGTTTCGCTCGGTGACCGGCCGGACCTCAGGCGACTCCCCGGTCGGCAGGTCAATCGGCACGGAATGGCTCTGAATCGGGATTGTGATGATGAACATGATCAGCAGCACCAGCATCACGTCGATCAGGGGCGTGGTATTGATCTCGCCCACCGGTGCGTCGTCGGGGATGTTCGCGGTCGCCATGGTCAGCCTCCCTGTCTGGGGGAGTCATGTTACACCATTACTTACGAGTCGCGAAGAGCCAAATCGCCCGGTCCAAATGCGAAACGGGCGGCCCGTTTCCGGACCGCCCGCTTGCTGTTCAAATCGCCTTGGTGCGATCAGAACTCGCGATAACGCTCGTTGCCGACGAAACCCATCGACTCCACGTTGGCGCGCTTGATCACCGCCAGCACTTCATCGACCACTTCGAACCGCGCTTCGGCATCCGGCTCCAGCTGCAGCTCAGGCACCGGCCGGCGTTCCGTCGTCAGGTCTAGATACTGGCGCAACTGCACCAGGTTCACCGGATTCCCGTTCCACAACACCTCGCCGCCACGGCCGATATAGATCTTGTTCCGCTCCGGATCGACCGGCGGCGGCGTGCTGTTCGGATCGTTCACCGGCAGATCGATCTTCACCGCGTGGGTCTGGATCGGAATGGTGATGATGAACATGATGAGGAGCACCAGCATGACGTCGATCAACGGCGTCGTGTTGATGTCCATCATCGGCTCACCACTGTCGGTGTCGGCTACCGCTGCACCCATAACTCAAACTCCTGAAAAGACCTTGTCGGTGCTCAGTTGCCCTGGCCGATGCTTCCCTTCGGAGTCGGTTCCGAAATGAACCCGACCCGGGCGAAGCCAGCCCGCTGCATCGTGAAAATCGCGCCGCCAATGCACCGATAGGGCGTATTGATGTCGCCCCGAATGTGCACTTCCGGCAGTTCGTCGACCGCCCCGAACAACTGCTCCTGGCGTTCCACCTCGGCCTTCAGCGCTTCGACGCTGCGATTCAGCAGGTCTTCCGCATTCACCCGGGTCAGTTCCCAATACACTTCGCACGTCTGCCCATCGACCGAACGGATCGAGAGATTGACGTTCTCCGGCTTGGTCGTGGTCGGCTTGAACTCGACCTTCGGCAAATTCACCGGGACCGATTGCAGCACGACCGGAACGGCGATGAGGAAGATGATCAGAAGCACGAGCATCACGTCCACGAGCGGCGTCGTGTTGATGTCGGAGATCGGTGCTTCGTCACCGCCGTCGCCGCCGACTTGCATCGCCATGTCTGTGTTTCCTTAAAGCTAGATCAGACGCCCCGGAGGGCCGCGGCCGGCGCGACACGGGTGCTGGACCCGCGCCGCGCCAGCACAGCGTTAGGCCTTGTTGATCGACGGACCGCCAGCCGGCTTCGGCGGCGCACCGGCACCCGGACCGCCAGCGGCCGGAGCAGCAGGACGGGCCGGAGCAGCGGGACGCGCCGGAGCGGCGGCAACCTGCGGCTTCACCTGACCGCCCGACATCATGTAGCCGTGCAGGTCGTTGGAGAATTTGCCCAGCTCTTCCTGGATCGATTTGTTGCGGCGCATCAGCCAGTTATACTGCATGACCGCCGGCACCGCGACCGCGAGACCGAGCGCGGTCATGACCAGCGCCTCACCGACCGGACCGGCGACCGCGTCGATCGACGCCTGGCCCGACGCACCGATGCGAATAAGCGCGCGATAAATGCCGACGACGGTACCGAACAGACCGATGAACGGCGCGGTCGAACCGACGGTGGCGAGCAGAGCGAGACCCGAGCTGAGCTTCGAGTTGATCGCGCCCTGGCTACGGGCGAGACTGCCGAGCATCCAGTCATGCTGGTCGATCGGATCGGTCAACTTGGTGTGCTGGTCCTGAGCGCGCATGCCGTCATCGACGATCTGGCGATAGGCGCCATTCTTCTCGAGCTTGGCCGTACCGTCCTTGATGCTGGGAGCACCCCAGAAACCCGCGCGGACCTTGCGACCTTCGCGAAGGATCTTCTGCTGCTCGAACATCTTGACGAAGAAGACGTACCAGGACGCCACCGACATCAGGACCAGGATGATGGCGGTGCCCCATGCAACCGGGCCACCTTCAACGATCGACTCGATGATTCCAACGTCTTGGAATCCGCCGCCGCCCTCTGAAGCCATAACTGTATTCCTCTTCTCAAAAACTTGGTTGGATCGTTGGGCGAACTGCCCGGAAATTACGCAATTCTAATATTAATCGTCGGGCAGAACCCAGCGAACCGCTTGGGAATAGGTGCCAGGAACATTCTGGCCGTCACGCGTTGCCGGCGTAAACCGGAAGCGGCGCTGGGCCAGACTGCAGGCGGTGCTGTCCAGCGACGAATTGCCGCTCGAACCGGAAACCGTGCAACCCGTGGCGCGTCCGTTCGCATCGACGGTGAGCGTGATGCGAGTGGTGCCCGATGCGCCGGCGCGCTGCGCCGCGGACGGATAGTCCGAGTTGCTGATCGAACCGCTGCGCAGGCGCGCATTCGTCGGCGGAGAAGCCGGCGGCGGCGGCGGCGGCGGCGGGACAGCCGGCGGCGTCGGCGGAGCAGGAGTCGGCGGCTGCGCCACATAAGTCGGCGGCGACGGCGGAGGCGGCGTCGGCGTCGTGGTTATCGCAACCGGCGGGGTCGGCGCACGCACGATCGGCGGTGGCGCGACGACTTCCGGAGAAACGGGCTCCGGAACCTCTTCCGGGGGCGGCGGCTCTTCCTCGGGGGGCGGTGGTTCCTCAACGTCGAACACGTCGAGATCCTTCACGCCTTCCTTGGTGAAGCGCTGATAGAAGCCCGTGACGAACGCGATACCGATCAGGACGTGGAGAATGGCGACAACGCCAAGCGCCCAAATCCGAGCCGGACTCGTCCTCTGGTCAAGATAAGACATTAAACGGCGGCGCTCCCTCTCTCACACAGTTCGGGTCGTAAGCAGGTTAACGCTCCGACCTCGTATCCGTTCACCATGGACAGCACGGAGTCTCTATCCCGACAGTTTCGGCGACGCAATGCTCGACAGCGCGCCGAAATTCTGCCCGATTCCCCGTGTTTGCGTATCCGGTGTCCGGCATTCAAACCCAATTCATATCTGCCAAGCGCATTCACGAACGATTCGCAAGAGAGTGTGAGATGATTTGTAATAGCCCCCGCCACATCCTTATACTCGCGGCGCTGTCGTGGCCGGCCCTGAGCGCCGCCCAGCCGCCGCGCCCGGCTACCCCCGTTGCAGTCGCTGCGCCCCAGCCGAGCTACGCCGATCTCGCCGACCTCGCACTCGCCGCTCCCACCGCCGCACATGTCCGCCTGCGCCGCGCCATTCCGCTCCGTCCGGAGGAATCCGCGGGCGTCGCCGCCGGCCATTCGCGTTTCTATATGGAGGCCGAAGTCGTCGCGCTGATCCGCGGCGCGCCCGGCACCCCCGCGCTCGTAAAATATCTCGCCGACGTCCCGAACCAGGCTGACGGCCGCGCTCAGCGCCCGCCCCGGCGCAGCGAGTATCTTGTTTTCGCCCGCCCCGTTCCGGGACGGGCCGACGAATTGCAACTCGTCACCCCGACCGCGCAATTGCCCTTTGCCGCCGGCACTGCCGATCTCGCCCGCAGCATCATCCGTGATGCGCTGGCGCCCGACGCTCCCGCCGCCATCTCCGGCATCGGCCGGGCCTTTCACGTCCCCGGCGTGCTGCAAGGGGCGAGCGAGACGCAATTCTTCCTGCTGACATCGACCAACCAGCCGATTTCGCTCACCGTGCTGCGCGCGCCGGGCGAGCAGCCGCGCTGGTCCGTCTCGACAAGCGAATTCGTCGACGCCGGCGCCACCCAGCCGGTCCGCGACACCCTGCTCTGGTATCGCCTCGCCTGCTTCCTGCCCGAACAATTGCCGCGCTCCAGCATGAGCGAGACGCCGGAACATGCGGCCGCGATCAACGCCGACTATCGCCTGATTCGCCAGGGTCTCGGCCAGTGCAACAGGACGCGGTCGCGCTGACCGCGTTCAGAAGGACGACAATTCCACGCCGACCCCGGCGCAATCGGGATAAATGTCGGGCTTGCGGGTCTTCACCCGAATCGCGGTGACGCCATGGCGTGCCGCAACGAGGCCATAGATTTCGCGCGCCAGAGTTTCCTGCAGATTGAAGCGTCGGCCGCGGACAAGTGCGCCGATCGCGGTGCGGAGGAAATCGTAATTCCAGGCGAGGTCGACCTCGTCGCGGCAAGCGAACGAAGCTTCATCCACCCACACTTCGACGCTCACCACCAGCTTCTGCGGATTCCCGACCTCGAAGTCGTGGAAGCCGATGTCGAGATCGAGCGCATAATCCTCGAGCACGAGCTTGCGGGTCCGGGGGGCCAGCGAGGCCGGAATGAGCCCATCGAAGCACGGCTCGTCCACCAGAGGATCAGAGATATTGGACATCGCGCGGGAGGGAGAGGAATCGCTGACCCGCGTCAAGCGTGATCGTCTGTCCGGTCAGGGTCGGCGAAGCGACAATGAAGCGCAACGCCGCCACGATCTGCTCCGCCTCCACGCCGCGTTCGAGCGCGTTCAGGCGATGCACCTTGTCGAAATTCGACCGGCTCTGCGGCCCGGACACCATCGTCACGGACGGCGCGATGCCGCACACGCGTACCTTGGGCGCCAGCGCCCGCGCGCTGAGCTCGGTCAGCCCCGCAAGCCCCATCTTCGAAATTGTGTAGCTGTAGAAATCCGGGTTCGGCGCGGCGAGCTTCGCGTCGAGCATGTTGACGATCAGCCCGCCCGGGCCGCCGAGCCGTGCCGCAAAGGCCTGCGTCAGCAAGGCCGGCGCGCGCAGGTTCACCGCCTGGTGGAGGTCCCATTGGGCCGCGTCGAAATCCTTCTGGCCATCGCTCAGGAAGAGCGAAGCGTTGTTGACCAGCAATCGCGCCGGCGGGAGCCCGTCCAGACCGGCCATGATTCGCCCGGCGCAGTCCGGCTGGGCCAGTTCGGCATGAACGATCGCGGCGGTGCCCAGTTCGGCCGCCAGCGCCTCCGCTTCCGCGCGCGAATCCCGATAGTGGATCAGCACGTGCCAGCCATCGGCGGCTAGCGCCCGCGCCAGAGCCGCGCCGATCCTTTTCGCCCCGCCGGTGACGATTGCCGTGCGCGGCCCTTCGAATTCGCTCGCCATGCGGGCAGCCTAGCCGGGGCCGCGCCACTTCCGCTAGAGCACATCCGTGCCCGCGCCCGAGCCTCCCCCCGATCTGACCGGCCTCGGCCTCGCTGACATCGCGCGGCTGGCGGCGGAGAAGAAGCTGCCGCCCGTGGACAAATGGAATCCCTCCCATTGCGGCGACAGCGACATGCGGATCGCCCGCGACGGCATTTGGTTCTATCAGGGCAGCCCGATCGGCCGCCCGGCCATGGTCCGTCTCTTCTCGACGGTGCTGCGGCGCGAGCCGGATGGCCGGCACGTGCTGGTCACCCCGGTCGAGAAGCTGGACATCGCGGTGGAGGACGCCCCGTTCCTCGCGGTCGAGCTGAAAAGCGAAGGCCAGGGCCGCGACCGCTCGCTGGCCTTCCGCCTCAACACCGGCGATCTCGTCGTGGCGGGGCCGGAACGGCCCTTGCGCATCGAGGAACGCGATGACGGTCCGCATCCCTATCTGCACGTTCGCGGCGGGCTGGAGGCGCGAATCGCCCGCCCGGTCTATTACGAGCTGGCGGAGCTGGCGTTGAGCGAAGGCGCCGACCCGCCCGGTCTGTGGAGCGACGGCGCCTTCTTCCCGCTGGAAGCGGCATGAGCCTCGCTGCGACCTTGCGCGCAGCGCTCGAGGAAGGGCATCGCCGCAGCCCCATCCTCCTCCCCGGCGACATTCTCGAGCAGGAGGAGATGGTGCTCGGCATCACCCCCGCTGCCGTCCTCGTGCCGGTGGTCGATCGCCCGTCCCCCACGGTGATCCTCACCGTCCGCCCAGAAACCATGCGCCAGCACGCAGGCCAGGTCAGCTTTCCCGGCGGCAGGATCGATCCGGGCGATGACGGCCCGGTCGCCGCGGCCTTGCGCGAGGCGGAGGAAGAGATCGGCCTGCCGCCCGCTCGCGTTGAGGTGATCGGCGTCGGCGACCTTTACCGGACGGTGACCGGCTTCGAGGTTACGCCGGTGGTCGGCATCGTTCCGCCGGGTCTGCCGATCAATGCGCATCCGGACGAAGTCGCGGACGTATTCGAAGCGCCGCTCGATTTCCTGCTCGATCCCGCCAACCAGGTACAGCGAGAGGCCATGTTTCGCGGCAAGATGCGGACCTATTATGAAATCCCCTATCAGGGCCGGCAGATCTGGGGCGCGACAGCGGCGATGATCGTCAATCTGAGCCGCCGGCTGGTGCTGGTCGCGTGAAGCTTCCCAACCCGAAATGGCGGCAACGCCCGGGCCTCAAGCCTTTGCTCGCCGCGCTCGACGCGGCCGGCGGGCAAACCCGGTTCGTCGGCGGCTGCGTGCGCGACACCCTGTTGGGCGTCGATGTGAACGATATCGACCTCGCCACCCGGCTGATGCCGGACGAGGTCGTCCGCCGCCTCGAAGCCGCGGGGCTGAAGGCCGTGCCCACGGGCATCGCCCACGGCACGGTCACGGCGATCAGCGCCGGAATGCCCGCCGAGGTCACGACATTGCGCCGCGACGTCTCCACCGACGGCCGCCGCGCAACCGTCGCCTTCACCGAAGACTGGCGCGAGGATGCCGCCCGCCGCGATTTCACCATCAACGCGCTGAGCGCCGATCCGGTGAGCGGCGAGATTTTCGACTATTTCGGCGGCCTCGACGATCTTGACGCCCGCCGCGTCCGCTTCATCGGCGATCCGCTGACCCGAATCGCCGAGGACCACCTCCGTATCCTTCGCTTCTTCCGTTTCCACGCCCGCTTCGGCCGGGGTGAGCCGGATGCCGAGGGTCTCGCCGCCTGCACCGCTCGCGCCAACGACCTGATGGCGCTGTCCCGCGAGCGAATCGCCGACGAATTGCTGAAGCTGCTGGCGCTGCCTGAACCGGAGGCCACCGTCGCGATCATGCTCGATCACGGCATTTTCAAACCGATCATCCCGGAGGTCGACGCGATCGGCCTCGGCCGCCTCCAGCTTCTGTCCAGCCGCGAACGCGATGCCGATGTGGCGCCCGCCGCCTTGCGCCGGCTTGCCGCCTTGCTCCCGCCTGACCCGGACATTGCAGCGGACGTCGCCGCGCGCCTGCGCCTGTCGAACAAGGCGTTGAAGCGGCTCACCGCCGCCGCCTCTTCCGATCACGCCGATGCGCCGCCGGCGCAGCTGGCCTACTGGATCGGCAGCGAAAGCGCGGTGGACCGGCTGCTGCTCGGCGATGGCGACGCGCGCATCCTCGACGGCTGGACCCGTCCTGCGCTGAATCTGTCGGGCGGCGACCTCATCGCCATGGGCCTCCCGCAGGGACCCGTCGTTGCCCGCACCCGTGGCGAGATCGAACGTTTGTGGGTGTCGGAGAACTTTCCGGAAAGGAAGCGGCTCGCCGAAATCGCGCGCGTCGCGGTGGATCAGGCGTTGCGTTCAAGCCAGTAGGCCATTGCCGCATCGGCCTCCATCGGGCGGGCATAGTGAAAGCCCTGTGCATAGGTGCAGCCCATCGCGGCGAGGCGGTTGCCGAGCGCGCGTTCCTCGATTCCTTCCGCCGTCGTTTCCATGCCGAGCGCGTCGGCGAGAGACAGGATGGCGCGGACGATCGCCGCGCTGTCATTGTCGTGCAGCAGATCGGCGATCAGGCTGCGGTCGATCTTCAACACGTCGATCGGCAGCCGCTGCAGCATCGCCAGCGACGTATAGCCGGTACCGAAGTCGTCCATCGCGACCCGCACGTCGAGCTGCTTCAACGCCACCAGCACATCGGCGGCTCGGTCCGGGTCCTGAATGATCGCGCTTTCCGTCAGCTCGAGCACCAGCCGGTTGCCGGGCAGGCCGCTCGCGGCGAGTGCGTCCGTGACCAGCACGGCAATGTCGTCGCGGCTGATCTGGATCGCCGAAAGGTTGACGCTCATCCGAAGCGGCAGCGGGTGACCCATCTGACGGTCCCAGGCCGCCATGGTCTGCGTCGCTTCCTCGAGCGCCCAGCGGCCGAGCGGCACGATCAGGCCGGATTCCTCCGCGACCGGGATGAATTCGTTGGGCGAAACCGGCTCGTGCGGATCATTCTTCCATCGCGCCAGAGCCTCGAACGAGGCCACCCGGCCCGTGGCCAGCTCGATCAAAGGCTGAAAGGCGAGCGTGAGTTCGTCCGATTCGATCGCGCGGCGCAGATTGGTTTCCATGCTGAACCGGCGCCGCACCGCCTGCGCCTCTACAGGCTCGTAGACCTGCGTCGTCCCTGTGCGCTTGGCGCGCTTAAGCGCGAATTGCGCGTTTCGCAGCACTTCCTCGGCGCCGCCGCCCTGCGGACTCACCAAAGCGCAGCCGATCGCGCAATCGACGCGGATTTCAAGCTCGGTCAGGCGGAAGGGCAGGCTCAGCACCGCCTTCAGCCGCTCCGCCGCCCGCAGCGCGTCGGCGACCCCGCGGTCGAGCTTCAGCAGGATGGCGAATTCGTCACCCGACGTGCGGGCCAGCATGTCGGTCGGGCGCAGCGCCGAGACCAGCCGGCGGGCGAACGTGATCAGCAATTCGTCGCCGGCCAGCGCACCCATCGATTCGTTGACCCGGCTGAAGCGGGTAAGATCGAGCGCGAGCACCGCATAGCGGCCGTCGGCGCGCGCTTCGTCGGCCAGAATGGCATCGACATGTTCGTTGAAGGAAAGCCGGTTCGGCAGTCCCGTCAGACTGTCCAGCAGCATCTCCGAGCGAAGATGGCGTTCGGTATCGACCTGCGAAGTGCGGTCGATCATCGAGACGATGACCCGCGTCGGTCCCTCCATCAGGCTTTCGACGCGGGCGAAACGCACGGTGAAGTGGCGGGCAGCGACGCTCCGGCCGTCAGTGGTTTCGAACTGCTCCGCCGGTTCGTCGCCGGCCATGAATGCGGATAGCCGCTTGCCGATCATGCCACTGCTCAGCAGCTTCACGCCGGCAAGGTCACGACACTCGCCCCTCTCATCCCATTCGGCGATGTCGCGGAACGGCTGGTTGACGCACTGGATCGCCTGCCCTTCGGGCAGTAGCGCGACGATCGCCGCGGGGATCGGCAAGGCGTCGAGATAGCGTTGCCGTGTGGCCGAAAGGAAATCGGCGAGGCCATGGCCGCACAAGGCATCGGCGAGCGCGGCCAGGTCCTGGCTCGCCTCCTCCGCCGGCCGTTCTTTTTTGGCGCTTCGCGACTGCATCGCCAACTCGCTTAGGCGGACTTGGTTAATTCTTGATTTCCCAAATGATTCCCGCCCGAAACGATCAGAAGCGATTGTTCCGCGGGAAACCCTGTGGCGGCATCCGTCCGGCTGCGGCGCGCGCGGTCAACCAAGGGCCCATATCCTCGGTCCGCGTCCGCCCGCTGTCTCCGCCCAGCGACCAGCTCAGCCCCTCTTCGGCGCGGAAAGTGGTCGCGTCCGACAGGCCCCCGTCGCGGTAGCGCTGCAGCGTAACGCCCTGCCCCCGGCCCATTTCGGGCAGGTTCTCGGCGATCGGGAAGGCGACCAGCTTGCGATTGTCCCCGATCACCGCGACCCAATCGTCCGCCGGCCTGATCGGCCGCACGACTTTCAGTTTCTGACCGGCGCGCAGATTGACCACCTGCTTGCCCTTGCGCGTCTCCGCCACCGCCGCAGCGGCCAGCGTGATGAAGCCCTTCCCGTCAGACGAGGCGACCAGCAATTTCTCCGCGCCGGCCGCGCGGAACAGGGCGATGATGCTCCCCTCGCCCTCGATATCGGCCATCAGCTTCACCGGCTCGCCGAAGCCGCGGCCGCCGGGCAATTTGTCGGCGGCGAGCGTGTAGAAACGGCCATCAGACGAGGCGAGCAGGATCTTGTCGGTGGTGTGCGCGTGAAGCAGGGGAAAGCCGAGCGCGTCGCCTTCCTTGAACTTCAAGCTGTCGGCCTCGCCCGCCTCGACATGGCCCTTCATCGCCCGGATCCAGCCGCGCTGCGACAGGATCACGGTTATCGGCTCCCGCTCGATCATCGCTTCCAGCGGAATTTCGCGGGCCGGACCGGCTTCCTCGATCAGCGTGCGGCGGCGGCCAAGCTCGGTCTCAGGGCCGTAGCGCTTCTTCAACTCGGCCAGATCCTTCTTCAGTCGGGTCCGCTGGCGCGCGGGACTCTCGACCAAAGCGGTCAGTTCGGCGCGTTCTTTCTCCAGCTTTTCGCGCTCGGACTTGATCTCCATTTCCTCGAGCCGGCGCAGCGAGCGCAGCCGCATGTTGAGGATCGCCTCGGTCTGCCGGTCGGTGAGGCCGAACTCCGCCATCATCACCGGCTTGGGCTCGTCCTCGGTGCGGATGATCTCGATCACCCGGTCGAGATTGAGATAGGCGATCAGATAGCCGTCGAGCAGCTCGATCCGGTCGGCGATCTTGGCCAAGCGATGGTTCGAGCGCTTGACCAGCACCTCGATCTGGAACTTCACCCATTCACTCAGCACCTCGCGCAGACCCATCACGCGCGGCGTGCGGCTCGCGTCGAGCACGTTGAGGTTCAGCGAGAAGCGCGTCTCCAGGTCGCTCAGCCGGAACAGGCTGTCCATCAACACCTGCGGATCGACGGTGCGGGCGCGCGGCTCCAGCACGATGCGGATTTCGGCGTCCGATTCGTCGCGCACGTCGGCCAGGATCGGCAATTTCTTGTCCGCGATGAGCGTGGCGATCTGCTCGATCAATTTGCCCTTCTGCACGCCATACGGAATTTCGGTGACGACCAGAGTCCAGCCGCCGCCTTTCTCCCGCTCCACCTCGACCCGCGCCCGCACCCGGAAGGCGCCGCGCCCGGTGGCGTATGCGAGCGCAATCACCTCCGCGCTGTCGGCGACGATGCCGCCGGTCGGGAAATCCGGGCCGCTCACGAAATCCATCATGGCCGCGTCGCTGGCGTGCGGATCGTCGATCAGGTGCGTCGCGGCGTCGATCAGCTCGGCGGCATTGTGCGGCGGGATGCTGGTCGCCATGCCGACCGCGATGCCGCTGGCGCCGTTGGCGAGCAGGTTCGGGAACAGGCCGGGGAAAACCTCCGGCTCCTCATCCTCGCCATTGTAGGTGGGTTTGAACTCGACCGTGCCTTCGTCCAGCCCGGCCATCAGGTCGATCGCGACCCGCGTCAGCCGCGCCTCGGTATAGCGGTAGGCGGCGGCATTATCGCCGTCGATATTGCCGAAATTGCCCTGCCCGTCGACGAGCGGGTAACGCAGCGCGAACGTCTGGGCGAGGCGGACCATCGCGTCATAGACCGACTGGTCGCCATGCGGATGATATTTGCCGATCACGTCGCCGACGACGCGCGCGCATTTCTTGTAGGCCGAGGCGGGATCGAGTTTCAGCCCCCGCATCGCCCACAGCAGGCGGCGGTGCACCGGCTTCAGCCCGTCGCGCAGGTCGGGCAGCGAGCGGGCAGTGATCGTCGAAAGAGCGTAGACGAGGTAACGCTGCGACAGCGCCTCATCGAAGGCGGCATCGACAATGGCGGGCGGCTGGTCGTCAAGCTGGGTGGGCATCGTGCGAGGCGGTTAGCAAGCCAGGCGGGCGCTGGCGAGGGTGAGAGTCGGCGCGACGCCAAAGTCGCCAAAGTCCCCCATGATCGGCCGGGAAAATCCAATGTTTTCAGTGAAGGATTTTGGCGGGTTCGGGGTGCTGGAAGGGGCGGCGCGATCGGTCATGGGTGGAACGATAGGCGAACGAAGAGCGGTAGGAAAGCTGGACGAAGCTTGGTGCGGGGCCGAGGCGCCGGGCGTGAAGAAGAGCCACCCCCAGCCCCTCCAGCAAGGGCTGGAGGGGAGTCAGGTCGTGCGGGCCGCTCGCGATCTGACTCCCCTCCACGATTTCGTGGAGGGGTTGGGGGTGGTTCTTTCTTCCCGATTCTTACTCCTCATTCTTATTCCTCGCCCTTCTTCGAAGCCCACTCCTCCCCACCCCCTACACCCATCTCAAACCCCGCGAATTTTCCGCCTTTGCTATTCTCAACTAATTAGGTAATGTTTCATTCCCAACGATAAGGAGGATGCCAATGCGTGTTTCTCTCGCCCTCATGGGACTCGCCGCTCTCGCCCTCGCCGGCTGCGGCGGCAACAAGTCCGGGCCGGATGGTCCCGACTCGTCCGCGACAATGTCAGCCAACAGCATCGCCACTGACGAGGCCGCCGGCAGCGGCGCGCCTTCGACCATGGCCACGCGCGGCCCCGGCACCGGTACCGCACCGCCGCACATCTCGCCCGATGCCGCGCCGGATGTCGCCTTCGGCTATCGCTACAATTTCGGCCTGCCGGGCGAACGGATCGCATCGGTGCAGCAGCGCCATGCCGCTCTGTGCGAGGAAATGGGGGTCGCCCGCTGCCGGATCACCGGTATGAATTATACCGGCCGCGACAATGACGTGCGCGCCGACCTCAACCTCGCGGTCGAACCGGGTCTCGCTCACCGCTTCGGCGAACGCGCGATGGAAAGCGTGCGTGAGGCGGAGGGGCGGCTGATCGACAGCCAGGTAACCGGCCGCGACGTCGGCACCGGCATTCGCGGCACCACCCGCACGATCGCGCAGCTGGAGGAGCAGCTCGCCGAGCTGGAGGCGCAGATCGCCCGCGGCGGCAGCGTCGGCACGATCCGCGACCTCAATCACGAGGCCGCGGGCATCCGTTCGCAGCTCCAGTCGCTGCGCGGCAACCGCAGCGAAGCGCGTGAGGAATTGGCGACGACGCCGGTCGTCCTGTCCTACCGTTCCGGCGTCTATGCCACCGGCACGCCGGACTTTGGCGGCGCCCTCGCCAATGCCTGGGATCAGGCCAAGTGGCTCGCCTACGGGCTGTTCATGATCCTCGTCATGCTCTCGCCCTGGCTGGCTGGCGCAGGGCTGATCTGGCTCGGCGTCCGGGCGGTCCGCCGCCGCCGCGCGGCAGGCGAAGCTCCGGCGGCCTGACGGGAACCGAGAGGCGGCGCCGATCCTCGCCGGCGGCGCCTCTTTTTCTGAGCCCCTCCCCCACAAGGGGGGAGGGCTTCAGTCCAAAGCCTCAAAGATTTCGGGCATTTCCGTCGCCTTCAATTTCTCGACCTCGGCCAGCACGAAGTCACGCAGCGCCGCCACCTTCGGCGAGCGGCGCTTATATTCCGGATAGACCAGCCAGAAGCCCTTGGCCTCGACCGTCACATCCGCGAAGAGCTGCACCAGCCGCCCGGCCGCCATCGTGCCGCGCCAGAACATCGGCGTCAGGATCGCGGCGCCCACGCCGCCCATCGCAGCATTGCCCTCCATCGATTGTGCGTCGAGCCGGATGCCGCCCGGTTCACTCGCCGGCACGGGGACACCGACCTGCCGAAACCAGTCCGCCCACCAATGATCGTCGGGCGTGATGCGCGGCACGCGGAGCAGATCGGCGGGCTTGTCGATGCGGTACTGATCGCGGAATTCCGGCGTGCAGAGCGGCGTGCCGTGCAGGCGGAACAGGAAATGGCTGCGCAGGCCGGGCCAGGCCCTGGCTGTCGCGCCGCTGCGGATCGCGACATCGACATCCTCCTGCGCGAAATCGATCAGGTGATTTTGGGTGAGCAGCCGCACCGCCAACTCGGGCCGCGGCAGTTGGAAGCGGCCCATGCGCTGCGCCATCCATTCCGACGCGAAGGTCTGGGTCGCGCTGATCGTCAGCACCGACGCGTTGTCGGCGAGCAGGCCGGAGAAAGCGTCGGCGATCTGATCGAGCCCGGTGGTCACCAGCCCGGCCGCGCGCCGCCCCGCCTCGGTCAGCTGCACGCGGCGATTTGCGCGCAGGAACAGGGGCACGCCGAGCCGTTCTTCGAGCAACTTCACCTGATAGCTGACCGCCGCCTGCGTCATGCCGAGTTCGGCGGCGGCCCGGGTGAAGCTCTGGTGGCGCGCCGCCGCTTCGAAGACGCGGACGGCGGCGAGGGGTGGAAGGCTGCGCATCGCCGATACCCATAAGCCAGCCTTATTCTCGCTGTCGATCCTTTCGTTGGCGGCACGAGCCGCGAACCGCCATATCCCGGGCAACGAAGAACGACGCGGATGGGCCGCTCGGAACGAGAAGGAAGTGACATGATGCAGGACATCATTCTCGGCCGCGTCTGGGCCGATCACCACCAGCGCATCTATGGCAGCGACATTGAGGCGCCGGACGACGGGGCCGCCCGGACCGCGCGCACCGCGCCCGGCTCCGTCCCGGTCGCCGGCAAGGCGATCGTGCTCGCTGTGGTCGCCAGCATGGCGAGCCTCGGCTCCAGCCTCGCGACCGTCGCCACCGCCTGAATCAATCGAAATATTGGAGACAAGATCATGAACCGCACCATCGAAACCAAGACCTTCTGGCGCTCGCTGCTCGACAGCTTCCGGGTGCTGACCCGGCGCCAGTGGCAAGCTCCCTGGCGGGATCGCTCCCCCTATTGATCCCGCCATCGTCCCGGCGTGAGGCCGCTCTTTCCCGCTTTGGCGCTCCCGCAAACGGCGCTAAGCGAGGCGTGCCTCCGCCGGGACGATAGATTTTGAAGAAGACCAATTTCCTTGCGCTGCTCCCGCTCGCGGCTCTAGCCGCCTGCTCGATGAGCACGCCGTCCCCTACTCCGCCGCCGCCCGTCGAACCGGCCACGCTGCTGACCTGGGACCAGTTCCTCGCCCGCGAGCGTCCCCAACCTGACCGCACCATCTCTTACGGCGATCACGAGCGGCAGGTCGTCGATCTCTATCTTCCGCAAGGCCCCGGCCCCCACCCTGTCGTCGTTATGGTCCATGGCGGCTGCTGGAGCGCGCCGTGGGACCGCACTTTGATGAACCACATTTCCGGCGACCTGCGCCGGCGCGGCATCGCAGTGTGGAACATCGACTATCGCGTCATCGAAAATGGCAACGGCTATCCGCACGTCTTCGACGACACCTGGGCAGCGATCCACCAGCTGACGATCCAGGCCTATCAGTACAATCTCGACGTGAATCGGGTGGTCGCGGTCGGCCATTCCGCCGGCGGGCATCTGGCGCTCTGGTACGGGTCGAAGCGCGCGCGCTGGCAGCCCTTGCCGCACGTGCGAATGATCCCGCCGCCGGAATTCCGCGCCGTGGTCAGCCTGGGCGGCCTGCCCGATCTGGAACTGGCCGCGCAGCCGCCGGGCAGCGGCTGCGGCACCGAAGTGATCGGGCAGCTCGTGGGTCCCGGCCGCGCCGATCCCTTCGCCGACACTTCCGTCCCGCGCATGGGCGCTCTCGGTATCCCGCAGGTGCTGATCAACGGTACGCAGGACCGCATCATCCCAACCCATTTCGCCGAGGATTATCGCACGAAAATGGCCGCGCTCGGCGACCGCGACATCCGCGTGCGCCTGATCGAGCGGACCGGCCATATCGAACTGGTCGCGCCGGAGACGGCCGCCTGGGCCGCCGCGGTCGAAGAGATTGAGAGGGCGCTGCGCTGATGGCCTTGACGCTCGATCAGGCCCGGGCGGCGGATGCGGCCGACCCGCTACGCGCATGCCGCGACCGTTTCTCACTGCCCGAGGGAATGATCTATCTCGACGGCAATTCGCTTGGCGCCCTGCCTGCCGGATCGGCGGCGAAGGTGGCCAACCTCGTCGAGGCGCAATGGGGCCGCTCGCTCATCAAGGGCTGGAACGAGCACAAATGGATCGACGCCCCGGCCCGCGTCGGCGCCCGCATCGCCCCGCTGATCGGGGCGAAGCCGAATGAGGTGATCGCGGCGGATTCGACCAGCGTGAATTTGTTCAAACTGCTGGTCGCGGCGGCGCGGCTGTCGGACCGCAAGACGATCCTCAGCGAAAGCGGCAATTTCCACACCGATCTGCACATCGCCGCCGGGGTCGCGAACCTCACGGGCCTCGCCCTCGACATCGCCCCCCGCGCGCAGGTGGAAAAGCGGATCGGCGCGGACACCAATCTGCTTCTGCTGACCCACGTCCACTACAAGACCGCAGAGCGGTTCGACATGGCCGAGGTGACCGCGAAAGCGAAGGCCGCGGGCGCGACGACGATCTGGGATCTGAGCCACAGCGCGGGCGCGGTGCCGCTCGACCTGAATGGCGACGGCGCGGAGCTGGCCGTGGGCTGCGGCTATAAATATCTGAATGGCGGCCCCGGCGCCCCGGCCTTCCTCTACGTCGCCGAACATCTGCAGGAACGGCTCGGCTCGCCGCTGCAAGGCTGGATGGGCCATGCCGCGCCCTTCGCCTTCACCGACGATTACGCCCCCGCCCCCGGCATCGCCCGCTTCCTTGCCGGCACGCCGCCGGTAATGGGGCTGGAAGCGCTGGAAGCCGGCCTCGACGCGTTCGACGGCGTGACGATGGAGCGGCTCTGGTCGAAGTCGATCGAACTCTTCGACATCTTCCACGCCAATATGGAAGCGCATTGCCCGGAGTTGCCGTGCATCACCCCGCGCTGGCACGAGAAGCGCGGCAGCCACATTTCCTTCCGCCACCCGCACGCCTTCGAGCTTTGCCAGGCGCTGATAGCCCAGAATGTGATCGGCGATTTCCGCGCGCCCGACGTCCTGCGCTTCGGCATCACGCCGCTTTATCTCGGAGCGGAGGACATCGTCCGCGCCGTAGACATCCTCGCCCGCATTCTCCGCGACGAGACGTGGCGCGATCCCAAGTTCGCGGTGCGGGGCAAAGTCACCTGAGCGTTTCTTGCTCTGGAAACACTAACTCCCTATAGCCCCGCGCTCACTGCTCGGAGCGCCCATGTCCCGCCGCCGCCAGATTTATGAAGGCAAGGCCAAGATCCTCTACGAGGGTCCGGAACCGGGCACGCTCATCCAATATTTCAAGGACGACGCGACCGCGTTCAATGCCCAGAAAAAGGGCACGATCAACGGCAAGGGTGTGCTGAACAACCGCATCAGCGAGCATATCTTCACGCTGTTGAGCACGATCGGCGTCCCGACCCATTTCATCCGCCGCCTGAACATGCGCGAGCAATTGATCCGGCAGGTCGAGATCATCCCGATCGAAGTGGTGGTCCGCAACGTCGCAGCCGGCTCCATCTCGACGCGGCTGGGGATCGAGGAAGGCACGCAGCTGCCGCGCACGATCATCGAATATTATCTGAAGGACGATGCGCTGGGCGATCCGCTGATCGCGGACGAGCATATCGCCTGCTTCGGCTGGGCCAGCCAGGAGGAGATGAACGACATCGCCGACATGGCGATCCGGGTGAACGATTTCCTGTGCGGCCTGTTCGCGGCGATCGGCATCCGGCTGGTCGACTTCAAGCTGGAATTCGGCCGTTTGTGGGAGAATGATTTCGCCCGTGTGATCCTGGCCGACGAGATCAGCCCCGACGGCTGCCGGCTGTGGGACATGGCTTCGGGCGAGAAGCTCGACAAGGACCGCTTCCGCCGCGACCTGGGCGGCGAGGCCGAAGCTTATCAGGAAGTCGCCCGGCGGCTCGGCCTGATGCCGGAGGGCGAGGCGACGCCGGTGCTCGACCTCGACAGCCACCGCAAGAAGCGCGGGAAATAAATACCTACCGACACCCGTCGATATGACCCGTTGTCCGGCTGTAATCCGCCATTGAGGATGATCAAGCAGCGGGAGAGACGACCATGATCCTGACCACCACACCGGCCATCGAAGGCTATCCGGTCCAGCAATATTTCGGCATCGTCACCGGCGAGGTGATCCTGGGCGCCAATGTGTTCAAGGATCTGTTCGCGGGCATTCGCGACATCGTCGGCGGCCGTTCCGGTTCCTATGAAACCGTGTTGCGCGAGGCGCGGCAGCAGGCGTTCGCCGAATTGTCGGCCGAAGCCCAGCGGATGGGCGCGAACGGCGTCATCGGCATCGATATCGATTATGAAGTCGTCGGTTCGGGCGGTTCGATGCTGATGGTGACCTGTTCGGGAACCGCGGTGCGGATCTGAACCGGCAGGCTTACCGCGCCGCGGCCTGGCCGCCGCTCTGGCGGCTGCGGGCCTGGGCCATCGCCTGACCGGCCTGCAGGAAGGGCAGCGGGTTCACCGCACGGCCGTCGATGCGGACTTCGTAGTGGAGGTGCGGGCCGGTGGAGCGGCCGGTGGAACCCATCAGGCCGATCAGCTGACCGCGGCGGACGCGCTCGCCATTGGCGACCATGATGCGCGACAGGTGGCCGTAGCGGGTGGCGATGCCGGCGCCGTGGCCCAGTTCGATGAAATTGCCGTAACCGCCGCGCACGCCGGCGAAGCTCACGGTCGCGTCGGCGGCGGCGTAGATCGGGGTGCCGGTGGGGCCGGCGAGGTCGATGCCGGCATGCATGGCGGCGCGTCCGCGGAAGGGATCGGAACGGGTGCCGAAGCCGCTGGTAAAGCGGGCAATCTCGGTCGGCACCGGAAGCGCCGACGGGATCGAGGCGACGCCAGCCTCGAGCTGCTCGAGTTCGCGCCAGCTGGCAAACAATTGGGCGAAGCGCGGATCGACGTCATCGTCCGACGCATCCGGCCCGCCGACGCCGCCGAAGCGGTTGTTCATCAGCCGGTCGGGATCGAGGCCCAGGCGGCGAACCGCCGACATCGTGGCATTCAACCGCTCCCGATTTTCCTGATGCGCCTGCGCCGCCAGCATCAGCTGCATACCGTCGACTTCGGAGTAGGTCTCGTTCAGTTCGTGATCCGCTGCATTCTCCGGAGCGTCCGCCGAAGCCGGCAGCAGACGCGCCAGATCTTCGGAACTGGCCTCACCCGTCATCATCTGGGCGAGGAACGCCTGGCGCTGCTCCAGCAGGTCCGCGCGCTCGTTCGCGGCGGTGCGGATGTTCGCGACATCCTGCTCCATCTCGGCCACGCGCGCCTGCATCGTGGCAACGTCGCCGGTAAAGGAAGCGGCATATTGCACGGTCGCATAGCCCGACCAGGCCAGCAGCGACGCGGCCACGCCGGTCGCGGCGACCTGCAATTTCGTGCCGATGCGGAAGCGCCGCAGGCTACGGCCATCGTGGAGAAAGAGTTCGCGCGGTTTGAAGGCATTGCGGAACCGCTGGACAAGGCCAACGTTCTTGCGCTGTTGAAGCTCGTTCATTCCGTTCCTCGGAAAAATTGATCTGCCCCCGTGCGGTGCGAGCATTTCCGACGGCGCAAACGCAAACAGGCCCTGCCTGCTGGCGATGCTGTTCAAGCCGGTCGGATGATGCCCACCCCGAAACTGGGCAGAAATTGGGCGACGGGGGCCTTAAACCGCAAGGGCGGCATAGAAATCCCGGGACAGACCGGCTTCACCGCGCGCTGAATCGTTGAACGGTGGCTTAACGATCCCACGGAAATGGCGGCGAACCAAGGCTTTCCAGGTCTCGACCGGCGCCAGGTCAAGTGATTCGCAACCGTACAAAAACCAGCGCATGCCCGCGCCGACATGGCGAATCTCGTCGCGATAGATGCGGCCCAGGATTGCGGCGGAACGCGCGTCTCCCGCCCGCTCCAGCGCCGCCACCGTCGCCGGGGTGACGTCCAGTCCGCGCGCCTCCAGCACCGTCGGCACTACCGCCAGCCGGGCGAGCGGATCCTGCGCGGTCGCCTCTGCCGCTTCCCAGAGTCCCGCATGGGCGGGCAGATCGCCATAAGCCGCGCCGAGCGCCCGCAGGCGTCGGTCCAGCAACGCGAAGTGCATCGCCTCGTCTGCGCCGACACCGATCCAGTCGTCGACGAAGCCGCGCGGAAAACCCGCGCCGAAGCGGCCGATCAGATCGAAGGCCAGGTCGATCGCCGAATATTCGATATGGGCGAGCGCGTGCAGCAGGGCGATGCGGCTGCGCTCGGAACCCGCCTTGCCGCGCTTCTTCATGCGCGACGGCGGGAGAAGATCAGGCCGGTCCGGCCGCGCCGGGGCGTCCGGCATGGCCGTATCGAACCGCCATGCGAGCGCACCCCGCCGCCACGCGCGCGCGACGGAGCGCGCCGCCTTCACCTTGGCTGCCGGCGCGGCGCTCAGCAGCACCGTCCGGCAGGCCTCGGATATGCTCGTCACCAGATGCGCGCTCTTTCCTCGGGCGGAATGTAGAGCGGATCGCCCGGCTGGACGTTGAACGCCTCGTACCAGGCATCGACGTTGCGCAGCGGCGCGAAGGCGCGGATCTGGCCCGGCGAATGCGGACCGTTGACGATCTGCTGCCGCAGTGCGTCGTCGCGCCACAAGGTCCGCCACACCTGCGCCCAGGCCATGAAGAAGCGCTGGTCGCCGGTGAAGCCGCCGACCACCGGCGCGGCGCGCCCGTTCAGCGACGCGAGATAAGCATCGCGCGCGACGAGAATGCCGCCCAAATCGCCGATATTCTCGCCCATCGAAACGCGGCCGTTAATGTGCATGCCGGGCAGGGTCGGGAAAGTGTAGCTTTCATATTGCGCGCCGAGCCGCGTCGCCTGCACCTCGAAAGCGGCCGCATCCTCGGCGGTCCACCAGTCGCGCAGCATGCCGTTGCCGTCGGACTTGCGGCCCTGATCGTCGAAGCCGTGGGTGATTTCGTGGCCGATCACGCCGCCGATCGCGCCGTAATTGACCGCCGGATCGGCCTGCGGATCGAAGAACGGCGGCTGCAGGATCGCCGCCGGGAAAACGATCTCGTTCTTCACCGACGAATAATAAGCGTTCACCGTCTGCGGGGTCATGCCCCATTCTGCGCGATCGATCGGCTGGCCGATCCGGGCGCGGCGGAAATCCCATTCGAAGGCACGCGCACGCGCCGCATTGCCGAACAGGTCGCCATTGACCACGTTCAGTGCCGAATAGTCGCGCCAGGTCTCAGGATGGCCGATCTTGACCGTAAAGGTCTCGAGCTTGGCCAGCGCCTCGGCCTTGGTCGCGGCACTCATCCAGGAAAGGTTCTCGATCCGCCGGCGCATCGCCACACGCAGGTTTGCGACCAGAGCCGCCATCTGGGTGCGCGATTCCTCCGGGAAATAGAGCGCCACATAGTCGCGCCCGATCGCCTCGCCCATGGCGCCCTCGGCGAAGGAAATGCCGCGCTTCCAGCGCTCGCGCTGCTCGGGCTGGCCCTGCAGGAAGCGGGACCGGAACTCGAACTGCGCATCGACGAAGCGGCGCGACAGCAAGGGCGCCGACTGGTCGATCGTGTGGAAGGCCTGCCAGGCGCACAGGGTCGCGATGTCGGTCTCCGCGAAGATCTGCGCGAGCCGCGGGAAAGCGGTGTTCTGCCGCAGCACGGCGCGGTCGGCGCGCTCGATGCCGGCGGCGCGGAAATAAGCGGCCCAGGGGAAGCCGGGCGCGTCACGCTGCAGCTCCGCCAGCGTCATCGGATTGTAGGTGCGGTCGCGGTCGCGGCTTTCGGCGCGGGTCCAGTGCGCCTCGGCAATCTGCGTCTCCAGCGCGAGGATCGCGTCAGCCGCAGCTTCGGCGCCTTCCCAGCCGCCCAGGGTCAGCATCTGCGCGACATAGTCGCGATAGCGCGCCTTCTGCGGGGCGAAACGGGCGTCGCGATAGAATTCGCGATCAGACAGGCCGAGGCCTGACTGGCTCATATAGAGAGCGTAGCGGTCCGGATTGCGCTGATCGTCCGACACGCCGGCACCGAACAGAGTAACACCCGGGCGGGCGATGGAGCGGCCCATCGCTTCGGCCATTTGCTCGCGCGTCTGGATCGCGCGCACCGCGGCCAGCAAAGGCTGGAGCGGCTGCGCATCCAGCCGCTCAACCGCCGCCTCGTCCATGAAGCTGCGATACAAAGCGGCGACCTTGGCCTGATCGCCGTCCGTCGCCGGATTGCCGAGCCGGTAGCCCTCGACCAGCTGACGTACGCGCGCTTCGCTCAGATCCCGCAGGGTGGCGAAAGCACCGAAGCTGGACCGGTCGGCCGGAATCTGCGTCGTCCGCGCCCAGCCGCCATTCACATAGCCGAAGAAATCGGCCCCGGGACGGACGGACGTGTCCATGCCGGCCGTGTCGATCCCCCAAGCACCCATGCGCGCCGCGACAACCGGCGCGTTGCCGCCGCCGCTGGTGCCGGCGGTCTGGAACAGAGCCGTCATCGTGCAGGCGTCGTCGATGCAATCGCCCCGGTCATGCGCCGCGCCGGGCGCGCTAAAGGCGAGAGCGGCGACACCAGCCGCCAGCAATATCCTGCTTTTCAAGGTGAGTTCCTCCGGGGAGCGGTTTCTTACGAACCTGCTGGGTTTCAGGGAGCGTTCCGGCAAAGCCGCAACACAAGCCGATGCCGATTCAGCGCAGCTTTATGGAACTCTAGGGGGCGGAATTGCCGCGGGCCAGTCCGAATCCGTCTCAGCGCGGCTCGCCGCGCGCCCTTCCGTCGGCCAGAGCGGCGCGAATCTGGGCCTGATCGGCGCTGACCGGGTAATGCATATATTGGCCGACGCGGCTGTCCGCCGGCCGCTCCGGCACCAGCACATCCTCCGGCGCGGGGCTCGACGCTTTCTCCCAGCTCGGCTCGATCGTCGGGTCGGAATAACGCACCGGCGCCGCGTCCGTGGGCATGATCGAACGGTCGACCAGCGGCGGCGGACAATTCGCGCCGCAATCCGCAGCGCGGTCGGCATAACCTTTTTCCCAATCGGACGCGGCCGCATAGGCGTTGGGCTGGCTGGGTCGAGGCCGCTGGGTCACGTCCCGCGCCGGCGCCGCCGCGCCTTCGAAATAGAGCGGATCGATCTGCGCGACCGACGCTTCGCCAAGCTGGTAGCCACCCCCGATGGCAATTACGGTCAGCAATGTCAGCACCGGCAATGTTGAGTTACGCAATCTCATCGACTCACCCGTCAAGCGGCGGCGTCAGCCATGTTAACCCTTCGCGCGCCTTCAGGGCAATTCCCGCGCCGCCGCGAGTACCGCCTCGGCATGGCCGGGCACTTTCACCTTCCGCCAGACCTTCTCCACCACGCCCTCGCGATTGATCAGGAAGGTCGCGCGTTCGATGCCCATATATTTGCGGCCGTACATGCTCTTCTCGGTCCACACGCCGAACGCCTCGCAGGCCGAGCCGTCCGCGTCGGTGAGCAGCCGGACCTTGAGATCGTATTTCTCGGCGAACTTGGCGTGACTCTTCGGACTGTCCTTCGAAATACCGATCACCCAGGCACCGGCCGCTTCGAACTCGGCGGCCAGCGCGGTGAAATCCTGCGCCTCGCGGGTGCAACCGCTCGTATCGTCCTTGGGGTAGAAATAGACGACCAGATTCTGGCCCAGGAAATCGCTTAGCCGCGCCTCCGCGCCATCCGGTCCGGCCAGCGTGACGTTGGGGGCCGCATCCTGTTCATTCACCATCTTGCGCTCACTCCCTCCCGGCGACGGCGCGCCAAGCCTGGGCCACGCTCTGCCGCGCCGCTTCGTGCGCGGCAAGCAGGGCGTCCCAGTCCGGCATGCCGCAGGCCGTTGCGACCAGAAAGCGCGAAGCGGCCGGAGGCTCCATCGAATCCGGCGAAACCAGCCGCATCGTGACCAGCATCCGGGTGAGCAGAGCGTGCGCTTCGACCAGATCGGGCGCGATCAGCCCGGCCCCCGCCAGCCGGACGATTGCCTGATCCAGCCGCGGCGTCAGCGCCACTCCGTGGCCAAGCTGCAGCGCCTGCACGAGGAATTCGAGATCGACCAGCCCGCCCGGCCCCAGCTTGATGTCGAAAGGTCCGGAGGGTGGTTTGTGACGCGCGATTTCGGCCCGCATCCTTCCCGCATCCGCCGCGACCGCAGCCAGATCGCGCGGCGTGGCGAGGATGCCCGCAAGCAGACTTTCGACGTCGGCCCGCGCAGCCGCCGGCCCGAAGACCGGCCGCGCACGGGTCAGCGCCATATGCTCGAACGTCCAGGCCGCGCCTTTCTGATACGCGCCGAAACTCTCGATCGAGACGGCCAGCAGCCCGTCGCCGCCCGAAGGCCGCAAACGCAAATCCACGTCGTAAAGCGGCCCGGCGGCGGTCGGCACGCTCAGCGCCGCCGACACGCGCGGCGCGAGCCGGTTGAAATAATCGGTGGCGCGCAGCGGCTTGTCGCCATCCGACACCGCCTCGTGGCTGCCGCTGAACAGATAGACGAGATCGAGATCCGAAGCGTGGGTCAGCTCGCCGCCCCCCAGCCGCCCAAGGCCCAGAATGACCAGTTCGCAGCCCGGCACATGTCCATGCTTGCGCGCAAACTCCGCCACCGCCGCACGTGCGAGCACCTCCACCGCCGCTTCGGCAACGCGCGCATAGCCCTGCGCGACCGCCAGCGGATCGGCCTTGCCCAGCACGATCTGCGCGCCAAGGGCGAAGCGCGTCCCGTTTACCCGCGCCCGCACCCGGTCGAGCAGCAATTGATAATCTTCCTGCCGGCGCTCGGCGCGGGCGAAGCCGGCGGCCAGGGTCTCGACACCCGGCACCGGCTCGAAGGCGCTGGCGTCGATCAGGCCGTCCAGCAATTCCGGGCGTCGCCCCAATTGCTCGGCGAGCGCCGGCGCGTGGCTCAAGATGTCCGCAAGATGCTGCGCCAGCGCGGGCCGCGCCTCCAGCAGGCGGAACAAATTCACGCCGCTCGGCAGCCGTTCGACCAATTGGTCGAAGCGATTGACCGCCCGCACCGGATCCGGCGCCTGCCCGAAGGCCGTAATCAGCCCCGGCAGCATCGCCTCGAACGCCTTGCGGGCGGGCGCTGTCCGCAAGGCCCGCGCCTTGCCGCCCCGCCAGCTCTCGATCCGCGCCAGCACCGGCGCGGGTTCGTGGAAACCGAGCGACACGAGCCGGCCCGCCAGCGCGTCCTGCCCCTTGGGCAGACTCTCGGCCGCGTCCTGCGGCGCCAGCCCGTCATAGGCCTCGCCGATCCGCGCGACGACCGGAGCGAGCAAGTCCAGCAGGGCTTCGCCGCTCGCCAATCCGTGCAGACCCGCCACTCCCGCCAGCGCCTCCGCATCGTCCGGCAGCCTGTGAGTCTGCCGATCGTCCACCATCTGCAGCCGGTGCTCGATCGTGCGCAGCAGACGATAGCCATCGGCCAGTTCCGCCGCCTGCGCCGCCGGAATGCGGCCATCCTCCGCCAGCGCCGCCAACGCCGCCAGCGTCGACGCGCTGCGCAAAGCCGGCTCCCGGCCGCCATGGATGAGTTGATGGACCTGGGTGAAGAATTCGACTTCGCGGATGCCGCCCCGGCCGCGCTTCAGGTCGAAGCCGGGGCCGAAAGCCTGCCCGCGCACATGATGATCGCGGATCTGCCCGGACACAGCATGAATCTCGCCGATCGCCCCGAAATCCAGGCTGCGGCGCCAGACGAAGGGGTGAATGGCGTCGAGAAAATAGCGGCCGACCGCGGCGTCTCCCGCAGCGTGGCGGGCGCGGATGAAAGCGGCGCGTTCCCATGGCAGAGCGGAGGATTCGTAGTGGCTGATCGCGGCATCGACCGGCAGCGCGATCGGCGTCACTTCGCTCGCCGGGCGCAGCCGCAGATCGACGCGAAAAACGAAGCCGTCCTCCGTCCGCCGCTGCAACAATTCGACGATCCGCTGGCCGATCCGGACCGCCGCCTCGCCCGGCTCTTCCCGCTCGCGCCGGGGCAAAGTCTTCGGATCGAACAGGAAAATGGGGTCGATGTCGGACGAATAATTGAGTTCGCGTCCGCCCTGCTTGCCGAGCGCGATCGCGGCGAACCCCGCCGCCTCCGCGCCGGGGTAGCGTTCCTCGACAGCCGTGCGGATCGCTCGCTCCAGCGCCCGGTCGGCCAGATCGGACAATTCCGCCGTCACACGCTCGAACGAATATGCCCCCGCCAGGTCGCCGATCGCGAGCGCCAGCGCATAGCCGGTGCGTTCCCGCCGCAAGGCGGCTGCGACGTCCCCGGCATCGCTTTCGGCCCGCGCCAGCCGCAGCGCACCCTCGAAATCGCCGGCGACGACCGCATCGACCAGCGGTCCGCCCCGGTCAAGCAGGCCCCGCAAAAAGGGCGAATGCGCCCGCGCCCGCGCGATCGCGCCGGCCGCTTCGGTCCTGCTAATTGTGTTCATTGCGCCACATTTCCGCGTCGCAAGTCATTCGAGATGCGTCACGATTGCAACCGCGAAAAGTGATGGACGTTAAGGCCGCGTGGAAAAGCTCAACGATCATCGCGGCTTGACTTCGGACGACCGGCGCACCTTCGTCAAGGTCGCGCCGCCCACCGTCAATGCCGGTGTCGGCAATGCCCTGCGCGAGGCTTTTCAGCTGGACCGCGACACCCGATCGCTGCGCGGGTTCGAGGAATTGTTGCGGCGGATGGACTAACGCCGAACTTCGGCTCGGGTAGCGCAACGAACTTGCCTTCCTCCCATGCCGCCCCTAGCCAATTGGGCGTCGGGACATTCGGGGAGGGACGGTTCGAATGATTTGGCTGGCGATCGCCGCTGTGACAGCATCCGCCGCGATTCAAACTGCGCCCGCTTGGGAGCAGGTTCACCGGGAGAGTCTTTCGACCAGTTCGATCGACCGCAACTCGATTCGCCGCAACGGCAATCTGGGCTATGCGACGCTCCGCACAGAGTTTGCCGCTGTCCCCGGCATGGCCGCCTACACCATGACGAGCGATCGCGAGTTTCACTGCAATTCCGGCCAGGTGCGGATGCTGCGGTCCACGCGGGTCGATACCGGACCCAATGGGAACCGGCGCGAAGAGACGCAGCCCGGCGAACTGATGCGCGTCTACGCCGACACGCCCGTCGCCAGCGCCTTCAACCGCGTCTGCCGGTAGGGGCGCCTCGCACTCCTAGCCCTCGTCGTTACCCTCATCGGGCGCGGGATTGTGGCCCAGGCTGAGCCGGTCCACATCGCCCATGATGCTCTGCAGGGGCGTCTGATCGTGATTGTCATGCTCGCGCCGTGACGGCAGCTTGCCCTCGCTCATAAGCGCCTCGAGCGCGACCCGGCCGCGCGCCACGCGGCTCTTGATCGTGCCGACCGCGCAGCCGCAAATCTCCGCCGCTTCCTCGTAAGCGAAACCGCCCGCGCCCACGAGGATGAGCGCCTCGCGCTGCGGCTGCGGCAGATGCATCAGCGCCCGCTGCATGTCCGCCAGTTCGACATGCTTGTCCTGGCTGGCGGGAGCCGCGAGGATCTTAGAGGCGGTCAGTTCGTCCCACTCGCCTTTGAAGCGGGCGCGGCGCATCTGGCTGAGGAACAGGTTGCGCAGGATGATGAAAGTCCAGGCGCGCATGTTCGTGCCGGCCTGGAAGCGCTTGCGCGCCGCCCATGCCTTCAGCAGCGTTTCCTGTACCAGATCGTCGGCCAGATCGCGGCTGCCGGACAGCGAGCGGCCGAAAGCGCGCAGGTGCGGAATCACCTGACCCAGCTGCACCTTGAACTCGTCGTCGGGCAGCGGTTCCCATTCGACCTGCGCGGTCTCGGCCTGAGCCGGCTTCACGTCCGTCATCGATTCATGCCCCCGCGAAGCACGCTGAAAATAATGCGCTTAAAAGTTGTTCCGGAATCCGGAAGGCGGCCCAGACGTCACGTCCTCATATAGACGACGAGGATGGCGATAAAAGCCACCACCACCAATAAAAGTCCGAAAATCAATACGTAGCGGGTGACGTGCGGCGTTGTGCCGGCGCGGGCTTCGGTCTTCGTGAGCTGTTCGGGAGAGTCGTCCATGGGGAACGGGCTTCCTGTCAAAGTTCCAATCGTTTCACCCGCAACGCATCCCGGCGTCCGCTTGTTCCGTAAGTCTGGCTGATTGGCGGCACCGGCCCACACCCCCACCCGGCCTCCCAGACAGCATACCCTAGGCGGGAGGCCGGGTGGGGGTGTGGGCCGGTGCCGATCCCGCGCAAGCGGGACGAGGTTATGCAGGCAGCGTCGCCGTGTCGAAGAACAGGGCCTGGGCAATCGCGGCCTTCACCGTCGAGCGCTGGAACGGCTTGGTGATCAGGAAAGTCGGCTCCGGTCGCTCGCCCGTCAGCAAGCGTTCCGGGAAGGCGGTGATAAAGATCACAGGCACCTGGAACTCGGCGAGGATGTCCTTCACCGCGTCGATGCCCGAACTGTCGTCCGCCAGCTGAATGTCGGCCAGCACCAGCCCGGGCCGCTTGGCCAGCGCCTGCTCCACCGCCTCGTCGCGGGTGACGGCGACGCCGACCACGTCATGGCCGAGGTCGCGCACGATCGTCTCGATATCCATCGCGATGATCGGCTCATCCTCGATGATCAGCACGTCGGCACGGGTCTGCCGCTCGATCTCCTCGATCGCCTCGTTCACCAGCGCCTCGACCTCGTCGCCGGTGGCGCCGATCAAATAACCGGCATCCTCGGGTGCGAAGCCCTCCATCGCGGTCAGCAACAGAGCCTGGCGCGACAAAGGCGTGATCCGCGAAAGGCGGGCCTGGGCAATCCCTTCCGCCCCGTCGGCCAGATCGGTGTGGCCGGGATCTTCCTCGATATTGGCGGACGACCAGATGGCGTGGAAGGTGCGGTACAGGCCGACGCGCGGATCGACGTCGCGCGGGAAGGATTCAGGCGACGCCACGATCGCTTCCAGCGTCGCCCGGACGAAAGCGTCGCCATGCTGCTGCGAGCCATTCAGCGCGCGCGCATAGCGGCGCAGGAAAGGAAGGTGCGGCGCGATTTCCTGGCCAAGCGACATGCGGAACGTCTCCTCAAATTCGATCGGGACCGCGCTAGTGTCGGCACCCCCCGGTAGCAAGCGCGCAAACGGGCGTTCACGCGAGCACGCTCATGCGCGCATTCTGTGTGGAACCATCCGGGGAGTTTTTTGTTTCCATGACCACGTGAGCCTATTAGGTCCGGGCGCGAATTCCGTTCGCACATCCGAACCGGTGGCGCGCGTGAATGGATCATCGACAGCGGTCGGCCAGTAAGGGCGGGGTGGACCTTTGCATTTTTCAGACGAGCCGGATCGCGACAATCGGCGCAAGACAGACAGCGAAAAGCCCGCGGCCACGGAAGCGGCTCCGCGTGCTCGTCGGCGCGCGCGCCAAGGGCAGCCGGGCGACGTCGGCAATGCGTTGAAGAGCGTTTATCAGCGCACGATTGACGAAGACATACCGCCGGAAATGCTCGATCTGCTCGGCAAGCTGGGCTGACGGCGGCCAGTTCGCGCGGCCGAATCCAGACGTGGAACAATCCCCACCGGGCAGAGTGACAGAAAGAACACGCAGCTGGTTCGCATCGCTTGCGACCGGCCCGCGCATGGTGCTGATCCTCGGCCTCGCCTTGCTCCCGCTCGGTGTCATCGCGATCTTCGGCAGTCTGAACGCGGCGCGGACCCAGCGCGCCAACGACGTGCTGGAGGCGCAGGCCGTATTGGCCCTGACCACGCAGCGGCTGAACGCCGCAATTACCCGCGCCAGCGTCACCATCCGGGTGGCAAGCGGATCGATCTCCAATGCCGGGCCGGATGCCGCGCAGGGCGCCTGCCAGCGGGCGGCCGAGCAATTGAGCGACGAGCATGGCGCCGAAATCAGCTTCGCGCTTTATGCGCCGGGCAAGCGGCTGGTCTGTTCCACAACGGGATTCCAGCCGAGCGCCCTGCCGCTGCTCCCGCCAAGCGGCTTGTTGAGCGCCGTTACGGTCGAGGGCGATCAGGGGGCGCTGCGTTTCCTACTGTTCGATTCCGCCGGCTCCGCCCAGGGCGAAGTGCTGATGTCGGCGCAGATGCTCCGCACGCTTGCCCGCCCCAGCAACCCGCCAATGCCGCTGCAGATCGATCTCACCGGCAACGGCCACACGATCAGCCTGTTCGACGAATTTGCGGAAGGCCCGTTCGTCCGCGAAGTGTCGCTGTCCAGTTCGATGATGAGCGAGCGCCTGCAATTGCGGCTGCACGCGGCGGCGGCGGCGCTGACGACGTTCGATATGGTGATGATCCTGCTGCCGATGCTGCTGTGGCTGTTCGCTGCGGTCATCGGCTGGGTGGTCGTTCATCGCCTGCTGCTGCGTCCGCTCGCGGCAATGCAGAAGGCGATCACCGCCTACCGGCCGGGCGAAGCCGTTTTCGAGGCGCCGAACTTGCGCAGTCCGGCACGCGAAATCTCCGACCTCGGCAATGCCTTCGATCAGGTGACCCGCACCGTCGCGCAGCATGAAGCCGATCTGGAGGCGGGGATCGAGCGCCAGACCATGCTCGTCCGCGAAGTCCATCACCGCGTGAAGAACAATCTGCAGGTCGTCGCCTCGCTGCTGAACATCCATTCGCGCGGGTCGGAGAGCGCGGAGGCCGCCGCCGCCTATGGCTCCATCCAGCGCCGCGTCGATGCGCTCGCGGTCGTTCACCGCAATCATTATGCGGAACTGGAGCATACGCCGGGCGTCCCGCTGCGCGGCCTGATCTCTGAACTGGGCGCGAGCCTGCGCGCCTCCTCGCCAGAAGGTGCGTCGAAATTCCAGATCCGCATGGCGCTGGACCCGGTCTATGCGACGCAGGACACGGCCGTCGCGGTCGCCTTCCTGATCACAGAGGCGGTTGAATTCGCCATGCTGTGCGGCGGCGATACCGTCTCGATCGCGCTCGAGGCGGAGGAAAAGGAACGCGCCCGCCTGACCATCGAAACCGGCCCGCTGCAGCCCGACGCGGCCTGCGGCGACAATGTCCGCGAGCGCTATGAGCGGATCATGACCGGCCTCGCCCGCCAGCTTCGCTCGACGCCGGAGCGGGATGTGGAGGAAGGCCGTTTCAGCCTCACGCTCGCTATCATCGGCCGGGAATCGACAGCAGAGGTTTAGAGCGGACCCTAGCCGGTCCGGTCGTCGCGCGCTTTTTCGCCGCTTCGATCCGGCCGCCCGGCGCTCAGCTTGCGCGCCTGATCCAGATCGCCGGCATCCTCATCTTTCGGGTCGAGCCTTTTGCCGGGACCCGTGCCGTCGCGATGGACGCCATCGATGTCGGAATGGGGCGGTGTCTCGGGCGGTTTGCTCATAGCTCTTGCTCCTGGCTGCGGATGCTCAACCGGCCAGCGGCGCCTGGGTTTCGTATTTGGCGAGGCGCGGCGCGGGAAGGTGAGAAAAAAGTTTCGTGGCCGCGGAACCGTGTGCCGGGAGGGCCGTTATGCACCTCGGATAGCGAACTTTTGCCCCCCCGCTCTCGCTATCCAGAACCATGAGCCCGGTCGCGCCAACCTCCCCCCCCCCGGTAGCGCCGCCGGGCTCAATTTCCTTCAGAGTCCAGAAGATATTCGCTTCGGCGCAGGCCTTCGCGCTTCGTCGCGCCAGGTGGAACCGCCCGGCGCGGGCGGCATTTGACTCCTGTCCCGCGCGCTTTGGCGTGCCGTGTCTCAGGAGACCATTGATGATCCGGAAGTTTTTCGCCCTGTTCCTCGTGACCGGCAGTCTCGCCGTTGCGGGCTGCAACACGATCGCCGGCGCGGGCCGCGACATCCAGTCCGCTGGCGAGACCATTTCCGACGCCGCGGACTGAGTTGCCACACCGGCTGAAGCACGGGCGCCATCCGCGAGGACCGGCGCCCTTTTCTTGCCGGCTATCAGGCCGCGTCGGCCACTCGCTTGGCGCGCCGCCGCCTTGTGATGCGGATGCCGATCAGCGCGATTTCGTAGAGGAAGACGAGCGGCACCGCGAGCAGGAGCTGGGAGATCACATCCGGTGGCGTCAGCACCGCCGCCACGATGAACGCCGCGACGATCGCGTAGCGCCGGCCCTTCTGCAATTGCTCCAGCCGCACCAGACCTGCCCGCTCGATCAGCATCAGCAGCACCGGCAGCAGGAAGGAGACGCCGAAGCCGAACAGGAACTTCGTGATGAAATCGAGATAATTGCCAACGGCGGGCAGCGCCTCCTGCATGACTCCGCCCAGATCGCCCTCGAAGCTCAGCAGGAAATGCAAGGCGACCGGAATAGCGAAGAAATAGGCCAGGCACGCGCCCAGCGCGAACAGCACCGGCGTCGCCAGCAGGAAGGGGAGGAAAGCGCGCTTCTCCTGCTTGTACAGCCCGGGCGCGATGAACAGCCAGATCTGCGCCGCCAGCACCGGGAAGGAGATCATGATCGCCGCGAAGAAAGCCAGCTTCACCCGGGTGAAGAAGGCCTCCATCACGCCGGTGAAGATCATCCGGTCATGCCCCGCCTCCAGCAGCGGCTGGACCAGCACGGTGAAGATCTGATCGACGAAGGCGAAGGCGACGCCGAACGATATGACCATCGCCACCGCCGACCAGAGCAATCTCTTGCGCAACTCGATCAGGTGATCGAGCAAAGGGGCCCGGCTCGCGTCCAGCGTCTCGGCGGTGGGCTCTTTCGCGTCGCTCACGCCTCATCCTCCGCACGCGGCGTGGGATAGGATGGCGCGATCGGCTTCGGCGCGGCCGGACGCCGTTTCTTCAGCGGCGGCGGCAGGCCGGCCGACGGCTTGGTGAGCGAGGCTTTGGTGGTCGGCGACTTGGCGAGGTTGGGCGGCGCGATTTCGCCTTTGTCCAGCGAAACGGGCGCAACCGGCTCCGGCAGGCCCCAGTCGCTGTCCTGCGGCGCCATCGGGTGCGCCTTCATGATCGCCTCATTCTGCTCGCGCCATTTCTGCTCGAGCTCGGCAATCTCACTGTCGCGGACCATCTGATCGACGCCGGAGCGGAACTGGTTCGCCATGCCCCGCGCCTTGCCGACCCACTGACCGACCGTGCGCATCACGCGCGGCAATTCCTTCGGCCCGATCACCACGACCGCGACCACCAGAATGATCAAGAATTCGCCGGAATCGACCCCGAACATTCCTGCCGAAAACCCCTAGCGCGTCATGCCGGGTGACGATTGATGGGCGGGAGCAAAGCTCCCAACCCCCTTACGCCTTGTCGCGATCGACGGCGGAGGCGCTGCGCTCCTCGGCCGAGCGTTCGTCCGTGACGCGCGCCTTCGGCTTGGCGGCCGCCGCCGCATCATCATCGTCGTCAGCCATGCCCTTCTTGAAGCTCTTCAGCCCCTTGCCGAGATCGCCCATCACGCCCGAAATCCTGCCCGCCCCGAACAGCAAAACGACGACCAGCAGCACGATCAGCCAGTGCCAAATGCTATGCATACCCATGAGACTGTCTCCTTGCGGCCTTAATTAGGCGCGTTCGTCCCCGGTTTCCAGTTCGGAAGCGGCCTCGCCCAAAGCGGCCTGTTCCAGCGCCAGATCGATGGGATCGAGCAGCCCGGCGGCCTTCAGATCGTCGATCCCCGGCAGATCGCGGCGGCTGGCCAGCCCGAAATGGCTGAGGAAGGTCGCGGTGGTCGCATAGGTGAGTGGCCGCCCCGGCGCCTCGCGTCGCCCCGCCGGCCGGACCCAGCCCGCCTCCAGCAGCACATCGAGCGTCCCCTTCGCCACCTGCACGCCGCGGATCGCCTCGATCTCCGCGCGGCTGACCGGCTCGTGATAGGCGATGATCGCCAGCGTCTCGACCGCCGCGCGCGACAACCGGCGCGTCTCCTCCCGCTCCCGCCTGAGCAAAGGAGCGAGGTCCGCCGCCGTCTGGAAATGCCAGCGCCCGCCCCGCTCGACCAGTTCGATTCCGCGCCCGGCATAGCTTTCGTGCAGCGCCCCCAGCGCCTGCCCGACCGCCAGCTCCCCGCCCAGGATCGCGGCAATATCCTCCTCGCTCAGCGGCTCCTCGGCAGCGAACAACACCGCCTCCACCGCGCGCATCACGTCGTCCGGCTCGGTCATGCCTTCCTCACCATCAAAGGCGCGAACGCCTCTTCCTGCGCCAAGGCGACCTTGCCCATCCGCGCCAGTTCCAGGCTCGCGACGAAGCTCGAGGCCAGCGCAGAGCGGCGGTAGCCCTCGTCCAGCGTCGGCGGCAGGAAACTCTGCAGGCTCGCCCATTCCAGCTGCACCCCGATCAGCCGTTCCAGCCGCACCAGCGCCTCATCCAAAGTCATCACCGCCCGCCGCGCCACGATATGCACGACCGGCTCGCCCCGCGCCCGGATTTGCCCGTAAGCGGCGATCAGGTCGTACAGGCTCGCGTCCCAGCGCCGCAATTTCACCAGCGGCAGCCCCTCCGGCGTCGCGCGCAGGAAGACGTCGCGCCCGATCCGGTCCCGCCCCATCAGCCGAGCGCCGGCGTCGCGCATCGCGTCGAGCCGCTGCAGGCGAAGCTGCAGCCGCAGTGCCAGTTCCTCCGGACTCGGATCGACTTCCGGGTCCTTCGGCAGCAACAGGCAGGATTTGAGGTAAGCCAGCCAGGCCGCCATCACGAGATAATCGGCCGCCACTTCCAGCCGCAATTTCTTCGCGTCGGCGATGTAAGCCAGATATTGCTCGACCAAAGCCAGGATCGAAATCTTCGCCAGATCCACTTTCTGTGCCCGCGCGAGCGTCAGCAGCAGATCGAGCGGCCCCTCCCACCCGTCGATATCGAGCTGGAGCCGCTCCGGTCCCTCCGGCAGGGTCAGGTCAGATTCGGTGTCGGCGTCCACGCCGCGATGCTAGCCGATCCTGCCGTCAGGCCAAGCCACCAATCGGCAGCCGCCGGTCAGTAATTGTAGGCGCGCTCGCCATGATCGGTGATGTCGAGTCCCTCCAGTTCGGCATCGCGCTCCGGCCGCAGCCCGACGATCGCTTTGGCGATCAGCAAAGCGATGGCGGTCCCGATGGCCGCCCACACGATCGTCACGCCGACCGCCGCCAGCTGCACCAGCAGCTGCGACGCGACCGGCACCGAGCCGTCGCCAGGCCCGCCCAGCCCCGGCTGATAGACGATCGCCGTACCGATCGCACCGATGATGCCGCCGACGCCGTGAATGCCGAAGGCGTCGAGCGAATCGTCGTAGCGCAGGCGCGGCTTGAGCTTTGTCACCACCAGATAACAAACCAGGGAAGCGATCGCGCCCAGCACGACCGCCCCGAGCGGCCCGGAATTGCCGGCCGCGGGAGTCACCGCCACCAGCCCCGCGATGATGCCGGAACAGAAACCGAGCGCCGACGGCTTGTGACCGCTCAACCGTTCCGCCGCCATCCAGGCCAGCCCCGCCGCCGCGGTCGCCGCGAAGGTGTTGATCATCGCCAGCGCGGCCGAGGCATTCGCCTCGAGCGCCGAACCCGCGTTGAAGCCGAACCAGCCGACCCACAGCAGGCCGGTGCCGACCATGGTCAGCGTCATACTGTGCGGCAGCATCGGCTCGCGCGGGAAGCCAACGCGCGGCCCCAGGATCAGGCAGGCGACCAGCGCCGATACGCCCGCATTGATGTGCACCACCGTGCCGCCGGCGAAGTCGAGCGCGCCCATTTCGAAGAACAGGCCGCCCGCCGCCCAGACCATGTGCGCGATCGGGGCATAGACGATGGTCAGCCAGATCAGGGCGAAGATCATCATCGCACCGAATTTCAGCCGTTCCGCCACACCGCCGACGATCAGCGCCACGGTGATGGCGGCAAAGGTCATCTGGAAGGCGATGAAACTATATTCCGGCAGCGCGACCCCGTCGCTGAAGGTCGCGACAATGCTGTCCGGCATCACCCCGGACAGGAAGAGCTTGCCGGTTCCGGCAATGAACGGCTTGAGTGTTTCCGACGTGTCGGGACCGAAAGCGAGCGAATAGACCCAGCCGATCCAGGCCAGCATCGCCAGCGCCGCGACCGCGCCGACCTGCGTCATCACCGACAGCATGTTCTTGGCGCGGACGAGGCCGCCATAGAAAAGCGCAAGGCCGGGCAGGGTCATCAGCAGCACCAGCAGGGTCGCCACCATCATCCAGGCCGTGTCCCCCTTGTCGACCATTGCGGCGACGGCTTGCGTGGTTTCCGCCGCATCCTGCGCGGCGGCCGGTCCGGCCAAGCAAAGCCCGAAAAGGAAAAAGACGGAGACGCGTCCCAATGCCCGGCCTGGCTTCATAAGTCCCCCGTGTGATTCAAAGCGCCGCCTCGTCGCGCTCGCCCGTGCGGATGCGGATTGCCTGATGGGCATCGACAACGAAGATCTTGCCGTCGCCGATCGCGCCTGTGCGCGCGCTCGCCTCGATGGCCTCGACCACCGCCGCGACCTGATCGTCGGCCACCACCGTCTCGATCTTGGTCTTGGGCACGAACGAAATCGCATATTCCGCGCCGCGATACATTTCGGTGTGGCCGTTCTGGCGGCCGAAACCCTTCACCTCGGAGACGGTCAGACCCTGGACGCCGACCGCGGCCAGCGCGTCGCGGACGTCGTCCAGTTTGTATGGCTTGATGATGGCGATGATCAGCTTCATGCCACTCCCCTGCACGGCGCCGCCCGGCCCGGCCCCTTGTGCGCCGCAGCGCACCGCTTGCTGCATCGCACAAGGATTTTCGGGGCGTCAATGTGACGGGCGCGTGAAATGTTCACCCGCGCATTGGTGGTAATTATAACATTGAGTCTAAATTCTCAGAATGCGGCGGGCCGGCGCGAGAATGTTCACCCAGCTTTTCCGGAAAACGATCGGCAGGAGACAGAATCCAGAACGGCGTCGTGGTGTTTTCAATCGAAATCACTATTTCCGGGCCTGCCGATAAAATACGTGATCCGAAATCATCCAATTCCGCGCTGAACCCAAGCAAAAGGTCGCTGGGGGAGTTGGTGATGTCGTCGATACGCAAGAACAACGATATCGTGCGGGCGCAGATCAAAGATCAGCCGCAATATGGCCTGGACCCGATCATCGATCCTACTCCGCATGCCGAAGCCATCGGCGGCGAGACGCTGGTCAGCACGCCTTCCATTTCAAATCCGTTCAATGCCCGCATCACCAACTTCGCCGACGGCCGCTATGTGGTCAGCTGGACGGAAGGCACCGAGGTGACGGGCAACGGCTTTTCCACCTTCTTCCGCATATACGCCGCGGACGGGACGCCGACGACGCCGCCGATCGAGTTCGGCAATCCGGCCAGCGCAGACAATGATTATGCCTCGTTCGCAGTGCTGGCCAACGGCAACATCGCCGCGGTTTGGGGCCAGGGCAACCGGGACATCGTCACCCGCGTCTATACCCCCGCCGGTGCGGTCGCTGCCGCCGAGTTTGTCGTCGCGACACCGAGCACATTCTTCCCCGATCCGGCCATCCTCGCGCTCGCGAGCGGCTATGTCCTCGCCTACAGCATGGGCAATGACGTCGTCTTCAGCATGCGCACCAATACCGGCGCGGTCGTCGGCACCAACCGCTTCCTGACCGACGTTTCGACTGCGACCTTCGAGGACAATGTCGACCTCGCACGGCTCCCGAGCGGCGGCTTCGTCGCGGTCTGGGTGCAGGAAACCTATCCCGGCGCGCCGGTCGGCGTCCCGACCTCCAGCCAGGTGTTCATGCGGCTGTTCGATGCGACCGGGGCCGCGCTCGGCGGCGCCGTCGCGGTCAATGCGGGCACGGCCGGCTTCTCCCATCCCAGCGTCGCCACGCTCGGCGACGGCGGCTTCATCATCGCCTGGCAGGATGAAGGCGCGGCGGGCGGAGCCGAGCACGAGCTCGATGGCGCCGGTCGGACACGCCGTCT